>Ga0207422_1000152_pt1 | contig 265251 bp, 182 predicted proteins | sample MarCyaLeptolynsp_FD_187757 | JGI IMG/M metagenome (GOLD analysis project Ga0207422, IMG submission 187757) | Marine cyanobacterial communities from Panama - species 1 Leptolyngbya sp. (SPAdes) | ecosystem: Environmental > Aquatic > Marine > Unclassified | place: Panama: Panama City | collected... | reverse complement strand
TATTTTTTTGGTAATCGCATCTTCTTTCATCTGTAGGATTCCTTTTGGTTTGTACTATTACAAGATAGTCATTATCCTTGTTAAACCAATCACTGAAATTTATATTTGGGAAGTTTGTCGTGCACCCGTATGGATTCTTTTCCTATAACCTAAGCGAGGCACTCCATTTATCAGAACAGGAGCAAAAAACGATACTTGATTGTCTGGAAAAAATCGAACAAGAAATACAGCGCCCCATCGACAAGCATAGTAAAAGACTCATCGCTTCTAATATCACCCTGTTTCTTGACTATTGCCAACGTTTTTACGATAGACAGTTCATCACAAGGGAGCATGTGAACAAGGGCATCCTGCACAGGTTCGAAAAATTGTTGAACGAATACTTCAATTCAGAAAAACCATATTCATTAGGATTACCTTCTGTGGGCTATTTTGCAGATGGGCTCAATCTATCGGCCAATTATTTCGGGGACCTTATTAAAAAAGATACAGGAAAGTCTGCTCAAGAACACATACAGTCCAAGCTTATTGAGATTGCCAAATCAAAGATCTACGACGATGAAAAGTCTGTTAAGGAAATAGCTTTTGAGCTCGGCTTTAAGTATCCTCAACATTTCAGCAGGTTGTTCAAGCAAAAGGTAGGTATCTCACCTAATGAATATCGGATCTCAAATAAAAAGATGCCTTGATCTGTCATATATTTGGATGTAAAACATTTTTTGTGTTTCCAATTTGAAAGCCTTCTGTATAACTTAAAAAAAATCTATAATTTTTAAAAGCATATAATCTACATTATGTTAATTTAATGAAAATTCATCTAGAATTATTACAATTAAATCATTTCCCATTATAACGCAAAATAGTTGCTTTTGTAGCTAAAATAGCGGCAGAGGGCTTCCAACTATCTAACGCATTTAATCGGTAATAGCAGGTGTATCTTTTCCCAACGATTGGATGTATTAGAGAACCAAACCAAACTCCACTTTTGAAATCTTTTATCCTTTTTTCTTCAACTAAACCTTGGGCTGTTGAAACTGTACTCGCAGTTATATTTTCAGGTTTAGTGGATAAATGTTCTTTTATCTGTTCAGCTAATAGTTGACGAGCCTCTGAATCCATAACCCATTCAAATACGAGATAAAATTCTTTATCATCAATATGAACTCGTTTATCTCTAAAATCAAACTCAACCCAGCCCTTTTTAGTCGAGAATGTAGAAACAAAAACCTCTTCCATAATATCTTGACCTGGTAAACCCGATACGGAATCTACTTCCATTACCCTGGCCCTTAACTTGTATGATTCAAATGAACTATTTACAATAAAAAGTTTAGCATCTATGAGTTTATAATCGTCCTTATCGTTAGAGACCAAAAGTGCCATGGCACCTCCATTTTTTCTTGAATCTAACCTCAATGTACCTGTATTAAATTGGGAATTACCTATCACTTTTCTTCTTCTACCAGAAAGTCTCTTATCACTAACTTCCACTTCTTCAAGCTTTGTTATTTTTTCTTTTAAATAGATAATGTTCTTAGATTCTTTTAATAATTTTTCTGCAGAAATCGTTAAAGATTCATATCCTATGGATGAGAAATTAATATTTTCCTCTTTTTGATTGCTTTTTAAGGCTAATTTAAATGTTCCATCTCTGTTTGTAATGGTGCCTATTCCTAATTCAATAATACCTACAGCAGCATAAGGAATAGGTTTTTTATTATCTTTATTTAGTAAAATCCCTTTTATCACTCCTTGTCCATAGGCCACCTGGCCATTTGAAATTATTGCTATAAGTAATACTAAATAAATTCGCCTGAATAACATGTTGCTGATTTGATTAATAAAAAGGCCTGATTCAATAATATAAGATTTTAACAATGCATTATTTTTTTGTATTCTGGACTTTTTAATGAAGAATCTTATTGAATTACTTAGGTGTCACGAAAAAAAACTCGTAATATTTCAAGGAACTACTTTGGTTTATCGAAAATCCAAAGTAGTTCCCTATAATATTTTAACTATTTTACTAGAAACTAAATCTCATATTGATACCCCAATGTCTGCCTGCGCGTAACATATCGTCCCCTCTTATAAATACAGTAGGATTATAGTTATTTTCGTTCAATAGATTGTATCCTGCAGCCTGAAAAGAAAGACCTTTGGCAAAATTAAAGTTCTTGAACGTAATTGCCGCATCCCAGATGGTACGGGCCGCTATTGGTGCCCTGTTGTCTTCCAAGACGATGTTACCAGTAGGCTGGAAATTTTCATCTCTTTCGTAGGTTTTCTCCTCAGACCTTTTCCTCTCATCTAAATAATTAATTGAAGTATTGATATTAATATTCTTTGTGATTGGATAATTACCCGTTAAGTTGATTACAAAATCTGGAACCATTCCTGGATTAAAATCTGTCTGTTCAGAAGAAAGTTGTACTTGGTTCTGGAAATCGAATGCAGTGAAAACATCTCCTGTTGTTACGTTCAATACTTCCTGTGAGGTAAAGCTACCAGACACATAACCACCCTCTTTGAAATTGTATTTGATCTGTCCTTCCAAACCGCTGGTTCTAAAATCCCCTACATTTTGATATATCGATGTGATGAATGTTTCAGGATCATCATCGGCTACAAGTTGGATATTATTGGTTATGCTCGTATTGAAATAGGTCAGGTTCACATCAAAAGCCTTACCGACCTTATAACCTGCTATCACTTCAAGTGTACTGGTCTTTTCAGGTACCAATTCAGGATTACCCAACGACAATGAATTGTTCATAGAGTACAGCTCAACAAAAGAAGGTGCCCTAAATGCTTCTCCATATAATCCTTTGAAATAAACATTTTTATTTGGAGCGAATAATAGTGCCATTCTTGGATTGGTAGATCCTCCTACATCACTGTAGCCGTCATAACGGATCCCTGAGATTAATTTAAGATATTCTATCCCATAAATCCTGAATATATTTTTAAGATTGAAATCTGCTTGTGCAAAAGCTGCATAAATATTCCTGGAATTACCTCCGATCCAACTATAGTCCTCATTTATATCGAGCATACCACCAAACGCTTCGGAGGCTACATAATCGTTCCCTCCTACTGATATAGAACGATCCAAAAAGAGATTACCATTGGCCATTGTTGAGATATCTCCTAAAGTATGCCTTTCGAACATAACCCCAGCAAGTAGATTGACCTTACTCTGTATATTATAAGCATAGTTTATCTCCCCACCAAACACATTATTTACGGCACTCCTATTTAACATTTGCGCTTCTCCTTCTTCATAAAGTGTTGGCGTTCCTGTAAGTTCTGGGTCAAAAAGGTAAAAAAGGTTGGCAAAATGGTTTAAGGTGCTACTTGCTTCCCCAGACCATAAATCTCCTTCAATAGAATAATTGAACCTGTTTGCATAGGTCTTGAGCAATAATTCACCAGCCTCTTTATTAGTCTTACTTCTGTAACCAGCTTCAATATATTGTGCTCTGTTATCAGTAAAACTGTTACTTACGATCGCTTCATATGGTCCTATAGGAAGGGCATCTTCTGATTGCATGTAACTACCCAATATATAAAAGTCTTTAAAATCTACTTTTAGATTAAGATTTGCAGAAGTACGACCATAGTTAAGGTTACCAGGTGCAGCAGAAGCACTAGGGCCTGTATAATTTGTAAAACTCGTAGCAAAGAAGTCTATAGACTCTTTAGCAGCATCAGAATTTAATGTCTGGTTGGCACCATTGGTAGTAAGGTAATCTGCTGATAGAGTTACATTTAAGTCTTCAGTAATATTCTTGGTAAATTGTGCATTTATACCGTATCTACCGAAGCTACCAGTAGTTGCTGAAAGGTTTACATTTTTTTCAGGGTTCTTAGTACGGATATTGATCACACCAAGAAATGCTCCTGCACCAAAAAGAGCGGATCCTGGTCCACGGATAATCTCAATCTGTTCAATATTTTCTACTGGAAAATTACTGATAAAAACGGTGGCATCGCCGTAAAACAAAGACTGGATAGGATGATTATCTACTAAAAAGAGTATCTTATTGTTGGTGCCATTTGTACTATAAAGTCCTCTAACTCCATAGTTTACACCAGAGTTTGTGCCTGTCCTAATTACATCAAAACCTGGAACGGTTCTCATGACCTCTTCCATATTCTTTGCCCCACTGTTCAGTATTTGTTCGCCTGTTATAATGGTCATGGCGGAAGGTACTTCTGATAAATTTTCCGTATTTACTTTAGAGACATTTACAATTTGAACGTCCATTAAATCCTCTAAAGACATATTGAGGAGTTCCTCATCACTTAGCTCTTGGGCATTGGTGTGGCCAAGGGTGAGAAAGAAAAGTGTAAATATATATGTGAAGGTTAAGTAATATTTTCTCATAGCTGGTTCTTTTAATTCAATCTTGATTTGGGATTCTATGGGTTTATATAATTTTGGCCATCGATAATAGTTTTCCATTGACCTTTAGTCTTTGGGAATCTGTGACCGCCTTATTGAGTATAAATCTTAGTCTACCTTCTGAAAGATAGAAACTGATGGAAGCGCCTTGCTTAGCAAATTGTTCGTCTTCGGTTACCACAAGAATATTCTTGCCTTTAGTCGCCTCATTAATATCTTTGAAAAGCTTTTTTTGGCTTGAAGGCACAAAAATAATCTGGCATTTTGTATAGTCTTTTGGGTCCTCTATTCTCCTTAAAAAATCTGTATTTAGATTGGCAAAATAGGGTTTCATTTTATTGAAGGTCTCAGCATTTGCGACTATACCTATTTTAGGGTCTTTACTACCATCGTCCCATTCAATGTATTTAACGAAGTTAGCGATATATAATGCATGGTATTTACTTAGATTCTGTGCTTGTGTTAGTTGAACAAAAAATACAGAAAGCAAAAGAATAAAGCTGTATTGTTTAAGTTTTATCATATTTTATTAAACTTTTTTTCATTCAGAAACGGAGATATATGTAGATGTATATAAATTTTATTTATTTATTAACATCTCTTTTAAAGAATTTATTTATCTGTGCTATTTCACTATAAATGTGCATAAAAAAATACCCACTACTATAGGATGTAAAAGCCTAATGGTAGTGGATACAGTAAAAATACTGATATTCTGAATGGGTTTTAGAACATGATTTTAACGAAAAATTAAATTCACTCTAAAGGATTTTTGACTTAAGATGTTACTTCATTTGCATGCCATTTTTTCATTCACTTCTTAAAGAATCTATGGGGTTAGATAATGCTACTTTAATTGTTTGAAAACTCACGGTTATCAGAGTAATAAAAATTGCTCCCATACAACTTAATATATAAGTCCACCAAGAAATATCAATCCGATATGTATAAGACTGTAACCAATTATCCATAAAGTAATAGGCAATAGGTATAGCAATAAAACATGCGATGAGCACCGTAATAATAAAGTCTATCGATAGCATCTTCCATAATTTTATGACTGAAGCACCCAAAACTTTTCTAATGCCGATTTCCTTAGTTCGTTGTTCCGCTACAAAAGAAGCCAAACCGAGTAAGCCCAAACAAGAGATGAAAATAGCCAGCACTGTAAAAACCCTCGAAAGATTACCTATGCGTTCTTCGGCAACAAATTTCATGGCATATACTTGATCAGCAAACTCATACTTAAAAGGTACCGTGGGTAAAACTTTATTAAAGACAGACTCAATACTAGCCAGTCCATCTTGTGTATTTATTTCAGATTTCATCCTGATATTTATCCAATTTAAATTATCCCCTTGGAAAAAAATGGTAGGCATTGGTGTTCCAAATGGAGAATCCATGATCATATCTTCTATCACTCCAATAATATTATATCGCTTATCTGTGTATTTCCAATAAACCATTTCACCAATTGGATTGTCAAAACCCATTAACTTAGCTGCTGCTTCATTGATTACAAATCCTGTTGAGTCACTTGCTAAGTCACTTGAGAAATCCCTTCCATTTAAAAATTTCCATCCTACTGTTTTTCCATAAGTTGGTGTGACCATTAAAGTAGCAAAATCTTCTTGCTGCCAATTTGGATCCATTCCTCTCCATTCAAAGCCACCATTAGAAGACCATACAGCAGAAACAGGACTTGTAGACATTGATATCTCTTCGATTGCTCCAGAATTTTTAAGTTCTGTCTCTATGGCATCGTATTTAGTATAAAACCCTTCGGTAGTCATTTGCACCATCAATAAGTTATTTCTAGAGTAGCCGACCGGGCGATCTTTCACATATTGAATTTGCTGGAAAACGATAATCGTCCCAATAATCAAAGTCACTGAAACAGCAAATTGAAAAATGACCAGAATTCGCCTAGGAGTAGCATGACTTTTCCGCTTTATTTTTATGCCTTTAAGTGCCTTTAACGGATTGAATGAAGATAAATATAACGCTGGATAACTCCCCGATACAAATCCAGTAAACAAAATGAAAATAAAGCTACTTAACCAAAAATATGCATTCCCCCAAGGCATTGTTAACTGCTTTCCTGAAAGTGAATTAAATTCACCTAAGAACAATAAAGTAAGCATGATTGCTGTCGTAAAAGCAAGAAAAACCATTAGAAATGATTCTGTATAAAATTGTGCTATCAATTGACCTCTTACTGATCCAATTGATTTTCTAATACCCACTTCTTTTGCTCTTTTCTCAGAACGAGCAGTACTCAAATTCATGAAGTTAATACAAGCAAGTATCAAAACAGCCAATCCAACTGCTCCAAAAAGCCATACAAACTTTACTAATCCACCCACACTTTTGGCATTTTCCCATTCATCATATAAGTGCCATCTACTCATAGGATGAAGATGAAGTCTTGGGTGGACCTTTACCATTTCGGCATTATCTTGAACCTTATTAAAGATAGCATCTTCAATATGGGTAGATGCTTCATCAAATCCAATTCCTGATTTTAGTTCTACAAAGATATTAAGAAAGTTATTGGTGAATCCTTGGTTTTGCACCCAGGCATTTTGGGCAATATACAATTGCCAAGGAGCCATAAATGTAACCTCATGAAAACGACTGTTATGTGGCAAGTCCTCATATACTCCAGTAACTTTCACGTCTATTGCATTGTCAATTCGAATTAATTCTCCAACTGGGTCTTTATCTCCAAATAGCGCTAAAGCAGCAGATGATGAAAGTATAATAGAACGTAATTCATCCAAACTTTGTAAAGTGCCACTTTTCATTTTAAGAGAAAGCATTTCGGGTCCTTCGCTGTCTATGAAAAATCCATTTTGAGCTAAGTGAATATCCTCTTTTGAGAGAATATGTTCACCAGCTAGGCTTGTTACTATAATATGTATGAAATCTTCTCCATAGGCATTTTTCAGCTCATCACCTAAGGCATAAGGTAAGTAAGGAAACGTGAATGTATTTCCATTCAATGAGCCACTTCGCATCACTTGTGCTATTCGATCGTAATTTGTATGGTTTTTATTAAATGAAAGTTCATCCCAAACCCATAAACCTATTAAAATAGCAATGGCCATGCCTATAGCAAGCCCACTTATATTAATGAAAGAATATGCCTTATTTTTAAAAAGACTTCTCCAACCAATTTTTAAATAATTCTTGAACATACCGTAATAATTTAATTGATGATAACCTTCAAAAGGTCTGATTATATCTGGCCTAAAAAGTAGTATAATATCGAGTGCTAATCGCCAATCAGCCTTCCTTTTCCCCATTTCTTCTACTCTTTCTACATAAAATTCCAATAAGTCCCCTTCGATGTAAGTGTGCAATTCAGCATGACAAAACCACTTGAAAAAGCGAAGGATAAACTTTGGTGGTAAAGGGTCGATATGGTTTTTTCGACTACTCACTTTTTAAAGAATCAACAGGATTTTGATTAGAAATTCGCAGTGTTTGGGGTACAATTATAATTAGGCCTAAAAAAAGTAAAGCAAAAGAGCCTAATAGAATGGTACCCATCCCAAGTTCTACACGTGTTACCAAAAAGTTGAGCCATAAACTGTTCAGAAAAAAGCTCAAAGGAGCTGCAATGGCAACAGCAATAATTAAAATGATTAAAAACTCCTTAGAAAGCAAAAATGCCAATTTATATCCTCCTGCACCCAATACTTTTCTTATACCTACTTCTTTGGTTCGTCTTTCAGTGATGTAAATCGCCATACCCAGTAGTCCTAAGCAAGCAATTGTAATTGCCAAAAATGCTATCAATCCAATTATTGAGACAATATCAAATACCCCTTGGTTATTGTTGGCAAGCCTATCTTCATAATATTCATAATCAAGAGGATGATAAGAATCTATTGCCTTCCATTTATCTTCTAATTGTTGAATAGTCTCACGCTCATTTCCAGCTTTAATCTTTACACTGATGAACTTAAATTTTTCAGGAATATTCCTAACTATTACTGGTTCTATTTCGCGACCCATAATAAGTGGTCGAAAAGTGAAATCTTCAATTACACCAATTACCTTTAAAGCTTCAGGACTTTGCATTTCAATACTTTCACCTACTATGTCAATAGCATTGTCAAATCCTAACTTTTTTACTGTAGCTTCATTGACTAGAATTTCATTATTCGTAGATTCATCTGTTAAGTTTTGTCCAGCTAATAAATTGATTTTAAGTGTATTGATAAAATTTTTATCAGCACTTAAATCAATTGCGGTAAACTTATCATCTTTGTCTGTTCTTTTTAACGTAATGCCATCGTTTCGACCCGTAACAGGTAAATAAGCACAATTGGAAACAGATGATACACTTGGTACACTATTGAAAGCCGATTTTACCACTTCAAAGTCGTTACTTTGCAAATTTATATTGATTAAATTTTGTGAGTTAAAGCCATACTCATATTGCATAAAATACTTGAACTGATTAAATACTACCATAGAGGTAATAATGAATAATAGAGAAATGACGAATTGGAAAGTAGTAAGCGTTTTTCTAAGTCCTAATTTTCCTTTACTTCTCGATTTTAGACTTTTAAGGGCTTTAATAGGCTGATACCCGGAAAGACTTAAGGCAGGGAAAATTCCAGCAAGCAAACCAACGGTAATAGCAAAGACAAACGAAGAAAGAATGACTTCAAAATTGATATTTAGATCAAAGTTCAAGTATTTATTAATCCATAATTCTAAAAAAGCTGACTTTAAAAAAATCAGAAAGATAAATGCTAAGCATAATGCCAAAAGAGTAGTTATTATGGATTCACTCAAAAACTGAAAAATTAAATCTTTCCTCCTTGCTCCATTCACTTTACGCACACCAATTTCTTTTGCTCTAGTAAGCGCCCTTGCAATAGATAAATTAGTATAATTAAGACAGGCAGAAACCATAATTACAAAAGCAAGTGCCGAAAGAATGTAATAAACAAAGAGCGGTAGTCTAATCGTTGGAGCATTTCCTATTAAAGGCCCTGGAGTAATTTTACTTAGTGGTTGGAAAAAAAATCTTGAGCCTTCTAAGTTTTCATTGTCACTGTATTTTCTTTCAGCCAGCTCATTCAAAACTGTTGCTAATTGTGTTTCAGTAGCATTTTCTTTTAGCAATACATAAGCATAAGATTGATAGTGGTTAGACCAATTATCAGTTAAGTCTACCAGCTTTTCTTCTTTATATAATATTTCCATGGAAGAAGCGGAAACCAAAACATCAAATTCAAGGTGTGATTTATATCCTTTATCCTCAAAAACCCCTGTAATCAAATAATCACCCCAGTTAATCGGGGTATCTGTTTCATCACTAAAAAAATCTATCCCTCTGTCTGTAAAGTCGACTGATTTACCGACTGGGTTTTCATAACCAAATAATTGGTGTGCTATAGTTCTGGAAATAACCATAGTATTTGGTCTGATCAAAGCTGTTTTGATATCGCCTTGAATCAATGGAAAACTAAATATTTCAAGAAATGAAACATCTGCAAAATAACCCTTTATCTCAGCTAAATTTTCTTTATATAAGGCATCACCACCAAAGCCTCTACGTAAACAAGTAGTATTATCTATGATTGAATAATCTGTTTTGAGTGTTGAAGCAATAGGAAAGGGAACAGTTACATAAGGGCTACGATTATTTTTAGGATGCATTAAAACACGATAAATCCTATCCCCTTTTGTGTGGAAATTATCATAACTTTTCTGATCTACCAACATTAAAATAATTAGCAAACATATAGACATGGCAACTGACAAACCAAAAATATTAATAGATGAAAATACTTTGTATTTAAGTATATTTCTGATGCCAATTTTTAAATAATTCTTGAACATACCGTAATAATTTAATTGATGATAACCCTCAAAAGGTCTGATAATATCTGGCCTGAAAAGCAATAGAACATCTCGTATAAATAGCCAATCAGCCTTTCTTTCCCCTATTTTTTCGGCTCTCTCCCTGTAAAATTCCAATAAATCCCCTTCTATATAAGTGTGCAAATCAGGATGACAGAACCACTTGAAAAAGCGAAGGAAAAACCTTGGCGGTGAAGGGTCGATATGGTTTTTTCGACTACTCACTTTTTAAAGAATCAACAGGGTTAGATAAGGCTGCTTTGATGGATTGGAAGCTTACTGTCAACAAAGTAATTGTAACAATCAACAAACTTGATATAGCAAAAATCCACCAGCTTAGCTCAATCCGGTAGTCATATTGTTGTAGCCAACCCTCCATCAAATAAAAGGCTATGGGAATAGCGATAAAACAAGCAATTAACACCAAGCCTAAAAGATCCTTAGATAACATTCCCCATAGGGATATGACCGACGCTCCCAGTATTTTGCGTATACCTATTTCCTTGGTCCGTTTTTCAGCCAAATAAGCAACTAATCCAAATAATCCCAATGCACTGATGAATATCGCCAGTACTGCAAAAATACTAGCTAGTTTTCCCACTTGATTTTCAATTGAAAACTTCTTATTGTATTCCTCATCCACAAAACTGTACTCAAAAGGAAAGGCAGGATTATAAGCTTCAAATATAGGTCGAATAGTCGCCAAGGTTTCTTGTACACCAACCCCAGATTTTATCCTGACCAAGATATTGTTGGCTATATCTGGAACAAACATAATAACCCCTGGGGCTACTGGCTCAAAAGGGTCCTGCATTAATACATCCTTTACCACTCCCACAATAGTAATTTCTCGACTACCCGATGTCATTGTTCTACCAATTGGATCTTTGTAGCCGATAATGTCTAGGGCTGTTTCGTTTAGGATTACTGCATTGGAATCGGTAGAAAATTCTGGAGAAAACGGCCTGCCTTGTATAAAAGTGAGTCCCGCCGCCTTTTCATAATCCCAACCGGTCATTAAGGCTTCCAAAGCAATACGGGAATTAGGATCTTTGTTTTCCCAGGAAAAGTCGCTCCATTTGTTGTAGACTTCAGTCATGGGACTTGACGTTCGAGTTACCGCTTCCAAGTATCCAGTATTTAATAACTCTTGCTTCATAACTCCAAAGTTTTTGGCAATATCTTCGCTACCTTGAATAGAAATTAAGTTATTAGGATTATAACCGATGTGCCGATCCTTTCCGTGCTTGATTTGATGAAAAACTACAAGAGCACCGATAATTAAAGCAACAGAAATAGTGAATTGGAATACTACTAACAGTTTTCGAAATATTACTGGTCCCCATCCTTGAGTAAAGGTGCCTTTTAGAATTTTTACCGGTTGAAAAGAGGACAAATAAAACGCTGGATAACTTCCAGCAATCAGCCCAGTAATAAGGCAAATACCAAACCCTATCATCCAGAGTAAGCGATTACTAAATTCAAGTTCGATAAATTCAAAGCCTAAATTTCTTAAATAAGGGAGCCCTACGAACACCAATCCTATGGAGAGTAGAAAAGCGATAAAAGAAATCATCACAGATTCACTGAAAAACTGTAGAATAAGTTGTGTTCTTAGTGAACCAATTGCCTTGCGAATACCTACTTCTCTTGCCCGTTTTTCGGATCGAGCGGTAGAAAGGTTCATGAAATTAATACAAGCAATTAACAGCACAAATATTCCAATAATGCCAAATAATCGTAAGTAAGCTATTTTACCTCCTACATTCTTCCAATTTTCATATTCACCGTACAAATGAAATTGTCCGAAAGGTTGAACACTTAACTTTTGCTCTTTCGAATTAGGATCATTTTCTCGGTTAATAAAGCTAATTTTTTCCGAGAAAGCATCCATTGATACCCCTTCGTTTACTTCTAGGAATGTCCATATAACATTACTACCCCAATTGTCTCGGTATCTTTGAAGATAGCTGTTGGTCAACATAAATTCTAGTGGGGCTAGAAATGTGATGTCATTGAAAAAAGAGTTATCAGGTACATCTTTCATCACTCCTGTTACCTGAACCTCGAATGCATTATTAACCCTTACCAGCTTACCGATTGGGTCATCATTTCCAAAAAGAATTTCTGCTAAAGACTCTGTTAATACAATAGACTTAGGATCAATCAGGGCAGTTTCAATATCACCTTTAATTAGAGGAAAGGAGAATATACCCAGAAAGTCTGGATCTACAAACTGACCAGTTTGCCTCACCTTTTGCTCTTTTGCCATTAAACTCATGGTAAAGCTTTTAGATCTTGAGATATGCTTAATCTCTGGAAAATTTCTGCTTAAAGCTTCGTAAAGTGGCAAGGGCACAGACAATTGCGTCTCTTTTGTCTCATTGAAAAGTGTATGTTTCCTGATGATTCCAATTCGATCTATGTTTTGATGAAAAGAATCAACGCTTGCTTCGTAATGTATCCATAAACCGATAAACAAGGCAACTGCCATACCTACCCCCAATCCACTGATGTTGATGATTGAATACCCTTTATTCTTCAACAAATTCCTCCAAGATACTTTAATGTAATGCTTGAACATTCCATAATAATTTAATTGATGATAACCCTCAAAAGGTCTGATAATATCTGGCCTGAAAAGCAATAAAACATCAAGCATAAATCGCCAATCAGCTTTCATTTTCCCCTTTACCTCTACTCTTTCCTTATAAATTTCCATCAAATCTCCTTCAATATAAGTATGCAAATCAGGGTGACAGAACCACTTAAAAAAGCGAAGGATAAATCTAGGTGGTGAAGGGTCGATATGGTTTCCTTGTTTACTCACTTCTTAATGAATCAACAGGGTTAGATAAGGCTGCTTTACCAGATTGTAAACTAACAATAGTAACAGCAAGTGTGAAAATAAATACACCAGATGCTATAAAAATGAATGGCGATAAAACCATGCGGTAAGTAAAATCTGCTAAGAATTTATCTGCAAGCATATATATTATTGGTGAGGCAATTACAAAGGCAAAAACTACTAGCAAGGCAAATCGTTTTGAAAGTAAAAGAATAATTTGGGTAAGGGTAGCCCCCAAAACTTTTCTTACTCCTATTTCCTTTTTCCTATTTTTAACAACAAAAGAGGCAATACTAAAAAGCCCTAGTAGTGCGATTATCACGGCAATGCTTGAAAAAGCCGTTGCTGTAATGCCTAATCTTTCATGTGCTTTGTATTGTTGATCGTATTCCTCATCAATAAATTTATAATCAAAAGTTTGATAAGGATTTAGTGATGCCCAGGATTTTTGAAGTGTTCTTAAACCATCGTCTATCCGGTGTGGGTTTAGTTTAACCAATAATTTATTGGTCGATTCTGCATTGTAAAAATGAATAAGTGGTTCTATAGATTCTCTTAAAGAACGGTAGTGATAATCTTGAACTACTCCTACTACTGGTAAAGCTTCACCGTCAGCACCTCCAGGTTTCAAAAACTTATCTTCCAAACTTTTCCAACCTAATTTTTTCCATGCTGCTTCATTAATAATAATAGCTTTTTCATCTGAAGCAATTTTTTCAGAAAAGTTTCTTCCATATACTAACTTAATATTTAGTAAATCAAAATAATGGTTATCTACTGTGATTTGTTTTAAATGCACACCATCTACCCCATTAGAATCCACGGTAGCAAACCAGTTGTAGTTATCCCAATATTTACCAGGAATATTTTGGCTTAAAGAAACTCCTTCAATAGAAGATTCTTTGGGTAAATCGTTTCTCAATAATTTTAAGCCTTGAAGTGCTTTTTCGGGCTCTTTAAAAAAACTAGGATAGGCATCAAAGGATACTACATAATTACTATTGAACTTCAAATCGTATGACTTCATGAAATCGATTTGCTTCCAAATAACCATTGTACCCGCTATAAAAATTAGAGAAATACTGAATTGGAAAATGAGTAAGCCTTTTTGTAACCACTTACCAGTACTACTCCATTTAATTCTTTCTTTTAAAGATTTGATTACGTGTACATTAGATAATAAAATAGAAATGCTAAAACTAGATATGGCACCAATACAAATGCACATGCCAACAATAAATAGCAATGAAGAACTATATGCAAGCATATTGTACTGGATATCCAAATCATAATAGTTATTTACATAAGGGATAAAGGTAATAACCAGAAATAAAGCAAAAAGTAGCGCAGCAGTTGTTGTAATCAGGCCTTCGACAAGGAACTGGAAAATTAATTGTCCTTTTAGGGAACCCAGTACTTTTCTTACCCCAATTTCTCTTGTTCTAGTAAGCCATTGGCTCATAGAAAGGTTCATGAAGTTAACACTTGAGATAAGTAAAATAGCTAAGGCAATAATTGCTAGGATGCTAATGGTTCGATCATTTTGTGTATTTCTGGCATGTTCATCAATAAAAGGAAGAAAAATAACTTGATGATCTTTACGATTCTCTAAATAATATTTTTTGGTTAAGTCAGGAGTTTTGGCTTCCAATCCTTTCACATCTGCTTTGTCTGAAAGTCTTACATAGGCAGTCATAAATGTGTTATACCAATTGCCCATTTGATCTTCATCGAGGTAATTTGGACTGGCTGGCCAAGACATCAAAGCTTTAAATTGTAAAGAAGAATTTTTTGGAGGACTTTTTATTACACATGAAACAGTTAATTCACTTCCCAAGTCTTTCATTTTCAATACTTTCCCAATAGGATCTTCTCTCCCAAATAATACTTGAGCTATTGATTCAGTCAATACAATATTGCCAGGTTTTGACAACGCTTGTGCTAGGTCACCATGAACACTTTCGAAGGTAAAAACTGAAGTAAAACCTTTATCTACAACATAAAATAAGTCTATATATAAAGCTTCATCTTTATAGAGAAAAATATCTTCAGACTCATACACACGAGTGCCACTAGCTATTTCAGGATATTCGCTCAGTAAAGTTGGTAATAGTGGCGTTACAATTAAATCTGATTGATTGCCATCTGGATACTTATCTGCAACACGGTAAACATTTTCAGCTTGCTCATGAAATTGATCAAAAGATTTTTCATAGTCTATTATCAGATAAAGTAAAATAGCAGCGGCTATTCCAGAAGATAAACCGAATACATTAATAAAAGAATTAGTCTTATATTTAATAAAACTTCTCCATCCTGACTTTAAAAAATTTTTTAACATTCCGTAATAGTTTAGTTGATGATGACCCTCAAAAGGTCTTATTATATGAGGTCTAAAAAGCAAAAAAATATCTAAGCTAAACCGCCAGTTAGCCTTTCTTTTACCCATCTCTTCCACTCTTTCTCGGTATAACTCCAACAAATCCCCTTCTATATAGGTGTGCAATTTTGGGTGACAGAACCACTTGAAAAAGCGAAGTAGAAACCTTGGTGGCTTTGGGGCGCTATGGTGTTTTCTACTACTCACTTCTTAAAGAATCAATCGGGTTAGATAAGGCTGCTTTTAAAGTTTGACAGCCTATGGTTAACAATCCTATACCTAGTGTAAGCAAAGCTGGAAGAATAAAATACCAACCGGTTATTGTAATCCGAAAAGGGAAAGTGGCTAACCAATAATTGATTCCAGTATAGATGATAGGTAAAGCTATTAAACAAGCTATAAGTATGAGGAATACAAAATCACGAGACAATAGCATAAAAATATGGCTGACTGAACCACCTAGTATTTTGCGAATTCCAATCTCTTTTATTCTTTGTGTGCTCGCATAAAAAGACAAAGCCAATAAACCCAAACAAGCAATAATGATAGCGAGGAAAGAAGCAAAGCCCAATATGCTTCCCATCTGTAAACTTGAAGCATATTGTTGTGCATAACTATCTTCTAAATAATAGTATTCAAAAGGGCTTAAAGGAAAATACTTCTCCCAAACCGACTGAATGCTTGATAAGGATTGATTCTGCGAGAAATTTCCATCATCTTCACTAGAAAAAGAAATGGTATAATAAATAATATCTCTACTATTTGCTACAAAAAAAATAGGTTCTAAAGGATGTAAAAAAGATTGCTGATGGTAATCTGCTACAACACCTACTATTTCACATTTGGTATCTTCCCAATAAACAGTTTGGCCTATAGCCTGATCAAAAGATGTATATCCAAGTAGTTCACAACCTTTCTTGTTTAGGATAACTTTCTCTACTTTTTCACCAAAACGTTTAGCAGGATTATCTTGATAGGTGAACTGTCTACCAGCCAATAATTGAATGCCATAATTTTGAAAGAAATCGGGACCTATAACATAAAAGACAAGTTGTTTCCCATCTACTTTTTGCCTATTTCTAACTTCACCGTACCAATCTACATCTTTACCTGGTACCATTGCAGATAAAGAAACTTGTCTTATCTTCGGATTTTGTAGCAATTCGCTTTTGAAATTTTCTTGCCTAAAACTATATGTAGAATCCATAGCTGCTGGCGCTTTCACAATCAATTTTCCATGGGAATCAAGACCTAAATCCTGATTTTGTAAAAAAGAAAATTGAGCATTGAATACTGTTAAGCCAGCTATTAGGCTAAATGCTATGGCGAATTGAAAAATAATCAAAGATTTCCTAAGGATGATACCAGAAGAAGCATGTTTAAATTTGCCACTTAAAACATAGGTACCTTTAATTGCTATAAGAAATCGTGCAGGATAAATGCCAAAAAACAGTCCACCTAAAATAAAAATACCAAGGATAGTCAGTATTGGTTTTAAGTTAAACTGAATCTTTTGTAAGTAAGATTCGAACCCTGAGATACTAGAAAGTATACCTATAAACCCTAAACCAATAACAATACTGAAACTGATGAATAATAAAGTTTCTATAAATATTTGCTGCTGAATTTCAAACCCTCTCGCTCCTACTACTTTTCTAAGGCTAAATTCTTTTACTCTTTGAATATATTGTGAGGCAGTGAGATTTAGATAGTTGACCCAAGCTATTAATATTATTAAAAAGGCTACAGTTCCTAAAAAATAAATGTGTGTTATATTCCCATTATTCTTGAATTCCCACTTTAAATCAGAATATAAATAAATATCCTTGACCAATTGTAATTCAAGATGCACTTCTTGCTCATTAATGGCTGAGAGCTGTTGACTAATAGCAGTTAATTTTTCTTTAAAGGAGCTTAAACTTGTTGCTTCGTCTAGCAATACATAAGTATAAAAATCATCATTCTCTTTTAATTCCTGTTCAAAATCTTTGGTGTAAACATTAAAATTTAGAGAACTCATTGAGAGTAATACCTCTGTACTAATATGGGTATTCTCAGGTATTTCCATGACACCTGTAACCGTATAAGTCCGATTCTCAGAACTACTAAGGAGTTGAAGAGATTTTCCAATAGGCTCTTCTTCACCAAAATATTTTAAGGCTGTTTCTCTAGTAATTACTGCAGTAAATGGTTCTTTTAGAACTAAATCAGTATTTCCTTTTAATAATTTAAAAGTGAACAGGTTAAAAAAAGAAGCATCGGCATAAACAATAGAAGGTTCGTTGAAAGAAATTGGCTTATTTGTACCGTCTTCATATACCATGGCACAAGAAAACTGTTGCCTTCCATGAGGGTAAACACGTGTATATTGTTTTACTTCAGAAAAGGTTTCTGTTAACAAGGGACCTAATCCTCCAAAGTTTTGAGCAGATTGATAGTTTTCATCTTCTTGCTGCATGTGTAAAGAAACCCTATATAAATTGTCTTTATGCTCGTGGAATTCATCATAACTCAATTCAGAGAAGATATATAATCCTATCGTTAAAAAGCTGGCCAACGCTAGGGATAAGCCAAAAAGATTGATAGAAGAAAAAACATAGTTCTTTGTCAAGGAACGAAATCCGATTTTTAGATAATTTTTAAATATTCCATATCTATTTAATTGGTTATGACCTTCTAGAGGTCTAATAATATTTGGTCTGAAAAGCAGCAACACATCAAGCGCAAACCTCAGATTCGCTTTTACCTTTCCTTTCTCTGCTACTCGCTCTAGATATATCTCCAGCAAATCACCTTCAACATAGGTATGTAAATCAGGATGGCAGAACCACTTGAAAACGCGGAGCAGAAACCTTGGTGGCTTTGGGGCGCTATGGTGTTTTCTACTACTCACTTCTTAAAGAATCAATCGGGTTAGATAAGGCTGCTTTAATAGATTGGGAGCTTATGGTCGAACTAATCAATATACCTAAAAAGATAGCTGGTACAATAAAAACCCATCCTTGTATTTCTATGTGATAGGCAAATTGTTGTAACCATTCATTCATAAAATAATAGGCTATTGGCACTGCCAAAATAAATGCCCATAACATCATTTTAATGTATTCAAGGGAGAACAGAAGCACAATATGAGTTATTGAAGCGCCTAATACTTTTCTTATACCAATTTCTTTTGTGCGCTTCAATACCATGTAGGAAGAAAGGGCAAATAACCCTATGCAAGCAATAAAAATACTCAGACTTGAAAATATACTGAAAACTACTCCAATTTGTTTTTCATTTTGATATTTAGCATTTAATGTTTCATCTAAAAATCTAAAATTAAAAGGCTTGCCAGGCATCATAGTTTTCCACGTATTTTCTATATTAGAAAGAGTCTGAGCAGTTGATCCTGGCTTTAATTTGGCAGTTATATATTTGATTCTACCAAAATTATTTTCATTACTCTGTATTACTAAGGGAGATATTTCATCATGGAGTGTTTGATAATGAAAATCTTTAATTACTCCTTTAATTGTAAATTTGACCTCGGTTAACTTTCCTTTATTTTCTGTTATTAAAGCGATTTCTTCGCCAATAGGATTTTTAATCCCCATATATTTTACAGCAGATTCATTTAAGATTACATAAGAACTGTCATTTTCATTTTCTGAAAAAAACCTGCCTTCTAAAAGCTTAAAACCTAATACTTCTGCAAAAGTATCTCCTATAATTACCCTTGGAGTAGAAAATACCTCAGAGGCCCCCTGTATTCGATATCTATCCGTCCATACACCTTGAAAACCTTGTACCCATAAAGTTCCTGCTGCAGCTTCGACTTGAGGAAACTCTTTGAGTGCATTCAAAAAAGGCAGAGTATTGTTTACATTTTTATCAAAAGCTCCTTCTAATACAATTATTTGAGCTTTATCGAAACCTAAGTCTTTCTCTCCAAAATATTTTATTTGTTGCTGAATAACAAGTGTACAAATAATTATGATAATTGATACACAGAATTGAAAGATAACTAAACCACTTCTTATCCACTTTCCTTTTGAAGGAGTAGTAATATTTCCCTTTAGAGAAGTAATTGGTTTAAAAGCAGATAGAACAAATGAAGGGTAAAGCCCTGCAAATAATCCAACAAGAAAAATAATAGCTAAAAAAATTAGAAGCATATTAAAACTAGTATTTAAAACTAGTTTCCCGCCTATGAATATATTGAAATAAGGTAAAGTAAAAAAGACTATTCCTACAGCTAACAATACACTTATAAAACTTAAAATAAAAGACTCTGTAAAAAATTGAGCAATTAGATGTGCTCTATTAGATCCCATTACTTTTCTTAAGCCAACTTCTTTAGAGCGTTCATTGGCTCTTGCAATAGATAAATTAATAAAATTGATACAGGCAATGGTAAATATAAAAATGGCAATTGCTCCTAAAATATAAATGGTGTTTATATTTCCACTTGGCTTCATTCTCCCTAGATTGGCTGGATCCAAATGGATTGAAGTGAGGGGTTTTAGAAAATATGTAAATCCATTACCAGCATTTTCATAAACCTTCCAAGAAACTTTATTGACCCTTTCTATTTCTCCAACAACATATTTAGCAACAAGCGCTGGAAATTTAGCTTCCAATTTCTTGTAATCTACATTGTCTTTTAATTTTATATAACAATGCGCAGATTTTAAATTAAATTTAGATTGATTTAACCAACCGACAGAAGTGGACGAAACCAAATAGTTAAATTGAAAATGTGAGTTTTTAGGCGGGTCTTCACAAACACCAGTTACTATTGAATTTTTACCAGAAGGAAATATCATCTTACCTAAAGGATTCTCATCGCCAAAGTAACGTTTTGCTGCGCTCTCTGTTAAAACAACACTATTGGGTTTTAGAAGTGCCGTTTTAGGATTACCTGCTAGCATTTTAAAGTTGAAAACATTTAAAAAATTGCTATCAGCTAGGAATACATTATTTTCTAAAAAACTGACCAGTTCATCATTTTTATCTTTTACAGATACCGATTGGCTACTATAAGGGCCTGAGATAAAAGTTGCATTTGATACTTCGGGATAATCCTGTACAACAATATCTGCAAATGAATAGGGTACCAAAACATTTAATTCTGTATGTTCTGGGTACTTCCTTTCTTCAACGATTTTATAAATTTGATCTGCCTCACTAAAAAACTTATCGTACGAAAACTCATTTTGAATAAAGAGGGCAATTATTAAACTACTTGCAATACCAATTGCCAATCCTAAAATATTTATTACAGAATATTCTTTTCGCTTAACTAGATTGCGGAATCCAGTTTTCAGATAATTATTGAACATATCATAAAAATTCAATCTGTAATAACCTTCAAAAGGCCTGATAACTCCAGGTCTAAAAAGCAGCAACACATCCAGCGCAAACCTCAGATCCGCTTTTACCTTTCCTTTCTCTTCCACTCTTTCTCGGTATAACTCCAACAAATCCCCTTCTATGTAGGTGTGCAATTTTGGGTGACAGAACCACTTGAAAAAGCGAAGTAGAATCCTTGGTGGCTTAGGGGCGCTATGGTGTTTTCTACTACTCACTTCTTAAAGAATTAACCGGATTAGATAAGGCTACTTTAATAGATTGAAAACCAACGGTAAAGAAAGCAATTACGATGGCGAGTAATCCAGCCAGCGCAAAAATCCACCATGTTATTTTTATTTGATAGGCAAAATCCTGTAACCAAATATCCATCGCATACCAAGCAATAGGAATGGCAATAACAAAACCTAATAATACCATGAGTAGAAAATCAGCTGAAAATAATCTCACTATACTTTTTACAGAAGCCCCTAGCACTTTGCGGATACCTATTTCTTTTGTTCTTTGCTCAGCAGTAAAAGCTGCTAGCCCGAAAAGCCCCATAGAAGCGATAAGAATGGATAAAAAAGTGAAAAAGCCGAACATTTTTCCCAATTTCATATCAGCTTTATAAAGCTGGTCAAATTCATCGTCAAGAAATTTATATTCAAAAGGATAAGAAGAGAATTGTTGGAATGAGTTTTCAAAATAGGCAAGCGTAGCAGCAATATTCTCTGTTTGTACTTTTACCGAGATATACCGCATATATCGCTTACTAAATGTAAGCATCAACGGTTCTATAGGCATATACAAAGAATGTATATGAAAATCTTTCACCACCCCAATTACTCTTTTAGCTCCTCCTCCCCTAAACTCCTTGCCAATAACTTCTTGTGGGGTCATGCCTAATGCCTTAACTGCTGTTTCATTAAAAATATGAGCTTCTTCTGAAGTAGATTTAGCGTCTGTAGAAAAGTTGCGCCCCGCTATTAATTCCATACCAAAAACATCTAAAAAGTCATCATCTACAGGGGTTCGATAAACCCTTAAATTATTTTCTTGAAAATCTGTATCAACTTGATTGATAATTGAGCTAGAAGAAATATCGACAGGTAAACTTCCTGAAGTAGTGATAGCAAGCACGCTAGCGTTCTTTAACCATTCATTTTTGAGTACATCAATATTTTTATAGAGCTGATTATCTCGAACGGCAATAGAAACAATGTGTTCTTTGTTATATCCCAGCTCTTTTTCTTGTATAAATTGAAATTGTCGGTAAATTATCAAACTACAAATTACCAAAACTATAGATGTAGCATATTGTCCTACAATCAACCAGCGTTGGGTTTTAATTCCTGAAAGTCTGCTATCAATTTTTCCTTTTATTACTTGGATAGGGCGAAGCGAAGACATAAAAAAGGCAGGATAACTACCAGAAATTACGCCAACAATTATTACCAATGCTAGTAGTCCAGGTAATAATAATACATTTTCAATCACATTTAATTCTATGGGTCTTTCAAGCCATTTAGCAAAAAAAGGCATAGACAATTGAGCAATTCCCAAGGCTAACAATAATGCTATAGATGCTATTAATATCGCTTCTCCAATAAATTGCCCAATAAGCTGCCCTTTACGTGCTCCTACTACTTTTCTTAATCCTACTTCTCTAGCTCTTTTAATAGAACGGGCAATGGCTAAGTTCATATAGTTGATACAAGCCAATGCCAATACCAAAATGGCAATTACAGTAAACAGTGAAACATATTGAGGATTACCCTTTAAGGCAATATCATCATTTATCATATCGTCTAAATGCATTGCTGAAATTGGCTGTACAAAGTAGAGATCTTCAAAGGGAGGCGCATGCTTTTCACCGCGATACTTTTCAATACTAGGTTTTAATTTTTCTTGAACTGAAAGAGGATCAGCACCTTTAGATAAAGTAAAGAATGTATGTACATAGTTGTTGTCCCAGTTACCCTTTTCTAGTTCTCTTGCATACATTGCCTGTGTTTGAAAGCTTGTAATAAAAGAAAATTGAAGAGAAGAGGTAATTGGAGGATTTTGTACAACACCAGATACTGTAAAAGCAAGGCTATCTTGATTTACTAAGGTTTTTCCTATTGGGCTTTTATTTCCAAAAACTTTTTGAGCTAAAGATTCTGTAAGCACGATACTACCCGCTTGATTTAGCGCAGTATTAGGATTACCCGATACCATCTTAAAAGGAAGTACCTCGAAAAAATCGGCATCTGCCCAAATCCCTTCTTCATAAAAACTATAAGCTCCATAACTTAGTAATGTATTTTGTTCGGTAATTGCCGTTACATGGGTTACCTCAGGAAATTCTTCACGCATTACAGGTGCCAGTTCTACCGTAGTATTGGGGTAATAGTCTGATCCTTGAAATATATCGCCTGTTTCCCTTTGATAAATACGATATATCTGATCCGAGTTACTATAAAATTTATCATAAGAAAGTTCATGCTGTACATATAGAAATATTAGAATAAAGCACGTAAGCCCAACGGCTAAGCCTCCGATATTAATGAATGAATACAACTTCTGACTTAGCAGGCTACGCCAGGTAATCTTTAAATGGTGCTTGAACATATCGTAATGATTAAATGATTGATTACCTACCAGAGGTTTTATAATGCTAGGTCTAAATAATAGGAGTACATCTATGGCAAACCGCCAATCAGCTTTTCTTTTACCTACTTCTCCTACCCGTTCTTCATAAAGCTCCAATAAATCTCCTTCTATAAACTGATGCAGCTTTCGTCGACAAAACCACTTGAAAAGACGGAGTAGTAACCTTGGTGGCGATGGGGCGCTATGGTTTTCCAGCTTACTCACTTTTTAAAGCATTAATAGGATTCGCTACCGCCACTCGGAAAGACCTAATCACGACAATAAATAACAATAATAGCACTACTGCTAAACAGGGTATCATGAAAAACCAACTATTCAGTTCTATTCTGAAAGCAAATTGATCCAGCCAGTTCCTTAATAAAAACCATACTATTGGAATCACCATAATATTGGCAATAGCTAACAAGGCAATAAATTCGCGAGAGAGTAACAAGAGAATATTTTGGAGTGTCGCCCCCAATACTTTTCTAATACCTATTTCTTTGGTGCGTTGCATCGCAGTATAAGCCACCAAGCCTAACAGTCCTAAGCAAGAGATGAAAATAGAAAAGCCACTAAAAAAGGTATAAAGTGTGGAAAAAGAAGTCTCTGCTTTGTACTGCTTTTCAAAAGAATCATCTAACATATAATATTGAAAAGGCAATCCTTGGGTTGTTTCTTTCCATGTAGCTTCTATTTCTGTTAGGGCAGTTTGAAATTCTTCCATTTCATTTATACCCTCCAGTCTTACTAAAAAATTGCGCTCAATCCAACTGCGATCCCAATTCCATGCGGGCACAAAAATTAAAGGTTCAAAACTATTTTTTAATGAAAGCTGGTGATAATTATTTACTACGCCAATTATTTCTCTTTCTCCTGAACCATCATTTATATCAATTTGCGCTCCTATTATTTTCTCATTAGGATTGTCCCAGTCTATCATCTTACTGGCTGCTTCATTCAAAATTACTGTCTGGTCATCGGTTTTTCTTTTGGGATGAAAAACCCTTCCTTCCAATAGCTTTATCTGCATGGCTTCAAAGAAATCTTCATCTACACTAATGATCTTTATTTCGCCACTTGGATTACCATCTTCAAAAAGTCTGTGTTTTAACCCCAATAAATTGATTTCATTTCCAGGCACTGCAGATGAATACGCAACTGCATCTATTTTAGGATAGGAAAGTGCCTTTGCTTTGAATAATTCATAGCTTTTCAACTCCTTTAAACCATAGCCTGGAATTACCAAAACTTGATTGAGGTTAAAACCAAGGTCATGGTTTTTCATGTGATGTAATTGGCTTTGAGAAACAAAAGTAATTATGGCAAAAGCGATACAGGATCCAAATTGAAACACTATCAAAGCTTTTCTTAGTAGCCAAGAACTTCCACCTTTCATCCCTGCCACAGAATTTCCTTTAAGCGCTTCGATAGGTTTGAAAGAAGTGAGTATAATTGCAGGATATATGGTTGAAAGTAGTATACCTATTCCAATAGCAATAACCGCATAAAATAACGTTTTGCCTGAAAAGAGTGCAGTAAAAGGAATTGGCCAGTTAAATCCGAAAAGCATTTCTAAAAAAGGAATACTGAGTCTCATAATGATCAATGCCAAGCCGAATGCTAGGAAATTTAAGATAGCAGATTCCATTAAAAGCTGGATGTACAATTGTACTTTGGAAGAGCCCATGATTTTGCGAACACCGGTTTCACGCTTCCGTTCTAGTGCTTTTACAGTGGCTAAATTGATAAAATTAATATAGGCACTGCCCAGTATACAGTAAAGAATGATTACAAGCAGCCATAGGGCATTGCCATCAATCGTAGCTGCGGGTTCACTACTTCGTGTATTGTCTAAATGAATTGCCTGAATTGGTTGGAGTTCGAAACTAATTTGGTCGTTCCAGATACCAAATTCGCTACTGAAAAGCTTTTCTCTTAACTTGGTTATTTTACTACCCAACTCAACAGGATCAGCATTTCGATTTAGAGATAAATAAGTATACAAGTGGTCCCAATGCCAGTAAATACTTCCGCTGTCAAATTCCCACGAGCTATTTTTCGAAATTAGCATGTCATATTGTAAATGAGAATTTGCGGGCGGGTCATTTATTATTCCGGTGACTTTAAAATTACCTTTGTCAAAAGAAGAATTTTTAAAATGTTCGTCGGCATTTAGGCTTACAATTTGCCCTATGGGGTCATTATTCCCAAAAAGTTTTTGACTTATAGACTTTGTTAAAACGATAGAAAAAGGTTCTTTCAAGCAAGTAGTTGGATTGCCTTGTTGAACTTCATAAGTGAAGACATCAAAAAAGTTTGAATCTGCCAAGTATATATTAAATCCACTTAGTTTTTTATCATTAAAGCTCATCCAAGTTTTGCCGATGTAAACAGATAGTGGGGTTAATTGGGTAAAATTTTTCACCTCTGGGAAAGCCTCTTTTACACCTTGCCCAGACCAGATTACACTCGTGGCACGTTTATCATCTTTTAACTTGCCAGCATTCCAAGTTGTATTAACCCTATAGATATTTTCTGCCTGATCGTGAAAGGCATCGTAACTTTTTTCATAAGAAACATATTGAAAAATAAGCAAGGCAGCAGCCATCCCAAAGGCCAGCCCCAATACATTTATTATGGTAAAAGATTTGTGTTTAGCCAAATACCTCGAAGAACTCCTAAAATGGTTTCGCAGCATATCAACCCCTAAAGTACTGATCCAATGATTCGTTAATATTGAAGGTCTAAAAAGTAATAAAACATCTATAGCAAACCTTAAATCAGCTTTACTTGTTCCCTTGGATTCTACCCTTTCCTGGTACAATTCCAATAAGTCTCCTTCTATACAAGTGTGTAAATCTGGATGACAGAACCACTTGAAAAAACGGAGCAATATTTTAGGTGGAGCGCTTTTTTTATTCATCTCTTAAAGAATCTACTGGGTTGGAAAGCGCTGCTTTTAAAGTTTGCGAGCTGATAGTAAAAAAAGCTACCAACACAGCCAAAAATCCGGATAAGGCAAATATCCACCATGCAATTGCTATATGATATGCAAAATCTTGTAGCCAAAGATCCATGACATACCAAGCTATCGGTATGGCGATAAAAAAGCCGATTATTACCATTCTTAAAAAGTCTGAAGATAACATTGCTATAATATTGTTGATAGAAGCACCCAATACCTTGCGAATACCTATTTCCTTCGTTCTTTGCTCGGCAGTGAAAGCAGCCAAACCGAACAGTCCCATTGACGCAATAAGGATTGAGAGTGCTGTAAAGAAGCCAAACATTTCACCTAGTTTCAAATCAGCTTTGTACAGTCGATCAAATCTTTCATCCAAAAACTGATATTCAAATGGATATGGTGAGTGTTTTCGAATACTTTTCTCTAATGTAGTTAGGGTTTCTGCTAAATCTGTAGGCTGCACTTTCAAAGCAATAAAGGCGAAATAAAAATCTCTCATTTGAAGCGCTAAAGGAGCTATTTTCATATGCATAGAATGCATGTGAAAATCTTTTACAACTCCTATTATAGTATGTGGACTACCATTATACATCACTGGCTTAGAGATAGCCTCATCAATAGACCAACCCAGCATTTTAGCAGCAGTCTCATTTATTACCACATTTTCAATGGTATCAGCTGCTATAGTTGGAGAATAGTAACGACCAGCTAGTAATTCAATATCAAAGACATTCAGATAATCGTGGTCAACACGAGCTCGATAAATATCAAAACCTTCTTCCTTGCTTTCATTGATATGTGAAATGATTGTACCTGATGTAACATTTGTAGGCAGTTCAGCCGCTGCCGTTACAGTACGAATATCAGGGTAGCTTAACCACGCTTCTTTAAGTGCATCAAAATGATTAAAAAGGCCTCGGTCTAATATTGAGACAGTAATTATGTGTTCCTTGTTATAACCCAGGTCTCTTTGTTGAATAAATTGAAATTGTTGGTATATGATACAACTACTAATTATTAATACAATGGAAGTGGCATATTGTCCGATGATGAGTCCTCGCTGTAATCCTTTACTCGATAATTTACCTTGGACTTTTCCTTTAAGTACCTGAATAGGCTTAAGGGATGACATAAAGAACGCTGGGTAACTGCCTGACAGAACACCTACAATTATTACTAATACCAATAATCCTGGTAAAAGTAATGTGTTCTCAATCAGATCTAGCGTGATTGGTCTCTCTAACAAATTACCGAAGAAAGGCAATAAGAAATAAGACAATATTAATGCGAGGACTAATGCCAGAAAAGCTATTAGAATTGATTCCCCGATAAATTGTGCAATCAACTGTCCTCTTATAGCTCCAACAGCTTTTCTTAATCCTACTTCTTTAGCTCTTTTAATAGACCTAGCTACTGCCAAATTCATATAGTTAACGCATGCAAGTAGTAAAACCAAAACAGCAGTAAATGAAAATAGTGCAATGTATTTGGGGTTTCCTTTGAGTCCAATATCCCAATTTTTGCTTATATCTAAGTGCAAATCGCTTAGAGATTGTACCCTATAAAAACGCTCATAAATCTGTTTCTTTACAATATATTTCTTTTGCAAGAAAGGCAGTTTTTCCTCTAAAGCTAATGGATCCGAACCTTCTTTCAATGTAAAAAAAGTATGAAAGTCATTGTTGTTCCAATCCTGCTGCCCCATTTCCATTTTGTAAGTACGATTAGAGAGTATACTGGCTATAAATGAAAATTGGAATGAAGAATGACTAGGAACATCGGCAATAACACCTGTTACATTAAAGATTGCCCCGTTGCGATACATCAAAGGCTGGCCAATAGGATCTTTATCCCCAAAAATCTTTTTTGCCAACGATTGTGTCAAAACAATACTCTCTGCCTTTTTTAGTGCTGTATTTGGGTTTCCCTCTACAAATTCATAAGGAAAGACATCGAAGAAATTTTGCATTCCCCATAGTCCTTTTTCTAGATAATTATTCTCTTCATACCCTAAAAGAGCCGAAGTTGGGTTAGTCGTAGTGGCATGGGTAACTTCTGGAAATTCATCTTTTAGTGCAGGAGCTAATTCTGGTACTGTAGTGGCAAAAAGGTTAGTCCCTAGGTAAATATTATCTGGTTGCTCCTGATAAATACGATAAATTTGATCTGAATTACTCAAGTATTTATCGTAAGAAAGTTCATGCTGTACATAAAGAAAAATGAGTATGAAGCAGGTCAAGCCAATCGCTAAGCCACCAATATTAATAAAAGAATAAAGCTTCTGATTTAATAGGCTTCGCCATGTAATTTTAAAATGGTGCTTGAACATATCGAAACGATTTATTGGTTGATTAACAAAAAATGGCCTGATTATACTAGGTCTAAAAAGCAATAAAACATCTAAGGAAAATCTCAAATCAGATTTTCTTCTCCCTATTTCTTCCACTCTTTCATGATACAATTCCAATAAGTCTCCTTCTATACAATCGTGTAAGTCGGGGTGGCAAAACCACTTAAATAGACGGATCAAAAAACGTGGAGGCGTGGGGGTACTATGGTTTTCTTGGCTACTCACTTTTTAAAGAATCGATAGGGTTTAATAAGGCTGTTTTTACCGATTGAGAGCTTACAGTGACCAAGGCTATTATCATAGCAATAACTCCTGCTATAACAAACATCCACCATTCCATTGTAATCTGATATGCAAAGTCTTTTAACCAATTGTCCATCAGATACCAAGCAAGAGGCATGGCGATTAAAAAACCAATGGAAACCAACTTTAGAAAATCTCTACTCAATAGCATCATCACATGCGCGACACTGGCGCCTAATACTTTACGTATCCCTATTTCTTTGGTGCGCTTTTGAGCGGTAAATGCGGCAAGACCAAATAGACCCAGACAAGCAATAACGATTGCCAATGTTGCAAACAAGCTAAAGAGTTTGGCAAAGCGCTCATCATTTTCGTATTGTCTGGCAAAAGTTTCATCGGCAAATGAATAAACAAAAGGGTTTCCTGGAAAAAGTCTTCTATATACATCTTCTAATGCAGTGATATTTTGACTTAAATCTGAAGTAGCTAGTTTAATAGAAATTTCACTATTGTTATCCCTTAGTAAAAAGAAAGCATTTTCTCTTTCACTATGGGCAGAAGACCAATTAAAATCTTTGAGAATACCTGTGACTATAAATCGATTTTTATCACCACCAATTACAACTTCTCTAGAAATAGCTTCTTGTGCAGTACCTAATCCGAGTAATTGGAAGGCTGTCTCATTCAATAAAATAGGTTCTGGTTCGCCTTCAGGAAAAGGATGAGACATATTTTTAAAACCTTCACCTGCTATTAGTTTTATATCATACAAGCCTATAAAACTAGAATCAATCAAGGCCACTGCGCCATCGATATTTGTTGTAGGGTCGGTTCCTGCTTTTCGTATATTGCTTGTATAAAAAGTAAAGCCTTGGCCAGGCAATGTCCCAGAAGTAGCTGTTTTACTAACTACAGAAAATTGATTAATCTCTTGCATGTAAAGATTCACAGCATCTGCTGTGCTGGTATTTTCGGGAAGTATGAGTGGTGCTGGAACGGTAATAATTTGTTCCAATTCCATACCTATTCCCATATTTCTCATGTAACTGAGTTGCTTGTAAACAATAGTAGTACCCACCAGTAAAACAATGGAGGTGGCAAATTGCATTACCACCAAAAATTGACGCAATGTAGACTTGGAAGTAAAACTATTTTTGCTTTTGAGTACTTTTACAGCCTTAAAAGAAGATAGCATCAGCGCTGGATACAGTCCAGCTAAAAATGTGGTTATACAAAAAACACAGAAAACCAAGAGCCAAAAGTTTACATCATTCCATAGCTCATTGGCAAGAGGAATACCGATAATGTAGCTTATTGAAGGTTTCATGATCATTACAAGTACAAAAGCAATAATCATTGAAAGTAGGATAGTAAGCGCCGATTCTATAAGAAACTGTGTAACAAGTTGATACCTTTTTGCCCCTATTACTTTTCTAACACCTACTTCATGTGCCCGATCAAGTGCTCTGGCTGTTGTAAGATTTACATAATTAAAGAAAGCGATCAGAAGGATAATTAACCCAACTACAGTAAAAAAGTAAACTGCGCGCGAACTCCCCATTTTAGTTTGTGTCGCTTTGATAGAATCATTTAAATGAATATCTAAAAGTGATTGTGCATTCAAAGAAGCTTTTGTATTTGAAGCACTATATTCTTCTTTTCGATATTTCATTAAAACATCGGTAAATTTTTTCTCAACTGTACCTATGTCAATCCCATCTTGTAGTTGCACATAGGTTATAAAATTATGCCACCCCCAACTATTTGTAGATTCAGCATATTGCTGGCTTTTGGTAAGCAAATCTGGTATAGAAAGTAGTATATCGAATTGAAGTTGGGAATTGGAGGGAACATCTTTAAAGACTCCATTTACCTGAAGCTTTCCCCTCATCCAACCTCTGTATTCTAATGTTTTTCCCAAGGGATTTTCATCGCCAAAATATTTTTTTGCAGCTGATTCGGAAAGAAGTATCGTCTCTGGCATTGCCAAAGCTTTCTGCGGGTTCCCTAAAACTAGTGGAAAAGAGAAAACATCAAAAAATGAAGAATCAGCGTAAAATATATCAATTTCTTTAAAGGTCTTTGTTGGGTCCAAAGGGTTGGAAACAATAATATGCCCTTCTTCAGGATGCAACCTTACAAACTGCTTTACCTCTGGAACTTCCTCAGTCAATGCGGGACCTACTGCCCATCCTGTATTTCCACTGGTGAAAGGAGCGTTACCACCTCTTGCTACTGTCCTGTTAACCCGATAAATATTTGAAGCTTCTTGATGGAAAGAATCAAAGCTGTATTCAAAATTTACGTATTCAAAAATGATGAGGCAACAAGCTATTCCAACAGATAAGCCTAAGATATTGATAGTAGAATAGACCTTTTTTCTCTGTAAACTTCTGATAGCTATTTTTAAATAATTCACTAACATGTCGTAATGATTTAATTGATGATAACCTTCAAAAGGCCTAATAATATTTGGTCTGAAAAGCAATAATACATCTATAGCAAATCTTAAATCCGCCTTCCTTTTCCCCATCTCTTCCACCCTTTCATCATACAATTCCCATAAATCTCCTTCTATATAAGTGTGCAATCTTGGATGACAAAACCACTTAAAAAACCTAAGCAAGAATCGAGGGGGTGAAGGGTTTATCATGCTTTATAACCACTCAATTTTAAATCTAAAGCTATTTTAGGTATAGATGCCCAGAGATCATTTCGCGAACTTCTTGTATATTCTAATGCCGTTTTACCGTAAGCGGTAATTTCAAAATAACGTTTGGGCCTTCCTGCTCTTTCCTGACTAGACTCTCCTTCTCTAGACTTTAGGTAGCCTTTTTTCTCTAGTCTAGTTAGCGCAGATTGCAATGCACCAACACTTACTTTCCGTTCTAATCGCTTTTCAATTTCCTTTTTGATTGATACACCATAAGCCTCATTATACAGTACGCCAACTGTAAGCATGACCACTTCTTCAAATTCTCCTAATCGATATTTTTTCACGACTATAAATAATTAATTCCTAATTGTAGTATTACAAATAAAAGTAAATATTTAATTAATTCCTAATTGTAGTATTATTTTCCACAATACTCTTAATTCGAGGAATCAATTTACTTATCGCATTTAGTTATGAATTCAGATAAGCCTAATAATCAGAATACGATTTAGCTTTACTGATGTCAAAATATATATGATTTTTTAGAATGGATAATTCTAAAATCTATCTTATAAACTACTTTCAACAAATTGATTTTTGTCTCTAAACTTTAATCTGACTAGTGATAATTGATATGGATATAACCAGCATAGTATTACCCAATATGGACATACTCCGAGTGGATTTACTTACTATAAAAAGACTATAAAATGGGGGAAGAGATTAAATTTAAAATGCAAGAAAGTATTAATATAAATTCAATACTTTCTTGCATAAGAAGTATATTCATTCAAAATAAAAAATTATATTTTGAGGTAATTCTAGTTTTTTATTCTATTAATCCTGTGCAGCTACATAAATTGCATCAAGCAAACTACCTTCATCTTTGGTATCATTACCTAACTCCCAAAACATAATTCCACCAAGTCCTTTTGTCATGGCATATTTTGTTTTTTCTGCCACTGAAATCGTATCATCATAAGATAACAACAAGCTATCTACGGAATTATACATATATGGTGCTTGTGCCTTCTCATCCCAAAATCGTTGAAAATTATTGTCTTGTTCATACTCTGCTCTGATCCTATGATATGCAATCCAACCTATGTGAATTCCTCCACTAAGCTGGTACAAGCCGTTGTTTTCTGGTGGAACTCCTTTCCAAACCCTACCGTAAAAAGCGCCTCCAATAACAATTTGCTTTGGATTGACTCCTTCTGCAATTAGGAAATCCACGATTTTTTGCGCTGAACGTGGGTCAGGGTCTAAATTAGCACCTGCTTGGTATAAGCTATCCAAATAATTATGAAATGGTGTACCTTGAATATCAACACTATTCATATTGCCTAACGGAGTATGGTGACCAGTATAAATTGATACTCCTGATACTTGATCATAAGTCATCACATTGGTGAAATCAGCATACTTCATCACTTCGTTCAATTCTATGTGGTCATAGTAGCGCTTCCAACCTGCCGAAGCAAAAGTAAGCACTTTAGGTGAGTCAAAGCTATCCAGCATCTCCCGTAAGCCTTTCATTAGTACAGTAAAGTTTTGGGTATCTTCTACACGCGCCTTGGTTCCTGCTCCAGATATTCCTGGGTATTCCCAGTCCATGTCCATCCCATCTAATTGATACTTTTTAATAAACTCAGAAGCACTGTTGATAAATTTTGCACGACTTTCTTCGGTTAATGCCATATCAGAAAAACCATCAGCACCCCAACCGCCACAAGCAATCATTACCTTCAAATCAGGATTGCGTTCTTTTTGCTTTACCAATGCTGTTAGTTTTGGTCCTGCAACCTCTGGTTTTCTAAATTTCATTTCCCCATCTATCACATTGGTGAAAGAGTAAATAATATGGGTAAGTTTTTCTACGGGAATTTCCTCTGGCTTATAATTACGCTCCGCCACATAATAGGCCATAATTACTGGCTGATTATCAGGCTGAGAACTCGTGTCTTCTTCTACTGTTTCTTTCTGTTTTGGTGAACAAGCAGAAAAAATAATCAAGAATAAAATGTGAAGTGTGTTTATTTTTTTTAAGGCCAACTTTGCTTATTTAGGTTTAAATAAATCATTTTCAATAAGGCTAAGAAAATAAATTATTTGATACTGTGGAACAGAAACCAAGATTATTGTCAAAAATTAATTTACCCACACATTTTCAATGTGAAAATTGAGTGATTAAAATTATAACAATCCTTTTTAATATAGATTTTATTCCTTGACCACTTTCCATATAGCTGTTCCTTTTTCACTCTCCAATCTCAATAGGTAGAGTCCCTTGGACAGGTCTTTCATCTTGATTTCGAAGTTGGTAGCTCCTTTGGGATAACTTTTCATCGATATCCTCTTGCCCGAACTGTCATACAGCCCAATAGTGGTACCGCCTATTGGAGCCGTTATTTCTATCACTGCCCTGTTCCTTACTGGGTTAGGATATAATGTGATGCCCAGTTTAAGCAGTCCTTCCGAGATTCCTGTCACCGATGCCACCTCTGTCCTGATACCATTCTCTCCTACTATCACCGATACCTGTACCACTATATTGTCTTCTGTTATACCTACCTCTGAACCTGCCAGGTCTATCGTCTTCCCATTATAGTCTACCTTGATTGTATAGGTGTCCAAGGTCAATCCCTCCAACCTGAAAAAACCTTCTGCATCGGATATGGTACTGACCGCAAGACTTCCATCTGTCGAAGATATCGCATAGATGGGTACCCCGGGTAAGGGTGTCCCCTCTTCTAGGCCTTGGGCCAACCTACCACCTGCATTGCCCTCTTGGAGGATGGCAATGCCCTCGATGACCCCATTACCTTGGCCAGCTGGTCCTTTTTCAAGGATATTGATACGATAGGATATATCCCCTTCCAAGGAAATGGTACTTGCTTCTGAAAGCAGCAACACATCCCCTGAATAGGTGGTCAATAGTCCAGGGGCAACAGTGTTATCCGGGATTGCCTTGATGATATAATCCCCTCCTGAAAGTCCTACGAAATCAGCCAGGTCTCCTACAATTGACCTTGTATCAAAAGGGGTGGAAGTATTGTCAGCATTGTAAAGTTCCACTTGGATGGGTACATTTTGGAGACCATTGGGAAGGACTAATTCAACGGAGAGTGTAAATGTATTTGCTGCCTCTATCTGACCATCACAGTCATTGTCCTTGCCATCGGGCAGCTCTACGGCCCCTGGATAGACAGTATTGTCAGTATCATCGCAATCGGTATTGTCTGTTACATAGCCTTCAGGTTGGGTACAGCTCTGTTGGGTATTGTCGATATCCCCAAATCCATCCCCATCTGTATCTGCATACCAGATAGTTTCAGGATTGATAGCAGCATCGGTATCATCACAGTCCCTATCGTCCGCCACATATCCTTCAGGTTGTTCACAAGCTTCTAAGCTCACATTAGGGTCGCCATAGCCATCACCATCTTCATCGGCATACCAAACAGCCAGATCTGTTGCGCCTTCATCTACCTCACCATCACAATCATTGTCCAACCCATCACAGAGTTCTATGGCACCGGGGTATACGTTCTTATTGGTATCATCGCAATCGGTATTATCAGCTACATAGCCTTCAGGTTGGGTACAGCTCTGTTGGGTATCGTCGATATCCCCAAATCCATCCCCATCGGTATCTGAATACCAGATAGTTTCGGGGTTGATGGCAGCATCAGTATCATCACAGTCCCTATCGTCTGCCACATATCCTTCAGGTTGTTCACAAGCTTCTAAGCTCACATTAGGGTCGCCATAGCCATCACCATCTTCATCGGCATACCAAACAGCCAGATCTGTTGCGCCTTCATCTACCTCACCATCACAATCATTGTCCAACCCATCACAGAGTTCTATGGCACCGGGGTATACGTTCTTATTGGTATCATCGCAATCTGAATCATCAGCTACATAGCCCTCTGGTTGTAAACAACTTTGGATGATATTTTCTGAATCCCCGAAACCATCATTATCGGTATCTGCATGCCATACCGTTTCAGGATTTACTGAAGCATTGGTATCATCACAGTCCCTATTGTCAGCCACATAATCTTCTGGTTGTTCACATGCTTCTAGGCTCACATCAGGGTCACCAAAGCCATCACCATCTGAATCCGCATACCAAATAGCCAGATCTGTTGCGCCTTCATCTACTTCACCATCACAATCATTGTCCAACCCATCACAGAGCTCTATTGCCCCGGGGTAAACGTTCTTATTGGTATCATCGCAATCTGAATCATCAGCTACATAGCCTTCAGGTTGGGTACAGCTCTGTTGGGTATTGTCGATATCCCCAAATCCATCCCCATCGGTATCTGCATACCAGATAGTTTCGAGGTTGATGGCAGCATCAGTATCATCACAGTCCCTGTTATCTGCCACATAACCATTTGGTTGTTCACAGGCCACTTGGCTAACATCTGGGTCACCAAAGCCATCACCATCTGAATCCGCATACCAAGTTGGGGCATCATTGACCACGAATATAGTTTGGTCAGCTTCGGTACTGTTTCCAGCTGCATCCTTGAAAACCCAAGTAATTTCATATTCCCCAGATTTTTCGAAAGTGGTTTTATCCTCAGTCGTTCCAGTAACAGGACCATCGCAGTTATCAACAGCTACTGGGGCAGTAAATGTTTCACTACATGCAGCTACTTCTGTGTCCAAGGATGTGGGCACAACTGGTGGGGTTTCATCAGATTTATTTATTATTAAACAATTACTCCATATTGAATTACCTAAAGAATTACTGCCTTCAACCATAAATGAATAATCTATACAATCACTCAGGTTATCTATAATAAAGCTGTTTTCTGTAGTATTACCTAGCGATAAGGTATCTTCCCCACTTACTTGGAATATTCCAAATCTATCCAAGTCAAGGCTATCGGAATAATAGTCCCATGTAAGTTTTAATGTATTATCTGAAATTCTCTCACTGGATAACGCCAATGTATCTGGAGCACTGTAAAGGGTAAAAGAACTAAAAGGATTTGCACCATTTACCCACGAAAAGTCATTGAGTTTACTATATGTAGCATTAATGGGGTCAAGTTGAAATATAGTCCCATAATTATTTTTTCCGCCTCTCAGTTTTAAGCCATAAATTCTCTCTTCGAAGACAGTCAGGGTAGCTACTGGTGAAATCCCCAAAGATGCACCAATAGGAAGCTGTTTCGACATTTCACCACTTACGGGGTCTAGGGAAAATAAGGTTCCTTTACCTCCAAGCCTTGTTGAGCCATACAGTTTGTCTTTAAAAGGGATGAGAGGGGCTGAAGGCCATGCACCAAATGGACCGTTAAAAGAAAATTCAAATATTTTGTGGTATGTGCTGACAACAGGATCAAAGGAAAACAGGACTCCAGCATTATTTATCCCCCCCCAATTAGTTATTCCATATAATTTTTCATCATAGATAGTGAGTGCCTCTGAGGGCTGTGCTCCTGAAGTGGTCCTATCAAAATCGAATAACTTCTGGTAAGTATTTTCAGTTGGATCAAAAGCGAATAATGTACCGTCATTATTCAAACCACCAAAATCTGTAGTGCCATAGAGTACTCCATTAAATAAGGTAAGCCCTGCAGAAGGACCACTTCCAGAATTGGAACCATCAAAATCATGAATTTTTTGAAAAGTCTCTGATAAAGGGTCAAATGAGAACAGTGTACCATAACCATAAAGACCTCCTGTTCTTGTGACCCCATAGAATATACTATTATTGAGAGTCAGTTCCGTTGATGGCTCACTACCCGACCCCGTATAATTAAAATCAAATAGTTTTTTATGTGTGCCCATGAGTGGGTCAAAAGAATAAATGGTACCGTTACCATATTTACCACCATACAACGTAGTCCCATAAAGAACCCTTTTGTACTCTACAAGTCCTGATTCAGGATATCTTCCACCTTCGTTGGATTGACCGAATTCAACGAGATTTTTAAAATCTCTTTTTTCTGGATCAAAGGAAAATAAAGTACCTACGTTTCTTACAGGAAACGAAAAGTCATCAGATGTCAACACACCATACATGATATCATTGAATGGTGTAAGGGCTGTATAAGACCTATTTCTCGAATTGGTTTCAGTAATATCAAATAATTTTTCAAAGGTCACATTTGTGGGGTCAAAGGAAAATATCGTACCACTGTCATTTTGTCCACCATTTATTGTGCTTCCATACAATAAACCATTAAAAAGTCTAAGATTAGCATAAGGTTCACCACCAGAAGTCAAAAATCAAATTCAAACAAGGTCTGAAAAGTATCTGATATAGGATCAAAGGAAAAGAGCGCACCTCCAATGATTAATCCGTTTTTCTTCGTAGAACCATACAGTTTTCCATTAAATACTGTAAGGGCAGCCAAGGGTGTTTCTTTGTTAAAATCAAATAGTTTTTGAAAGTCCGATGCATTAGGTTCAAAGGAAAATAGTATGCCAGATTCATTTTCACCACCAATAGTTGTAGAACCGTATAATTTATCTTTATATACAGTAAGTGTTGCATTAGGACGACTTCCTGAAATGGATTCCTCAAAATCAAATAGCTTTTGGTATATACCACTATTGGGATCAATGGAAAACAATAAGCCGTCATTATTGTCGCCCCCGTGCTGGGTCGTTCCATAGAGTTTATCCTTATACAGTGTCAGACCTGCAATATGCTCATTTGAATAAGGCTCGGTTCTTTCAAAATCAAATAATTTTCCGTAGATATTAGTCAATAGGTCAAAAGAAAATATCGTACCTCCATTTTCTGTACCTCCATTTGTTGTGGTTCCATAGAGTTTACCATTGTAGAGTGTAAGGGAAGTTGTCAAAGGTGTATATCCAGTTTCACTGTTGAAATCGAACAGTATTATATGTGAACCGTTCACTGGGTTATAGGAATATAGCGTTCCTCCACCAAATGAACCCCCTTGTAGTGTTGTCCCGTATAGCAGTCCATTGTATTCAACTAATTCTGTTCTAGGTCTTTTACCTCTGTTCGGTGTAGAAAAGGAATATTCTACTTTATCGGGTAAAGTATTAGTTTTAGGGTCATAGCTAATGATAGCACCTACACCATACTCACCGCCTTGAAAGGTAGTTCCATAAAACTTCTGGGCAAATAGGTGTTGATTACTTAAAAATAAGGTAATAGTAAATAATAAAAATCTTGTCGATTTATGATAGTAGTGTTTCATTTTTGCTGGTTGATAGTCTGATTAAATCATGACAAAAATAGGGTATGTGAATGGAAAAATATTATCTATTCTTATTTCACATTGTTAATAATTTTTAACCGAAACAATTTATTAATCTGAAGGCTGCTTTTCGAAATTTTAATATGAAAAATGATTCAACTTCACTTCATTACACTTCACTTAATTCTACCTATAATTACTTATTTTCTTATCACTCTGAACTTGTATAATAAAGAACAGCATTGAACATAAAATTGGCTAGTTCATTGACATACTAATAGTAATTTAGAGAACTATGAAAACAAGTCTACATATCCTTTCCTTAGTATTTTTAGTACAAGTCATTCACGCACAAAATATTGATAAAAACTTCAATTATATTCTTAAAGCAAGAATCAATGAATATGACCATGAGCGGTTTAATGCCCTTGTTAGCAGAACTACTGATACTTTTGAGAAAGATTCAAAATCAATAAATATAAAAGCACCAACCAGTAAATGGCAGGTAAATTATGTATCAAAACCTATTGAGAGTAGTGGAGCTATTGACTTTACATTTTCATTTAAATGCATTGAAGGTGAATTGAAGCAAGGTGCTGTTTCAGTAGATATCGAGCTATCAAACTGGTCAATAAAAAACTATGTATTGCTACCAGCGGCAGCTTATAATGGTAATAGGTTCAATTATAGACGTATCCGTTATTCTCCCAAATTACTTGACCCTAGGGATATTGGGCCAAAAGTACCAACCATCATAACGGATATACCGAAGCTTAACAAAGGCAAAGGTCCTTCCCGTATCCAGCAAAGAACGGGAGATTTAAGTACTCCCTCCCTTGGCTTCTGGTCACCAGATAAGCAAAGAGGGTTTTGGATGCTCACAACCTTGGCAACTGAAGTAGGAGATTCAGGCATTGACATTGAAGAAACGCGAAAAAGGGATAAAGCTATTATTTCTATTACTGCTCCTGTCGTAAGAGAATTGTATAAATACCGGATAACAGATAGTCGTTGGCCTTCTGACGACAAACCGCACCATTACAAAGCTGGTGATGAAGTCACTATCAAGATGAAAATTTATGATTTTGAAGCGCCTAGCTTACAAGGTCTATATGATAAATTTGTAACCATCAGAAAGGAGTTGGTGACAAGTGAGACCCATAACTTAGTACTTCCTTTTTCTTCAGCTTTTCAAGTACAAGAAAAAAAGTTTAACCAGTTAAATTGGGAGCCAAACTTTGGTTATTATTCAGTTGGTCCAAGAAATATGTTCCTACAAGACTGGCAAATTGGATGGACTGGTGGTATGATTTCTACATTCCCACTTTTATGGATGGGTGATGACGTTACCAAAGCAAATGTAAACAGGAATTTTGACTGGTTATTCCCCAATGGTATAGCGCCTTCTGGTCTATTTTGGGATTCAGGTGAGCATGGCAATAAATGGTATGGTGGAGATATTAGGAAACCCCATACAAAAAACTGGCATTTGATTAGAAAGAGTGGAGATGGATTATACTATATTGTTAAACAACTCATGCTCATGGATAAATTGGGAATAGAAATAAAACCAGCTTGGCGAAAAGGAACACAAGGAGCAGCAGATGCATTAATGAAAATCTGGAAAGAAAATGGGCAGTTAGGCCATTTTGTGGATAATCCTACAGGTAAAATTGAGGTAGGTGGCTCTACTAGCGGAGGCATAGTTCCAGCTGCGTTGGCACTCTCTGCAGAGTACTTTAATCAACCTGAGTATATCGAGGCAGCAAAGGAAATTGCCCAATTTTATTACGATAATTATGTGAAGAATGGTATTTCAAATGGTGGACCTGGAGATGCTATGCAAAACCCTGACAGTGAATCTAGTTACGCTTTAGTTGAATCTTTTGCCACTTTATACGAGACAACTGGGGAAGAAAAATGGCTAGGTATGGGCGAAGACATGGCCAAACAATTTACCACATGGGTAATAGCTTATGACTATCCTTTCCCAGAAAAATCTTTGTTTGGTAAAATAGGTATGCATTCTAAAGGAGGAGTATTTGCCAATACCCAAAACAAACATGGTGCACCAGGCATCTGTACACATTCAGGTATTGCATTATTGAGGTTATACAGAGCAACGGGTAATCCTTTCTATGCAGAACTTTTACAAGATATTTCACGAAATATGCCCCAATATTTACCACATCCTAAACATCCGATAGAAGGCGCTGAAACAGGTTGGATGTGTGAACGTATCAACACTACTGATTGGCTGGAAGGTATAGGCGAAATTTCTTATCTTACTACTTGGTCAGAGACAGCTCTTATGCTTACTTATACAGAAATACCTGGGCTATATGTAGAACCTGACAAAAGTAAAGTAATCGCTTTTGATAACATAAGTGTAGAAATCACAAAAGACACCAAGAACAAACTCTTTGTTACCGTTCATAATCCTACAAAGGCAGATGCTAAAATAAAAGTATTATCAGAGAACAATTCGGAAAGAATTCAACCTTTGGGCGAATTGGCATTGTTTGGCCGTGATGAAATTGAATTAAAGCCAGGCGAATCAAAAACTATTTCATTTTCAAAAAAGTAACTCAAAGAATATCATCAAAATATAATTCATTTGTATACCATTAGTTCCATTGGCTAAAATACTTATTTTTGTGCACAGGCAAAAGTCCTAAAAGTCAAAATAGGAAAGATTTTACTAATAAAATTCACTTAATTCTTCACTTTAGGTTTTAGCTGCTAGTCTTTAGAATAAACTTATGGTGCGTTTTTTCAGTTTATTGTGCTTCATCTTATGTTGGTTTTGCCATAATGCTTTTACTCAGGAAGATTTTAGCGATGCAGATATTACATGGTTAGATACTGCCGGAATTTTTAATGAGGAACAGCTAGACCAAGTTACGTTTACCAAACAAATCAATGGGGTTTTAAAGGCTCGTACTTATTACTATGCAAAAGTAAGCCTAGAAGATAGTATTCCTGAAACATTGCCTTTGCTTTCATGCTGGGATTTTACAGAAGTTGAATATCTGATAGAAGACCAATGGGTTTCTACTCGAGCATTGGGATGGAGTTCACATACATTCCCATTATTATTTGACTTTCCTGATAGCGTACGTCAAAAATCTTACTTTTATTTAAGATGCTATAATTATGAGCAGAAACCATTACGCAAAACTAATTTTTATTGGGTAAATCAAAAATACTACGAAAACGAATTCCTTAGAATTAGTGAAAATTCAATCATTAAAAATATACTGCCCAATAGTATTTCTACTGGCATTATAGTAGCTTTCATTCTGTTTTTCAGTGTTTTATACATTTCAAACTCGAGTCAAAAACTATATTTAGATTACGTACTTTATCTTATTCCTCTTGCCATATACCTGTTTCACCGCTCAAATTTTGCGATTGTTGACTTGATGCCAACTGTACACTTAAACTTTCCTTATTGGTTTACTTTTACCAACTATCCCATTCAGGTAATCTTCCATATTTCTTATACAATTTTCACCTTTTCATTTTTAAATGCAAAAGAAGATTACCCCCTTTATTACAAAGTCGGAAAAATAATGATCCTTCTTGCCTCGACTTTTTTCATTATTTTATCGATAGGAATGTACTTACAACCCTTTGCTACTTTTTGGCAAATTTCATTTCAAATTGAACGCCTGATAGTAAGTCTTTTTAGTCTTTGGGCCAATTTTTATGTCATTACTAACCGAAAAAATAGAATGGCATTAATAATCGCTTTTGGATCACTCATATTTTTATCAGGGGCTTGGGGTGCATTCTTTTACCACATGAATCTTATGCGATTGGGTTCTATCATAGAAGTGATTTTCTTTTCATATGGAATTGGATATAAAATTAACTTAGAAAGAATAGAAAAAGATGAGATAAAGACCGCACTCATAAATCAGTTACAAGAAAAGGAAGCTTTACAGAAAAAGTACAGCACTGAATTGGAGCAAAAAGTAAAAGTACGATCTGAAGAATTAGTAGAAAAAGCCAAGCAAATTGAAGAAGAAAAGAAACAAAAGTTAAAAGCTCAACTGGAGAAAAAGTTAGAAGAAACAAAGATGATAGCCATGCGTTCGCAGATGAATCCGCATTTTTTGTTTAATTCTCTCAATTCTATAAGACACCTCATTATTCGCAATAAGACCACTGAAGCCTATGATTATCTGACCAAGTTTGCTGCTTTGATGCGTGCCGTTTTAGAAAATGCAGAAAAAGACGCCGTTTTACTGAGTACTGAATTAGAAATAATCAATACCTATGTATCGCTCGAAAAGTTACGTTTTAATGATGACTTCAAATTTAAAGTAACTATCAATAGTCAGGCATTAGCCCAAGAAATATACGTGCCTCCTTTGCTGATCCAGCCTTTTTTAGAAAATGCAATTATCCATGGACTTGCTCACAAGAAAGCAGATAAGTTACTAGTATTGGCCGTCGATATTTATCTTAACAAGGTATGCATTAAAATAGAAGATAATGGTACTGGAAGAAAAGAAAAAAATGGGCATACTGCAGAAAAGAAACATAAATCAATGGCTATCAACATTGCAAAGGAAAGATTAGATGTTTTTACAAGTTATCATTCACAAGGAGTAAAATCTTCATCTTCTATTAGTATTCATGATAAAATAAGTGACAAAGGTGATGCCTTGGGAACAATTATTTCTATAGAATTACCTTTAGTAAAACAACCAGCTTAAAATGAGATTAAGGGCCATAATTATTGACGATGAACTACACAGTATTGAAACTTTGCGATTTGATTTAGATCGCTGTGCAAAAGATAAACTAGAAGTTGTAGCTAGTTTTCAAAGTATGAAAGAAGCCTTAAAAGGACTCAAATCACTTAACATAGATTTAATTTTTACCGATATTGATATGCCCCATATCAATGGATTAGAAGGCATTAGCATGATGCAAGCAGATAAAGTAAAAGTTGTTTTCATTACTGCGCATAGAAAATTTGCATTAGATGCCATCAAAGTTGGTGCTTATGATTATTTACTTAAACCGGTTCAACTTGAAGAACTATCTAAGTTGGTAGATAAAATTTACTTTGAAACTCAACAAAAACCACAAATTAAAGGGCCAGAGCGAATTGCTCTCCCTACTTCTGAAGGAATTGAACTTGTATTGATAGAAGATATCCTTTTTATAAAAGCAGAAAGCAACTATACCGCTTTTTTCTTAAAGAATGGAAAACAATTGGTATTGAGTAAACCATTAAAGCATTTCCAAGAAAAAATGCCCGTATCTTTCTTAAGAATACACCAATCTTATGTAGTAAATATCAATCATATAAAAAAGTACCTGCGGAAAGATGGAGGTAATTTACAGGTAGGTAATCATATGCTTCCCATTTCTAAATCGCATAAAGAAGAAGTTAAAAAAGTATTAGAAAGATTGATGTAAAAGACAAATACTCATTGTTTTCTTCCCAATACTCATTCTTTGTAGAAGGATAATCATTATACCTTGATTAAGATATTTTTGTAAACTTATTTTGGTATGTATGAGAAATATTTACATGTTATTAATTAAACTAGCTTATTTATTAGTAGAAAGTAGACCTACATATTCTACTAAATTCTTACTGAAAACTAGTACTAATTTTACCGTTCAGTGTAAAATTGAGAAAAATAATTTAGCAGTAAAATTCTCTCCAATCAATAGAATTTATCATTTAATTGAAACAGCCTTATCATTATTCTCGTCATATATTACTGATGATATAAAGACAGAAATTTTTCAAGTAATTAACCACTTTAATTCTGTCAGGAATAATAGACTAAGCTTTACATTCCAATTCATTCAACCTGCCATACAATTATATCGAAATATAGAAGCTGAAGGTATTTATAGTTTATCAATTACAGAAAAATGGAAAAACAAAGAATACGCAGCTTTCGATTGTTCACCTTTTCATTATTCAGTTTAATATGACTGTAGCTTTTATCAATAAAAAATCTATTTTAAAGGAAATTAGGCAAGGCAATGAAGATGCTTTAGTAAGAATCTATCTAAAACATAAGCCCGAATTTATCGGATGGGCAGTAAAAAAATTTAATTTAAGTCAAGAAGAATGTGAAGACATATACCAAGATACAATACTAGTCTTCAGAAATAATATAGTTTCTGAAAAATTAGTTGAGTTGAACAGCAGTGTAAAAACCTACCTCTTTGCAGTAGCAAAAAACCTAGCACTTAAAAAAAAGAGCCGTCTCTCCAATCAGTATTCTGAACATCAAGTAGAAAAAGAACCACTCACACCTATGGAAGATTCAGCACATGAAGTTTTAGCGCTTGCTGAAAGACAACAAATTATTACTAGCATCATCGATAAATTAAAAGAACCTAACCGCTCTATTTTGAAAATGTACTATTACCAAAATCTTTCGATGCGTGAAATTGCCGAAAAACTGAACTACAAAAATGAAAAAGTAGTAAAGGCACAAAAGGTAAGGTGCATGAATGAGCTAAAGAAAATGGTCAGAGAGTTATGTTTGAAAGATGCTCTAAAGGATTAGTACTGCTAGACCATGAAAGAATTTGTGATTGATCAACAATTAATAGATATCTATCTCACAAATAAAAGTACGCTTACACTTAAAGAATGTGAGTTAATTGAAGCACGTTTGAGAAATGATAAAAAATTTAAAGAAGAAGTAGCATTACAAAAAGAGGTCATTAAGGCCATACAAATAACATTCAACCAAGAATTAAAAAATAGATTAAAGAATTGATAGTGGGGTTCTTTTAATAACTACCATGTATAATTTAATGAAGCTTTTAATGACTTAGCAATTTTGAGTATAAAATGGCAATGTTTACAAAGTCAACTATAGACTCAAAAGTATTCAAATATTTATTCTAATTCGTAAAGATGGTATGCCCTTGTCCATGTTTTGGAGCTTCCTGGATTCACTTCTATATCTATAAATAATTCTGGACTTATCACATGGTTACGCCCCCATAAATTGATCGAGTTAGTTGGGGAATTTACTGTTTCAGAAATCCCGATTTTACTTCTGATATTTTCTAACTCCCATTTTGCTTCTACAGTTGAACCTCCAGAAAGATTACTGAAAAAGAACTCCTCATTGAGATTACCCAAAAACCTGATTTCCTTTTTACCAATTTCAATCAATTGTTCAGGATTAACAGTTTCGCCAAATAATTTTGGGTTTAGTTGAAATGGGAATTTCAATATATAATCACTACCTATTAAATCTTTATCTATTGCCAAAAAATTATGATTGTATTCACTTGTATTAATTTTTTGCTGACCTGTATTTTCTAAATGATACTTCACCTCAAAACCGCTTTCACGTAATATAATTTCCTTTTCAAATAAATATGAAAAATCATTGTACTCAGGCGATTTACATTTAAATATGATTTTATCAGTTTCTTTAATTACCGAAAACTGAGCCGGTTTAATTTCATGTTCTTTATGAAAATAATATTGTGACTCTTCTTTTCTCAGCAAGCCAATACCAATCTTATGAAACCAATCTCCAATTTTAGCTTCCTCAAAGCCTAAAGGATTGACTATTCCAAATTCATTATAAAACCCTTTCCCAAACAAAGAATCGTCTCTTCCATCTAATTTTTCAAAACCTGAAACTGGTTTATTTAAATATTTAACTTCCGAAACCATGCCTGTCCAATCAAAACGGGCATGCTTGTATATTTCTTGAGGAAAATCAATCCTGATTTCTACATTGCTATTTCTTAGTATATGTGCCATAATACTACAAAATGTGACCCTGATTAAATCTGTTTTTTATAAACCCTTATCCAGTCAACTAACATGTATTGAGGAAAGACACTGCTAGCATCTGGCCTACCAGCAAAAGCACCACCTACAGCCACATTAAACAGAATGAAAAATTCTTTATGAAACTCGGTGAGTTCTTCGCTAGTAATGGAGGCAGAGTGATATTCATCCCCATCTACTAACCAAGAAATCTCATCCGCATCCCATTCTAATTCAAAAATATGATAATTATCAGCAAATTTCCCTTCTTCTAATTCATAAGCTTCGGCTCCCATCATTTCATGGTTATTATCTTCGTTGGCAAAATGAAGATTTCCTTCTACTACTGCATCATCTTTAGAACCATACAATTCTAAAATATCTATTTCTCCACATTGAGGCCAGGGTGTATCGCCACCATTTTCATTAATATTTGCGCCAAGCATCCAAAATGCCGGCCAGATCCCTTCGCTATAAGGCAGCTTTATTTTTGCAGCGATTTTACCATATTTCCAGGTTTGTTTATTGGCTGTTGTCAACCGGGCAGAAGTATATTGATTCATCCCATGCGTTTCACTTTCATGAATGGCCTTAATCACCAAACTGCCATCTTCAACATAGGCGTTTTCACTGCTATTTGTATACCGTTGCCATTCATCGTTAAATCTTCCTGCTTCTTCTACTTGATAATTCCAATTAGCAGAATCGATAATTTCACCATCAAATTCATCAGACCAATCAAGCGTCCATCCAGAACCTGGTTCATAACTATTTCCCATAGTACTTGAAGCACTTTGCTTAGATTCTTCAGAAACTACAGCGTTAGTATGTTCTTTCTTTTCAGCACAAGTTATTAGTAAAAATAATAAGCCTAAAATGAATGAACTTTTTGTTAGTAGTTGTTTCATTTTCAATTTATTAATAAAAATATTTACTTTAAAAACAGGGCTAGAAGTTGTCCAAAAAAACAAACTTCTTAAGACCCAAGATTAAAAATAAGCTTATGATTTCCTAGACTCATGTTTTACCCAATCAACCTCCATAACCCATTCACCATTCATAGGTGAGTCAGTAATTTTCGCATAGTTTAAAATAGCGAACATTGGCTCTGGGTAATTATCGCCTTCACCCTCATTGCGATAAACTTCTTTTCCATCAAGTCGATACACGAGGTCACTACCTTCCCACTCTACAGAATATTCATGGAATTCATTAAGGGTTGCTGGAAAATTTCTACGATAATTTTGCCAATCGCCTTTATCACATTCTCCTAAACTTTTAATGGCTCCCGTAGTAAATTCATCTTTCATATGGTCTCCATGATGTTCAAAGATATCTATCTCTCCTGAACCAGTAAGAGGCCAACAAACATTTTCGTCATCTTCTTGAACTGGAGCCTCATTGTTTTGTGCTCCCAATAACCACCAGGCAGGAAATTGACTCGCCTCTCCATTGCTTGAGAGCTTGAGCCGTGCAGTCCATCTACCTTTAATAAACTCTTTTCTATTTTTAGAACAAATCCGCCCTGCCACATACTCTGTATCGGGATGCTGTTTACCATGTTTATCCAAATTATCGCAGGGTTGCTTTTCCCCTATATTCACCACCCTTATCTTCAATGTTCCATCACTTACTTCTCGTGTATTAAACTCCCCATCTGGCACGTAACAATGGTATTCATTATTTACCCAAATGCGTTGATCTTGCCAATTTGCATCATCAAACTTTTCGAAATCATCAAAAAAATCAACCTCCCATTCAGTGGTCTTTTCTTCCGTCATATTACTTTTTTTATTAACATCTCCACAACCTATAAGTAGCAGCGAAAATGAGATTAAAACAAGGTTAGTAATGTATTTCATATTTACTGTAGTTTTAGTTTATTATTGAATAATTAGCCAATACTCTTAGCGCAAAGCCAATTTACTTAAAAATTTGAGTTTATTGCTTAAATGCCATATTGATTAGGTGAAAGGGTGTAGAGAGGAATTATAAGTTTTGTTACACAAATTGGGCAAAAAACATCAAAATTTATTGATAATAAATATTTGCTTTTAGTGTAGGATTATCTTTTTCTATACTAGCTTATTTCTGAAAGATTTCGACTGCTTAAAAAATGCTAAATTCAACTGATTTTATCGATGTCTTCACCTAGAAAATACATATATTTACTAGTAGTTAAATTATTAACGTTCAATGAATTATAGCAAAAGGAATGCTCCTAAATTGTATTACTTTATAATTCAAAAATGTAAGCTGATTTAAACGATTTCAAAAAGTTATATTTTCATATAATGGGAACTTAAGTTTCAAACTAAATTGAGTAAATCCTAAATTATTGATATTGAAATATAGAAAATTTTTATTGCCTTTAATTTTCCTCCTCAATTCGTTTCTTTCTACAAATTGTTCCGATTCAGAAAGTAAATTAAATGATGACCCAGAAATTCAAACACTATTCAAGAAAGTTCCTGCTTCTAAATCTGGATTAACCTTTGCCAACCAGATAAAGCCAGATTATGATTTCAACATTTTGGAATATAATTACTTTTACAATGGTGGTGGTGTAGCTACAGCTGATTTTAACAATGATGGATTGCCCGATCTTTTTTTTTCGGGAAATATGGTTAGCAGTGCTTTTTACCTTAACAAAGGCAATTTACAATTTGAAGAGGTAACTCAAATTTCTGGTCTAGAAACTAACACTTGGATCAGTGGAGTTTCTGTAGTAGATATCAATGGAGACGGTTTATTGGATATTTACTTATGCGCTTCGGGTTATGCCAATCCTGAAAAAAGAAAAAATTTACTTTTCGTACAACAAGGTGTAGATGCAAACGGGGTTCCCAAATTTGAAGAGCAAGCAGCACTATATGGATTGGCAGATAATGGATATTCTTCTCAAGCCGCTTTTTTTGACTACGATTTGGATGGTGATTTTGATGTGTATATCGCTACTGTATATCATGATAAAAATAATCCCAATATTCCAAGACCCAAACTAAACGACGGTTCAGCACCTAGTACCGATAAATTGTATGAGAATCAGTCGGAGCAATGTAAAACAGAAGATTGCCAAATTACTTTTGTTGATGTGTCGAAAAAGACAGGTATTTTAAAAGAAGGGTATGGATTAGGATTAGCCATTAATGATTTTAATCAAGATGGTTGGCCTGATATTTTTGTTGCCAACGATTTTATCTATAATGATTTGCTTTACATCAATAATCAAGACGGCACATTTTCAGAAAAAGCAGCTACTGCCTTTAAACATCAAAGCCAATTTTCTATGGGCACCGATGTAGCTGACATCAATAATGATGGTCTTCCTGAAATAGTTGTGTTGGATATGCTTCCTGAGGATAATCTACGCCAAAAGCAAATGAATATCGCCATGAATTATGACCGTTTTCTCATGGCTTTAGATAATGGTTATATTCCTCAACATTCGCGCAATACTTTACAATTGAATCGAGGTATTTTAAATGGGAAATTACAATTTAGCGAAATCGGACAATTAGCAGGCATTTATCAAACAGATTGGAGTTGGTCACCACTTTGGGCCGATTTTGATATGGATGGACAACTCGATTTGTTTGTGAGTAATGGCATTCCTAAAGATATTACTGATAGTGACTTTATCATGTACCGTGATCAACAAGTAAGAAAAGGAAATTTTGATTATGATGCATTAAAAAAAGAATTGTTAGCTAAACTAGAAGAACTCCCTCCGGTAGATAAATCGAATTACATTTTTAAGAATACTGGCGATTTACAATTTAAAGATGTAACAGCTGATTGGGGTTTAAAAGAAGCTTCTTTTAGTCATGGCGCCGTAGTTGCAGATTTAGATAGAGATGGAGATTTAGACATAGTCAGTAATAACCTATCAAAAGAAGTCTTTCTGTATGAAAATACCAGCATTCAACTAAAAGAAAACAACCATTTTTTGAAAGTCAAATTAATTGGAAACGAAGAGAATATCTTAGGTATTGGCAGTAAAATTAGATTAAGTACTTCAAACAAAACCTACTACCAATACTACCAACCAATACGTGGATTTCAGTCGGCCAATGCTACCGAAGTTTACTTTGCTTTAGGCAAGGACTCAATCATCACAGAATTAAAAGTAACTTGGCCAGATGGTAAAGAAGAAAAAAGAACCAATATTTCGACCAACCAATCACTTACTTTTGAATATGAAAAGGCACAAAAAACAAATGAAGCTTTAGAAAAAAAGCCAACCCAATTACTTTTCACTCTAGAAGAATATAGTATCGATTATACACATACCGAAAACCCATTTATAGATTTTAAATTTGAGCCTTTATTACCACATCAATATTCTAAGCAAGGACCTGCTCTAGCCATTGCAGATGTAGATGGAAATGGATTAGAAGATGTTTTTATTGGTGGAGCAGTAAAGCAAAATGGACGACTTTTCTTACAACAAGAAAATGGAAGTTTTGAAACTAAAATTCTAACTGATGAAAATTACGAAGACACTGGCGCACTTTTTTTTGATGCGGACCAAGATGGAGACCAAGATTTATATGTAGTAAGTGGAGGTAATGAGTACAATCCCAAAACAGCTCCTTATCAGGATAGGTTGTATTTGAATGACGGAAATGGAAAATTTGAAAAAGCAAAAGACGCTTTACCGAATTTATATACTTCTGGTAACGCCATTGTTTCATTAGATTATGACCAAGATGGAGATGAAGATTTATTTATAGGAGGCCGAATTACACCGGGGAATTATCCCATTCCTGCAGAAAGTGCGCTATTGCAAAATAATGGTGGAAAGTTTACAAATGTAAGCCAACAAGTTTTCAAAAATTTAGGTTTAGTTACTGATGCACTGGTTACTGATTTTAATGGTGATGATTTACCCGACTTATTGGTTGCAGGTGAATATATGCCTTTGACTTTTTTGCAAAATGAAAACGGCAAATTTATAAATATCACACCAGTTACTGGTATTGCTGATAAAAAAGGCTGGTGGAACAGTTTAACCCAAGCTGACTTTGACCAAGATGGAGATATAGATTTTGTAGCAGGTAATTTGGGCTTAAATTCAAGATTGAAAGCAAATGATAAAGAACCTGTAGTTGTGAAAGCATCGGATTTCAACAAAGATGGATCCTTAGATGCAGTTCTAGGATATTTTATTAAAAGTGAGACTGGTAAGAAAGAACTTTTTCCTTTTCATTCAAGGGATGTATTGGCAGATAAAATGCGGCCTGTTCGTCGTCAATTTCCTACTTATCTTAGTTTTGCAAAAGCTACTCTAGATGATGTTACATCAAACTTTAATATCAATAATGTTTATACTGTTTCTGCCAATTACATGCAAAGTGTGTATATTGAAAACCTCGGAAATAATCAATTTAAACTACATCCACTCCCTATAAAAGCCCAATTTGCACCAATCAATACCCTTTTAAGTGGAGACTTTAATGGCGATGGGTATCAAGATATTTTAACAGCAGGAAATTCGTATGCTTCAGAGTTCATAAATGGCTGGTATGATGCTTCTTACGGCTTACTCTTGGCAGGAGATGGAAATGGGAATTTTACACCAGCTTCTCCACAAGAAAGTGGCTTTTATGTTGAAGGTGAAACCCGAGATTTAAAGATTATTCAAAATTCTTTTGGTCAAGAATTATTATTGGTTGGCAGAAATAGTTTGCCTTTGTTGGTTTTTAAAATTAACAAATCTGGAAAACATAAAAACCAATGATTTTCATTCCTCATCTATATTTAACTGTTTCATATAATTATCCCAAGTAGCTTTCGATTGCTTCAAATGTTTCGCCTTTTCTTGTTTAATATTGTAACACTGTAAACCTACTGGACCATTAAAACCCAAATCCGTAAATGTTTTTAGAAATCGAAAGGTATCAAAACTGCCATCACCCAAAGGTTGTATAAAAGATGCCCAAATATTTTTACTATCTGCAGGCTTTGAATCTGCGCCGTTTAAACTAATAGCAAATAAATAAGGCATGGATGTTTTTGCCAACTCGGACATTCTTTGCCAAGGCGCTCTCCCTTTTTCAAATTCTAAGGAAAGATAATGACAAAGGTTAAAAGTTATTCCGAAGTTTCTTCTATTGACTTTTTGAGCTACTCGTATACCATCGTCAGGAGATTCAACCCAAAACCAGCGATGAGGATACAACATCAATTTAATACCATATCGTTGGGCCAAATCTGCCATTTCTTGTAAAATTGGCACGGCAATAACATCATTTTCTACAGATGAAGACTTGTACTTCTTACTATGTACATGTAGCCAAAACATGGTCTCACTACCTTTTAATTCAGCCAACACTTCTTCGAATCTTGGGTCATAAGGTTGAGTTAAATCGTCTAAATCCACCTTAAAATAAATCGTGTAAACCTTTAACTCATGCTTTTGTAATTCAGGATAAAGCTTGAAAAAACTGTCTAAACCATTCAGCTCTGTTCCAGAATAATTATTATCTAACAATAGTTTTACCTGTTCTTTTGCTGTTTTGTAAGTACTATCGGAAATGCCATTGTGAAAGGGGAAGAAGGGCAATTCCTGGGCTTGAAGTGTTGAAAATATCACCCATAAATACAGAAACTTAATGTAGATTAAATTTTTCATTATTATACTTTTCTAACTATTTCAAATAAATCTAATTAGAATTAAACTTCAACCTTCTTCCCACTTCTTTTAAAGCATTAATATCTTCTTCAGGAAAACTGCCATCTGGCAATGGCCCTACATTAAGTAAAAGGTTAGCTTGAATGGAAGCAGCATTTTCTAACATTTTCATCACATCATTAGCGGTTTTATGATTGCCGTTGGTAGAAGCATTATAACCCCAAGCCCTAGGCTGCATGGTATCACATATTTCTTTGTGTTTTTTTTCATTACTAGCCCATGCTTTTGCTGCTAAATTACCAGCATCATCACCTACATTTTTTCTAACCCTTTCTTCCAGTGAATGTCCCGAACGTTCAGGTGCAGCAAAATCTTCATCACCATTGGCTCCTTGTTTAAACGAAATTAAGGCGTGGTAAGAAAGCTCCCTGATTAAAGAATAAGTCTCCTCAATTGGAAATAAATCTGGTCGATGGTAAAAACCCATAATAGGATCTAGCCAAATACCCGCTATGTTAGGGTATTTGGTAAGTAACTCCCTTAAGTGCGCATGAGCATAATCTAGGTATTTTTTGAAGTCTTCTTCTTTCTTAAATTGATACTCAGGTTGAGGTGTTTGGTATGCTGGACGAGCATTAGGCCAACCACTTTCTCTTGAATAAAAATATGGATGTTTCCAATCGGCACCATAAGAATAATAAAGAAAAAGTGCCAAGCCTTTTTGTTCACAAGCTTCATACAATTCAGCAACCAAATCCCTACCGCAAGGAGCTTGCATTGAATTAAAATCGGTCTGTGCTGTTTTGAATAAACAAAAGCTATCGTGGTGCTTGGCCGTAATGTTAATGTATTTCATGCCTGCCTCTAATGCCAAATCAGTGATGAAATCAGCATCAAATTTTTCGGCATTAAATTGTGCTTGTAATTTAGCGTATTCTGCTACTGGAATGGTATCTCGCAGTTGTACCCATTCTCCTTTTTCGAGCAAGCTATACACTCCATAATGCATAAAAAGACCAAACTTAGCTTGCTTGAACCAGGCTCTATTAGCTTCTCTTGGGTTTTTAGTCCACTCTTTTTCATAGCCTTTTAGGTATGTGGGCATTTCAGTTGAAGCTTTTATGCCGCTAGCATCCTCATTGGACGTCACTTCTTGCTTTTGAGATTGGCATGAAAAGCAAACAACAAAAATTGGAATCAGGTATTTCTTCAATTTCCACATCTTTTTAAATATTATTCATCCATTAATTTCAACATAGCTTCTGCAAACTTTTCCCCTAAATCGATATATCCTTGGCTATCGTAATGCCATTTATCCGAGTACTTATAGTATCTAGTATTTCTTACAATTTCCGTTTTTGAATCTTTCATAGCGAATTTTTCTTGGGCATACTCTACTAAATCTCCATGCGTCCATATTTTTCCATCGGTATCATTCCAAGAATCTGATATTTTACCAATCACAATGGGCAGATCATCTACACGTAATGCAGCGCGCATTAAATCCATCAATCTTTTAAGCGCATCATAATAATTAGAAGCAATTTCTTCAGTAAAAGCCGCATCGCTTTCCCCTTGCATCCAAAGAATACCTTGGGGTACTAAAATATCTTTTTGCCCATCTTTATCAATATCTTCATGAGCAAAAGCATTATTTAGTGTTTTTAGAAAAAAGTCATACTGGTTCATGCCATTCTTTCCGGTATAATCCGGTTCCCAAGACCCGAAATTTCCCGCTGCTAAACTATCTATGGAAGAGCCTCCTCTTGAATATTTAATCAGGGCTATTTTTTGATTGGGATATTGCTCAACCATCATTTTGGCAAAACTTAATTCTAAACCAAATCGATTACTCAATTTATTGGTTTTCCCATCAGATTTAAACCCAACCCCGTGACCAGGTCGTAGCGCTTCCCAAATACCTATCCCTCCGTTTTCTTGTTCATCTCCAACAGGGTTTCCATGGAAAATCCATACGTTACTAAAGGAATTGGTGAGCGAATTAGGTAGATCTTTTGTGTATCCGTAGCCGTCCATATTCGATTGACCACCGAAATAAAATACTTTCACGGTGTCTTGCGCATAAAGTATTTGAGTTAGTATAATTAAAAGGGGTAAAAGTGATTTTTTCATTTTATAAAATTCAAAGTTGATTAAAGTGCTAGGTTCATTAATAAAAATGTCAAAGACAAGCACAATCTACAACTTCTTCTATTGGAATACCTACATTCAATCTAGCATCAACACTATATCTTTCATCCTTTCCTTAGGAAATACTTTTAAGTCCTTCACTTCCCCATTTTCCAGGCGTCCTTCTACTACTGTATTTTTAGGAGCACATAATTTAAAAGAAACATTCCATTCTTTGGGCCAAGAAGGAAAAAGTAAAATGGAATCTCCTTGATGCTGGATAGTCATTACTTGCAGAGCTTTTAATAAATTACCGCCATGATCTTGATCTGGAATCCAATCAAAGTTTGGTCCCCAAAAAGCAGGAAAGCGACTATCTTCATGATGTTGAGCAGCCCTAGCCACTAACATTTCCCTAACTTCATCTGTTAAGCCCAAATAGGCAGCTTGTGTCTCGTCTTGAAACCAGCCTTTGTTTCCTTTTATTTGTCTGCGTTGAAAAGAACGAATTGCTACATCGAGTCCAGGTTTCTCAAGTCCAAAAACACGAAATGGATAAATGGAATAAAGCTCTGGATTCTCAAAGTTTTTCCTGATAGAGTTTAAAGTATCTTTGGCAGGAAGAATAATAGTTTCTTCTTCAGATGTAACAGCTGTTGGTATTTGAGGTAATTGCCATAAAAATTTCTCCCAATAGCTCCGATTTTCCTCTCCAGATAATTCTACAGGAAGTTTCATAAGTTCAGATAATGTCCATTGTAAACCACTTACAACAGGAGTTGGATTTTCTACATTCCAATAGGTTTCAATGGCTTGAGTAGGATAGAACAATATCTTACCTTCTTTATCTCTTGGATAATGTTGATGATAAAACTTTAAGATTTCATTGCCCAATGGGAAAAGCGTTTCTTGGGCAAACTGAGTACTTTCTGTAAAATGGTAATAATCTATCATCATGCTTAGTAGCTCTAAAGCCCCTTCGTAATGTAATCTGATATATTGATTTTGGGTAATACCAATTTGATCAGTTAATCCTGATGCAATTCTTTCTTGCTCCCATCCATAATTATCTTGTGCATAGGCTCCCCAAAAATATTGTGTTTCAGGAAACATAGCCCCTTCATGTTTGAAATAATGGGAGACCCTATCTTTAGCAAAAGGAAGCATATGGAGATACATCCGAAAAAGAGGTTGCATCATTTCAAAATCGCCGCTTTCTAGCATTGGCCAGTAAATTAATCGGGTATTCTGAAACCAATAGGGTCCACCCCACATTCGATAATCAGCATTATGTGTGAAATTTCTTCGCTCGTCAGTACCAGCTACATTGAATAATGAACCATTAAATTTAATAGGGAGTACTCCCCTACCTGCACAAGCAGTAATGTAACGTTGCAAGGTATAACCCATTCCCACAGAATCTGCTCCATTTGTACCAGAAGGTATAATATAACTTCTGTTCCAAAAACTTCTCCACCATTTTTGGTGTGCCAGGTATCGCTTTTCCATTGAAAGAGCGGCTACAATAGTAGCTTCATCTTGTAACTCTTTAAGCCAAATGGCCAAATCAGCATTTTGTTCAGATTTAATATGAACTTGAACTTGATGACTCTTCGACGTTTCCTTAGAAACAAGTTTTCTTTCAGTTTGCTTCACCAATCCATTTCCACTCACCAAACCACCAAAAGTTCTGTTGATCAAAGGGTCTTGATATTTTTCTACCAAATGTGCTAAGTTCTGTTGATCTAAAGTCATTTGCCAGATAGAAAGCTTATTATGGTGCGCCCAAGCAAGATTATTTGAGTTTAATGAAAATACAGTATCAGGATAAACATATACAGGTCCTCCTTTTTTAGAAACTCCATAGGCAGCATGACGTTCTACTGCATCCAATTCTCGCAAAGTATCCCGCCAATTTACTAAATCAACTTCAACTTGGGTGTCTTGAGTCGTCCTTATTTCAACTTGTACTACAGGGTTGTGCGCATCTATCCAAACGAGTATTTCATCCAAAACCTGCCCTTCTTCATTTTCTTGTCGGATACGAATACTTCCGTCTTCAAGTAATAACGCTTGTTCAAATCTTCCTGCTTTATTAATTGGATTAGGAGATAGCATTACTTCTACTTTACCTAATTTGAGCAATTGTGCATTTTCGTTTACTGCATCTGTTTTAGCTAAATAAAAATGCAGTTTCCCATCTGGGGTCATCCAAACATTGGCACCGATATCACCATTACCCAGAGGCATGCTACCTTCTTCATCTACTGAGGGAGAATTCCAAATCACATTATATTTTGAAGCATTTACTTTTGGGAGTTCTTCTTTTGGTTTTTCAGTACAAGCCCACAAAAGGAGGTTTGCCAATAAAGTAAGGATATATACTTTCATCCGATGTTTCATCAATCAAATTTTGATATGTAACACACTTTCTCCTCTGTTAGAAATATGTAATACTGCTGTCGGATAATTCCTTTATTGAAATATTTCATTAATCTAGATTCTATAAAAGTTTTTTAAATAATAATGATTCTATTGATCTACTAACATCTCCACATTTTAAAAATGGAATATGCTGAATCTTATCTTTCTATAAATAAAGAGCTCTAAAAAAATGAAATACACTATTTATCAAATAATTAAATCTGGTACTATATGATTTTACTTGAAGGAATCTTTAGATCTTTGTGGTACGACACTATAATATTAATACTAGAAGGCAACTAACTGGACCAAGTCGTACCACCAATACCTATCAAGTAATTTCATAAAGAGCCTTAACTCTTTAATTCAATCAATATTCACGCTTATGCTCTTTCAATTTGACTTATAATGAGAGGTTGTAAATTGGCCAATTTATATATGCTTTCCGATAAATTTTTTAAATCAAATTTTAAATAAATTAATACTAGATTATTGTTCTAATATTTTTAATTTTTTTAGTACCTTATGTATTGATAATCAATAAAATATATGAATAGTAATAGAATAATTATTCTTCTCTTATTAACTGTTTTTGCTTGTAGCCATCCTGAAAAGTCCAGCCATAAAGAAATGGTGAAACTATTAGCAGAATTATCAGAAAAAAATAATAGAAGAGAAAATGAATATGCCAATACGCTTCGAGCACAATGGTACGAACAACAACTTAAAGAAGTAGAAGGGAAAGAAAAAAAATGGACTTATCAGTTTGAGATGGGTAAGGAAACCCTCAATGCAGGATTTTCTAAAAAAGCCGTTGAAATTTTCAGCAATCTTAAATCTGAAATGGAACAAGAGATAGAAGATAAAGCGCCATATTTTGATACCTTTTATACACTCGACAGGCATTTGGCATTGGCGTATTTACGTGTTGGTGAACAAGCAAATTGTATTCACCACCACAGTGCTACTTCTTGCTTATTACCTGTACAAAATGAAGGAATCCACGAATTTAAAACTGGTTCTGAAAATGCTGCAGAAATTTATCTCAAACTACTCTCTCAAAAACCCAATGATAAAGAAAACAAGTGGCTCCTTAATTTAGCACATCAAACCCTAGGCACCTACCCAGATAGTGTACCAACCTCTTACAGAATTAACCCTCTTCTTTTTAATTCTCATGAAATTAATACCCCAATATTTAAAGACATTGCCCCACAAAAAGGATTAGGGGTGAATCAACTTTCTGGCGGTAGTGTAATAGAAGATTTTAATAATGATGGCGTACTAGACATCATGGCATCTTCATGGGGTATTGATCACCAAGTAAAATTATTTTTAGGGAATAAAGATTTTACTTACGATGAAATCACTGAAGAAGCAGGACTCCTCGGAATTACTGGTGGACTCAACATGATGCAAACTGATTACAACAACGATGGCTTTTTAGATGTATTCATTTTACGTGGAGCATGGCGCGGTAAAGCAGGGCACCTGCCCAATTCTCTTTTAAAAAATAATGGTAACGGCACTTTTACAGATGTAAGTGTGATGTCTGGCTTGTTGTCTATGCGACCTACCCAAGCAGCAGTTTGGCGAGATTTTAACAATGATGGCTGGATCGATGTATTCATCGCCAATGAAACTTATGATGAAAAAGTGCCTTTACATGCCCAACTATTCATTAACAAGGGAAATGGAACCTTTGAAGAAAAAGCAAAAGATTGTGGTGCCAATGTAACAGGCTTTTTCAAAGGGGTAACAGCTACAGATTATGATAAAGACGGATACACAGATGTGTTTATAAGCAATTTGGAAGGGGAAGATTTTTTACTAAAAAACAAAGGTATCAATGAAGATGGATTGCCTCAATTTGAGAATGTTACCCAAACAGCAGGACTTACTGGTAAATATGCTTCTTTTCCCTGCTGGTTTTTTGACTTCAACCAAGACGGTTGGGAAGATCTTATGGTTTTTAGTTTGAATTTTAGAAAAAGAAATGCTTTAAAAGATGCAATCGCAGACTTTTTAGAAGAAGATATCCCAACAGACAAAGCTAGGTTATATCAAAATAATGGTGATGGTACTTTTAGAGAGGTAAGTGAAGAAAAGAAAGTTAATCGGGTGATTTTAGCGATGGGTTCAAATTTTGGAGACATTGATAATGATGGTTATCCAGATTTTTATGCTGGAACTGGAACGCCTAGCCTAAACACTGTTATCCCAAATAGAATGTTTAGAAATATAAAAGGAGAGCAATTTGAAGAGATTACTTATCAAAGTCGCACTGCCCACATACAAAAAGGTCATGGTGTTAGCTTTGGTGATGTAGATGCTGACGGTGATTTGGATATCCATATTACAATGGGTGGAGCAGTAGAAGGTGATATTTACCCGAATGCCTTATTTGAAAACCAGTTACAAAACGAAAATAATTGGATAAAGCTAAAACTTATAGGCTCGACCAGTAACAAAGCAGCTATTGGTAGTAAAATAGAAATTACTGGAACTGTCAATGGGCAAAATAAACGATTTTTTAAAACTGTGAATTCTGGAGGTAGTTTTGGCGCTTCCCCTTTGCAACAGCATGTAGGTATCAATCAAATACAACAGATTGACACACTTCGGATCAAGTGGCAAGGGACAAAAACTGTTCAAGAATTTTATGATGTTGAGGTGAATAACCAATATCAATTAGAAGAAAATACTGCTTTGAAACTTATAACTCGTAATAAAGGCAAAATCGCTTTTAAAGAATAGTTTTTAATCTAACTTCTTGAATTATTTCATGCTAGAAAAAAACGCCGTTTTTTAATTATTACATGTAAGAAAAAAAGGCTTAGCAGCAAAGCCACCAAGCCTTAAAATAAATATGAAAATGGTTAATATCCTGGATTTTGAGTCATGTTCGGATTATTATCAATTTCAGATAATGGAATTGGAAATAGTATTGGATTCTGTTGTAAGTAAGGAGCATCGGTAGGTAAATCTGCTACATTTGGCCTGTTATCTAAGATAAATTGCAAAGCTCTTCCCCTTCTATTCAAATCACTAAAAAAGGATTGTTCCCAAAACAATTCAATTCTACGTTCTTGGAAAATAACATCTAATACTTCACCTTGTGTTAATGTATTTGGCAATGGATCTAAAACTGCACGGGCCCTTACTTCATTGATAGCTGCAATAGCATCATCTTTTCTACCTTCTTCATTCAATGCTTCAGCATAATTCAACAACACTTCTGCATAACGAAACACTGGAATATTTTGACCACTGTACTGCGCATTGTTAGGGCTTGCTCCAAACCACCATTTTGTATGGATAAAACCTGTTGAAGAAAAACCTGCAGGTACAGTATCAGGCATAGTAAATTCTATATCAGGATGCTTCTCGCCTGGTCCAATAATTTGACCGTAATAGCGCTGATCAACAATTGTATCTGCAACTGCATCTCTTTCAATATCTTCAACCCAATGTGTTGCAGGCACCCAGTTAGACCAACCTCCAAACGGAGCAAATTCAGCACCTACCCCTCTTGGAGCAGCTCTTTGTGCTAAAAAATGTCCATCTCTTCCTTCGCCCCAGCCACCAGTATTCGTATCTCTATATTGTACAGAAAATACATCCTCATCATTATGCTCATTAGTTTGCCTAAAAGCATCTCTATAATTAGGCTCTAAACTGTGTATACCTAAATTTATTAACTCTTCTGAGCGAGTAATAGCATTGGCCCATTCATTTTGATAAAGATGCACTTTAGCCAATAAAGCCAAAGCAGAACTTTTCTTGGCCCTACCTAGGTTGGCATCATCCCAAGTGTTTGGCAGTTTAGCTACAGCATCGGTTAAGTCAGACTCAATTTGTGCCCATATTTCTGAAACTGGCGAACGGCTTACATTAAAATCAGTTTCAGCAGTTGGTTCTGAGGTTAACAATGGAGCATCTCCGTAATATCTAGCAATGGTAAAATAGAAAAGTCCTCGAAGAAATTTAGCTTGTCCTTCAATTAAATCTTTGTTTGCTTGTGGGGCTTCAACATCTCCTATTCTATCGATTACAGTATTTGCTCTTGCAATACCAGTATAGTGTTGCCTCCAAACCCTACTAAACCTTTCATTACCTGCATCCCACTCCAATCCCTCTATAGCCCTATCAGCAGGAGATTCTTCCATAACCATATCACCAACTGGTAACCATTCCAATTTAGTAATGTACTCGTTTTCCCAACCTCCATACTTTTGTAACATATCATAAACTGAAGCCAATGCAGCATTTGCATCAGATTCTGTTCTAAAGAAACTAGCCTCTGTTAAATTACTTACCGGTTCTAATTCTAGAAATTCATCACCGCAAGAGATGACAGTACTCACTATCACCGCTACGACTATAAAAATTTTAATTATATTTTTCATTTCAATATTTAATTTAACTAGTGAATAATATTTTAGAAGCCTACTGTTAATCCTAATCTGTAGGTACGTGGCTGTGGATACTGACCATAATCAATTCCACCATTTAATGGATTCTGGTTGTTATCACCAATTTCTGGATCGAAACCGCTATAATCTGTAATGGTGAAAAGATTTTGTGCCCCTACATAGAACCTAGCATTGCTTACTCCAATTTTTCCAACTAAATCTTCGGGTAGTGTATAACCTATTTGTAAATTTCTGAAGCGAAGGAAAGAACCATCTTCAACATAGAATGAAGAAGCAAATGGATAATTATTAACCTCTTGGTATGATTGCCTTGGAACCGTGTTGCTAGTACCTGGACCTGTCCAACGATTTAAAATTTCTCTATAGCTATTCGTAACACCAGAGCCATTGAAATAAGACATTTGCATTGTCTGCTGCTTAATAACACTAAATATTTCATTGCCCGCTACTCCTTGGAAGAAAGCATTTAAATCAAAGTTTTTATAAGAAAGATTAATGTTTAAACCATAAGTGAAATCAGGAATCGGGCTGCCAATAAAAGTACGGTCATCATTGTTGATCACGCCATCGGGTTGTCCAGTTAAATTTCCATTTTCATCCCTACCATTGGTATCTCTAAAAATGAAGTCACCTGGCTGAGGGTTTCTAAAATCTTCAACATCCGATAATTCTGCAGGAGTTTGATAGATACCATCTACTTGAAAACCGAAGAAATAACCAACTGGTAAACCTACTTCTGTTCTTGTAGCAGCAAATCTATCTGCAGCATTTGAACCTCCACCATTAATTGGTTGACCAGAACCAATCGATGTTACTTCATTGTCAAGTGTTGCGAAGTTTACATCGATGCCATATTGAAAATCACCAGTTGACTTTCTGTATCCTAAGGCTACTTCTAAACCGCTGTTTCGTACACTACCAGCATTCACTCTTGGAGCACTAGGTACACCAGAAGAAGTTGGAACAGGGACTGACACTAATAAATCTTCCGTATCTTTTATAAAGTAGTCTAACACCAAAGTAAATCTACCATCTAAGAAAGCTGCATCAATACCTATATCAGTTTGTGTACTTGTTTCCCATTGTAAAAAGGGATTTCCAAGCCTATTAAGAGAAACACCTGCTGCTGGGTTTTGGGCATTTCCTCCTAAAGTATATTCTGTGTTTGCACTAAATACAGTTAAATAGTCAAAGTTACCAATTCTATCACTACCCAATTGTCCCCAACTAGCCCTTACTTTTAAATCGTCAATCCAGTTAACATTAAAGAATTGTTCTTGGGTAATTCTCCAACCTGCAGAAAACGATGGGAAGGTACCCCATCTTGTTTCAGTACCGAATCTAGAAGAACCATCTCTCCTTATAGATGCAGAAAATAAGTAACGATCGTCGAAGTTGTAATTGAACCTACCAATGTATGAAGCAAGAGCCCATCTGTTACCGCCACCACCTGCACCTCTCAACTCAGAATTACTTAAACTTATCGCACGTAAATCATTATTGAGGAAATCTTCGCCTGAAGCTGTTATGGTGCTAAATTCTGAACGTTGTGCTGTTTGCCCTACCAATACATTAATGTTGTGCTTATTGGCAAATGTTCTAGTATAATTCAGTGTATTTTCAATTAACCAAGAAACATCTTGTGATGTCCTTTCCCAAGATTGAGCATTTGGTAAATCTCTTACTCCTCTATCAATTGAAGGTTGCCATCTAGTACTTCTACTCAAAATCATATCGGCACCAACATTCAATTTATATTTTAGCCCAGGTATAATTTCATATTCGGCAAAAGCAGTAGACATGCCCCTAATCACATTGATGTTTTCATCTATGTCGTTACTTAATAAAATAGGATTATCTAATGGTTGAGGATAGTATAAAGCAGGGCCATCAACAAAGCCATCTTCTTCTATGGTAGGCAACATCATTAAACCAATATTAAAAATACCATTGGCAAAGTTGTCTGTTCTAAATACCTGCTGATCAGTATGCGATAAAGTGGTACTTGTACCCACTTTCAGTTTATTATTTACTTGATAATCCAAATTTGCTCTTAAAGAAAATCGCTCAAAATCGGAATTAATCAAAATACCTTCTTGGTTAAAATAATTCAAATTGATCGATGATTGCACCTTCTCATTACCACCTGAAATATTCAAGTTATAATCCTGCATTAAACCTGTTTGAAACATGGCACCAACCCAATCTGTACCTGCTCCAAAACTTGAAGGATTCGCCCACTCAGGGTTAGGTATTTGACCATCATTGATATGGGTTTCATTCGCCATTTCAGCAAATTCTTGTGCATTGAGGAACTCAGGAATATTCCATGCCTCTTGAAAACCAATATCAGTACTGAAAGTGACTTTGGCTTTACCTGCTTTTCCTCGTTTTGTTGTAATTAAAACGACACCGTTTGCTGCCCTTGCACCATAAATCGCCGCAGCTGAAGCATCTTTCAAAATTTCAATAGACTCAATATCCTTGGGATTTAAAGTAGCCAAAGAATTAAATTGGTTGTCTGAGAAACCTGCAGAACCGACCCTGCCATTGTCATTGAACAATGGGAAACCATCGATAACATACAAAGGCTCGTTGTTACCAAAAGAGCCAACGCCCCTAATTCTTACCGAAACATTACCTCCTGGCTCACCTGAATTTTGAGTTACTACTACTCCAGGAGCCCTACCTTGTAAAGCTTGATCCATTGATTGGATTTGTAGTTTTTCAATTTCTTCACTTTTTACTGAAGCAATAGCTCCCGTTACCTCTCTTCTTGCTTGGGTGCCATAACCTACTACTACCACTTCTTCTAGCTGTTCTAAATCTGGATCAAGAGAGATATTGATGGTGGATTGATTGCCCACTTCAAGCTCTTTGGTTACATATCCTATATAACTGTATTGTAAAATATCGCCGCTAGAAGCGTTGATTCCATAGAAACCATCTATATTGGTTGTTGTACCAGTTGTGGTTCCCTTAATGATAATACTTACACCCGGTAAGGGCTCATTTGAATCGGTAGCCGTAATGGTACCTGTAATTCTTTGCTGATCTGGAGCTTGGTAAACCTCTTCTACAAAATGTAAAGGCTTTGCTACTGTCTTTACATTAATCGTATTATCGATTCTTTTGAAATGTAGACTGTAAGATCGTGATAAAGATTCGAGTATTTCCGCTAAACTGGTATCTTTAAATTTCTTCGTAAATTTCTTATTTGCTGTATGACTAAATAAATTGTCTTTGTAGGCAAATGTAAAATCTGTTTGGATCTCTAATTCTTGAAAGGCACCTTTCAAATCAACCGACTTAAAATCAACAGAAACCTGTATATCTCTTAGCGATTGTTGTCCATATCCGGTGTTTGCAAAAAGCAACCCACTAAAGGTAAGCTGTAAGCTAAACACTACAGCAGTATAAAATGACATAAGCAGTGCTTTGCGTAAAAGTTTCATTTTCATAAATTTGAACGTTTTAGTGTAGAACATTAAAATATCGCTGCTATCCTGCCAAGCGCCAACTTACAAGGATAGCAGCTTTTTTTAGCTATTTGAGTTATACTTCAAGTAGTAAAGTATCTTATTAAAAATCGATAATGATCCTAATCGATAATGATTTAAATTTTTTTTCATAGACGATATTTTTTTCATTTTCCATATTATTTTAAGTTGTATTAATTTTGTAATCACTTCATTTGATCAATACTTTTTTACCCTTTATTTCATAATCAAAGTTTACACTAAAACTGATACCATTAAGTACCTCTTTTAATGAAGCATTTCTGTATCGACCAGTAAATCCATTTTGTAGGATTACCTTTTTATTTACTTCAATCTTTACTCCATACCAATTTTCCAGTGTATTGATGATTTCGTTAAATGAGGCGGATTTAAAAACTAACTCTCCTCTACTCCAAGCTACTGCATCTTCATTAAAGTCTATTGAAGTAATCTTACCAGTTGTTGTATTTAAAATAGCGGCTTTTTCTGCTGTAACTAGCAGGTTGGATTGATCTTTATCACCAGTAAACTTAACCTTACCTTCTACTACATTTAAAACTGCATTTTCTTGGGAGGTAAAATTCCTTAGGTTAAAAGCAGTACCCAATACCCTAACCTTAGCACCACTTGTGTTCACAATAAATGGCATTTCAGCGTTAGGCACAATTTCAAAATAGGCTTCTCCTTCTAAGGTTACTTCTCTGGTATTTCCAATAAATTTTTCAGGTATTATTAATTTACTTTTTGAATTGAGAATGACAGTACTACCATCAGGAAGTTTTAGCGTACTCTTTTTCCCTGCTTCATTTACTTTTTCAAGCAGAGGTATATCACTCTGAACCAATTTGGCTTTCTCTTGAGGTTGAAATTCATCCAAAAAAAGAAATGTAAATACAAATAGTAGCGCAACTGAAGCTGCAACTGTTAACACTTTTCTATTTAAGAGTTGAATCCATTTACCTTTAGATGACGCAGGTTCAAACAATGAATCTTCTTCATTGATAAATTGCTCTAGGCGGTTCCAAAGATGAGTTTGATTCACTTCAGGTTTTTCCAAACCTTCAGACTTCCAATAAATCTCTAATTCATGGTAAGCCTGCTTTTCTTCTTTAGTAAGTATTGAAGTTAGCTTGTTAAGTTTCTGTTGCTCATCTCTACTTATATCGCCTTTCCACTTTTTAATTAATAATTGTTCTATGAGGTCCATTTAGTATATTTTTTCTACTCCTTAAGAGCACATATACACTAAATACCACTACTCAAATACCAAAAAAAATTAAAAAAGTAGATAAAATTTTCTGAGCAGACACTTTACTTGAAGATTTTTTATCTTTTTGATAAGTTAAAACAGCTTCTTTCAGAAACCTTATTGCTTTTGTTACATGGTTCTCTACCGTGTTTTTAGAAACACCCATAATGTCTGCAGCTTCTGCATATTTTAACCCATCTTCTTTTACTAATTTGAAGGCCAATCTACATTTTGGTGGGAGGCTATCGGTTTGTTGATTTAAAAAATTGTGTAATTCTTTTGCAGCAAGTAAAGCATCAGGCGTAATCGGGGCACAAAAGTGTTCAGGATGTGCTTGTTCTGTATTTTGATCTAGTACAACAAGGTTAACTCTTTTCTTGCGCTTATTTACTTTAATTACTTCAAATCTTACTGCTTTATATAGGTAGGTATTTAAATTATTGATTTTAAGAATATCCTTTCTGTTTTTCCAAATCCTGGTAAGTACCAAGTATACTACTTCCTCAGCTTCTTCTATCGAAACATATTGGCAGGCAAATTTGCAAAGCTTAGGACTTACAATCTCGAATAGTTTTTTAAAAGCACGCCTATCCGCATTTTTTGCAAGTATTTTCTGCAATGCATGCAATTCGCCTTGGGTATCCATAAAAAATAATTTCAGTTGATTTCAATTCATATTTATTATAGAATTTAAAAGAAAAATCTATAAGCTTATCTAAATAAATGATATTAATTGAAAATTGTTCTAAAGCCATATAAAAAGGGTTTCTAATTATATGGTTGTTTAATGATAATAAAAATGTAATTGTTTCTAAGCAAGTATTTTGAAGCGATTAAGGATTCTATAAGTTTAAACCCGTTGTTTCTTATGACTAAACTTTAAATCGAAGCCAATCGAAATTAGCTTTTTCAGTTTAAATCTATCATTACTTTAATTTCTTTTGATGCTGGATTTGTCCAAACATCAAAACCTGAAATAACTTCTTCAAAATTAACTTGTTTGGTAATGTATTCCGCAAGGTTGAATTTACCTTCTTTTAATATTTGTTGTACGAATTTGAAATCTTCAATAGTTGCATTGCGGGAGCATAGCAAAGAGGTTTCTTTCGCATGAATTTTAGGATGATAAAAAGTAAGGTCTCCTTTATAAAGCCCGACAATCGCAAATTTTCCACCATGGCGCATAAAATCTACACCACTTTCAATGGCATGTTTGTTTCCTGTGGCATCGAAAACAATATCTGTAAGTGCCTCATTGGTAATTTTACTTACCTTTTCGGGTGCATCCTGAAGCGCATTAACCACATAGTCTGCCCCAAATTTCTCTTTTACTACCTGAAGTCGATAATCATTTACATCTACTGCAATTACAGTTGCTCCTAAAATTTTACATATTTGAATAATACCTATGCCAATAGGGCCGCATCCCATTACGGTAACAGTATCCCCTTTTTGAACACCTGTCCTACGAACAGCATGAGCACCAATAGACAAAGGTTCTACCACCGCAATTTGCTCGTAAGATAAGTCGTTGGCGGGTAATAGTAGATCCGAGCGCACTTCTATAACTTCTTGCATGCCCCCATCTATGTGCACACCAAAAACTTCAAGATGTGCACAACAATTAGTCTGGCCTGCCAAACATGCTGGACACTTGCCACAATGGTAATAGGGCACTACAATTGCGCGGTCACCTTCTTTAATATTTCTTTCATTTTTATCAATCTCCATTACCTCTACTGCCAATTCATGCCCAAGAATGCGGGGATATTCAAAAAATGGTTGATTACCCAAGTATGCATGTAAATCTGTACCGCAAACGCCAATCTTTTTTACTTTTAAGAGCGATTTCCCTTCCTGTTTTTTGGGCAAGTCCCTTTCCTTTAAAATCATTTTCTTTGGCTCTAAGCAAGATATGTATTGTATCATTTCGGACATTTTTAATTATTAAGGTGGTATATATTGGGCTTTTAAATTAGATCATGGATTTTCAAAAATTCTTCTATAATGATGTTAACCACTCTTGTTTTTGTTGTTTTGTGCTCTTTGGCTAATTCTTCAATTTTATCAAGATAATATCTTTTTACTTGCACTGCCGAATATCCTTTGTTCTCTTCTCCTGAAAATAGTTTTTTTAGCTTTGTATCAGTATTATCTTGTCCTTTTACCTCCTCTCCTACCCCAGTGGTTGAATTTTCGTTTTCAATTTCCTCCTGTTTTTCAGCTTTTGGTTTCTGAAAAATTGAAAAGCTTTCTTTTAGTTTGTCTTTATTATCTTGATTTTTCATAATTCATATTTTAAAGTTTTAGCTGAGGAGTTTTCATTTGAATGGATCAATTAAACATTCATCTTTTCCCATAATTCTATCACGAGTTCATTGACAAAACTTCCCGCTTTTGTCTCAGCATCATACTCCCATAAATTACTTGCTTTTGATACCATCGCATTAGGTATATCAATGGCTTGTTTTAAGCTATTTTCCAGTATTTTCCCATTAAAGCGAGTAGTAATCTCATTTCTTGAAATTTTCGCATGATTAGACCTAGAAATATTGTCTTTGACAATGCAAACAAAATCTATCTGAATGTTCCTATTCAAATTGTATTTCCTTATTTTTTCTAACTGCTCATCAACCTGTACTGCACCTGCCAATGAAAGAAATGAAAGTTCTACAGGTACCACTACATGGCAATCTTCCTCAGAAACTATCAAGGAATTTAAAGTGAGTAAATTGATATTTGGAGGATAGTCAATCACTACAATTTTATAATTATCCTTCATGTAAGTAGCGAGTTTTTCTTTAAACTGAAACTCACGACCCATAGTAATGGTAGAAAGATAGTTGGTGACTGCATCTAAATCTCCTTCAGAAGGCAATAAATCTAAGTTTTTGGTAACCGTTATTGTTGCTTGTTCAGGTGGAGTATTATTGATGAAAATATCGGATAATGAATAGGCAATCTGCGCTGGATCTTTCACCAAACAAGTTGAAATATTTCGCTGGATATCTAAATCAACGATCAACACTTTTTCATTAGAATTGGCTGTCTCAAGATGTTTGGCCAATGTAGTACCTATTACCCAAGCCAAAGAGCTCTTTCCTACCCCACCTTTGCTGTTATAAACATGAATAAATTTTGTCATAAATTATATTATATATTTTATTACAAATATAGTATAAATAATATTATTAATGACACTTTAATTAAATAATTATATCATTTATTATATAATTATTAGTTACTAATATGATTAAAGATATAATTTATTATATATAATATTACATAAATTATAATACTATTAATTATATCATGTATTACTAAAATTGATGGAATTTATCATTAAAAAAGATAGATTAATCGATTTCCCCTTTTTTATCTTTAGGCTGTTTTGAGGCGATTTTAGCTATTTTTTTCTCTGAAGGTATATCTTCTGGCTTATAACTTGTTTTCGCTATTAAATGCTCTCTAATCCCCTTATTTTGAGATTTGTGTTCTTCACTTATTTCATCTTCTCCTTGCAAATCTTTATGGTGCACATTCAAGTTGGTAATCTCGGTAGCAAAGTCCTTCCCTTTCAACAAAAGTGTGTTCATGTAATCGTCTAAATCTTCGCCCTTTTCGATTTGATACTTGTCATGCATGTCTTCATCGTTGAATAGTGCATTATCTCCAGACTCAATTATGTTGTTGAAACCTTGATCATCCACACCTCTCTGGCTGGCAGTATCGGAAAGTCTTTTTTGTGATTCTTTTAGTTTTCTATGCGCAGCCAACCTTTTTGAGCTTTTCTCATCAACATGATCACTGGCTACCTTTGCAATCCATTGTTTAAAAACTTCAGCTTTATTCGAAGGAATAGATTGGATGATCCTAAAAATTGCTTCTTTGTTGGCAGACTCCATCTCATATTTCCTCCCATTCTTTGCTTTTATTTTCAACCTTACGCAAAATGCGTATAGTTCTGTTCCACTAGATTTCTTTTCTCTCCTTTTTAAATCTGTCCAATACCTATTGGGGTTTGTAGTGTTGGTGAGTGCTTCTATAACATCGACTACAACAAAATGCAGTTCTCCATTGTAAAGTATCGATCTTATTTCGTTGGTATCGAATAGTTTTATTTCATGCATATGACCAAATTAATAGAATCAAACATATTTGAAAATAATTGTTTGATGAAAAATTATAACTAATGTTCTAATTTTAAAGAGTTTACATGTCAATTTTTGATAGCTAACTAATTGATATTCTACTTTTTATGAAGTATGCTTAAGTCAAAAGTAATGGCTGATTAATTCATAAGTAACTGATGCTTAAGTCGTAAGTGTTTGTATAGTAAGTCATATGTATTGGTATAACAATTCAAAAGTAGCTGATTAGCTATGTTTAAATTCAATTACATATAAGTCATAAGTAACTGCCATGTATTTCAAAATAAGTCATAAGTATATGTTGACTATAGCTTTTTAAGTCAAAAGGGTAGGGGATAATGTGAAATTACTCACAAAAGGGATATTAAGTGTAAGTCAGAAGTGATTGTTGGTAAGTCGTAAGTGATTGTTGCTACAAGTCATTAGTGTTTGCTTGTGAATAAGTCAAAAGTAATTGCTTCATTAAGTCATAAGTGATTGTTCATAGTTAAGTCAAAAGAGTTTGATTAAATAAGTCATAAGTATGTTATAAAAGCTGTAATGATTGATTTCGAGCAAGTTGTCAATCAAGTCAAAAGTGATTGGTATGTAAGTCAAAAGTGTTTGGTAAAGCTATTATTTAAGTCATTAATGGCTTAATTAATAAAAGTATTATCTTAATCAATAAATCATAAGTATCACACAATCAGTTGTTTATAATAATAATTGCAAATATTTTTAGTTTCTTTTTTGAGGAGCAGAATAAGTCAATACTATTAAGTCATAAGTGTCTGTCAAAAATGTGATAAAATGTCCACTTGAGAATAAATAATAAGTCATAAGTGATTGGTTATTATAAAAAAAGTGAGCAAAATAAGTCATAAGTAGCTGCTAAATGAGCTAAAATTTGGCAAATAAGTCATAAGTGTCTGTTAGATAATTCAAAAACATCATTTACCTTAGAACATCTCATGGTTGAATAATTGGGATTGAATTAGTGAATAAAGAATATTTTTTAATTTGAGGAAATGAAAAAATCAGAAACCAGAATTAAATATCCTGCACGATTACTTACTATAGAATCTGGACAACAATTTGGTAAAAGCCAATTACAATTATTTGACGCAAACGAAGAATTCAAAAATCACCTTACTACTGAAATTAATCAGTCAATCGATAGAATTTTAAAATTGCAGCAAGGAGGTGATAATAACTATACTATTACTTTACCGGAGTATTTTAAAGGTAAATTGGCAGAAGATGTTAAAAAAAGGATAACCAAAGAACTTTCTGGTTACGAGCTCAGGGTTTTAACAGCAGTAGTTGCCTTGGCTCAATTTTCTAAGACCATGTCTACCATGGCTTACATAGAAGAAATTGATAGGGTAGTATTTGAGTTTGAGCTTGGGAAACTTTACAGAATGCTAGGCATAGATTCAAGCTATAGTAAAAGACATAGAGACTTGGTGAAAGACGCTTTGATGAGCTTGCATTATAAAGAGTTCCTAGTTCCGTTTACAACTAAGAAAAGAACAGGTTTCAAGATTAAAAGACTAATAGAATTATTAGAATACTCTAAGTTTAAAAATAGTAGTTCAGACGGAGATTATAAATTTAAACTCATGGTAGATGCTTGTTTTGTATCGTACCAAGTAGAAAAAGCACAAACCTATTTTTATTTGCCTTTACATGTAAATGCCAAGTTGAAGAAGATCAATCCTGGTAGACCCAATCCATCTATAGAATTATTTGTAAAGTGCTTGTATCAAGCGAAGCATTGCTCAACTAACGGTAGGGTAGAATATAGCTTTTCAAAAATTAGCGATATTATGAACCTCAATCGCTACAAGAAGAATAATAACTATAGCCGCATTCGTAAAACCATTGAAAAAGCCTTCGAAACAGCTTTTAAGTTAGATTTAGTTGATAATGTTAAAGAAGATCGTGCTAAAAACGGTGAAGTAAAGTATGTGATAGAGTTTGCAGCTTAAAAGTCGTTGATCAGTCAACTGAATTATGAAAGCCTAATCTTACAGTATTAGGAAAGAGCAATATTAACTTCTTTGTCAGTTTTTTGTAATTGTCCTTGCAAGTGAACATTGTATAGAGAAGTTTCTATACTTTTCCCACGTAGCTTAATGGATGAGATTTTTTGAAGACTAAATGAAGGATAATCTTTTATCAAGTCTGCAATAGTTTGAGATATTAATAATGTTTCATTAAAGGTATTACATTCATTCTGAATTCTTGAGGTAGTATTGATTGTATCGCCATGATAAGCTACTTCCTTTTTGTTTTTTCCAACTTCTACAGCCGTAACCCTCCCTCCATGAATCCCCGCCTTAAATACGGGAACAAATCCATAATTAGAGATATAATAATCACTTTTCTGTTTCATAAACTTTTGAAAACCAATAAAGCCACTTACAGCATTCATTGCTTTTTTAGATGTTACTTTATTCCAAGTGAAGACAATTTCATCGCCAATATATTGATATATCTCACCACCGTAATTTTCTATTAATGCTATATCGTTAAAAGTATCTTGTATTAGTTTACTATATTTCAAATGACCGATACGTTCGGCTATAGATGTGGAGTCCTTCAGGTCTATAAAAAGAAAGATTTTATCCTCTTGTTTAGGTGCATAATATTTTCCATTCAACAATTTCCAAACTTTTTCTTCTCCTAAAAGAATACTTACCCGCCTAAACAGTGAAAAAAAAGTATCAGTAATTAATATGTTGAGATAAGCTACAAAACTTTCAGGCTGCGAGATAAATGTTAAAACACCTGTAAAATCAGTTTGTATCATGAATAGGATAGCATAGCAAGAGAGAGTGATAAATACTAAAAGAAACAATGAATTTAATAGCTTAAAGAGAAAAAGCTTATTTAAAGATATATTCCTTTGATTGACCAATTTCTCAAAGTACTGTTGATTTATAGCTGATATTAAGCCACATACAGGCCCGATGAGTAGTGATAATAATATTCCTTCCGAAAATTCTATTTTTACTGTTCCTGTTGATATCGTGCCTACGCCCCTAAATATAGAGAAGAAGATAAATGAAATCGACCAACCTATCATATAAGGGAGGTATAGTCTTTTGAATAGTTTTTTTGAAGAAATTTTTTTCATAATAATTTCAGGCTAAAACATTCCTTTTTTTCACTGAAATTCTTTTTCATTTTACCAATTCCTTTTAGAATGATTGTTATGTGAATAAGAAGCATCTCGATACTTTTCCAATTAGTTTAATTTTTTAGCTCGCTATGGCTATATATTATAGAATTGTAATAAAATAAAACGATATCGTAATACTATTGTTTTAATAGCCTCATAACTGAATTCCCACTAAAATTCATATTCAAATGGGGTAAATGAAATTGTAGAAGCTTTTCAGTAAAAATCCAGCAAGTTTAAAGTGGTCTAGTATATTTCTAATAGTGAAGGCTTTGCTTTCTAAATAGAATTGTGAATAAATAAGTGTTTTTTGTCCTATTTCATCATCAGTATTTGACTTGATTAAAATAAACAAGAAAAATCGATTCATTAAATCTTTTGAAATGGAACAAAACGTAATTATAAAATCAAGAAATGGGGTCACTTCATTAACTTCTAAAGTTAAAATTAATGCTGGCAAAGAGGAGGTTTGGGAGGTTTTGAAATTTCCAGGAAAAGTAGAAAGTTTTCATCCACTCATTAAGAAATCATTTATGACAACTGAAGCTCTTAATGGGGTAGGGGCAAAACGGCATTGTGATTTATTACCGATCGGTGAAATGGATGAGATCATTACAGAGTGGATTGAGGATTATGGATTTACCATTGAAGTTACAGGTGGTAAAATGCTTCCTCCCCATCATTTTATGAAAGGTCAATTTGAGTTGAAAGAATTTGTGGGGCAGACAGAAGTGACTTTTACTTTTTCTTATCAACTTAAGTTTGGTTTTTTAGGGAAGTTTTTAGATAAGCTTTTAATTAGACCACAATTCAAAAAAGCCCCTCCAAAATATGTACATGGACTAAAGGTGTATATTGAAAATAAAGAGACTAGTCTTCCATTCTCTGTCTGATAAGGGATTTTTCTTTTTCAGATTTTGAAAGTGCCAGTGATTTTTTGAAAAAGGGCATTGCTTCTTCATTAAAATTTAATGCTTGATAAAAAACACCGACAGTCGCATGAAAGTGTACATTATTTTTTAGCGCTTTTTCATTCCTTAGTTGAAGTAGGTTGTCCATTGCGGTATTCTTTTCCCCTTTATAAAATTGAGCAATGCATCTATTGAATTTTATCAGGCTATTGTTATCCAATTTTTCTAAGATGCTATATTGCCTATAAATACTTCCCCAATTAGTGGAGGCAAAACTTTCTGCAATACAATGTTCTGCTGCTATTCCTGCTTGTAATTGATAAGTATTCACTTCTTTTCCTTTTGCAGAAAGATGCAAATAATGGATACCCTCTGCTATTAATTCCTTATCCCAGCGTTTTCTGTCTTGTTTTGAAAGAATTACAAGTGCTCCTTTATCGTCTAATCGACTTCTAAACCTTGCCACAGATAATAGCATGAGGGAAAGTAATGCGATTCCTTTTTGTTGATTAGGAAACGATGTAAGTAATTGTTTAAGCAGCCTTATAGCTTCAAAACACAAATCCATTCTAATTATTTCTTTATGATTCTTAGAATGGTATCCTTCGTTAAATAATAAATAAAGTACGGCATAAACATTATCTATCCGTTTCGGTAGTTCGTGTTGATCTGGTATTTCATAAGCAACACGACCTTCTCTGAATTTTTGCTTGGCTCGGTAAAGTCTTTTATTGATGGTGGCGTCATTAGTAAGTAGGGCATTGGCTATTTCTGGGATACTTAATCCACATAAAGATTTTAGCGCCATGGCAATTTGTGCACTTTTTGGTAAGGCAGGATGGCAACAAGTAAATATCAATCTTAGTGTGTTGTCTTTTTGATTTTGCTCATCTGCTAGCACAAAGCTATTATATTCTTTTTGTAAGGCAGGAAGTACCTTATTTTTTAATAGTCCATTCCTTTTAAGATAGTTAATGGTTTTCTTTTTAGCTACATCCATCAACCATGCTTCAGGATTACTTGGAATGGAACGAATACTCCATTGCTCCAAAGCATCCAATAAGGTATCTTGAACAATATCTTCTGCAGTTTCAACATTTTCTAAACCGAAATGTCGAATAAGTACTGCTACCATTTTAGCATAATTATGCCTAAAAAAATGAGCAGATAATTGATTAGTATCATTAGACTTATCTTTCAAATCATCGGTCTAATATAAATTTCAAAATAATTGAGAAGTGGTGAAGTATGGGCAATTTTAGTGGCTTGTTCAATATCATTGGCCTTAATAATGATAAACCCTGCAATAATTTCCTTAGCTTCTAAAAAGGGTCCATCAGTACTAATGTTATCCTTATCACTAATATGTACTCCACTTCTTTCTAAACGATTATCTGATACATAGTTCTCTTCTATGGTCTTGACCCACGCTCTGTATTCTTCCAATCTCTTTTGAAGTTGTTCAGGTGAGTAATCCAATTCCTTTTTTCCTTTTAGTAATAACAAGTAGTTTTTCATTCGAAGCTTCTTTTAAGGTAGTTATTCAGTGTATTCACTTCTTTAAAAGAATTTATGATTATTTCTAGCAATTTATCAGCATTTAAATATTCTTCCAGTCGATATTCTTGCATGACATAGAATTGTTTATTGGCTATGTGCGGTGTTATAGATTGTGTTTGTTGAAAATCTTTATCTAATCTTTTAGCTTGTTCACCTTTTAAGCCACCAAATACCTCAGTAAATGATTTATTACTTATTATTTCTATGAATTCCTCTGTATTTGAAGCAATTAATAGTCGGATTTTTTTTAATTGGGCTGTTGAAATATTGAACAGTCCACCCCCAACGTGAATACTTTCTGCACTTATTCCTAAATAATAGCCAGGGAGCTCTGATTTCTTTCCTCCAGGAGCAAATCCGGCCTTCATTAAAGTATTATAAGGACTTTTATCTTTAGAAAATCTTATGTCTCTATTTATTCTGAATAAAGCTGCTTTGGGGTCTGATGCTATTAAAGGTTCTAATTTTTCAACTTCAGGAATTAGCAAATCCAATAAATGTAAGAAAGGGATCTTCACATGCTTTTCATAGTCTTGCTTATTGGCATGAAACCAAGTTTTATTGTTATTCAATGCTAAGTTCTGGAAGAATGAAATATAATTTTTATCTATCATATTCAATTTTTTATAGTTTCTAAAGCTTTTTGTGTGAGAGGTTTCCAATGTTCTTTTTCTGTAAAAGGCACTTCGAACCAACCATTTAAAGGCCCACGTTTCTTAAAAGGATTAAATACATTTATTTCTATTGTTAGGTTTTCTGGCTCGAAACTTTTTCCGAGTTTAAATACCATCTTCCGATTACGAGAAAAAAAGGCAAATACCTTCCCATTGTAAGAAATTGCTTCTGAGCTCATCATCTTTCCTTTTTCAATTTTTGGATCTTTTAAACAAAACTGGTCCCTGATTTCATTAAAAAGTTGTTCTTCCATAGTATGTCTTTTAACAATGTCAATTGAGTATGAATAATTAGGACAATTATGATATTAAAACTTTAATTGGAATTCAAAAAACGAAAATCAAAAGTGGTTGAAAAAGTAGTTAGATTTTCTATTGAATATATTTCTAGCAAGAAGTAAAAAGAGAATAGAAACTACCTCTTTAGTACCGAATATAAAAAAATACTTTACCTATACTATGAAGTATAGTAAATTCCCGTAACTGATTTATAGAAAGTATGAGGGCAGAAAAATAAAAGTATCTGAATATTTCTAATTAAAATTTCATCTTTCCTTTTATGGAATCTTTTCAAATTTTGTTGGCTTTTTTCTTAGCAACTACCGCCTTTTATGGCTTTACGCTTTCATTAGTATTGATATTTAAGAAAAATGACCTACCAAATGCAAATCGTATATTATCATTCGTTGTACTGATTTTTGCTATTTTTTTGATTGCTCATGCACTTGGCTTGTCAGTATTTGAATACGATACAATGCGTTTTATGTATTTAGTAGGTACACTTTGGTATGCTTTACCTCCGTTAATTTACATTCATGTTACCTACTTGTTAAAACCAACCTCTAAGGTATCATTTTGGTGGTTATTTCATTCGATTCCAATTTTGCTACACCTGGTAAATGTAATTCCATTTTATACCCAACTTAATGAACTGGACCAAATAAATTGGTTGCAAGAAGGAAAACAAAAAGAAGATTGGCTACACTTAATTATGACCTCTGGCTATGTATTTTTGATACAGATACTGCTATATCTACCTCTAACCATCAGGAAAATGAACTTATATATTGATGCGCATAAAAATAGGATTGCAAAAAATGGTCTCTCTCGTATTAAATATATTCGCAACAGCTATGTAGTTTTTTCAGCCATTAGTCTCCTCATGGAAACATTGGCTTTATTTTCTGTAAGAGGTCCTTGGTTCATATTATTACTTTTAACATTTGTCATTATTATTTTTAGCCTTGCATATATCTCTATCTCTAATCCATCGGTATTATTTTCACAAATTCCTTTTAAGTGGAGTTTTCGATCTAAAGAATTGCCCGATGAAGAAATACCTTTTTATGTAAATTTGCTTACCCAAAAAATTGAAGAAAAGGTTATTTATGATCCTGAATTGACTTTAGATAAACTCGCTACCAAAATAGATTTAACGCCAAGGCAACTCTCAAACCTTATAAAAAAACAATATGGGCAAGGTTTTCCAGATTTTTTGAATCATCATAGGGTAGAAGCAGCTAAAGATTTATTGTTAGATACAAAATATAGCCATTGGAGTATGTTGGCCATAGGATTAGAAGTAGGATTTAACAGCAAAAGTACTTTCAATAGAGTATTCAAGAAATTAGTTGGTAAAACACCCACTGAATATCTTAATGCTATGAAAAAATCAGTAGGTGAAAAATAAGAAGTTCTGTCAAACCATTCCAACTACATCAATTTAGCAATTGAGATTGCTCCTTTATAGTCTTAGTGTGTATAAGCCTAAAATTATCAATGTAGAAAAACTTTGAAAGTATTGGGCCAAATGATTTTATTCCATTTTCCTATTCTTTTTTTCAGCTTCTTGTTTCAAATCTCTTGCAAAATGTTCGAATGATTCATCGAAAGGAGGAATATATTTAGCATACATCGGAAACATGATTCCTCCAATTTTTTCATGCATATTAAAAGTTACCCCCCCTTTTTCATTTTTTAAAATTGAGTAAGTTCTTTGACCTTTTCCATCACCCCAGACTAAACGCTTTTGGGGTTCAAATTCTTTAATTTTCAGTTTAAAGACCCGTTTTTCATCTAGCTTAGATTTTAAGCTGATTTTCTCCCCAGCTTTAATTTGTCCATCTATAGAAATTATGGTTGAGTTCCAATTTGTGTAATCTTCAGCATCCGTCAGAATTTTCCAGATAGTAGAGGGTGTGGATGCAATATGAATACTTACTGAAGTTTCACGACTAAAAGTTTTTTTGATGGTTCTTGCTTTACCATTTTGGACATCATTGTGTTGGAAATCATATTGTTGGGCATTTGCAAAATGTAAACTCATAATTATGAAAAGTAATGATAAATATTTCATGAAAGTTGGTATTGATTTTACTTAAATCAGTTGTGATTCAAATTAAATGATGCTTGACCAAGGAAATGTCCCGATTCCAGAAAATGGCACTTCTAAAATGTCATTAAAAGCGCTATTAAAATGAAACATTCAGTAAGGGTTAAAAATATTTATCTAGCAGTCCCAATTCCTGTAAATGCGACTAAGACTACTTCAGCGAAGATACTTTTGCTCAAAAAAAATATGAACAACTTCATGCTTAATCTTCTTTCCTTGCTTTTAATAAGTCATATTTCTTTAGGGCAACATTGGAAGGGACACAGAAAAGATAATCTTATCTTCCAAATGCCTAAGGAATGGCAAATGCATAGTATCGACAAAGAAAATGTAGTACAGTTTAAATCATTGGTAAAAAATAGGGAAGGAGTAATCCATTTCGAAAAAATGACCAGTGAAAAGGGTACGCTTCTTTACAATAGTGAAGAGGCGATTATAAGAAATGCATTCACTAAGAATTTTGGCGATAATTTAATTTTTAAAGAGTCAAAAACAATTGAAAGTTTAAATGGTAAGTATTGGCATTATGCTTCCCCTACCAAAGGTTTTGAATTAATGATACAATTGTCTCGAACCTATAAAGAATTTTCCATGATAGGCATAATAGTGGCACCATCTCATTCTTTTAAGACAATGAGTGCAAAATCACTTTTAAGTTCATTGCTTAGAAAAATAAGCGTACAGCAAAAACAAGAAAAGCAAGTAAGTATCATCAGTTCGAATTCTATTGTTGGTACTTGGTCAATAGCAGCAAAAGATATAGACCTTACTTCTGGGCCTTTTGGTATTTTAATGGCAGGTGCTGCAAGCAAAGGCAATGTAAACGCCAATGTAGGAAATCTCAATGCATGGGGATCAAAGTTGATGTATACTTTTTATAATGATAAAACATATCAAGCAGCATATAAGGCTTCATCCGTTTTTGGGGTTTTCCAAAGTTATATGGATGTAATAGAAACAGGCACTTATGATTTATCAGGCAACACTTTATTATTAAATCCAAAGATTTATTCAGGACACGGATATTTTGGTAATCCTTCACAAGATAAAAAAATGGAAGTATCTAATCTACCTAATAGAAAATATAACATTGCTACCGACGGAAGACATTTAGTACTTTATGGGCATTGTGGAGAATTTCAGATAGAACCGTATTGTGAGAAAAACAAAAGGAAACAAAATATTGTGGCTGCTTTTAATAGAGACAAATAATCGAATCTATTTTAGCAGCCACTGAATAATAAAAAGTTTCAATTTCGAATTTGATTTCTCAGCTTTCTTTTTTCACGAGCACCACCCAGTCTTCACCAACTTTAGAAGGGGGTTCACCTAAATCCTGAATTTTACCTCCTTCTAAAACCTGAACGGAACCATCTTTTAGTGAGCCACCTTCAAAGGGTGCGTACCATTTAACTTGGAAATTGCCAGATGTATTACTTAAGTCTAGTGTAGCTTTAGCATATTCTGGAACATATAATGCATACACTTCATTTTCTTTATATAAACAATAAGCACTATCTGCACTTACAAGCCCGTGATTGGCTGTCATATCCCAGTAGGGTAAATTATTATTAAAGAAAGTCTTGGCATTGTCGGTAATTTCCCAAAGTCTATCCCTTTGGCGCCAATCTTCAGAATTTAAATCGTTATGGGCACTTCTTGCCCCAAAATACCATTCTATCCCAGCTGCACCAGATAGTAAAGTGCCCCAAAGTACTTTCCTTGTTAAGGTAGGATGATTCAAATCGGCAGTATCTGCTTTTGCCCCGGTATGCCACATGCCAATTTCATCCATAGCTACTAACCAATGATGCCCTGTATCTTTCGATTTTTCTTTTAAATTGGCAACCGCCTGAGCAGCCGTATATCTATCGGAATGTTGTAGTGAAATTCCATCTAAATATTTGTAGCCCAATATATCATTAATAGTTTCGACCCTGTGTTCCTCATTGGGTAGTGTGTGGAGTACTACTGCATTTTTGTAAGGGTCATTATCTTTCAAAAATTTTGCACCTGCTTTTCTTTGTGCATCATTTTGTCCGGGTTTATCAGGAGCCCATGGCGTTGGTCCATTTTCTTCACCTAAATTCCATACCAAAGCTAGATGATGACCAAATCTTGCAATCAATTCTTGATAATAGAGTGCACGCATAGGACCGACATCTCCATTGTCGAGTAAGGTTTCGTTTTCAGTTTCTTGCAACACGACATGAAGCATAATACCTTTCGACTGCATGTGCTGAAAAACAATTTCCCACTGTTCTAATTTGCTTACATCAAAGCGGGTAAAGTCATTGGGTTCAAGATACATCCAAACATCATTACCATCACCTTGCACATTGAATGTGAGAAAGTAAATGACATTCATATTTTTTGAAGCCAAATAATTAATTGAACCGATAATTTCTTTTCCTTTCCCATTTTTCCATGTTGGGTCACCTTCTTGCCAATCTTGTAAATGTGGTTGATAAGAATGGATGGTTTCATTTGTTTTAGCTTCCCCATCCCTGCTTGCAGCAGTAACTCGATAGGTATTGTCAAAACCTGTATAAGCCAAAAAATTCTCAGGACTATCTGCTCCTGCTTTTAAAAAGTATTCATCAGTATCCTGATATTTGAAATACCCATTGTGTGCCAATACTCTTCCTTTTGCCTTAAAATCGTTTCCAGTTGCAGTAGATGGAACTACATTAAAACTACCTTTACTATTTTCAATTGCTATTTTTTCACCAGATGTATAGTCACTTTTAAGTGCTATACTATCTCCTTTATAAAGCGAAGCTGAATAAGTCCATTCTCCGATAATATCTGGAGAGAAACGCACTTGCCAAACAGCTCCAGCCTCAGCACTTGATTCTGCAGCATTTCCATCTGCAGCATAAAAACCTCGAATTGTTTTCTTAGTCTCATTCTGCTGAAAGTCTACAATTAATAGATAATTAATAAAAGGATTATTAGCATCCGATTCAGATGTTTGCTCTCCTTCGAATGATAATGTTAAAGTATGCCATTTTTGTACAGTAAGTACAGTGCTTTCCTGTTCATTATTGCAGGCAACTAATATCGAAATAATGACGATTGATAGTAAATAATTTATCTTCATTGGTACGCTTTAATTGGTCATTTAGGATTTATAATAAATATAAAATTATAATCTATGGCAATTTATGAAAGAACATTTACCAAATGCAAGAAAGGAAATTTTTATTCGAGTTGAAATATTGAAAAAATGAGTTTACCTATTGATGTAAAATGTATTTAAAAGTAGGAATGCAAATTTATCATTCACTGATTATCATTTTAATACCAATAGCTTGCATATTTATCTAAATTTTATTTGCTAATTGACTACTTTAATTCTACCATTTCACAACTTAAATAATCAAAGATTTAGAATGTTTGGCCAAATAGTCATAATCTTTCAAATTAAATAATTGCATAATTTAAATTTGCCTAGCAATATGCTTAATAAGTATATTTAAATTATAAAACCATTTTCATTAGAATATAATGTTTGATGTTGAATTACTATATTGTGATATTGACTTTCCTTACTTTCAATGTAGTTGAGGGTCTTTGTCAGAGTGATAAAGTTTCAAGATTGAAAGAGATATTGGCTGAGACAACCAAAAACGACACTAGTAAAGTAGATTTACTCAATGATCTCGGTCAAGCTTTTTGGGTATTTCAACCCGATAGTTCAGAATATTATGGTAAAATAAGCTTGGAATTATCACAAAAACTTAATTATACAGGAGGAAAAGCCTTTGCCAATAGGGTAATTGGAGTAGCACATTGGGCAAGAGGTAATTATGAAGGTGGTTTAAAACATTTATTGTCCTCTTTAAAATTTTACCAACAAAACGAAGATTCTGTAGGAATGGCTAATGCAACCATGAATTTGGGCCTGATTTATTATGCCCAAGGTGATACCGAAAGGGCATTGAGCAATTATTTTGAGGCTTATAACACTTTCGAAAAATATGATAGAAAGTTAAGGCTTATCAATACAGCCAATCATGTTGGTAAGGCCTATTTTACTTTAAAGGAATATCCCCAAGCAAAAGAGTACTACAGCTTTGCATTGAATCTAAGTGAAAAGGAAAAGTACAATTATGGTGCTGGTACAGCCTTACATAATCTAGGAGTATTATATAAAAGTGAGCAAAAATTAGATTCTGCCATGATGTATTGCGAAGCATCAATGGAGTATCAGAATATTCAAAAGGATAGAGAAGGACTGGCCAACAACTATGAAACACTAGGTGATATTTATTTTGAAAAAGGAGATTATATAAATGCTATATCTACTTATGAGGATGGACTTGCCATGGCAAAATTGGTCAGTTCAAAAAAGATACAAAGTAATATTTATACAAAGTTAAAAGAGACTTTCACCCGCTTAGGAGATTATAAAAAAGCATTGGCATTTCAAGAAGACTTTACTGTTTTACAAGATAGCCTCATGAGTTTAGATAAAATGCGGGCTATGGTATGGTTAGAAAGTAAAAATGAGTTGGAGTTGAAAAATCAAAAGTTAACGATACAAGAACAAAAAATAGCTTTACTGAAAAGAGAACAACAATTAAAAAATATCTGGTTGATCGTATTTGCCTTAGGTCTTTTGATTTTATCTATAGCTGGCATAGGGATTTATTTATCGCAAAAGGCAAAACATGTAAAAGAGAAAGAGCTTTTGGAGAATAAGCAGGCACTAATGACTATAAAACATGAAAACGACAGATTAAAAAAGGAAGAACTGCAAAAAGAATTAAATTTTAAAAACAAAGAACTGACTAGCTACACTATTAATTTTATTAAGAAGAATGAATTAATGGAAGATTTAAAGTCTAAATTATCAACCATTAAGCAAGAAGCCCCAGTAACTATGGGGAAGGAATTAAACAGTGTACTAAAATTAGTGGATCGTAATTTTAGGTTAGACAAAGATTGGGAAGATTTTAGGTTGATGTTTGAGCAAGTACATCAAGATTTCTTTAGTAAGCTAAAAGCAAAATACCCTGATTTGACCCAGAATGAGTTAAAACTTTGTGCACTTTTAAAGCTCAATATGAATTTGAAAGAATCGGCTAATATTCTTGGTATTGCGCCAGAAAGTGTAAAAACTGCCCGTTACAGATTAAGGAAGAAACTGATGTTGGGGAAAGAAGAGAACTTGGTAGATTACATCATTCAATCTTAATAATGGAGAATGATACTATCTCGAATTAAATGCTTCCTAGGGCTTGCTAAATTAACAAGTGCCTAGGAAGAGATGAAAAAGTATTATTGATTTGAGGTTGTCTAAAATAAAATCTTTCGTCTGCAACTGATAGATTTCGCCCTAATCTTCTCCAATTTCTCCTTAAATAATCTCTATTATTCTCGTCGAAATTTGATTGCCTAGAACGAAATCCCATCATTTTCGACTTGAAATACTTACATTAGACATCCTCATTATTATTTATTGATGGTAACCCTATATACTCCGCCTTTATAGAGTCCTAAAAAGAGCAGGTCTTGCGAGTCCCCTTCTACCAATAGCATGCTGTTTATTCCTCCAAAATCTTCACCCTCATGTTCAATTTCTTCCCATGTAGCTCCTCCATCTTCTGAAGTGAATAAAATGAGTGGTTGAGGGTCATTAAAACTCTTAAGCCATCCACCTGCATAAATTTTCTGGATATTTTTAGAAGGTACTTCAATGCCAAAAAAGAATCGATTATCAGGGCTGTCTATTAAAGTTTGCCAGTTATTTCCACCGCTATTGGTTTTTAGCAATGCACCTTCAAATCCTACAAAAACATTATTTGGGTCAGTTGGGTCAAAAGTAATGTTTTTCACTACTGTGGGGTTAGCTACTAAATCATCCCATTCTTTGGTGGTGTTACCAGATTTTTTCACTAAGTAACCATTTTCAATACTACCTTGACCTCCAAACCATATCTCAGTTGTATCAGTAGGGTTTAAAGCTATTTCATCTGTACCATTGGCAAGCATTCCCCAATCGCCCCATTGTGGCGTCCAAGATTTCCCTCCATCTATAGATTTTGCCAAAACACCCCAACCTCCTGCATACATTACATTAGGATTACTATCAAGCGCATAAAAAGATGAAAATTGTTCAGCTTGTTCACCTCCGAAGTTATTGTCTATTTCCTGCCAAGAATCTCCTTGGTCCGAAGAAATGGAAATACCACTTACCGGAATTTGATTTTGAGGATTGTTCCATACAGCAATATAATCCCCATTTTGTAAGATTTTAAAACCAATGATCTCTTTATTATCGAGGTTTAAACTTTGCCAATTGCTATTGTTAGTTCCACTGGTTTCATACAAGCCATTATCGGTTAGGGCAAATAACTTATTCTCTTGCCTTACAATATCATTTATGATATTACCCTGTAATCCAAATGACTCAAAAATGAATTGTTCTGGAAGGGTTTCTTCCTTGTCGTCTTCGCAAGAAAAAAACGATAATGCTATTAACAATAAGATTAAAAATTGATATTTCATTATGTTGTTCAGTTAAATTTGACACTTAATGAAAGTATACACGCAAGTATTTTAGGAACTGCTGCAATTGGATTACAAAAAAATTTTAATAGCCCTAACTATGTTGAATGGGAGTATATAAAACAGAAGATGCTTTTGTTTTAAAAAGAGGCGTAATTGAAGGGTATCCTAAATAATTTGTTTTAAAAATTATTCTTTCTTCCTGTTCACCTTTTGTATACCCCATTTCTTTCTTTCTCAAAATCGATACTTCTATATTAGCTTATAATTTTTACAGAACTACCCTCAATTAAATGCGTATGTTATCAACTAGGCGCATATAGAACAATCAAATTCTACACCCCTAAACACTAAACTCACTGGCAAAGTGAAAACAAATTTTATACAATAAAATGATACAGCATGGAAAGCAATCATCCTAAAATAATTTTGGCGGTACTTCCTTTTCAAAAAGCTTCTGATAGGGAAAACCTAAGGCCGATATTGCAAAATTTCGGTGAAGACCTTTCTAATAATTTATCAAAATTTGAAGGACTTACTGTACTGTCATTTTATTCTACCCAATTTCTAAGTCTTGAAGATCCTGAAAAATTAAAAGCACTCAACATTAACTATATCATAACAGGTAGTTTTAGGCAATTGGCAGATGAAACCTGGCTCAATGTGCAATTATTAAGTTTTCCCAATCCACAAATTATATTCAATCAAAAATATACCATTAATGAGCTTCAGATATTGGCTACTGAAGATGATTTGATACATCAAATTGTGAACCTGCTAAAGGCAAAATTGGATAATGCCATTCTAAGTCATTCTTACAATAGAACAAAAGTATCATTAGTGGCTTATGAAAACTGGTTGCTGGGCAATGACTATCTAAATAGGCAAACACCTGAAGGTGATAGAACTGCCAGAGATTATTTTGAAAAAGCTTTGGACATAGCCCCAAATTTTGCAAGGGCTTATTCTGGAATTTCTCAAAGTTATTTTAATGAGTGGAGTTGCCAGTTGTGGGATAAATGGGAAGTAAGCCAAAAAGGAGCAAAAAAATATGCACTTAAAGCCATTGAGATTGACGAAAACGATTATCTCTCTCTCGGTATTTTGGGCAGGGTGTATTTATTCCAACATGAGTTTGAAAAGGCAGAACACTATTTAAGGAAGTCTTTAAAAATGAATAATAACGATGCCAACCATTTAATACAAGTAGCATTATCTCTCATGTTTTTAGGCTTTAATAAAGAAGCAGAAACATTATACGAAAGGAGCTGTAGTTTAAACCCTTTTTTAGAAGATAGATATACTATACTTGGTGCGACAATTTTATTTGAAAATGGGAAATATGAAGAGGCACTTGTTTTGGGCAAAAAAATAGATATTGATAATACTTATATAGATTTTCCTGTTTATTTGGCTGCCATGTGTTATTATTCTGGCAATACAGAAGAAGCTTTGACTTATTGGGATATTTTTTTACAAAAGTTTACAAGCCATATATATTTTGGGAAAGAACAAAACGAAAAGGATGCTTTATCCTGGCATATAAATATTAATCCTTACCAAAATAGTACGAAGCTTACGCCATTCAGAGAGTACATTCAAAGTCATAAAAAATTAGTTTACAAAAAAAGTAACATTTCAAAGCCAATAATTGACGAAGTAGCAGTCATTGATGTATTAAATAACTTTGTTCAAATCAATTACAAAGGTGAATCTATAACTGTGAAAGATACCAAAGGACTTAGAGATTTATTACAATTAATAGAGAATCCAGGCCAAGAAATCCATTGCCTCGAACTAATGGGCATTAACGGGGAGGTGAATGCTGGAATTGAAGTTTTCGATACAAAAGCCAAAGACCAGCTTCAAAGAAGAATTAAAGAGTTACAGGGAGCCATTGCTGAAGCAGAGGAATTTAATGATATAGCACTTGCTTCAAACCTTTCAATAGAATACGAACAACTTATTGAAAATATGTCTAGTGCATTGGGTATAGGAGGAAGAACGAGAAAAGTAGGTTCCTCAATTGAAAAAGCGAGAGCTGCTGTTACGCTACGCATAAGAGCTTGTATTAAGAAAATAAAAGAAAACCATGAGCCTTTAGCCATGCATTTAGGTAATGCGGTGAAAACTGGTATAGTATGTATTTATAATCCCGAACAACAAGTAAACTGGCAAATAAATAGGTAAGCTTACATTGTAAGATGATTTCTTACGCCTATAGGGTAAAAAGTTAAATCATCGAATTATGCAAAACTTACCAACACCTTTAGAGATCTTATTAGATCCAGTATCGTTATCGCTTATAAGCCTTTATGCAGGCTTGATGTTATGGGAAGCAATTGCTCCCGCGCGTAAACTGCCAAATGTTAAATTTTGGAAGTTAAAAGGAATACTGTCGTTCTTTGTATTCTTCTATCTATCGTCTTATTTACCTATTTATACAGATCCATTTCTGGCGCAATACACCATATTTGATCTATCAAGTTTTGGAACTGTAGGAGGGGCTTTAGTAGGTATTTTAGGGTATCAACTTGTATTATATGTATACCATCGCAGTGTACATCACTTCAATGTATTGTGGCGATTGTTGCATCAAATGCATCATAGTGCAGAAAGACTAGATACCTATGGCGCTTTCTTTTTTAGTCCAGTAGAGATGGTATCTTTTACCCTTATCGGGAGTCTTGTCTTTGCCTTATTTATAGGCCTAACACCACAAGCCATTACGGTAGTTATTTTAGTGTTGAATTTTTTCTCTATTTTTCAGCATGCCAATATTGCTACACCTCATTGGTTAGGTTATTTTATTCAGCGTCCAGAAAGCCATTCCGTTCATCATGCTAGGGGCATACACCAATACAATTATGCAGATGTTCCCTTATGGGATATGATTTTCGGCACATTCTATAATCCTAAAACTTATGAAAATGAAAACGGATTTTATGAAGGTTCTTCTGCTAAAATAGCTGATATGCTCATGTTCAAAGACATTAATAAAGACTAATGATGGAAATATTTGAAAGAAAGCTCGATATGAGTATGATCAGGAAATTAGAGCAAATAGAGATAGATTATTGGATGAAATATTACCAACACCCTGGTAGTATTGAATCTTACGGAACGGTTATCTCTAATGCATTTGTCGGGGCAATTCCTAGCCTCGACATCCTGGCTATGAACAGAGTAATAGGTTTAGGTAGCTATCAAGACATTTCTGTTGCGGATTTGGAAAGTATTATTAAGTTTTATGAAAAGGCTGGTAGTAAAAGATTTTTCGTTCAGCTAGTTCCTTATACTTTAAAAAATGGAACGATAGAAACGCTGAAAGATATGGGTTTTAAACATCACAATAATTGGGTTAAGTTATATCGTAGTAATCATCAGGCAACATTCGATACTAATCCAGATTTACATATCAAGAAAATAAATAATTCTGATGCAACATTATATGGAGAGTTAATATTTATGAGCTTCGATTGGGAAGACAGCAGACTCCCTGAATGGTTGGCTTCTACTGTAGGAAAGGCGGGGTATTCCAATTACATTGTTTACTACCAAAATAAGGCAATAGCAGCAGGTGCTTTATTTACTGGAGTCGGAATGGCTTCTGTTGCTTTCGCAGGAACGCTTGATAAATTCAGAGGATTAGGTGCCCAACAATTACTTTTGAAAACAAGAATTAATGAAGCGATTGAAAAAGGCGCAAAATTTATTACTGCAGAAACTGCTGAAAGTACCGTGGAACGTCCTATAAAAAGCTTTGAAAATATGCTAAAAGTTGGGTTCGGAACGGCATATCTCCGACAAAACTGGCTGTATGAATTTTAAAATATGGATAATATATTCATATTTAAAATACACTATTCTAATTATTGGCATTCGTTTTAATTTGTCTTTCTAGAAAACTAAAATCATTGATAAAAGAGCAATAGGGCTGTTTTTAAACCGATTTGTATACTTGATGTATACCTTTAATTTCACCTCATGTTACCTTATGTATACCTGCTTTATTAGATAGTAGCTTCTCAAGTCCCGTATTTTGCAGCGTATTTAAAATGCCATACTATCGAACTCGATACATTGCCTCAACAAAAAAAACTTATTTAAATTTTTTTTTTTCAACGAGGCAACCCTTTTTTCAAAACCCTATGTATTGGTAAATGAAAAGTAAAACTGAAACTTTTAGGTTGCATAAGGAAAACAGACATATTGCACAATTATTAAAAAACTGTAAAAAGAACAGGCGAGATGCTCAAAAAGAGCTCTACAAAATGTATTACAGTTATTCGATGAGTATATGTGTGAGGTATGCAAATAATAAAGAAGACGCAGTAGAAATTTTAAATGATAGTTTTTTGAAAGTTTTTAAATACATAAACACATTTGATAGTAATAAACCTTTTAAAGTATGGCTTAGAAGAATTTTGATCAATAGTTCAATCGATCATTTTAAAAAAAATAGGCAAGGGTTAAATGAAGTTGATATTGATGAAGCAAAAGAGGCGTCGGAAATGAATGCTGAATCAATAGAATATCAAGAGCTTTTGTTGATAGTGCAAAAATTACCTCAGGCTTATCGGACAGTTTTCAATCTGAAAGCTATTGAGGGGTATACACATGAGGAAATAGCAGAATTATTGGGCATAGCAGTTGGTACTTCAAAGTCTAACTATGCCAAGGCAAAGAAGCAATTGCAGGGTTACCTGAATAATTATTTCGAAGTATAACGCGATGAAAGAAAACGATAACATAGAGAAATACTTCCAGAAAAGGCTAAAAAACGATGCGTTTTCATTTGAAGAAGCACATTGGAATCAGCTAGAAGCGCAATTAGATAAAGCGTTACCTACTGCTGCTAGTGCTCCAAAAGTGATAACCAAATCAAGACTGATTCTTCTTGTTTTATTAGCAGCTATTCTGGCATTTCTTATGGGATGGTTTTTTAAAGAAGTAATTTTTGAAGGGGAAATGTCTTCACAAGAAGAAATAAATAATACTGAAATTACCTTAAATGATAATCAAAATAACGAAAGTTTAGATCAAGAGCAGTTTGAAGTTTTGGACTCGATTACTCCAGAAGTAAATTTAAATTCTAATTCGCAAACAGAAGATAATTCCAAACTAACTGATGATTCACAGCAGGCTGGAATATTAAACACTCAACAAGAAACAACTAACATTACCTTAGATTCTTCAACCACGAAAAATGAAACTACAACAATCAACAATTTAAACGCTCAAACAACAGAAAAAATAACTAACAATCCTGTTCAAGATAGAGAGGAGAAAAATTTAGCAGTTATTACTCCAGATTTAAATATTACAAACACTGAAGAAATAGAAGCTAAAAGAAATAATCAAAATGTTATTAACAATCAAAATATTATTAACAATCAAGATGCTATTATTAGCCAAGAAAATTTATTAGATAACAACGTACAAAAAAGCATCAATAATGAGAACGAGGAATCAATGGCAGTTCCTGTAGAAAAAAATGATTCATTACTAACTATTTCTCCATTGGAGTTACAGTTATTAACCGATTCATCGGCTATTCCATTCGGACTTGCAAAAGGATTTATTGTTACTGAAAATGCTGGCAACAGTAATGGTACAGGAGAATCGCTAAGGAGCAAATGGGGATTAAGTCTTACTTTGGCACCTGATTTCAGCAATACTTCTTCTAGTGATTTATTTTCAAGTTTGGGCAACGCTGTTGGATTAAGATTAGATTATCAAATATTACCGAGATTTAGACTGGCAGTTGGTACCACTTTAGGCAGAAAATTATACATAGCTCCTGATAGTGATTATTCTCCACCAATGGGGTTTTGGACAGATGGAGTTAGGCCTGAAGAAATAGATGCCAATTGCCTTATATTAGAAATTCCAATTTCGGTCGGATATCATTTGTTCAATATAAAAAGAACGTCTGTTTGGGTAAATACAGCCATTGCATCTCAATTTATGCTAAGAGAAGATTACGATTACATATATGCTACCGAAAACCCTGATTTAGTTCAGCGTTGGAGTGGGAGAAATGAAAACAATCATTTGTTTAGTGCACTAAGTTTCTCCATATCATTACAACGCCAGCTTTTACGAAACTGGGACGGTTTTATCGAACCTTATTTCGGATCACCCTTAAAAGGTATAGGCCATGGCAAGGTTAACCTTTTGGGTACAGGGGTAAATATTGGCGTGCGGTATAGTTTTAATAAAAAAGCACCGTCAATTTAATAACCACTTTTTTGAACTTAAAACACTGCTAATTCTGAAAAAATTTAAAACAGAATACTGAAATACGATTGCCTATATTTTAAAAATTATGAAAGCAAAACGATTTTTTAAAACTAACAAAATAGTCTATTGCACCAGATAAGAAAATGTTAGTGCATTGGTATTTCAAACATAGAAAGGAGTTGTTCTAAGTTATTTAAAATTAAATTTTATCATGTTTAATAAGTAAAAAAACAGTCAGTATAGCTGTCTGGAGTGTATTAAATGTCTATACACTTTCTGTATGCACTTGATTTTATTGTATTCCAATATTTGAATAGAATAGAGGGGAATCTTAATGAATCCTTGCGTCAAGCTTTAGTGGAAACCAACAATTAAAATCTCTGCATCAACCATTTTTTAAAATTAAAAATCTAACAGAAATGAAATCAATAATCAAAATAAATTTATTCTTTTATATTCTAGCTACCGCAACTTTATTTGTCTCATGTGATGATTATGACGACGATAATGTAGTACCAGAAATACCTGCGGAGCAAACGCAAAGTATCAATATTGTTCAGAACAGCGAGTTCGGTCAAGTAATAACTGATAATGCTGGCAATACCCTTTATTTTTTTACGAAAGACACAGATGGAAATTCTGCATGTGAAGGAAATTGTGAAGAAGCATGGCCTGTATTTTACCAGAGAGATTTAGAAGCTGGTAATGGACTTGAAGCTAGCGATATTGCTGTTATTGAAAGAGCAGATGGCAGTAAGCAAAACACTTACAAAGGTTGGCCATTGTATTATTTCTCAGGGGATCAAGAAGCAGGAGAAATTAATGGAGACGGTGCTGGAAAAACTTGGTATGTAGCTAAACCAGATTATAAAGTAATGATTGCCTCAAAAGAAATTGAAGCAGGCATACAAAATTATTTGGTAGATGATCGTGGAAATACCTTGTATTTTTTCACACAAGATGAAGGCACCACAAGTAATTGTGAGGGTAATTGTCTTGTGAACTGGCCGGCTTTTTCAACAGATAATAATGAGTTACCATCATTTTTTGATGCAGATCAGTTTGATGTAACTGCTGGTAACGATGGTAGTAATCAAGTTACGTTCGATGACAGACCAATGTATTTCTTTATAAATGATGTTCAGCGGGGAGATGTTAATGGGCAAAATGTAGGTGATGTTTGGTTTGTCAATAATATCAATTTCGACTAAATCCATAAGATTTCCACCCTACCAATTAGAGTGGGGTGGATACAAAAGATATTTAAAAATATCACTACTGGTGATTTTAAGTTTCAATCAAAACAATTTTAATCATGCAATTCCTGCAAGTAAATTTAGCAACTCTTAGTAAGTACCTTGTAATTCTTTCAATCGCTCTTGCAGGTGTAAGTGCCTGTACTTATGAGACCATTCCATCTCCTGAAAATTGTGATGAGGCACCTCTTATTCAACTAACTGGTACCAGTCCCTCGCTTTGTGGAGAAAGCACCGGGAGCTTTTCTGTTAGTGCTGTTGGAGGACAAGCCCCATATACATTTGATATAGATGGAGAAGCATCTCAGTCAACAGGTGATTTTTCATCTCTGAGTGCAGGCGTTTATATAATTACAGTAACAGACAGTAAAAGCTGTAGTGTATCTGAAGAAATAGTTATTGAAAATAGTGATGGACTGAATATCGAAATAATCACTACTGATGCTGCATGTGGTGAAAATGATGGTTCGATCACAGTGAATGCCATTTCTGGACAAGCACCTTTTTCTTTCAAATTAGATGATGCTACAGCGCAAAATAACAATGTGTATAACAATTTAGCTAGTGGTACTTATAGCATTACTGCTACCGATGCCACAGGTTGTACAATTACCCAAGAAGTGTCTATAATTTCTTCTATCAGTTTTGGTACAATTAACGACATCATCAGTACGGATTGTGCTGTTTCAGGTTGTCATAATGGTACAATAGCTCCAGACCTACGTAGTAGTGCTACTATTGGGGACAGGGCTTCAAGAATTAGAAGTAGAACATCTGCTAAAACAATGCCCCCTGCTTCAAGTGGAAGAAGTCTAACTGATAATGAAATAGAACAAATAGCTTGTTGGGTAGAAGCTGGCGCAGCTACTGATAATTAAAGTATACTTTTTAATCTAATGAAAACCAATGATGCTTCGATAAACCAGTAATTTTTATATCGGGTATAGCATCAAATATCATAATCAAAAAAATAACTTTTTTAAATCTATAAAATCGACAAAAATGGGAAATATCTTAAAAATGATTGTTTTATCAATATTTGTTTTACAAACTTATGTTATATCGGCACAAAGTAAATACATGTCAAAAGATGGAAATGCTTCATTTTTCTCTGAAGCGCTTTTAGAAGATATTGAAGCGCATAGTAAAGAGGCCCAAAGTGTTATTGATTTATCTACTCAAAAGGTAGTAGTGAAAATCCCAATAAGCTCTTTTCATTTCGACAAGTCATTAATGGAAGAACACTTTAATGAAAATTACATGGAAACTGAGAAGTATCCCAATGCATTATTTGATGGTGTTTACAGTGCTGCAACTCCGATTGAAGCTGGCAAAGACGGCACTTATCAAGTAGAAGTTTCTGGTAAATTGACCATTCATGGAGTTACTAATGAAATTAAGACGGAGGGTACTATAGAAATAAAAGACGGGAAATTAATATCTAAGACTGTTTTTCCTGTAAAACTAGAAGATTACAAAATCAAAATTCCAAAGATTGTATTTAAAAATATTGCAGAAGTAGTAGAGGTAAAAATCGATATGCTCTACAATAAATTCGAAAGTTAATAATCCCTGTTTCCTTTTATTTTAAGTGAACTAATATGGCGGCCTTTTAGGCCGTCTTATTACTAATTACTACAATTTATTCTTTAATAAAATCCTTCATTTTGCCTTACAATTTTAATCAAGGCATCATAAATTATTAATTAGAAAATATCATGAAAAAGATTGCAAGAAAAGCAATACTTGTTTTTGCTACTTTACTATTTTTTTGCGGCAATTTTGCATACGCACAAGAAGATATGTTTGATCTGTTAGAATCAGAAGACGAACCTGGCAAAACGCTGGTGAGTTCCACTTTTAAAGGCGTGCGCATTATCAATGGACATAGCATTGAAACCAGAAGAAAAGGAACTTTAGAATTTTTGATAGCCCATCGTTTTGGAAGGCTAAATTCTGGGGCTTATGAACTTTTTGGATTAGATGCAGCCAATATTAGATTGGGTCTTGAATATTCTTTACTAGATAGGGTTACTGTTGGCGTTGGTAGAAATTCATTTGAGAAAACTTATGATGGATTTGTAAAAGTTAAACTCATAAATCAAAGTAAAGGCGTGCAGAGTTTTCCTGTAACTATTACTGGCTTTAGTAGTATCGCTATAAATAGCCTTAGGTTTGATGACCCCGATATATTTCCCGATTTTACTTCTAGAATATCCTATACTTACCAATTTCTCGTAGCCAGAAAGTTTGGTGAGGCTTTTTCATTTCAGGTAATGCCTACCTTGGTGCATAATAATAGGATTGAGGAAATTGAAGGAGATAATGACCAGATCGCATTAGGTATGGGTGGAAGATTTAAACTTAGTAAACGCCTATCACTCAATGCAGAGTACTACTACAGATTCAATGAAAGTGAATTAGAAGAAGTTTATAACTCTATTGCTTTAGGAGTAGACATAGAAACTGGTGGTCATGTATTTCAACTACATTTAACCAATAGTCGCGCTATGATTGAAAAAGGGTTTATCAATGAAACCACTGGTGATTTTTTTAGCGGTGATATTCATTTCGGTTTCAATATTTCAAGATCTTTTTAAAAAACTATTAACATGAAAAAAATAATTGGAAACACATTGCAGAAATTAAAAACTAAATGGAGATTGGATAACAATCTCCAAGTTTTAATGATATTAATAGCTTTTACGCTTTCAGGCTCTACAGTAGTCTGGATAAGACCTATGATATTTAATTTTTTAGGCCTAGGTGATGAAACAAGTTTAGTGATCAAGTTAATTGTATATCTTCTTCTAATTTTTCCTTTGTACCAATGCTGCTTATTTTTCTATGGCACTGTGCTGGGGCAATATCATTTTTTCAGTAAAAAGTATCAAAAGCTTTTTCAGAAGATTATTTAGCTTAGAATAATTAAAAAAGGCTTGTCTAAATACAAAGATATGGTTCTGTAATATTAGATTTTAAGCAATTGAATATTAATAATTAAACTTTACTTGCTCCCAATCTAGTGCTATCATATCTTTTTTTTGCTTAATATTGATGTGTGTATTACGATTCATCAACAAATGAGCTTTGGTCAGAAGAGGCTAAAAATCTGAATAGGGTCTATTACCCAAGTAGTTCTATCTATGAATTGGGTAAAATTTCCATTCATAATTATGAAGGTAAAAAAGGGAAGACAATCATTTTACCAGATTTGTCTTCTTATTTAATCTGCTATGTACCCCTGAATCCTGCTTCTACTCCTTTTGCCAAATTGATAGGGCCACGCACGAAATCTATCGTAATAACACATGGTAGAAGGCGATCAACATATATACTAAGATTAAAACCTGGATCTTTAGGTTTTGATAATAGAATTCATGTTTCCGAGCTAATAAATAAATCAATAGATTTTAGTGAATTATTTCCAGAGCTTTGGAGATCATTGTTAGAAGCATTGGGTACAAAAAATGAAGTATTAGTCTTCGAAAAGATGTGTGCCATTTTTACTTCATTAAATAATTGCCCGAATACAGCCATAATTGAAAGGCTAAATAACTTGCTGAATGGAAATGATATTTACAAGGTGAATACTGTTGCAAAGCAATTAGGTATTAGTGAAAGATATCTCAGAAAAATTTTTGATAGACACATAGGAATTTCCCCGAACCATTCTTTTCGGATTGTAAGGCTAATTCGTTCTTTAGAAATGAAGAATCCTAAGTCTAGGATAGAGAACTGGGCTGGGCTTGCAGTAGGATCTGGGTATTATGACCAATCGCACATGATTTCAGAGTACCAACGCTTTCTTGGTTGCACACCAGAGGCTTTATATTTTCAATAGTTCCGATTTTTCCTATAGGATTTTTATGCCATAATCTATATTCGAATCCTATGAGATATACGAAAGAATATTTAAAAAATACATTGGTTATTATCCTATTCATGCATGCCTTTCTTTTAAAAGGGCAGGAATATGTTCATCCAAGTACTGATGATGCTGGTTTTCTTGGGGAAAGTGAGAGATTCATGTTCTTTGAACATTACTGGTTAAATATGCATCATTGGCTGTATAACATGAGCTTAAAGGCTGAAGATTTAACCTTAGAAGAAGTATTTATAGAACAATGGGAAAAAATGAGTGATTCTGAAAAGGAAACACTTACCAAAGCCATAGAATACTATAAGTCAAATATTTTGCAATATGATCTTAGAACAAGTGGATATACTTATCACTTCAAAAGGTGGGTTGTTACCCAACCCAATGATACATTTGATAAAATTCCAGGTGACTTCTTGGAAAATGTACTAATCCTAAAATCTATGCATGGAATCTACAAAGGATTTTTTTGGGATTTACATCATAAAGAAAACAATGCAGTTTATGAAGAAAACATAGATTTGATTAAATCTATTGAAGAAGAAGGAGTCATCCGTTTAAACTACTTATGTCAGGATGTATGGCAAGAGGAAAAAATAAGAGTTGATATATGCTACCATTCTAAATATGAAAGACCTTATACCACTACTGGTCCTGTCGCACATATTGTAATGGATTCTAATAGAAATCGTTTCCCCAAAGGAAATTGGGCTGAATTAATTTTACATGAGTCGGCCCATCATCTCATGGGTTCCTCATATGGGTTTGTTGCTGGCACCATTATAAATTTAGCTGATGTCCATGAGTTAACCATACCTCGGCAACTTGCTCATAGTTATTTGTTTTATTTTACTGGTAAAGTGGCACAGGAACTCTTTAAAGAATCAATTCCTGATTATGAACTTTATATGGTGAGGAATAGAGTATTTATTAGAAGGTACAATATTCTTGATAAACATCTTCCAGATTACATGAATAATGAAAAAAGTCTAGCAGACGTGACATTGGAAATACTGAAATCAATGAATTGATATTATAGGCTTTATTCCTTAATGATTTCATAAGATAATTTTGATGCCTACTCAGCAACCTTTTTAATATCAATTTGATTATCCTTTAATTTGGATTTATCTACCTGCACCTTATTCTTAATAAATTTTGTTCCCAATACATATGCCTTAGGGTTATTTACTGCATCTACTGCTAAAAGTTCCTCCTTTTTAAAATACCAATTCGAGCGCTTTTTGCCATCAGGCTCAATTCTCATAATTGATTCATCGTATCCATCTGAGAGCCCAACCATTTGAAGCTTTACATCGTATTGGTCAGACCAAAACCAAGGAATACTATCATAAATTAGCTCTCTGCCACAAATATTAGCAGCAACTACTTTGGCTTGTTCGTTTGCATTTTGTACAGACTCTAGCCGTATATGCTTTTTGTAATGTGGATTAAAATGTTGGGTACAATCACCAATAGCCAAGATATATTCATCTGATGTTCTACATTGCTGATCTACCAAAATGCCGTTGTTAATTTTCAATTTGGCTTTTTGGGCAAGTTCTATGTTCACTTTTATTCCAACCCCTAATATTAATAAATCTGCCTCGTAGCTACTTCCTTCACTACAAATTATAGTACTTGTTTCATCTGAAACAAGAGATTGTACATTTTTCCCCAATTCCAATTTCACTCCGTTTCGATGGTGTAAATCTTGAAAATAAGTAGACATTTCTGGGCTGGTAACCCTTGAAAGCACGCGGTTTTCACGTTCTAAAATGGTTACTTCAGCATTTAATTTTCTAAAAGAAGCTGCAATCTCCAAACCGATATAACCACCACCAATAATGAGAACTCGCTTTTTTGAAGTTTGTAGAAAATACTTTTTAATAGCTATCACATCTTTGGCTGACCTTAAAACAAACAGATTATCAGCTTCAGACAGACCTTCTATTGGTGGGTAAAAAGCACTTGCACCAGTGGCTAAAACAAGTTGATTATAATCGATTTTTGTATTGTCTTCGAAAGTGATAAAACGGTTTTGGGCATCAACATCAACCACTTTTGCTCCAAGTTTTAATTCAATTTCCTCTTTCTCATAACTTTCTTTCGATTTCAAAAGATATTTTTCTTCTCCTCCTTCTTCGGTAAGAAATGTCTTGGATAAGGGAGGGCGGTGATATGGAAGATGGGAATCGGAATCAATAAGTAAAATTTCCCCTTTATAACCTTCTTTTCTGAGTGCAAAGGCACAGGTTACCCCACTGTGACTTGCCCCAATTATTACGCATCGCTTGTCAGTTGCCATTGATAATGATTATTCATTTGCTACATGGAGCACCATACCATCTAACTCTTCCGAAATTTGAATCTGGCATCCAAGGCGACTGTGCTCGCTTACATTATCGTCTAGTTCTAACATATCAGCTTCAATTTCACCAGGGGCACCTGTTTTTTCAAAATATTCAGCTACCACATGCACATGACAAGTAGCACAAGAACAAACCCCACCACATTCGCCTTCTATCCCTTTTACATTGTTATTAACTGCTAGTTCCATAATGCTTCCACTGTCTGCATTTAAAGTAATTTCTTCTTGATCTTTTGTTATGAAAGTAATCTTTGCCATTATCATATTATTTAGAGTGATATAAATTTTGCTTCTAATTTTTCAAACCCAACCTTTCTTTGAAATTTATCCCAATCTTCTATCTTATCTTCGCTTTCTATCAATTCAATTGATTTGATTTTTTTGGAAAGTACAGAAAGAAGGGTTCTTAGTACCTGTCTGGCATGTGTAGCTCCTAAGCATTTATGGATACCAAAGCCAAATGCAACATGTGGGTTGATTTTTCTTTCAAGGTCTACTTCGTTTGGATTGGTAAAAGTGGTTTCATCTCTATTTGCAGAAGCCCAACACATGGATACACGAGTGTCTGCTTTTGCAGCATGTTCACAAACAGTTGTATCTTTGGTTACTACTCTTCCCATGTGGGTAAGTGGTGAAAAATATCGGACCAATTCCTCAACAGCAACGTTTATCATAGCAGGATTTTGGCGGATTTTTTCAAGGGATTCTGGGTGGTCTCCGAAGTAAGCGATGGCATTGGTAATCGCATTAATAACTGTATCTCTTCCACCTGCAAAAGTCAAAACCATTACGCCTTTTACTTCCTCTTTAGTAAATTTCCTGCCATCTACTTCTAGGTTTAAAAGTACAGAAAACAAATCATCACTTGCTTCTTTTTCTGCTCTTTCTATTTGTTCATCAATATAATTATATAAGACTTTTGCCTTATCGTTGTCTAATGGATTATCCTCACTTCTAAAAACATGTGTTCCCCAAGAAATCCATGTTTCTGCCTCTTGGTAAGGAAGATCTAGTAATAAGGTAAGTGCCCGTGATTGGAGCTTAAGAGAGAAATCGGATACCACTTCTATAGCGTCCTCTTTAATTACTTCATCAATAAGCTCAGCAATTATATTTTCTACTTTCTTTCGATATTCTTCATTATCAGGACGCTTAAACCACCCTTCAATCAATGCGCGATATTTTGTATGCTGAGGAGGGTCCAATTCAAAAGGAATTTGACGAGTTACGGCTATGTTTACCTCAGAAGGAACTACAATCCTGCCTGGTTTTTCGGCTTGAGATTTAAAGGTCTTCCAATCTTTGGCTGTCTTTCTTACATCCTTTAATCGTAGGAGCATGGTTACTGGATCTTCTTGATCATTGTAATGCTCATAACCTTTGTTTTTTCTTGCCTCTATAAACGGATCAGGTAATTCACTTTTTTTCATTTCTATATAATTTTGATAAAGCAAAAGACAGAAAATTTAGAAAAACCTATTTCATGTATTTTGATGGATTAGTAATCTATTTTGTCAATTTGAGTTGAAATATTGAATTTTGGGGTACATAAAAGATTATTATCTTACTTTTTTATACATTTTCCTAAATTCAAGAGGAGTATAACCTTTAAATTTTTTGAATTGCTTGTAAAAGAAAGGTAGGCTTTCATAGCCACATTCATAAGCAATTTCACTCATATGTAAATCTGTTTCAAAAATGAGACGACTTGCTCTATTTACACGGTACTCATTCAGAAATAGAAAAAACGGCTTTTTCATGGTTTTACTAAAAAACCTAGAAAAAGCTTGTTCATTCATGTGAAGGTGTTCAGCAATTTCTTTTAGTTTGATTTTTTCTTGGAAATGCTTATTTACAAAAGTCTGAACTTTCTCTAGTCGAGTAGTTGTGGTGGTACTTAGATCATAAGAATAAGATGAACCAGCTACAAACACATATTCATTTTTAGCAACAATTGCATACAATAATTCAATTAAAGCTAGGTAACGTTTAATACCATTAGTTTCAACAATATGGTGCATCAACTTTATTTCTTCGGTATAAATATTTTCATTCAATTTTAAACCTCTATCTGCTTTAGTAAGAAGGTTATTAATAGGCTCTAACAATGGTAAATTGTGAATAATATTCTTTTCCCATTGTATTACCAATGATCTGCTTGTTCCTGTATGACTGTTTTCATTTTTCCAGCAATGTGGCAGGTTACCACCTAACAACACCAAATCTCCTGGCTCAAAATCTGATATATTATTACCTACATGTCGAATGCCCGAGCTTTTCAAAATTAGGGTTAATTCATATTCTGGATGGAAATGCCAGGGCATATCAAAGTGTGTACCTTCGAATATGAAAGCATGAATACCTTCATTACTAGAAACATCTATTTTTTCGAGTATTGGTTTCACTTAATTATCTATTAGAGCATAGTTTTGCTAATAAAAACATATTTAATGACAAAATAGATTATTTTCTAATCAAAATAGCATACATTATCTGTTTAAGTGCTTATTAAATTTGGATTCGACCCTAAATAAATTCCATGATAGAATCAAAAGCAGCCATTGCTAAAGGCGATGGTACATTTTCCATTGAAAGTACGCTGATTGCTGCACCAAAACACGATGAAGTGCTTGTAAAAGTGAAGTCAGCGGGGCTTTGCCATACCGATTATGACTCTTTAAATTGGGGGAAACCTATTGTGATGGGACATGAAGGAGCAGGTGAGGTAGAAGCTATTGGCAAAAGTGTTGAGCATTTAAAAAGTGGAGATGCCGTTATTTTAAACTGGGCTACTCCTTGCATGACCTGTTTTCAATGTCAAGAAGGAAACCAACATATTTGTGAAAATAACTCACCTGTTACTGCTGGAGGAAATGGTTATACACCAGGTCATGCACATTTAGAAGGTACAAAATGGCAAGATAAATCAATAGAAAGGTCTTTTAACTTAGGTACTATTTCAGAATACGCTTTAGTGAAGGCTTCAGCCTGTGTTAGAATTCAAACTGAAATGCCCTTCGCTTCTGCGAGTATTGTAAGTTGTGGTGTTATGACAGGTTATGGCTCAGTGGTGAATTCGGCCAAATTACAAGCTGGGTCTAGTGCAGTTGTATTGGGTACGGGTGGTGTCGGGTTGAATGTAATTCAGGGTTGTCGCATATCAGGTGCTGCAAAAATTATTGCCATTGACATTAATGCTGAACGTTTAGAAATGGCTAAGCAATTCGGAGCTACTCATACCATTCAAGCAGTAAAAGAAGATATAGGATTGCTGCAAGCAGCCGAAAAAGTAAAAGCAATGACCAATGGTAGAGGAGCTGATTATGCTTTTGAATGTACTGCAATCCCAGCGTTAGGAGCTGCTCCATTGGCTATGATCAGAAATGCAGGCACGGCTGTTCAGGTAAGTGGAATAGAGGAAGAAATTACCATAGATATGAATTTGTTTGAATGGGATAAAAAATACATCAATCCTTTGTATGGTGGCTGCCGTCCTCAAATAGATTTTCCAAAATTGGTCGAATTGTATAAGAATGGAGATTTAATGCTCGATGAGATGATCACACGCAGCTATCCAATAGATAACTTGCAATGCGCTTTTGATGATATGCTCGCTGGAAGAAATGCAAAAGGAGTAATTGTTTTTGAGTAATGGGAAAGTCCACATTTAGAACTACAGAAATTTCTAACCCTGCTTTTGAAAAAGATGGACTTCGTTTTATCACTGTGAAGTCGAAGTATCTTAAAGGAAGGGGAGATATATGTGTTTTTGTGCCAGAGGGCGATTTTACCAACTTGCCTATTGTCACTTTGTTACATGGTGTTTATGGAAGTGCTTGGGTATGGGCCATGTTAGGTGCAGCACACCTTACAGCAGCCAAACTGATAGCTGAAAAAAAAATTAAACCAATGGTCATTGCCATGCCTTCAGACGGACTTTGGGGAGATGGTTCAGCTTATAACGCCCATGATGGTTATGATTTTGAGAAATGGATTGCAGAAGATGTACCTTGTGCAGTTCGAGAAATGATTTCTCAAACTTCTCAAAATTCGCCACTCTTTATTAGTGGACTTTCTATGGGTGGTTTTGGAGCTTTGCGGATTGGTGCAAAGTACTCAGAGCAGTATTCTGGTATTTCTGGTCATAGTTCTATTACGAACATTCAACAAATGCCACTTTTTGTAGAAGAGCCTTTAGCCCACTACCATCAATCGGAAACAATAAATGAAGATGCCATAACTGCAATTATTGCCAATAGAAATATGCTACCTCCTTTGCGTTTCGATTGTGGAAAAACCGATCTATTGATTGAGTATAACCGTCAACTTCATATCGATTTGGAAGCTGCTGGTATCGCTCATACTTACCAAGAATTTGAAGGTGCACATACCTGGGAATATTGGCAAGAACACTTAGTAGATACTTTACTATTTTTTGATGCGCTTATCAAAGAATAATGATTTCAGTAATTTCTACTATTTCGATTCGAATACTTCGTATCAAATACTTCGTATCGAATTAAACATCAATCGTAAATTAAATCAGGAAGCCAAAGTGAAATAGAAGGGAAGAGGACAACTATGGTCAATATCAGCAAAGAAACAAAAAGGAAAGGCCATGTCGATTTGCTTACTTCTGCAACTGAAATTTTGCCTACACTCGATGCCACAAATAGACAAACACCTACTGGTGGGGTAGTTAAACCAATCATGAGGTTCAATACGGCAAAAACTGCAAAATGTGTAGGATCTACGTCAACCGCTAAGGCAACTTTGAGTAGAATTGGGAAAAGGATCATTAAAGCAGCAATGGTTTCCATGAATGATCCTATAAAAATCAATAAAAGGTTGATCATTAAAAGAACTAAATATTTGTTTTGGGTAATGTCCAGAATACCCGTTGCCATTTCTTGTGGTAGCCGTTCAATTAATAAAATCCAACCGAATAAATTGGCAAAACCTATGAGCAACATTAAAGAGGCAGATGTTTTCATTGAATCGATTGTAATCTCAATCAATTTATTCAAACTCAGTTTATTATTTATAAATATGCCCACCAATACCGCATAAAGTACGGCAACTATCGATGCTTCAGTAGGAGTAAATGCACCACCAATAATTCCAAAGAGGATAATGAATACCATGAGGATAGACCAAAATGCTTGAAAAAATCCTTTGATTATTTCAATGAATGAGCTTCTTGCCTGTTTTGGGTAACCCTTAATCTTGGAAATTACATAGGCTACAACCATCATTCCTAAGCCAAGTAATAAACCTGCTGAAGCACTTGCTAAAAATAACTTCCCAACAGATAATCCACTTAGTGTGGCGACAATAATCATCGGGACACTAGGAGGGATGATAGGTCCTACAGTAGAAGAACAAGCGGTAACGGCACAAGCAAAGCTTGAATCATAACCTTCTTTTTTCATGGCAGGAATCATGATTGAACCGATACTTGCCGTGTCTGCGACTGCTGTACCAGAAATGCCGGCAAATAGCATAGATGAACCTACATTTGCCATAGCCAAGCCTCCTGTTAAATGACCAAATAAATGATTACAAAATGAAATGATTTTATCTGTAAGGCCTCCATGGTTCATTAGGTTACCAGCTAGTATAAATCCTGGTACGCTAAGAAGTACAAATACATCTATACCAGAATACATTTTAGCTGAAATTACAATTAATGGAATACCCTCAAACAAAAGATAAGCTAGGCAAGCTATGCCCATAGAAAAAGCTATTGGGAAACGCAGTACTAAGCAAATGAGGAAGACCGAAATTAATAAAACTACCATTAGCGATTTTGAATAATATCGAATGTTTCTTTTGCGTAATAAATCACCATGGAAACTGCCATGACCAGGATACTACCAAAACTCCATGCCATAGAAATTCCCATACTAGGCGATTTTTCAGTCACCCCCAAAAAAATATAATCAATAGCATAAATAGACATGATCAAAAACAGCATGGTCACTATAATTGAAATGAAGATATCGATTACTTTCTTCATAACAGGACTCATGTAGTTATATATCGTATCTATGTAAACATATTCATTGTCTTTAGCAGCCAGTGCAGCACTAAAGCCAACTGCATATAAGAAGAAAAATCTTGAGGCTTCTTCGGTCCACGGAGGGGCACTTTCTAAAAAAAATCTCGCATAAATCTGGAACAACACAGAGAGGATGAATGCCAGTGTACTTATTAATGTTCCTACTTTTAATAAATGGGTCACGAATTTCATTTCCAAGTTGCTTTCATTTCTATTATTTCCGAATAAGTTTTCTGCATCTCAGCAGATAGACTATTATAAATGGCAGGTCTACTTTTCTCTGCAAAAGCTTCTTTATCTACATCTATAAATTGAATGCCTTTTTCTTCTAGCTTTTGTTGAATGACCTTTTGTTCTTCTAAAAAAATTTTATCTGCATATGTCTGCATATCTTTCGCGCATTCGTCAAATATCACCTTCAAGTCTGAGGGAAGACTTTGATATTGCTGCTCACCAATTACTGGATAAGTCCAACTAACCACATGATATGTTAGGTTGATATACGATTGTACTTCGGCAAAACCTTGACTATAAATCAAAGCAAGTGGATTTTCTTGGGCATTGATAGTACCTTGTTGCAAAGCAGTAAAAACTTCTGAAAAAGCCATGGGAGTTGGTTTAGCACCACAAGCTTCCCAAGCAGTTACAAAAGATGGAATATTGGGAACTCTTAAAATCAATCCATCCAGATCTTTAGGATGATTAATAGGACGATTAGAGGTTAAATGTCTGGCGCCAGCTTGTAAATAGCCTATAACTCTTAACCCCATTTCTTCTTTAATTTCGCGTTCAATTCTTTCTCCTATAGGGCTTTTTACGAGTTTAACCATTTCATCAGTATCATTTAAAAGAAATGGCATTTCACAAAAAGCAGCTATATCTATCCAATTACTTAACAATGAACTTGTAGATGTCATATCTATCACTCCAGCTCTAATAAGTCTTATCGCTTCAATTTCTTTCGCCAATTGTTCAGAATGATATAATTCGAGTACGATTCTTCCTTTTGACCTTTTTTCAAGGATTTGCCCGAAATACTCGAAAGATTTATACCAATAATGGTTTTCATTTACTAGTAGACTGGCCCTAAATACATAATCAGGATTGCTTTTTTCCTTTTTACTACATCCAGTAATAGAAAAGTAAAGTATAATAAAAAGAATACCAGATAACTTTTTCAAATAGAACAGTTTGAATACTTTCTTAATAGAATAAACAGGTTAACTATTTCCCCTCTTTTTATTCAATTTACTAAGGCAATTTTGTCACTTTAATTTGAAATATTCTTTTGGGGATTTTTATAGCATCGATTTAAAACTATGCATTGATAAGGATAATCCAAAACCAGCATCCGAATTATAACTGGATTTATTATTTACAGCAATAAATTAATTAAGCTTTATAAAGACAAGCTTGACTATTTTAAAACAATTACCTTCATTATTAAAAACATGGTTATTTTGTTAGACCTCCTTAAGACTTGAAAGAAACTTGTAAAGTTCGATATTAGATTCATGACAGTTATTAAATTAAAACCCTAGAGATTTATATAAAAATTTCAGCTTTTATATTTGGCTGAATAGCTTCGATAAATACCTTTAGGAAAGATATTTCTAATGTTAAGACTGAGTTTTACTTATTCAGGGAAAATTCAATTTTTAACAACGCTATGTTTAAAAGTTCAATACTAATCATCAAACAAAAGCACCCAATCTAGTTGTTGTTGACTTTTTGTAAGGCGAAAATCAAATTTGTCCAGTTTTCATCTAGTCCAATTTCTTTCAATTTTTCTTGTATAAATCAACTTTGTAGAAGCTAAAATAGCCAATTGTTCTCTCCGTGCTATTGATAGCAAACCTGAGTCGAGGTTGTCTCTTTTCAGGAAATTTTTACAAGTTAAATATGATTAAATGAAAAGTTTTATTACAGCAAAGAGATGGATATCCTGTATTCCATTATTACTATTGAGCTTTTTAGCACAGAGTCAAACTGTTATTTCAGGTAAAGTAAGCGACAATACTGGAGAGCCTTTGCCAGGGGTGAGTATTCTAATTAAAGATACAGATAAGGGCACAGTTACGGACCTAAATGGTCAATTTTCAATTTCAAGTGCAAATGAAGATAAAACCTTGGTTTTTAGTTTTATCGGCTTCATAACCCAAGAAGTATCTATCAATGGTAGGAATATTATTGATATAACACTTCAAGAAGATGTGAAGCAGTTAGAAGAGATTATTGTAGTAGGTTATGGTACCCAAACAAAGAAGGAAGTTACTGGAGCGGTGGCCAATATAAAATCTGATGATATGGTCAGGGTAGTAGCTTCCGACTTTACCAAAACGTTACAAGGTCAGGTGGCAGGTATCAGTGTAGTTGAAAGTAGTGGCCGGCCAGGTGATCAGGCAAATATACAGATCAGAGGTTTGGGGTCTATTTCCAGTTCTTCTTCACCCTTGTACGTAGTAGATGGTATTCCATTCCAAGGTAATCCAAATATTGCGTCGGAAGATATAGCCTCGGTTGACATTTTGAAAGACGGTGCAGCCGCTGCAGTGTATGGAACTCGGGCATCTAATGGGGTTATATTAATTACAACAAAAAGGGGAACTGCTGGAAAAACGCAAGTAAATTTTTCTACTTATTACGGTGTTCAAAACATTACTTCTGGTACGCCTCTCATGTCTACCAGAGAACATATTTATGTAGATGAGATGGTAAACAGGGCAGAGGGAAGTAATTCATCAATATTGTTTTACAATCCCAATGCCTTGGATTACAATACAGATTTTGTGGGTTCTATTGTGAATAATAATGCAGCCATTCAAAGCCATAACCTTACCATTTCGGGAGGAAAAGACAACCTCACTTTCAACTTAAATACCAACTACTTTGGGCAAGATGGTGTAATTATTAAGTCTGATTATGAGAGATTTACTACTAGAGCGAATACTACTTTTAAAAAAGGAAAGTTTGATGCATTTGTGAGTGTTGGTATTATGGATGCCAACAAAGAAGTTGAACCATGGGGTTTATATGAATTTGCTATTTTTCAAGGGCCATACCGCCCTCCATTAAATACTCTGGCCACCGTAAATAATGGTGTTGAAGCTGTAGGTAATAATCCGGATCATGTGGGCTTTTTCTCAAGATTATTAGATCAAACCGATAGAAGAGATGAAAACAGTTACAACATTGCTGGTAACTTCAAATTCGAAATTATAGATGGCTTAACCTATCAAGTAAATGTAGGTATGAACAAATGGAATTCTCAAAGACAATTCTGGAGGCCACAATACCTAATATACAGTGAAGACGGTGAACTTAACGAATTGGGTAGTAGAAAAGAAGCTATCCTAAGTGAGGATTTCACATTCACGACCAAGTCTACATTAGAAAATATGTTGAGATATGAAAAGGACTTTGGCTTGCACAATCTATCATTAATTGCTGCTTACACTTATGAAAAATTCGATTACAAATTCGTAACAACAGAAAAACAAGATTTTATAAGTAATGATATACAAGTATTTAATGGAGGTAGTGAACTCACAAGATTGAATGGAACAAATACTACCAATGTGTTGATTGGTAAATTATTCAGAGTACAGTACAGCTTTAATGAGAAATATTTACTTTCGGCCAGTATTAGGCACGATGGTTCTTCTAAATTTGGTGAAGATAATCGCTATGCACTTTTCCCAGGAGTTTCAGTAGGTTGGAATATAAGTGAAGAAAATTTCTTAAAGCAGGTGGATGTTATCGATAATTTAAAACTAAGAGCAAGTTATGCAGAAGTGGGAAATGAAGGTATCAATCCTTATTTATATGCAGGTTATATAGATGCTAATGTAGATTATGTATGGGGACCAGAATCAGGAGATATTTTAAGTGGAGGTGCAACACAGCGAGGTTATGCAAATCCAGTAGTTGGTTGGGAGTCTAATATTTCTAGAAACATAGGCATTGACCTAACTATGTTCAATGGAAAATTCAACTTAACAACAGATTTCTATAGGAACAACAAAAACGACATGTTGCTCAATGTTTTACTTCCAGCATCTACAGGTACAACCCTTCCCAATGATTGGTCAAATACATACAACACCAAAGTATCAAATATAGGCGATATGATCAATCAAGGAATAGAAATCACAGCTTCCTACAGAACACGTTCAGAAAAAGGAATAGGTTGGAATGTAACAGGTACCTTCACCCGAAATATCAACGAGATTACCAACTTGGGAGACTTAGAAAGTATTCCGCTACAAGATAGTAAGCCTGGTAATTGGAGAGCAGCACAACAAGATATTACAACTTATATGACTCCGGGTTATGAAGCAGGCGCATTTTTCTTAATACCTACCGATGGCATTATTAAAACAGAAGATGAATTAGCGGCAGTAAGGGAATATATGCCCAATGCCAGACTTGGAGATTTAAAATATTTAGATCAAAATGGCGATGGAAGAATTGACGATGGCGACCGAGTGTATCGTGGTTCTGGAATGCCAAAATTTGAAGCAGGATTAAACTTTAGTGCCGACTATAAAGGTTTTGATTTTAATGTTCACCTATTTTATTCACACGATAACAAGGTGTATAATGGAGCTAAGCTTTTTGCCTACAGTGTAAAAAGACATAGAGATTTGTACTACATGTGGACGCCAGCCAATAACCAATCTGATATTATGGCAGGTAGACCTAACGGAGAACATGATAATTTCCGTTCACGATCAGATTATTTCCTTGAAGACGGAAGCTTTTTAAGAGTTAGGACACTCTCCCTAGGCTATACATTCCCTAAAAGCATGTTTAATAACCGCATTGATAGATTGAGGTTATATACCAGTGCCCAAAACTTGTTCACATTTACCGACTACGAAGGTTATGATCCAGAAGTGGGTGGTAATGGAGTATCTACAAGAGGTATTGACAAAGGAAGCTATCCTGTATCCCGCAAAATAATGATGGGTCTTCAAGTAAACTTCTAATCTAAAATATTTAGCAAAAATAAAATTGAAAACTATTTACGCTTTGTGTTGATAGCCACTTCAATTTATAAATGATATAAAAATGAAAAAAATTATCCTATTATTTACAATCATCGCTATTTGCTTGGGTGCTTGTGAAGATGAATTAGAACAGATCAATCCGAACGCCATAACCACTGGTTCTTTTTGGAAAACTGCCGACGATTTTGATAAAGGTTTGAATGCAGTTTATAGCGCCTTACAATTTCCTTCTGTGAGTGGTGGGGAGCTTACTAAAAATATGCTCAGAAGTGATTTAGGTGGTACTGAAAGCTGGTATGGAGCACATTTACAATATACCAATTTAGATTGGAATGATGCTTCTGATTTTGTGACTTCACGTTGGGCACAACTTTATATTGGTGTATTTAGAGCCAACCAAGTATTAGAAAACCTAAACAATGAAGGAATTGAAGGTTTGACTAATGAAGATAAAATACTTATAGAAGCACAGGCCAAGTTTATAAGAGGGCTGAATTATTTTTGGTTAGCACATACGTATAATGGTGCAGTAATTCACAAAGAAGTGGCTGTTACAGACGACGATTTTAAAAAACCTTTTGTAGGGATGGATGAAGTCATTTCTACTGTGGTTATTCCAGATTTAGAGTTTGCTTTGAACAACTTGCCCAAAGAGTGGGATGATAGCGAACTTGGCAGAGTAACCTGGGGCGCAGCAGCAGCTATGTTGGGTAAAACGTATTTGTATAATCAAGAATGGGACAATGCTGCCAATTATTTTAAGCAAATTATAGATGAGGGAAATTACAGCCTTGCTAATGACTATATGGACAACTTTACTTTAGAAGGTGAATTCAATACTGAATCAATTTTTGAAGTAGTGTTTTCAGACAATTTTAAAGAAGGAGCATCTGGCAATAATCATGATGATATACATGGTACACCTGGTTCTGAGGCAACTTCAATTGCTAGTAGCTTTGCAAGTATAATTGGCGCAGGAGGTTTTAATACTTGTATGCCTACCTATTGGTTGCAAGAGTTATATGTTTCTGGTGATTCTATTGATGTTAACAATCCAAATAATTTTGGGAAAAGGTATTCGGATAGAACTTTTGCTTCTATAGTAGTTGAGTTTGGAGACGGTGAATATTACAATGCTCCACTTACCAATGATCCTGTTACTGGAGAAAAAAGTAAGGCCAATTTCAATTTTGGTCAGGGATCAAAAGTAAAAAAATGGACTAACTGGTACTGGGCTGATTCTGAAGATGCGGCTACCAACGCTAGAGGTGGTATCAACTTTAGACATATACGCTTAGCCGATGTGTATTTAATGTACGCAGAAGCCATATTGGAAAGAGATGGAGAAGGGGCTGTAAATGAGGCTTTGGGATATATCGATCAAATTAGAACGAGAGCTGGAGTAATTACTTTGGAACAATTCATTAATGATAATGGTGGTTCAATACCACAATTACATGTTTCAAAATTTGCCAATGGCTTAGAAGCTTACCCATTAACAGCTTTGAACAAAGAGTCATTAATGACACACATTCGCATGGTTGAACGCCCATTGGAATTGGCATTTGAAGGACACAGATGGTACGATTTAGTGAGATGGGGCATTACTAGCGAGATTTTTAATACAAGGAGAGCAGACGAAGTAAATATTGAACAACAATTGGGAAATCCGATTCCTGCAAGTCAACCCAAAATATATCCTTTGTATTTGAATGAGCGTGTTAGACTAGATTTTATAGTGCCTTCAAGCAATTACTCAAGCGCTATTCACGACTATTTTCCTATTCCTTCTATAGAAGTGCAATCTAATAGCAGATTATAAATAAACCCTATTTAGCTTAAAGAGAAAGAAAATGAAAAAATCAATAATAAATATATGCACATTAGCCGCTCTTATTCTAATAATCTGCGGCTGTGAAGAAGACTTTATTGCGCCAACAAGCGAGCCAAACCATATTTTCGTAACTACTTCTTTTGGTACAGTAGAAAGTCGACTACAAATTAATGGTGATATGGATTTTATAGACCTGTCGAGAGGAGTTGTTGAAAGAACATGGACTTTTCCAGAAGGAGTTGCTGTATTAATGGAAGAAGACAACAATGTAACATCAGGAAAAGATGTGGTAAAGGCGGCCTTCATTAAATCTGGTGTATATGAGATAAAATTAGAACAAACTTTTGCAGGAAATGTGTTTCTTGAAAGCCAGCAACAAGGTATTAATAGATATGATACTACTATTACTGTAACAGTTTTAGATAGTATAAAAGCTAATTTTGAATCGAAGCGATTATTAGATAATACAGTTCTTACCAATAGTAATGATGCATTAAATGAGGTAATTGCAGGAAGGGAAATTCAATTTGAAAGTAATTCAGTGGGGGAACCTACAGATTTGGTTTGGTACTTTAATAGTCCCAGTGGCAAAGAGATTATTCTTAATGGAAATCCAGTAATACATAAATTTAGCAGTATGGAGGTATTTGACCTCACACTCATTGCATCAAGTAGCCTAGGTGCAGATACCATTGCCTATCAAAATTATTTGAACGTCATTCCTTCTACAGACCCTGTAGATTTGGTGGGAGTGACTGCTAAAGACAATGCCATTGGAATAGTATTCAGTAGAGATATGTTTAATCCAGCTACAAATGAACCAGCTTCAATTACTTTAGATGTGACCAACAATGGTGTGAGTTATCCTGTAAATGTTACTGGCTTTTCACTTGTTCCTGAAGCTAACAATATTATTTTATTAGAATTGGATGCAGAAATTTATAACAGTGATCAGATTACGTTAAGTTATGCAGCAGATAACGGCAATCTTAGAACTTTAGATGGAGTACAAGCTACCTCAATAATCAGTGAGCAAGTTGTTTTTGAGAAAGACAACATTTTGGCATCTACTTCATTTGATTTTGGTTTTGAAAATTCAACCAATGATAACTGGAAATACTTATGGTGGGGAGGAGTTTGGGAGAAATATGATTTAAATGTATCTGAAGAAAATACCTATCAGGGAAGCAAAAGTGCTTATATAGAAATGGAAGCAGGTGGAGGAATGATCATGGGACACAAAGATGCCAGCAATGCTGATATTACCTTTCCATTGGAGGGTGGCGCTACCTATGAAGTAGGTGCTTGGATCTACATGGAAACATTAGGTGATGGTGCTTCTATTCCAGATTTAAGGTTTTATTGGGCGCCAAATACCGATTGGGGCATTGGAGGATCTTTCTTTGAAAATGATTGGCCAGTTGGGAAATGGGTGTATAGTTCAACCCAAATAAAAGCAGCGGCCAGTGATAATTATAACTTCATGATTAGAGGCCACAATGAGTTCAATTCCCAAGAATGTAAATTTTACATAGATAACATTACGGTGGCTAAATTAGACTTGAGGCCATAATGCTTTTCTTTCAAAATGTGAGTAGCCATTGATTTGACTACTCACATAAATCTTTCAACTCGTATCATTCCAATAACAATATGCACAACAAACTTTCTTTTACTTTCCTGATACTATTTGTCCTATGTGCCACTTCGGCTTCGGCACAATTAGATTCTGTAAGGGTAGACATCAATATAGATGTAAAGCATGAAGTAGGAGGTATTTCTACATTTGATAGAAATAAATTCATTACCATTCATTCCGATATAACAGAACAAGAATGGGATGGGAACAATTTTACAGAAGATTTAAGAGCCCATTTTTTAAATGGCTATGATGTTTATTTAGGAAGAAACACAGGAGGAATTACTTGGTGGCTCAAGAATGTTATTGGAGAAGATCCTACAAGACCTGGTTATGCCAATCCACAAGATATACTTTCAGTGGGGAATACCATTAAAAGTAACTATGCCAGCAAATCTAATTATCACCCCTATGAATTTAGGAATGATCAAATCATGGCAGCGCAGCTGCATCCTTTTTGGCCCGATGGTCAAATGACGAATAAAAGTTGGGCATTTTCCCAAGAAGATACTGAGGACAATCCTTTTGGCACAGCTACTGGTGAATATATGGGACGTTTTATTAAAGATGCTTTTGGTTCTGGGGGAAATAGTGGGCAAAATAGACCCCAGTATGTTGAAATTGTAAATGAACCTATTTGGCATTTAGTAGATTTTGGAAATGATTCGCCTGAAAAAATATTTCACTTTCATAATGCTGTTGCCACACAAATACGAGCATATAATAATAATTTAGTCATAGGAGGGTATTGTACTGCTTTTCCTGATCATGATAAAAATAATTTTAGAGAGTGGGAAGAAAGATGGAAGCTTTTCATGGATATAGCCGGAGAAAATATGGACTTCTGGACCATCCATTTATACGATTTCCCATCTTTTAACGGCTTGAAACAGTATAGAAAAGGCAGCAATATGGAAGCAACTTTCGATATGATGGAGCAATACAGCTTTCTTAAATTCAACCAAGTAAAGCCATTCATGATTTCTGAATTTGGCGCACAAACCCATGATTATTCCAAGCAATGGTCACCTTTTAGAGACTGGTTAAATATCAAATCTACGAATGCCATGCTTCTGCAGTTTATGGAACGCCCTCATATTATAAATAAAGTAATTCCTTTTATACCATTAAAAGCAGAATGGGGAAGAGAAGCCAATGGGAATCCCTACAGTCATAGGTTACTACGCAAAGCCAATGAGGTAGCTGGAGAACAAGGAGAGCACTATGTATATACAGATTATGTAAAAATATACGAGCTGTGGAAAGATGTAAATGGAAAAAGAGTAGACACCTATGCTTCCAATCTTGATGTAATGGTAGATGCTTATGTAGAAGATGATAAAGTCTATGTAATTCTAAATAACCTAAAATTTGAGACTGTTGATATTGATTTAAACTTAAAAGGTTTGAATAATAATGCTATTCAACAAATAGAAGTCAAACATTTATACTTAGATGGACAAGCACCTGTGCTTAAAACCGAGTTAATTAATTCGCCATTAGAGGGAGTAAGTCTTCGTAGTGAAGCAACTATGGTATTGACTTATACTTTTACAGAAGAAGTACAAATCAATCATACTTCTTTTGAAGAAAAATTCTATGCTGATACTTATTTTAAACCCATTGAAAAGGATAATGAAGAACGCTTTAACATAAGTGGTTTGGTTCCTACTGAATTTGGCGAAGCTACTTTAAGAGTAGGTATAGGAAGGGCACATGGTAAATCTTTAACACCTACCATTTTAATTAATGGTAACAGGCTTGATATTCCAAATGATTTTCGGGGCGATGAACAAGTAGATAGGGCTGGTTTTTTTGGAGTGATTGAAGTACCAGTTCCCATAGATTACTTAGATGAAAACAATGCCATTTCAATTAAATTCGAAGACGATGGAGGACATATCAGTAGTTTGGCTTTACAACATTTCAGATTTAGCAGAGAGATTACCAGAACAGAAAATCCTCCTATTATTTCAAGTATTGAAAACACCTCTAAAAAAAAAATAACAATCTACCCTAATCCTACTTCAGGTACATTACAATTATCAACAACAGCAGAATACTTGCAAGGAGATTTTAGCATTATAGATCAGTTAGGAAGAATCGTAAAAACAGGGGTGATTAAAGCAGAAACACAAATTATAGATATAAACCATTTACCCAATGGTGTTTATTCTCTGCGTTTTGGAAAAGAGCATGAATCAATCATTAAGTTTGTGAAACAATAATCACATCTTAGCAATATAATCTTCTAAATTAATACTTCTGCTGAGGTTCATTTTTTTACGAATTCTGTATCTTGATGTGTGTACAGATTCTACCGATATACCCAATAGCTTAGCAATATCCTTAGATGAAAAATTCAGTTTAATCAAAGCACAGGTTTTATGATCATTTTGGCTCAGATTGGGGAATTGCGTTTTAAGCTTTTCATAAAACCCTTGATTTACTGCCATAAATCGTAATTCAAACTCTTCCCAACTTAATTGCACACTGTGCTCTATTCTTTTAATTATTTTTCCAATTTCGGTTGGGTTAGGATTTTTCTTTTGTTTTATAAGCTCTTCTTTGGTTTCTTTCAATAATTCCTCTTTTTCAATAGCCTGCAAAGTAGAGGTAGTTAACTCTTTGTTTTTTACCATCAAAACTTCTTCTGTTTTTTGAATTTCTAACTGCTGCTTTTTTCTCAAGTATTTCTTTTCGGCTTTGTATTTAGAGCGTAAAAACCTGTAAATAAGAAATCCTAATATGATAAGGAATAAAATAGCACCAATTAAAATAAATGTTTGTAATTGAGAAATTTTGTGTTGTTGTTCTAAAAAACCAAGTCGTTGTTCTTGAATGAGCTTATCTTGTCGCTCCATTTCCACCCGAAAATCATCTTTTATTTCTAATAAACGTTGGTTGTGCGCACTGCGACTTCCAAATTGAATCTCATTCAACTTTTTGGCTTCTTCCATGCCAAGGTAAGCTTTTTCATGCTCGCCTTGTAAAAAATATACCTCAGATAAATCTTCATAAATCTTTGGAATTAGATCTAAATGACTTTTGAACCTTTCAGAAATTCCCAAGGCTTCTTGGTAATACATGGCGCTTAGATTTAAGTCATCTGTATTTTTATAAATCTCACCAAGAAAAGGATATAAGATAATTAGATACGTACTATCAGCTTCTTCAAAAAAAGGCTTTACAGCTAAAAGTTTTTTTTGAGCTTCTATGTACTTTCTTTCTTTAGTTAAAATATAGCCCAATTCAGCTTCAAGAAAAATAGAGTTGGAACTCTCTGCCTCAAATCTACTTCTCACATATTTACAGCTATCTATATAAACACGTGCTAAGTTTAAGTTGCCCTCTTTTCTAAACAAGGTTGCTAAGGCATAATAATCATCTAATAGGAGTTGACTTTTCTGTGGGTTTTGTCGTACAAGTTCCCTATTAATTTCTATCGATTTATTAAAGTATTCTATCGATTTATTCTTTCTATTAAAAAAACTATATAGCCAACCTAAACCATTATATATAGAAGCTTTTGCACTTTCATTTTCAAGTTTTTCTGCTAGGATAAGTGCTTCCCAATAACCATCATAAGATTTGTTATAATCTGCGACATGCGCATAAAGATTTGACAATCTTGCCAAGGAAATAATCACTCCCATGGTGTCTTGCATGTTTAAATAATGTGATTTGCATTCTTGTAATAAGAATATGGCCCTCTCTGGATTACTGAACTTCAAAATCTCTGCTTGGTTCAATAATGAATCCAGTTTTTCAGGAGAGTTCAAATTGGAGCTTCTGTTCACTTGTCCTTGTACTATAAAGCTACTTAAAAGTAAGGCTAGTAAAGTGAGTTGTCTAGTTGGGTTATTTAAGCTTGTAATGTTCATTTTTCATAAATACCTGAGATTCAGAAACAAAAATTAGTATTAATTATTTAAAAATCGACTCTTTTTCATGTTTAAATCAGGTTGATTGAGTTTTTGTCTAGTTGGTTTTTGTGGATTGTAAAGTTTTTTCAGCAATTTTTGTAAGAGAAGAACAACAGATATTAGTTGTGTCTGCTGGCCTTTTTCTATATGATTATGAAAAAATTTTATTACACATTTCCCCTACTCATTCTAACCGTAATTGGAGGTTATTTTGTCTTTCCCAAGCAAAAAGAAAAGGTGGTTCAAAGGGAACAAAATTTTAACTTCAATTGGGATTTTGCCCTCGTCAATAAAACAGCATTTGAAAATCCTGAAATTGAAAAAATCAATTGGGAAGGAATAAAACTACCACATGATTGGAGCATTGAATTTCCATTTGATTCAATCAATGGGGAAGGAGCCACTGGCTATTTACCAGGTGGGTACGGGCTTTATAAAAAAGAGTTTAAATTAAGCGCTTCGCAGGGTAAAACTACCTATCTCTATTTTGATGGTATATATAATAATGCATCATTGTATTTAAATGGAGAAAAGCTCGGAGAACATCCGTATGGTTATTCACCTTTCTACTATGATATTACAGAAGCATTGAAAAATAATGATACCAATACCTTATTAGTAAAGGTTGATCGCTCTAGATATGCGGACAGCAGATGGTATACAGGTTCGGGTATTTATAGAAATGTTAAATTAATTACTACTTCCCATCTCCATATTCCGGTATGGGGTACTTTTATTAAAACTACAGCAATTACATCTTCTAATGCTTCCGTTGAGTTGGACATCACAGTAAAAAATAAAAATCCAATTCAAAATCAATTTTATTTACAGACTAAAATCTTTGACCCAAATGGAGCAATAGTAGCCGAAAGGAAAGAAAAACTTTCCGTAAATCAGACTGATGAATCTCATTTTACACAGAATTTTGAAATTATTCATCCTGAATTGTGGGATATCCAATCTCCTGTATTGTATAAAGCTGTCACCTATATTCTTCAAGAAGGAGAGATAATTGATCAATACGAGACTTCTTTCGGTATCAGAGATTTCGCTTTCCATAAGGATAAAGGCTTTTTCTTGAATGGTGAAAATATTGCAATTAAAGGCGTTTGTCTCCACCATGATGCAGGTCTGGTTGGTGCAGCAGTACCTCTTAGTGTGTGGAAAAGAAGGCTGGAGAAACTTAAAAAGGCAGGTTGTAATGCCATAAGAATTTCTCATAATCCTGGCTCTGAAGAATTTCTTGACCTATGCGATGAAATGGGTTTTTTAGTGCAAGAGGAATTTTTTGACGAGTGGGACTATCCAAAAGATAAGAGGCTTAATCAAAATGAACAGTCAGTAGATTACATTACCAGAGGGTATACTGAGCATTTTCAAAAATGGGCGGAAACGGATTTAAAAAATGTAGTTAAAAGAGATAGAAATCATCCTTCAATTATACAATGGAGTATTGGTAATGAAATAGAATGGACCTATCCTAGATATGCTAATGCTTCTGGGTACTTTAATATGAACTGGCAAGGAAATTATTTTTGGGAAAAACCACCAATTTCGCCAGCAGCAATAAAGGCCAGATTTAAGGAAAGCCCTAAAGGGACATATACTTTGGCTGAAACTGCGCAAAAACTTAGCAACTGGACAAAAGAATTGGATAATACCAGACCCATAATTGCCAATTGTATACTACCATCGGTGAGTCATGTTTCAGGTTATGCCAATGCATTAGATATAGTTGGATACAGTTACCGAAGAGTACTTTATGATTATGGGCATGAAAACTATCCTGATAAACCCATTATGGGTACAGAGAACTTAGTGCAATGGCATGAATGGAAAAGTGTGATGGAGCGCCCTTTTATTTCAGGTACTTTTTTTTGGACGGGCATAGATTACATGGGTGAATCGAATAAGAGTTGGCCAAGAAAAGCGACACCAAGTGGCATGTTAGATGTAGCTGGATTTGAAAAGCCATCTTACCACATGATCAAGTCTTTATGGAATAGTGAGCCACATATCTATATTGCTACCCAGACCGCCCAAAAATCGATATTTAAAATTGATGAAGCCACAGGTGAAGCGATGGAGAAAAACCCTGGTGCTTGGGAAAAAGCTTTGTGGGTTTGGCATGATGTAAATGAGCATTGGAATTATAAGGAAAAAGAAATGATCATTACAGAAGTGTATTCTAATTGCTCTGAAATAGAGCTATTTTTAAATGGGATTTCACTTGGTAAAAAAAAACTAAAAGATTTTCCGGATCATATTTACAAATGGCCTGTAGCTTTTGAAACTGGTGAATTAGTGGCTGTCGGAATTAAAGATGGTAAAAAAGTAAAAATGCAAATTTCTACAACGGGTGGTGCTACTGATATAGCTTTAAACACTTATGAAAAGCAGATTTTCAAAAATAAAGATAACATCTTGCACATTGTTGCAAAACTGATTGATGAAAATGGAAAATGGGTGAAAAATCAAGAAGCTACTATAGAGTTCAAATTGAATGGCTTGGGCAAAATTTTAGGGGTAGATAACGGAGCAGCAGACAATGTACAGACCTTTCAAAATAATAAGATTAAAACGAATCAGGGCAGGGCATTACTTATTGTACAACTAGAAGATTATGCAAAAGAGATTGAAGTAATTGCGATGTCAAAAGAATTGAAAACTATTGAGAAAAAATTAACTATCAGATTGTAAAATGCCATAATAATTTCTCAAATTGAATGAGATATTAGGCAAAAAAAAATGAAAATGATGAAACCGATTTTAACAACTTCAATATTTGCCTTCATACTTTTCGCATTGTTTTCTTGTAGCGAAAGACGAGGTTCAGAAAACATAGCAGTAGAAGACCCTTATGCAAATTATCCAGATTCAGTATATGATTTTTTAGCTATTCCGAAAGGTGGGAAACTGAGTGCCGCTTCTAAAAGAGCACTAGAAAGAAATTATGCCCAAACCCCAGAATGGTTTATGGAATTCAAGACCATGGATTTAAAAGGTGATTTTGCCTATGAAGAAGGAGTAACAAGGAGAGACCCCAGTGATATTATAAAAGTGGATGGGCTTTACTATGTATATTATAGCAAGGCGACTGGAGAAACTTTTGGTTTTGGTACTGGAGACCCCGAGAAAAAGGTATTCCCTTGGGATAAAACAGAAGTTTGGTATGCAACTTCGAAAGATGGATGGACTTGGGATGAGCAGGGCTTAGCAGTAGGAAGAGGAGAGGCAGGTGCTTATGATGACCGTTCAGTTTTTACCCCACAGGTCATGGTTCATGATGATAAATACGTATTGGTATATCAAACTGTAAAACATCCATATGTGAATAGGGTCAAAAATCAAGTGGGTATGGCAATATCCGATTCGCCAAAGGGGCCATTCAAAAAACTAGATGCACCAATTTTATCACCTACAGATGACGGTGAATGGCTAGGAGAAGAAGACACCAGATTTAAAGTAAAAAAACAAGGCTCCTTCGACAGCCATAAAGTGCATGATCCCACCTTGCTTTATTACAAAGATAAATTCTACCTTTATTACAAAGGAGAAAGAATGGGAGAGAAAATGACTTTTGGTGGAAGAGAAATTAAATGGGGGGTAGCGATTGCAGAAAACTTAGAAGGTCCTTATGTGAAGTCAGCATTCAATCCGATTACCAATAGTGGACATGAGCTTTGCGTTTGGCCCTATAACGGTGGAATTGCCGCATTGATCATTACCGATGGACCAGAACGCAATACCATACAATGGTCTTCAGATGGTGTAAACTTTGAAATTCAATCACATATTAAATGGGGACCACCCGCAGCTGGTTTAGACCAAACTGCAGACAACGATGAATCGCCACTAACAGCATTGAAATGGGGCTTAACACATCAGTATAAAACCTATAATGATCAATACATTAAAAGATTTGAAGGTTATGTGCCTTTCCAGGGATACAAGCCTAAAAACGACTAAAAATAGACTTTTATGAAAGCAGCATTTTATAAAGAGAAAGGGAGGTTTACGGTTGGAGAAAGTAATTCAATTCCACCAAATCCAGATGAAGTACGGTTGAATGTAGCCTATTGTGGTGTATGCGGCACAGATATCCATATTTATCATGGAGTAATGGATGGTAGGGTAAAAAAGCCCCAAACAATTGGGCATGAAGCTTCTGCTACAGTTGCCGAAGTAGGTTCAAATGTTGAAAATGTAAAAATTGGAGATAGGGTAGCAGTAAGACCACTTTACTTTGGCGAACCACATCCTTTTGACAAAGGCCATAACCATGTTGGAAAAAATTTGAAGTTTATAGGAATAGACAGTCCTGGGGCTTTTCAAAATAGTTGGACGGTACCTGCTTACACACTACATAAATTACCTAGTTCATTAAGTTTAGAATTTGGGGCTTTCATAGAACCTCTTTCAGTAGCTTGCCACGATGTAAAGATTGGAAGAGTGAAGCAAGGTGAAAATTGTTTGGTAATTGGCGGCGGACCTATCGGAACTTTGATTGCCTATGTGTTAAAGGAAAAAGGAGCCAATGTAATGATTTCAGAAGTGAATGAATCGCGTTTAGTAATGCTCCAATCTTTAGGATTCAATATCGTAAATCCGATTAAAGAAAGTATTTCAGAGAGAATAAGCGAGTGGACCAATGAAGCTATGATTGATTGTGTTTTTGAAGTGTCTGGTTCGGCTGCTGGAGTAGATACGATGACTGAAGTTGTGAATGCCAGAGGAAGGATTGTGATGGTAGCTATTCATGGGGGAGAAAAGAAAAAAGTAGATTTATTCAAGTTTTTCTGGTCGGAGATAGAGCTTTTAGGTGCGAGGTTATATGAGGAAGAAGATTACGAAGAAGCTATTAGAATTGCAGCAACAGGAAATATTCCTTTCGAAAAATTAATTACCAAAGTAGATACTTTAGATAACATTCAAGCTGTATTCGAAGAAATTGACAATAATCCAGCAGGCATGAAATACTTGATTGATTGCCAACAGTAGATATCAAAAAAAAATAAAAAAATGTAACATGGGAATATTAGATAAATTTAGTTTAGAAGGGAAAACAGCTTTGGTTACAGGCTGCAAACGAGGCATTGGAAAAGCCATGGCAATAGGCTTGGCAGAAGCAGGAGCTAATATCATTGGCGTTTCAGCATCTTTAGAATTAAGTGAAAGTGATGTAGAAAAGCAAGTTATAAATAGAGGAAAAAAATTCAAAGCTTATCAATGTGACTTTTCAAATCGTGGATCTTTATATGCTTTTATAGAAGCTGTAAAAAATGATTTTCCAGTAGTTGATATATTGGTTAATAATGCAGGAACGATACTTAGAACTCCTGCTTCAGAACACCCAGATGAGATGTGGGATAAAGTAATTGAAGTAAACCAGAATGCTCAATTCATCCTTACCCGTGAATTTGGAAAAGAGATGGTCAATAGAGGTGCAGGTAAAATAGTTTTCACGGCATCATTGCTCACTTTCCAAGGGGGCATTACTGTACCTGGTTACGCGGCTAGCAAAGGAGCAATAGGTCAATTGACTATGGCATTTGCCAATGAATGGGCGGGCAAAGGTGTCAATGTAAATGCCATTGCACCTGGATATATCAATACGGATAATACTGAGGCTTTGCGCAATGACCCTGAAAGATCTAAATCTATCCTTTCTAGAATTCCAGCTAATCGCTGGGGAGAACCAGAAGATTTTGCTGGACCTTTAGTCTTTTTATGCTCAGAAGCTGCAGCATATATGCACGGTACGGTCATGTTGGTAGATGGTGGCTGGATGGGAAGATAATGCTGATTTTAAAAACTTATAATAATGAAAGAAACAAAAGATTATCAATTGTTTATTGATGGCACATGGATAAATGCCAATTCTAACGAGTCTGCGCCCATCTACAGCCCTATTGACGATTCGGTAGTAGGAACAGTACAGATGGGGGAAGAAGCAGAGGCGCAAAAGGCCTTAGAAGCAGCAGAGATAGCTCAAAAGTCTTGGAAGAAAGTACCTGCAAAAAAACGGGCCGATATCATGCGTAAATTTGCGGCTGAAATAAGAGCAAACAAAACCTATTTAGCAGAACTCTTAGTGCGTGAACAAGGTAAGTTGATAGGGGTTGCTCAAATGGAAGTTGAAGTAACAGCGACCTTTATAGAATATGCTTGTGATTGGGCAAGGCATATCGAAGGAGATATCATACCTTCAGACAATCAAGATGAGCATATTATGATCCATAAAATTCCTAAAGGTGTTGTAGTGGCTATTACAGCTTGGAATTTTCCATTGGCTTTGGCTGGGAGAAAACTTGGACCTGCTTTGGTAGCAGGAAATAGTGTTGTTTTAAAACCGACCCAAGAGACTCCTTTGGCTTCATTAGAGTTAGGTTACATCGCTCAAAAAGTAGGCTTGCCAAATGGACTGCTCAATATTGTTACTGGTAAGGGAAGTCTGCTAGGAAATGCTTTAGTGGCAAATCCTATCACCAAAATGGTTACCATGACAGGTAGTACACCAGCTGGGCAAAATATTTTTAGAACTGCTGCCAATCATCTCATACACGTGCAATTGGAGTTAGGGGGAAAAGCACCGTGTATTGTTTTTCCTGATGCTGATTTAGAACAAGCAGTAGAAGGGGCATTTCATTCACGTTTTGATAATTGTGGGCAAGTTTGCACCTGTAACGAACGCTTGTATCTCCATGAGGCTATTTATAATGACTTTATGGAAAAATTCATGCAAAAAGTAAAAGCATTAAAGGTGGGTAATCCTATGGATCCTGAAATAGGTATGGGTCCGAAGGTTAATAAAAAAGAAGTACAAAATATGGAGCATTTGGTGGCTAAAAGTGTGGAAGAAGGAGCTACCATTGCCTTTGGTGGCAAAAGACCTGAAGGGAAAGCTTTTGAGAAAGGATGTTGGTTTGAGCCTACGATTCTAACAGATGTAACCCAAGAAATGACTATCGTACATGAAGAATCTTTTGGACCTATTTTACCAGTTATCAAATTCGATGATTTTGATCAAGTGATGGCCTATGCCAATGATTGCGAATATGGTTTGGCTGCCATGGTATTTACCAAAGATATTAGCACAATCATGAAATGTAATGATGCATTAGAATTTGGTGAGATCTATGTAAACCGTGGACATGGCGAACAACACCAAGGATTTCACAATGGCTATAAATTGAGTGGTACAGGTGGGGAGGATGGAAAATATGGCTTCGAACAGTACTTAGAAAAGAAAACATTTTATGTGAAGTACTAGGAGCAAGATGGATAACAAAATTTCAAAAATAGAAAGTCAATTATTTCGAGTTCCATTGCCAGAGGTATTGAATGATGCAAAACATGGTGACCATACCCATTTTGAATTGGTGACCACAACAATTACCCTAGCTGATGGGCGAGATGGAACGGGCTACACCTATACAGGGGGCAAAGGTGGTCATGCCATCAAAGCAATGATAGATCATGATTTTGCTCCGGCTTTAATTGGGAAAGATGGCAGTGATATTGAAAGCATTTTTGATTTCATGGAATGGCATATTCATTATGTAGGAAGAGGAGGGATAGCTTCTTTTTCTATTTCTACGATTGATATCGCCCTTTGGGATATTCGTTGCAAGACGAATGACAAACCCCTTTGGCAAATGGCAGGTGGAGCGTCAAATACGTGCAAAGCCTATAGAGGTGGCATCGATTTACAGTTTCCACTAAAAAAATTATTAAGGCATATCGAGTCTTATTTAGAAAGTGGATTCAATGCTGTAAAAATTAAAATTGGCAAGGAGAATTTAAAGGAAGATATTGAACGCATTAAAGCGGTACGAGAATTAATAGGTTCTGAAATAACCTTTATGGTAGATGCCAATTATTCTATGAGTGTTGAAAAAGCGATTAAAGCGGCTGAGCTATTTAAACCGTATGATATTTTTTGGTTTGAAGAACCCACTATACCAGACAATTATAAAGGATTTGCTGAGATAGCCAATACTTCAGGAGTACCTTTGGCAATGGGAGAAAATTTGCATACTATCCATGAATTTGAATATGCTTTTGAACAAGCAAACTTGTCCTTTATCCAGCCAGATGCGTCAAATTGTGGAGGGATAACAGGTTGGCTTAAAGTAGCAGCATTATCTAGACAATACGGCTTGCCCGTTTGCTCACACGGTATGCATGAGTTACATGTAAATTTAGTAGCTGCCCAACAAAATAGTGGTTGGTTAGAAGTGCACAGTTTTCCTATAGATGAATATACTACCCGCCCTTTGGTAATTAAAGACCATAAAGCGGTTGCTTCAGACAAACCTGGTATAGGCGTAGAGTTTGAATGGGATAAATTGATGCCTTACCTACAAAAATAATGACGATTAACGCTGATTATCTTTTGAAAATGAATTAAAATTTACAATTATGATTGAAGGAATTATTTGGGCACTTATAGCAGGTGTCATGTTAGGCCTTTATGCCTTACCAGAAAAATATACTAAAGGTTTTGAGTTCGAGAATACTTGGGCTATGTTCTTTGCAATCAATACTTTTTTGATTCCCAACATAGCTGCCTTTCTTTTGGTTGAAAACTTCTCAACTATACTTACCAGTATCCCTAGTCAAGTTTTTTGGGGAATGGCAATTACCAGTTTCCTTTGGGGAATTGGGGTAATGATGTGGGGAAAAGCCATTAATCATATAGGCCTTTCTTTAGGTTTTTCTCTTTTTATTGGTACCATAATTTTAGTTGGATCCTTATTGCCCTTCTTAATAGTAGGCTTGCCTAATAACAATGTACTTTTCACCATACTGGCTGGAATATGTATCGTACTTATCGGTGTAATGGCTAATGGGAAAGCAGGTTTAACACGTCAAAAAGACGAACAAACTGGACAAGTTGATGAAAAAGGATCAATGACTACGGGGATTCTAATCGCTGTTATTGGTGGATTATTGGCTACGGGATTTAGCTTTGCCAATACGCTTGGTGGTTCAATAATTCACGAAGCTTCTTTAGCAATGGGAAATGCAGAGTGGGTTACTTCTGTCATTATCATGTACATTATTTATATGTCTGGTGGCATTGCGATAGCAGCCTACTTTATATGGCAAATTACCATCAAAAAACTTTGGATAAAATTTAAAACACCTTCTTTAGGTAAAAACCTATTCTTAACAGGAATGATGGCAGTTTTTAATTTTAGCGCTTCTGTAGCCTTTGCTTACGCCGCATTCAAATTAGGGCAACAAGGCAATACAGTTGGTTATGCTATTTTTAATACTACTTCCGTAGCTGTTGCCATTGTTAGTGGTATATTAACAAAAGAATGGATCAAAGCCTCTTCCCAAGCAAAAACCTTTTTATATGTGGGTTTATCTTGTATGATACTAGGTGTAGTAGTGGTAGCTTTTGGCAATAGTCTATAGCAGGTTATCGCTACTACATCAGTACACGAATATAGAATCTAGATTTATATGATGTAGCAGGTTTGCATAGCTAAACTAAAGAATGTTGTTTTTGAAATTCTGATGGCGTTTTATCGAATTCCTTTTTAAAGCATGAACGAAAGTATTTGGCATCGAGGAAGCCTACTTCGTACATTACCTCGTTTACAGAATATCGTTCTTTAGCCAATAGTTGTGCGGCTCTTTTTAATCGAATACTCCTTACAAATGCATTGGCAGTTTGGCCTACAAGTACTTTTAGTTTTTTATTAAGGTGTATTTGAGACATGCCACACTCTCTAGCCAGCATTTCAACTGTAAATTCAGCTTCACCGATATTTTTCTCAATAGTGGTCATCAGCCTTTTCAAAAACTTCTCATCTAAAGACGTAATCTCAATTTCTTTAGGTTTCAAGTTGATATTCTTTCTTATTTTCTTTAAAAGTCTTTGTCGGCTTAATAGTAATGAAGCAATTCTGGTCTCTAGTTCTGCCATTTCAAACGGTTTACCAATATAAGCATCAGCCCCTTTTTCAAACCCTTTTAATTTCTGATCTGTAGATTTTCTCGCTGTAAGTAGAATCACAGGTATATGGTTGATTCTTTCATCTTTTTTTAGAATTTCACAGAACTCAAAACCATCCATTTCTGGCATCATCACATCACTAACAACCATGTCTATATGGTCGTCCAAACACTTTGTAAGTGCTTCTTTACCATTTTTAGCAATTAGTATATTGTAAGAACTTTTAAAATGGTCTTTCAAATAAAATAGTATGTCTTCATTATCTTCAACAAATAATACTGTATTTTCTTTTTGAGGATCACGTTTTGGCTTGCTTAATTCATTGCTATCCTCTATGAGCCAATTCACATCTTTATTGAATTGTTCTATTTCTTTATTATCAGTACTTATCTCTTCTTCAGAGAATACAGATTTATCATAAGGTAGTTCTAATGTGAATTTAGTACCCACGTCTTTCTTTGAAACAAATGAAATTTTTCCGTGATATAGCTCTACCAAGGACTTTGTATAACTCAATCCAATTCCGGTTCCAACTTTTTGAGAATGATTGCTATGGGCAAACCGCTCAAATAAGTTTTCCTGCATCTCTTCAGAGATGCCAATGCCAGTATCCATAATTTCTAGACTGAAATAACGGTCATCTATCTTTTCAATAGTAACAGTGATCTCTCCTTCATTAGGGGTAAATTTAAAGGCATTTGAAAGTAAATTAAACAGTATCCTTTCTAAAATTTCTTTATCGTAATAACCATAAATTGATCCTTCACTGATCAAAGAATAATCTATATGCTTTCTTTTAGCCAGTTCATTAAAATTATCTACAAGTAATTTCAAGTAATGTTGTATATCGCCTTCAGCTATAGATAAAGGCATTTTACCCTGTTCAATCTTTCTGAAATCTAAAAGTTGATTTATCAAATTGAGTAATACTTGTGAATTTCGATATATTTTGGTGAAGTAATTTTCGCGTTCTTCACTAGTAAGTTGATTGTGTGCATTTTTTAATCTTTCTACTAAACCGAGTATAAGTGTAAGTGGTGTCCTGAACTCATGAGATACATTTGTGTAGAACTTTAACTTGAGCTGACTTATCTCCTTAATCTTCTCTTTTTCAAGATGCTCTATCAATAACTGGTTTTTCTTAAGATGGGTAATAATGGTGTATTTCCTAAAAAACCACAGCGAGAGGATTGCCAAAATAATATATAGAACTCCTGCAGTAGGTGTAGACCAAATGGGCGGGCTAATTTTTATTGCCACCGTTTTGGGATTATTGTTCCAATATCCATCTGCATTGCTTGCTTTTACTTTTAAGATATATTCACCCGGTGGAACATTGGTATATTTTGCTATCCGCTGATCTGCATTGGTGTAGGTCCATTCTTCATCGAAGTTTTCTAATATATAAGCATATTTGTTGTTTTGAGGAGAAATGAAATTCAGTCCAGAAAAAGAGATAGAAAAGCTGTTCTCATCATGGGTCAAAAAGACTTTTTCCGTTCTGTTGATATTGTTTTTAAGTAATACCCTATCGTTTACTTTTTCACCCGTTATTACCTCTTTGTTTAAAACAGTAAGCGCATTAAAGACAATGTTGATATTTGAGCTATCGCTGGTTATATTTTCTGGATAAAAAGTATTGAACCCGTTTACACCTCCAAATATCATTTCACCATCTTCAAGTGTGGTAGAGGCCAATTCACCAAATTCTAGATCTTGAAGCCCATCGTTAATGCCATAATTCACAATTTCACTTGTATTGGGATTGTACTTGCTCAATCCATGATTGGTAGCCAACCAAAGGTTTCCTTTTTCATCTTCCTCAATTGATTTCACTACATTACTAGGAAGTCCATCTTTTACATTTATACTTTTAAATTGTCCATTGTACGGGGTGCTTCCTTTTATGAATCTGTTCAATCCTCCGCCGAGAGTCCCAACCCAAATTTCTTTATTTTTAGCCATAAAGATTGGCAAGATGTAATTGTAACTCAAACTATTTGGGTTATCAGGATTGTGCTTGTAAGAAATAATTTCAGTGTCTTTTCCAGATGTTACACCTTTCAGTAATTGATTGATTCCATTATCGGTACCTACCCATATATTTCCATCGGCATCTTCTGCTATGCTCCTTATAATGTTAGAATTAATGCCAGAATCTTTGGTAAAAATATTATGTTCAATTATTTCACCATCTTGACTCATTTTGAAGTAGTGCAAACCATCTAGATAGGTTCCTGCCCATATATTTTTTTTGCTGTCTTGAATAATACAGAAAACTGGAGCTACAGGATGTTCTTTTACAATATTTAAATCGTAGTTACCAGATTTGTTGGCATTGGCTACCACAAAATTTGAAACATACCCTGTTCCAATAAAAATTTTATGCTTACCATTAAAATTTGCTTCTTCAATGGTATACACAAAATTTTGCCCATTGGGATTTACATCGATAGTTTTAAATCCACTTTCAAAATTATATGCTCCTTCTTGCTTTTCGATAAAACTAATAGCACCACCCTCAGTACCAAACCATAAATTTCCATTACTATCTTTGGTTATGGCACGTATTTTATTAAATCCAAGACTCCCTTTTTCATTGGTATTGCTGTAATGTTCAAAATTCTTCTTCCTCGGATTATACTGGTTCAAACCATTGCCATTTGTACCTATCCATAAAAGATGGTTGTTGTCTTCTAGTAAAACGGTATTTATATTGCCACCGAGGCTATTGGCATTGTTCCATAAATTTTTAAAGTGTTTGGTTTTTAACGCTCCTTCTTTTTTAAAAATGACATACAAACCGTTTTGAGTGGTATACCAAATATTTCCTAAGGCATCTGAAAGATGTTGATTGATTCTTCGTGTTCCAACTACTTTGTGTAAGGTTGGTTTGTTGGTTTCAAGTCCTTCAAATGGTAATGAAAATAAACCTTCACTGTTCGAAATAAGTAGTGAAGTATCGTTAGAGGAGATATATCGCACATCACTAAGACCGTCAATATCGTAGTTGATAAATTGATGTTTTTCGAGATTATTTCTCCCTATATATCTTACGAGCCCTTGTTTAGTACCAAACCAGATGTTTCCTTTTGAATCTTCATACCCACAGAAGTTCATATTATCTTCAAATAGCTGCTTTTCTATAGTTAATTCACCTGTATCATTGCGACTAATAATATTCAGTCCTTTATGGGTCAATGCCCAAACTGTATTATGTGAATCACAAAATAGTGCTTTAATATGGTTATCAGTCAGTATTTCCTCCCCTTCATTAATGTAATGAATAAATTGATCGGTTTTCTTGTCATACTGCATCAAACCCATATCATCAGTACCAATCCATAAATTTCCAAGTGTATCTTCGTCTATTGAACTAATGAGGTTGGATGATATATTATAATGTTGGTTTTCATTGCGAATGAACTTCTTAAAAGAATAGCCATCAAATCTATTGAGTCCTCCATGAGTCCCTACCCAGATGTAGCCATCAGAATCTTGAAAAACTGCTCTTATATCATTTTGTGAAAGGCCATTTTGAGTAGTAAAATGTTCGAAACTAGCATGTAATTGTGGGCTTTGTCCAAATACATGAAGTATACTGAAAAAGAAGAATACAATAGAAAGTATGTTTATTGAGAAACAGTGTTTATTTGTGTTTAGACTTTTCATTGTAAAAATAAATGTCTTGTAATTATCTATTAATATACTTCTACTTTAGGTAAAATATCAATTATTAGCGCCTCAATTATACGCCTTTAAGAAAATCACCACCAAGAAAACTACATTTTACCCCCTTTCTTAAAATATACCCCTCTTATTGAATAAAAAAATAAAGCCTCCCCCATAAGAGGTCAAGTTAGCTTTGTAATACGCTATTCAATTCCTACAATTTTAATCACTTAAAACTAAATGAATGAAAATGAAAACAGACTTTATGGTCAGGAGACCAAAACTATTAGATTATCATGTATATCTAATATCTCTATTACTTGCATGTATTTATACCCCAAGCTTTTCCCAATCTATTATTAAAGGCCAAGTATTGGATAAACTTTCTGGTGATCCTCTTCCTGGTGTTTCAATTGTAGTTCAAGGTACCTCAGATGGTACTATTTCTGACTTTGAAGGGAAATACCAACTGAGAGCTTCAGAGGGAAATGTTTTGTTGTTCAGTTTTATCGGATATAAAGTAACCGAAGTAACAATAGATGGCAGGACTACGATCGATGTATCATTAGAAGAGGATGTTAGGGCTTTAGAAGAAGTGATTGTGGTAGGTTATGGGGAGCAAACGAAGAAAGAAATTACAGGTGCGGTTGCCAGGGTTGAATCTGAAGACCTCATAAAAAATGCCACCCAAGATTTAGGTGCTGCATTGCAAGGGCAGATTGCTGGTGTAAATGTTTCGGCCTCTTCTGGCCAACCTGGTGCTGAATCGAATATTCAGATCAGGGGATTAAGTTCAGTCACTGGTGCCAATAGTCCACTTTTTGTAGTAGATGGAATTCCCTATGCAGGTGATCCAAAGTTGAGTATCAATGAAATAGAATCTATAGATGTATTAAAAGACGCTGCATCAGCTTCTATTTATGGTACGCGTGGATCTGGTGGAGTAATACTCATCACCACAAAAAGAGGAAAGGAAGGCCAAATGCGAATAGGTTTAGATAGTTATGTAGGCTTCCAAAGGATTACCTCAGGAGAAACATTGATGAATAAAGAAGAGCATTTGTATCAAGATTTTTTGAGATTAAGTAATAATAAGTCTGATGCACATTTTCAAAACTCATGGACTGTACTAGAGACTAACCCTGCCCAATTTACCAACAATACCGAATTAAGAGATATCATTCTTAACGATAATGCGCTTATTCAAAACCACAGTTTAACAGTTTCAGGAGGTTTGAAAGATCTGACCTACAATGTGGTCGGTACATTTTTCGAGCAAGATGGATCAATCATCAATTCAAATTACAAAAGATATAATGTACGTGCCAACACCACTTTAAAACATAAAAAATGGACAGTTGACACAGGTCTTGGATTTAGGATCGAGGACAGGGAGCGGGAGCCTTGGCAGTTTATCTATACAGCTATCAACTACAAACCTACCCAACCCTTGCTAGACCCCAATGCTTCAATTGTAGAAGATGCTGGTCAAGGAAATGAACTCGTTGCCTTAGGTGGGTTAATGGCCAAGCTAAAGCAAGAAGATTTTGAAAAAGGAAATCACTTTAATGGATACATGAGAATATCCAATGATATCACCAAAGATTTAAAATTTACTTCGAGACTAGGAGCTAGTTTCACTAACAACAATCGACATATTATTAAGCCAAAATTTATCGCATACGATAATGATGGAGTATTGGTACCGGAAAATGCCAATACCAGGTCTTCTGTAGAAGAACGCAATCAGAGACAAACCAGCCTTGCATTTGAAAATTTCATCAATTACAATAAGTCTTTTGGCAATCACAATTTTAAACTTACAGCACTTTATTCAATGGAAAGCTATTCTAACGAGTATTTCTTTGCATTGAGACAAGATTTAGTAAGTAATGACATTACCGTTTTAAATGGAGCAACTGCCGATCCCGATGCTGGTTCAGGAACAGGTTTTGACCAAGATCGTAGAACTAATCTTATCGGTAGCTTGGCAAGATTTCAATACGATTTTAATGGTAAGTACTTATTGAGTGCAAGTGTTAGAAGAGATGGTTCTTCTAGATTCTCACAAGAATATAGCTGGGGTACTTTTCCATCGATATCTGCCGGTTGGAATATCTCAGAAGAAGGATTTTGGGCACCAATGAAAAGTGTAGTTCCAGTTTTTAAAATGAGATCAAGCTATGGTACTACAGGAAACCAGAATTTCTTAGACTATAGCTATGCAGCTACCATCCAACTTAATAGAGATTATGTTTTTGGCCCTGACGATGGTGTACAAAATTTGGTGAATGGAGCAATTCAAGAAGCATATGCGAATGGCAATGTAAAGTGGGAAACCACAAAGCAATACAATTTTGGAGTTGATTTAGGCTTCCTAGATAATCGACTCACATTTTCTGCCGATGTTTATCAAACGGATAAAGAAGATATGCTCTTTCCTTTAGCACTGCCGCAGAGTACCGGTGCAGGCAATAATGGCAGTGTTATTTTGAACGTGGGTAATATGACGAACAGAGGGGTGGAATTCGCAACCAATTACAGCCAAATTATTGGTGGATTACGATTAAATGTTGGCGGTACTTTCACGAAAAACGAGAATGAGATCACTGAAATGGGAGGCCCTCAAGATATTATCTACATTGGAAGTTCAAGTCTTCAAACAGGTGGTGATATTACTGTGTTGGCAGAAGGATATCCTGCAGGTTCATTCTTTCTTTGGGAAACAGCAGGTTTGATAAAAACCAATGAGCAATTAGAAGCTTACTCTCAGCTCAACTCAGGTACTACCCCGAAGATTGGGGACATGATGTACGTAGACCAAAACGGAGATAGTACTATTAATATTCTGGATCGTAAGTATTACGGACACGGTGCTCCTGATTTTGAATTTGGTTTCAACTTAGACTTAGAATGGAAAAGATTTGATTTCTCTATGCAATGGTATGGTGCTATAGGAGGTGAAATAATGAATGGTAGTAAACAATACGCATATGTGCAAAGTAGGCATAAAGATTTATTATACCAGTGGTCCCCTAGAAATACTGAAAGTAATATCCCCATCAATAGAAGTGGTAGTATCAATTATGTAGGGCAATCTGATTACTGGTTAGAAGATGCTTCATTTGTGAGATTGAGAAATATTGCAATAGGCTACTCATTACCCGATGCCATCACAAATCCATTGAACATAACAAAGCTCAGATTATATATATCGGCTCAAAATCCGATTACGATAACTGATTATACAGGTTATGATCCTGAAGTTGGCAACAATGGATTAAGTACTAGAGGACTTGACAGGGGGAATTACCCAATAAGTTCAATTTATAGAGGAGGTATACAGCTTGATTTTTAAAGAGATAAACATTAATGAAAATGAAAATATATACATTTAATATTTGGACAGCCATCTTAAGCCTGGTCTTAATACTTGGGTCTGCCGGTTGTCAGGATGACTTCTTGGAAGAAAGTAATCCAAACCAGATTTCTACCGATAGTTTTTGGAAGACTTTGAACGACCTTGAGTCTGGAATGACAGCAGTATACGCAGCATTCTCAACGAATAACATATTCCAGATAGTAGACGAAAATCACCGCAGCGATATAGACTGGCCAGGATGGGGAAGACCTAACACTGGAAATGCATTTTTTCTTCAAACATTTACAGGAGCTGATAACATGGTTAGAAATAAATGGTCAGCGCTTTATGAAGTAGTATTTAAATCGAATCAAGTAATTGCGGCTTATGAAAATTTATCGGGAAGTTTTACCACAGAAACTGCAGAAGAAAGGGCCTTAGAGATTTATGCTGAAGCCAAGTTTTTTCGTGGTGTGGCAAACTTTTACCTTCACAACTCTTTTAACGAAGGCAATGTAATTATTTTCGATTATGTACCCGTAACCATTGAAGACTTTTACCAACCAATTCGTCCAGCAAATGAAGTAATAGATTTTGCAAGAGCAGATTTAGTTTTTGCTGCAGAAAATTTACCATCTACATGGGAAAGATCGGTAGATTTAGGAAGGGTAACAGCTGGAAGTGCAGAAGCTGTATTAGGGAAAAGTTATTTGTATGATGCTAATTACGACTCTGCTACATATTATTTAAAAAATGTAATAGAGAATTATAATTACGCACTAACTCCTGACATCAATTGGAATTTTCATTCTACCAATGAGTTTAATTCTGAAAGCATCTTCGAGGTGAGTTTTTCGGTAAATTATAAAAGTGAAGTTTCTATTTGGGATAAAGAACAAACGGCTCACAACTACCCACAATTATTTGCCCCTGGAGGACCCCTTGGAGGTTTTAGGGCTAGTTACCCAGCTTGTTGGTTGATCATGTCTTATAAAGAAGAAAAAATGGACTTGAATGATCCAGCAAACTATGTAAATGCTTATGATTGGCTAGGTAATAAATTGCAGGCTGGAGATGGTTCAGATTCAACTAGATTGAGGATATTTTCTAAAAGAGCCTCCCAATCTATTGCCTTGGTAGAAGAGAGAGATGAGTTATATTATGATGCTTACCCTGCTCAAAAGGCAATATTTAATAATTCAGAAACGGCTTATTTTAGGAAATTCACCAACTCAGATATTGCCGAAAGTGAGCGTACTTTTTCCGCAGATGGTAGAGGGGGGTCAAATGTTAGGTTGATCAGGTTAGCAGATGTTTATTTAATGTATGCAGAAAGTTTGATCAAAGGTGGAACTGATGATGCAGGTGTAGAAGAAGCCATGTTATATATTAATAAAGTACGGAAAAGATCAAAGCTTGAATTGTTAGGGTTAAATGGATCTGGGGAGTTCCCAAATAGTTCACATGACGATATACAGTATAATGCTTCGTCGTTAATGGATCATTTAATGTATTTGGAAAGACCGCTAGAACTTGCTTCAGAAGGACATGCCATTCGTTACCTAGACTTGAGAAGATGGGGAATTATCGAAAAACGATTTGATGAACTTTCTGTAGGTCTTTATACAACAGCTCACTGGCCATTTATTAATCTTGATGGGAAAAGTGGTACTAGATGGGGAGGTTCATTAATGCGGGTAGACGCCGTAGAAGATGCTCATCCTGCATTAGTGAACAGGTCTATGCCAGCAGAGAATTTTAATTATGCAGTGCATGCCTACCTTCCAATTCCTACCGACGAAGAAACTGGCAATCCTAAATTGTATGAATAAACTGAAATTAACAATGAAGACATTTAGATATATAACAATAGTATTATTAGCTACAGTAGTACTCTTTTCATGTGAAGAAGAAGAGTTTATTGAACCCACTGTTTTTTCGGATGTAGGATTTTATACAAGTCTATTTCGAACAGATATTACAGATGGAGGAGAATATAATGTAGCGATTAACCGATATTTGAGTTTTTCTGACTTATCTGTAAATGCCCTAGAACATAGTTGGAGTATTTCGGATGGATCCTATTTTGTAAAGGGTCCTTTAACCAGAAACGATTCAATATTTGATGACAAAAGAATTCACGTAGGTGATACTAGTACTACAGACAAAACAGTGAATGTTGTATTTGGAAAAGGTGGTTGGGCCTATGTGACAATGAGAAATATTTTTACTGATTCTGTAGCGTTTAGAGGTCATGATACCATTCCTGGTATTCAACAACTAGACGGTACTTGGTTGTATGAGCATACGTTTCCTATTAAGGTGTATGATACTTTAGCAGCTTCAGCAAAAATATTCCAGAACGGTATAGAAATTAGCCCTGATGTTGATACCATATTTGTAGAAAATGGAAATACACTAGAATTCGTTGACTTCACTACCAATGAGCCGAATACTTGGAGGTTTAGCATAGGAAGTGCCATAGGTGTAGATTCAGCGTCATCTATCTCACTCAAGAATTTAGGAACTTTTACAGCTAGACTTAATGTAAGTCGTCAAGGTGAAAATATTCCTAATGATTATGATAACTTTGTTTTTCCTCAAATTATCAAAGTAATTCCTTCGAGTTTACCATTTGAGCTAACAGGCGAGATTGTAGAGTTAAAAGATGAAACCATACAAGTGCCCTTCAATGGTGGTTTTGAAGATTTCTTTATAGGGCAAGATGAATTTATTGATGTCAGTGTGAATGGTGCGCCTTTCAGCATTGCATCGTTGAGTTTAAATAGCGAAGATGCCTCTATCTTAGAAATCAAGTTGAGTGAGCCGATATACAAGGGTGATGTAATAACAATTTCTTTAAAAGAAGGAAGCAATATAAGAGCAGCAGATACTAGAGAACCAATCACTTTTGAGAATGTTTCGGTAAAAATGTACGATCATAGTTTGGTAGACAATGCTGTTTATGGTTTTGAAGTGAATGGTGCATCAGCCGTGGAATTACATCCAGACAATACCACAGGTTCAATTACGGTAACAGACGAAATTCCGGGTGCTGATGGAAGTCAGTATAGTTTAAAATTAGAAAGTAGTGAAGACGGTAATTGGGCATGGTTTTCTACAAATCCTTCGCGGTTTAATATACCTGAAGGTACTGTATTACAATATGAATATAAGTTCTATATTCCTAGTTCTCAGGGAGCAAACCCATTTGTAATGAACGGGCCATGGTTACACTTTTCAGATGAATCTACTTGGCAACAATGGTGGACTAATGGTGTATCAACTGCACCTTTTGATGAATGGGTCACTTTAACACATCCAAATGTAGATAGGGTAACCAGCAAAACAGATGATTATTTCATGTCTATTAGGTTAAATAGAGCAGGAGTTATTTACTACGACGATTTAAGAGTTTATGAATATGAGGCACGACCTTAATGATATATACCGAGTCTATTTACTAAGACTCGGTATTTTTAATATCTTGTAGAATAATTATAAAATTTTTATCATGATACAAAGAATTATAATTTGTTGCCTATTTTGTCTTGTAAGTAGTGAGTTATTTTACAGCTGTACAGAGGCAAAGACAACACCTAGAGAAGAGAATGAACCTAAATATTTACCTACTTGGGAAAGTCTAAGTAGACATGAACAAGCGCCTGATTGGTTTAAAGATTCAAAGTTTGGTATTTATTTCCATTGGGGAGTGTACAGCGTACCTGCTTTTGAAACCGAATGGTATCCTTACCATCTTTACAGAGATGAAAGGCCTGAATTTGCTAAATATCACGAAGAAAATTATGGCTCTTTAAAAGAATTTGGCTATCATGATTTTATTCCGATGTTCAAAGCAGAAAAGTTCGATCCAGAAGACTGGGCAGAATTATTTGAAAAGTCAGGGGCAAAGTTTGCAGGACCTGTTGCCCAACATCACGATGGTTTTGCCATGTGGGACAGTGAAGTAAACCCTTGGAATGTGGCAGACATGGGACCAAAAAGAGACATTACGGGCGAGTTATTGGCCTCTCTAAAAAAACGTGATCTAAAGACAATTACCACTTTTCACCATGCCCGCCTCAGACAAAGACATGAGGGTAATCAAGAAAAATGGGATACTTACAATAGTCATTATGCGTATCATCCAGATTATCCTACCTCAACAAAGGATAAGGACCTCAGTAAATTTTATGGGAATATGCCTCAGGAAGATTTTGATCAATACTGGTTGGATCAAGTAAATGAGGTAGTTGAAAAATATTCTCCGGATATGATATGGTACGATGTATGGCTCAACCATGTAGAAGACGAAAAAATAAGGGAGATGTCATCCAATTACTTGAACCATGCCCAACAAACAGGGCAGGAGGTAGTACTTGTGGCAAAACACGATGACTTACCAAAGTCGGTCAGTGTATTGGATATTGAGCAGGGTGGTAAGAAAGATGTTTCAGAAACTGTTTGGATGACCGATGTGACACTTAGTGATAAAGGCAGTTGGTGTTATACCAATGGTCAAGTTTATAAAACTCCAGAAATGGTTATCAGGAACATGATTGATGTTTGGAGTAAAAATGGGGTAGTATTATTGAACATATCACCAAAGGCAGATGGCACGATTAACAAAGCACAAAGAGAAACTTTGTTGACCATTGGTAAATGGTTAGATGTGTATGGAGAAGCTGTTTACGAAACAGTACCATTTCATATACATGGGTTTGGTTCCGCATTGGCCAAAGATGGCGCCCATGGTGGACAATCTGCTAAAGTGGAGTATTCTGAAAAAGATATCAGGTTTACCAGTTCAAAAGATAAAAAATCATTGTATGTTTTTGTATTAGGAAAACCAGAATCCGGAAAGGAAATTAAGTTGAAAAAATTAAATGATATTGGCTATGGTCCAAATTCACCTGTAAAAAGAATAATCGAATTAAAGTCGGGTAAAGAAGTTGAATGGACTAAAGAAGAGCGGTATTATACAATTACGGCACCAAATGGTTCATTAGACCAATATGCCAATGTGTTTAAGATGGAACTTGAATGATGAAATTTTTAGATTTAATGGATGAATAGATGCAAAATTTCTTAGTTTTTTCATAAGCTAAAACATTCAAGATTGATAAGTAAATAGATGCATTTTGTAACTATTTTATTGATAGCCTCAACCTTAGTTACATTATTGGTCTATTTGCTCCTTTTATGGGGTTTGTACAGTTTTTATCTAGTAAAATTTCATTAAATATTTAAAGAAAACTCCAAACTTTAACATATCTACTATCATGTTTAATCTAATGATTATTCATGTTTAGCAAGTTTAAGTTTTTCAGAATAAATCGTGGATTGTCTGATATAAAAACCATTTGAGGTAGTTGACATATCTTTTTAAATCAAAATTTAAGAATTAGGAAAGTATAATGTATTTGTTGAGGTACAATTTGATATTGATAGCATTTATTTTTTTTGTATCATGCCATGTCGATTTACCTGAAGACGTAGAGGTAGCATTGCAGAATACACCAGAAAAGATAGATTTTAACCTTCATGTAAAACCAATTTTATCTGATAAGTGCTATGCTTGTCATGGGCCAGACTTGGCCAATCAGAAAGCAGGATTAAGTTTGCACAAAGCAGAGTTTGCTTTTGCTAAGCTTGATAACTCAGGTAAAGAAGCCATTGTGCCAGGAAAGCTCAAGAACAGTGAACTTGTTCATAGGATCTTATCGGATGACGATGAGTTAATGATGCCTCCTATAGAATCGAACCTAACACTTACTCCTTCTGAAAAGGCAATATTGGTGAAGTGGATAGAAAGTGGGGCAGCATATAAAAAACATTGGGCTTTAATCCCTCCTCAAGATCATGAAGTTCCTGTATTAAAGAATAATGCACAAGCAATGAATGAAATAGACCACTTTGTGCAAGAACAATTGGAGCGACATAATTTGCAATTACAACCAGCGGCAGATAAAGAAACATTAATAAGAAGGGTTAGCTTTGATTTAACCGGACTACCACCAACCATAAATGAAATAGATGATTTTTTGCAAGATACTACTGCCAGTGCTTATGAAAAAGTAGTGGATAGATTATTGGCTTCTCCACACTTTGGAGAAAAAGTAGCAGTCGATTGGCTCGATTTAGCACGATATGCAGATACACACGGCTATCAAATAGATCGATATAGACCTATGTGGCCATGGCGAGATTGGGTCATAAATTCATTCAATGAAAATATGCCTTTTGATCAATTTGTAACCTGGCAGTTAGCAGGAGATTTGCTTCCAAATCCATCAAAAGAACAAAAACTGGCTACGGCATTTAATAGAAATCACTCCCAAAATGCGGAAGGCGGTATTGTAAATGAGGAATTTAGGATAGAATATGTTGCTGACAGAACCAATACTTTTGGCAAGGCTTTTCTATCATTAAGCCTTGAATGTGCGCGTTGCCATGATCATAAGTTCGATCCCATTTCACAAAAAGAATACTTCGAATTATTTAGCTTCTTTAATAATATTGATGAAGCAGGACAAATTTCTTGGGATGATGCCATGCCTGTCCCAACGATGTTACTCACAGATAGTGAAAAAGATAGTATCATTCATTTCTTGGAAACTTCCATTAGTAATAAGGAAAAAGAAATAGAACAAATTACTGCATCACAAAAGCTAATTCAACAAAGTACACCCGATATTTACAGTACCTTACAGAAAGGACTTATCGCAAATTTTGATTTTGATAAAGTGCATGATTACCAGTTTAGCAATGTGCTTAATCAGTCTGAAAAAGCAATGATTGTGGAAACACAACCTTGGAAAAATAAAGCACTAGCACCAACACTAGTTAATGGTAAATTTGGGAAAGCCTTACAGTTTAATGGAGATGATCCGCTTACCTTAAATGGTTTAGGTGTTTTTAGCCGTGCCGATCCATTTACAATCAGTTTTTGGGTGAATATTCCTCAAGATTTAAAAGAAGGAGTTTTTTTTCATAAAGGAAATGGGGCGCTATTATACAGTTATAGAGGTTTTCATTTAGCGTTAAGAAATAACCAATTAGAAGTGTTAATGGCCCATACTTGGCCCTATAATAACATTGTAAAAGTTGCAGATTCTACTTCTGTAATTCCTAAAGATGAATGGATACATTTGTCAGTTTCCTATGACGGTTCTAGTAAAGCTAAAGGTTTAAAAGTATATCTAAATGGGGAGGAAGTGGGCATGTTAGTAGAAAAGGACAATTTGTATAAAGACATACTTTTCCATGATAAAGAAAACCTGTATCAAACAACCACAGAATCAGGTTTAGAATTTGGTGCCAGATGGAGGGCTGTAGGCTTAAAAAATGCTATGATAGATGATATTAAAGTCTACAATCGTGAATTATCAAGTGCAGAATTAGTGCATCTAAGTAATTCAAATAGAGAGATAAACGAGGAAGAAAAACAGAGATGGTTGGCACAACATACGAATAAAAATTTCAAAGAAACTCTAAATGAGCTACATGAACTAAGGAGAGAACAAAATAGCTTCATGGAAGATATTCCTGAAATTATGGTGATGGAAGAAATGCCTAAGCCACGTGAAACCCATATTTTGGAAAGAGGGGCTTATGATGCCCCAGGCGAAGTAGTGTATCCCAACACACCAAAAAGTGTTTTGTCCTTTCCCAACGATTTGCCCAAGAATCGTTTAGGTTTGGCTAAGTGGCTATTTTCTGAAGAAAACCCACTTACTGCTAGGGTTTTTGTAAATAGGTATTGGCAAAATTTCTTTGGGCAGGGTATCGTAAAATCTTCAGACGACTTTGGAAATCAGGGCCATTTACCTTCTCACTTACCATTACTCGATTGGTTGGCAATTCAATTTAGAGCATCTGGTTGGGACATTAAAGCCATGCATAAATTGATTGCTATGTCAGCTACCTACCAGCAGTCTTCCACTACCTCACTTGAATTAAAGGAAAAAGATTATGATAATACCCTTTTGTCTAGAGGGCCATCGGCAAGGTTATCTGCAGAAATGATCAGGGATAATGTGCTGCGTTCTAGCGATTTATTAAATACAGAAATTGGAGGTGAAAGTGTGAAACCCTATCAGCCCAAAGGTTTATGGCTAATTAGTGGAAAGGCTAAATATGATCAAAGTACAGGGGAAGATTTATACCGAAGAAGTTTATATACTATTTGGAAAAGAACTTTACCTCCGCCATCTATGAATACTTTTGATGCTCCAGATCGCAGTTATTGTATTGTAAAGCGCGAAAAAACAAGTACACCTTTGCAATCATTGGTGTTGCTAAATGATCCTCAATTTGTAGAAGCCAGTAGGGCATTGGCTTCAAAAGCTATACAATCGCAAGAAACTGTGGAAATGCGTATTACACATATCTTCAGAAGTTTAACATCTCATTTTCCAACAGACAAAGAGCTTAAAGTATTATTGAAATTCTACCAAAAGCAATCGCTTGATTTTAAAGATCAGCGCAGTAAAATGGAAGGTTGGTTGAACGAAGGAGAATTTGAAGCACCTTCAGCTTTATCACAAAATGAACTAGCGACCTTTACGGTACTGGCTAGTATGATTATGAATACTGATGGAGCGATTGTAAAAAGGTAAAATAAATAAAAGGGATTTATCCAATTTAAATTGAAAGTAAAATACACTGACTTATATGAAAAATCTGGACTTATTATCGAATCATTTTAACCGAAGAGAATTTCTTAGAAAGTCAGGAATGGGTTTGGGTGCTTTGGCATTAGGTTCAATGCTAAGTCCTCAAGATGTTGTGGCAAAATCAAATATTGCTAATCTCAATGATGATGGAATCCTAAAAAGACATCATTATTCTCCCAAAGCAAAGAGGGTAATTTACCTTTTTCAAAGCGGAGGACCATCACAGTTTGAAACTTTTGATTATAAGCCTTTATTGAGAAAAATGAACGGGGAAGAGCTACCTGATTCAGTTCGAAAAGGCCAGCGATTAACGGGTATGAGTGCGGGGCAATCTTCTTTGCCTTTGGCTGGGTCACAGTTTAAATTTTCACGATTTGGAGAAAGAGGAACTTGGGTAAGTGAACTATTACCCCATACAAGCAAAATAGTAGATGAATTGTGTATTGTAAGATCAATGTACACGGAAGCAATCAATCATGATCCGGCAATTACTTTTTTTCAAACTGGATCACAATTGGCTGGAAGGCCAAGTATTGGGGCATGGTTAAGTTATGGCTTAGGAAGTGACAATGATAACTTACCTTCTTTTATAGTATTGGTGACAAAAAATGGAGGAGGGCAACCCTTATATGCTCGTTTATGGGGCAATGGTTTTTTACCTTCAAGACATCAAGGTGTACAGTTTAGATCAGGTAAAGATCCAGTATTGTATTTAAATAATCCATCAGGGTATCATTATGAAGACAGGAAACAGATGTTGGAATATTTACATGAATTAAACTTGTTGCAATTAGAACAAACAGGTGACCCTGAAATAAACAATAGAATTGCCCAATATGAAATGGCTTTTAGAATGCAAACTTCAGTGCCAGATGTTACAAATCTAGCTGACGAGCCTGATTGGGTATTTGACTTATATGGAGAAGATGCCCGTATTCCAGGTACGTACGCCGCTAATTGTTTGCTGGCTCGTAGACTTATAGAAAGAGACGTGAAATTTGTTCAATTGTACCATCAAGGATGGGATCAACATTTAAATTTGCCAAATGCTATTAAGCACCAATGCAAAAAAACGGACCAAGCTTCAGCGGCATTAGTTACAGACTTAAAGCAAAGAGGCTTACTTGAAGATACCCTAGTAGTTTGGGGTGGAGAGTTTGGTAGAACCAATTATTCCCAAGGGAAACTTACAAAAGATAACTATGGTAGGGATCACCACCCCCGTTGTTTCACCATGTGGATGGCTGGTGGTGGAGTAAAACCTAACATGACTTACGGAGAAACTGATGAATTTGGCTATAACATCACACAAAACCCAGTTCATGTACACGATTTCCAAGCTACATTGATGTATTTATTAGGCATTGATCATGAAAGGCTAATTTATAAACATCAAGGTAGAAGATATAGGCTAACGGATGTTCATGGTGAAGTGATAAAAGATATTCTTGCTTAATTTTCAAGTAAACTAAACAAGAATAAGAAGTTAGGTCAAACAAAATATAATTTATCGATAAAGCAAAAGACCCATAATCAAAACTTAATACATTTACAATTAATCATTTATAATTGACCATTAACTTATACTTTTATCATTTCAACTTCCAAGTCCTTACCCAGTCATAGTAAGTCGTTCTATCTTCTATACTTCCAGTCATACCTCCATCTTCAGGAACGGGATTCCAGTTATAGGTTTCGGTTACTAGTTTGATATACATGGGTAAAGAAAATTCAGCTACTGGCTTTACTGTATTTACTAAATTGCCATCTAAAAAAAATAGAATCTCTGTAGGACTTTTCCACCAAGCACCGAACACATGGTAATCGTCATAGACTTTTCCTTCAATGGGTGCTTTGCCTCCGATTGTTCCAACTGGTATTTCACAATTCACATTGCGACTATGGGTATTAGAATTCATAGTCTTATTAAATTTTTGTGCCCATGAATCATCTGTACTTATCTCACCTACACTTTCTTGTATATCGAGTTCTGTCACTCTTTTATCACATCCTTCCAATTTTCTTGGATCAGAAATTAACCAAAAGGTAGAAGACATAAATGTTTTATTGGCTTTCATTCTGCATTCAAAATACTGCCCAACTTGAGCAACATTGACAGAAGTTAATTGAGCTCCAGCATGGGTAAACTCCTTTCCTTTTACTATCTCCTTTTCGGGTAATAAATAATTGGTCATCATGAGCTTTCCGTCACTCAATGAGACCACATCTTTTTTAAAAATTCCTGGAGGTCTTCCTATCCAATATTTAGGATTGGTATTCATCCATTTGGCTTCATCAAGTTTCTCCACATCAAACTCATCAGATAATTTCTTTACAAGTTTCCACTTGCGACCATTTTCAGATGGATCTTGCCCTTCATTAAAAAATGGAGAATTTTGGGCAAAAATAGGGGATAGTACAGCTACCTGTACTACTAAAAAAATTAAGATACTCGCTTTCATATAAGATAAAGTTTTCTAATCAAATGAAAGGATTTTTAATTTTAACTTATGAGAAATCGTTTGCTCAATTGTATTTATAGTATTTACACTACATTGTTTTAACCAAGCTTATGAAATACATTCTTGGCAAATAAATAAACTTCATGATTTTCTCTTTTAGGATATTATTTGGCTTTGCTTTTTTTATACTCTTAAGTGCTTGTAACGAAGAGCATAAAAAGCCAAATGTTATTTTAATTATTACCGATGATCAAGGCTATGGCGATATGAGTTGTCATGGTAATCCATACATTAAAACACCAGCTATTGATGAAATTTATAATTCAAGTGTAGTATTTAACAACTTTCATGTTGACCCTACTTGTGCTCCCACACGTGCCGCCCTAATGACTGGGAAGTATGCTACAAAAGTAGGTGTTTGGATGACTTACATGGGGCGGCACCATTTAAATAGGGAAGAAGTAACTATGGCTAAAGTCTTTGCTGAAAATGGTTATAAAACTGCCATTTTTGGCAAATGGCATCTAGGAGACAATTATCCTTTTAGACCTTCAGACAGGGGGTTTCAGGAATCTTTGGTTCATGGTGGTGGAGTTATCGGTGAAACGCCAGATTATTGGGGCAATAATTATTACGATGATATTTACTTGCGGAATGATCAGCCAGAAAAACAAGAAGGTTATTGTACAGATGTATGGTTTACAGAAGCCAAAGCTTTCATCAAAAAAAATAAGAATAGTCCATTTTTCCTCTATCTTGCTACCAATGCACCACATGGCCCATTAAAAGTACCATATAAATATGTAGCTCCATTCATTGGCAAAAAAGGTATAAGTGAAGAACGTGCTTGGTTCTATGGCATGATTAAAAATATTGATGAAAACATTGCCGAGTTAAGAGGTTTTTTGGAAAAAGAAAGGCTGTCAGAAAATACATTGTTAGTTTTTATGTCGGACAATGGAACCCGTCATGGCTATTCACCTCAAAACAATACTGGTTATAATGCAGGTATGCGCGCAACTAAAGGTTCACCTTTTGAGGGTGGCCATAGAGTGCCTTGCATGATGTATTGGCCTGCAGGAGGATTGGATCAGCACCGGCAAATAAAGCAATTAACAGCACATTTTGATATTTTCCCTACACTTTTAGATTTACTCGACTTACAATTAAATCATAATATTGATTTTGATGGCACAAGCCTTTTGCCACTTATCAAGGCATCTAATGACAATTGGGAAGACAGGACACTTTTCGTACATAACCAGATTTCCTTTGGTCAGAAATTAGAAAATGATTTGCCCATTAAGTATAAAAAGTTTGCAGTAATGGAAAATCAATGGAGATTGGTGGGTAATGAATTATTTGATATCAATGAAGATCCAGGGCAACAAAAAAATATAGCCGAAGAAAACCCTGTTGTTGTTAAGAGACTCCAAAATTCTTATGATGCATGGTGGGAGAAACTCACACCTGTTTTCAAAGAATATAACAGTGTGGTTGTGGGTTCTAATTATCAAAAAGAAGTAGTGCTAAGTAGCCAATTTTGGCATGGGGATTATGTTCCTTATAGTCAACAACACGTCCGAAATGGCATGAAAGCCAATGGTTTTTGGGATGTTGATGTGGCAACATCTGGTTACTATATTATAACCTTGAGGAGGTGGCCTAGGGAATTGAATTTAAGCATGCATGCGATTTTACCTAAGACTGTAACAGATACCACACGCAGTTTTAAAGGTGATAAACATGAGCAGCTTCCAAGCAGGGCTATCGATGTGCAACAAGCAAGATTGCAAATCGACGAGTTTGATAAAACGGTTCCTGTTTCTAGTGAACAGAAAGAAATAAGTTTTAAAGTTGCTTTAACAAAGGGCAAACATTTTTTGAAGAGCTGGCTTATCGATGCCAAAGGAGATTCAACTGGAGCCTATTATGTTTATGTGGAACCAGTATAGTAAAAAGAGATTTTTGAGTGCTAGATACAGATAGAAATATTTTATTCAAATTAAAAATTAGAGGATAACAACATTCACATGAAGCGATTAACCTTGATATTTTTCATTGCTTGTTTTTCAAATAGTCTGGCGCAGCGTACCAATGTTGTACTGATTATGGCAGACGATATTGGTTTGGGAGATATCGGATTTTATCATACCCAAAGAACAGGAGAAGAACCCATTATACCTACTCCCAATATAGACTTGCTCATTAAAAATGGGATGCGTTTCAATGATGCACATTCTCCCGCTTCTTTATGTGCACCTACAAGATTTTCTATGCTCACGGGTAATTTCTCTTATAGAAATAAAACGCATCCTTGGGGAGTTTGGAAACCTGAAATAAAAGCTGGTATTGAACCGAATTTCACAACGATTGCTCGCATAGCACAATCAGCTGATTACAAAACCGCTTTTTTTGGAAAATGGGGCTTAGGGGGTGTTTGGAATAATTTTAATGGCAAGACTGAACAATACAAAAAGATGGATAAAGGAGCGAGGTATTTTGGCTTTGACTATGCTGTTGAATTGCCTCAAGGTATTCAAAACATGCCCTTTGCCTTTTATGAAAATAGTGAATGGTTGCCATTAAATGCTAAATCTGAACTAGTTGAACTTTCATTTGAACAAACTAAGTACGATGAAAGGGAACGACATCATAAAAGAGAAGGCCTCGGTGATTCTTACTGGGACCCAACGCTGGCTGGGTTCATTTTAGCAGATAAAGCCGTAGAATACATCCAAAATCAAAAAGCAGCTACCCCATTTTTTTTGTATTACTGCAGTCAAGCAGTACATATACCCCATACACCTTCTGAAAAATTGGATGGAATTGAAGTAGCCGGAACTACTGCAAACAAACAAGGCGATATGATCAAGGAGTTAGATATTCAAGTGGGGATGATTGTAAAAGCACTTAAGAAACAAGGTTTGTATGAAAACACATTGTTTATTTTCACTTCTGATAATGGTGGCTTAAAACATTATAATGCTAAAGGACATGATTCGAGCAATGGATTGACTGGTGCAAAAGGTTCTATTTATGAAGGTGGACACAGAGTTCCATTTATAGCAGTCTGGCCCGATAAAATCAAGCCTAATACAAGTGCTGATGTAACCATTGTTTCGCATGATATCGTAGCCACTTTAGCTGCTTTGCTCCAAACTAAATCAGTGCAAAATAAAATTTTAGATGCGGCAAATTTACTCCCTGTTCTTACCAAGGAATCTACCGATTCCTTGCATAAATATATTTTACATCAATCACAATCTTCTGGTGGACCTTATTATGCATTGCGAGAAGGAGATTGGAAGTTAGTGATGAAAACAGAAAAGCGGGAAGACTTTGAAAATTTAGAAGTAATTGGTCTGTACAATTTGCAGCAAGATGTTGCTGAGCTTCCAAAAAATAACTTAATTAACGATACCAAACAATCGAAGAGAATTGAAGAAATGCTTCAAACTTATAAAAAGATAAGAATGAATGGGGAAATTACAGTGAACCAGTAAATATTCAACTTTAAAGGCGGATGATGAAATCTAGGAATTTATGGGTTTACTTTTTGGGAATACTCTTGTTGATTTCCTGTTCGAGAGAAGATTACAATAGGGAAGTAGTAGATTTTAATTTTGACTGGTCTTTCCATTTGGATGAAAACATCAACTGGGAAAAAGTTAGGTTGCCACATACTTTTCGAGTTCCATTTAATTCTATTGAACAAAAGAATGGAAATCTGTCTCAAGCTATAGGTTGGTATAAAAAGAGTTTTAGTTTAAAAAAAGCTGATCAAGAGGAAGTAATCTGGCTCGAGTTTAAAGGTACCTATGGAAATTTAGAACTAAGGCTTAATGGTAATCTATTAAATAAAGATACTGAAAGTGGTAAAATTACCAGATATATACTATCAGAAAATGTGGTGTTTGACAAGCCTAATGAAATTTTAGTGAAGGTAGAAAATCCTTTTGACACAGGTGGTAATGAGTATCGTGGATTAGGAATTTGCCCAAGTATGCAATTAGTAAGGGCATCAACTATCTATATTAAAACTGCAGAAATTCAAGTTAGTACGAATGGAAAACAAGATGATATAGCAATAGTAAATATTTCAGCGAAAATCCAAAATAATCAAACTAATACTTTAGTAAAGGCTACTATCATTGACCCAGATGGAAAAAAAATCTCATCCCATGAGTTAAGTAGTAATAATGCTTTTTCAAAACAGGTTGAAATACCAAATCCTCAACTTTGGGAATTATCAAAACCACATCTCTATCAATTAACTTTACAAGTCTTAGATGAGTCTATTCAAATAGATTCTATTTCCAGAAAATTTAGCATTCGGTCTATTGATTTCAAAACTGATGATTTTATTTTAAATAGCATCAGGCAAAAAATAAAGGGGGCTAATATTTCGCCAAATGCAGGAATAATAGGTTCAGATATAACTAAGCCTAGCTGGATATATGCCATCAATAAATTGAAGTCAATAGGTGTAAATACAATCAGTTTACCCAAAGATTTAGACACAACTGAAATTCAAGAATACTGCGATGAGCTAGGAATGCTTTTAGTTGATAGAAATTTTACCCATCAAGGATTTCCTACTATGGATGTAAATGATTTGAGAGATGATTACTTTTTTGATTATGCAGGATTTCAAACAGCAAAAGGGCATTATTTTCAAAGTTTATGGAATGATCGACCTAAAGTGTTTGCCCTTACAAGTAGCACTAAAACTTCAGTACTTTCATCAAACTCAAATGATGATGCACAACAGACACAGAATTTGCTAACTGCTTTGAATGAGCATTGGAACTATAATGAAGGGGAGGAAGTATTGGTTCAAGTTTATACCAATTGCGATGAGGTTGAATTGCTAGTAAATAATAAAAGCAAAGGAAGGAAAAAATTAAAGGACTTTGCTCAAGAAAAAATAATCAAATGGATTATTCCTTTTGAAGCAGGAAATGTAATTATTAAGGGCTTCAAAAATGGAAAACATGTTGCTGGTCATGCACTATTTACCAACAACAATGCTTTTTCGGCAAAGCTCTTTTCAGATAAGGATACTTTAAGGGCAGACAAATATGATTTAGCTTTTGTGGAATTACATGTTTATGATGATGGAGGTCACAAAATGAATGGAACTGACCTGCCTGTAAAATTTACAATTAGTGGCAAAGGTGAGATATTAGGTGTTAGTAATGGCTTAGCTGATAATTCAATAGAAAAACAAGATAACAAAGTAAATACACATAAAGGGAAGGCAATAGCCATTGTTAGAAATACAGGTAAACCTGGAGAGATAATAATTCAAGGTTGGTTAGAGGAACGTCAAGTAGCAGAGAAGAAAATACTTGTTAGGCAATAGTATATACTTGATACTTTATCTGACATACTTTTTAATTAGACCCTCTTTTTAGTACTAAATTATCCCCCATATAATGAAGTAGTAATTTCTAATTTTATAAAAATAAGCATTCATGCTTTACTATCAATCTAATATGATAGTAAGAGAAAGCAAAGACAAATTTCATATGAAACGAACATGAATTTTCATCATATCAAATTCACAGAGGGGAAATGATTAAAATTTATGTGAGTTCCTGAATGTATTCAAATTTTTTGAATATTCAGAAATCAAAAAATTTTAAACAGATGAAACAAATTAAAAATTTCAGTCTAGTTCTGCCTAGTTTTTTAACAATATTCCTCATTCTTTTTGGCTTGAATTTGTGCTTTTCACAAGAGAAAGGTGCCTTTCCATTCATCTTACCTAAAGAAAAACCAGACCGACCTTTAAGTGCGGCAATGGAAAGAAATTATGATGCTTACATGGCTCCTAGGCCAGAAAGTAATGAACTATATTCCCTCTTTAAATACACTGAGCTGAAAGGTTTTGATTACAATAATCATGATGGAACAATTTCTCGTAGGGATCCTTCGAAAGTAATTTTCGCCAATGGTAAATATTATGTATGGTATACCTACAGAAACACTTCTACTTCACCCAAAGGAGCTGAAGCCAGTAATGATACAATACCCTCAACAGATTGGGATCTTTCTGAAATATGGTATGCCACCAGTGAAGATGGTATTACTTGGAAGGAACAAGGCGTTGCCGTACCTAGACCTCCAAAACCCAACATTGGTTGGCGTTCTGTAACTACTACAGATATATTGGTCTGGGAAGGGAAGTATTATCTCTATTATCAAGGATTTATGGAAGCTAGTGGAAAAAGAGGGGATGATTGCCCAGTAGCAGTTTCTTATGCAGATTCTCCAGATGGTCCGTGGACTCCTTACAACAAAATTATAATCCCAAATGGTAATAAAGGAGAGTGGGATCAATATTCTATACATGACCCTTATCCCATTGTAAGAGATGGAAAGATATGGATATACTATAAATCTGATTTTGATGGTGACCCGAGACTAATTCGAATGCAAGGTTTAGCCATCGCAGATAATCCATTGGGACCTTTCAAAAAGCATCCACTCAATCCCATTATCAATTCAGGCCATGAAACTACTTTATTTCCTTTTAAAGAAGGAATTGCCGCACTGGTCATTAAAGATGGGAATGAGCATTTCACTATCCAATATGCTGAAGATGGCGTGAATTTCGAAATAGCTGCTATTTCTAAACTAATGCCTACAGCGGCAGGCCCTTTTGTGGCCGATGCTTTTACCAATACTAAATACGGTCGAGGGATAACTTGGGGCATGTCACATATTACCAATGCCACTCAATGGTCCGAAAATCATGCAATCCTCTTAAGGTTCGATTGTGATTTAAGTTTGGATGTACACGATCCTGAAATGAAAAAGCACAACACCTATTATAAGCCAGCTTTTTATTATCAACACGGCCTAAGTAAAAAGCAAAAAGAAAGGATAAAACATGAAAATGAAAAGATTTTAAGCAATGAATAGAAAGCTGATAAAATGGATATGTGTAATACTGTTGGGTTGTACTTTTGAAATGCAAGCCACGGAATACTTTGTAGCTAAAAATGGCAGTGATAATAACATAGGTACTGAAGATGCTCCCTTTTTAACCATTCAAAAAGCAGCATCAGTGATGCAAGCTGGTGATATTTGCTTTATAAAAGAAGGCGTTTATCGAGAAACTGTGAGCCCTGTACAGTCAGGAACTGAAGACAACCCCATCATTTTTAAGGTTTTCGAAGATGACTCTGTAGTAGTTGCTGGTACAGAAATGATTGGTAACTGGCAACCACATGAAGGCGCTGTTTACAGAGCTTCTAATGAAAACAATTTAGATGTACGTTTCAGAATGCTTTATGTGAATGGGAAAGTTATGGATATTGCCAGATGGCCCAATAATATAGATAAAAATCCATTTACAGTTGAAGCAGCATTGGTTAATGGTGGTTCAAAATCACATATCGAAAGTCAAAATATTCCGGCTATAGACTGGGAAGGAGGCTTTGTTTGGTACCTTGGCGCCCATTCAGGAACGAGTTGGACAAGGCCTATAAATTCGGTCTCAGGAGGGAATATTTCATTTGATGAAGTTCCTGATAAGTGGCCATTCAATCCTCATAATCCTACGGTTTTTAGAAATAACAATAGAGGAAGGTATTTTCTTTTTGGCGTATTAGGTGCATTAGATACCGAAGAAGAGTGGTTTTATGATTCTTCTGAGAAAATGGTGTATTTACAAGCGCCTAAAGGACTGAACCCAAATGTATTGAATGTAGAAATTACAGCAAGGACAGAAGCTTTTGATATCACCAAAGATTATATCCATATTGATGGAATTCAAATCTTTGGTGCGCGAATTAGGATTGATGCAGATTATTGCGAAGTAAGAAATACGATAGTAAAATATGGGCATTATGCTTTAGATGAACTAGATAATGAGAATGCCCAAGACCCGCGGGGTTCGATTACACTAGAGGGAAGCTATAATTTAATAGAAAGTAATTTAATTGAATTTGGTAGTGCGAATGGGGTAGCTTCTCTTTTTTCTTGGAAAGGAAGTACCAATAATGTAGTCAACAATAACATTATCCGCTCATTTAATACAGTTGGTATTCATTCTGATTTGATCCGTGCAAATACACCCAATATGACAATCACAAATAATACTCTTTATTTGGCTGGACGCGATGGAATATACAATAGTGGGGTAGATGGTGTAATAGCCTATAATGATGTTTATGATGTGATGAGGATCAATAACGATGCGGGTATATTTTATACTGTTGGGAATGCTCAAAATAAAAATACTGTCATTCACCACAATTGGTTTCATGATTCTGCTGGCCCTGCCTATGCCGATGGCCGAGCAGCAGGCATTTATCTAGATAACCACAGTAAAGGCTATGTGGTACACCATAACATGGTTTGGAATATCACTTGGTCAGGTATTCAAATTAATTGGGATAATTGGAACATAGATATCTACAATAATACAATCTTTGAATCGGAATCTGCCATGGGTAGATGGGCAGGACCCAATGGCACTAATTACACCATAGATGATATTGTAATTGAAAATAATTATGCCAGCAAAGAAGATTGGATTGGTACTAATGTTTCTAACACTACCAATCATATTTCCGAAACTTCTCCATTTATTTCTTTTGATGATCGTGACTTTAGACCAAATTCAACTTCAAGCTTAATAGACGGGGGTAAAGAAATTATAGGAATTACAGATGGTTATACAGGGAATAGTCCTGATATAGGTGCTTATGAACATGATGTTTCACCTTGGAAACCTGGAGCAGATTGGGAGACTTATGCATTAGATACTAGTTTTACAATAGATGAAGAGGTAGTAACTTCCATAGACTTTGAAGTAAAAGAAGAAACTTTTTTTTACCCAAATCCAGTTTCACATCGAGCCATTCTTTCTCCAGTCATCAAACATTTTCAAATTATAGATGTAAACGGGAAAGTGGTTTTATCTCAATTTGTAGACAATACTTTGAGTGGGCATAGAATAAATCTCTCAGATTTTCAGGCTGGCATTTACTTTATTAAGGCAGTTGTTCAAAATAATGATATTGTGACGCAAGCTTTCCTCAAACAATAAACTTGCTTTTTAAGGCTGAAAATCTGACATTAATAATTGTAAAAAAGGATTAACCTGGCCTTATCTGATAATGAGATTGTTAAAAGAAAATCTAAGAAAACACATAACACTTTCAGAAGAGGAGTTAGATGTGATTTGTGATTATTTTGAACCACGTTATATTGGCAAAGGAGAATTTTTACTTTCCCAAGGAAACATATGCAGGTATGAAGGTTTTGTATTGGAAGGATGTTTTAGGATCTATTCCTTGGATGATAAGGGAAATGAAAACGTACTTTATTTTGCTGTACAAGATTGGTGGTTAATTGATATTGATAGTTTTATGAATAATCTACCATCAAGCCTAAATATTCAAGCATTAGAAAATAGTAAAGTCCTTTTGATCAGTAAGTCATCTAAAGAAACATTGTACAGACAATTGCCCATCGTTGAAAGACTATTCAGGATTATGTCTCAAAAAGCATTGGTAGCTTGGCAAAGGAGATTAATTCGCAATCATACTTTGACAGCTAAAGAAAGATATAATCATTTTGTGCAAACATACACGAATATATCTTCCAAAATTACTGATAGGCAGATAGCTAGCTACTTAGGCATTACTCATGAATTTCTGAGTAAAATTAAAAAAAATAGCAGCCAATAATTTTAGCGTCTTTTTGTTGAACTAGTTCAATTTTTTTATCAATTCCATTCAAGACTTTTGCTTATCAGGGCTGCGAGTTTTAATGACAAAAAACATCTCATTTGTTTTTGCCAAATCATAAGAATCTAATTACGGGGCAGCTCTATTTATTCTAAACAATTAATAAACAAATTAATGAAAAAGAAAATAGCATATTTAACTTCTGTAATCATAGCCATTTCAATTCACACACACTTGGCATATGCTCAATTAGCAGATGACCTTACCCATGAGGAAGCCATTTCAGCAGCTTTGGCAGCAAAAAAGAAAGCTGAAGAAATTGGGGTTTTAATGAATATTGCAGTAGTTGACGCTGGAGCAAACCTCAAAGCATTTATACGTATGGATGGTTCTTATTTAGGAAGCATCGATATAGCTATTAAAAAGGCAAAAACAGCCCGCTACTTTAATATAGAAACTGGAGAACTAGGGAATTTGGCGCAACCAGGTGGTGCAATTTATAATATTGAGCATTCTAATGGAGGACTCATAACATTTCCTGGTGGCGTTCCCATAAAAGACGAAAATGGAAATATCATTGGGGCTATAGGCATTAGCGGTGGAACAATAGAACAGGATCATGAAATTGCATTGGTTGGAGTAAAAGCGGTGCTAGATTCAGACTAAGTAAATCTTCAATTCACCTAATATTCAATACAATACTTAATATATTAAGATAGCATTAAAGGAAAAAGTGATGATAAAACAAATAATTTTAATTGGTCTTCTAGTTCAAACTTCTGTAGTTTTTTCACAAACTACTAGTAAAAAAGATGCTCAATTTGAACTAATATTAGTTGATTCTGCCAATACGACAAATAATACAGTAACAGCAACTGCATACAAGCTAAATAACCAACATTTCGTATATGCGGCAGGAGATGGTGGGTATTTAGATGCTTTTCAACTTCATGAAAATGGTGCGCTTACTTTAATAGAAAACTATGAGTTAAATAAAGGAAAAGGGCCAGGAAGAGGAATTGTAGCTGATAATATTTCGGGTAATCATTATCTGTTTGTGGGAAATAAAGGTGGTAACGCTGTAGAGGTTTTTCGAATCAATCAAGATGGTAGGCTTAAGCGGGTTTTTATATTGCATGATAATGAAGAAACGCATTTAGGCACTGTCATTACGCTACAAGTGGTGCATATGAAGCAATCATCTTATCTTTTTGTAGGAGGATTGGAGCAAACGCCTGGTTTAAGTTGCTTTAAAATAGAATCCGACGGAAAATTGGCTCACGTTCAATCTATGAAAGATGATGACAAAATACATACAGACGGAATTATAGGGATGTATGTTCATAAGATCAATGGGAAAACATTTCTATTTACCGGTGGATTCCAAGATAATGGCATTAGTAGCTTTAGAGTGCATCAAGATGGACATTTTGAAAATATAAATAACATAGCCGATAATACAACTGACCGTTACTTAACTGGGGCTTATCCTGTGAATGGCGTAACATTAGGAGAAAATCATTATGTAATTGTAGGGCATAGACATCATAAATATTATAAAAGAATCGATTTTATAAAAAAGAAAGACTTTGTATTTCACGGTGATGGCGTGAGTGTATTTAAGGTTAATTCGGTTGGAGCATTAATTCCTCATGATGTGCTGGTTAATGATGCGTTGACCAAACTTGCTGGGCAAACGCGTATTGAAGTGTTAAAAGTAAGTGAATCTGAAGCATTCTTTGCAGTAGGAACTCGAGATGACCAAAGTATACAACTATGTAAACTCAATAAAGATGGAAAGCTTTCCCCTATCAGCTCTTTGAATACAGGGTTTCCAATTTATTATGGGATGGCTTCAAAGAAAATTGGCAATGAGTATTTCTTTTTAGCTGGCGCTGTTGATCAAAAAGTAAAAAAGCTTTTTTCTTATAAAGTAGACTATATTTCAAGTCAGACAGATATTCCTAAAAAAGTACTTCGCCATGTAGTGAGTATTAACTACAAAGACGACATTCCCGAAGATCAGGTTAATGAAGCTATTCTTGATTTTACGAATCTGAAAACTAAAATACCTGAAATCATCAGTTTTGAATGGGGCTTAAATAACAGTACTGAAGGGCATAGCAAAGGCTTCACTCACGGTTTTATACTTACTTTTAAAGATGAAGCTTCACGTGATATTTATTTGAACCATCAAGAACATCTGCTTTTAGTGGAACGCGTTAAACCTATAATTGAAGACCTCTTTGTAATCGATTTTTGGGTAGATAAAGATTCCGTACCAAAGTCAATTCCATAATAGGGATATTGCTGGCTATTATAGATTAGTGATTAGAAGGATTAAAAAAAATATCATTTTCATATATAAATATTCCTCAATTCTTACCATCATAGACTTGCGTAGTAATCCCATTTGTTCACATGATTATTTTTATGCCCACCATTTAGCAATGTTCGCCATTCCATAGGAATGAAACTGTTATAAATTACCGTATTCTTATGTAGGTAAAACCTCGTAGAGGTGATATTTATTCATACAAGCAGATTTAACACCCCTAAAGGGGTTGATCATTAATACTTTCTCTTAAATGAACTATCATAATGGGATTCCTACGGAATCTGCATCAAATAAAAGTGATACCTTATTTCGTCTAATTCCCTTACTATACATTTTTACATTTTCATTCCCTTGGGCTGTGTTGCACACCACGAGGCATACAGTCCTTATGATAATTTATAAGTGGATTGGAGGCCTTGTTAGCCACGCCAAAATCCAAGGCGATGATTTTTTCTTGCTAATATCATTATTCCCATTTTTCATCGATTATCTTTTGAATATGGGGATACGCTACATCTTCTTCATTTAGCTCTTTTCTTGTCGATAACAACTCTTGTTTCATCTCAGCAATAAGCGCTTGATGATCAGGATGCGTATATAAATTATTGATTTCGTCAGGGTCAGTTTGTAAATCGTAAAATTCCCAAGCAGCAGGTGTTTGTTCTATCATGAAAGAGTTTTTCTTCCAAGGCATAGAAGGTGTCCCCAATTTTTCTAAATTATAGTGCATGCCATAGTAAAATATTAACTTATACCTATCTGACCGAATACCGAAATGGGCAGGATTGTCATGATGCATCATGTGCATCCAATACCTGTAATAAGTATATTTCCGCCAATTTTCAGGCTCTTCACCTTTTGTTACTTGGCTAGCAAAACTATTACCTTGCATATAATCTGGTGCTTTACCACCAGCTAGTTCTATCATGGTAGGGGCAAAGTCAGTGTTGTTGATCAATAGATCTGAAGTTCCTTTCATTCCCTTTGGATGGTAGACGATAAAAGGCATTCTCATCGATTCTTCATACATCCATCTTTTGTCCATGTAATCGTGTTCGCCTAACATAAAGCCCTGATCTCCAGTGTAAATAATAATGGTATTTTCCCAAAGGCCAGCAGTTTTGAGATAGTCAAACAACCTGGTCAAATTATCGTCTACTCCTTTTACGCAGCGTAGATAGCGTTTAAGATATTCTTGATAAGCTTCGTGTTTTGCTTCATCGCCTACAATATCTTCAGATACTTCAAAATCTTGTGCATAATTTCTAATAGGATGCCTACGGCCAATAGAAGTTCCAATTCTATTGAGGAGGCTGTCATTTTTACCTCTTGTCGCTTCGGACCCAAAATTAGGTTGTTCATATAAATTATCTGGTTCAGGAATCTCAGTATCAGCTAAATATGTTTCGTATCTAGGTGCATACTCAAACATATCATGTGGCGCTTTATAATGATGCATTAAGAAAAATGGCTTCTCAGAATCTCTTTCTTTCAACCAATTAAGCGTTAAATCGGTAATTACATCTGAACTGTGGCCTTTGTATTTTTCTGTATTTTCAGGCCAGTTTTTATCTCCTCTTATTCTGAAAGTAGGATCAAAATAATCCCCTTGTAGTTTAAGTACTTGGTAATAATCAAAAGCAGCCGGTTCTTCTTTTAAATGCCACTTTCCAATTATAGCTGTTTCGTAGCCTAATTTTTTTAATTCTTTTGGTAAGTACTGGCGGGTTTCATCTAAGCGACCATCAAGATCAAGCACGCCATTTGTTTGAGGATACTGACCTGTCATAATAGACGCTCTACTTGGTGTGCAAATGGAGTTATTACAATATACATTGTTAAAAATAATACCGTCAGTTCCTAGTTTGTCGAGGGTAGGTGTAGGATTAAGACTTGCCAACCTACTTTTATAAATGCCAAATGCCTGGGTTGTATGATCATCAGACATGATGAAAATAATATTAGGTTTTTGGTTTGTTTTCTCTTGATTACAAGAGGAGAGAAATGCAATGAGTAGAACAAAGATAAGATAGGTTGGACGTTTCATTTTCATAAAAATTTATCGACTTTAAAATCGAATGTTGTATTGAGATATCTACTGTAGATTATTGATCAAATGCTTATTTAGTAATTTTTCATTTACTGAAATATATGAAAAAGTCACCAGTTTGTAATGACCTTTATATTTGCAGAAGCAGGGCTAATCCAATTATCAAACTGTTCCAAAATATGTTGATAAGATACATTAGCAGTTATGTAAGCCTCAGCATTAAATTTTCCTTTTCTTAAAGCTTCAGTCACAAAATTAAAATCTTCTTCTGTGGCATTTCTACTGCAAAGTAATGTGGTTTCTTTCGCATGTATTTTTGGATGAGCGAAAGAAATGGAACCCTTATGCAAACCAACTAAAACATAATTCCCTCCGTGTCGCATGTAATCTGTGCCTGATTCAATAGCCCTTTTATTTCCTGTTGCATCTATTACATGCTTAGATAATTGACCATTTGTAATTTTGTCTATTTCTTCTACTGGGTTATTTAGAACATTAACCGTAAAATCTGCCCCAAAGCTTTCTTTCACCACTTTTAATCGAGATTCATTTAAATCAAGTGCAATTACTGTAGCCCCTAAGTACTTACACAAACCAATAATTCCAATACCAATAGGTCCGCATCCCATTACTGTAACGGTATCACCTTTTTTAACTCCCGCTCTTCTGATAGCATGTGCGCCAATGGCCAAAGGCTCAACTATTGTAATCTGGTCAAGACTTATGTCATTTGCTTTTATCAATAGCTTATTGGGGATAACTATTGTATCTTGCATACCTCCATCTGTATGTACACCCAATACTTTAATATGTTGGCAACAGTTTGTTTTTCCACTTTTACATGCAATACATTTCCCACAATAGATATAGGGCATCACAATAACTTGATCACCTTTTTCAATCCCTTTTTCATTTTCATCTATATCAATAATAACACAGCCTAATTCATGCCCAAGAACTCTAGGGTAATTGAAAAATGGTTGATTCCCTTTGAAGGCATGGAGGTCTGTGCCGCAAATACCCACTTTCTTGACAGCTAGTAGTGCTTCACCTTCTTTTCTTTTAGGTTGTTTTTTCTGCTTAAGCTGGAAATGGTTGGGTTCTTCACAAACTATATATTTAATATCTTCCATTTAGTAAAAATATAATGTTTTATAGCTGGTTGGCTGTGAAAACCTTTGCTCAGATAGTTTACTATCGAGATAAATTTGAAGTCCTATATTGCGTGAAATTTATCTATTTCAGGAAATCAAAGTTTTAGGTTAAATCAAACTAACATCTTAATTGGATTTCATAAATTATGGACTTAGGCATTAAAGATAAGGTAGTTGTGGTAACTGGAGGTGCAGGAATAAAAGGAAGTATAGGAGAGACCATTGTACAACATTTAGCTTTAGAAGGGGCTATTCCGGCTATTATCGATCGTAACCCAAGAGGATTTGAGTACGAGAATTTATTGCAGCAAAATGGGATTGATGCATTGTTTGTTCAAACGGATTTAACTGAGCCAACACAAATCGAATCAGCAGTTAAAAAAATAGTAAGCAAATATGGTAGAGTAGATGCTGTGATCAACAATGTGGGAGTGAACGACGGTGTGGACTTAAGCAGTAGCTATGAGGATTTTATTTATTCATTGAAATTGAATTTGATAAGTTATTTTCTAACAGTGAAACACCTTCTACCGCAGTTAAAAATCTCTAAAGGTTCTATTTTAAATATAGGTTCTAAAGTAGCTTTTACTGGTCAAGGAAATACTTCTGGCTATGCTGCTTCAAAAGGAGGAATTTTAGGATTAACGAGAGAATGGTCAGTTGATCTTATTCAGTTTGGTATTAGATGTAATTGTCTTATCATTTCCGAAAGTTGGACACCTGCTTATGAAAATTGGATAAATACAATAGAAAATGGAATGCAAAAATTAGATGAGATCAAGCAGAAAATTCCTTTGGGTAACCGAATGACGATGCCTGAAGAAATAGCCAATACAGCTTTGTTTCTGCTATCTAACTTATCATCACATACCACTGGTCAATTTGTATTTGTTGATGGTGGATATGTGCACCTAGACCGCGCTTTACTGCATGACAAGTAACACTTCAAATTTTAAAATTATAATCGAATGAAACGCTATTGCCTTGCTTGTGATTTGAAAGATGACCCTGAACTGATTAAAGAATACAAATCATACCATGCTGCAGGAAAAGCTTGGCCAGAAATAACGCAGAGTATTCTAGATGCAGGTATTACCCATATGGATATTTATTTAATTGGGAATCGATTATGCATGATGATGGAAGTGGATGATACTTTCGATTTTAACAAAAAGGCAGCGTTAGATAAAAACAATCCTAAAGTTCAAGATTGGGAAAAACTCATGTGGAAGTTTCAACAAGAATTACCTTGGGCGGAAAATGGAGAAAAATGGATGCTTATGGAAAATATCTTCCAATTGGGAGCTTAAAACATTCACTTTAATAAAATCCCCCTTTAAATCTAAACAATTACTACCTGCTCATGACATAATCAAATTATATATTTGGGTATAAACTAAACATTATCATGACTAGAGGCAGAGTTAAAATCACAGATATTGCTAAAGAACTGGGAGTCTCCACATCAACAGTTTCAAGAGCATTAAGTAATGAAGGTAGAATTAGCACTAAAACTAGAAAGGCGGTAGTAAATATAGCAGAAAAATGGGGCTACAAACCCAATCCATTTGCTGTGAATCTGTTAAAGAAAAAATCAAAAAATATTGGTTTGATCCTTCCTGAGTTTACCCATCATTATTTTTCTAAAGTGCTAAGTGGTGTCAATAAAGTATTAAGTGCAAAAGGCTACCATTTGATTATTAATACGCATGAAGGTGAACTAGAAAAGGAAAAGAAAGCCATTGATGTTTTAAATTCTTTAAGGGTCGATGGCATTATTGCCTCTTATGCTCGGGAAACAGTGAATTTTGAACACTATCTAGATTTAATGGAAGATAATGTTCCACTGGTATTTTTAGATAGAATGTGTGAAGATTTAGATACATCGTATGTGGTAACTGATGATTTTCAAGGTTGTATGGATGCTATCAATTTTTTAGTAGAACAAGGGCATACTCGAATAGCACATATTCATGGACCAAATAATTTGTCTACAAGTTTCAATAGATTAGTTGGTTACAAAGAAGCCCTCAAACAAAATCATTTAACTTTTAATGAGGACTTAATTATTCAATCAGAGAATGAAGATTGGAAAACAAAACTTGTAGATTTGGTATCATCAAATGATATTGATGCCATACTATGTTTTAATGATTACATGGCATTTGAGGCTTCAGAAATAATTAAGAATTTAGGAAGAAGTATACCTGATGATGTTGCACTGATTGGATTTGCAGATGAACCGTTAGCAAAGTATATGTCTCCAAAATTAACTACTATCATGCAGCCAGCCGAGTTGATGGGACAGAAGGCAGCTGAAATCTTATTATGGCATATTGATAATCCAGAGATATTTGAATGTAAATGTAAAACCTTGCCAACTAAGCTAATAAAGAGGGAGTCCACTAAGAAAGAAACAAAAGTATTGAGCCCAATAAACTTCTCATGAAAAAACGCAAAAATATTTATTTCTACAGTACGTCGGTAATAGGTTTACTGTTCCTTTTATTTAGTTATTGTGCAGTATTTGGGCAGGGAAAAGTTATTGGAGAATTAAAAAAATGGCATAAAGTAACGATAGATTTTAATGGACCTCAAGTAAGTGAAACGGATGAATATAATCCTTTTTTCAATTACAGGTTGAATGTAACCTTTACACATGCTGAATCTGGTAAAAAATACAAAGTACCCGGTTATTTTGCTGCGGATGGAAATGCGGCTCAGACCTCTGCCAATTCTGGTAATATTTGGAGGGTTCATTTTGCTCCCGATGAAATAGGGGAATGGAGCTACGAGGTAGACTTTAGAAAAGGAAATTGGGCAGCTATAAGCGATAAATTAAAGACAGGTGCTTCGGGAGAGTTTATGGATAAGCACAAGGGTACTTTCACAATTCTTCCATCAGATAAAACAGGCAAAGACTTTAGAGCTAAAGGGAGATTGAGTTATATAGGTCAACATTATCTGCAGTTTGAAGAGACTAAAGAATATTTCATAAAACAAGGCCCAGATGCACCAGAAAATTTGCTTTCCTATGCAGACTTTGATGGCACCTTTCAGAATGATGGGCATGGCGATAACTTTATTAAGAACTGGCAACCACACTTACAGGATTGGAAGGAGGGAGATCCTACTTGGCAAGGGGAACGTGGGAAGGCCTTGATTGGGGCACTCAATTATTTGGCATCAAAGGGAATGAATGCTTTCTCATTTCTAACCCTGAATATTATGGGTGATGACAAGAATGTATTTCCGTATATTGATTATGACAGCTATGATAGAATAGATGTTTCCAAATTAGATCAATGGGAAATCTTATTCAACCATGCACAAAAGCTTGGTTTATTCTTACATTTCAAGACTTCAGAAGTTGAAAATCAAGGATTACTCGACAACGGTGGGGTAGGTGCCTACCGTAAATTGTATTACAGAGAATTAATAGCCAGGTTTGGACATCACTTGGCCTTAAATTGGAATTTGGGAGAAGAAAACGGCGATTGGGTCAAAAACCATCAAACACCACCACAATTTACACAACAAAGATTGGCAATGGCCCAATATTTTTATGATAAGGATCCTTACCACCACCATATAGTTATTCACAATGGCAACCCTTTCGACGATTTACTAGGTGATAAGTCAAAAATAACGGGTCCTTCTGTACAAACAAGCCGACAAGATTTTAGCTTAGTGCATAGAAAGGTGATAGAATGGAGAGAAAAATCTGTAAAAGCAGGAAAATTGTGGGCAGTGGCTGTTGATGAGCCTGGTGATGCACAACATTCTTTACTCCCAGATAGTGAAAACCCTGAACATAATTTAGCTCGGAAGAATGCATTATGGGGAGCATTAATGGCAGGAGCTTGGGGTGTGGAATGGTATTTTGGTTACAAACATGAACACTCAGATTTGACTTGCCAAGATTGGCGATCTAGGGATTTATTTTGGGAACAGTGTAAATATGCATTAGATTTTTTTACTGAAAATAATTTGCCTCTTGTTGAAATGAATCCGAGTGACGGACTACTTTCCACTGAGGATTATTGTTTTGCTAAAACTGATGAAGTTTATGTAGTATATCTCAAAAATGGAGGAGAAACAAAATTAGATTTAGAAAATGCCAATGGTGAATTTATGCTGAAGTGGTTCAATCCCAGAACTGGTCAGTATTTAAATAAAGAGCAAAAGATTAAAGCAGGTAAAAAAGCTATGATTAACTCTCCAGAAGATAATGATTTGGATTGGGTAGCCTTAATAAGGAAATAGTCTTATTAGTAATTTTAATTTTTGATGTATATAGAAAGTAATTATTTGATGTTCTATATCATGAGCCTAAGCCATTGTTATTAAGATACATTGCCAATAACCTGTAGGGTAGAAAGATTTGGTGATGGACTTCCTCCTTTATCCTCAATAGTTACGGCAAAGGTATCTGCTTTTTCAATATCTTTCATTAATAGCAAACCTTCAGAAGGGTCAAAAACACCAGCATCAATAGGTACACCATCAACCAATGCCCATAATTGGTATTGCTGATTACTAGACAAATCTCCTAGATTACCTGTGCCAAGATATACTTTGTTTTCATTAGCATTCCAAAATACAATGGCTTGGTTTTGAGGTGCATTATCTGTACCTGCTAGAATAACTCTTTTATAATCGGGGGAAGTAGCAATTTCCACTTTTTTTGATATAGTTTCAAGCGCTTCATTGGTAGTGTTTAAACTTGAAATAACAGATTGGCTTTCAGTAAGAAGACTTGTATATCTAGTTTCAGCATCCTGCCATTTGTTCCAAAAAAGAAAGGCAGCTACTGCCAATGATACAGTTACGATAATACTTGCAGCAGCGGCATATTTTGTTAGTTGATAGAAATTGCTTGTCTTTTCCTCTTTATTCGAAATACTTTCAATAATGGATTTTTTAACCTTTTGAGAAGGGGTAACACCTTGCATAAATGCTAATTTTGATAATGTATCTTCAACTTTTTCATAAGCGGTTCTTACCTCCTCATCATTCTCTAGGAAAGATTCAATGGTCTTGGCCTCTTCTTTGGAGACATCTCCCGAAAGGTAAGCTTCTAACCATCCTCCGTTTATGATCTCTTCTTTATTCATATTTTCTCCATTATATTTCGCAATTTACCCATACATGCTCTCATTCTTGTTTTAATTGTTCCCAAGGGAATTAACAGCTGCTCTGAAATATCTTTATGAGTATAACCCATAAAAAAGTTCATTTTTATCAGTTTTGTACATGAAGCATCTAATTGGTTAACTATTTCTTTTAGCCCGTGTTCCTCTTCGCCTTTATGTTTTCCCAGATTATCTACGAAAGAATCGAGCGCAATGGATGTTAAAGAAATCTTGAATTCTTTGGAACGTCTAGTATCAATGGCTGTATTTCTTGCAATTCTATACATCCAAGTAAATAATTTTCCTTTACTTGAATCAAAACTATCTATCTGTTCCCATATTTTAATAAAAACATCTTGTAGTACTTCTTCAGCAGTTTGTTCGTCACCTAATGTTCTTACGATAATACCATACAATGCAGCAGAATAGTGTTCATACAGATATTCCAATGCCATCTCATCTCTTTCCTTGAGGCGTCTTACTATGGTTACAATAATATCAGTACTGTTGTGCAAATCGCTTACATTAAAAGTATTTCAATTTTACATTTCTTAGAAAACAAAGATAGTTTAAACTATCGCAATGATAAAAATAAGTAGTTTAACTTATTTTCTGATCACTGAAATTCTAAAGAGAACAACATCACGATTATTAACTAATCATAGGTTGAAATTTTGTGAGGTAGATACTTCATGATTTCCCTTCGAGAGAAATATTTAAAAATAATGGCAAACTATAAATCCAAACCAAGCTCGAGTCTCGTAAGTCTATCGACAATTTTTTAGGTCAATCATTTTTTAACTAAACAATATGGAAATATGTCGAGAACATCACTAAGATTCATGAGGCAATTATTGTTGGTCATACCCTTGCTAGGATGCCATCAATTATTTGCATCAAGTCACAGAGAAGCACCCTTGATTGCCAACGATCCATTGGCAGACAATACGGATGTGTACGCCTTTAGAAGCCCTGAAAATCAGGATAAGATTATTTTGATAGCCAATTATATTCCTGGCCAATTACCCCATGGTGGTCCCAATTATTATACATTCGGAGAGAACATCAGGTACGAGATACACATTGACAACAATGTAGGAACACAAGGAGATGATATTATCTACCGCTTTACTTTCGACCAAGAAAACGAAGATCCTAGCACTTTCTTCAATATCAGGCTGGGCAAACAAAACCTGAAAACTACCTACACATTAGAGAGAAGTATTGATGGAGGAAATAGTTTCGAAGCCATCATCACCGAGGGAATTGTGCCGCCCTATAACATTGGCGCAAGATCGATTGAAAGTGGAGTAGGACTTGGGACTACTTATGAGACCCTTTTTCAAAATGCTATTACCATGGCAACTACTGGCGAAAAAGTATTTTGTGGTCCTACCGATGACCCTTTCTTTGTGGATCTCGGTGGTATTTTTGATCTTGGCGATTCGCCTAGACAAAACACAAATATTGTTAGAGATGGGTTAGCTGAATTTAATGTTCACACTATCGCAATTGAGGTTGATATTGCTACCTTGCAAAAAGATGGGAAATCAGTGAGTAAAGCAGCCAACATACTGGATCCAGACTATGTGATAGGTGTATGGGCTTCTGCAAGTAGGCCAGCTATCCAAACTTTAGGAATACTAGGTGAAAAACCAATAGACTCAGGTGAGTGGATTCAAGTTTCTAGGCTAGGCATGCCCCTGACCAATGAAGCAGTGATACCGATAGGAGAAAAAGACGAATGGAACGCAAGGACCCCCTACAATGAAAACCCAGCACACTTTGAGTATTTCTACAATCCTGAATTGTCATTGTATATGGACGATTCTTTATTTGGCGGTGCAGTTCCTGCTTTTAAAGCGCTTAGGATCCAACGCAACTCATTGGGCGCTTTTGATTTTGGCAATGGGCAAGATGGGCTATTTGGCTTGAAAGGCAATCCTGCCCTTGCAGGAACAGCATTGGATGATGCAGTTTTTGGAACATTGTTGTTACCTGGCCCAGGAAAGCCTCGTTCTGTCGACCTATGGCCTGCCTTCCATACAGGAGTACCGAACCTGGCACCATATCAGTTAGCGACAGGCAAGGCGGGTAATCCATTGGCAGCGGGAAAACCCTTCGTAAACAATTTCCTTCCGAACGGTGGGGATATGTTACGGCTCAACATGGCAGTACCTGTTACCCCAAGAGATGATGCAGGCTTCAATGCTTTAGGCTTGATCAATGCAGCTGTTTTAGGCTTGACGGATACCACTTATAACCAGTCTACAGAGATACAATTCATCCCGAATATGGATGGGTTCCCCAATGGAAGAAGACTGGAAGATGATGTGACCAGGATAGAGCTCCAAGCAGTTTCAGGAGTCGTATTGGCAGCCATCGGTTTATGGTACGATGATTTCGATGCCAGTAATCCCAATGCTTCCCCAGTGACCAATCAGTTACTCAATGTTTTGACCTATTCCACAGGCGTAGAAGAAAATGACAAGTCATTTAGTAGCACATTTCCCTTTGTAGCCTTGCCTTGGAGTGGGACAGAATCAGGTGAGAAGTTCGCCATAGAATAAGACAGCTACTTTTTAAACTTCATTAAATGAATAAAAAAATGAAACATAAAACACTTTTTGAATATATCGGACTGGTATTAGTAGCTTTTGTCTTCCTGATACCAAATCCAACAGAAGCATCAAGCCACAGAGAAGCACCCTTGATTGCCAACGATCCATTGGCAGACAATACGGATGTGTACGCCTTTAGGAGTCCTGATAACCCGAATACAGTTACCATTATTGCTAACTACATTCCAGGTCAATTACCCCATGGTGGCCCCAATTATTATACTTTCGGAGAGAACATCAGGTACGAGATACACATTGACAATAATGTGGGAACACAAGGAGATGACATTATCTACCGTTTTACTTTCGACCAAGAAAACGAAGACCCCACTACTTTCTTCAATATCAGGTTGGGCAAACAAAACCTAAAAACTACCTACACATTAGAAAGAAGTATTGATGGAGGAAATAGTTTCGAAGCCATCATCACCGAGGGAATTGTACCACCCTATAACATTGGCGCTAGGTCGATTGAAAGTGGAGTAGGACTTGGGACTGCTTATGAGACCATTTTTCAAAATGCCATTACCATGGCAACTTCTGGCGAAAAAGTATTTTGTGGTCCTACCGATGACCCATTTTTCGTAGACCTAGGTGGTATTTTTGATCTTGGAGATTCACCTAGGCAAAATAGTAAGCCTAGAGATGGATTGGCAAGATTAAATGTGAGTTCAATTGCTGTACAAGTAGATATTTCCACCTTACAAAAAGATGGGAAAACAGCGAGTGAAGCTGCCAACATACTGGATCCAGACTATGTGATAGGTGTATGGGCTTCTGCAAGTAGGCCTTTGATTCGGACACTAAATGGTGATGGTACTGTAAACTATGAAGGAGAGTGGATTCAAGTTTCTAGGCTAGGCATGCCTCTGACCAATGAAGCAGTAATACCGATAGGAGAAAAAGACGAATGGAATGCAAGGACCCCCTACAATGAAAACCCAGCACACTTTGAGTATTTCTACAATCCTGAATTGTCATTGTATATGGACGATTCTTTGTTTGGCGGTGCAGTTCCTGCCTTTAAAGCACTGAGGATCCAACGTAACTCATTGGGCGCTTTTGATTTTGGCAATGGGCAAGATGGACTATTTGGCTTGAAAGGCAATCCTGCCCTTGCAGGAACAGCATTGGATGATGCAGTTTTTGGAACATTGTTGTTACCTGGCCCAGGGAAGCCCCGTTCTGTCGACCTATGGCCTGCCTTCCATACAGGAGTGCCAAATTTAGCCCCTTATCAGTTGGCGACAGGCAAGGCGGGCAATCCATTGGCTGCGGGTAAACCCTTCGTGAACAATTTCCTTCCGAATGGCGGGGATATGTTACGGCTCAACATGGCAGTACCTGTTACCCCAAGAGATGATGCAGGCTTCAATGCTTTAGGCTTGATCAATGCAGCTGTTTTAGGCTTGACCGATACCACTTACAACCAGTCTACAGAGATACAATTCATCCCGAATATGGATGGGTTCCCCAATGGGAGAAGACTGGAAGATGATGTGACCAGGATAGAGCTCCAAGCAGTTTCAGGAGTTGTATTGGCAGCCATCGGTTTATGGTACGATGATTTCGATGCCAGTAATCCCAATGCTTCCCCAGTGACCAACCAGCTGCTCAATGTTTTGACCTATTCCACTGGCGTAGAAGAAAATGATATTGCGTTTAGAAATTCCTTTCCTTATTTACAAACACCATGGATAGGAACAGGTGATGGAAGTGGGAAAGAGATAGTGTATGAGCAACCTGCTATTTTACCTCCAACGGCTCAAGGGCAATTTGTATTGGTTAATGCTAAAACCAATCAAGATATTGCTATTATAGAGCAAGGTGGCATAATAGACTTATGTATTGATGATGCAGATCAGTTCAATATTAGGTATGAAATTGATAATCCTAATGTAGAAAGTGTTGTATTCGATTTGGATGAAAGACAAAATTTCAGGACTGAAAATTTCGTGCCTTATGCCTTGGGTGGTGACAATGCTGGAAATTATAGGCCTTTAAACTTGAAATATGGAGAAAGAAAATTAACTGCTACTAGTTACAGCGAAGATAGGGGCAAGGGCACATTGCTGGCTACAGATGCGATTACTTTTTCGGTAGTAAATACTCCAGAAGTCATGGGCTTTACCCTAGTTGATGCAGCAAATGATATTGATATATTTGAATTAAAAGATATGGACACGGTCTATCTTTCTGAACTAAATACCAGTGACTTCAATATAAGAACAACATCTGTATCTAAATGTGTAGAAAGTGTAGTATTTGAATATGATGGCGTAAGGATAAGACCTGAAAGCTTTCCTCCTTACGCTTTAGGTGGAGATACAAATGGGGATTATAGATCCTTTGAATTGGTACCAGGTACACATACTTTAAAAGCTACAGCATATACCATGAATGGTGGTAAGGGCAAAAAAGGAGATACTGAAAGTATTACTTTTACTATAATAAATCAAAATTCTGCTAGTCAAAGAGTAACATCAGATTTATTTGAAAGGGAATCGAATGAGGAAATTGAAGCGCAACTTTCTGTTTATCCAAATCCAGTGGGAAATGAGATCCTATTTGAGGTTCAAAGTAAGGTAAAAGAATCTGTTTCTATTAGTCTGTATGACATTAGAGGAAAACGCTACAAAGTTTTTGCAACAAGTTTAGATAAAGGCAGAAATAATATCAGTCTTTCAATCGAAGATTTGCAATTAGCTTCAGGTGTGTATCTACTAAAAGTAGTATCGGCTTCTTCAATCAATAAATCCATCAAAATTTACAAACAATAAAAAGAATAGGGAAGCAGCCATACAGCTGTTTCCCCAATTTTTTAATCCCAATACAGAAACATCATGAAATCATTTATAAGAATATTTTTATTGGAAAGCGTATTCATTACTGTATTTTTATTGTTAGCACAATCCTGCAATAATAACCAAGTACAAACAGAACTAGGCAAAGGGGATATTCCTGCTTTATTGACAAAGCAAGCCAATATCGGTTCTTCCCAAGAACAGCAACTTATCTTGAAAAGGTATAAGATGTTCACCGAATCAATCCGTAAGAATCCAAAAGATAACGAATCCAAGATTTATCTAGCACATATCTTTATGAATGAGGCAAGATTAACTGGAGAGCATGGCTATTATTACCCAGCAGCCTTAAAAATGCTCGACAATGTTTTGATCGATAGACCTCGTGATACCGATATCCATTTTAAAGCACTTTTACTAAAATCAATTGTAAAACTTTCCTTACATCAATTTAATGATGCTTTAGTACTGGGGAAAGCAGCGGTAAAATTGAATCCACACAATGCTCAAATATATGGGGTTTTGGTAGATGCGCATGTTGAATTGGGCAACTATCAAGAAGCCGTAGCAATGTCTGATAAAATGTTATCCATTAGACCCGATTTAAGATCTTATTCTAGGGCTTCTTATTTGAGAGAACTGCATGGTGATATTCAAGGAGCAAAAGAGGCGATGGAACTAGCGATACAAGCTGGCTTGCCTGGTAATGAAGATAAAGCTTGGTGTAGGGTAACATTGGGAAATATTGAAGAAAATTATGGCAATCTGAAAAATGCCATGCACCAATATGAAATGGCATTGGCTGAAAGGCCAAATTATCCTTTTGCTATAGCGGGAGTGGCATCTGTACTAATGAAAAAAGGAGAATATGAAAAAGCAGAAACTAAGCTTTTAACAGCTTGCAAAATGATTCCTGAAGTTTCCTTTTATGAAATGCTGGCTGATATTTACTTCAAAACAGGCCGTGAAGAAAAAGCCAAAGAATATTTGGAAGAAGTGTTTGTGATGCTCGCAGATGATGAAGCCCATGGTCATAAAATGAATTTAGAATATGCTTCAATACACCTAAATTTAACGGGCAATTTTGAAGAAGCTTTAGATTACACTTTAAGAGAATTTAGTCTAAGGCCAAAAAATATTTCAGTAAATAAATCATTAGCAGCTATTTATCTATTAAAAGGTAAAATAGAAAAAGCTAACTCGCATATTGTAACTGCTCTAAAGACCAACTCTAAAGACCCTGAAACATTGAGTATCGCTAGTGCAATTTATACTAAACGTGGAGAGATCGAAAAAGGGAAAAAATTCTATAAAAGAACACTAGAGTTGAATCCAAAACAAGACAATCAATTTTTTATTCAAGCTAAACAATTGCTAGAAGAAAGTATAGCTGTTTTATAAAGTTTTGCCATAATACTTCAGAGGGATGAGATATAAAAGATTTTGGTGGGTAGCTATTTTTGTTTTGCTATCCCATCAATTTGTATGTGGACAACAAATTTTGATCGGAAAAGTGTATGATGCAACTACAGGTGATCCACTTGAGTTGGTGACTATCTATCATTTAAATCAAAAAACGCATACGCATTCAAGTAAACTTGGAAAATTTACCATTGAAAATGTTTATTTAGGAGATAGCTTGAGTTTTCATTTTATAGGATATGCTTCCAAGATAATTGAAATAAGTAATGAAGGTGAACTCGATATTGGATTATCTCAGGCGCCTCTTAAGTTAGATCAGGTAACGATAACACCAAGCTTACATACCATTAATGTTTTTACCGATGTAGATTTAAAACTTAACCCGGTTATTTCATCTCAAGAAGTTTTAAACAGAGTACCCGGATTATTTATAGCACAACATGCTGGAGGAGGAAAAGCAGAACAAATATTTCTTAGGGGATTTGATATCGATCATGGAACGGATATTCAAATTACTACAGATGATATACCTGTAAATATGGTCTCACATGCCCATGGGCAAGGTTATTCAGATTTACATTTTTTGATTCCTGAAACTATTCAAAAAATAGAATTTGGGAAAGGACCTTATTATACCCAAAAAGGAAATTTTTCTACAGCTGGCTACATCAATTTAAGGACTGCGGATAAATTACAAAATAGCCAAGTTAAGCTTGAGAGAGGCAATTTTAATACTATGCGCATGGTAGGCCTAATAGATTTAATAAAATCCTCTAAGAATACAAATGCTTATGTAGCAGCAGAATATTTTGGCTCTGATGGTTATTTTGAGTCGCCGCAAAATTTTAGTAGGATGAATGTTTTTAGCAAGTTCGTCACTAAACAAGAGAACTATTTATTAAAAGTGCAAGCAAGTACATTTAATAGTACATGGGATGCTTCTGGACAAATACCAGAAAGGGCAGTTAAAAACAACACAATCTCTCGTTTTGGAGCCATTGACGATTCAGAAGGTGGAGAAACTTCACGAACAAATTTTGCTGTGAATCATACTCAATTTTTGGATAATAACTGTGCCATAGAGACAAAAGCATTTATTGTTAATTACGATTTCGAACTGTATTCAAATTTTACTTTCTTTTTAAATGATTCAGAGAATGGTGACCAAATACGCCAAAAAGAAGAAAGGATGATATATGGATGGCAATCGAGCTACCACACAAAACTGGCCAGCAATTTTTTACCTGCTGAGATTTCAGCAGGTGCTGGTCTTAGGTATGATGATATCAACAACAATGAACTTTCTAGGACTAAAAATAGAATTGAAACTTTGAGCAGGGTATCATTGGGTGACATTAATGAGTTAAATGCATTTCTGTTTGGAAACATAGAAATTGAATCTGGCAATTTTTTAATTAATACAGGAATGCGCATAGATTATTTTGACTTCGATTACCTCGATAAGTTGGCAGTATCCTACACTCATCTTTCTAACACTAAATATTTTGTTTCACCAAAGTTTAATATCATTTTTCATCCTTCTAATAACTGGCAATTATATGCAAAAACAGGGCGTGGCTTTCATAGTAATGATGCAAGAACTGTCTTAAATGGCAATACAACGAGAATTATACCAGCTGCTTATGGTATAGATGTGGGAAGTATTTTTAAGCCAACAACTAACGTATTTATCGACTTTGCGATTTGGCACTTGTATTTAGAAGATGAGTTGGTATATGTGGGTGATGAAGGAATTGTAGAATCTAGTGGAAAAACAGAACGCAGTGGGGTAGATGTGAATATTACGTGGCAGTTTAACCAATGGCTATTTGCAGATGTTTCTGTGAATATGACTAATCCTAAATCTATAGAAAATGTAGAAGGAAGTAATTTTATTCCGCTTGCACCTACATTGACAAGTACAGGTGGTTTATCTCTTAATCATCCATCAGGTTTATCAGGTAGGATCAGTTACAGATATTTAGACGATAGACCAGCTAACGAAGATAATAGTTTGGAGGCAGAAGGATATTTTCTAACCGATTTTACAATGAACTTTGAGAGAAAGCATTGGGGGATAAATATATCGGTAAACAATGTATTTGATGTTGAATGGAAAGAAACACAATTTGAAACAGAATCTAGATTACAAAACGAATTAAATAATGTTACTGAAATTCATTTTACTCCTGGATCTCCTTTTTTTATGAAGGCTGGATTGAGTTTAAAATTCTAATTAGATATTATACTACATTCAAAACTCAAAATAACTGTGGATTGTGGCGCTCAATCCACTCTGATTTGATGATGGGCTGTGCGTCGCAGACTGTGTGCCACAACCCATGGGTAAAAAATATATAGTAGTATGATTAGATATATGCTTTTTTAATTAAGTCCTCCTTAAGTTAGTAATACTCATATAACTTTCCACCTTAATTTAATGATCAATAATTGATGATTATTTGCAAATGAATTATTGTAAAGAAAAAAATTAGATTAATATTTGTATGTACAAACAAATTAATTCATATTTGTATCACTGATGACAAAAGTTAAATCAAAATATTGCACTTGTTTATACTACTCTGCCAATGCTTTTTCAAGGATAATGACAAAGATTTCTGATGAAGAGTTTGCAAAGGTAGGTTTAAGTTCATCTCATGCATTTCTTCTAATGACAGTAAATGAAAAGCAGGGTATACAGCCGAAGGAGATTAGTGAGCAAATGCAATTAACTGCTTCTACCGTAACAAGATTAATAGAAAAAATGGAGTATAGGGGCTATCTAGAGAGACAATCGAATGGTCGAACTACAGAAGTTTATTCTACAGAAGCAGGACAAGGATTACAGATAAAACTTAAAGAAGCATGGCGCAATCTTTACAATCGTTATACTGAAATTTTAGGTGAAGAAAATGCCGTTAAATTAACAGCAGATATATATGATGCGTCACAAAAATTAGAATAAAAAATTTAAAGCAATAATTGTATGTACAAACAAATAATATAATCAATAATTATGAAAAAAATAGGAATTATAGGTTCAGGAATTGTAGCCAAGACATTGGGAGCAGGGTTTATTAGCCATGGTTATGAAGTGATGCTAGGCACAAGAGATGAAACAAAACTTTCAGATTGGTTAGCCAAAGAAGGTGAACAAGCTAAAGTTGGTTCTTTCAATAAGGTTGCGTCTTTTGGAGATATTTTGGTTCTAGCCGTAAAAGGTACAGCAGCCATAGCAGCAATAGAGCTAATCGACTCAAATTTACTCAGTGGCAAGATTATCATTGATGCTACAAATCCGATAGCAGATGCTGCACCAGAAAATGGTGTGCTTCAGTTTTTCACGGATCAAAATGGTTCTCTAATGGAAAAACTTCAATCTACTTTTCCAGAAGTAAACTTTGTAAAAGCATTCAGCAGTGTAGGTAGCGCTAGTATGGTAAATCCCTCTTTTGAGTCGAAACCTTCTATGTTCATTTGTGGTAATGATGAAACTGCTAAAGCAAAAGTGGCAAATATTGTAGAATTATTTGGTTGGGAAGTTGAAGATATGGGTGGTGCAGAAGCGGCCAGGGCTATAGAACCACTATGCATGCTTTGGTGTATACCAGGGTTTACCAAAAACCAATGGACACACGCATTTAAACTTTTAAAATAATTTTTTAAACAATTAATAAACAAAAATCAAAATGACAGATAAAATCTTGATTACTGGTGCCAGCGGTGGCTTTGGTGCTCTTACAGTTAAATCGCTTTTAGCACAAGGGAAAAAAGTTGCTGCAACCATGCGGAATTCAGATTCTAAAAACAAAGCTATTGCTGATGAGCTGGCTACGCTTGGAGCACATATTATAGATATGGATGTTACCAAAGATGATAGTGTGAACAGTGCGGTTGCCCAAAGTATTGAGTTACTTGGAGGTTTGGATGTGGTAATCAATAATGCTGGGGTAGGGGTCTTGGGAATACAAGAAAACTTTACTATCGATGACTTTAAACGCTTATTCGATATCAATGTATTTGGTGTGCAACGCGTAAATAGGGCAGCTTTACCTCATTTGAGAAAACAGGGTTCAGGTTTATTGATTCTTGTATCTAGTATCTTAGGAAGAATGGCCTTGCCATTTTACGGACCTTATAATGCATCGAAATGGGCGGCGGAGGCCATGGCAGAAAATTACAGAATTGAACTTTCGGGTTTTGGTGTTGACTCTTGCATTGTAGAGCCTGGTGGTTATGCTACATCATTTATGAGTAATCTTATGTTTCCTTCAGATACAAGTCAAGACGAAAGTTATGGTGAAATGGTTCATGCTCCCAAGCAGCTCTTCGAAAACTTTGAAGGTGCCTTAGCAAGTAATCCATCGCAGGATCCTCAAAATGTAGCAGATGCGATTGCCAAACTTATAGATACTCCTGCAGGCCAAAGGCCAGTAAGGACAGTGGTAGATAACATGGGTATGGGTACTCACATTGAACCATACAACAATCAATTAGAGCAAATACATAAAGAAATTTTTGGAGCATTCGGAATGGGAGATATGCTGAACTTAAAAGTATAAAGGATAATCACTAAGAAGTGATGTGACTCATAATTATAAATCAAGTGTATGATATTTAATATATACACTTGATTTTTGTTTCTAAGAAGTACAACTTGAAACTGACCAAAATAAAAAGCCATTAAGATACAGTTCCCAATGGCTTTTTATTTTCTCTTAACTAAATTTTTTAATCATTAAAAGATATTCTAACAAATGATTTTGTATTAAATTTATCTACTTAGAATCATAAGATACCTAAATCCTACTTGCGCTTAATAGAAAAACTGTTCATGGATAATTTTACCATCTTCTACTTTATATAAGATAATCTCATCCATTTTTGATTTTTCCTGGCCTTTAAATGTGAGTTCTACTTTTAAACCTAATGCTATATTATTACCAGAAACAATCGGGTTAGATAGTTCTATGCCATGCCAAGCTTCTACAGAGTTTCTAAATTGCTGACCCTTTTCTAAGATATTATCTAGTCCATTCACCACAGGTATATTGGAAGGTTCTGGTTCTACACTGGTTATGTCTTTATGAAATAATTCTTTTTGAGCATCTTCGAAACGTCCTGTTCCAAGTAACTCTGTCAATCTGTTTGCAATTTCTTGTGCGTTCATCTTTTTTAAATTTTAATTGTTTTTAATAATCAAGAGACCTACAATCATTAGTAGCGCTCCCGAAAGTCTTTTCCAATTTATTGTGTGAATGCTTAAGCCTAACCATCCGAAATGGTCGATCAGCATAGCCATAACCATTTGCCCGAGAACAACTAAACCTACAACACTTGCCATTCCCAATTTTGGTGCTGTGTAAATCAAAATAAATATATAGGCTGTTCCCAATGTGCCACCGAGGATCCATGCATACTATGGAATTTCAACAATTTTATCTATTTGCGGCATATCTGGTCTTTGGATAGCTACCATTATAAATGCTGCAAGTGTTGCTACAACAAAAACAACAAGTGTAGAAAGCATGCCGTCTCCAAGATGCTTTCCTAATAAGGAATTAGCACCAGTTTGAACAGGTACAAAAGCACCTGCAGCAAAGGCCAATAAAATGGGGAAAATCAAATTTTTCATTACTGATTATATTTCAATTGTATGCATGCAATGTAGGCTATAGATACATTTGCATTTTTAATATTCCATTTTCCACGTATGTTATTTTTCATGATTTTAATACTGTCATTTATACTTTAATTGTTGATATTATTCAAATTTAGAATAATCACTTCATTTTAGTATTATACTTACTATTATGTATGATACTCACTTTTAGGAAAGTAATATGATAATCAGTACTTTATACTAATACTTTTTTTGTAAGAAGTAAATTACTTTATAGAATTATAGTAAATTGACAGCATAGCTTACAACACGAATATGCTTTATTTGAAAAATAAATCATATTCGTGTTCTTATGATATATGTATCCTATTAAATGACAAACTAGGTTACCTTTTACTTCGACATATTCAGAGAATAAATCCATACTTCTTAAAGTGCTGTTCTCTCCATTTTTAATGATAGCGGAAATTGTTAAATAGTTTAAAATATTACGAAAACATACTAAATTATTTGCTTTTTAGTACAAAATTGAACTTTTTTGCAACAATTTAGTACGAAATAGTATTATATAGAAGTATTTCAAACTTAAAATAATTATTATGAAAACAACCAGCATTTTTACTTCTCTAGCATTAATAGGCTGTAACTCTTTTTCACAGGTCGATAATGAAGTGGTAGGGAAGAAATTCCCACAAATCAAAAGTCTTTCTTTAGCAGGAAAAGAGGTCGCGCTCCCTGTAGATACAAAAGGCAAATTAACCTTGGTAACCATTGCTTTTATTGAGGAGGGTCAACCTTTTATCGATTCTTGGGCCGAACCATTTTTAAATACTTATTATGGCAGAGATGATTTTGCCTACTATGAAGTGCCTATGATGAATATACCACAACCTGCAGCAAGGCAATTTATAGATGCAGGTATGAGGGCAGGTATAGAAAAAAAGATGCATCCTAATGTTGTAACGTATTATGGAGATTTTAGAAAGTATCGCATCGCATTGAAAATGCCAAAAATAAATTCGGGGTATGCTTATTTGTTAGACAAGAACGGGATTATTCGATTTAGAGGTGAAGGATATATGACCCAAAATGATTGGGAAATATTAAAAGCTACAATAAATGAATTAATGAAAATATAATTAGTGGTTTACTTAATAAAGAAATCTATTAATTTTTTTTACTTCCCCACTACTGTTTTAAATAGAATCAAATGAACAAAGGCTTAATATTAAATAATTATGGGACTATTTCAGATTTGTCAATCACCGATCTACCGATACCGAGGACAAAAAAAGATATGGCTGTTGTAAAAATCAATGCCATAGGTTTAAATCCAAGGGATCTTTCAATATTGGAAGGTAAGTTTCGGATTTTTACAGGAAGGAAATTTCCTAAACTGATAGGAGCTGATTTTTCAGGCGAAATTGTAGAATTACCTAAAGGAACAAAAAACTTTAAAATTGGTGATCAAGTATTCGGATATTATGAAAAACTAAATGGTGGAGTTTCTGCAAGCTATGTGCAAGTTCCTACAAAATATTTGGTGAAAAAACCTGAAAAAATTAATGATACAATAGCGGCTTCAATTGGTTGTACCTATCTCACGGCTTATCAAGCTTTGATAAAAAAAGTAAATATAAAACAGGGCCAAAGCATCATTATTTACGGTGCAGCTGGAGGAGTGGGAACTGCTGCGATTCATCTGGCTAAAAATAAAGGTGCATTTGTTACTGCTGTGAGTCATTCAAGGAATTTAGAATTTTGTATGAAACAAGGAGCAGACAATTTTATACCGTATAATAAGAAAGATGTTTTTAATATTGACGAAAAGTTTGACATATTCTTTCAGGTATTCTCTAACAAAGGTAATCTCTATACTAAAGCGAAGAGTCTAATCAATAAAAATGGTACATTTATCGGGCTAATTCCCGACCCTTTATTAAGTTTATTTGGAAGGTTCAGAAATGTGAAAGCACAATCATTAATAGTGAAATCAAATCAAGCAGATCTTACTAAGATCATAAATATGGTTAAATACGGAGTGATTAAGCCTAATATAGATAAGGTTTATAGCATTAAATATTATGAAAAAGCTTATTTAGCCTTGAAAGAAGGAGATGTTAAAGGTAAAATTGTAATTACTTTCGATAAAGGTTTAAAACAAGATTAAGACAAATTCGATACAAATTATCGAATAAGAAATCGTCTGATAAAACCATGCTTAATTTTTGGTGCGCTTAAAAAAAATACTACCTTTAATCAAAAGCCAGATCATGCCCCAAAAGAAGACTTCATTCATTTTTATTTCGATGATGCTTATTGGAATAAGCTTGTTCTATAGTTGTTTAAAAGATCCAGGAAAAAAGTATGATGTGGAATGGGTAGTTGCCAATCATAATGAGAGAGTAAAAATGTTATTTGATTCATTGAATCTATCATACCCAGGATTGGAAGAAGTAAAAATGCATGTTGAAAAAGGTGATTTAGTAGAAGCTTGTAATGAGCTTAGTGCTTATTATACTTCTTTAGAGAAATCAGATTGGCGGATAAAAACTTTCTATTGGACAAGTGAAAAAGGTGAATATCAGGGTATGACAGCAGCGCAAGTATTGGAAGATACAGTGATTAACCAAGGTATAAAAAGTACATTAAAAAGAAATGAAAATGGCTTTATTGATTGGTATGACTTAGGACCAGAAAATGATAAGGAGTGGGCTTGGTTTGTGAATCGCTTTTATTTTTTACGTCCAGTTATATGGTCTTATGTGCAAACAGGTGATGAAAGATATGCTCATTTCGTTAATGAAATACTTATTGATTGGATTGTAAATAATCCCATGCCAGAAGAGAATTTAAAAAATTCCACTTGGAGGGTATTAGAAGTAGGACTTAGAATGGCACAAGTATGGCCCACACTTTTTTATTCTTTTCAATCTGCAGAGAGTTTTTCAGTAGGTAATAGAATATTATTTCTATCCTCGATTATTGAACATGCTAACTATATTAAAAAAAATCATTGGATCCATCATAACCATTCTGTAATGGAGATGAATGGCCTTGCTACTGCGGCGCTTGCTTGGCCAGAATTCAAAGGGGCAGAAAAATGGTATTCCCATGCCGAGCATCATATAATCGATGATCTAGAGTTTTTGATCTATCCTGATGGTGCCGAGATTGAACTAACAAGTACTTACCACAGAGTTGCCCTTAAGCATTTCGAAGACTTCAGTAAATTATCTAAGGCAGCAAGTAAGGATAATAATCCTCAAATAACCGAAGGATTGGAACAGATGTGGGGCTATTTGGCAAAAACTGTAAGACCCAATGGAAAGGGGTTGCTCAATAATGATGCAGACCTTGATGATAATAAAGCTATTATTTTGGAGGCTGCACAATTATACGACAGAAAGGATTGGGAATATATAGTTACAAATGGAGAATCAGGGATATTACCCAAAGAAGGTCCATCTTTCATTTTTGAATGGGCAGGGCATACGATAACCCGGAATAATTGGTCGAAAGATGCCCATTGGGCTTTCTTTGATAATGGGTGCTGGGGTTGGTCTCATCAACATGAAGACATGTTACATATTTCCTTGCATGCGCATGGTAGAGATTTATTAGTAGATGGGGGGCGTTACTGGTATAAAAACCCATTCAACTCAAGATTGGAGGAAGGCAGGATTCCTCGTTCTTGGAGGGGATATTTTCTTAACAGTGCTTCTCATAATACAATTTTGATTGATGGGAATGGGCAGAAACCTCCTTTAAAAGATATGAAGCTAGAATCTCCACTTGACGATAGTTTTACAGTCGATGGAGGTAATTATATATTTTCTCAAGGAGTACATAATGAAGGCTATTGGGGAATTGAAGGGAATGTCGAACATACACGTTCATTGCTATACCTGAAAGATAAATACTGGTTAGTAATCGATCAAATAGATACAGAAAATGCGAATCAGGTAGATGTGTTATGGCATTATCATCCAGACTGTACAATAAAGATAGATGGAAGTGCGACCGTTTCTACTGATGTTGACAAAGGTAACCTTAGGATAGTTCCTTCAGAAGGGATTGAATGGTCAACAACTATTCTAAAAGGTCAAGAAGCGCCCAATATTCAAGGATGGTACAGCCAGAAATATAATGAAAAGGAACCCGCACCTGTAGCTATTTATAAGTTATCTACAAAAGCCCCAATTACATTTGCTTGGCTATTATTACCCGGAAAAGGAATGATAGAAGAGGCACAACTAAAATTAAAAAAACTCACTGCTGATAAGTACAAAGCAACAGTCAATCTTTATGGAAAGGAAATTATAGAAGAATGGATTTTAGACTTATCTAGTGGAGAGGTAATAGGAGGATAATTTTGATTCTGGTATTGTCTTATTAAAAGTTCTAGGTTTCTTTTTTTACTTTCAGTGAGGTATTTCTTTCCAAAACCAGAATGATATTTATGTTCCTTTAAAAAATCAATGTTTTTTGTAGTCCAAATATTTTTTGATAATTCTTTTCCTGAGATAAATTCCATTTCACGTCTTAATTTCTCATTTACTTTAAAAAAATAAGGTTGAGAGAGGTGAAATAGGTCTGCATCTTTCAGTATCTTTTGTAATATATTTTTGGGAGCTCTCGATAACTCGGTAGAGATAATAGTTTCTTGAACATCAGCAATTAAATGACTAGGGAAACCATAGCTACTCAAATAATCTTTGGCGTAATCAGAACTTATTTCTTCATGCTTTTCTATGCTTATTAAATAACCCAAATCATGAAACCATGCACTTAGTAGTAAAACATTATTATCATATCTATTAAGTTTATGGTGAAAAGCCATAATAAAAGAGGCCCTAACTACTGCTAGTGTATGGTCGTAATTATGAAAACTATAACCATTATCAATTCCTTTTAATAATAATTTGCTTATTCTATCAGTAATTTCTTTTAACGCCATTTCTCTCATTAGTTTATGCTATTTTTTTTATAAATTCTATATGATTCTTTACTTAAAAAGTTATTTGAAGTAATCAATGATTCTAATTTTAACCAAGGAATCATTTAATCCATCAGATTTTATTCAATTTGCTATTTGATTTAATATTTGCCGTAGAAGTTTGTCTTTTCAAGAAGATAACCTAATGAAAATATCTAGTCCTTTCCCTTGTGTTAGTAATTGGTAAATAGGTTGAGTTCTCTCCGTATTTTGTTTCGCGAATTGTGACATCTCTCTCCATATAACGATGCTCGTCAGAAATAGTAAAAGGAAGATTGTTTTTTTATATTTCATATCTTTAAAATTTCATTATAAGATTAACCTTCACTTTTCATAATAAGTCGTTTTTATTGTACCAAACATGCAGAATGCAGTACCAAGCCTACATTTTGTAGAATATCAGAATGAAAGTTTGAAATTGAAAAAGGTTTTAAGCTATGTATAAAGGTCTTAATAGAGGTATAATAAAAAATCATGATGGACTCTTCATTGTAAAGAATAGTTGGGGTAGGAGTAAATCTTTTTAAGGAGAAGGATTAATTATTATGTAGAAAACATCAATAGAATAGATTTAGATATTATCATTCAAACTACTTCAATTAGAATTTTCTTATCCTGATGTTTCTGTAGTAAACTCTCTCACCATGGTGTTGAAACATAATATGGCCTTCTTTATCTGAGTGAAAATTAGGGTTTTTCTTGAATTTACTTTTTTCTAGCAACTTTTTCATTTCAGAGCTTCCAATCTCAAACTCTATTACTTTTTTACCATTTAGCCAATGTTCAACTAAGCCATCATTATGAATTAGTCTTGCCAAATTAAATTCACCTAATGGTTTAAGTGTTTTGTCTTTGGGGGCTATTAGGTCATATAATGCCCCTGCCGATCTAATTTCAAGGCTGTCATAAAAGTGTTGGTCATCCAATATTTGCAGTTCAAAGTTATCTAGCCAGTTTGGACTATTTCCATTACCAGATTCCATAGATAAATTTTCTTGCATATGGAAGAATACACCTGAGTTTGCAGCGGTATCTACCGCCCATTCATATTCTAATTCAAAGTTTTTAAAACGATCTTTCGTAATCAAATCTATGTTAGTGGTATCAGGATTGGTAATTAGTGTTCCATTTTCAGTAAACCATATTCCTGATGGAAACTTTTCAATACCATATCCCCTTAACGCATCTGTAGATCGACCATCAAATATTACAATCCATTTACTTTTTTGGGGGAGATCAGTTTTTTTAGGGTTACAAGCCACAAAGAATAACATTATAATTGCTAAAGCCGGAATATTTTTCATTAGTGTTAGCTTTAATAAAGTAATAATTACAAGATTTTGATAAGATATTTTTAAATACTACAATGATTGCTAAAGCCGGTATAGCTGATTGAATTAGTTGGAAACGTAAACAGTATTATTGCAATAGTATTACTGCAACAGTATTTAGTACTTTTATACTGGAATATCATTTCATGATAATATTTCTTAGTCAATAACTTTTTTTGAAAGAAGGACTATTGATTTCAATAGTAACAGATTAAAGGTAGTACTAAAAAACTACTTAAAATAGTGTTTTCTCAAATTTTAAGATGTGAAATAAATATTTGATATAAATTCTTCCAATAAAATATTTATTTTAAAATTTGAACTATAATCGCTTAGGGATTACTAATTTTCTATTTTTTCAAACCACCATCTAATCCCAGGATCATCTTTAGTACCTTTTCCTGCAAGATCGTATCTAACTTTGTCAACTCCTTTTGGGTCGGGTTGGCACCATGGGTTTGAATGAAAATGGACATACAATCCTGGGATTTTTTTGGCATCTATTATCTCTTGCAAATAAATAGTCTTTACTGAATCGCTAAAAACGCCTTGTGGCATTGCTATTTTTGTCCAACCACCAAATAATTCAACATTTACAATGGGTTTACCCTTTACTCCATTTTCAACAAAATAATTGTAATGCCATCCGCTGGTATGTTGCTGCGCAACATCTTTTGGAAACGTATCGAAAAGCAAAACATCAACAAAATTCGACTTACCAAAGGTTACATTAGATGCATCATGATAACCACCTCCGCCTACTATTCTATTTTTATCGGTTTCTTTAACTATTTTACATAACTTGATAATATTGTATGGGTCATTAAAATCGAATGCTTTAAAAGATGCATACAGTTTTGACTTTTGTTCATTTGCAATATTGATAATTACGTTATTAAAAGGCTTTAGTAAATGGGTCGTTGTTTTTACACCATTGATAACTGCTTCTTCAGAATTTATTTTCCTGATATGAGTATTTTGTTCCTGAAAAACTCTTTGATAAAAAATACCAACAATAACTACCATTGATCTTTTATCACATTCTTCTATGATCTTAAATAATCTTCTCTTATGATTCTTTTCTAATTTATTTCCTCCATCTATAAAAGGATCGCTATAACCTCCACTTGACCCTTGTAAATAAATGCTTATGGTATTTAATCCTATTGATACATAATCGTCTAACTGTGATATCAGATGTTCGGTTAATTGTTCTGATTGGGTAGCGCTAGCTGTTCTTATCCCATACATTTCAAAAGGCTTATTATTTAGAAAAAAAAGCCCGTTCTGTATGGATAAAGAGCTTGCTTTAATGCTTGTAAGGAAGAAGAGATAAAGTACTACAAATAATAGTTTCTTTACGATAATTAAAAATATACTTCCTTGTCTCATAGATTTCCTATTGATTTATGGCCCTTTACTTATTCTAATTTATATTATTTTATGCTAGTAAACTTCCTAAGTTAAATCTTTTCTAATCAATTTAAAAGTTGGTTTTTTTTGAAAAAAGTTTCAGCTTAAATTAATGAAAATGGGCGGATACTTTGATACAAATCAAGCGGATTTACCGCAACTGCAAATTGTCGAATTTTAAGAAATCATTCAATGCTTATTATTTCAGTAATACTGGTTTCATCCCAATTTATACTTCCATTATTAGTCCTGAAGAAAAAACATATCGGCCTTTGCCAAATATAAAAGTAACTATTTATTCGCTACATTTTTTATCGATATAAGCAAAATTGGTAAATGAGAAAAGGGTTGGAAGTCTATTAAAAATTCTTTCATAGACTGCAACCCATTGAGTTTATTTCAATACTTAGTTTACAATAAAGATTTTTCCTTGTACACCAGTAAAGTATTCGTACAATCACTTAAAAAATACTTGAAGTATCTTCACATGAAGACCTTCAAATTTACCTAAGGAGTAGTGTATTTATGTTGAATCAAGTTTTCTGAATTAACGATTTGTCCTAGTTGCGGAAAATCAAGACCTTCAATCATTACTTTTTTATTATTTTTCCTTATTTCTGCCCATTCCTCTTGAATATCGGCATAAGTACCGCTAGTAAAATATTCTACAGCCACTATAAAATCCCAAGATGCTGAATCTGTCGCTATTACATTTTCGAGCAGTTGATAATCGTTAAATAGACCTTTCTCAACTGCTATACTATCCATAACAAACCAGTTTTTTTCAAGAAATTGTTTTAAGTTTTCCTTCTGGTTGTTTTTTGATTTAATATAGGTATATGTCCATGTTTTTTGTGTGTTATTTTTAGAAGTATTGGTTTGAGCAAAACTGCTATAAATAGATACCATCAGGCAGATAATTATTAATCTTAATTTCATTCTAATAAACTTTGAGTTAAAAATATTCAGCAAAATTAGCCTATCCACAAGTCAAAAAAATCGTACTACTGCAAGAAATTTTCCAGTTTGGTATTTTTTTAACCTATTCAGGTATTTGTATTTTGAATTGAAATAAACCCCTTTATTATTAATACTTTCAGCAATAGATTCTACTATTAAAATTGAACTTACCCAAAAAAAATTAAATACTTACAATTGCTAAATTTATAATAATTATCTTACAGTTATTATTCTATACTTTGAAAATACTTAGATTACAAGTTACAAATATCCACTTCTGACGTATAGTTTTTACTAGTTCAGTAACTTAAATGATGGATAATCGAATTTATATATCTTTTATTAATCGGATAAATCCGCAATTTTTAAAAACTTTATCTTTCTTTTTAATGCAAGTTGTTAAAACCCTCTTTCTATCTATTGTTCTTCAATTTTTATTTTACAATACTTCTTGTTTGTTTGCACAAACAAGTTATGATAAGGAGTCTTGGCAGAGAAATGCCATGCCTGGTAATGAAATTTATGTACCGGTTACTTTAGCCAATGGAGTTTATGGTATAACATTTTCGCAAAATGCTTTTACAGGGAATGCTATAAAATTGAATGATGTATTCGACAATGCTCCTATGCAGGGTGGAAGTGTGGAAAGTTCGGTATCTGCCGTTGATTTTACTCACCTAGAGCTAATTTCTATGTCACCAGGTGCTTTAAATAGTGAGAAGGCAGATTTCTTAAAAGGAAAATCTTTAGAGGAAACACCAATTGATAAGTTGAAAAATTGGCAGCAGACCTTTGATTTTAGACAAGGTTGGTTAAAAACCAATTTTGGCTTTGAAGGGCTTGAAATAGAGCATAAAGGTTATGCCCTCAAACACATGCTACAGACTGGCATGGTTAAGGTAACTATTACAGCTACAGAAGATAAGTGTTTTAGTATTAAAAATAGACTAACTGCTGGAATTAGAAATCAGTTCAAGAGTAGTAAATACCTTTTTCAACTTAGAGATAGACAAATTCCTTTATTTACCGTTTCAGCTTATACACCCGAAAAAAAGCAAACCATAGCAACTACTTCAAGTATATTTTTTGAAGGAGAAAAAAAGCCTACTATAACTTATCATGATGATGGAGAAGAAAATCCATACATTTATTTTGAAGAATGTCTTAAAAAAGGGGAGTCGATTTCATTTTATGTGATAGGCTCTATGGCAAGTAGTCAGCGATACTCTAATCCTGTAAATGAAACTGCAAGACTAAATATTTATACATATTTGGCTGGCCCGGAAAAAGTACTCAATCAGCATAAAACAGCTTGGGAAGAATATTGGCAAAATACTGATATTGTTATCGAAGGAGCTCCAGAATACAATAGAGATATTCGCCAAATGATGTTCATGCTCAATTCATTTGTAAACGAGAACACTAATTTCAGTACAGCTTGTATGGGATTAGGGCAAGATTTCTGGGGGTATAAAACACTTTGGGATGCTGATTTTTGGATGTATCCAGCTATATTACTCATTAACCCAAAAGCTGCCAAAAGCATGTTAGAGTATCGATATAAAAGATTGGAAATGGCTAAACACAATGCAGCAGCGCATGGATACAAAGGTGCCATGTTCCCTTGGGAGTCAGGCAGTACGGGTGAAGAACAGACGTCGCTTATGTATCTAACAGGTCCATTTCAACATCATGTGAGTAGTGATGTAGCCATGACATTTTGGTATTACTACTATGTAACTCAAGATAAGGAACATTTAGTAGAGAAAGGATATCCAGTAATGAAAGCGGTGGCTGAATTTTGGGTGAGTAGGGTAGAAAAAGAAACTGATGGCAGTTATGTTATTAAAAATGTAGTTGGTTCAGATGAACATGCCATTAATATAGATAATGACGCATTTACAAATGGAAGTACTATCGCTTTGTTGAGAGCCGTTATAGATGCTGCTGAAATTGTAGGAGAAGAGCCTGATCCGATTTGGAAAGAAATTGCTGACAAAATGGTAATCAGGAGTTTCCCTAACGGTATTACAAAAGAACATGATAGTTATTCGGGAGAGACTATAAAACAAGCGGATGTTAATTTAAATTCTTTCCCATTAGATATCATCGATGATAAGCAATTAATAAAAAGAAACTTGCTCTACTACGAAAAGAGAATGGATATAGAAGGTCCTAACATGAGTTACCCTGTTTTTGCAGGGGCTGCTGCCAGAACTGGTGATGTAGCTTTAACTACTAGATTATTTAAAAAAGCAATTGATCCATATAAAAAAGGTGATTTTAAAATATTATCGCTGCGGATACAAAGGTCAACTACATTTTTCGGGACAGGTGCCGGTGGTTTAATGCAGGCAGTAATATTGGGTTTTGGTGGCCTACACTTTACCAAGGATGGACTGTTGCAGAAAGAACCACTTTTACCAGAAGGGTGGAAATCTTTAACATTGAAAGGTATTGGTAATTGTCAGACATACACAGTAAAATAAAATGAAAACAAATTCGATTGTTCTTTTTTTAATAGCATTTTTATTTAGTCTTAAATTACTATCACAAACCTATCAGACAGAAAAGTGGGGACTGCTCGATATTACTTATTCTCAAAAATATGGGAATGTAGATCCATTCGAGATTACATTTGGGGCAGTTATCACTCATGAAAATGGTAAGGAAATGAATGTACCTGGTTTTTACAATGGAGGAGAATCTTGGGTGATACGATTTAGTGCTTCTGAAATAGGTAAATGGTCTTTTAAGACGTATTCTTCTTTGCCCAAATTGGCCGGTAAAAAAGGGAGTATTGAAGTAAAGGAAAACCCTGACCAAGATAAACATGGGCCAATTGCTATTTCAAAGCAAAATCCTCAAAAATTTATTTACTCAGATGGAACTCCCTATTTTCTAAATGCTTTTGAGATTGATTGGTTATTCGCATTAGATGCAGAGAATCCGACTTCCATTCCTAAAACGAAAAAAATTATAGCTAGGATCAAAGAAAATAATTTCAATCAAGTTGTAATCAACGTATTTGCTTATGATGCACTTTGGGGAGATAGGAATAAAACAGAAGAGCAATACAATTTTGCAAAGCCCAAAGTATTTCCATTTATGGGTACCAATGAAATGCCTGATTATTCAACATTGAATGTGGAATTTTTTAAGCGTTTTGATAGAGTTATTACAGAATTAGATAACCAAGGAATAGTGGCTCATCTAATGATTTATGTATGGAATAAAAAAGTAAATTGGCCAGAACCATACTCTAAAGCAGATAATCTTTACTTCGATTATGTGGTAAAAAGATATCAAGCTTACCCAAATCTAATCTGGGATATTTCAAAAGAAGCACTAGCCTATGGAAGAGATGATATGGGATACATTACGGAAAGGATTGATAGATTGAAAAATCTAGACGCTTATAATAGATTGTTATCTGTTCATGATTATACATATTGTTCAGCATTCCCACATAAGGTTGACTTCATATCCATACAAGAATGGGCGCCAAATTTGTACAATATGATGTTAGATGTGCTAAATGAATATCCAGAAAAACCTGTTTTCAATATTGAACATGGTGGGTATGAAACAACTAAACATACTATTTTTGGAGGTGCCTATACAGACCCCTTAACATGCCTCCGAAGAAATTATGAATGTGCATTTGCTGGAACTTATTCTACCTATTATTGGCAGAATACTTCTTGGTATGAGGTGATGTATGAGCCTGAAACGCTAGCAAAAGATGAGCAGCCTAATTTAGCATGGTACAAGCACTTCCAAGCACTTTTTGTCAAGTATGATTTCAATCAACTCAAACCCTTTCAAAATAATTTCACTCCTTTTGGCTTACATGATCAAAAAGGAACATTACTATTTTTTATGCCTGAAAGAAGAAGACAGATAACAGGAACAGCACCTTTTTTAAAGAATAAAAAAGTATCCTTAAAATGGTTTGATCCACTTTCAGGTGAAACTTTTGATGGAGAAGAAAGGCAATTTAATGAAGGTACTTGGCTAGGTTTTAAGGTAGACCAAGGTATTACTTCTCCATTTTGTGTGGCAATTATTGAATATGAATGAAACTGAATATTTGTAGGTATAAACCAAAAAAGAATTAACTTACTTTCCCAATCATTAAAAGAAAAAATGATCAGAAGGAAAAGAACAATACTGATAAAAAAGAAACTGTCAATGGTATTGCTGCTTGTAAGCATTTTCTTTTTGTATCATTGCCACGTAAAGGAAAAAATTGAGAATAAACCCAACATCATTATAATTATGGCTGATGATATGGGTTATAGCGATTTAGGTTGTTTTGGAAGTGAGATTCTTACACCAAACTTAGACAAGTTAGCAGAAAACGGGTTGAGGATGACCCAATTTTACAATGCAGCAAGATGTTGTCCTTCAAGAGCCTCATTATTAACAGGGCTTTATCCACACCAAGCAGGAATGGGTGACATGGTTGAGGGTAGGTTGTTGCCTGATAGTGGATTTTTACCTGCTTATCAAGGATTTTTATGCCAAGAAAGTCGAACTCTTGCCGAAGTATTAAGTGAAGTTGGATACCACAGCATGATGGTAGGAAAATGGCATGTAGGTGATGAGGAAGCTTATTGGCCATAAAATAGAGGATTTGATAGAGTATACTCTTTAATACAGGGCATGTCTAATTATTTTAATATAGATCCTTGGTTGCGTCCTGGCCAGTTGATACAACTCGTTGAAGATGGGAAAATGGTAAAACCAGATGAGGACTTTTATATGACTTCTGCTTTTTCTAATAAAGCATTACAATTCATTAAAGAAAGACCAAAGGAGAATCCATTTTTCTTATATCTCGCTTATACAGCACCCCATTATCCCTTACATGCTTTACCCGAGGATATAGCATTATTTGAAGGTAAATATTTAGTAGGCTGGGACAGTATCCGATCTAGAAGATTTAATAAGATGAAAGATTTGGGGATCATACCCAACGAATATTCAATACCTCCTAGCTATAAGCATGGTAACCTTACACCAGTGTGGGATTCATTACCTCAAGAGGAAAAAATAATATTTGATAAACGCATGGCGACTCATGCTGCCATGATATACAGGATGGATAAGGGAATAGGTAATATTGTAGATTTATTAAGCGAACAAGGAGAGTTGGACAATACACTGATTATGTTTATGTCTGACAATGGAGCAACATCGGCTGCTTTCTACTTAGCTGACTTTTTTATAGCAGATAATACTGGAGAAATTGGTTCTGCTAAATCGTTTGACTCCCAAGGACCCTCTTGGGCCAATAGTAGCAATACCCCATTAACCCTATTTAAAAAATATACAGCAGAAGGAGGAATCAATACCTCTTTTATTGCTCATTGGCCAAATAAGATTGAAGCAGGCCGATGGGACGATACCCCCATGCATCTAATAGATATTATGCCAACCATGGTTGAAATACCTGGTGGTAAATACCCACTTGAGATGAACAAGATCAAGATAAAACCTATGGAAGGGGTTTCTCTAGTACCAGTTTTTTCTGGAAAAGAAATAAAGGAAGAAAGATATCTTTACTTTGAACACATAGGAAATAAAGCAGTAAGAAAAGGACCTTGGAAATTGGTCAACAATAAAGAGAAAAAAGTAAATCCCAATGAAACTTGGAAACTTTTTAATATTGATAATGATCCTGGGGAAATGTTTGATTTGGCAGAAAAATATCCAGAAAAAGTAATTGATTTTATAAATCAATATGAAAAATGGGCAGAAAGAGTAGCAGTACATGAACCTTACGAAGAATTGATATTGGCTAAACCTTTTTGAAAACTATGGAAGTGCATTTTGCCAACCTCCTGCTTGAATCTTTTGCATTTTTGCTACAACATCTGGTTTACTGCTAGCAATATTTGTTAGGTTAAAAGGGTCTATTTTTCTATCATATAAGGCAATGCTATCACCTGCGTAATCAATAAAATTAAATGCTTTGGTTTTTGTTCCAATAATGCCTTTGTTGTAAGCCCTATGTGTAAATACTGCCTTTTTCCACGGTAAGTTTGTATTTCGAAGTAATGGTACAAAACTAGTTCCTTCTAATTGCTGAGGTGGCGTTGGGAGACCACATAATTCAATTAAAGTAGGATAGATGTCGACCAGTTCCAGTAAAGCATCCACTTTCTTTCCCAAATTTGAATTTTCAGGTGTTTTAATTCATAAAGGCACTCTAGTTTCATCATCAAAATTATTGCCTTTGCCCCAATGACCGTGGAAACCAAAGCTGTAGCCATGGTCTAAAGCACCTATTAGAATAACGCTATTTTTAAATAACCCCAGAGATTTAATTTTATCAAGCACTCCACCAACTAAGCTATCTACTTCTGTTATCTCACCATAGTATTTTTTTTGTAGATTTTTAATGCCCGACTCATCATATTCATTTTTCTTGTAATTGCTCACCCTGCCTTCTGCAGAAAATTGTTCTAATTGGTAATGTCTTTCAGCGTTAGGAACAGGTGTCCAAGGATCATGTGCCTGACTATATCCGATAGCTAGAAAAAAAGGGTTTTCATTTACAGCAGCTTCTTCAATGGCTTCTATTGCAATATCATTGTTCTTTAGTCCATGTTCATCATATTCCGAAACATAAGCATCATCCATACCTCCGCATCTGGAATCATGAATTTTACCAGCTAAAATAGTATGATATCCATTATTTCTGAAGTGCTTTGGTAAAGAGGTTGCGGCTGGTAAAATTTCCCGCCAGTTATCATCTATTTTTACTTTCCCACTTGTAGATGGTCTTATCCCTGTAAGAATGCTTGTTCTAGACGGGGGACACGATGCCACTTGACAATGAACATCACTGTATAGAATAGCTTCTTCAGAGAATTTATCGAGATAAGGTGTATATGCAATAGAATCTCCATAGCACCCAAAAGATGACATCATGTCTTCTAGAGAAATATAAATTACATTTAGCTTTTTTCTTTAGGTCTTCCTTTGCTACAATATATTAAGAAGATGTATAGAATTAGAAATATTTGATTATGGAATTAATACATTGTAGAGAAGTCAATTTAAATGAATATTTACACAATATTAAATATAATTAATTTCTAATAATAACATGAATCTATCTCAAAAATGGAGCTGGCGAACAGGCAAGTGGAACCCTCGGAAAGCTCAGGAGTTTCTTGTCCAAGATAGATGACAAGGTCATCATGTACCTGTTTACCAAAAATGATTTTTCATTGGACCTGAACAACAACATGGAGGGAGGTGTGCTTGCAATCGGGTGTAGTGAGGATATGCAAACAGTTTATGCCCCACTTATTTCTACGGTCGTTTCGATCAGTGCCAATACCATGCGTAACCGTGGCAAAAGGGAATGGTTCCTGATGTTCGAAGAATTGAGCAAGTACATCATCCCAGATCTCAGACACCTGATAACGACCATCAGGGAAGGTGGGGGCTCTATACTGGCAGCATTACAAAACACCCATACCTACGGCTTGGAGTTGGGCAAAGCAGCCGAAGAAATCTTCCAGGGATTTTATAACCTACTTGTGATGAACACGAAGGGGAACACTGCCAAGATGATGAGCGGGTGTTTTGGTGAAATGGAGAAAGAGGAAAAAAGTGAGACAAAAAGCAAGGGCAATAACAGCAGTAGTACAATACGGAAGGTAATGAAGTCACGGGTCGCACCCAGTGAATTTTCGGATTTGAGGAAAGGTGAGTTGATCGCATCTACCCAAACACCTGCTGGGCAACGCCTACTTTCGTGTGGTCGGCTGAGGGAAGTCAAACATCCGTCAAAGGCGCTGGGTCCTTCCCATTCAATTGCCCAAGGCGGTCTTGATACTTCATTTGAACGTACCTTGACCAAGGTACAATTACAGATAGTCAATGATGTGAACAGTATCATAGAAGATGCAAAGACATACAATGCCCAACAGCAAAATGGACAAGACCTCAAGGTAAGCAAAAGTAAAAAAGTAGCCCCTTGAGACACCAATAAAAAAGGAATTCCCCATGGAATTCCCTAGACCTCTAAAAGGAATTCCTTTTACCCGTTTTTTTATACAGACATCTCTCCGCTTGCCAGCTCCAAGGGAATTCCTTTTATAAAAATACAAATCTAGGAGATCAGTAAATATTTCTTTTTTTATTTTAGTGTTAGTCTAAAGACTAAGTAGATAATTGTTCTTAAAATAAAAGAATAATATAGAATTTAAGCTATATTAACTCTTGATAGTATATTAAAAATGGTCTCAATATTAGTTTAGAGTGATACTCTTTTAAGGTTAAAATTCTTATCTATTTCTCAATAATATATTAAGTATAATCAGCTTGTAGTATTGTGTTATGGCCCATATTCAAATCTAACTTGATACTGATTATGAGCTCCTTTGTAAATAAAAATTTTAATTCTTGTAAACTTTTTTAAACTCCAAAGGGAAAAATTGAGACTTTGATTTTGGATGATGCTTTATGTAAAATGTTGCACTAGAGCAACAATTATTTTTTTATAAATTAAAGTGGTGCGGTAGGGGGTATTTTCTATATTTTTAAATATTCTTCGATTAAGAAAATATTTCATCAAAAGTAGTATAAACAGTAATATTCACTTTAATTTTTAAGTTTATATGTTAGTTTATTGATATAATTTGCATAGTATGATTTTATGGTTATAATCTTATTAATATATAATTTTTTTGACGCCTATTATATTAAATTACGATTTTATTAAAAATAATAGAATATAATTTAACTTAATAATTAAATATAAAGAATATAATATTTTAATTTATAAATTACACAAAATAATATTATTTATACCAAACTGTTAATTCTTAGATTTTTCTTATAAATAATTTTCTTTTTTTGTTATATTTTCATTTTAAATCGAACTAAAATACTCCATAGAGATTTTAATTATCTAGTTCAAAAGTAATGTAGCTAGCATAGAATAATTAATGCTTTAGGATTTTTCATATTTCGATAAGTCTTTAAAACAGCTCGAACCCATATATTGGACTATAATTGTATAATTACTAATTTAGTAAACCTCTTAATATATATTATTAAATGTAACAAAAATTGATTAGTCAAGATGACATACTGCTTAACAAACTCTCTGAATTAGTTCTCACTAATTTAGAGAATGAGCAATTTGGGGTTGAAGATTTATCAGAGCAATTGGGGATGAGTAGGTCTCATTTACATAGAAAGCTAAAGCATTTAAAAGGGGTATCAATTAGCCAATATATCAGAGATATTCGGTTAGAGCAAGCTGAAGATATGCTTCGTAACAATGTGGCCACAGTTTCTGAAATAGCTTATAAAGTGGGCTTTAGCAGTCCATCTTATTTCCATAGATGTTTTCAGGAAAAATATGGATGCTCCCCAGGGGAGTTCAAGAAAAGTTTAGAAGAAAATGAAGCACTGCAAGCCAACATTGTTGTTACTGATGCTTTAAAAAATGAACAGATTCAAAGTGAAGTTTATCATGAGGTAAAAAGTCATTTAAGTAGCAAAAACAATAAAAGCTTTTTATCGCTGAAGGTAATAAGTGCGGCGGTAATCGTAATGATTATTACTGTTTCTGGCTATTATTTCCTTAATCCTACAAAACAGACTTATGAGTCAATCGCTTTTTTACCCATTCAAAATCTTACGGGTGACCCAGAACAAGATTATTTTGCAAATGGCCTACACGATGCCCTTATTGCAGAAATGGGGCAAATTTCAGGTTTAAGGGTCATATCTAGAACCTCTTCTATGCGGTATGTCAATAATAGTTCACGCTTGCAAGACATAGCCAAAGAGTTGGGAGTTAATCTGTTGGTAGAAGGAGCAGTAATGGGTAGCAATAATAATGTACGTATACAACTTAAACTGATTGAAGTATTTCCTCAAGAGCGCAACCTATGGTCTAAAGATTACAAACAAGATTTAAGAAATATTGAATTTCTGCAAAGCGAGATGATTAAAAATATAGCCAATGAAATACATGTTGGCCTCACACCAGAGGAAGAAAAGAAGCTCGCAGCTACCAAAGAAATAGATCCAGAAGCTTACAAAGCCTATTTAAAAGGTATGTTTCATTGGAATAAACTTACCGAGAATGATTTAAACTTAGCAATGGATTATTTTGACCAGGCATTGGCAATAGACTCCAGTTACATGCATGCCTATGCTGGTAAGTCATATGTTTGGACGGGTAGGTTGCAACAAGGTTTGACCTCCTACTTTGAAGGTAGCGAAATGATGCAATTACAATCCCTCAAAGAAAAAACAAATGCTTTGGGTAATACGCCAGCAGAATTGTATTATGTATTAGGGACCGTAAGCTGTTGGGTGGAATGGGAGTATGAAGAAGCCGAAAGGCTACTGAAAATGGCCCTCTCCCTAAATCCTAATCATTCTGCGGCAAGGGCTTATCTTTCTCATGTACTTAATATACTTAATAAGCCTGAGGAAGCCATGGAGCAGATTGATATGGCTATACAATTAGATCCATACAATCCATTGTATAGGGCTTTATATGGCATGGATTTGAACTTTTCTAGACAGTTTGACAAAGCCATATCAATTTTAGGAGCTACCCTCAAGACTTCTCCGAATGATCCTGTAGCACTTTCTACCTTGCGTACGGCTTACCACATGAAAGGGATGGAAGAGGAAGCACTTGAGATATGGAAAACTTCTTATGCAGCCAAAAATGATTTTGATGCTGTTGAAGCTTTGATTGTAGGAGAAAAAGAAGGTGGTTATTCAGGCGCTTTGGAAAATCTAGCCCAATATCTGATTGACCGCTCTGAAACTACTTATGTTACTCCTTGGCAAATTGGCACATTGTATACCAGAGCAGGTAATGTAGAAAAAGCGGTACTTTGGCTGGAGAAGGCATACTATGCCCATGACTCTAATATGCCATACATTTGTATAGATCCTATTTTCGATGTTTTAAGGAATGATACTAACTTTCAAAAATTGATTGAAAAAATGCGCTTGTTTTGTTCTAGTTCCAAAAGAAGTTGATAAAAGTAATTTAATCCAAAATTAAAGTTTTGAGTCAAGAGATCCTTTAACTATTTTTTCTCTTTACAGAAGTGATGAGAACGTTTTATTTGTTGCTCAAGTTTATCTTCGTCGTAATTGCTATCGGTGCGGCCATTGTGATATAACTTCATTTGTTCTATCTTTATTTGGTAGGCCTCTAAGGCCTTACAATACTCTTTTTTGCCATAAAATTTTGAGGCTTCTTGTAAATGCTTCATGGCAATTGGCCAATATTGCTGCAATTTTTCCTTCTCTTCTTCTGAGGGGAGGTTATGTACTGGGTCGGGGTGGTCAAACTTTTCTTGGTAAAGTTCGCCCCTCCAATAATCTGCATACTCATGTGCTAGTCTTTCTTTTGGGATTTTATATCTAGTTTCCTTTTTTTCAGGATGAATAATTTGGGTATGCCGAAGTTCATGAAGAAAAACATCGTACAACATGAATCTTCTAACTGCAATTGTTGGCCATTTAAGACTTTGAATGGCTCCATATTCGAAAAGGCAATCCTTTGTTGGTTTTGGATGTGAAATGCTTATTCTCGATGCAATATCACATATTATAATGCCTGTTATACGTTTGGAGTAAACTCTCCCAAAAGCATTTCCACCTTTGCAAGTCTTGAAAGTAACACTTCTTAGATGCTCATATTCTTTTAAAGGAAGTCTATTTAATAAAACTAAAATATCTTCACGGTGTAGATATTGATAAAGATCGCTTCCCATTCGTCCATAATGAAAGAATATTTCCTGGCTCTTTTGTGAGTATTCCATAGGGGTAATTTTAGATGAATTGGTTTATTCCCTTTTGAATTCAGCATGCAAGTGTTGGATTATTTACTTGCACGCTGAAGATTGTTTGATATGAATGCTTAATCAAAAGCATAATTACCTTTCACATTAGAAGGTCTGTCTAGATATATTGTACCATAGCCTGATTCTGATAAGTTACCTCTTATGATACTATTATCTCTAAGATATACATGACCACCATCTTTTTCATTTACATTACCAGGGAAGTTTCTATTACCGATTTCACTATTATTTTTAATATCAATGTGGCCATAACCATTTTCTGCTACGTTACCCTTTACCCTACTAGATGAAATTGTGACGTGTCCTGATCCTTCTTCAGCAATACTAGTGGCATGTGAAGAATAATAATCGAGTAAATCATAAGTATTATTTCCATAAATTGAGCATCCTTCAATTTTTATATTTCCTGAAGATTGTTCACCAATTCTATCAGCGGATATAGTACTTCCAGTCAAAATAACATCACCTTCTTCTTGCTCTCCAATATCTCCCATTACATCACTATCATTGCCTATAAAGATACTACCATCATTTTTTTCACCTACATGCGCATCAACATTACTATTATCAATTGTAATATCACCTATACCAATCTCATTTACTACAAAAGTAGTGTTGGCAATATTATAATCTAAATTACCGATTTTACTGTTTTCTTTTATTAATATACCACCAGTATCGCTTTCTTCTAGGTTACCAATCACACTACTTTCTTCCACTATAATTGAACCATTCCCAAACTCCTTTACATTTCCGGTTATTTGTGAGATAAACCCTGGCACTTCAGAATTTCTTTTTATGATAACATCACCATCACCATGTTGAGTTATATTGCCTTTAACGAAGCTATTTGTTAACCTTAAAGTGCCATTTATTATAGTAATATTTCCAACTATAGATACATTTGTCAATTCGCAGCTTTGGGTAAAAACAAAGCTTTTGCTATGAGATGTACCTGACTCAAGACATTGCCTCCAAGGCGTAGTTACTTCCACTGCATCAGATGTCGCTGATTTATTGGGGTTATTTCTATCTCTTGGGTTGTCTGCAAATGCTAATACCCTATAAAAGTATTTTGTGTTCGCCTGCAATCCTTGATCTTGATAAGTAGTGGTTCCTGTTCTTACACTATTTAATTCCGACCATGTATTGCCATTCAGGCTTCTTTCTATAATAAAGCCCCTTTCATTATTTGAATTATCTCTCCAAGATAATTCCACTACTGTCGCTGATGAAGCTGTAACAGTTAATTCAGAAGGGGGTGCTATAAAAGCATAAGGAATAAAAACAGGGATAAAGATTTTAAATGCATTTGGTTTATCTCCCTGCTCAATGGCTTTAATTCTATAGTAGAAACCAGAAGCATCCTGAGGTAAATCAATATCACTAAAACTAGTAGCTTGTTTGTCCAATCTGGCAATCTCTTGCCAATGGGTACTATCATTAGGGCTTCTTTCTACCACAAATCCAGCTTGGTTTTGTAAGCCGCTTTCCCAACTGAGTTCTATAGATGGAAGCCCACCTATTGCAGATTGCACTGTTATGACTTCTAGGTTTATTGTAGTTATATTTTCCTTAACCTGTATATCTGGTACTATTTCTTCTTCTGGCTCACATGCAAATAAGAAGATAAGGGCAATAGTATATATGATGAAATTTTTTAGAGTTTTCATTATTTTAATGGATTTGAAGTACTGAATAATTAAACTAAACAGAGTGTGCAGAAAATTTTATATTCAATCTGCACATGAGAGATTTTTAATTAGCGGAGAAATTTCCGTAAATATTAGATGGATTATCTAGATATAAGGAGCCATATCCCGATTCCGCAAGGTTTCCTGTAATTACGCTTGAGTCACGCAAGTATACATTTCCACCATCAGCTTCCGAAACATTTTTAGGTGATGATTCTTTACCAATTTTACTTTCGTGCCTGATATCAATATTACCTGTGCCATTTTCCGAAAGGTTTGCATCAACATTACTTAGTGAAACCCTTAAAGAACCTGTACCTTCTTCTGATATACTGGTAACCTGACCTAGATAAAAAGACCCAAAAGATACTTGACCATTAATAAAACTATTTTCAATTATAACATCACCAATTGACTGTTCTCCTATTTTTGATACCCTTAATTGACTATCTCTTATTGTAATATTACCATCATTTTGTTCTCCTATATCTCCTGTAATATTACTATCATGTAGAATAAATATATTTCCACCATCTTTTTCTCCAATATGGGCAAACAAATTACTATTTCCAATATTGATATTACCTGATCCAGCTTCATTGATTATATATGTTCTAAATGGATCATTCCCAACAACTTTGCTATCATCATTTATAGAGATATCTCCATCTTCATATTCATTTAAATCTCCCTCTATATTACTTCCAGTTATTAATATTGAACCATTTCCATATTCAATCAAATTACCTTTAACTTTAGATTCGTTTCCTTCTTGCTCTGAGTCAAATACCACTTCAATGCTTCCATTGCCAAACTGTGAAATATTACCTTGTATGTTGCTATTAACCAAACGTAAAGTACCATTTAGCATAGTTATATTTCCGTTGATGAGTACATTTACCATTTCACAATTGCCATTAAAAGTAAAGTTTCTGCTATGTGATGAACCAGCTGTAAGACATTGCCTCCATGGCGTAGTTACTTCTACAGCATCAGATGTCGCTGATTTATTGGGGTTATTTCTATCCCTAGGATTGTCAGCAAAAGCTAATACCCTATAAAAGTATTTTGTGTTCGCCTGCAATCCTTGATCTTGATAGGTAGTAGTTCCTGTTCTTACACTATTTAATTTTGACCATGTATTGCCATTCAGGCATCTTTCTATAATAAAGCCTCTTTCATTATTTGAATTATCTTGCCAAGATAATTCCACTACTGTCGCTGATGAAGCTGTAACAGTTAATTCAGAAGGAGGCGCTATAAAAGCATAAGGAATAAAAACAGGTATAAAGATTTTAAATGCATCAGGTATATCTCCCTGTTCAATGGCTTTAATTCTATAGTAGAAACCAGAAGCATCCTGAGGTAAATCAATATCACTGAAACTAGTTGCTTGTTTGCCTAATCTGGCAATCTCTTGCCAGTGGGTGCTATCATTTGGGCTTCTTTCTACTACAAATCCAGCTTGGTTTTGTAAGCCACTTTCCCAACTGAGTTCTATGGATGGTGGCCCATCCAGTACCGATTGGATGGTTTTGGCCTCTAGATTGATCGAAGTTATATTTTCCTTAACCTGTACATCAGGTACTATTTCTTCTTCTGGTTCGCAAGCAAATAGAAAAGAAAGGGCAATAAGTGCTATAGTGAAATACTTGAAAGTTTTCATTTTTTGAATGGGTTTATTTTAAAAATTGTAATAAGAAGTTTTAAAGGGTCGGTGTGTAGCTTGTTATATAGTTATCTACACACCAGCCTCATTTGGGATTTTTTGTCCTTTGAAAGCCAGAGGAAAATCCTCTGGTTTTCTCGGACCCATTCAAAAATCCCATTTGGATTTTAAGTCTTTTAATAGGTTGCTTTATTTTTAAAGCATGTTTTCCGGAAGGTCTTTTTAGAAAAGTAATCCTTTAAACAAGTATTCTTTTCATTTAAGCTTTGATACAAATATGGAGGGAAAATGTGCTCAGTACTTAGCAACTATGTTGTAAAATCCTTGAATTTTTGTGTGAACTTATGTTGCATGAGTGCACTTATGTTGCATTAAGGGTAGGTTTTGGCTTATTTCTATAGTATTCTAATGATATTTTAAAATTTCAATAATTACTCGGATGCTAACTTTAGATTATTTTATTGATCGATTTATTATTTTCATTCATATTAACCACCGCTTCTTTTTAATCAATTAATATGGATAGATCCTCTGAGAAAAATCCACCTACTATATTACTGAACAAGTTACCATGTAGTAAAACTTAAAAATCATGGAATAATAACCACAAAATGCATCTTTTAGTAAAATTATCCATTTAATGGTAACTGGTAATCAAATAGCTTTAAACTTGGATATTTAATGTAATTTGAAGATGAAGCTATCTCAAAGTGCGCTAGGCAAAACCAGCCCTAGAAGAAAATTCCTCAATACCTCTATAAAAGCATCCTTGCTTGCATTAGGAGCGTCTGGTCTCGCTGCTTTTAATATCAATTCAAGATATACTTCTAAGAAAGGAAAAGTGGTAGGGCACGGTCAATTCAAATACCGAGTCAATAAAGATTGGGTCACTCCAAAAGGAAGGCAAACACCTATAGACCATTGTCACGAAATGGTTGAGGATTCTAAAGGTAGGTTGATCATGACCACAACCCACAAAAAGAACAATGTAATTATTTACAATAAAGATGGTGATGTGCTTAAGTCATGGGGTACAGAGTTTCCAGGTGCTCATGGATTAACACTTACAAATGAAGGAGGAGAGGAGTTCCTTTTTATTACAGACCCAGACAACCATAAAGTAGTAAAAACTACACTCGATGGGAAGGTATTGATGGAACTGCGTCACCCTGAAATGATAGCTGATTACGATACATTGGAAAAGTTCAAACCCACAGAAGTAGCAGTTGCTCCAAATGGAGATTTTTATGTGGCAGATGGATATGGTTTAGACTACATTATACAATATAATACCAAAGGAGAATACATCAGGCATTTTGCAGGAAAGGTCACAGACAAAAATGAACCTGAAAAAGTAAGTAATGCTCATGGCGTTTGCATGGATTTAAGAGAAGCAAACAATCCTTGTGTATTGGTGACATCAAGAGCAAAACAGCAATTTAAAAAATATACATTGGATGGGAAGTATTTAGAAACCTATGATACAACTGGGGCATCCATTTGCCGTCCAGTTATAAAAGGTAAGAACTTATATTTTTCTGTGTTACTCACAAAAAGTGTTTGGCAATACGACGGCATTGTATTGGTGCTCGATGAAAATAACAAAGTGGTATCTGTTCCCGGTGGTGAAGCACCAAAATATGAGGGAGACAAACTAATGCCCCTTGAATATGATGGAGAAACATTCTTACATCCTCATGATGTATGCATAGATAACAATGAAAACATTTATGTAACCCAATGGCATTCTGGAAGAACTTATCCTGTAATGCTTGAAAGAATTTAAATAATAACACTTTTATTGAAAATGAAATACTTCAAACTAGTTGTTCCATTATTTTATCTGATAGGCTGTTTAGCGAGTTGCGGAATAGAAAAGCCAAAAGAGGTAGCTGAAGCAGAAAAAGCTCTTCCAGAAGTAGTTGATTATAATCTACATATTAAGCCACTACTTTCTGATCGATGTTTTGCCTGCCATGGCCCTGACAAAAACAACCAAAAAGCAGGTTTATTTTTACACGATGCCGAAGGAGCTTTTGCTTCTTTAGAAAGCGGAAATAAAGCGATTGTACCGGGCAGCCTAAAAAATAGTGAAGTGATAAGCAGGATTTTATCGGATGAACCTGAAATGATGATGCCTCCACCAGACTCTAACTTAAAACTCACGGCAGAAGAAAAAGCGCTCATTTTGAAGTGGGTAGACCAAGGTGCAGCATACAAAAAACACTGGTCTTTTATTAAACCTGAAAAAAATGAGTTGCCAAAAATCAAAAAAGAAAATTGGGCAGAAAATGAGATCGATCATTTTGTAGCTGCTAAATTAGATGGTAAAAATATTGAGCCTTCTCCTGAAGCTCGAAAAGAAACTTTGGTAAGAAGACTCTATTTTGATTTGACAGGCTTACCACCGACTGTTGATCATCTGAAAGAAATCATGGCAGATGATAGTCCTAATTACTATGAAAATCTGGTAGATGACCTTTTAGCTTCTCCTGCTTATGGAGAAAGAATGGCAGCACATTGGTTAGATGTAGCCCGTTTTGCCGATAGTGAAGGGTACCTAGACGATTTTCACCACGAAATGTGGCCTTATCGCGATTGGGTGATTGATGCCTATAATAATAATATGCCATATGATGATTTTGTGGTTTCTCAAGTAGGTGGAGATCAAATACCCAATGCAACAGAAGAACAAATATTGGCCACCGCCTTTAATCGCTTACACAAACAAAACTCAGAAGGTGGGGTAATTCCCGAAGAATTTAGGGTAGAATATGTCGCAGATAGGGCCAATACAGTAGGAGCTGCATTTATGGGCTTAACCGTGGCTTGTGCTAGATGCCATGATCATAAATATGATCCTATCTCTCAGAAAGATTATTTCCAGCTTTACGGTTTCTTCAATAGTACCATAGAAAGAGGTGATGCCATCTTTTCTGGAAATTCAATCGAGAACGGAAACAGGATTGCAAATAAGTATGCTATGAATGCTGGTCCAGTAATGCCCTTACCAGATGAAAATATTGCCAAAATTCGAAATTTCCTTTTAGCCGAAATTGATACAAAATCTTCTGAAATAAAATTAAAAACTAAGAACAAAAAGCAAGACGCTGATAAATGGGCATCTACATTACTTTCTACCAATACACTTAAGCAAGTAGTTGAAGAAGCTACTATGGTAAATCTGAGTTTTGATAATGCAACAGATAAAACTATTAAAGACTTGGCTAAAGGTTCAAAACCGGCCAAGTATTATGGACATCAGTTGGTAGAAGGAAAAATAGGCAAAGCCATCTTATTCGATGAAGGGAAAGTAATGGCCGATGGCAGTCGGGTTAGCTTCGAACGAATGGAACCTTTTACAGTAAGTTTTTGGATAAAAACACCTAAGGAGTTTAATGAAGCAAGGATCCTTTATAATGGAAATGGCAGGATACAAGGATACAGAGGTTGGGATGTCTGGATGGATAGTACCCGTCTTTCTTTCCGTTTGAACCATGCACATCCATTTCAATCATTAGATATCCGTATCAAAGAAAAACTACCCCTAGATGAATGGCAACATTTTGTGTGGACCTATGACGGTTCAAGTTCAGCCAAAGGAATGAAGTTATGGCAAAATGGAGAACTTGCTGATGTTGAAATACAAAGAGATCACATTTATCGATCTTCCGTGCCATACAAAGACCCTGAAGGATATGTGTACATGAAATATGAAGGTTTTGTGATGGGAGCCAGCCACTACGATGCTGACTTTGACGGAGGAATGATAGACGAGGTAAGGGTATTGAACAAAGAAGCAAGCCATTTAGTAGCAAAATACCTATACGATAATGATTTGGGTAATCAAGCATTTAAAAAGGGATTAGAAACCCAGTCTAATGATATAGCCGAGTTTTATACTTTACATATAGATAAAGAATTAGAGGACGCAAGGAAAGCCATGAGAGCTATACAGTTGCAAGAAATTCAGGCAGTTGATACAGTGCAAGAAATTATGGTGATGGGTGATTATGAAAAAGAAAGACCTACCTACATCTTAGAACGGGGAGCATATGATGCCCATGGGGAACAAGTAGAAAAAGGAGTTCCGGCAGATATACTTCCTTGGCCAGAAGATTTACCTAAAAACCGCTATGGTTTAGGCAAATGGTTAACACATGAAGACAATCCTTTAACGGCAAGGGTAGCTGTAAACCAGATGTGGTACCTGATGTTTGGAAGGGGCTTGGTAAAAACCAATGAGGATTTTGGCAATCAAGGTGCCTTGCCTAGCCATCCAGAATTATTGGACTGGCTGGCTGTAGATTTCCAAGAAAATGGTTGGGATGTAAAAAGACTGATCAAAATGATGGTTACCTCTGCCACTTACAAGCAATCTTCAGTTATTAGAAAGGAATTACAAGAAATAGATCCAGATAATATGTTGCTTGCTCGTAGTCCACGATATAGACGTTCTGCAGAAATGGTGCGAGACAATGTTTTAGCGGTAAGTGGTTTGTTACAGCCAAAAGTTGGGGGTGAATCTGCTTTCCCTTATCAACCAGAAGGGCTATGGCGCGAGACCATTACCCATGCCTTTTTCCCTAATTATCAGATAGATTATGAAAACGGTCTTTACAGGAGAAGTTTGTATACATTTTGGAAAAGAAATGCCCCAGCACCAGGCATGTTGGTATTCGATGCTTCTAATCGGTCTGAATGTCAAGTACAACGGCATAGGAGTAATACGCCATTACAAGCCTTGGTATTATTGAATAGTCCACAAGTATTGGAAGCTTGTAGAGTGCTATCCGAAAAAGTATTGAAAGAGACAGAATTAGACGTATCAAAAGCTATCAATCAGTTATTTATAACTTTGATAGGTCGCTCTCCTACGCAAAAAGAACACGAAATTTTAAGCCAACAATTTGGAGAGGAAATAGCATATTTTACTAGCAAACCTGAAGCAGCAAAAGCGTTTTTGAGCATAGGCTATAAAGCAACTTCTAAAGAAATAGCTTTTACCAATACTGCAGCCATGGCACGCGTTGCCAATACCATTTTGAATTCAACAGAAGCTTATTACAAAAACTAAGGAAATGAAATATTTCAAAGAAATACAGAGCAAAGAATATTTAAGAACCCGAAGAGACTTTTTAAAGACTACTTCAAAGGGTTTAGGAGGACTAGCATTGAGCAGTCTTTTGTTTCCAGATACTGTAAAAGCTGCTTCAAAAGAATCGGTTCAAAGGATGTTGGGCGATAATGGCGTGTTAGGTAAGCCCCATCATGCCCCTAAAGCCAAAAGAGTGATCTATCTTTTCCAAAGTGGTGGTCCGAGTCAATTTGAGCTTTTCGATTATAAGCCTGAACTGAATAAAATGTGGGGAGAGGAGATTCCAGACTCTGTGAGAAATGGTCAAAGGGTTTCAGGTATGCTAGCTTCCCAATCCAGTTTTCCTTTGGTAGGCTCAAAATTCAAATTCAAGCAACATCCTAAAACAGGAGGCTATTTTAGTGAATTAATGCCCTATACGTATGAAATAGCTGAAGATATTTGTATGATCAATTCCATGCATACAGATGCTATTAACCATGAACCGGCTGTTATTTTCATGCAAACTGGCTCGCAACAGGTAGGAAGACCAAGTATCGGTTCTTGGATGAGTTACGGTCTTGGAAGTTCTAATCAAAACTTACCTTCTTTTATAGTAATGCTCTCTAGAGGGAAAAACAGTGCGCAAAACTTGAACATGCAAGCATGGAATAGTGGTTTTCTGCCCTCACACCATCAAGGTGTTCGTTTTAGGTCTGGTTATGATCCTGTATTATACCTAAGTAATCCTAAAGGAATTGACAGAGAAAGACGTAGGTCAGAACTAGACTACTTAACCGCCCTAGAAGCTGAACAAAAAAAGGTATGGGGAGATCCTGAAATTGATTCTAAAATAAGTCAATATGAAATGGCCTATCGTATGCAGAGTAGTGTTCCTGAAATCTCTGACCTTTCAGATGAACCTGACTATATTTTTGATTTGTATGGCGAAGAGGCAAGGGTTCCGGGTACTTATGCCTTTAATTGTTTAATGGCAAGAAGACTTGCAGAACGTGATGTGAATTTCATACAACTTTATCATATGGGATGGGACCAACATGGTAACTTGCCGAGTGAAATTACTACAATGGCTCAATCATCTGATCGGGCATCAGCAGCATTGATCACTGACCTGAAACAAAGAGGTATGTTAGACGATACCCTTGTAGTTTGGGGTGGAGAGTTTGGTAGAACCAGCTTCTCACAAGGTAAACTAACCAAAAATAACTATGGGAGAGATCACCACCCAAGAACGTTTAGCTCATGGATGGCTGGAGGCGGCATTAAACCGGGCTTGGTGTATGGCAAAACTGATCCATTTGGTTATAATATTGCTGAAAACCCAGTACATGTTCACGATTTTCAAGCCACCTTATTGAATCAATTAGGTGTTGACCATGAAAGACTTACATTTAAACACCAAGGCAGAAGATATAGATTGACAGATGTGCATGGACATGTAGTGAAGGATATTCTTGTTTAAATCCTGATAGTTAGGTTTAAGAGTATAAAATATTCCTACTTTTTAAAATGGAATTCAATTGAAAGAGATTTAATCAGAGTAAATAATTTAGAAAGGCTAGACTTATAAGTTTAGTCTTTTTTTCTTTTCATGGGGTCATTTTTAAAACAACCCTTCCCTTATAATAAATTACATATTTTATATTCATTTATGAAAAACTCCAAGAGATAGATTCGGTATATTTCTAAAATGAAGTGAGGTAGGTGAATTACTAAGCATTGATCATAAGCCAAAAAAGTATCGTCTTTATTTGATACGTTTAATCAATAACGCAATCATCGGTGAAGACATTAAAAATTCTAAACCACCTTTGATTCTTAAATGAGGCAATTATAATTTATTTTTTAGATTTAAGTAGGGAATTTCATTCTAAGGAAAGTCTATTAATATTGTTAGAAAGATTTATAGCGGAGATACAAAACTGATTATGCAAAAGTGTCTATTTATCTTAATTTTTATTTGTTGTTTGAATGCTTGTCAAAATAAGATAGAAGATAATGCTTCAAAGAATGGAGCGGATATCCTTCCTAACATCTTCCTCTTTTTGGCAGACGATATGACTTGGAAAGATTGTAGTGTGTATGGAAATATGGATGTAAAGACGCCCCATTTGCAAAGTTTGGCAGATAATGGAATGACCTTCCACAATATGTTTACGGCTACTGCTATGTGTGCCCCAACAAGACAGCAGCTATATACTGGAATTTATCCCGTAAGAAACGGGGCATATCCAAATCATAGCCAAGTGCATTCTGGTGTTAAAAGTCTAGTACATCATTTTAAGGCGCAAGGTTATCAAGTGGCATTAATCGGGAAAAAACATTTTGGCCCACAGGCCTCTTTCCCATTTGAATACTTAGGAGGAAAGGGTAGCGATAAAGGAGGAAATAGTACAGATATCAATCTTGAATTTATCGATCCAGTAATAAATAGTGATAAGCCTTTTGTATTAATTCTTGCGCAAAACCAACCGCATCTTCCCTGGACTCGTGGCAATCCATCTCAATACAATGCCGATGAATTAACAATCCCAGAATATCTTGTAGATACTCCTTTCACGCGGGAAGAACTGACCAAATACTACGCTGAAATTACCTACATGGATAGCCTTTTAGGAGTCTGTTTAAATAAAATTGAAATAGCGGGAAAAACAGATAATACCATTTCTATTTTTACAAGCGAGCAAGGTTCAACACACCCATTTGCAAAATGGACTTGTTACGACAGAGGGTTAAAAACAGGCTTTATCGCACAATGGCCTGGAAAGATTGAAAAAGGCAGTAAAAATGAGGCGCTTTGCCAATATGTAGATGTAGTACCCACCTTACTTGAAGCAATAGGCGTTAAATCAGAATTAGTTAATACAGGAATTACCGATTTTAATGGTAAAAATACTTTTGATGGAAAAAGCTTTCTTCCAATTCTCTTAGGAAAAGAAGAGGAACATGCCGATATGGTATATGGTGTTCACACAACTGTGGGGATAAATAATGGATCAGAGAACTATCCAGTACGCTCTGTGAGAACAAAAGCATTCAAATACATCCGAAACTTATCGCATGAGATTCCTTTTCAGAATAATGAAACTGAGCTTGAGGGAAAACATTATCCAGATTGGTTTGAGGCTACAAAAAATGACAGTGATTTAAATCAATGGATTTCTAAATATCAATATAGGCCTTATGAGGAATTGTATGATATAATCAATGACCCTTGGGAAAAAACAAACCTAGCAGAAAATGCGAATTATGATGATATTAGAAGCAAACTAAGTCTAGCACTAGACAAATGGATGCTTCAACAAGGGGATTCAGGAATAATCACAGAATTAAAAGCGCCAGAAAGAATGGCTAAAAATTAAAAATGATGCGGTACTATTTACTTCTTACATGCTTACTGTTTTGTTGCACTTCTCCTAAAAAAATCGAAGAGAACACGCCACCCAATGTGCTCTTCATTATGGTAGATGACTTGCGTCCTGAACTAGGAGCGTATGGGGCAAAACACATTCATTCTCCACATATTGACCAATTAGCAAGTGAAAGTATTATTTTTGAAAGGGCTTACTGCAATATTCCTGTTTGTGGTTCATCTAGAGCTAGTTTACTTGCAGGAGTACGCCCCGGATGGTATCGATTTCATGGGCCATACGATACTTATCTAAGCCATGATATGCCTCAAGTAATTTCGCTTCCTAAACATTTCCAAAACAATGGATACCAGACTTTTTCTTATGGAAAAATCTTTCATCATGCCAATGATGATTCATTAGCTTGGGATGAAATATGGAAACCCACACCTAAAAACCATAGTGGTTGGAGGGATTACCAAACAGAAGAGAACTTGACATTACATGAATCTGCTTCAAGTAGGGGCTTGCCTCATGAGAAGGCAGATTTGCCAGATACCGCTTATTACGATGGTAGAATTGCTACACATACCATCGAAAAATTAAAAGCACTCAGTAAATCAGAAGAACCCTTTTTTTTAGCTACTGGTTTTCTAAAACCTCACTTGCCCTTCAATGCACCTACAAAGTATTGGGACTTGTACGATTCGACTGCTATTGAATTACCTTCAAATTATATTCAACCTGAAACAACACCAAAAAATGCTTTTCACAACTTTGGAGAACTTCGGAACTATGCCAGAATACCAAAAAAAGGAAGCTTATCTGAGGAAACCGCAAAAAAATTGATTCATGGTTACTATGCCTGTGTAAGTTATACAGATGCGCAAATTGGCAATGTGTTAGCTGCTTTAGAACAAACAGGTTTAGCAGAAAATACCATCGTTGTACTTATTGGCGATCACGGCTGGAATTTGGGCAATCATCAGCTATGGTGTAAACATTGTAATTTTGAAACGGCGCTGAGAACCCCTCTTTTAATCAAAGTACCTGAACAGACTAATGGCCAGCGAAGTAAATCCATCGTAGAATTTATAGATGTTTATCCTACATTGACAGAACTTGCAGGTATCCCTTCCCCAAATCATCTACAAGGGGAGAGCTTAGCAAAATTGCTAAATAACGAACCTAGAAAAAAAGATTATGCCATTTCAAAATTTTTCGGTGGTGTTACGCTCATTAAAGACAATTGGTTCTACACAGAATGGATCAATGAAAAAGCAGAAGTGCAAGCCAACATGTTATTCAACCATACTAATGATCAATTAGAGCTGGAGAATCTAGCAGAAAAAGAAGAATATCAAGATAAAACCAATGAACTGAATGAATTTTTACATACCCATTGGGGGGAAGATTTTTTCATAGACAATTCGATTCAAACTGACGACTAAAATCAATATTTCGTTAATTTCATTCCACAGTTCTGTACCCTTGACTTCACGATAATCGCAACAGTGTTTCTTGACGTTACGATTATCGCTACTTCTCAAAAATAACCTTCATATGTGCGTCGCTTTCTGTCAATTCCCAATGTCCCAATGAAATAGGAATGTTGCCGATGGCATTTAATCGGTCTAAAAAGTCTTTTATTTCGAATGCTTGTCCTTCTTGTTCTTTCAATTTGGCATAGTCGGCCATAGCATTTTCTACCAAGTACTTTCCCGAGATATAACTCGTACCATAACCCGGTTGACGGAGGTACAAGTGTTGCTCGAAAATCAAAAGTTCTTTTTCCGTTTTCATCCAACCTCTTGGCGTATATTCTGAATGGATGCCACCCGCTTCCTCCATCGTCATTTCGTTGGCATGGGCATAAAGTGAACCTAAACCCCTTGCCGCGCGCTGCGCAATCAAAATATAGACCATCTCACGTATACGAGGATTATCATCATACAAACCTGCTTGCATAAATATTTCTTCTACTCCCGTTGCGACTCCTTCGTTTCTAGAGTCAAAAATATTATACAACAAAGGTGTTTTACGCATAATGGCTGGGTTTGGCTCAGTATCCATCCGTGCTAACTCAAACCAATGGTAAAAGTGTGAATATAAAGGACGAGGATCATGGTGCATGACTATCCAAAAAAAGTGTCTTGTTTCTTCAGGAACGTATTGCCCCAAATGCTCATAAAGGGCTGGCTTAAAATATGGTTTAACAGTAACAATATCTTCCTTATCCAAAAAATTTAAGAAGCTTTCTGCTGATTTTTCTGCAAGTTCTTGGTAACCTTCAGGCGTGTTCACTGGCTTAATTTGAGGCAATTTTCTGTTACGGTGTTCTTCTAGTTTTAAAGAAGACCAAGCTCTTGCTAGTTCTCGTTTCAGTATCATTACCTCATCTTCCCAGGTAAGGGGAACTAGGTGTACATTTTGCAAATACCACGTATAATTTTCTTTGCCTAAACCAGAAGGCCCTGTCTTTTTTGGGGCTTCTGCTTCAAGCCATTTGGCTAAATCATCGGTAGATTCCTTGGCAACTTGGATGGCTTTCACCAACGCTTTATTTCCTTTTACTTTTGGTAACTCAAGAATACCTTCCAAATTTTTGGCTTGTGATTTAATATCTCGAATACCAGTTATCCAAAGGTCTTTGGCATTGCCCGTAAGGTTTTGTTGGGCCTGTTTATTTAAACTGGGAATTACCTCTAAGTCTGCCAATAACTTTTCTTCGGCTTCTTTGGAAAGTGGAAACTCATAGGTCCACAACTCGGTGGTGGCATGGTGGGTAGGTCCCTCATGGGCAGGTACATCACTACGAGACATCCAAAGTGATTTGTAAAATGCCGGATCTCTTACCCAAGGTTTCAGAATACGATGGTTAAAATCATAGCCATTCATCTCAGCCCACACGATCATCCAATCTACTTTATGGGCTATCGTCCAGCCTGCTGTATCTATTTCTAGTAATTTCTCTTGCAGTTGTTTGAATTCAGGATAACGCTTCTCAAAAGTAGCTTTGGTATAGTCAGGAGCTCCTTCAAGCCGCGGAGGGTTTTCAAATGTTCTCCATTCTTTGTATAAGTCTTCTAATGTTTGGTATGCAGTAGATTGTGCTAAAGAGGACATATGCAGTACAAAAAAGCTTAAAAGTAGCGTAGTTATAAATTTCATGTTTCAGTTGTAGTATGCTATTAAGAACATACAATGATATGAATATTTAATAATTGATTGTTGAAAGCATGATGATTTCTTTAGAGCGTGAGAGGAAAGTGGATAGACTTTTTGATTTTTTAGGTAAGAGGAATAATTTAAGCAAATAATTAAAATAGATTTATCACTTGTAAGATGTACAAATGCATCTGTTTATCGCACTTTATGATATCTCGTGAATTTAAAGTTGACTTAAAATTGAAGAATTATATCAATAGTTATTGGTACTATAGCATTTGTACGGATACTGAAAAACATTTTGATATCTTTCCTGATGGGCATTTTGATTTAGTAGTAACAATTAAAGAGAATAAAATAGTCGATACAATACTTACTGGCATTTGGACTAAGACAGCATCAATTAGTTACACAGAAGATACTGCAGTTTTTGGTATAAGTTTTAATCCATTAGCAAGTGGAAAATTCCTACAATTCAACATAAAAGAATTACTAGATGATTATAGAAAAGTATCTTTAGCAGATTTCAATATTAATGAGCAATACTTTATTAAGAACTTAAGCGAACCTGAGGTACTTGTAGCTTATTTAAATAAACAATTAATAGAGCATATTCCAGAGATTGATCCAGACACTCGATTAAAAATGTGCTTTGAGTTAATTGATAGTTCAAATGGAAATATACCCGTTAAGGAAATATCAAAAATAGTAGGATTAAGCCCTAGGCATTTACATAAGTTGGTCAGCAAAATGCTAGGAATCGGAATTAAAGAATATTCAAAAATTATTAGGCTTAAAAAAAGCTTATTCGAAATCAAGAATGATAAATCCAACTATTCCCATTACTATGATCAATCGCATTTTATTCGAGAATTAAAGCTATACACTGGCTTAACACCTCAAAAAATGGATTTAAAAAACAACGACCGATTTATACAATACTACTATTTTGAATGAACATATCTTTGGTAAACTTTCATTTGATGTGCAGATAACATGGATTCTATAAACAAAAAGCTTACAAAAGAAAACTTCAATAAAGCAAGAGATTTTATATTAACCAATGCTAGAATGATAGAAAGGCGTTTGTACCACTATCATTTTGGAAATGGCAGTTCAGAGGGCGTTTTTCATGCGGTTTATGCTTATCGAAATGCTGATGGCGGTTTTGGGCATGGAATGGAACCAGATACGGCATCACCAGAGAGTCAACCACTTTTTAGCATTATGGCACTTGAGACTTTAGACGAAGTTGGTTACCTCAATGCAGCATTGATTCTAAAAGATTTCATGCCATATTTTGAAAGCGTGACCACTGAGAGGGGAGGAATTCCTTGGATGTTAAGACCTACAAGTGAGTACCCTTGTGCAGACCATTTCGAAACCGTTAAAGAATGGGCTGCTTTGAGCACCACTGCGCCACTTTTAGGAATCTTAGAAAAATACAAGATCAACATCCCTTGGATGGAAAAAGCAGAACAATTTGTTTGGCAAGAAATAGAACGGATTAAAGAGAAACACGTTTTTTGTAATCTTTGTGTACCAAGGCGATTACAATTTTTGCAACATACCCAAAGTACAAGTAAAGCTCAAAAAGCAATTTCCGATTTAAAAAGATGGATTTTAGCAGACGGTGTACTCTGTTTAGACAAATCAGACGATGGTTGGGGACTCTACGAAAAACCACATAGTTTGTGTTATGCCCCTTCTCCAGATAGTATTTTAAAACCAATATTTACTGAAGAGATGATTAATGAAGACTTAAATGAGTTAATCAATCGCCAAAAAGATGATGGCAGGTGGGATACTTGGTACGGACTGAGTGAAGGCATGAAATTAGAATGGGCTGGTATACAGACATTGTGGACTTTAAAGACACTTAAAAATTATGGTAGAATTGAGAAGTAGATAAAATTGCATGGAAAACTGCCTAGTATGTGAGCGAATAAAGTCAATCAAAGCAGGAACAAATCCTAATTTTGTATGTGAACTAGAGACCTCTTATGTAGTTCTGGGTGATAGTCAGTTTTTTAGAGGTTATACATTGCTCTTGTTTAAAACACACAGTACCGAATTACATCAATTAGATAAGGAGGTGAGAAATAAGTTTCTGCAAGAAATGGCTTTGGTAGCTCAAGCAGTGCATGCTGTTTTTAAACCTCAGAAAATCAACTATGAATTGTTAGGGAATAAATATCCTCATTTACACTGGCATATTTTTCCTAGGTATGAAGATGACCCAAAACCTTTAGCACCTGTCTGGTCTATTGAAGAACAAGTGAGGAATAATACACTCTTAAAAAAAGAAGAGCGCCAAAGAATAATTGTACAGTTAAGAGATGAAATTCAGAACTGTTAAATTATATAATTTCATTATTAAGTTTAATCAATAATCTTCTTCAATTTTCAATAAAATCCTTCCTCTTTTACCTTTTTCAAGTGTTCTTTTAAAACCTTGTTCGTATTGTCGAAAGCTGCCTGTTCAATTAGGCATATTCATGTCTACAAACAAAAGAATAAAACCCCATTACAAATATGCGTAATGGGGTTGTGAAATCTATAAAGCAGTCTATATATTAGTTCGCTTCCTTATTACCGAGAACATCGCTTACTTTATATTACTTTAGTTCATAAATACCTGGAGTAGTATCAATTACTTTCGGAGGGTCATTAGAAAGATATGGAAATTGTATCCAAGTTCTTGTAACTTTTACTTCATCATCTCCCAAGAACTCAAATTCATAAGTGAAGTCATTTAGACCAATTTTATATGCTGTTTTACCATCAGCATAAGGGAATGGGTTTTTCCAAAAACCAAAAAAGTTTTGTCCCCAATGGAATCTTATATTTCTAATAGGATCATAACTTGTAGAATTTAATTGAATTTCATCACCGTCAATAGTAAAAGAAAACAAAGCGTCATTGTCTTGAGGAATTTTTAGTTCGTATGTGCCATCAATACTTAATGAGCTTTTGCGAACAAGTTCTTGCTCAGGAGCAATTTCTTCAGAAGTGATCAGGTCACTTTCACAAGATGCCATAAAGATTGCTACAAATACTAAGGTCAAAAGTTGAAATTGTAATTTCATAGTACATTACATTTTTAAGGTAAAAAAAAGTTTGTTTCACCAAAGTTAGGTATCTATACTTTCTTAAGTATCACGAAAGTTTAACATTTATATCACAAAAAATAATGAGTTATTATACCCTTTTAATAAATTAAGTATTAAAACAGGTATATGAATCCTGAGCGAATTAGTATTTCTAAATTTTTTCTATGGAAGAATATTAGTTTAATATTTTAACTTCATTTTATTGGTTAGAAAGGTTTTTAGCCCAAAAATCAATCATAAAAAATTTGGAATTCATCAAACGGAGTCAAATTAGGTATCCAAAAGAAAGATGATTTCTGATTGAAGAGTTTTACTATACTATCTTTAGAAAAGAAAATTTCACTGATTTTTAAAACTATTTTTAGGTATTAAAAAGTAATCAACTTTATACTACTATTAAATAGGTAAGATAAAAAGGTGATGATTTCAATAATTCATGTGTTTTTGCTAAATAACTAAATTCATATAAGGGATTATTTCTTGAAAAAGTGGTATACTAAACTTCTAAGTACTCTAACTTATACCAAATGATAATCCATTAAACATATGAAATATATCGACACGATTTATGGAGAATTTGAATTATCAGGACTTGTAGAAGAATTGATACATACAACCGTATTTCAAAGATTAAAGAAAGTACATCAAGGTGGTGCAATTTTTTTAGCAAACCCCCAAATGAATCTTACCAGATTTGAACATTCTGTGGGAGTCATGTTGCTCACAAAGAAACTTGGAGGAAGTATAGAAGCCCAAATAGCAGGTTTATTACACGATATTTCGCACACTGCTTTTTCACATTTGATCGATTACGTATTAGATGTTGGAGAAGAAGATTATCATGAAAAGCGATACACAGAAGTCTTAAATAATCCAGAAATTATTAATGTGTTTGAAAAGTATCATTTGAGTATTAGTCAATTTTTGAATTTGGAAAAATATCCCCTCATAGAGTACCCTTTACCCAATTTGTCGGCAGATCGAATAGATTATGCCTTGAGAGATTTACATCAGCTTAAAAGAATATCTAAAGAAGAAATTGATTGGTTTTTAGAAGGTTTATTAGTTTATGAAAATAGGATTGTGGCTTCTTCTAAAGAACATGGCTCTTGGTTTAAGTCGCAGTATAGCTTCTTGGTTAGTGAATATTTTAATGGAATTGAGAATGTTGAAATTAATAGTATCATGAAAATTATCGTGAAAGATTGTTTGCAAAAGGGAATAATCACAGAGGCAGATTTTTTTATGGATGATTTTTATCTGTTGGAAAAAATGAACTCAGCATTTAATGTTGGAGAACGAATTGACCGAATTAAAAATAATGGACTAAATACTGAAAAAATTAAAATGAAAAGCAGAGTAGTAGATCCAGAAGTTTTGGTAAATAAAAGAGTAATGAAATTATCTGAACTATCTTAAAGCAATTTCAATGTATAAATAACTATCTAACAATCGTGACACATCTTAAATGTGCTTGTCAAAGGGAAAGATAAAATTCCATCAAGATCATTAAATTCATTGTATATGAACCCTTTTACAACAGAATACCAAACAGAAGATGAAGATGAGGCATTAGTAAGGAAAGCGCTAGAGGGTAATAGTAAAGCCTTGAACGAGTTGTTGTTGAAGCATCAACCTTTTGTGTATAACATTGCTTGGAAGATGGTACGCCATCCCCAAGATGCAGAAGACCTCACGCAAGAAGCCCTTCTAAAAATTACTATTAGTCTCAAATCTTTTGCTTTCAAGAGCAGTTTTAGGACATGGGCATACCGCATAGTGGTCAATCATTTTCTCAACATCAAGAAAAAGACTAGCGAAACCATTATCGAAAACTTTGAACAGATGGCAGAGGGGTTACGGAATACTCCTGACGTAGAAATGACCTTGAGTGAACAAAAGGAAAACCAAGATTTGATTGAAGAGATGAAGTTAAGTTGTATGTCGGGTATGTTGCTCTGTCTTACCAGAGAACAGCGAGTGATTTACATTATCGGAGATATGTTCCAGGCGGATCATACCATTGGTTCAGAAATTATGGGGATTTCTAAAACCAATTACCGCAACAAACTTGGTAAAGCACGAAATGATTTGTACAGTTTTATGAGAAACCAATGTGGATTGGTAAATAAAGCTAATCCATGTAGGTGTTATAAAAAAGTAACAGCAGCAGTACAAGGTGGTGCTATCAATGCCAAAGAACTCTTATTCAACAAAGAAGGTTTGAGCACTTTTAAAGAAGCAATTAAGGAAAATGCAGCATATATTGAAGCGATGCATGACCAAAAACAAATGGAGTTATTTGACAGCATGACCTACAAAACAAATTTCGAGAAAAAGACATTTATCCAGAATATCTTAGATGATATCAAAGTAAAACAGTATATGAATTTGAATTAAGATTCACTACAAATCACTGATTTTGAGCTGTATAAGAGATTATACAGCTTTTTTTATAAAAAAACTATCATACTTTAATGACACATCCCTAAGCCTTCTGTCTAAGTGTGTAAATGATTCAGAAATCAAAATATTTAATCTTATGAAAATTCATTTTGAAAGAGAAGTAATTTTAGAGGTGCCTGCAACCAAGGCTTGGGAAATATTAGGCAGTAATTATGAGCGTATTGGAGATTGGGCTACAGTTATTCCAGAGTCTGCTCCCAGAACCTCAAATACTGGAGAATTAGAAGGAAGGACTTGTTCCTCTTCTTATGGTGATGTGAAAGAAATGATTACCAGCTGGGACGAAGAAAAAATGACCTACAGTTACCAAGCTGACGGACTTCCGGCCATGTTCAAAAAAGGAGGGAATGTTTGGAAAGTAACAACGATAAGTCCTAACCGCTCGAAAGTAAATATGGTGCTAGACATGGAGATGGCAACCGTCCCAGGACTACTAATGGGTTGGATGATCAAACCCAAAATGAGTAAAGATATGGATGGGTTGATGGATGATTTGAAGCATTTTGCCGAGAAGGGTTTACCACATCCTAAAAAGCTGAAATCTTTGACAAAATGGAATAAAAGAAAAGTTAAACAAACAGCATAAAATTCAATCGATTTTCAATCTTTAAACACTTAAATAATGACAAATTTAGAATTAGCAAAAAAACTGAGAGATGCCGTTGAAGCTACTGACCTTGATACAATAGGTAAAGAATTATTTGCTGAAGAGATAGAATCTATCGAGCCAGCTTTTACACCACTTCCCCATGCCAAAGGAATGGCACAAGTAAAAGAAAAGTGGGGTATGTTTGGTGGAGCAATCAAAGAGATGCATTCAAAATCTGTAAGTAAAGAAGTGATTGTTCAAGGAGATCTTATCGTACTGGGAATGTCTTTTGACTATACCAACCAAAACAATGAAAGGATCAAACAAGATGAATTAGTCGCCTATAAGACAAGAGACGGGAAGATTGTATCTGAGCAGTTTATTTATTAATTGTTTATGCAGAGACAGATAAAGGTAAAAAGCATTTTGTTTAACCTTTGGCTGTTTTTTAAGCTTTTAAATGTTCTTAATATAATCTTTTATTGAGAACATTTTTTTGTATTTTAAGCCTACATTTTTTGAGAAAAACATCATGAAAATAATCTCCACAAACTTAGCAGAACCTAAGACTTTTAATTGGAATGGAAAAGAAGAAAAAACAGGGATTTATAAGAAACCAACTGGTAAGCCAATTTTCTTGACAAAAAATGATGTAGTCAACGATGAAATATCGAACCGACTGAACCATGGAGGTTATTACAAAGCATGTTATGTTTTCTCCGCAGAACAATATCCTTATTGGAAAAATTTATATCCAGACCTCGATTGGAGCTGGGGGATGTTTGGTGAAAATTTAACTCTATCAGGCTTTGATGAAAGTAAAGTATTTCTAGGTGATATTTATCAAGTAGGAGAGGCACTGGTTCAGGTCTCTCAATACAGGGAACCATGCTATAAACTAGGGCATAAGTTTGGTACTCAAAAAGTGATCAAGCAATTTATTGAACATGGATTTGGCGGCACCTATTTAAGTATACTCAATGAGGGTTATGTAAATGTAGATGATGAATTCTCATTAGTGGAAAGACCTGATGAAAGTTTAACCGTTGCTGAACTATTTAAACTTGTCTTTTCAAAAAGTAAGGATCAAAGCTTATTAAAAATTGCAGCGAACAGTAAATCAATCCCCGCTAAAAAAAGAATGTTACTCAGTAAATATTTAGAATAAAAGATACCAGATAGTTCTTGAAAGTAAATTTGCTTTATAAAATCCTAGGAAAAATTATTTATTCTCTTATAGATGTTGATGTCGACACCAACATCGGGAAAAACAAAGTAGAATGAAACTCAAAATGAATAAGTAAAGGGGTAGTTGTTCTAGCGATACCCTTGTTTTAAGAATCTCTATTAAACACCTCAAAATCAATCATGAAAATCCTACCTAGAATTCAAGATATGGCCGTTTAAAGACCCATACATTCCCTTTCAGACATTTTGTAAAAATAAAAATTGGCTATTCCCAGATTTAGATATTAACTTAAGATAAAGTTTTATTTACACAACAACACAGTCAATTTTTATAGATATCATGAAAGAAAAAAGAAGAGAATTTTTCAAGAAACTTGCAGCTGGTTCGGCAGGTGTAGCCTTGAGTGGTTACGGATTATCAGCTTCTGCTAAAAGTTATGGTAGAATTATTGGGGCCAATGATCGGATGAACGTAGCTATTGCAGGTTTAGGTAGGCGTTATTCCGCATTTATTGCTCCAATTAAAAAGAAAGATAATAATGCGAACTTGGCTTATCTATGCGATGTAATGTCAAGCCAAATGGACAAGGCTGAAGTTAAGTGTAATGAACAATTGGGTTATAAGCCAAAAAAAGAAAAAGACATCCGCAAGGTGTTAGAAGATCAAGATGTTGATGCCATATTTATTGCCACCCCAGATCATTGGCATACTCCTGGTACGCTCATGGCTTTGAAGGCTGGAAAACATGTATATGTGGAAAAACCATGTAGCCATAACATGTTTGAAAACAAATTGATTGTAGCTGCGCAAAAGAAATATAACAAAGTAGTGCAAATGGGAAACCAGCAGCGATCAGCCCCTGATTCTCAATCAATAATCAAAGATATTCATGATGGAGCAATAGGGGAGACTTATAAAGCAACTGCTTATTACACCAATAGAAGGGGAAAAGTAATCAATCCTCAAAAAGCATCAGCCCCAGAAGGACTAGATTGGGATTTATTTCAAGGCCCATCGCCTCGTAAAGAATACATGCATGATACTTGGGATTATAACTGGCACTGGTATGGTTGGGACTTTGGAACTGCAGAATTAGGTAACAATGCCACCCATGAATTAGACGTAGCTCGTTGGGCACTTCAATTAACAATACCGGTAAGAGCTCAAGTAGATGCAGGAAAGTATTGCTTCAAAGATGATGGCTGGACAATGTATGATACAATGAGGGCTAGTTTTGAATTTGATAATGGCAAAATCATAGAATGGGATGGACAAAGCCGTAATGGGTATTCTACTTATGGAACCGGTAGAGGTACCATTATTTATGGTTCAGAAGGAGCCGTAAGAATGGATCGAGGTGGATTTGAAGTATTTGATAGAAATGGAAAAGAAATAAGAAATAGTAAGTCGGCTACTTCAGAAGCTGGTATCGCATTAGGCGGTGGTGGCGATATGAGTACGAGCCATGTAACCAACTTCTTTAACGTAATTAGAGGCGCAGAAAAAATGCTCAATTCTTCTATTGAAGAAGGAGCCATTAGCCAAGCTATGGTACACTTTGGAAACCTGGCTTACAGAGCGGGCAAAACGTTAGAAATCGACCCTAGTACAGGCCATATTTTCGATAGAGATGCTATGGCAATGTGGGGTAGAGAATATGAAAAAGGTTGGGAATTAAAGTTGTAATTATTTCTATCTTTCAAATAAAGGCAGTTAATTGTATAAAATTGACTGCCTTTGGTTTTAAATATGCTATTGCCAGTATTAAACTAGAAAAGAAGCTAAGCTTTTTCCTTTCTGAAAATCATAAAAAAAGACTATCTCATTCATGGATAGCCTTTTCTACTTTTAAACCATAACTGGTGATCAATACCCAGTATTTTGAACTAATGACCCATCAGAAAGTAAAATCTCTGATTCTGGTATGGGTCTTAATAAATGAACATTAGCGTTAAATTCTCCATGGTCTTGCACATGAGGATTATATAAATTAATTCTAGTTTCGAGCGTTCCAGTTCTCTTCAAAACATTCCATCTGTCATCTTCCCCGGCAAGCTCAAGTGCCCTTTCTTCTAAAATATCGTCTATAGTGAGTGTGCCATTATAAAATGCTGCATCCCCTGTAGCTCTTTCCCTTACAATATTGATATGCTTTAAGGCACTCGTTTGGTTACCTGCTTGCAGATAAGCTTCGGCAGCAATAAGATGGGATTCAGCTACTCTAAATATATAGGTATCCCTGCTTCCATTTTCACCTGCATCTATTCCCTCATCATCAAACTTTTTGAAAATAGGGTAAACAGCAAATTGGTTTGTTACATAATTAAACTTATAGCCTGGTATTTCCGCTGGTATATCAGTATCATTTTTATAGTACCATCCAGGGTTGTACACATAGTAATTTCTTGTAGCAATCTCTTCTAAACTCAAAGCAGTTTTAGGGAAGAATACAACAGTATCTCCAACGGCATATTGAATAGATTCTATGGCCTGTCCATTTTCATCGAGCAATACATATTCATCTTCTTGATCTGCAAATAATGCTCTATGGAATGTTACAGCTTCTCTTGTATCATTTTCAGCGAATAAATTATAAAAATAATCGGTAGGCATTCCTCCTCCTGTTGATGCACCATAAGGATTTCCTCTGCTTATCCCTGGAAGTTGATCTACAGCGAACATAACCAGGCCATGCTTAGTATTAGAATAATCGCCTACATTAGAAGTCCTTTCATATTGAACTGAAAAAAGTATTTCTGGATTCTGCTGATTATCGAGAGAAAAAACATCTTCGAAAGTTTGTGTCCTTATATCATAACCTCCAATCACTTCTTCAGCCAAGCTTGCCGCTTCACTAAAGTCTGAAGTACTCCCAAAACTTAAGTATCCACGTGTTAAATATACTTGTGCCAATAAATGCTTAGCAGCACGAGGAGTCATTCTACCCACTTCAGCATCTGCATCTAAGCTTGGAATAGCCTCATTAAGGTCAGTGATTATTTGCATGTAAACAGCTTCTTCTGTAGCCCTTGCATAGTCTGTTCTAATAGAAGTAACTTCATCTAAAATTAAAGGAACACCACCGTATTGCTGCACTAATTTAAAATAACCAAGTGCTCTTAGGGCTTTGGCTTCAGCTATACCCACTGCTTTTTGGGTTTCATTACTGAATTGTACTTGGTTAAATCGCTCAATGGCAATATTTGCCCTGCTGATTACCCTATAACTCCTTGTCCATAATCCTCCTGCCATTGTAGAATTAATATCCACATATTCATTTAAGGCATTTATTTCAAAAAGTTGGGACTCCGATGTATATAAATCTGTACCAGTAAAGTTATCATACACTTTGTACATATCCCTTAAACCTTCATAAGTAGCTATTACTAACTCACCTACATTTTCTTCGTCGAAGTAGTTATCATCAGTAATATTGGAAGGATTGTTTTCATCAAGAATATCATCACAAGCACTTAATACCATTAAGGCAAGTAGAAAAATCAATGTTTTTATTAATATATTTTTCATATCTATTGCTTTAAAATTTTGTGATTACAGTGTAACTCTCAAACCAAGTAGGGTAGTGGTACGCATATAAGCCATGTTATATGAGTTTTGCAACCCTGTTTCAGGATCAGGGCCTAGAAAATCTGTAAAGGTAAATGGGTTTTGAATGTCTAGCGTAAGGCTTGCTGATTGTACATTGAGTTTATCTAGAATAGTATGTGGGATACTATATCCAAATCCGATGTTACCAACCCTTACAAAAGACATGTCTACCAATGGTGTTACATCTGTGGCCCTTTGGTAATTACCCGGTAAAGGATATTCTGAACCGGTGTTATCTGGTGTCCAGTAATTAATTGCAAGCGAATTGAACCTGACATTATCGCCATAAGGCATAAAGTGCTGATAAAATTCTGAGTGGCCGAATATACCTTGTTGGGTATAGATCATCACTGAAAAATCAAAGTTCTTATACCTGAAAGTATTGGTTATGCCCCCAATCCAATCAGGTGCGTTATTGCCTAAGTATACAATATCATCTTGATTGATAAGCCCATCAGAATTCTGATCAATCAATTTGTATTGTCCCGGTACTGCATTGTAAATAGCAGCCTCGTCTGCTTCATCTAATTGCCAAATGCCATCATTAGCATAGAAATATATCCCATCTATTGGCCTGCCTACACGTAATAAGTTATATCCACCTCCGCCAGGAGCAGCAAATTGTTCAGCATCGCCATCTAGTTCAAGTATCTCATTTTTATTTCTAGCAAAGTTAAGACTGGTTTCCCATTCAAAATTAGCAGTTGCCACGTTAAAGCTATTGAGGGATAGTTCTATACCGCTATTTCTTACAGAACCAAAATTACCTACAGCACCTCCGCTAAAACCTGTAACTGCCATTAGGTCACGATTGATAATGGCATCTTCAGTCCTTTTATTATAAATTTCTAATGATCCACTAATCCTTGAATTGAACAGACCGAAGTCCACTCCAAAGTTGAATTCCTTTGAACGTTCCCAAGTAAGGTCCTGATTAGAAAGTTGCTCGATAGCATTTCCTTGAACAATAGCATTATTAAGCACATAGCTTCTATTGGTTAAAGCTGAAGCTGATTGGTAAGGACTTAAAGGAGCGTCATTACCAGACTCACCATAACTAGCCCTTAACTTTAAGTTACTAATAAAGTCAATGTCCTGCATAAAAGCTTCATTGCTCATACGCCATGCTACAGCTGCCGAAGGAAAGAAACTCCACTTATTTCCCGGTGCGAGTTTGGAAGAACCATCATATCTACCCGTTACAGTAATCAAATACTTGTCATTTATATTATAGTTCAACCTTGCAGCATAGGCAAGTAAAGTTTGCTCTGTATAATTAGAAGCAAAAGTTCTTACATCGGATCCATTTTGTGTGGAGAAAAACCCAAAGCCATCATAAGCAAAGTTTCTAGTCTGGATCATGCCACTTTCACCAACTATATTCCAAAGTGAAGAAATTAAAGAGAGATTTAAATTATGACCAGAAACTACTTCTTTATTGATATTTAACACATTATCCCAGGTATAACTTCTATCAAAAAAATTATCGTAATAACTTCTTATCCTACCAGGTTCACCTCTTGAACTTTTTGTATTCAGCCCTCGATATTCTCCAAAGCGAGTAACATTTAATGAAGGTGCGATAGTAGACTTGACACTCAACCATTTAACTGGTTTTATTTCGACAAAGGCATTACCAAAGAATTGTAACTTCTTAGTATTTACTGTCCAAGCTCCTTCATCCTCATAAATTGGATTAATAAAACGTTGATCGTTACCATCTGGGATAAACAGTATATCACCATTTTCATCAAAAGCACTGGTAGTAGGCGGTAGTCTAAATGAGCTTCTAAACAGTTCTCTACTTCCTTCTTCTCTCACAGAATATACAGCGTATGCATTTACCCCCGCGGTAATTACATTATTAAATGTTTTCGTTACTGAACTGCGGATATTATATCTATCAAATCCTTCAATACCGATAACGCCTTCATCTTTCAAATACCCAATGGCAGCCGTATAAGTTAACCCATTTTGTCCACCAGCTAAGCTAAGGTTATGACTGGTCTGTATACCCGTTTTTTGAAAATTACCCATCCAATCGGTATAGGTGTTGTTGGCTACGTTTTGTTGTTCCTCCGTGGTAAGTGCAATAGAGCGATCGATATTATAGCCATAAAAATTATCCCTTGTGAAATCAGTTTCACCTATCCATTGTAAATGTCTGGCATAATCATCAACAGTTTGCACATAGTTTTCACCAGAGCGCATATCTGGTATATTTCCTGCTCGGCTAAAGCCAACAGTAGCCTCATAAGAGATTGAAGTTTTTCCCTCAAATCCTGTCTTGGTAGAGATGATTACTACCCCGTTGGCACCTCTAGAACCATAAATTGCAGTAGCAGAGGCATCTTTTAGTATATCTATCTTTTCAATGTCATTGGGATTCAAAGCAGAAATATCATCTAGGAAAATTCCATCAATTACATAAAGTGGCCTTGACAGGTCCCTAGCTGGATCATCATTTAGCCCATCTCTTCCAAGGTTATTATTTTGAATGACCGTATTGCCCCTGATCTTAATGGAAAGTCCTGCACCGGGTTTACTGTTCAATGTCCTTACAGAAACACCGGCTACCCTACCTTGCAAAGCAGAGGCTAGATCTACTTTGTTCATCTCAGTAATTCCTTCAGAACCCAAAGAGGCAACTGCACCTGTCAGGTCAGATTTCTTAGCAGTTCCATAACCTATTACCACCACTTCTTCGAGTGAGGCAATGTCTTCCTTCATTTGTATATCTAATACAGTACTATTTCCAACACTCACTGTTTGGCTTTCGAAACCCACATAGGAAAAAGTAAGTCTCGTATTTGATGAGGTCACTAATAATGCAAACTCTCCATTTACGTCTGTTATAGTACCATTATTAGTACCTTCTTCTAGGATACTTACACCTGGCAATGTTTCTCCTTTGCTATCAATTACCTTTCCTGTAATTCGTGATTGTGCGAATAGTGATGTATCACAAAAAACAGAGATTAATAATACTAGACTGCAGAGCCTTAAAAAGACTACAATCTTTGTGTTAGTAGTTTTTTTCATATCCATATTATTTTATTGAATAATTAATTTATCCAAATGTAGATGGCTGTTGAGAAATGCATATGGAAATAATTCCCACTTATATGGAATTTTTTTTCAAGATGTTATCTAGCAAAAATATTTTCCATATTTTCAGAAATATTTTCCATATAACTTGTAGGCAAAGCATGTTTATTTGGAAATTGAAAGATGAAATAACTACTTCAGATTCATAAAATAATATGAAAATGCGACTATCATTATTGACGATTCTGGCTGTTTTATTTATAAACAGTTGTAATACAGAAGAAAAGTTTGACTTTACAGCATTAGTTTATCCACACCTTGATAGTGCCAATTCAAGATGGTTTTTCTTTAATTCTGCCACACGTCCATTTGGTATGGTCAATCTTTCACCTGATACAGATACCGAAGGTACATGGGGAAGTGGTTACCGCTATGATAGTGATACAATAAGAGGTTTTAGTCATGTACATGCTTGGCAATTAGCTGGTATCTCTTTGATGCCTGTAAGTAACTTAACCACCACAGACCGTAACAACTACGCCTCACCATTTAAGCACGATAATGAAGTGGTAAAACCGGGTTACCACAAGCTAATGCTTGATAGATATGACATTAAAGCAGAACTTACTTCAACACTTAGGGTGGGTTTTCATAAATACACTTTTAATACAGAAGGGAAAAAGCAACTCATAATAAATCTCGGAGGAAAACTTGGTCCTTCTGAGATAATAGCCGGTGAAGTGAATATTGCTGATGAAAATACATTATTAGGCAAAATAGTTAATGGCGCTACTAGAAGACGCCCCCATGATACTCCAATATTTTTTGCATTAAAATCTGATAATAAAATTACGAGCCTTGATGGTTGGGTTGGTAACCAGACCTTTAATGATATAAGCAAAGTAGCAGGAGAAAATGGAGGAGCCATTATTAGTTTTGAAGATGGCACTAAGGAATTACTGGTAAAAGTGGGTATTTCTTATGTGAGTGAGCAACAAGCTTTACTCAATCTTAATACAGAATTGAATCATTGGGATTTTGAAAAAGTAGTTTCGGCATCACAAAAAGAATGGAATGAACAACTTGGTAAAATACAGGTAAAAGGAGGTAGTGAAAAAGATCAAAGAAGATTTTATACCGATCTTTGGCATGCCTTGCAGGGCAGAAGAACTATTAGCGATGTAGATGGGAAGTATGCAGATTTTACAGGTGATTCATTAAAGATAGGGCAAATCCCAACCGATGAGAATGGTAAGCCACTTTTCAGACACTTTAATTCAGATTCTTTTTGGGGGGCACAGTGGACATTAAACACTTTATGGCATTTGGTCTATCCTGAAATTACTGAGGAATTTGTGAATTCAATGTTACAATATTATAAGGATGGTGGCTTAATACCCAGAGGGCCATCTGGTGGTAATTATACCTACGTGATGACTGGTGCATCATCTACTCCTTTTATTGTAAGTGCATACCAAAAAGGTATAAGGGGGTTTGATATTGATGCCGCATATGAAGGTTTAAAAAGGAACCATATGCCAGGTGGTATTATGGCTAAAGCAGGATATGAGCATAATACAACCCTTGGTGGTGGTTTGGATTACTATATTGACAATGGTTATGTTCCTTGGCCCATACCAGAGGGCAAATTCGGCTTCCATCAAGATGGGCCAAGTCTTACCATGGAATATGCTTACCAAGACTGGACATTGGCACAAATGGCTAAAGCCTTGGGTAAAAAAGCCGATTATGACTACTTCATGCAACGTTCAAAAAATTATATCAATGTTTATGATTCAGTATCGGGATGGATGCGCCCAAAGAATGTGGAAGGTGATTGGGCTACACCTTATGATCCTTATGCCTATGCAATTGCTTTTAATGAGGCCAATGGTGCACAGGCCAGTTGGTTTGTACCGCATGATTTACAGGGACTTTCACAACTAATGGGAGGTACAGAAGCTACCATTAGTAAACTCAATACCTCATTTGAAGAAGCTGAAAAACTTGGTTTTACCTCTGGTACATCTCATGAACAAGAAACCCATGCAGCGTATAAAAGAATTCCAATAAACTATGGTAATCAACCTTCTATTCAAACTGCTTTTGTTTTCCATAAATTGGGCAAACCAAGTCTTACACAGTATTGGTCTAGAAAAGTCATAGAAAAAGCCTATTCAGGTTTAAATCCTGATACAGGATATAATGGGGATGAAGACCAAGGCTTGATGGGGGCTCTTGCAGTGTTGCTGAAAATGGGAATCTTTCAAATGAACGGTGGTACTGAAGAAGATCCTGTTTATGAGATAGGAAGTCCTTTATTTAATGAAGTGATTATATCCCTAAACCCTGATTATTATTCAGGCGGCACTTTTACTATAAAAGCAGCCAATAACAGTCATAAAAACATTTATGTGAAGAAGGCCGATTTAAATGGTATATCCGTGGATGATTTTACATTAACCCATAGCCAAATAATACAAGGAGGTGAACTAATACTTGACATGACACATGAACCAGAAGATGAAGTGATGAAACTTGCTGATAAATAAATTTATGATTGAGTAAATAGTCGAAATAGAAGTTTGCCACACCTGAGGTTTATTACTAATTTACAATAGATGAGAAATGGGTATTTTCATATAGGAATTCAAATATCAAAGGACTATACTTTACTATTATTGCTCCTTCTTTTTTCTTCTATTGGCCAAGCGCAAGATGTTGTATTTGAACATTTTTTAGATGATAAAGAATTCTCCTACAATTCTATAAGAGATATTACACAAGATGATAAGGGATTTTTATGGTTAGCTACTTTTAGTGGCGTTTATCGTTTCGAAGGTAAAAGTTTTAAGAAATATCAATTCAATCCTAATCAATTATCCATCCCTAGTGATGATATAACCAGCATAGTTTACGACTCTTTAAGAAACTGTATTTGGGCAGGAACAGATAATGGACTTACTCAATTCGATTTACTGACAGACTCCATTAAGTTAATTACTGGCAAATCGACAAATACGAACCAAGAAATTACCCATTTACAAATAAGATCGATATTATTAGATGAAAAAAACAACTTATGGGTAGGCACAAAAAAGTCAGGCTTATTTGTTTATACTAATCAAGGGGAATGTTACAAGATTCCTACACCAGGTATTTCCTATATCAAAACCATTTTTAAAGACAAATATCAACAACTATGGTTAGGGAGTACATCTGCAGGGATAGTAAGGATCAAAGTAAATCAAAATTATAACCTAGAGACTTATGATTTATACAGGGATAATGTCCCAGAACACCCAGATGCTGAAGCACCTTTAGTCAACTTTTTCATGGAGTCAGATGAAGGAAAGCTTTTTGTAGGTTCCATACAAGGTTTATATTTTTTCCATGAAATTGAAGAAAAATTCATCCTTCATAAATCTTTTGGTTCTTCCCAAGGAGATTTAAAGAATTTCTTTACAAGCTATCTCAAAAGGTCTAATGGAGAACATTGGTTTGGTACCCATGAAGGAATCATAAAAGTAAAGAGCTTAGGAGCATTACAAGTTGAAAATTTTGACCAGTTCACACACAAGGATAAAGATGATAAATCGCTTTCTAATAATCTTATCCATGATTTATACGAAGATAAATTGGGGGTTATTTGGGTAGGTAGCGAAAACGGACTAAGTAAATTTGATCCTTTTAAAAACCAATTCAAGCCGCTGAATCATCCTATTTTCTCCAATCTGAAAGCAAATGCGGTTACCAGTTTTGCAGAATCATACGATCATCAATTACTTATTGGTAATATATATGAGGGGATAGTACTAAAAAAAGGAAATAATTTCTCTCATGTTCTTCCACAATACAGGGTTTGCAGTATTACTACCAAGGATAGTATCACTTTTTGGATTGGCACATGGAACAGCGAATTGATAAAATTTAATATCTCTGATAAATCATTTGTAGTCTATAAAACTAATCTTCAAAATGCACCTCCTATTTATTCACTGGCTAAAGTATCTGACAAACTATTGCTAGTAGGTACTTATGGTAATGGCTTGCAATTTTTTAATACGCAAACGAATAAAATCTATAAACCAAATTTTTTAAGTGGTTATGAATTCCCAGAAAATATCAATAAAATATACCAAGATTCAGAAGGAATAGTATGGCTGGGTACTGAAGGGGGGCTTATCTATCTTAATTTAGTGACAAAGGCGATAGTTAACTATGTAGCCAATACAACACTAAGTAAATTACCAAGTAATTCAGTAAAAGACATAGTAGAAGATAAAAACGGTAGACTTTGGGTAGCCACAAAGAAGGGTTTATGTATTGTAGATAAAACTGAAAAAGGAAATAGTCTATCGCCCATTTCGAAAATGAATCAATGGATTACCGATATTGCGATAGATAAAAAGGGGATATTGTGGTTAAACATTAATAATAATAGACTGATTAGTTATAATCCCCAAACCCAAGAACACCTAAAATTCACTGTAAATAATGGAATTAGAACAATATTAAACAGTAAAAGGGGATTTCATTTTTGGGCAGATTCTTTACTTTATGTAGGGGGTGAAGATGGTATAATTTATCTCGATCCACATCAAATAAGTACTTTTGAACATTTTACTTCTCCCGTTTTCTCGGAATTAAAAGTAAGGAACGAAATAATCATTCCGGGTAAACTTATCAATAACCAACAAATATTAGACAAGCAAATATCTTATACTGATCGTATTCAATTGAATTATGATAACAATAGTTTTGGACTTTCATTTTTCTCACCCGACTATATTAATTATAACACAAAACTTTTTAGGTATAGGCTAGCACCTTTAGAAACCGAATGGATAGAAGTATTACCCGACCAACCCTTTACTATTCAGTATACTTATTTACCTATAGGAGATCATACCTTATTTGTATCTAGTAGAGATTTAAATAGTGATTGGACAAAGCCTACTGCTGTAGCGATTAGCATAAAACCTCCAATATGGCGAACCTATTATGCTTATACATTTTATGCTTTACTGGTTGTGATAGCCTTATATTTTTGGAGGAAGAATGTAATTAAGAACATCAATCTCAAAAACGCATTACTACTAGAAAAAATTAAAATTGAAAAAGAAGAAGTTTTACATAATGAAAAACTTAAATTTTATACGAATATATCCCACGAATTAAAAACACCGCTTACCCTCATTCTAGGTCCAGCAAAACACTTAGTTAATACTGCGAAGTCAAAAGAATTAAGTGATATGCACCAACTGATTCTATATAATGCAGATAGATTACTCAAATTAGTAAATCAACTATTAGACTTTAGAAAAGCAGAAGAAGGTGAATTAAAACTCAAAGTATCAACCATTGAAATTGTAGCCTATACCAATAAGATTTTAGCATCTTTTAATCCCATGGCAGTTGAAAAAAAAATTTCTTATAAACTAGATGCTAAAAAGGAAATGATTCAAGGTTGGTTAGATATTGATAAATACGATAAAATACTTTACAACCTTTTAAGTAATGCTTTTAAATACACTCCCGAAGGTGGCAAAATATCTGTAAAGTTGTATGAAAAAGAAAAGAAAATATACATTGAGGTAACTGATACAGGCTTAGGTGTTTCGAAATCTCAGCAAGAGAAAATATTTTCACGATTTTATCAAGTTCCTAATCAAGACATTTCTCATGCAGGTACGGGAATTGGACTTTCATTAGTCAAAAGTTTGGTTGAAGCACAAAGAGGAGAGATAACACTAAAAAGTACAGAAGGAAAAGGAAGTATCTTTACAGTTATAATGCCTTTTACCAAATGTTCTTACCATACAGATGAGATATTTGTAGTAAAGGAAGAGGCACAAAAATCACCTCAATTTATCGCTAAAAATGGCTTACTAGAAAGCTCCCTTGACCTGAAGGAAAAACTTTTATTGGTAGAAGACAATACAGAACTAAGGTATTTCATTAAAAATCTTCTTCAAGATAAATATCAAATATTTGAAGCTGCCAATGGGAAGGAGGGTTTAAACATGGCAATTAAAATAGCACCAAAGTTGGTTGTCGCAGATGTAATGATGCCAGAAATGGATGGTTTCGAGTTTTGTAAACAGCTTAAAAGAAATGAAGAAATCAGCCATATACCTGTAATATTACTAACGGCTTTAGGTACACATGAACATACATTAAGTGGTTACCTATTAGGGGCGGATGACTATATAACCAAACCCTTTGAACCTGAATTATTAACAGTCCGCATCAATAATCTAATAGCAAACAGGGCGCTATTAAAAAAGAAGTTTCAAAATGAAATGTACACTGGGGTAGAGATACTCAGTAATACTGAAACAGATAAGAGTTTTTTAGAAAAATTGAAAGAACTTATAGAAATATACATCGATGACCCTAGACTTAATATATCTTTTTTATGTGCACAATTAAATATTAGTCAATCTAAATTATATAGAAAACTAGCAGAATTAACCGATTTAAAACCAAATGATTTCATCAGGACTATAAGATTAAAAAAGGCAGTAAGACTGCTACAAGAATCTGAATTAACAATAGCAGAAGTAGCTTATAAAATAGGCTTTAACGATCCTTTGTATTTTAGTAAGTGTTTTAAAAAACAATTTGCTATTACACCATCTGAAGTTAGAAAACCTGTATGAGATAAATATGAAACTGAACTAAAATAACTATATGCAAACTATCATTACTTTTTTAGCCTTTACAGGGTTTGTAGCTTTTTACTCATGGTATAGGCTCAGAAAAGAACGTTTAGACACACAAGATGGCTATTTTTTAGGTGGTAGAAGCTTGACAGGAATTACCATTGCAGGGTCCATGCTATTGACCAATATTTCTACAGAGCACTTAATTGGAATGAATGGCTCTGCCTATAAAAATGGGTTTATCATTATTGCATGGGAAGTAACTTCTGCTTTAGCTTTGGTAATAGCGGCGCTTTATTTTTTGCCCACTTATTTGAAAATGGGGCTTACTACCATCCCTCAATACTTAGAGTATCGCTTCGATAAATCCATCAGAACCATTGTAGCGTTTTTGTTGATCTTATCTTTTGTAGTCACTTTATTACCTATTGTGCTGTATACTGGTGCCATCAACATAGAAAGCATCTTTAATGTATCTGAGGTGTTGCAAGTGAGTCAAGCAGAAGGGTTGTGGTTTACCGTAATCATTATTGGAGCAATAGGTTCTATTTATGCTATTTTTGGTGGCTTAAAAGCTGTAGCTGTCTCAGATACTATCAATGGATTTGGCTTGTTCATAGGTGGTTTAATGGTACCTATTTTTGCATTCTGGGATATTGGCGATGGTAGTCTTATTACTGGACTTGGGAAAGTTGTGGAAAATAGTCCAGAAAAATTCAATGTAATTGGCAGTGAAGATTCGGTTTTACCATTCAGTGTGCTATTTACTGGGCTGATGATCAACCAAATATATTTTTGGGGGATGAACCAGACCATCATCCAACGTGCCTTTGGTGCTGTAAATCTAAAAGAAGCCCAAAAAGGGCTATTATTTACAGGGTTACTCAAATTATTGGTACCTGTCATTATCGTATTACCAGGGGTAATCGGGTTTTATTACTTTGGCGATAGTATGTATGATAAACAAGACATGATTTACCCTGAATTGGTAAAAAAAGTGATGCCTTTGAGTTTTATTGGCTTTTTCGCTGCTGTGGTAATGGGCGCCGTATTAAGTACTTTCAATAGTGTATTGAACAGTACCGCTACACTTTTCAGTATAGGCATTTACAAAAGGCATATTTTTAAAAGTGCATCTCAAGAAAATGTTGTAAGAGCTGGAAAAATTACTTCTATAATTTTGGCGATTTTTGCGATATTTATTGCTCCTTTCATTGCCAATGCCCCTGAAGGTCTTTATCAGTTGTTACAACAACTTAACGGAATATTTTTTATTCCTATCGCTTCAATTATCCTAGCTGGATTATTTCTACCTAAAATTTCAGCTGCTGGTGCAAAAGTTGGGCTGTTTTTTGGCTTGGCATTTTACATTATTGCGAGTTTTATATTAGATATAGATATTCATTTTGTGCATTTGTGGGGAATTGAATTTGTATTGAATATCGTTTTAATGTTTGCAGTTTCGTATTTTTATCCGAATGAAAATACCTTTAAGCCAACAGATATCGGCAAAGTTGCTATGCATCATTGGCGATATGGTAAGATTATGGGAATCACGCTCATCTTAATTACTGTGGCCATCTACATTTGGTTGGGCCAATAAATAACTAATAAATTATAAACCTATGGAAAAGAAACAAAAACTTGATATTGAAGAGCTTTGGGAAAAAGACTTGTTAGAGAGATATCCTGAAAATACGAGCAAAGAAAAAGAAGCATATAGAAATTACGATGATCCAGCTAGAGATACCGTAAGAGATTTTTATGAAGAAAATCACAAGTACCAGACATTGGATTTTGTATTGAAGAAAAAGGAAGAGTTCCTAAAATTTAATAAAAGGGAAATGACTTTGTGGGATGCTGTAGAATTTCTCAATACGCTGGTAGATGATTCAGATCCTGACATCGATTTAGATCAGACCCAGCATTTAATGCAAACCTCCGAAGCTATCAGAGCCGATGGTCATCCCGATTGGTTTGTGTTAACGGGTTTCTTACATGATTTAGGGAAAGTACTTTGCTTATTTGGTGAGCCACAATGGGCAGTAGTAGGGGATACTTTCCCAGTCGGTTGCCAGTTTTCTGATAAAATAGTTTATCCTGAATTTTTTAAGAATAATCCTGATTCCCAAAATTCTGAGTTAAATACAAAATATGGTATTTATGAAGATGGTTGCGGCTTAGACAAGGTGCACATGTCTTGGGGGCATGACGAATATCTGTATCATATTATGAAAGACTTTTTACCAGAACCTGCACTCTACATGATACGCTATCATTCTTTTTATGCGCAACATAGAGAAAGTGCCTATCATCATCTCATGGATGCTAATGATGAAAAAATGTTTAAGTGGGTTCAGAAATTTAATCCATATGATTTATACTCAAAATCTCCTACTCCGCCCAATGTAAAAGAATTAAGACCTTATTATGAAGATTTGGCAAGTAAGTATTTACCTGATACTTTGAAGTTTTAATTACAAGTAGAAATTTAAAAGGCCAAAAAAGTTTTGGCCTTTACTTTTATCATTTCCTTGTACATTTAAATCAAATTATAATATCCTACTAGTAAGATATTTGAAACTTACCTTATTTGTCTCCACATTTAGTTTATTAAAATTAAACTAACATTTTACCTATGTCTAATCTTCCTATCATTAGAAAATATATTTACACATTTTCCTTCATTAGTATCTGCATTTTAATAATTGGATGTAGCCAACCACAAAATAATGAAACAGTAAAAGAAGAAAAACTTCCACGTATTGCCATTGCTGGAATTGCTATAGAATCTAGTACTTTTTCACCAGCCCAAACACATGAAGAAGCGTTTCATCCAAGAACAGGTGATGCTGTCTTCGATTATTATCCATTTTTATCCGCAGATTCCACAAACAGAAAAAGGGCAGAATGGGTGCCTACTCTTAGAGGAAAAGCTATACCAGGTGGAATAGTTACCAAAGAAGCTTACGAATCATTACTTACTAAAACATTGGCCATGTTAGAAGAGAACAAACCGTATGATGGGCTTTTTCTTGATATACATGGTGCCATGAGCGTAGTTGGCTTAGAAGATCCTGAGGGTGATTTCATTATGAAAATAAGGGAAGTAATAGGAACAGAAACTATTATATCTACCTGTATGGATTTACATGGCAACGTTTCTTGGCGCTTGGCTGAAAATACGGATTTAATTACTTGCTACAGATTGGCTCCCCACGAAGATGCCATGGAATCTAAGAAAAGAGCCGTTGATAATTTATTAGAGAGGCTTGAAAGCGGAAAAGGAAAGCCAGCGTATAAAGCTTGGATACCTGTACCCATTTTATTACCTGGAGAAAAAACCAGTACACGAATAGAACCTGCTAAGAGTTTGTATGCTAAAGTTGATCCCCTTACCAAACAAGAAGGAATTATCGATGCAGCTATTTGGGTAGGCTATGCTTGGGCAGATGAACCGCGCAATCACGCTGTAGTAATGGTGACTGGAGATGACCAAAAGCAAGTGACTACTGGGGCAGAAGCATTGGCAAATAGTTTCTGGGATGTAAGGGAAAAATTTGAGTTTGTAGCACCAACAGCCACATTGAAAGAAAGTCTCGATATGGCAATTAATAGTAAGGTAAAGCCATTTATGATCAGTGATATGGGTGATAACCCAACAGCTGGTGGGGCGGGCGATGTTACTTGGACTTTACAGAGAATCTTAGAAAGGACTGAATTTAAAAATGCCGATGGGCCATCGCTTATTTATGCTTCAATACCAGGACCTGAGTTTGTAGAAAAAGCTAGAGAAGCAGGGGTTGGTAACCCAGTAAAAGGACTGGCAGGAGCAGCCATTGACGATAGATTTGCCCCACCTATTGAATTATCAGGTACGGTAACAGCCATAGTAGACGGAGACATGCATGCCGAAACGGAAGTAGTAGTTAAAGTGGGTAGTGTACATGTCATCGTCACTAAAAAACGTAAACCTTACCATCATGAAAAGGATTTTACTAACCTAGGGCTCAACCCTCGTGAATCGGACATAGTAGTTGTAAAAATAGGATACTTAGTTCCTGAACTTTACGATATGCGTGCAGATTGGATCATGGCATTAACACCAGGTGGAGTTGATCAAGATTTGGAAAGATTAGGGTATAAAAATATTAAAAGACCAATGTATCCGCTGGACAAAGACATGGAAACACCTGATTTATCAGCACAATTTGTTCCCTTGTCTCATGAGATGTAACGATTATAAATTAACCATCCAATCAGATTTTATTAATTAACGCGAGTTTCGTGACTAATCTATAAAAAGTACTATTTGCTTATCCTGTATTTCTTTAGTAGAAAATCGTTTCATTTGTGGTAATGAATCAAGGTATGTATAAGCAATAATTGCCGAAAAGATATTGGAGAAGAACCCATACTGACTTCTATGTCTAGAGTGGTCAAGGTCACATTGGAAAGTCATCAAACCAAATACGGTTTCTATCAGACTTCTTCTTTTGAGGTAGTGCTTTTGCTTATGGGTGAGTTTAGGCTTCTTCATATTCTTTCGGACTTTTGTGATTAGCTCGACTCCTTGGATTTTCAGCCATGCTTTCAGCTTGGTAAGATAGCCTTTGTCTCCATAGAAGATTCCTTGAAGTCCCCTGAAAAGAGTCTTTAACACCTCTTCATTGTTGTCTGTTTTATTACCAGACGTAACTAAGAAAGAGCATGGCTGTCCATATTCATTAATGATAAGATGCAGTTTTAGTCCATAGAACCATCCTATGGAGGTTTTTCCCTTTTCAGCGAGTCCTTTCATGACACGGTGTTGATGCGCTCTTTTGATATGTGAAATCTGAAGTTTTTTAGAGTCTACAAAGTTGGCTTCATTGCTTGGTTTTGACAACCGACTATGCCACAGAAAAGCAAATAGATCAAATAGATAATACTTTTTCAACTTGATAAAGTGAGTATAACTAGGTGCATGTGGAAAATAGCTTCTCAGCACATTCTTGACAACTAAAGTGTAGAAGCTCTTGAAACAGTCAAGACGACTGTGATGGTAAATAATGCAGATTGTTATTATCTCGGATGCCGAAAGAGAAGATATTGGCTGTTGATTAGTGCCTATCATGTGAAATGAAACCTCTTTTGAAAAATCATTTATGAAATCATCGCAGTCTACAAAGATTTCAACTATCTTGGAGCTTGTGAGTGTCAGCATAAGAATTTACGTTTCTTGTTATTTTGCAATTTTAAGATACGCTTTTCTGTTAACACTCACATTTTTATATACATATAATTGAAATTCAGTTACTTAATACGAAATTCGCGTTAATTATTGGAAGCATTTTACAACCTCTATTTTATAATTAAGCCTGATAGGTTTTGGTTATCATGTAATCTTATAAGAAGTTAAATGAGCCTTACTATTTAATGAATGAATCAAGGTGTGTAATGTTTAGCAAGAACAGATTTCGTATTCGCATCTAGTTTATCCCAAATGGCTTCAAGAGAGGTTTTGTTGACTGGATTTAACAAAACCTCTTTTGGAATTTTTTTTACTAAATAAAAGTTTGCCAAGCCATTACCTCTGGTCAATACTGAGAGAATCAGCGGAAAGTTAGTTGCATAGTCATCGGGTTCTAACCTCTTTAAACCATACAAAACTGTTCTGGGATTATTCGAATTGATTAGCTGGTTTAGATACTCTTTTTTAAAATTTGATTTTGTAAATTTCCCTAAGTCTTGCCTGATATTTCCATTTATTAAATGCCAAAGCGTAAATGTGGAATATAATGCCCCATCTACTACAGCCGATTTAATTTCTTTGGCAGTTGCCCCAGTATAGCCATCAATTTTTTCTGAATACCTTTCTTTAGATTTATCCAATAGCTCTTCTTTCGTTTTATCGCCTAAAATGGAATTGACATCTAGCAAAGTACCATGAAGTTTTTCATAATCATGAATAGAGAAAGGTTTATGGTCATTTTTGGTTAATGGTTCATCTTCGAAGATTTCAAAATGAGAATAGTTACCAGCTAAATCCCAAAAAACTTTCAGGTATACAATCCTGCAAAGTTCATCTTGGCAGACTGGAGATTGAAGTTCGGTGTAATAGTAAATACTAGTATCTTGCTCACAGAGGAAAACAGGATTTAAAAATACTGAGTCTTGGCTTGGTAGTACCGTTACTTGTTGACAGTTCTCTGGTTTTTCATCTATTATAGAATCATGAAACAATCCCAATTGTATAAGCCAACCTAATATAAAGCAAATAGCTACATGAAACTTCATACTTTTTATTTTACCATTGGCGTATGCTCATTCGATTTTAATACCGTTTCCATCAATTCTTCTAAATGATTTTCATAAACTGCTCTAGGCTCTATATTATATTTTTTACATATTGAAGCAGCATATCCTACTGCAGCACCCATTTGTCCAGTGGTTCGCATTACCCTAGGACCTCCTAAACCTATATGTGTGCAGCTAAAACACCTGCCTGCCATAAATAGATTTTTTATATTTTTTGAATAAAGACTTCTGTAGGGAACATAATACGTATCTGTCTTATAAAAAAGTGCTTCTGATAAAAAATCTGGTTTGCTTGAATTAATAAGATTTTGTTGGAAGTGTACATCTATTTCCCGTTCTTCCACTACTACCGAATCTGGAAATTTCGCTTGTTGCAATACATCTTGAAAATTGAAGATATGGTCTCCAATCAACCTTCGTGATTCTCTCTTACCCACCAGATAACTTACCCATTGCAAATCGAGGCTATCTTTATTTACTTTTTGTTTTTCATTGTAAAATGAACCATAAATAGCTTTGAGCATATGGTCTCGTATTTCTTCAGCATTATGGATCTGATGTAAATCATTTCGAGAAAACTCCCATTGCCATTCGCCTTTAGCTGCTGCATATTTCTTTGCCACTTCTAAAGCCCAAGGCACTTCTGGAAATTCAACTTTATTATCAACCTGATGGGTACGCCAGAGAACAGAAGAACCCATTACAAAATTATCCTTCTCTTCAGGACTCCAAAGCTCCCCGTGTTTTTCCCAAGCTTCATTGTAAGTATCTACAGATTCTCTTCCATAATTAAATTCTGCACCTGCCCAAAAGCCAATCCAACCATCACCAGTACAGTCTACAAATAAGGGAGCTGAAAAGCGCCTTCTCTCGCCAGAACTTGTATGTCTAGCATCAACATATTGAATTACCTGTTCTTCAGCATGGGCATCGTAAGCCCGCCAGTTAAGATATATATGGATGTTTTGATATTGTTGTACATTCTTTAGTCTCTTTTCATCCTCTTGATGCGCTTTTGGAGATCCATTTGGATAATGCTCTGTATCAAGCATTCTTAAAATACGCTCAAAATGCCCGTAAATTCCGAGCGTATGTACCCTGATTTCACCGCTTGCATTCCCTCCCAATACAGGTCTATCTTGTATAAGGGCTACTTTCATTCCTTGTTCAGCAGCGGCAATGGCAGCAGCACAACCTGCCAAACCACCACCAGTAATTACAAGGTCGAAAGTTTCATTTTGAAGCGGAGCCTCAGGTAACTGTAGCACTGAGGCCCTCCAATTTGCCAAGGCTTCTTTTTCATTGGGTGGTGGATTCTCACTGAGGGAAAAATACAGTGCATCACACCTACCATCAAAACCTGTTAAATCTTTTAATGCTAATTTATTCTTTCCTTTTTTGAACTTAACTGTCCCTATATATTGCCAATTCCAATCCTCTTTTGTACCTAATTCATTGGCTACAACTTTGTCGTTTATAGCTAATTGAAATTTTCCGGGTGCTTCCCAATTACCTGGGGCCCAATTTTTTGTCCTAACCCATGTGTGGTATTGTCCTTTCGTTTCTATTTTAATATTTGTAGATGCATCGACTACTGGTTTGCCTAAACCATGAGCAATAAGATATGGGGAGCCCATTTGTTCTACAAACTGGGGATCTACTAGCCAACCTCCTTTTTGATTAAACCCTTCGGCCTCTATTAAGATATCTGTTTTATTGACTTGCGAAAAAGATGTTGTAGTGACAAACAGCAATAAAATACAATAAGCTATTCCTTTCATATTACTCATTTTTTTGAATGGAGAATATAGCCAATAAAGTAGAATAATTATACTCTTTCCAATTAAGAATTACTCGAAGTTGGAAAATAAGACCCCGATTTAAGAGCTATGAAATTTTAAATATGTTTATTGTAATTTACTAACTTCAATGCTTTAATGATAGCATTTTTATTGTCAATCGGTTGTCCAGTTAGTTATATAAATTTTTATTATTATAAAATTTTATCGATAAGTATGTAAATTGAAATCATGAATGCTACACTAAGCAAAAAATCAAACTGATAAATACTGGAACAATCTCAATAAGAAATAATGTTAATCTTGCTACTATCTATAATTTATTTTGCCTTAGGCTTACTATTTACCATTTATTTTTTAATAACTGGAATCAAAACGTTAGATGTAGCTACCAAAGAAAGTAACTGGGCATTCAAATTAATCATTTTACCTGGCACTATTTTACTCTGGCCAGTACTCTTATTAAAACTTCTCAATAAATCATGAACCCGCAACAACAACAAACTCACCGTTTTATATGGCCATTTTTACTGGTCCTCTTAGTCTCACTTATCATTATTGCCTACATATCACTACCTAATTAAGCATGTCTAATATTTATAAAGTTGTATTATGGAATAAGAATAAGAAGCTTTATGATAAATTACTTTTTTATTTCATCATAAGTTTTTTACTCCTTTTTACTGCGCTTAATTTTCTACTACATGGTGAGATTACTCCTGAAACTTTGATAATTAGGGCTTTTGGCATTTTAGCTATTTTACTTTTACACATTATTTTATCTATAGGCCCTTTGTGTAGGATCAATCCTAAATTTAATTTCCTGTTATATAATAGAAGGCATTTAGGTGTAACCATGTTTTTTATGGCTGCCGTACACGGAGTTTTTTCTATAATTCAATTCCATGGCTTTGGCAATGAAAACCCTTTAGTTTCAGTTTTTACAGCAAATTCGGCCTACACTTCATTTCTAGATTTCCCTTTTCAAATACTGGGTTTTTTTGCTTTGATCATACTGTTATTAATGGCAGCTACTAGTCACGATTTTTGGTTGAAAAATTTAGGCCCAAAAGCATGGAAAAATTTGCATATGATGGTCTATATTGCCTATGCCTTATTGATCATGCATGTGATGCTAGGAGCTGTACAAAATGAAACTTCAATATTTATTTCTTTGATGGTGCTTTTAGGTGTACTATTAATTGGAGGCTTACATATTTATGCAGCGAGTATTTCAAAAGTTGAAAACCATAAAACTGAAGATTGGATTGCTGTCTGCAAAGTAGATGATATTCCTGAAAATAGGGCGAAAACTGTTTTACTCAATGGCAACAAAGTAGCCATTTTTAAATATGAAGGGAAATTATCTGCGGTGTCTAATTATTGTAGGCACCAAGGGGGCCCAATAGGCGAAGGAAAAATCATTGATGGCTGTATCACCTGCCCTTGGCATGGTTATCAGTATTATCCTGAAAATGGTTGTTCTCCGCCACCTTTCGATGAAAAATTAGAAACCTACGAAATTAAATTATCGGGCAATGAGGTACTGGTTAATCCAAAACCAAATCCTGCAGGCACAAAAGTACCACCTTTAAATATTACGATATGAAAGATGACTTTTTTATAGGATGGCAAGAAAGCCCACCTAAAGTCTATATAAAATCGGCAAAGCTATTTTTTGTTTTTACATTGGCTTTAAGTGCTGTTATTGTGTGCATTTATATTGTTGCCCAAAAGGGATATAAAAACAGTAGATACAAAATAGGAGAAATCACTGCTATCCAAGGTACATTTTATGCCCATCCAAAACCAAACTTAGTTACCCAAGAAGAAAAAGTGATTTTTCTGACTGGCAAAGGTAAATTTGGTGCAGAACAAACCATAGCAAACTGGGAGCAGGAAAATAGTAATAAATTAGATGGAAAGCAGGTAACCCTACAAGGTACAACCGCTTCTTATAATGGGGTAACTTTCTTAGAATTGGCATTGCAAGAAGCATCTATTGCCTTAATAGATGGGAATACTACTCGAAAAAGAGATATATCAAATAAAAGTATACCTTTAGAACTAAGTGGAGAATTGGTTGACCCTAAATGTTATTTCGGAGCTATGAAACCAGGGTTTGGTAAAATACATAAATCTTGTGCCATTAGATGTCTTTCTGGAGGTATACCACCTGTTTTAGTCAGCGAAAAAGGCGATTATCATATGGTATTGCTCCAAGAAAATATGACCATTGAAGATATAGCAAAATATGTGGGGAAAAATGCAGATTTTTCTGGTATGGTAAAAATTATTGATGGAATTTCATACCTTACCCTAGATAATACTGACAGTATTGTATTGAACGATAAAATACGCTTAGATCAAGCAATCACGCTTTGTAAAAACTAAATTTATGGATAGAATCGAAAATGAAAAACTAACAGATTTAAAATCACCTGTATCAATTTTAGAATTTGATCAATTAGCAGAAAAAGTACCTACACATGCATTGGTAAATGAAGTTGACTTAGTAGTTATTCGGTATGATGGTGATAAAGTATCTGTTTTATATGGAAGATGTTTACACAGAGGAGCATTGTTAGCAGATGGAAGTGTAAATGGCAATAACTTAATATGTGGATTACATAATTGGGACTACAGAATTGACACAGGAATTTCTTCTTACAACAATAGCGAATTCCTTCATAAATTTAGTGCGATTGTAAAAGATGGTAAAGTATGGATAGATGAAGTTGAAATTTTAGAATATAAGGCAAAATATCCACCACCATTCGATAGAGAAGCCTACCAAGGAGCCTATGCAGACACACACCCTGAGGTAGAAGAACCCTACACAAGATTCATCAGAAATTTAGCAGATAATGGGCTTAAGAAGTTAGGAAAACACGGTGTTACAGAAGCAATGGGAGTAAGTAGGGAGTTACTGCCCAAATGGGAGAAAATCCAGTTTCTACCAGCCCAATTACACAAAACACCTTTACTTGATGGAGATGAAGTGAATACCAAAACCATCATTGGCAAAAATGCTAAAAAACCACTTGTTCTTGATTTACCCCTTTTTGTTTCAGACATGAGTTTTGGGGCACTTTCAAGAGAAGCTAAAATTGCCCTAGCAAAAGGAGCTGAAATGGCTGGAACGGGTATTTGTTCAGGAGAAGGAGGAATGTTAGAAGACGAGCAAAAAAGTAATTCCAAGTATTTATATGAAATGGCTACAGCCAAGTTTGGGTTTAGTTGGGACAAATTATTGAAAGTACAAGCCTTTCATTTTAAAGCAGGGCAAGGCGCTAAAACGGGAACAGGAGGACACCTACCAGGCAACAAAGTAAAAGGTGAAATTGCTCAAGTACGAAACCTCAAAGAAGGACAATCGGCTATTTCTCCAGCAGCCTTTTCTGATTTAAAAACTGTTGGTGATTTTAGAAATTTTGGAGAGCAAGTAAGAGAAAAAACGGGGGGAATTCCAATTGGTTTTAAACTAGCGGCAAGCCATATCGAAAAAGACATTGCTTTTGCTTTAGAGGCTGGTGCCGATTATCTTATTTTAGATGGAAGAGGTGGAGGAACTGGAGCCGCACCAACTATTCTAAGAAATAACATTAACGTACCAACTATACCTGCTTTGGCAAGAGCTAGAAAATTTTTAGATGAGCAAGGTGTAAAAGATGTATCGTTAATCATTACCGGCGGATTACGTGTAGCAGATGACTTTGCAAAAGCCCTAATGCTTGGAGCTGATGCCATAGCTGTTTCTAACTCAGCCATACAAGCTATAGGCTGCTTAGGTATGCGCGCATGCAATACCAATAATTGTCCTGTAGGAATCGCTACTCAAAAAGAACATTTAAGGGCACGATTAGAAATACAAACTGCAGCTTTGAGACTTAAAAATTTCTTCCAAGCCACCAATGATTTAATGAAGGTGGTTGCCAGAGCTTGTGGATATGATGATTTTACTAAATTCAACCATTCAGACTTGATAACGGTAGACTATGATATGCACAGGCTAACAGGCATCAATTATGGAGGAATGATGAATTTTTCATAACTTAATCCTAATAAACCAGATAAGGTTTAGCAAGATGATTTTTACTAAAAGAGTAACCAAAATAAGCTCATAAAAATAAAAGCAATGGCAAAAAAAAATGTTGTTTGGCATAAAGTATTGGATGACACAAATTTATTACCCGAAGGTAGGGTAATGACCGTTACAGCCAATCATACTGATATTTGTTTAACACATTTTGAAGCAGATTTTGCTGCTTTGGATAATAAATGTCCACATCAAGGTGGGCCATTAGGGGAAGGTTCTATAGAAAATGGTCTACTAAGGTGTCCTTGGCACGGTTGGGATTTTCACCCATGTACAGGGAAAGCCCCTGGCTTCGACGATGGTGTAAAAACCTTTCCAATCAAAATTGAAGACAATCAGGTATATGTAGGTATTGAAGAAGAACAAAAACACGAAGATACTGTATCAGACATTATGGTTAAAACCATGGTAAACTGGGGAGTAAATAAAGTTTTTGGAATGGTCGGCCATTCTAATTTGGGCTTTGCCGATGCGATGAGAAGAGCTGAAGAGAGAGGAGAGCTTACATATTATGGTATCAGGCACGAAGGGGCTGCTGCATTTGCTATTTCAGCTTATGGTAAATTAACAGGAAAACCTGCCGCATGCTTTACCATCGCAGGGCCTGGAGCCACCAATTTATATACTGGCTTATGGGATGCCAAAGTGGATAGAGCACCCGCCTTGGCTATAACGGGTCAAGTAGCTACACAGGTTGTAGGTACAGGCAATTTTCAAGAAGTAGATCTTGTTCAAGCTTTTAATACGGTAGCTGAATTTAACCATAGAATTCAAGCTGATAGTAAACATGCAGAATTAGTATCATTAGCGGTAAAACATGCCATTTTAAAAAGAGATGTTTCTCACTTGACTTTACCCGATGAAACCCAGGAATTAAAAGCTTCTGAAAATGCCAAAATACAAAGCCCCGTAGGTAGGATTACTCCCATGGGAATAGCTCCTCCTAAAGAAACATTTGACCAGGCAGTTAGTATGCTTAAAAAAGCAGAAAGGCCAGTAATAATAGTTGGACATGGCGCGAGGTTTAATATGGAAGCAATCATTGCCTTTGCAGAATCAATCAATGCACCTGTACTTACTACTTTTAAAGGGAAGGGACTCATTCCAGATGCTCATCCTTTAGCTGGCGGTGTATTAGGAAGAAGTGGGACGCCAATCGCTTCTTGGTTTATGAATGAAAGCGATTTGCTTTTAGTAATTGGGGCTTCGTTTTCTAACCATACTGGTATTACCAATAAAGTACCAACTATACAGATAGATTTTGATCCTTTGGCATTGAGTAAGTTTCATGCCATAGACGCCGCTCTTTGGGGAGAAATATCTGTGACCATGGAACAATTGAAAGATGTTTTAAATGGAGAAATGGGCCAAGCCATAGATAGAAGGGCAGAAATTGCAGAAAGGTGGAAAATTTGGAAAGAAGAGAAGCAAAATCGCTTAAAAGATGATCACGGCAAAGGTATCAGCTCAATTGCTGTGTTTGACGCCATAAATAAACATGTGCCAGAAAATGCAGTAATGTGTGTAGATGTAGGAAATAATGCCTATTCATTTGGAAGGTATTTTGAGCCTAAAAAGCAATCATTTCTCATGTCTGGTTACTTAGGATCGATTGGTTTCGCACTTCCTGCCTCTATGGGCGCTTTTGCTGCTGTAGGTAATTCTAGACCCATTGTAGCAGTTGCTGGTGATGGAGGTATTTGTCAATATTTATCTGAAATTACAACCTTGGTTAAATATGATATGCCTGTAAAAGTAATAGTATTGAATAATGCCGAACTAGGAAAAATTTCTAAAGAACAGAAAGCAGGCAATTTTGAAGTGTGGCAAACCTCATTAGTAAACCCAGATTTCGCTGCATTTGCCCGTTCTTGTGGAGCTTGGGGTAAAAAGATAGAGAATAGAGATGAATTGGAAAACGCCATGAAAGAATTGATGGAACAACCAAAAGCAGGTTTGCTAGAAGTAATCACCGATGTAACGTTGATATAAAGGATATTCAAAGATTTATGAGATTTAAAAATGTGGGTGGGGTGTCAGAAAAGCGGGGTTAGGGGGGGGATTCCGGGGGGAAGCATTTTTCTGACCGCCAAGCGGCCTTGTAGACTTTTTTTGTCGGCAGCCGACGCTGATACTTTTTTGTGGCAATGACAAAAAAGTATGTTAGGGTTGAAGCCGAAGCGGAGCTGGGCGAAGCACCCTTTGGTTGTGATAAAAGATGTCTGGACTTTATAAATAAGAATATCAATATTTTGACTATTAAAAGAAACTTATAAGTTAATCGAATCCTAATTCAAATCATTCAAAAAAATAATTTTAGCATCTAGTTCATATAAAAGCAAAACCAAATTAATACGAGATTGATTAAAGTGAACTAATTTTGTTTTTTATATTAATTTCCCGTATAAACTATAAATATGAAAACGGGACCTGTTTTAAATTCACTAACAGATCTATACAAAGAGGCAAAACCATTAAAGATTACCAAGGCTGATAGGTTGGTAATTTTTAGCGACCTACATATTGGGGATGGTAGTAGCAACGATGACTTCGTTCAAAATTCAGAACTTTTTCTAGCTTCTCTCAAAGAGTATTATGCACCCAAAGGTTATTCTCTTGCTTTAAATGGCGATGTAGAAGAGCTGCAAAGATTCGATTGGGATGATATTTATAAAACATGGCGCAAGGTCTATGTCGACTTTGATAAGTTTGCTGAACAAGACAAATTATACAAAACAGTAGGCAATCATGATATAGGTTTGTTAAGTCCAGAACTAAAAGAATATCCCTATCAATTGCATGAGGCCATTAATTTTCAATATAAAGAAAATGAAATACTAATGTTTCACGGGCATCAGGCAACAAAAAAATATACACTGCACAACGCATTAATTGGTTATACTTTGCGCTACTTGGCAAATCCTTTAGGAATCAATAATTATTCAGTATCACATAGTAGTCGAAAGCAGTTTAAAATTGAACAAAACGTCTATAATTTTGCAGTAAACAAAAAAATCATTTCAGTTATAGGGCATACTCACCGGCCACTTTTCGAATCTCTCCCAAAAATACAGCGGATAAAATATAGGATAGAAGAGCTATGTAGACAATATGCAGATTTGGAAAAAGTGGATAGAAAACCTATAAAAAAGCTAATCCAAGTGTATAAGGAGGAACTTAAGAAAATTTATAAAAACAGTTCACCGCGAGAATTGAAACAAACTGGTATTTATAATAACTTAATGCATATCCCTTGTTTATTTAATTCAGGATGTGTCATTGGCAAAAGAGGGATTACTTGTCTTGAATTTAAAAATGGATATGCACAATTAGTTCATTGGTTCGACAAGAATATAAGTAAGAAATATTTGACTCATAACGGATACGAACCACAGCAATTAGGTGACAAAGATTACTACAGAATGATCATTAGAAAGGAAAAACTCAGTTATATTTTCACAAGGATTAGATTGTTATCGTAATACTAAAAAATGAAAACTTCAGGTTATTCGGGTACTCCCTTAGCTAAGAAATTGGGCTTAAAAAGTGGATTTAAAGTTTCTTTTATCAATGCTCCGACTGATTATTTTAGTTACTTCTCTAATTTACCAAAAGATTTAATTGAGATAACTGATAACAGTCAGAAAAAGGACTTTATTCATTTCTTTACTAAGAGTGCCGAACAACTCAATGAAATAATTAACCATTTAAAAGAAGAAATTGAACAAAACGGCATTATTTGGATTTCTTGGCCCAAAAAAGCATCAAAAATTGAGACAGATTTAAATGGCAACATAGTTCGTGAGATTGGATTAAAAAGTGGCCTCGTCGATATAAAAGTATGCGCAGTTAATGAAATATGGTCAGGGCTCAAGTTTGTAATTCCAGTAAAAAATAGAAAATAATCTAAGAAATCAATTCCTATTTTCCCCTTTCCCAAAGATTAGAAATTTTCCTTTTATTGATAATATAATCCTTTAAATCATATAATAAATAACTGACATTTAGCAGTTTATAGTTAATCATTACCAATTGATCTAACTATACATTTTTACATTTTCATTCCCTTGGGCTGTGTTGCACACCACGTGTTGCACACCGCGTGACTCACAGCCCTTATGATAATCTATAAGTGGTTTGTGTATCACAATCAACGGTTATCTTGTGTTTTGTATAGTAGAATACCAATAGATTTTTCCCTACTTGCCTTCATCTCGAAAGATACCAATTTTCAATTATCACATTTCTATCACGAGTTATAACATAAATGTTATTTCTGTGTGACAGAATTGCAATTTTTGTGATTTTATTTTGGGGCTCAACCAAAATAATATAAAAAAAGATGAAAAGCTCTCTTACAAAACTGATACTATTACTTAGTATTTCCATTCTCATCGCAAGTTGCGATGACGACGATGATGTACAACCTATCGTTCCCGATGCTGGATCAATCTCAGGTGGTCCTTTTACCTTCGTTGTAGACGGAGTTCCTGATAATGTAAGCGGTATTACACTTGATGGTACTGCTGTTGGTACAAACGGTAGCTTTGTAATTACTGATGATCAAAACAATATTTTAGGCTTACCAGCCACCTTAACCGATTTAGAGGGAGTTGATTTTGATGGCGCTGGTGTTGGTGTTTGTCTAATTTGGTATATACGATATGAAGACGGATTACAAGGTTTAGTGCAAGGAGAAAATACCAATAATTTAAATGGATCTTTTGATTTTTCTAACTCTATTACTGTTAACAGAAACTCTATTATGGCAGCTACCCTTGCAGGTGGTCCATTCTCATTTGTAGTAGATGGCACAGCCGATAATGTAAGTGGTGTTACAGTTACTGGAGGTGAAGCAGGTTTTAATACCACTTTTATTATAACAGATGACCAAAACAATATTTTAGGTTTGCCTCCAACAAATACTGAATTAGAAGGTGTTGATTTTGATGGAGCAGGAGCAGGTGTTTGTTTGATATGGCATTTAACTTATGCAGATGGCCTAACTGGTTTGGAAGTAGGAAATAATACCAATCAAATAATGGGTAATTTTGGCTTGTCTAATTCAATTATGGTATCAAGAGCAGGAGCAGGTACTATTGTTGGTGGTCCATTCTCATTCGCTGTAGATGGAGTAGCTGATAATGTAAGTGGCATTACAGTTGAAAATAATTTAGACTTAACCAATACTGGCTGGATAGTTACAGATGACCAAAACAATATTTTAGGATTACCTCCTACAATTACAGATTTGGAAGGTGTTGATTTTGATGGAGCAGGAGTAGGTGTTTGCCTTATTTGGAGAATCACTTATGAAGATGGACTTACAGGACTTGAAGTTGACCAGAATGTAAGTGGATTAGACGGTAGTTTCAGTCTTTCTAACTCAATTTCAGTTACAAGGTCTAGTGCAGGTACTATCTCTGGCGGACCATTCAGTTTCACGGTTGACGGTATGGCAGATAACGTAAGTGGAATCACTGTAGCCGATAATTTAGATTTAACAAATTCTGGCTGGGTTATTACAGATGATCAAAACAATATTTTAGGTCTACCTCCTACAATAACAGATTTAGAAGGTGTTGACTTTGATGGGGCAGGAGCAGGTGTTTGCCTTATTTGGAGAATTACTTATGAAGATGGACTTACAGGTTTAGAAGCAGACCAGAATGTAAGTGGATTGAGTGGTACTTATAGTCTTTCCAATTCTATAACAGTAACAAGATCTGGAGCGGGTACTATCACTGGCGGACCATTTAATTTTATAGTCGATGGTATGGCCGATAATGTAAGTGGAATTATGGTTGCCAATAATTTAGATTTGGGTAATTCTGGCTGGGTTATTACAGATGATCAAAACAACATTTTAGGTCTACCTCCTACAATAACAGATTTAGAAGGTGTTGACTTTGATGGGGCAGGAACTGGCGTTTGCCTTATTTGGAGAATCACTTATGAAGACGGACTTACTGGCCTTGAAGCTGACCAAAATGTAAGTGGGTTGAGCGGAAATTATAGCCTTTCAAATTCAATAACAGTAACAAGATCTGGTGCAGGTACTATTTCTGGCGGTCCTTTTAACTTTACTGTTGATGGTACTGCTGACAATGTAAGTGGAATTACTGTGGAAAATAATTTAGACTTAACCAATACTGGTTGGATAGTTACTGATGATCAAAACAACATTTTAGGCTTACCTGCCTCTTTAGCCGATTTAGAAGGTGTTGATTTCGATGGTGCAGGTGTTGGTGTTTGTCTTATCTGGAGAATCACTTATGAAGACGGACTTACCGGATTGGAAGTTGATCAGAATGTAAGTGGACTGAATGGTACTTTTAGCATTTCAAATTCTATAACCGTAAATAGAAACTAATTAACTACAAAGCAGATAACTTCTTAACAGACTGTTCTATGTTTCATGGAACAGTCTTTTTTGTTATTGTAATTGAATAATGAAGTTAAAACGAGGTAATTATAATTTGAAAACAGCAGTAGTTCAAAAAATAGATTTTTGTAAAGTCAATAAAACAATAAGTATATCAAAACCAAATCCAAATTAAAGGTTAATTAATTGGTAATCAGATTTTCAATTTAGGTTATAATAAATAATGACATTCATCAAATGCGCAATCGGTTGACTTTTTTTATTCGTTAAAACAGTAATATTTTATCTTTAGCTCAAATTATTATAAATTAATCTAATTATTTCATAAAGATTTTCTGTAAAAGTCAAAATCGTTTCATGAAGCTGTACCAATTGAAAAAAAAACTAGCAATTAACCTATGCTTTTTAGGCATATTTTCACTTACATTTTGCACAAAGGAGGGGATTGTAGAAGAGAAAGTTATCCCGAAAGAGGTGAGCTTTAATTTCCATGTAAAACCAATATTATCGGACAAATGCTTTGCATGCCATGGCCCTGACAATAACGGCCGAAAAGCTGATTTGCGCTTAGATACAGAAGATGGTGCTTTTGCAGCATTAAAAGAAAGTAAGGGATTTGCCATTGTGGCTGGTGATTTAGAAAAGAGTGAAATTTACCACAGAATCATATCTGAAGATGAAGAAGTTGTGATGCCACCCCCAGAGTCTAATTTAAGCTTAACAGAGTACGAAAAGGACATAATAATAAAGTGGGTGAAAGATGGGGCAAAATGGGAGACACACTGGGCATATACGCCACCTAAAAAAGTAAAATTACCCCAGGTAGCTAATGAAGCATGGATCAATAATCCTATCGATCAATTTGTGCTGGCTAAAATGGTTGAAAATAAGTTAGAACCCTCTCCCATAGCAACAAAAGAGCAATTGATAAGAAGGGTAAGTTTCGATATTACAGGCTTGCCACCATCTTTACAAGAAATAGATGATTTTATAAAAGATGAAAGCCCCGAAGCATACGAAAAAGTTGTAGATAGGCTATTGGCTTCCCCTGCTTATGGAGAAAGGATGGCTTCTGTTTGGTTAGACGTGGCACGATATGCCGACTCACATGGCTATCAAGATGATAGACCTAGAACCATGTGGCCTTGGAGAGATTGGGTCATCAAAGCGTTTAATAAAAATCTTTCATACGAGCAATTCGTTACGCAACAATTGGCAGGTGATTTATTACCCAACCCTACTTTTGATCAAGTTTTAGCCACTGGTTTTAACCGTAACCATGCCATTACACAAGAAGGTGGGATTATAGAAGAAGAATACCTTACTGAATACGCTGCTGATAGAGTTAATACTTTTTCAACAGCTTTTATGGGAGTTACCATGGAATGCTCTCGTTGCCATGACCATAAATATGATCCTCTGTATCAAAAGGAATATTATGAGTTAATGGATTTTTTCAATAACATACCAGAAAAAGGATGGGTAAATTACCATAATCTTGCCCCTGAGCCAGCTGTACTTCTTGAAGATGAGGCATTAGAAAAAACTATCGCTTATGTAAATTCCCAAATCCAGACATTAGAAGAGCAAATAAGTGAAAAAGAGCAGAATTTTTTACCTGAATTCGAAACGTGGCTAACAAATCAGTTTTCCGAAGATATCGTAGCAGAAAGTATTGATAATGGATTGATAGCTAAAGTTGAATTTGATAATAGAGAAGCGGAGAGTTATCAAAATACTGCTAACTTGGAGTTGCCTGTCATGGTAAACATAGGTTTGCCTACAAAATTTCCAGATCCAATATTGGTAGAAGGCAGAAAGGGAAAGGCATTAGCATTTGATGGAGATAATTATGCGACATTAGGAGATATTGCCGATTTTGATCATTGCGATAGATTCTCTTTTGGAGGTTGGATCAAACATACTGGTATCCATAAAAAAAATGCAGGACTGTTTGCCAGAAAAAATGGTGAAATAAAGCGTGAGGGTTACCATGTAGCCTTAACTCCTCAAAATAAAATACAAGTAAAGTTACTTAACAGCCCGTTTGATCAGCACAGGTATCTTAAACATGGATTGGAAGTGATGAGTGAAAGTACAATCAAAAAAGGGGAGTGGGCCCATGTTTTTGTTACTTACGATGGATCTTCAAAAGCTAATGGAGTGAATATCTATATAAATGGAGAAAAGCAATCTTTGAAAATAATCCAAGATAACTTAGATAGACACTCAATTTTAAATGGCAATACTTTTCTGGTTGGCAATTGGAACCATCGTGCAAGAAAAACAGGTGAATTAATGGGTTTCGCTGGAGGGGCAATAGATGAAGTCCGCGTTTACAATCGAGAATTATCACCCATAGAAGTCAGGCAAATCGTTGGTTTTTCAGTAGATGATTACTTGGCAAATAATCCTAGTAACAATAAACTGAGAGATGAAATTTATCAATTCTATCTCGACAATTATGATAAAGCTTATATCGCACAAAATGAAAAAATTGACGATTTGCGTTATGAAGATGTGACCATTCCTTATGTAATGGTGATGCAGGAAAAAGAAGAACCTAAACCAACTTTTCTTTTGGCAAGAGGAGTATATGATGCCCCCACAGAAAAAGTAAAAGGTTCAACGCCAAAAGCAATCATGACTTATCCTGCCAATTACCCCAAAAATAGACTTGGGCTTTCTAAATGGTTATTCGATGAGAACAATCCACTGACAGCAAGAGTCATGGTTAATAGATTATGGGCTATTTATTTTGGCAGAGGATTGGTTAAAACACCTGAAGATTTTGGCAACCAAGGCGACCTGCCTTCACATCCGGAATTGTTAGATTGGTTAGCTGTTGATTTTCAAGAGAATAATTGGGATATGAAAGCCATTCAAAAGAAAATAGTAATGTCGGCTACTTACCAACAATCTGCTAAAATTGATAAAAATAAATATGCCATAGATTCAGAAAATAAATATTTAGCTAGGGGACCACTTCAAAAACTTTCCGCTGAAATGGTAAGAGATAATGTATTGGCAGTAAGTGGACTTTTGGCAAATAAAATAGGTGGTAAATGGGTAAAACCTTATCAACCAGACGGGATTTGGAAAGCGATGGCAAACCAAATCGGGGAAAATAAATACAGGCAAGGTAGGGGAGAAGAACTCTATCGAAGAAGTTTATATACTTATTGGAAACGAACCATTCCGCCTCCTTCTATGCTAACATTTGATGCACCAGAAAGGGCCGTTTGTACTGTTAAAAGGCAAGCAACTAGCACCCCTTTGCAATCTTTGGTTTTGTTAAATGATCCGCAATATGTAGAAGCTTCTAGGCATTTGGCACAACGGATTTTGAAAGAAGGTGGAAACGACTTGAAAGAACAGTTGAGTTTTGGTTTCCGACTCCTAACTTCTCGTTTACCACAAGAAAAAGAATTGGCCATATTGAGTAATTTGTATAATGAAGAAATCACTCGATTTCAGCAATCGCAAAGTAATGCTGATGCATTAATTACTATGGGTGCTTCAGAAGTAGATGAGACACTTGATCGCAAAATGATAGCCGCTCTTACAGTGGTTGCAAATGCTATGATCAATCTAGACGAAGCAAAATACCGAGGTTAAACAATTTAAAAGAAGCTAAAAAATAAAAATATGATGGATCCTATTCAGGAACATTTGAATCAACTTAATAGAAGGCATTTTTTAAGTAAACTAAGCCTTGGTTTAGGGGGAATGGCTATGGGAAGCCTCTTAGGTTGCAGTTCGAGCAGTAATAAAAAGGCTATAGATAATCCTTTACAAGGAATTTTAGACCGACCTCATATCGCTCCAAAAGCCAAGCGTATTATCTATTTATTTCAAAGTGGGGGACCTTCTCAAATTGATCTTTACGATTATAAACCCATATTGCAGAAAATGCATGGTGAAGAGCTTCCCGCTTCAGTACGTATGGGGCAAAGACTTACTGGAATGACCTCAGGGCAAAGTTCATTGCCTTTAGCTTCTTCGTTTTTTGACTTTCAACAATATGGAGAAAGTGGTGCTTGGGTAAGTGAATTGATGCCCTATACAAGCCAAGTTGTAGATGATTTGTGTTTCATAAAAACCATGCACACAGAAGCAATTAACCATGATCCGGCCATTACATTTTTTCAAACAGGATCGCAACAACCTGGAAGACCAAGCATGGGTTCATGGATGAGTTATGGTTTAGGTAGTTCCAATCAAAACTTACCTACATTTATTGTACTCTTATCACGGGGAGCACAAAGACCACAGCCTATTTATTCAAGACTTTGGGGAAATGGTTTTTTAGCTTCTCTGCATCAAGGTGTACAATTTAGGTCAGGAAAAGAACCTGTATTGTATTTAAATAATCCTGAAGGAATAGATAGAAATGCACGCAGAGCAGCTTTAAATAAATTAGAAGAATTGAATCATATGCGCATGCAAGATTTCGGCGATCCTGAGATTGAATCCCGTATTGCTCAATATGAAATGGCCTACCGCATGCAAACATCAGTTCCCGATGCTTTAGATCTTTCAGATGAACCTGAAAGTATTTTTGAAATGTACGGACCTGATGCAAGAAAACCAGGCACTTTTGCGGCAAATTGCTTATTGGCAAGAAGGCTTGCAGAAAGAGATGTGAAGTTTGTACAACTTTACCATTTGGGTTGGGATCAACATACCGATTTGCCGAGGGAAATCACTTCTCAAGCTAAGGATACCGATCAAGCCTCTGCTGCACTTATCAAAGATTTGAAGCAAAGAGGACTACTAGACGATACTTTGGTTGTATGGGGTGGTGAATTCGGAAGAACCAATTATTCACAAGGTAAACTTACAAAAGATAATTATGGCAGAGATCATCATCCTAGGTGTTTTACCATTTGGATGGCAGGCGGTGGAGTGAAACCTGGTATATCTTATGGAGAAACTGATGACTTTAGTTATAATATAAAAAAGGACCCAGTACATGTACACGATTTTCAAGCTACATTAATGCATTTAATGGGCGTTGATCATGAAAAACTCACATTCAAACACCAAGGTAGAAGATACCGCCTAACAGATGTTCATGGAGAAATTGTAAAAAGTGTTTTGGTTTAATGATATGATAATTTAATATAAGTCATTTAACATAATTAAATTTATCCCGTTTGAGGGTCGATTTCAAGATCATCTGGAAAACTGCTAAATGCACCTTCCAAAGTATTGACTGGATTGATTATGTAATCACTGCTCCCTTCCTGCAAGAAAAAAATATCTTCTTCATAGCTAAATTTGGTACAGTCGAAAGAAATTACCTGATCAGTGATTGCTACTTCCTCAGCGGTTTCTTCGCAAGAAAACAACTGAGTTGTTGCCAACAAAATTACCAGGTAAAAATATCTTGACTTAAAGATGGTTGAACTCATTTTTTTAATATTTCTTTTTAGGTCGAAACTGAACTAGTATTTGTAACCATTCCCGCTCTAAAATTATTGATATGGCCTTCAATTTTTACTTGTCCCACTTGATTAGATCGATGAAAAAACCATTTCGGTTGTGTGATAGCATGTATTTGACCATGAAATTATATGGATTTTTTCGATTTTTAAAAGCATATAATTGGTTATATGTTCATTCCGGTCAGTTCAGGAAAATGTAAGGTTATCCCAGCCATTAAAAGTCATACAGACTATCAATCCAGGACCCTCCCTCTTCTGATAAGTGTCATAATGTCTTATGACCATACCTATATTTTTTTCCATGATCATAACATATATTCTTTTCATTAGAATATCACTAAATGAAAATACCATGGCAAGAATAGTTATATTGGGCAGCAATTTCGCAGGAGTGACCGCTGCATTGGAAGTAAAAAGGAAGTTAGGAAAAAATGCCGAGCAAAATAGTATCCAGGTAATTTCCCCATCAGACCGATTCTTATATGTCCCTTCATTGATATGGGTACCTTTTGGTAGGAGAAAAGTAAAAGATATTTCCTTTAATATTGAAAAAGTACTCAATAAGAATGGGATCGAATTTATAAAAGACTCAGCAGTAAAAGTAAACCCAGAGGAAAATACGGTGCAGACAGCCAACAATGGATCTGTGGACTATGATTATCTGGTCAGTGCCACAGGTATTAAAATGAATTTTGATATAGTAAAAGGATTGGCCCCAGAAGAGGGGATGATAGATAATATAGTGGTTCCCAAATATGCGGAAAAAGCCTATGAACACTTTGAGGAACTGGTAAAAGAGCCCGGTCCGATAGTAGTAGGGGCGACACAGGGTGCCAGTTGTATGGGTGCTGCCTATGAATACCTTTTTAACCTGGATAAAGAACTCCGTAAAAGAAAGGTAAGGGACAAAGTGGAATTGACATGGATCACTCCTGAACCATATCTAGGTCATTTTGGCATAGATGGTATGCCTGGTGGTGAGACCATGCTCAAGGCCTTCATGAAGATGTATGATATCAATTATATCACAGATGCGTCCATTTCCAAGATCGATAAAGATGAAATTGAACTTAAAAGTGGGAAAGTATTACCCTATAAGATGTCCATGTTGATGCCTCCGTTCGAAGGTGCAGAAGCCATGCAAAACTCTCCAGAATTGGTCGATGCCAAAGGATTCGTTGAAACGGATGCCGGTTATAGACATATAAAATATCCCAATGTTTTTGCTGCGGGATTATCTGTTCAGGTAAAAGCACCATTCAAATGTGCAAGCACACCATTTGGTGTCCCTAAAACAGGGTATCCCAGTGATGTGACCGGTAAGATAGCTGCAGAAAACATTGTAAATGCCATCAAGGGCAACGGCAAATTCAAGGAACAGGATTTTGGTAAGATACCTGCATTATGTGTAATGGATGCAGGATATAAGGAAGTATATATTTTTGCCGATCATCTTTTCAAACCAAGAGGGTTTGCCATCATGATACCCAATATCTTCAATGATTTCATGAAGGTATTGTTAGAGAAATATATGCTGTTCAAAAACAAGCATGCTTTGTCTTATCTGCCATGAGAAATACAAGTTCACCAAAAGTGCATCTATGGGATTACACTATTTATCAAGACCTATGGCTTTGATGATCAGTAAAAATAAGTTACTTGATATAATTGTTCTGCAGAAAAAAGAAAATATGTGATCCTACCAATCCAAGAAAGTTGTTTTTCAAAGATTGGTAGGATCTTAAGAAAAGCCAATTCCAACCGATAAGGGAATAAGATCAGCCTTCCGTTTCCTTTATCTCCAGATTGATACTATTGCCCATGAAAGGCTGGTCGTATTGACGTTGCCCAGTGGCCCTATAAAGTGCATTGGCCACTGCCCCGAAAATCGGAGGGAATGGAGGTTCTCCCATACCTGTTGGAGCTATCTCATTTTTCACGAAATGCACCTCGATTTCCTTGGGTGCCTCACGCATCCTGATCATACGGTACCTGTCAAAGTTCTTCTTTTGAGGAACTCCGTCCTTAAAGGTCATCTCCCCAAAAAAAGCATTGCCGATACCATCGACCACACCGCCTTCAGCCATATTGGTCGCAGCATCGGGATTTACTACAATGCCACAGTCAATGGCACAGGTCACTTTTTTCACCACAGGCTTTTTGTCCTCTATAACAAGGTCGAGTACATGAGCTGCATACGACCTATGACAGAAGTAAGCAGAGACCCCTCTGTAGACATTGGCTTCTTTGCTCCCCCAATTGGCCTTTTCTTTTACCATTTTTAAGACCCCTGCATAACGGTCCGCATCATAATCATTGTTTTCACCTACAGGATTTTCCTTGGCCTTTTTGAGCAGTTCCAACCTAAAGTCTATAGGGTCCTTTCCTGCTATCTCAGCAATCTCATCCAAGAAGGACTGCTCTGCCCCGGCCATGAAATTGGAGCGCGGTGCACGGAAAGCCCCTATCGAGATATTGGAAGGGATTTCCCACTCTTCTGCCAGATAGTTATCTACTGCCCCAGCAGGAAAACGGTCAGCAAACAAGGGACTCTCTGGGACACCGCCTGCTTTTATGTGTATCCCAATGAGATTGTTGTTCTCATCGAGTGCTGCACGGTAAGTAGCCTTGTAGGTAGGTCTGTAGATACCATTGGACATGTCATCTTCCCTTGAGTACATCAATTTAATCGGTGCCTTGGCTTTTTGGGAAATGAGTGCCGCTTCTACCATGTAGTGTGAATAGGCGCGTCTTCCAAAGCCACCACCCATACGCGACATCTCAATATCTATATTTTCGGCCGGTATACCGGTGCTTGCCGCTATGGCAGGTTCTATGAATCCAGGTGCCTGCAAAGGACCTGCTATAAAGACCTTTCCATTTTCTACGTGGGCAAAGGTATTGATAGGCTCCATGGTATTGTGTGCAAGATACGGTGCGGAATAGCTACGCTCTATCACCTTGGCTGCGTTCTTGAAAGCTGCTTCAGGATCACCATCTTTTCGTACCACCTTGCCCGGTTTCTTATCCTGTTCTGCCATCATGGCAAGATGATCCCCTGTACTTTCCAAGCCTGCTGGAACGGTCACTTTTCTGGTATTTCCCCTAGCATCATAAGTCTCTTCGTAATCCTTGAAAGGCTCCCATTCCACTTTCAGTTTTTTCTTGGCCTCCATTACTTCCCAAGTAGAGTTGCCTACTATGGCCACTAATTCTGGGAAAGCATTGGTATCGAAACCATGTTTCACAAAATCTTCTGGATAGGCCTTTATCGTAAATACTTCTTTGATGCCCGGCATGGCTAGGGCCTCTGAAGCATCGTAAGATCTCAACTTCATGCCGAATGCAGGCGGATGTTCCACCATGGCGAACTTCATGCCCTCTTTATGATGATCCATGGCAAACAAGGGCTTCCCTGTCACTATCTTTTCGCCTTCTACATTCTTTTGGGAATGACCGATTATCTTGAAATCCTTGACGTCCTTAAGTTTTACCTCTTCAGGTACGGTGACCTTGGACGCAGCATCGGCCATTTCACCGTAACCTGCAGACTTGCCCGATGTTTTATGGTAGAGAACCCCTGCATCCGTTGTCACTTCCTCAAAAGGTACTTGCCAAGTGTTGGCAGCAGCCTCTTTGAGCATATGCCTTGCTGTGGCACCTGCCATCCTTAGCGATTCCCATCTGGACATGATGCCCCTGCTGCCCCCTGTAAATTGAAACCCGTACAGGTCTGCATTATAGGGGGCCTGTTCCACTAGGACATTCTTCCAGTCCACATCAAGTTCCTCGGCAACCACCATTGGCATGGAGGTCATCACGTTCTGGCCGAACTCTGGGTTGGGTGATAAAATGGTCACTAGGCCATTGTCCCCGATCTTGAGATAGGCGTTGATATCGAACCATGCCTCTGGCATGGCCATTATCTCTTCTACTGGTTGCGATTGGCAGGAAGCCAACCAATTAAAACCCAGGATGATGCCACCACCCGCAAGGCTAGTATTTTTTAGAAAGGCACGTCTGCCTACTTTGGTCTTTATAAATGACATTGGATGATTTCTTTTTGGTTAAATATAGCTTTGTATCAACTCATTTTTGATGCTGTCTTGATGGCCGCCTTTATACGGGTATAGGTACCACAGCGACAGATGTTGCCCTGCATGGCATTGTCTATATCCTGATCACTGGGTGAAGGATTGTTTTTCAAGAGAGCGGCAGCGCTCATGATCTGCCCTGTCTGGCAGTAGCCACACTGTGGTACGTCGTGTTCTATCCATGCTTTTTGCAATGGATGATCGATTTTCTCAGACAGCCCTTCAATTGTGGTTACTTCTTTTTCGCCTATGGTCGATATGGGCAATACACAGGCCCTGACAGCTGTGCCGTCCAGATGTATGGTACAGGAACCGCACTGAGCCACACCACAACCGTACTTTGTGCCAAAAAGTTGTAGATGGTCACGGAGCACCCATAATAAAGGTGTGTTTGGGTCTACGTCTACTTCCCTTACCTTTCCGTTGATGTTCAGTTTAAATGTTGCCATAATATATTTTATTTTGGATATTTTTGGATGTCACCGATATATAAATTTAATCTTTTTTTCAGTAAAGATTTAAGTATAGCCCCTACATATTTATGGGGTTTTATGTGATATTGGACCTATAAAAGTTTATTTTTCTCAGTAATCTGTTCTTTGTAGATACAAATTTATTTGATGCCACAGAAGATGTACTTATACAGATTACTTTTATGCATACCATTATTACTGATAGAGGAGGTCATAAAAAGGTAAAACTTTAGATTTAAGGAAAAATAATCATTGCTATGCCCATTCAAATGATATTCGATACCGTAAGGTCCCATAATGATTTCAACAATCACCCTACATTGCACCCATTGGTAAGTGTACTTGATTTCTCAAAGGCCTATCCAAGGACTGGGCATAAGATGGAGTTTGGCATTTATGCTATTTTCCTCAAGGAAGTGGATTGTGGTAATTTGATATACGGAAAACATACTTATGATTACCAAGAAGGGACCTTGGTGTTTCTGGGTCCTAATCAAATGTTAGATGTTACCAATAAAACAACCAAATATCAACCTATGGGTAGGGCGCTAGTATTCCATCCAGACCTTATCATAGGTACTCCCTTGGCAGAACAGATTGATGGGTATGGATGGGTGCACGACAAACTTCCCGATTAGGCGGCAGATTTTCCAGTTCTTATGATGTCAATTACCTTCGCCCAATTTGCACTTTTCTTGGTTACCCTGAGTTGGAGCATGGCCTGTGCCCCCTCCATAGA
>Ga0207422_1000151_pt1 | contig 268742 bp, 276 predicted proteins | sample MarCyaLeptolynsp_FD_187757 | JGI IMG/M metagenome (GOLD analysis project Ga0207422, IMG submission 187757) | Marine cyanobacterial communities from Panama - species 1 Leptolyngbya sp. (SPAdes) | ecosystem: Environmental > Aquatic > Marine > Unclassified | place: Panama: Panama City | collected... | reverse complement strand
AGGGCTCCTCTACTCAAAATCCGGCCGCCAAATGCCCGAAAGCACCCAACAGCACGAACTCTTGACGTCTCGCACAAAAAGTTAGCTTGATGCGCGTAAACGACATAGCAAAGGTCCCATCCAGCCAAGCTCCAAACCCAGCCAAACAGCCCTAAACCGCCGTCCGCGCATCCCTTCCAAACAAACCAACAATGTCAAAGAGCGAACCCAAAGAAACACGCGCAAGCGCGCCATCTTCGGGCCAAAATCCCGTCTCGCCGAATCTTCGGTGGGAACAGGGCGACTATATTAACGATAAGCAGCAGGCCTTTCAACGCTGAAGCGTGCAGTTGCCTGCTGAAAGATGGCCGCGCATCGAGCCGAGGCTCTCCCGTGCGGCGAAGGGGTATATAGGGAAAGCGCCGGGCCCTGTCTAGGGGTTTATCCGGCGATTTTGCAGAAAAAATTCAAACGCCTAGAGGATGCCGAGATCGCGCAGCGCTTCCGCCAGATCCGGCGGCAAATCCTCACTCTCGGAGCCCCCCTCGCCGAGGTCCGGCGGGGCATCGGCGGGCTCCAGGTAACGCCAGCCCTGGAAGGCGCGATGGGGCCGCGGAATGGTCCGGATCAGCGGCGGATCGAGGATCAAAAGCGTGCTGTTGCGCCCCTCCTCGTCCTTGATCGTTTCGATGTCGAGCAACTTTTGCCGCGCGCGCACCTTGCCGCGGATGACCCAATAGATGGAGCCGCCCTGCAGCAGTTCCTCGCGGCGGCGCGGGGTCATACGGGTCTGGTGATAGAGGCGGCCAAGCTGCTTCAGGCGCATGGCCTGCCACTCCGCCAAGCTCTCCGGACTCTCGGAGCCGACCGACAGCTTGATCAGGTGGAGTTTCGGGGCGGCATTCATTCTCGTCAGGACGCACCCTTGCCCATCAACGCGCGGGCGACCTTGGAGGCCGGAGGGCGGCCGAGGTGATCGGAGATGAAGCGCCCCGCTGCGGCCAGGCGATCCAGGTCGACACCGCTCTCCAGACCGAGGCCGTTCAACATATAGACGACGTCCTCGGTGGCGACGTTGCCGGACGCGCCCTTCGCGTAGGGACAGCCGCCGAGGCCGGCGACGGAGCTGTCGACGATGCGCACGCCGAGGTCGAGGCAAGCGAGAATGTTGGCCAGCGCCTGGCCGTAGGTGTCGTGGAAGTGCACGGCGAGCTGCGGCAACGGCACGCTCTGCGATACGGTCCGAACCAGCGCGGCGGCCTTCTTCGGGGTACCGACGCCGATCGTGTCGCCGAGGGAGATTTCCGCGCAGCCGAGATCCAGCAGACGCGCGCTGACCTCGACCACGGCCGCCGGCGCGATCTCGCCTTCGTAGGGACAGCCGAGAACGCAGGAGACGTAGCCGCGGACGCGGATGTTCCGTTCCGCCGCGGCGGCGCAGACCGGCGCGAAGCGGTCGAGGCTCTCGGCGATGGAGCAGTTGATGTTGCGCTGGGTGAAGGTCTCCGACACGGCGCCGAAGACGGCGACCTCCCGCGCGCCGGCGGCGGCGGCGGCCTCGAAGCCTTTCATGTTCGGGACGAGAACGGGGAAGGTTGGGGATTGTTGGAGGGAAACGACTTTTTCCGAACCGATCAGTCCGGCAAGAACGTCCGCGCTGTCGGCCATCTGGGGGACCCACTTCGGCGAGACGAAGGCCCCGGCCTCGATCACGCGCAGGCCCGCGTCGAGCAGCTTCTCGATCAGAGCGAGCTTGACGGACGCGGGCACGATCTCCGGCTCGTTCTGCAGACCGTCCCGCGGCCCGACCTCGACTATCTTAACGTTGTCAGCCACTTGCGGCGCTTCCCTCGACTTCGATAAGAGCCGCTCCTTCCTCCACCAGATCGCCCTCGCGGTAGTGGAGCGCGGCGACGCGGCCGTCACTCGGCGCGGTGATGGTGTGCTCCATCTTCATGGCCTCCAGGACCAGCAGCGGCGCGCCGCGGGCGACCTCCGCGCCCTCGCCGACGAGCAGACGCGTCACCTTGCCGGGCATGGGGGCCGTCAGGCGGCCGCTGCCGGCTTCCTCCTCGCGCTCCAAGGCCAGCGGGTCCTTGAGATTCAAATGATGATCGCCGTCGGATGTCAGCAGGCTGACAGCCGTGCCTCCCCGTGCGGGCTCGCGCACTACGACGGCGCGGCGGCGGCGGCCGTCGAGCGCAGCCGTCAGGCTTCCGTCGCTTTCCAACTCGCCCGAAGCCTGAAAGACGTAATCCAAGACACTGATCTTGAATCCGGACCGGCCGTATTCCAGACGCACCTCTATCTCCTCGTCCGCCGCCCCTTCCGGGCCAGGCACCAGAAACGTGAAGTCGCTGTGGGTGCCGGAGTTGAGACGCCAACCGGTGACGGCGCCCCAGGGGCTGTGGGGATCGCCGGAGGCCGCGGCGGCGGAACTGGCCTCGGCCCCGCGCAAGAGAATCTCGGCCAGGGCGGCCAACGCCAGAATTTCGGGTTCCGGCGCGGAAGGCGCGGGCAGCAGCTCGGCGCGGTGGCGCTCGATGAAACCGGTGTCGAGCTCGGCGCGGGCGAAGGCGGGATGGGCGGCGACGGCGCGCAGGAAATCGAGGTTGCTGCGCGGCCCCGCAAGACGTGTCTCGCCCAAGGCGGTAGAGAGCCGGCGCAGGGCGGCGGAACGGTCCCGGTCCCAGACGATCAGCTTGGCGATCATGGGGTCGTAATGGGTGGTGATGGAATCGCCCTGCACCACACCGCTGTCGACGCGGACGTGAGGGTCGCTGTCGTTCTCCGGATCCACGGGAAAGGTCAGATGGGTGAGGCGCCCGGTGGCGGGCAGGAAGTCGCGGGCCGGGTCTTCAGCGTAGAGCCGCGCCTCGAAGGCATGGCCGGTCAGCTGCAGCTCGTCCTGGCTCAACGGCAGAGGCTCGCCCGCCGCGACGCGCAACTGCCATTCCACCAGATCCTGGCCGGTGATCATCTCCGTCACCGGATGCTCCACTTGAAGACGGGTGTTCATCTCCATGAAATAAAACGGCTTGTCGGTTGCGTCCTCGTCGACGATGAACTCCACCGTGCCGGCGCCGACATAGCCGACGGCCTGGGCCGCGCGCAGGGCCGCCGCGCCCATGGCCTCGCGCCGCGCCGCCGCCAGCCCCGGGGCCGGGGCTTCCTCCACCACCTTCTGATGGCGGCGCTGCAGGGAGCAGTCGCGCTCGAAGAGGTGGACTCCGTTACCGTGGGTGTCGCAGAAGACCTGGACCTCGATATGGCGCGGGCGGGTGAGGTAACGCTCCAGCAGGACCTGGTTGTCGCCGAAGGCGGCCGCGGCCTCGCGCCGGGCGGACTCCAGCGCCGCGGGGAAATCGGCCTCGGCCTCCACCACGCGCATGCCCTTGCCCCCGCCCCCGGCCGAGGCCTTGATGAGCAGGGGGAAGCCGATGGCGCGCGCCTCGATCAAGAGGCGGTCCGGCAGCTGTTCGGCGCCGTGATAGCCGGGCACCAGGGGCACGCCGGCCTGTTCCATCAGGGCTTTGGCGGCGCTCTTCGAGCCCATGGCGCGGATCGCCGCCGGCGGCGGGCCGACGAAGACCAGCCCGGCGGCCGCGCAGGCCTCCGCAAAGTCCGCGTTCTCCGACAGGAAGCCGTAGCCGGGATGCACGGCCTCCGCACCGCTGGCCTTGGCGGCGGCGATGATCCTGTCGATGGCGAGGTAGCTCTCCGCCGCCGGGGCGGGCCCGATGAGCTCGGCGCGATCCGCCAGGCGCACGTGGGGGGCGGCGGCATCGGCCTCGGAATGGACCGCGACGCTGGCGAGACCCAGGCGCCGCGCCGTGCGGATGATGCGGCAGGCGATCTCCCCCCGATTGGCGATGAGCAGCGACCCGAACACGCGTTCTCTCCCCCTTCTCTACTGTCCTTCCTTCTGGCCCCTTCGCCAGCGGCCCCGATTACCCCCTTGGCTAAGTCCTTTGGTCAGCTTTCCAAAAGGTTTCCTAGGCCGAAAGGGTCAAACAAGAGTCCGACATTTTCGGCTGTCTTTGCATGGAGTCACGTAGGACCGACGGCCGGAAAAAGCATGAGTCGCTACCCGAAATGGACAGCGCCTCACAGCCCCATCGTGCTACCAGCTTGGGCGGAAGGGCGAAAGGGGCACGGCACGAGCACCGACCGAACCTGTGGATAAGCTAATGATGAGGAAACCTTGGGTGGGGTCGAATGGAGCCTGGTGCATGAATGGTAAAGCGTCAAAAATCCTAAGCGTAACGTTCTCGGCAATTCCGGTGTTCAAGAAATCTTACCTTTAGTAGAAATCGATTGATTTATACAACAATTGGAAGAAACTCTTGCTGATACCTTCGGTTTGATGGTGCTGACAACTCACGCATGAATAAATTGCCAACAATGGCCAGATCCTTACAGAGCTTGAATCCACTCATCCATAACTATTGAAATCATAAAAGAAAGCGAGAATGTGGACCCCTTCCAAGATCTTAAACCGTCTCATAGATCCACTTATAAAAATGATCCGAAAGCCAACCGAGACCGAATACTGGCACCCAGGTCTTTTACAGCAGGAACTAGACGACTCAATAGAGGAAATAGTTCAGCAATTTGCAATTGAACTGGTCAAAGAAAAAATTGTCACCCTGAACCTAGATCTATCCTCCAAACAGATATCTAAAATCGCCTCCAAACTCGTCAACAACGAGCAAGACGTTGTGCATATTGGATCATGGAAGTTCTGGGATAAGAAAAAAATTGAAGTAAATATCCAGATTACAGAATCTGAATTAGAAAGTTTAGGAGAAGAAACAACATACATAGTAGAACAAGTAGCACCAGCATTAGTGCAAAGCTTTTCGGATGAATTTACGATGGATATTCTAAATTACGCACTTCGAAAATGGCCGAAAGAACACCGACGAAGAAAGAACGAAGTGATCAAATTTCGCAGAAGACTAGAGAAAAGATGGGGAAAGCCGATAGAAACCATATCGTTGATGCTAGACCTTTCCAGGGAATTTGGTCGAAACATCAATGAAATACTACGACAGAGGGAAAACGGACCCACACCCCACATGGCGGAAGCCCTCTCACGATTACATTCTCGTGGGTGTCAGGTAACAGAAGATATTATTTGCCTATTGTCTTCGGGACTCGCAGATGGCGCGATGGCTAGATGGCGGACGCTTCACGAACTTACTACTGTCACACTCCTAATTTCCGAGTTTGGCGAAGAGTTAGCGGAGCGATTTCTACTGTATGAAATCGTAGAAGAACGCCGTGCAGCACTGCAGTACCAAGCATTTTCCGATAGACTGGGACAGAGCCCGATTAGCAAAGATGAGTTAGACGATATAGAGGAATCCTATCAAAAAATTATAGATCGATTTGGAGAAGATTTCTCCTACCCTTATGGGTGGGCAAGCAAACATCTTGCTAAAGTAAGGCCCAATTTCTCCGATCTCGAGCTAGCTATAGGCCTGGATCACTGGAGACCATACTACAAGATGGCAAGCCAAAATGTTCACGCCACACCTCAAAGTCTCTTTGATAGGCTGGGTTTGATCTCGCAGGAAGAGGGTCTATTGGCTGGACCCAGCAATTTCGGATTAGACGAACCAGGACAATGCACCGCGATCTCTCTGACGCAACTGACTACCGCAATTTTAACACCCGAGCCGAATCTTGATGTAATAGTATTACTCAAGATTTTAGGAAAACTGCAAGAGCGTGCCAGTGAAGAATTTAAAGATGCTCTTGAACAACTATATAGAGATGAGATGGATCTTCAGAACAAACCCTAGAGAGTCACAGTTGAGGAGTCCAATCTCTGGTTACTTTAACTAACTAAGCCCCCAATCGATGCAAAGACGACAACTTTATCATGCGACAGAAAATCATCAGTCTCTATGCATAAATTAGGCCTACAAGTTTTCTAAGAAAACTAAAATTCGGTTATAGGAATCTCTAATAAAATTGAATAAGCAATCAATTTCGGAGTAAAACGCTGCTCCGAACAACCCTCTATGTACCCCACCCCTTCTCTTTCTTTAGAAAGATCATTGCGTCAAATGCGGCAAGCTTGGCATCACTTTCTGTTTTGTATTTTTTGCGCAAGAAGTTGGACTGATCTGTCACCCTATCATTGATACGCCCGCCCCAAGTTCCATTGGCATTACGAAATATGACGATATTAAAACCGTCGGTATTTAAATAGGAGTTTCCCTTCGCTGAAACCTTCCAGGCCCGTGCTAGCCAACGACTGCGTCGTTGTCCAACATTCCTCAGCGCACGTTCACGTTGACGAGGTGCCTGGTAGTCTTCTTCAAGGTGTTCTGCACAAACACACCCAACACCCAAAACACCATTGTAATTAGGGTGCTCCATATAATGAACGTATCTAATCTCTTGAGACTCGCACATCTCGCATATGGCGTCAGGTGCGCCAAGGTCTTCAATATCGACACACTTCCAGCCTTTCTGCGGAACACCGGGTCGAGACCATTTGCCTCGAGAGCTACCCATCATGTCTTGCGTGTAACTGTCCCAATCAACCTCGATCACTCCAAGCACGTACGAAAGGGGCGTCCGCAGAATCTGGCTCTGGATTTGGCCTGATCACGTTTATTCTGGACGCCAAAGTAAGCGCCGCACCAAACAAGATAGCTTCCCCTCTCGCTAGTCCTGATATCTGTCTAGAAATATAGCTACTAGAGGACTCCGACGCAGCCACAACGGCTCGCTGGTCGGTCTCGTTGGTTAGTCGGAAAACTGCCCAAGTTCCGCATTGAGATAACACTGTGGGAGAAATCTCCGCAGGCCGTTGAGTGCTCAGTAGCAGGGAAAGGTTGAACTTTCGACCTTCCTTCGCCAATCGCTCGTAAGCCAATGAATGTTGCCCACTTTCAGCATCTCCCGGCAACTGTCGGAGATAGTGATGGGCTTCCTCTAACACCAGTAGGGTCGGGTGCGTGCTTCCTGGACCTCTTCTAAAAAGCTCGCTAGCAAAAAGCTCTAGCAGGGACCCTAAGACAAATGGCATGAGATCCTCTGAAAGGCGCCTCAGGTCAATAATGTGAACCCTCCAACCATTATCTTCAAACTCGCGCGGCCCAAAGATCTCTGACACGATAGACTCGGACTCTTGGCGGAGGTCCAGAACACCCTGATTAACCGGTGGCCCGCCATTAACATCAACTATTTCTGCGAATCGATCATCAGTAAGAAACCCGTTTATGCGGTTAATCAGTGTTTGAACATTGTCATAAAGGAAGCCGTCCCGAGTAGCGTTTCCAAAGCGATCAAGTTTGATGCAACTCCACTCAGCAATCAGGCACGCTAACGCTTTCATATTTGGCCAAACGGGCGCCTCCCGCCCGTGCCCTTCCTTGAGAATGTCTAACTGCTCCTTTGCTCGGTCTGGAGCATCAATTCTGCAATCGTCTACAAGAGCATACTGCTGTTGTCCAACCACGCGAGCACCCGCGTCATTGGTTTCAATGAAGCGAAGGTTATCTATTGCAAATCGCAGCGCCGGTCTTTGAGTTCGTTCGCTCGGCAGCAGTAGTCGGCTTAGTCCGTGCCGACCTAATGCATAATAAGGTATTGTGATGTATTCTATGTTTGGCTGTACTGCCGCTGGTGGCCGACCAAATTCTGAGCGTTTAACAATGTAATCGGCGTTCTGGAATGCTGGTGCATATTCACCGTTTACATCAAATATTACAGCTCGCCCTCTAGGACTGTGCCTAACCAGGTTTTGGAGCACCGCTGCGACAAAATGGGTCTTACCTTGACCTGAAGCACCTAGAATTGCGAAATGGCGAGCAAGCAAGTCATCTATTCCAACGGACACTTTGATGAGCCGGTTTCGGGTGTCTGATCCTATGACAAGCTGTGCTCCTGCTTCCGCGTTTCGGCACGCGACTGTCTCTTTGACCTCGGTGTCCGTCAGTGGGAACGCCGATGCACCGAGCGCTGGTAATCGCCAGTCGTGTGCGATGAATTCCAGTAAACCCTCTTCTCGCCGTAAATACCCGATCACTGTGGCTTGCATTTGTCGGAGTGGATTTTGGTTTGCCCGTCCCGGCCTCTTACCAAGGTGGACTTCGCGTGGCTCTGCAAATGCGATTGATCGAACCCGGCCCACAATTGTGTCTGAGCCTCCCTCGATTCCTATAAGATCACCCGGCTGCCCTACAGACGAAACGCCTTCGCTATGACTAGCAACATGGCCACGTGCTTCTTCAATCAGATTGATGAGAAGGCTCGAGTCTTCGATCTCAACGATATAACCAATCGGCTTGCGCATCTGGGCCGTGTTCCAGAATGGGTTATGGTTGTTGATCTTCACTTGCTGCTTCAGGAGGTTCCTGAGCTGTCTCGACGAGTAGTTTCATTAGTTCGCGTGACCGCTTTGCTTGTTCATCAACCAAGGCAGGCTGTGGCAAGTCCAAAGTCATTTGATTGAAATATGCACGGTCATTGCCGCCGCACACAGTGACCTGAGGGAGCTTTCTAGCAATTAGAGAGATAGCCGTCTGACTAGTACTATTGCTGGTAACCGTGAGATTCCCATTGCTGGAGTCAACACTGAACTGTTGGATTTCTGGTAGATACGCCACAATTTGAAGAGTGGGGTTTTGAAGCGCTGATATTAGTACCCTGTTGATATGAAAATCGTTGAAGCTATATCCAGAAATAATCAAGCAGCTGTTGGAACGAGAAAGAAACTCAGTAAGGCGCCTTATCATCTCGCCATATATGAAGCCCGTGGATTCTATGAATTTCGCTGAACCAGGATAGATGAGGACGCCCGGCGCCTTCTCATCATCCCCATCAAGGAATTCCTTAATCGAAGGCCATTGGGTGGCAATTTGTACTTCAGAGACGGTCTGATCGTTGTTGACGCGCCACGAGAGCGACCCGTGCAATTTAGACATATAGATATTGTAAGCGCCAAATTGGGCTTCGCCCTGAGTTGTTACATTTCGGAACCCAAGTTCGAAGTTGCTTGGTGAGAACCGGCGAGCGTGAATTCCACCAAACCCATTAATGACATTGAGATCGATCGCCTCTGCCGCCCATTCAATTGCGAGATCATAGTTTAGAGTAAACACCCAAGGAGCAGCCTGGCCTGGTTGACGATTTGCCGTGAGGCGCGACAGCAGCCGACGATGGTCCGAAAGTTCGTCTGTATCGACGCCAAGCGACGGCTCCCTTAGTAGCTGTTCGTTCAAGATCGCGGCTCTCACCACCGATCTCAGTAAGTTGGCTCTATGCCCTTTTAGTTCGCGCGCTATCGCATCGTCGCCTTTCCGTGCCAGATCCAAGTGAGCAATATCAACATTGTCGATTATCTTCTCTATGTTCGGTGTATCTGACCCATCATCAAAAAAAAGATTATCTTTTAGGTATGACTCTGAATTCGGAAAGTCTTGGCAGAATTTCTCCCAGAGACCCTGCATGGATAGACCACCAGCCCCAGTCGACGCACCCGCCCCCAATAGAACACCCACATTTTCAAGGCGGACAGCTTGCGCGATATGAGCTTTGAACTCATCGTCGGGAAGAATGAGGTCCCCTCTAATTTTTGGTCCCAAGTCCAATCAACCAGACCTTATAAAGTGGGAAAGCCGATGCAACCTGAACGAGGGTAGATTCCTAAATGGATCTCTGCAACTCAACCTATAAGCATTCCGGTTATACCTACACACCGTTTCTTTCCCGATTGTGCATTCAAAGAGAACTGGTTCGTGCCCGCCTTCCTTCCGGTCGTTTAATCTGGCTCTTAATATCCCGTGCTTCCAGGCAACAAAAAAGGGCCTAGCCGATTAGGGTTAAACCTCTGAAATCATTGGTTCCACGGGTGGAGCCTGAATCTGCGACTTTCAGGTTTTCAGCCTGATGTCCCCAAATGAGGTAACTTTGAGGACGATTGCTCGCATTAGGTCCTCAGACTATCTAGACGCCACAGGAACCCCATGACCAAACTGCACTACTTCAAAGGCCGAGGACGGGCGGAGACGACCCGCTGGATGCTGGCGGTCAACGAGATCCCCTTCGAGAACGTCGCGGTCGAGACGCCGGAGGATCTGGCGGCGCTGCGGGCGACGGGGAAGCTGCCCTTCGACCAGATGCCGCTGCTGGAGATCGACGGGCTGAACCTGAGCCAATCCACGGCGATGATCCGCTATCTGGCGCGGCGGGGCGGGTTTTACGGCGACGACGATAGCGACGCCCTGTGGTGCGACATGGTGGCCGGGGCCACCGCCGACTTCGCCGAGGTCGCCATGCAGGCGCCGTTCCAGGCGACGGCGGAGATCGCCGCCGCGAACCTGCGCCGCGCCTTTGCCAAGTTCGGCCCGCGCTTTACCGCGCGGCTTGCGGACGTTTCTCGAAAAGCTGGCGGCGGGGCGTTCATCGCGGCCGAGCGTCTGAGCTTCGCCGACGTGGTGCTGGCCGAGGCGCTGACATCCTATCTGGAATGGGTGCCGGACGTACTGGACGACTCCCCTGCCCTCGCCGATCTGCGGCAGCGGGTCGTGGAACAGCCGGGGATCGCGGCCTACCTAACCTCCCCCAACCGCTATCCGAAGCCCGGCGACGCTTACGTCATCAGCGCGGCCCGCGTGCTGCAGCGCGCCCTGCCACCGCATTTCGAAGATGCGGAGAGGTTTGTGGAAACAGCGTAGGCACTTCCCCTAGCCATCATGGATAGTCGCGGCAGCGCAAATGGGCCAGCATCCCTCAGGCAATGGCAAACCATACTGCCACGTCCAAGGCAAAAAAAGGGAAGGCCGTTGGCCTTCCCCTCAAGAAGATACTCAGTCTTTAGACAAAGAACAGCATCATCGCCTCTATGACTTCCGTACCCCAGGAAACGATCAAATCCTCTATCAGTTCACTGGGTATGAGAAGCACATAGCAAACATAGTCCCTTCGTCTCGTGTTCATCGTCCGCTCCTTCCTCTCGAGGGGACGCATGTCGCGAACCCCAGTTGACAGGGAGGAGTTTCGTGCTGGAAACGATCACTTTAGCTCCAGCACTGGCGCTCTGATGGTTTAGAGCGCCCAGGTGCTTTGAGTCAGCTGAGCACCACAGCTAAGTCAATCGGCGATGTTCCTTTGTTCTCTTTCCGTCAGACCCGAAGCGATACGATAATTCCGAAACACCGGGCTTATAATTTCACTTGGGAACTGTCATTGTCGTTTCAAGGCTAGGTGAACTCGACGCTCACTAATTCGAGAATCGATCCAATTTTGGAGGCGGAAGATAAAAACGAAATCCGGCTCAGGAGGCTAACTTCTAAACGCCCTCGGCGACCTGCCTGTTGTACTCGGCGGCGTCGAAGCGGCCGAGGGAGGCGCCGACCAGAACGTCGTCGGTGAGGGTCCATTCCTCCCACCCGCTAACCTTCACGGTCTTGCCGGTTTCGCTGTGGGTGCCCTCCAACGTCCAGAGGAAGACAGCGCTGTGCCCGGCCGTCCTGATGCCGTCCAGATGCACCACGAGATCCGGGAACTCGGCGTAAAAGCCCGCCGCCATCTCGGCAATGGCCGCGCGGCCCACCAGCGGGTCGCCGCCGTTGATGGCAATGCGGCCATCCTCCGCATAGAAGGAGGCCACGGCCTCCGGAACATGCGAGGACCAGGCCTTCGCATAGCTTTCCGCCATCTCCCGGACGGCGTTCGGATCGAGTGTCACCGGCGTCTCCCCTTTGTTGCGGGACCAGACTACCCTCTGGACGATGCGAATGCTTCATGAATCCGAGGCAGAACCTTAAGCCAGCTCATTCTCCCCTTCCTCCACCTTCTTCAGGCGGTAGCCGGCGCCGCGGACCGTTTCGATCATGGCGCCGCAGGGGCCGAGCTTCTTGCGCAGGCGGGCGACGGTGACATCGACGGCGTTGGTCAGGGGGTCCTTGCTGACGCCCCAGACGGCGTTCAACACCCGCTCCCGCGAGATGACCTTGCCGGGGCTGTCGAGGAAGAGAGTCAGGGTCTCCCGCTCCTTCATCGTCAGGGGAATTTCCTTCTCATGGCAGTGCACCCGCAGCGACTCGCTGTCGAAGGAAATGGGTCCGACGCGCAGGACGGTTCCAGTCGGACCGTTCGGGCCGAAATCCTCGAAATCCCGCTTGCGGCGGGCCAGCGCCTCCAGCCGGGCGGCGAATTCGCTGAAATCGAAAGGCTTGGTGAGGTAATCGTCGGCGCCGAGGCGCAGGCCGGCCACCCGCTCGTCCACTTTGTCCAGCGCCGTCAGCATGAGGATGGGCGTGCGGTCCCGGCGCGCGCGCATGCGGCGGCAGACCTCCTGCCCCGCGAGGTCCGGCAGCATGAGGTCCAGCACCACAACGTCGAAGGAATCGCTTTCGATGAGATAGAGGGCGGTCCGCCCGTCCGGCGCCACCGTGACGTGCCAGCCGTCGGCCCGCAGGCCCTGTTGAATGAAATCGGCAACGCGGGCCTCATCCTCCACCACCAGTACTTTCACGTTCCGCCCCCATGCCGGGTTGAGGGGCCGAACACCGGGTTCCTTGGGCCGGCCCTTTCCTCCTAAAACACGCGAGGGGGAAAAATCGTCCGGCGCGGCGGCGAAAAAATCGCGCGGATGGGGATTTCTTGACGAAAATATAAACTTTTTTGGCGCAGGCCGCCGTTGCGTTGCGCCGGTGCATGGTCTTGGCTATTGGGGGTTTGGCTACTGGGAGCTTGGCTATTAGGTGGGTCGGGTGGGGGAGCGGGCCGGTGCAGAGAAACTTGATACGGAGATCCAATGGGGCAGGAGATCGAACGGAAGTTCCTGGTGAAGGGCGAGGCCTGGCGCGACATGGCGGAGCCGGTGGCCTACCGACAGGGCTACATCGCCAGGAGCGACGGGCGCACGGTGCGGGTGCGCAAGGCCGGAGAGACGGGCTATCTCACCGTCAAGGGGCCGAGCGTCGGTAAGCGGGGCGGCACGGCGCGGGCCGAGTTCGAGTACGAGATCCCGGTCGCGGACGCGGACGAAATGCTCGATACGCTCTGCGAAGGACCCTTGATCGAAAAGACACGGCGCAAGATCCCGGCCGGCGCGTTTACCTGGGAGGTCGACGAGTTCGCCGGCGCCAACGCGGGCCTGGTCGTCGCCGAAGTGGAGCTGCAGGACGCGGCGCAGGAGGTGCCCCTGCCCGACTGGATCGGCGAAGAGGTGACCGGCGACGCGCGCTATTTCAACGCCAGCCTGGTGACCCATCCTTTCAAGGACTGGTAGATGCGGGGCCGGCTTGTTGGGGCCTCGCTTGTTTTGTGCCTGCTGTGGCCGGGGGATGCGGCTGCGGCGGACTGGTGGGCCGTGCGGATCGACGCCGGCAGCTATCCCACGGAGATTGTCGCCGAACGCGGAGCGGCGGCGTCCGATAGCGGTCGGGGCGGCCTGCCGGACGGGCGGGTCGCGACCTGCGAAAGCGGCTGCGACATCGCCGCCGCCTGGTACGAGGGGCCGACGGCACGCTACGGCCACGGGGTGATCGGCGACGCGATCGAAGGCTCCGTGTTGGCGGTCGAGCTGGCGGCGGGACCGCGGTTGGCCCTGACCCTGCCGGAGAACGAAGTCTTCGAAGACCGCACGCCGCGGCTGGCGGACCTGGACGGCGACGGGTCAACCGAGGTGGTGACGATCCGCTCCTCCCTTTCGGAGGGGGCGTCGGTGACGGTTTATGGGGTGGCCGGGGGACTGCAGGAGCCTGCGCTGGTCAAGAAAGGCAGCACGGGCTTCATCGGCCGGCCGAACCGCTGGCTCAACGTCGCCGGGATCGCCGCCTTCCGCGGATCGGGCAGCCTCGAGATTGCCTACGTCGAGACGCCGCACATCGGCGGCACGCTCTACCTCTATGCATTCGAAGACGGCGGACTGAAGCGCGTGGGACGGCTGCGCGGCTTTTCCAACCACGCCATCGGGTCGCGGGAACTGCTCCTCTCCGCCGTGGCGGATGTCGACAGCGACGGCGTGCCGGAGTTGGCGCTGCCCTCGGACGGGCGGCGGCAGCTGAAGATCGCCGGCTTTCGCGAGGGGAAGTTGCGGGAGCTGGCGGCGGTGCCGCTGCCGGGACGCATCGACAAGGCCATCGCGGTGGAAGGCAACGGGCGAGACACGCGCTTCATCGTCGGGCTCGACAGCGGCGCGGTGTATGAAATCACGCGTTAAGTGTGTAGCGGTTTCGCCGAGTCCGGCCGGATGAAGCGGTCCAGCGGGATCTCGGCGCTGGCGGTGATCTCGATCAGCAGCTCGGGGCGGTATAGAGCCGCGACCTCGACCGTGGTCGTGATGGGATAGGGTTCCGCGAAAAACGCCTTGCGCACGTCGCCGCTCCGCATGAAGGCGGCAATGTCCGTGGTGTAGTGGACCAGGGAGGTGACGTCGCTCATGCGGCCGCCGACGGCGGCCAGCGCGGTCCGGATGTTGGTCAGGACCTGACGGACCTGGGCCTGCATGTCGCCCTCTGTCCCCCTAGCACCGACGACCTGCCCCTCCGCATCGAGCGACACCTGCCCCTTCAGGTGGACGACCTGGCCGCCGCCCTGCAGCACCATCATGGAAAAGGCGCCGAAGGGCGCCCAGAGACTGTCCGGATTGTAGCTCTCCGCCATCGAACCCCTCCCGCAGCAAACGAAGACCGGGACAGCAGCATAGAGCGGCTGATGTTGCAATTGCGGCGTCCCCGGTTTCAATTCAGCCGCGCAACGCCATCGCGGCACCACGCTGCCTCAGCGGATAAAGGACATGCTTTCCAGCTTCACCAGAATGCGCTGCGCCGCCAGTTGGGGGGTCATATTCTTGGTGTCGATTTCAAGTTCGGCGCGTTCCGGAGTTTCGTATGGATCGTCGATCCCGGTGAAACCCTTGATGACGCCGGCGCGCGCCTTGGCGTAGAGACCCTTCCGATCCCGACTCTCACACACCTCAATTGCCGTCGAAACGTGTATCTCCACAAAACCGCCGACGGCCTCCACCATTTCGCGCACCCGCCTGCGCACCGAGCGATAGGGCGCAATCGGCGCGCAGATGGCGATGCCGCCGTTCTTCGTGATCTCGGAAGCGACAAAGCCGATGCGCAGAATATTGAGGTCGCGGTGCTCCTTGGAAAAGCCGAGTTCGCTCGAGAGGTTCTTGCGAACCACGTCGCCATCCAAAAGGGTCACGTTGCGGTCACCGATCTCAAGCAACTTGACCAGCAAGGCATTGGCGATGGTGGACTTGCCCGCGCCCGACAGGCCGGTGAAGAATACCGTGAAGCCCTGTTTGTGCCGCGGCGGATAGGCTTTCCTCAACTCATCGAGGATCTCCGGGTAGGTGAACCATTCCGGAATCTCCAGATCTTCCCGCAAGCGGCGGCGGAATTCCGACCTGGTGATGGTGCTGACCTTCATGTCCTGCTTGGTTTCATCGGTCGTCAGGTACTGGGCCCGGTCTTCGACATAGACCAGTTCCTTGAACGGGACGACCGTGATGTCCAGTTCCGTTTCGTGCTTCTTGAAAAGTTCCTGCGCCGCGTAGGGCGGATAAAACGGTTTGCCGTTGGACGCCTTCACCGGTCCGGCGTGGTCGTGACCCACGATGAGATGCGTGCAGCCGAAGTTCTTGCGGACGATTCCATGCCACAGGGCTTCCTTTGGTCCTGCCATACGCGTAGCGAGGTTGAGAAGGCTCAATGTCGTCGTCTGCTCGGGGTACCTATGCAAAATGTGCTCGTAGCAGCGGACCCGCGCGAAGTGACCGACATCGCCCGGACGCGTCATGTCGACGATCGGATGCAAGAGAAGGTTCGCTTCCTGCTCCCGCGCAGCGCGGAAGGACAGTTCCTGATGGGCCTGATGCATGGGGTTGCGCGTGTGAAAGGCAACAACCCTGCGCCAGCCGAGTTTTCTAAACCGCCCGCGAAGCTCGGAAGGCGTATCGCGCAGCAGTTTGAAGTCATAGTGGACCGGCGGTTCCACGCCGCGCAGCTTGCCGCCGATATAGACCGGCAAGGCGACATTCAGAAGATAGTCGACACCGGGATGCGTGTCGTCTTCGGTTCCGAACACCGACGCCGCCTCGGTGGCCTTGTCCGGCGTCCAGATATCGGCGATTTCGAGGGTCGCGACGATCATGCCCTCGCGATCACGCAGGGCAATCGTCTCTCCTTCGCTGACGCTTTCGGCGAAAGCCGGTGCTACGTCGAGGGTGATCGGGATCGGCCAGAGAAACCCGGACGGCAAACGCATGCCCTGGATCACACTGTCGTATTCCTGCCGCGTGAGAAAGCCCTCCAGCGGCGAGAACGCGCCGTTCAGCAGCAGTTCCAGGTCGCAGAACTGCCGCTCTGTGAGGTCCCACGACTTATAGTCCTGTGCTTTCGCTTTCTCTTCGTCGGCCGCCGATTCCCCGAGGTAGAGCTCCTTTAAGGCGCCTCCGTGTGCTTCCTTGAATGCACCCATCGTCCACGTGATCCCTTAATTTCCAAATGGTCCAGCCTGCCACCGACGGATTGCGGGGCAGATCAGGACCCTATGCCGTGACACCATGGAGAAACAATACATCTTCCACAACCTTACCGGCCCACAGCCTAGCCGTCCGCCGCGATTTGTCGTCTATCCGGCAAAACCGCCTGTCCGTCGATTAGAGTAGCTTTGTATAGGTCCAACAGATAGATTTAGGGCTGAACTCTGGGATTGAGTGCTTCTTCATCAGGGAACGAAGCCCGCCGCATGTCCGTTTACCAAGACATCAGATCGGTGAGCCCCGACCTTTCGACCGTAGATCTGCTGCGGTTCCTGATCACCGAGAAATTCGCCGGAAAAACCGTGGTGACCGCATCGCTCAAGGCGCCGAGCATCGTGGTGCTCAAAATGGTGGCCGATATCGACCCCGCCACGCCGGTCGTCTTCTGTGTCCGCGGATTTCAGTTTCCGGAGAGCACGGAGTACCGGGAGCGGATCGTCGGCTTGCTGGGGCTGAAGAACGTCAGCCAGAGCGAGGGCGGAGAGGTGGAGGTCCTGCCCGACGATTACGACCACTGCGAGCGGATGTGGATCGAGAGCCAAGACGGCCGGATGCGGACCTTCGAGATCGTGCACCTCAACCAGACTCTGGCACCCTACAGCTGCTGGATCTCCGCCGTTTACCACGTGGAGCGCCCGCCCCACGTCACGCAAAGGGTCGATACGGAGGGCCGCTTGATCCGGGTCGATCCGCTAATTCGCTGGAGCAAGGACGAGGTCAGGGCCTTCATGCACGAACAGGGGCTGCCGTTCCATCCCCGCGTCGCGCGCCGCGTGCCCAAGGCACCGCGCGAACCGCGGGAACTGCCGCCCTCTTATAACTACTGAAACTTCCGACCTGCGTCCGCCCCATTGGCGTCCGCTACATCGGACCAACCCGCCTGGCCCGGCTGACGAGGCCCTCCGCCTCTGTCAGTTGGTGCAGCTGGTAGATAGGCTGCTCACGGGCTTCGTTCTCGTCCACACCCTTTCGCACATCGACGGCCACGCTCGGCATGACGCTCGCGGTGGTGCCGGCCCAGGGCCGCTCGACCGGACAGTGAACATGGCCGCAGAGCAGCCGCTCGATCTGCGGATGGCGGCCGACCAGTTCGGTGAGCGCGGCGGCTTCCTCGGGCCGGCGGTAGCCGCCGATGTAGTGGTCGCCGATGTCGAAAGGCGGATGATGGATGAACAGCAGCGTCCGCCGGTCCGGCCGGTCGCTTAGCGCCGTTTCGAGCCAAGCCTGGCGCGCTGCGCAAAACACGCCCTTGCGCTCGCCGGGGGACGTCGAATCGATTGCAATCAGACGCAGGGCGTGAGCCTCAACCGTGTAGTGCAGGAAATCCCCGTTCCCGGGCAGGTAGGCCTTATCACCAAAGGCCGCGCGCAGGGCGAACTTGTCATCCCGATTGCCGGGAATCACGTAGAGCGGCGCCTCCAGAGGCGCCAGCAGCGCGCGCAATTGATCGTATTCTTCAGGCTGGCCGTGCTGCACCGTATCGCCGGTGAAGATCACTGCGTCGGGCGCTTGAAGGTTGATGTCAGCGACGCAGCAGCGCAGGGATTCGACCCGCCTCTGCGCCGCGGGATGATCCGAGTCAGGGGTCAGGATATGGGTATCGCTGATCTGGGCAATGAGCATCTGGTCAATCGCGTCCCTAGAGAGTCCCATCCGGATTGTTGCCGCGGAACCGCCAGTATTCGTGGGCCGGTATAGTGTGTGGTGACGGAGCGCTCAAGGTACCGCCATATCACTTCAGGCTGTCGTAGTGCGCCTGCAGGACCTCCAGCACCTCGGGACGGCTGAACTCGAAGGGGACCGACTGGTGGTTGGCAAACATGGCCCGCAGGCGCGTCCCGGAAATCGTCAGCCGGTGGTCTTCGCTGTGCGGGCAGGTGCGGTTGGTCGCCGTGCCGCGGCAGACGTCGCAGTAAAAGGTCACATCCATCTTGAGCGGCACGGTCTCCAGACTGCAGGGCTCCAGCTCATCGAAGATGTCGTGCGCGTCGAAGGGGCCGTAGTAATCGCCGACGCCCGCATGGTCGCGGCCGACGACAAGGTGGGAGCAGCCGAAGTTCTGGCGGAACAAGGCATGCAGCAGCGCCTCGCGCGGGCCGGCATAGCGCATCTCGATGGGGTAGCCCGCCTGAATGACGGTGCCGGATACGAAGTAGTTCTCCACCAGCGCGTTTATGGCTTGGACCCGGACATCGGCGGGTATGTCGCCCGGCTTTAGCTTGCCGAGAACCTGGTGGATCAGCAGGCCGTCGCACACCTCGACCGCGACCTTGGCCAGGTACTCGTGGCTGCGGTGCATGGGATTGCGGGTCTGGAAGGCCGCCACTTTCGACCATCCCTGCGCCTCGAAGCGCGTTCGCGTCTCCGCCGGTCTCAGATAGAGGTCCGGGAAGGCCCGAGGGTAGACGCCTTCACTCAAGGCCCGGACGGGTCCGGCAAGGTTGACCTCGCCCTGGGTCATCACCTTTTCGACGCCGGGATGATCCGCATCCGTGGTCCGATAGACCTCCGAACACTCCAGCTGCCGGTCGATCATGTACTTTTCTTCGACCGTCATCACCGCCATCACCGCGCCGGACTCCTCGTCGGTCAGCCCCACGTCCTCGCCGGGCGCGATGCTGTCGGCCAGGTCCTGGCGGCAGGAGAGCGTGATCGGAATCGGCCAGAACAGGCCGCCGGCCAGCTTCATCTCCCGGCAGACACGCTGCCAGTCGTCGTGCCCCATGAAGCCTTCGAGCGGGGTGTAGGCGCCCATCGCCAGCATCACGAGGTCCGAGCTTTCCCGGCTGGTCATCGGGACGGTCTTCAGCCCTTCGGCCCGCCGCAATTCGGCAGCCCGTTGCTCCCCCTCGACCAGAAGCGGCCGCAACCGTCCCCCGCCGTGAGGCAGAACCAGCTTTGACATCGCAAGCGCTCCCTCTGCAAATGACGGCTATCCGTCGGGACGCTTAGAAAGTTCCTCCCGCCCCCCGCGTTCGGGCTCGTTTTTTCCGGCCCTTGGCGCCGTCAGGGGCGTATCGTTGGGTCAGGCGGCTGTTCGAGGCTCTCCGATCAATCGATGATGTGATAGACGGGCGCCTTCTCCATCCCCCACTTGCCGGAGTCCCGGTCGTATTGGGACAGGGTGAAGCAATGCCAATCGCCGTCGTCCAGCTTCGGATGGTCCGCACGGTAGTAGTAGCCGGGCCACCGCGTCTCTTCCCGGAACAGGGTGTGCTGCGTCACGCACTCCGATGCCAAGACCCGGTGGTGCAGCTCCCAAGCCCGCTGCAACTGGTGAAGGTCTTCCGCCGCAAGGCAGTTGAGATCTTCCTTGAGCAGGTCCAGCAGCTCGAGCCCACGACCGAGCAGAACGTCGTTAGTTGTGTAATGGGAGCTGATGCCGCCGACATATTCATCCATCAGTTTCTCAAGGCGTTGAAGGCCGTGGATCGGCAGAATGTAGCTCGGAGACACGGTGCCCGCGACGATCTCGTTGCGGCCGACCTGGTAGTTCTCCATTGGCTGGTACACGACCTTCTTGAGATTTTCGTATTCCGCCTCACTGACCTCAGGCCCATCCGATCCCATGTCGTTGATGTAATTGACCGCCGCCTTTCCGGCGATCCGGCCCTCGGTGAAGGACCCGGAGGAGAACTTGTGCGCGGTGCCGCCGATGGTATCGCCGGCACCGAACAGTCCGTCCACCGTCATCATCCGATTGTAGCCCCACTGGTACTCGTCGGGCGCGTAGTCGGAGGGTCCGCTCGCCCAGGCACCGGAGCAGGTGGCATGGGACCCCATGACATAGGGCTCCGACGTGGTCAGCTCCGGATTGATTTCCTTGGGGTCGATGTTCTGCGACGCCCAGACGACGGCCTGTCCGATCGTCATGCCGAGGAAGTTCTCCCAGCCCACGGTTTCCTTGTGCGGATCCTGGAAGGCCTCCTTCGTCACCATGCGGATCGGCCCCCGCCCGGCCTTCACTTCTTCCAGAATGGCGTGGTTCCGCAGACAGGTCGGCACCGGGTGCCGGTCGATGTAATCGCCGACGAGGTTCTTGGTGTGCTCGTACCAGGTGGACTCGTACTCATTGCCATAGGCGTTCTCGGTGTAGGTCTTGAGGTGCAGGAAGTATGCACCGACCGGGCCGTAGCCGTCCTTGAACCGGGTGAGCACGATCCGGTTCTCCATCTGCGTCATCTTGGCGCCGACGAGGATCGGCAAGGCATAAGCGGAGGCGCTGCTCCAGGGCGCGTACCAAGTCCTCCCCATGCCTTCACCGACCGCACGCGGTTTGTAAATGTGGGACGCGCCGCCGGCGCAGACGATGACGGCCTTGCCGCGGAAGACGTAGAAGTCGCCCGTGCGGACGTTGAAGCCGACCGCGCCCGCGACCCGATTCGGCTTCTTCTTGTCCATCAAGAGGTGGGTCACCATGATCCGGTTGTAGACCTCGGTGGCGGCCTTTCGGGCGGCTTCCGCGACGATCGGCTTATAGCTTTCGCCGTGGATCATGATCTGCCACTTGCCTTCGCGCTGATAGCGGCCGGTTTCGGGGTCCTTCATGATCGGAAGGCCCCATTCCTCGAACTTGTGCACCGTGGAATCGACGTGCCGTGCGATGTCGTAGCCGAGGTCCTCGCGCACCAAGCCCATGAGATCGTTCCGCGCATAGCGCACGTGGTCCTCGGGCTGATTCTCGTCCCACTGCATGCCCATGTAGCAGTTGATCGCATAGAGGCCCTGGGCAACCGCGCCGCTGCGCTCGATATTCGCCTTTTCGACACAGACGACTTTCAGATCGCGTCCCCAATAGCGGGACTCGTATGTCGCCCCGCAACCGGCCATTCCGCCGCCGATGACAAGGACGTCCGAATCGACGAACACCGTTTTGCGGCGCGAGAATAGCCCCATCAAACCACTCCCTGCTTGAGTTGATCCGGCCTTAGAGCAGGCAACCCGCCTTCGATATTGAGCGCGTCCGGCTCGTGCGCCAGTTCCTGGGACTTGAAGTCCTCGGCGCTGGGGGCGTCATAATCCTCTGGCGGTTTGATCGATCCCCAATCGGTGGTGCGGATCGGCGAGACGAAGTTCTTTTCACGACCGTCCCTGAATTTGACCCGCCAGGATATGGTCCCCTTTTCCTCTTCCCGGAGTGCCCGAACGCTGTGACCCAGGGGCGCAAAATCGGCGTAACCGCGGGCATCGATCGCATTCTGCGGACAGGCCTTCACACAGGAGTAGCACTCCCAGCACATGTTGGGCTCGATGTTGTAGGCCCGCCGGTAAGTCTTATCGATGTGCATGATGTCGGACGGGCAGATATCCACGCAATGTCCGCAACCGTCGCAGCTGGTCATATAGACGAATGTCGGCATGGTAGTCGGCTTCCTCCTCTATCGAAGGCCGATGATGGGCTGATTAATAGTGTCGGGGCAGTCGGCGGGCGCTGCCGAAGACCTCGGGCTTGTCGGCGGGGGGCGGCAGGTTCCTCCTCGAACCGTTCGCTTCCGCCACCCGTTTCTGGAGCGCCGCCGCGGGCTTGAAGAACATGTGCGAGAACTTCGACCAAGGTATGGATCCGAAAAGCACCGTAGTGGCGATGAGGTACAACCCGAGGAACAGGGATGTTCCCCCGGCGCCGACCCCCTGCAGGAACGCCCAGATGAGGCCGAAGGTCACACTCGCAAGAAGCGAGAGGATGAACAGGTCGGCGCGAACAAGGCGGAACGGCGAATAGCCCTCGGCAGCGACATCGACTCGAATGAAGAACCAGAACCAGTAACCGCCGCCGCAGACCATCAGGGCGCCGATGATCCACAAGGGCGTCAGGAGGGCGGGCGACGGGTCCGCGGGCGTCGGAAACCAGAACACCATGATGAAGGTCGTGATCACGTAGATCAGGAAACCGTACATCGTCAGCAAATGGGCGATCCGGCGATGCTGATTGCAGAATTCAGCCGATGTCAGGACGTCCACCGCGGCGGTCTGAACCGCGAGGGAGGCGATTTCCCCGCCGCCGACCTGCTTCGATCCCTTGCTTTGCGCCTTGCGCCAGTCGCCGAAGAAGTATTCGGCGCTTCTCTTGTGGAGGATATCGAAAAGCGTGCCGCCCGCGACCAGCAGGATCATGATGATGACGTAGGTCTGCATGATGGCGGGTGATACGGACGCCGAGAGTTCGGCGAAGGGATTACTGGTCAGCATCAAATCTCCCCAACTCCATCCAGATTGTTCCGGCGCAAGGAGTGCTGGATAGACAGCCCCGTGGCCTCCGCCCAACCGGTACTGCCACCGCATTGAGAGGTTTCAGTTTTTTTATAACGTAGGGCGATCTGCCCGTCGCGTGCAAGTTTGCGCTGTCTCGGAAGGTTCGGTTTTTCGAGAGCTTTCGAATCTTTTGCCCCGCTTCGGATGAAAAGCCGGAACGCGTTTCGCCTGCGGGTGCCGGTTCTCTCCCGGCGCAGCCCAAACCAAAGTCCGGAAGCGGGTCTCATCTGCAACGCCTCGGGCGTCGTCGCCCTCCTTGGCACAAAGCGTATCGTAATCAGGACGATAGGTCGCCGCGATCGGCGCTCACTTCGGCCCCCGCCATTCGGCCGGCAACGATGGAGTCTCATTCAATTGCGTGTATCCATGCATAGCGCACGCGACGAGAGCGCTTTAGTCCGCGACCCCTAACAGCTCCCGCGGTCAGCGGCGCGCGAGGGCATGGGCCAGATCCTGCGTCGCGCGGCGGATTTGCCGCGGCGTGAAGGGCGCATAACCGAGAATGACACTGTCCCGCTCGAGCCTTCCGGCCGCGAACATCGATGTCGGAACAACTTCCAGCCCGGCGGACGCCGCAGCCTCGGCCACCCGATCCCCGGTCAAGCCTCCTTTGAGCCAGCCGATGAGATGCAACCCGGATTCCGAGGGCGGCACATCCATGAAACCGGCGAGGTCCCGCGCCGCCGCCTCAACCAGCACGCCTTGGCGCTCAGCATAAAGCGTGCGCATGCGGCGGACATGCCTGGCGAAGTGTCCTTCGTCGATGAAGTCGGCCAGCACTGCCTGCTCCAAAGGCGGCGCATGGCGGTCGAGCAACCATCGGGCGGCGGCGAAATGCTCCACGGCATCGGGCGGAACCACGATGTAGCCGAGGCGCAACGCAGGAAAGAGCAGCTTACTGAAGCTGCCGGTGTAGAGGACGCGCCCCTGCGGCGCGAGGCCGGAGAGCGCCGGCAGCGGCCGCCCGGCATAGCGGTACTCACCGTTGTAGTCGTCTTCGACGATCACGGCGCCGCAGCGCTCCGCCCAATCGATCAGAGCGAGGCGGCGCGGCAGGGTCATGGTCATGCCGAGGGGGAATTGGCTGCTCGGCGTCACGTAAACCAGCTTTGCTTCCGGTACCTGCGCGGATAGCCGCGCGACATCCAACCCCTCATCGTCCACCGGCAGGGAGACGACCCTGGCCCCCGCCAACTCGAACAGAAATCCCGCCAGCGTATAGCCCGGGTCTTCCAAGCAAACGGTGTCGCCCGGTTCCAGCAAGAGCGTGGCAATAAGCTCCGTCGTGCGCTGCGCGCCACCAGTGACGATCACCTGATCCGGGCCACACACCAATCCGCGGGCACTGCCGAGATAACCGGCTATGGCCTCCCGCAAGGGCCGATAGCCGCGGGGGTCGGTCCGCTCCAGCAAAGCGCGCGACATGCTGCGCAGGCGGCGCGCGGTTAGCTGCTCCCAGAGGGCGCGCGGAAAGGCATCGATTGCGGAAACGTGGGGCCGGAACGGCCGCGATGGAAGATCCCCGCCGGCTTCGACCCAGGGCCGGAATGACGCAATGCGCCTGGCGTTTCTTGTAAAGGGCAGAGGCCGCGTTTCCCTCGTGGCGGCAGGGCCGGCCCCGGGGGCCCGCAGGAGGCGCTCCGGCAAATCCGCGGCCACGCGGGTCCCGGAACCTTTCGCGGTCACGAGATAGCCTTCGAGGATCAGCTGATTGTAGGCGTTGATCGCCGTGTTGCGGGCAACACCGAGATCCTGCGCCAGCGACCGAGTGGACGGCAGGCGTTCGCCTGGCAGCAGGCGGCCGGTCCAAATGGCATCGCGAAGCTGGTCCTCAAGCTGACGGTAGAGCGGCTCTTCCGCCGCCTCGTCAAGGGACAGGGCGTCAAGCGGGAAACGCTGTCGGGATGCGGTTGCGCGCCTTGAGGTCGATCCGGCCAGCATAAAGTGGATCCAATGCTTTTCCGAAAAGTGGGTCTTTCGATAGGTCCATCGTACCCCATTTGCCTGGCGTAACAAAGCGGCGGCGGCATCGCCCTACCCCGCAGACAACACTCCATTCGAAGACGGCAGAAAGGTTCCATTGCAGCGATGACGTACAATCGTAGAGTCCGAAAGTTCCCTTACCTTCTCTCGGCCATATCAGCCGGTTTCCTGGCAGCGGCCGGCGCAGCAAGTCCGGCGCAGGCTGAGATCTCCTTCATAGATCTGACCCAGACGATCCCAACCTTCGCGCCACGGGCCGACGACCCGACCAAGCCGGACCTGTCGCGCCCGATCGGTGACAGCACGCCGATTGCCGGATTCTACCATCAGGCGGTGCTCTACCCCGCCGACCACTGGGCGACCAACCAAGGCCACTTTCTCTCGGCGGCCGTCCTGATCCAGGAGCACAACGGAACCAGCTTCAATAGCCCCAACCACTATGTGAACAGCGAACAAAGCCTGGAGAGAGGCGGCCTAAAGGAAAGACAGCGCAAATCCACTGAGGCCCTGACCACAGAACAACTCACGGGCAAGGTCGTGCTGGTCGACGTTTCCGACCGGGTTGCGAAGGAACTGGCGAAAAACGGCGGGCGGCCAAGCCCGGATCTCTCTATCACCGACTTTTCCGACAGCTCGCGCGCCACCGTCCGGGCCGACGACATCGAAGCGGTTGCGGATCAAATCGAGGACGGCGTGTGGGTCGTCGCTAACCTGGGCTGGTCGCAGTTCTACTTCGGCGGCGAAGACTGGAACACGTCGCCCTACGTCAACGCCCTGAACCATCCCGGGTTCACCGCCGAAGCCATCGACAAGCTGATCGAGATTATGGACCGAAAGGGCGTGAAAATCTCGGGCATCGCCGCCGACAGCCTCAGCACCGATTCCGGCCAAGGCGCCAAGGGCAGCGACGATCATTGGAGCAACGCCTGGCCGGCGCATGTGCGGCTGTATCAGCGCGATATCTTGATCGTCGAGAACTTGACCAATCTGGAGGAACTGACGGCCGCAAAGAGCGGCGGCGAGTGCTCGCTGATGGTCGGCGCGATCAAGCACGTCGGCGGCACCGGGGGTCCGGCCCGGGTCATGGCGGCCTGCGAAAGCTGAACGAGAAGACAGCAACCCGAAACAATAAGGAGACAATCCCATGATGGTGAAGACCGACCGCATCAGTGCCTATGACGCCGCGCCCTTGGCGATGGAAGCCAAAATGAAGGTGGAATCCTATATCAACGGCTGCGGCCTGGACCCCCTCTTGATGGAACTGGTCAAGCTGAGGGCCTCGCAGATCAACGGCTGCGCCTTTTGCCTCGACATGCACAGTAAAGCGGCGCGACACCATGGCGAAGCGGAACAACGCCTGCATGTCCTGAGCGCCTGGCGGGAATCGTCCCTCTTCAGCCTGCGCGAACGGGCCGCGCTGGCATGGACCGAAGCCCTCACGGAGGTATCCGAGAGCCACGCACCAGACAGCCTGTTCAACGAAGTGCGGCAGCACTTCACGGACGCCGAACTGACGCACCTGACACTTCTGATCGGCCAGATCAACAGCTGGAACCGTTTCGCCATCGGCTTCGGCTACCAGCATCCCTAGCAGCGTCAAAGAATAGAAAGGACAGCAGCAATGAACGACATGTGCGGCACGCGTGTGGTCATTACCGGCGGCAGTTCCGGAATCGGGTTGGCAACCGCCAAGCTCCTGGCCAGCCGGGGCGCGACGGTGACGATCGCCAGCCGGTCCCGCAAAAAGCTGGACCGGGCGAAAGAGCAGATCGGCGTATCTTGCCGGGCCGAGGTTCTCGACGTTACGGACGAAGCCGCCGTTAAAGCGTTTTTCGACGACGTCGGCAGCTTCGACCATCTGGTGACCTCGGCCGCGGGCTCGGCGGTCGGTCCGTTTCTGGAGCTCGAGACCCAAGTCGCCCGCGATCTCATCGAGTCGAAACTCTGGAGCCAATACAACAGCGCAAAATATGCGGCCCCTCACCTCAGCCGGGCGGGGTCTATTACGTTCTTATCGGGGATCGTCAGCCGCAAGGCGATTCCGGGCGGATCTTCCTTCGCCATCGTCGCCGGCGCCATGGAAGCGTTGACCCGGGTCTTGGCACTGGAGCTTGCACCGCTGCGGGTCAATTGCCTGGCCCCCGGTCAAATCGAAACGCCGGTGTGGTGGGACCTGCTGCCCGACGACGCGCAGCGGGACGAGTTCTTGGGCGGCCTTATCGCCAAGCTGCCGGTCGGGCGGATCGGAACCGATTGGGAAGCGGCTAACGCGGTGGCTTTCCTGATCGGAAACGGCTTCATGTCCGGCAGCGTGACCGATCTCGACGGAGGCTTGCGTGTGGCGTTCTGATTGTTCCGTCGACTCCCGGTCCTCCTGGGCACTCCGTTTCCGTTTAAGCCGTCCGATCGATCAAAGCCGCGAGGGTGTCGACGCGGTCGGCCTCGGCGGCGGGCTTGTCCCAGCGGATGCGCTTGATGCGCGGGAAGCGCATGGCGATACCGGACTTGTGACGGCTGGAAGGCTGTACGGCGTCGAAGGCGACCTCCAGCACCAGGCCGGGGGCGACGGCGCGCACCGGGCCGAAGCGGTCCACCGTGTTGTTGCGGACGAACTTGTCGAGCTTCAGCAGTTCCGCGTCGCTGTAGCCGGAGTAGGCCTTGCCGACCGGCACAAGTGTGGGCCCCTCGGCGTTTGTGTCCTCTTCCGCGGCCACCCAACAGCCGAAGGTGTAGTCGGAATAGAAGGAAGAGCGCTTGCCGTGGCCGCGCTGCGCATACATCAAAACGCAGTCGGCGGTCAGCGGATCGCGTTTCCACTTGAACCAGTGACCCTTCACGCGCCCGGCCAGATAGGGACTGTCGCGGCGCTTCAGCATGATGCCCTCGAAACCGGCGACACGGCATTCGGCGCGCAGCGCATCGAGGCGCGGCCAATCCGGCACGTCGAAGACCTCCGACAGGTCGAGGCGCCGGGGACTGCTGTCGGCGGCCCAGCGCTCCAGGCGCTGGCGGCGCGCTGTGAAGGGCAAGGGGCGCAGATCCTGCCCCGGGACTTCGAGCAGATCGTAGGCGCGGATATGGGCAGGACTGCCCGCCAGGAGCTTGGCGGGCGGCGCCTTGCGGCCCAGACGTTTCTGCAACTGGTCGAAGGGCTGGACGGCGCCGTCGCGCAGCACCAAAAGCTCCCCGTCGATCACGCCCTGCCAGTCCATGGACTCGATGACGTCGGGAAAAGCGTGGTCGATCGCCTCCCCCGTGCGGGTGTAGAGGCGGCGCTCGCCGCCCAGGGCGACGGCCTGAACGCGGATACCGTCCCACTTCCACTCCGCCGCGAAGTCCGCCGGATCGAGGCGGGTGACATCGTCGGCCTCCAAGGGGTGCGCCAGCATGGCGGGGCGAAAGAGGAGATCGCGGTTGACGCGCGGCGCATCGCCCCTGCCCTCCAGCCAGGCGAAGAGATCGCGATAGGGCGGCGCCAGGCCGAACCAGAGCTCCTCGATGGTCTCGACAGGTTGGTCGCCGAACTCCGACAGCGCGCGCTTGACGAGACGGGCCGAAACGCCGACGCGCAGCCCCCCCGTGGTGAGCTTCAGGAGGGCGAAACGCTCGCTGCGCCCGAGACGGTCGAGCAGCCGTTCCAGCAGCGGTGCGATGGTCTTGCGGTCGGCGGTCTGTAGCTGCTCGACCACGTCGGCGAGCGGCAGGCCGCTGTCGTCTTGCCGGGCGCCTTCCTCGGGGTCCGGCCAAATGAGAGAGACGGTCTCGGCCAAGTCGCCGACATAATCGTAGGAGAGCCGGAAGAGCGCGGCGTCGACGCGGGATTCCACCAGTTTGCGGACGACTGCCGGGGTGACGGCGGGCACCTCCAGGGTGCGGGCGATGGCGGCGAGACCGATGCCCCGGTCAGGGTCCGGCGCCTCGCGGAAATAGCTTTGCAACAAGCGGAGCTTTTCGGTGCGGGAGTTGGTGAAGACCAGTCGCTCCAGCAGGTCGGCGAAGCGCTTCACGCCGCGTCCTCCTCGTCCCGCCCCTGCAGCGACAGCGGCGCGGCGTCGAGACCCAGCCCCCGGGCATAGTGGACCAGCGCATCCTCCTGCCCATGCGTGACCCAGACCGTGCCCGCTTTCACGTCGCGGAGGGTCTGAGTCAACTCATTCCAGTCCGCATGGTCCGAAATAACCAGCGGCAACTCAACGCCCCGCTGCTTGACCCGCTGACGGATCAACAGCCAACCTGAGGCCATGCCGGTGATGCGTTCGGGAAAGCCGCGCGACCAGAGGTCAGCCAGGGCGCCGGGAGGACAGAGCACGATCCTGCCCGCGGTCTGCTTCTTGATTTCCGCCGTTACCTGGATCAGCTCTCCGAGCTCTATGCCGTGACGTTCGTACAGGCCGGAGAGTTCCTTCAGCGCGCCGTGAATGTAGAGCGGTTCGTCGTAGCCCTGGTCGCGCAGCTCGCAGATCAGGCGTTGGCACTTGCCGAGGGCATAGACGCCGATGAGGTGCGTGCGCTCCGGGAAGAGCGCCAGCGAGCGCAACAGTTTCGCGACCTCGCCGCGCGTGTCCGGGTGACGGAAAACCGGCAGGCCGAAGGTCGCCTCGGTCACGAAGAGATCGGATTCAATGACCTCGAAAGGCCGACAGGTGGGATCGGCCCGGCGTTTGTAGTCGCCGGAGACAGCGGCACGTTTGCCGCCGTGCTCGATAACGGCCTGGGCGCTGCCGAGGATGTGGCCCGCCGGGGCGAAACGGAGAACCGCATCGCCGATCTTCAGGGGCTCGCCGTAGGGCAGCGCCTGGGTTGCTTCCGCATGGTCCGCGCCGTAACGCACCTGCATGATGGCCAGGGTTTCCGCCGTCGCCAGGACCCTCCCGTGCCCCGGGCGCGCGTGATCCGCGTGGCCGTGGGTGATGACGGCGCGCGGCACGGGCCGCACCGGATCGATATAAAAATCGCCAGCCTCGCAATAAAGCCCCGCAGGCTCCGGCCGTAGCCAGTGGAAAGCCTTCACCATCACGTTGCGCTGTCTTCGCTCATTCTTTGAACTCTAAGTCCCTAGATCCACTGGAGATCTCTACGAGGCCAGCCAAACCCCGGATCAGCAGACGATTGTTCCCCGGTACAACGCGGGATTGAAGCACCCGAAACGGAACGGCGCCAGACCGCAACGGCGTCAACACCGGAGTCACGTCAGAAGAGTCCTTGTCTTACTTTTTGTTTAGGTATTTCGGGCAGACCAATTGGAAAGCAAATCAAAAGAAGTCTATGCCAAGTGCTCATAAAATTGACATTAGTCAATTATCTGCAGGGATGTAGATCTGGAGTAAAAAGAAGATGGACTTGAAGACCAAACTGGATGCCTTTCGGATCGACGACGACTGCATGGAGAAGATCCGGCGCTTCAAGCCGGTTGTCGAGGCGCAAAGCGACGCCCTTCTCGACCGCTTCTACAGCTTCATCCCGAGTCTGCCCGGCGGCGGCGACTTCTTCCCCGAAGAAGACAGCATCGCGCGCGCGAAGGCCGGACAAAAGGCCCACTGGCTGACACTCTTTACCGAAGGCATGACCGAAGAGGCCGCGCAGAACGGCGTCCACATCGGCCAGGTGCACGAGAAGCTCGGCGTCACGCCGGCCTGGTACATCGCCGGCTACTCCTTCGTGATCGGCGAGTTGACCGCGCTGGCGGACAAGAAAGCGGGCAAATTCGGCAGCGGCAGCGAGACCGCAGTCGCGGTCCAGTCCCTGCTTCTGCTCGACATGGAAATCGCATTGAGCGCCTATCTGGGCGCCGCCAACCAGAGCACCGCCGTGCAAGCCGCCATCGATTTCTCGAGGACCATGATCGACGGATCGGTCGATCTGTCGATGGCCGTCAGCAGCTCCGCGATTTCCAACGCCGACATGATGAAATCGCTGCAGGGCATGAACCATCTGGCCCAGTCGGTTTCCGCCGCCATCGAGCAGATGGTCAGCAGCATCCAAGCGATTAACGCCACGACTCTGCAGGTCGCCGAAACCTCGCAGCAGGCCGCCGGCACCGCCGCGGAAGGCGGCCGGGTGGTCGGCGACGCCGTTGGCCGGATGGAGGAAATCGCCAGCGCGGTGACAGAAACCGCCAATCAGGTCGAGGAACTGTCGGCGGCGTCGGAACGGATCGGCGACATCGTCCAGACCATCGAAGACATCGCGGCGCAAACCAACCTGCTGGCGCTGAACGCCACCATCGAAGCCGCGCGGGCCGGCGAAGCCGGCAAGGGCTTCGCGGTGGTGGCCAATGAGGTGAAAAGCCTGTCCAACCAAACATCGAAGGCGACCGAGGAAATCCGCGGACGCATCGGCGGTTTGATCACGGAGATGAAGGCCATCGCGGAAGCGATGCAGACCGCCCGCAGCGCCGTGGAAGGCGGCAGCGGCGTGATGCAGAAGGTCAGCAGCCAGATGAACGAGATCGGTGGCCAAGTGCAGGGCCTAGACACGCGCATGGAGGAAATCTCCGGCATTCTCAACGAGCAAAGCCAGGCGTCGAAGGAAGTGGCCGGCGGCGTGTCGAGCATCGCGGAGTCCGCAACCTCCAACGTGGAGCAGATCCGCGACACCGCGGCGACGATGAAGTCGGTGGAAAAGCTGATCGGCACGCAGCTCGAGGGCATCCTGACTCACGACGTGCCGCACAAGGTGGTCAAGGTCGCCAAGTCGGATCACGTGATCTGGAAAAAGCGGCTGGCGGACATGCTGGTCGGCCTGGAGTCCTTGTCGCCGGACGAGTTGGCAGACCATACGAGCTGCCGCCTGGGCAAGTGGTACTACAGCCCCGACGCCGCCAGCTACCGGTCGCACCCGGCCTTCATCCGCCTGGAGGGCCCGCATCAGTCGGTGCACGAGCACGGCATCCAGGCGGTGCGCCTGTTCAACTCCGGCGACCACGAAAGTGCAATGAGAGAAATTGCGCAGGTCGAGGAAGCTTCCAAGGAGGTCATCGCCTGCCTCGACGAGTTGGCATCGTCGCCGCTGGAGGATCGCCTGGAGAAACGCGCGGCGTTCTAGGGCGCTGCGGGCGGTCTGCATCGCTTCCGCAGGAAGGCGCAGCGCCGTTGACAGCCCCGGCGATCCTCCCTAGCGTTTAGGGTGATCGCTTGGGAGCAGATCGATATGAAATTGACCGTCATCGTCGTGGGGACTTGGCGCTTGGGCCGGTAACGGACTCCAAAACGGGACCCCATGCGCCTCCGAAAACTTCGGGGGCGTTTTTTTTGCGCCGCGTTCGCGAGACCGGCGGGCCCCTTCGGGCCGGGAGGACAAGATGCCGCAAACCGCCGTGGCACCGCCAAGGTTCATCACGCTCATTTTGCTGAGCGGCCTGTCCGTCGTCTCGCTGAACATGTTCCTGCCGTCGCTGTCGAACATCGCGGCGGACTTCCAGGCCGACTACGCGCTGGTGAACCTTTCCATCGCGGGCTATGCGGCGATGACCGCGGTCCTGCAGCTGATCATGGGCCCCCTGTCGGATCGCTTCGGCCGGCGGCCGGTCATGCTGGCGGGGCTGGCGATCTTCTGCCTAGCGTCGCTCGGCTGTTTGCTTGCCGCCGACATCGCCACCTTCCTGATCTTTCGAATGATGCAGGCGGCAATCATCTCAAGCTCTACGGTCTCGCTCGCCGTCATCAAGGACTCGTCCAACACTCAGAAAGCGGCAAGCCTGATCGGCTATCTCGCCATGGCCTGGGCGGTGGCCCCCATGCTGGGTCCGATGTTCGGCGGGGCGCTGGACGACCTCTTCGGCTGGCGCGCGAGTTTCTGGGCCTTTCTATGCTTCGGCGTGGCAGTGTTCGGGCTGTGCTGGTTCGACCTGCGCGAAACCAACCGATTCCCATCGGAGACGGTGATCGCACAACTGCGCAGCTACCCGGAGCTGTTCCGCTCGCGGCGCTTCTGGGGTTACGCCCTTTGCATGGCGTTCTCGACCGGCGGGTTCTATGCCTTCCTGGGCGGCGCGCCCCTGGTCGCAGCCCTAGTGTTCGAGATGTCCGCCGGAACCCTCGGCCTCTATATGGGCAGCATCACCGCGGGTTTCATCTTCGGAAGCTTCCTCGCCGGCCGCTTCGCCGCAAGCTTCGCGCTCACCACCATGATACTCGCCGGGCGCTTTGTTGCCTGTACGGGGCTGATCTTGGGTCTGATACTGCTTTTCACAGGGATCTTGAACGAGCTCACCCTGTTCGGGAGCTGTATCTTTGTCGGCATTGGAAACGGCATCACCATGCCCAGCGCCAGTTCCGGCGTCCTGTCGATCCGCCCTGCCCTGGCCGGCAGCGCCGCGGGTTTGTCGGGCGCGCTAACGGTCGCAGGCGGCGCCGTGATGTCCGCGATGACCGGCATGGTTCTGACCGAGGAAAACGCCCCCTATGGCCTGCTCGCCATGATGCTGCTGTCGTCCGCCCTGGGACTCGCCGCGGCGTTCGCCGTGCTTTGGATCGACAGGCGCGAGGCTAGGGCGGCCGTGGGCCCTCACTAGGGGCACGCCTGCTTGCTAATCGCCTTGGTCGGCCCAATGTCTAGCAAGGGAGCGCGAGACGTTGGGTTCCGGTTCATATCGCCGCATGACTGTCATTTTTCCGTCATGCGCCGCCGGAAAACATGTCTGCCCGGAACCTGCCCAGATCAAGGAGACAAAACCCGCCATGGCCAAGATGAAAGCCGCCGTCGTCACCGAGTTCGGTAAACCGCTCGACATCCGCGAGGTCGAAAAGCCGGAGGCCGCGCCCGGCAAGATCGTGGTGAAGATCGAAGCCTCCGGCGTCTGCCACACCGATCTGCATGCCGCCAACGGGGACTGGCCCGTGAAACCGTCACCGCCCTTCATCCCCGGTCATGAAGGCGTGGGCGTCGTCGCCGAAGCCGGTGCGGGCGTCACGGCGGTGAAGGAAGGCGACCGTGTCGGTGTGCCATGGCTGCACACCGCCTGCGGCCATTGCCGCCATTGCTGCGGCGGCTGGGAAACGCTGTGCGGCGAACAACAGAACACGGGTTATTCGGTCAACGGCGGTTTCGCGGAGTATGTGCTGGCCGACCCCAACTACCTTGGCCATCTGCCTGACGGTCTCGACTTCGGACCCGCCGCGCCTGTCCTCTGCGCCGGGGTCACGGTCTACAAAGGCCTGAAGGAGACCGATACGCGGCCGGGCGACACGGTTGCCATCATGGGCATCGGCGGACTGGGCCACATGGCCGTGCAGTACGCCAAGGCCATGGGCCAGCATGTAATTGCCGTCGACATCGCCGACGACAAGCTGGAGCTGGCCAGGAAACTCGGCGCCGATCAGGTGATCAACGCCGCGGAGACCGACCCCGCCGCCGAGGCGCAGAAGGGCGGCGGCGTGGAAGGCGTTTTGGTGACGGCCGTTTCCACCTCTTCCTTCTCGCAAGGACTTGGCATGCTGGCGCGCGGCGGCACCATGAGCCTTGTCGGCTTGCCGCCCGGCGGATTCGAGCTGCCGATCTTCGACGTGGTGCTGACGCGCAAGACGATCCGCGGTTCGATCGTCGGGACCCGCAACGACCTGGCGGAATCGCTCGCCTTCGCCGCCGAAGGCAAGGTCGCCGCGCATTTCACCACGGAGACATTGGACGATATCAATTCGATCTTCACCCGCATGGAGCAAGGCGGGATCGACGGCCGGATTGTCATGGAGGTTTAAGGCGCCAGGACCAACTTGATCAGGAGGCCGACCGCGCCGACCGTCGCGACACCGGCGAACCACAGCGCCACGAACCAGGCGAGACGCTTGAACACGTGTCCCTTTGTCTGGGGGTCCTTTGTCCGGGAGCGTTTCGGCAAAGAAGGTTTCTCCGCCATGGGGGGATTAGCCGCGGCCATCAGTGGTACCCCTCACCCGGGCGCACCTTGCCGCGGAACACCCAGTAGACGTAACCGGTATAGCCAAGGATGATCGGCAGCAGGACGAGCGCGCCGACGAGAATGAACAGCAGGCTTTCGTCCGGCGCGGCGGCATCCCAGATGGTCAGGCCCGGCGGGACGATGTTCGGGTAGAAGCTGATGCCGATCCCGATGTAGCACAGCAGGAAGAGTCCGAGCGCGGCGAAGAAGGGCTGTGAGTCATGCCGCCGCCACAGCCCGCGATACAACAAGGCAGCGACTGACAGCACCAGCAAAGGCATGACCACGCTCAAGACCAGCCGCGCACCGCCGAACCAGCGATCCAGGTAGACCTCGGACAGGAAGGGTGTCCAAAGACTGACCACGCCGATCATCACGAGCGTGCCGAGACCGCTGGTATAGGCGGCGATGCGCGCGGAGTCCTGCAAGGCGCCTTCGGCCTTCATCACCAGCCAGGTCGCGCCGAGCAAAGCGTAACCGACGACCAGGGCGGTGCCGGTCGCCAGGCTGAAGGGCGTCAACCAGTCCCACGCACCGCCGGCATATGCGCGGTCTTCAATCGCGATGCCCTGAACCAAAGCCCCGAGGATGATCCCCTGGCAAAAGGCCGCGGTGATCGACCCCCCCGCGAAGGCCAGATCCCACAGCGCCTTCGACCCGCGCGTGCGCCAGCGGTACTCGAAGGCCACGCCCCGGAAGACCAGGGCCAACAGCATGAGGATGATCGGCGCGTAGAGCGCCGGCAGGATCGTGGCGTAGGCGAGCGGGAACACCGCGAAGAGTCCGCCGCCGCCGAGCACGAGCCAGGTCTCGTTGCCGTCCCACACCGGCGCCACGGAGTTGACCATGATGTCCCGCTCCGGCGCGCCGCGGATGTAAGAAAACAGAATGCCGACCCCGAGGTCGAAGCCGTCCAGCGCGACATAGGCCAGCACCGCGAGGGCGATCAGGGCGGCCCAGACGAAAGGAAGATCGATTTCCATGACCGAGGCCCTCCTATTCCGCCGGCAGGACGCGCGAAGGCGCGAGACCCGGTGCCGGTGCGATGCCTGCGGTGCGGATCGGCCCCGGCGCCTGCCCGTCCTGGTCCGAACCCGCCGGCCGGCTCATCAGCCGCAGGATGTAAAGCGTGCCGGCGCCGAAGACGGCGAAGTAGACGACGATGAAAGCGATCAGCGATATCCCGACCGCCGCCGCGTCCAGCGGAGAGACCGACTCCGCCGTTGTGAGCAGGCCGTAGACGGTAAAGGGCTGACGACCGACCTCCGTCGTGATCCAACCGGCCAGCACCGCGACGAACCCCGACGGCCCCATCAGCACCGCCGCGCGCTGCAGCCAGGTTGCCCGGTAAAGCCGGCCGCGCATCCGCTGCCACAGGCTCCAGACACCGACCGCGACCATCGCGACGCCGACCGCCACCATGATCCGGAACGACCAGAAGACCCAGGCGGCCGGGGGCCTCTCGTCCTTCGGAAAGGCCTTCAAGCCTTTCACCTCCCCGTCCCAGTCGTGGGTCAGGATAAAGGAGCCAAGCTTCGGAATCTGGATCGCGGCGCGGGTCTCTTCGGCCTCATCGTCCGGCAGGCCAAAGAGGATCAAGGGCGCGCCCGACTGTGTTTCGTAGTGCCCTTCCATGGCCGCGACCTTGGCCGGCTGATGCTCCAAGGTGTTCAGCCCGTGCAGGTCCCCCGCGACGATCTGCAGCGGCGCGACGACCAAAGCCATCCACATCGCCATCGAGAACATGATCCGTGCATGCCGGTCGCGATTGTCCTTCAGCAAATGCCAAGCCCCGACCGCGCCGACGACGAACGCCGTCGTCAGGTAGGCGGCGAGCACCATGTGCACGAAGCGGTAGGGGAAGGACGGATTGAAGACCGCCGCGAACCAATCGGTCGGCACGAACTGGCCGACATCGTTCACCGCGTAGCCAGCCGGTGTCTGCATCCAGCTGTTGACGCTGAGAATCCAGAAGGCGGAAGCCAACGTCCCGGCGGCCACCATCAGCGTCGCGAAGAAGTGCAACTTCGGACCGACCCGTCCGCGCCCGAACAGCATGACGCCGAGGAACCCGGCTTCGAGGAAAAAGGCCGACAGCACTTCGTAGCCCATCAGCGGACCGAGGATCGGGCCGGTGCGGTCGGAAAAGACGCTCCAGTTCGTCCCGATCTGATAAGACATGACGATTCCAGATACGACGCCCATTCCGAAGGCGACGGCGAAGATCTTTTTCCAGTAGTCAAAAAGTCGCAGGTAGGCATCGTCGCCGCTGCGCAGCCAAAGCACTTCCAGCACAACGAGGTAACTTGCCAACCCGATTGAGAAGGCCGGAAAGATGATGTGAAAGGAGATCGTAAACGCGAATTGTACGCGCGCCAAATCAACGGCGCTGAAGAAATCGGGCATGGCACCCTCGATAGCTTCTCCGACGCAGGCTTAAACCCGCTTAAGGGACATGTTGGACCTCAAGCCCCCGGGGCCAATGCGGTCATTCGTCGCGCATGACTGGACCGGAATTGGGGGGACCGGAATTGGGGGTACCGGAACTAGGGGTACCGGAATTGGGGCATTAGCTGCGTAGCGCGCCGCTTTTCTTGCTATTTATTAAAGTCGCAGCGAAGCCCTCGTGCGTCCGCCCTCGAAAATATGGCCGGCTTCGCGTATGCTCACCCCCTTGTTTGGGAGTGTTTCGGAACGCGGGATCGGTGCACGGCAATGAGATATCGGCACATCGGCGTTCATCCGGTATCCGCAGCCGTCGGCGCGGAAATCAGCGGCATCGATATCTCGAAAATGAACGACGCTACGTGGAACGAGATTCGCCACGCGTTCCTTGAACACCTGGTCATCTTCTTTCGCGACCAGGACATCACCCCGGAGCAGCAGATCGCCTTTGCCCGGCGTTTCGGCGAAATCGGCTACTACCCCATGGTCAGGGGCATGGAGGCCCATCCGGAGATCGTCGAAGTGCGCAAGGAGCCGGAGGAGAAGGAGAACTTCGGCGGTGTCTGGCATTCCGATACCAGCTACCTCGCCACGCCGCCCCTGGGGGCCGTGCTCTATGCAAAGGATCTGCCGCCGACCGGTGGCGATACGCTCTGGTCCAACATGCATCTCGCCTACAATGCTCTTTCGGAGGGCATGAGGCGCCTGTTGGATGGGCTGAAGGCGGTCAGTTCCTCGCAAAAGGGTGCGGCCGCCATCGGACGGCAAGCCCGGCATGACGAAGCGCCGGGAGAATCGTCAGGCGTTCTCGAAGCGGTGCACCCGGTGGTGCGGGTGCATCCCGAGACGGGACGGAAGTCCCTCTATGTCAACGCCGGGCATACCGTCCGCTTCGAGGGGATGACCGAGAAAGAAAGCGAGCCAATTCTGCAGTTTCTTTTCACGCACCTGATACGCCCGGAATACACCTGCCGCTTTCAATGGAGGACCGGGTCGCTGGCCGTCTGGGACAACCGCTGCACGCAGCATTACGCCCTGAACGATTACCACGGCCACCGCCGCGTCATGCACCGCATCACGATCAAGGGCGACGTGCCGAAGGGCGTCGCCCGGCAAGCGCCGGGGCGGCGATCCTCGGCCTCGGAAGATCATTCCCAGTCATGACTCTCAGCAGGCTTCTCTCCAATCCATCCCTTAGCCCTCCCGAGCCGCAATGGCGCGTTCCAGGTCGCCGAGCGCGCGATCCAGTTTGGCGCGTACGCAAGCAATGTTGAGCCGGGCAAAACCCGCGCCTTCCGGGCCGAACGCCTGTCCGCGCGTCACCGCCCATTTGGCCTCTCCGCGCAGGAATGCCGTGAGGTTATCGGGCTCCAACCCCAAGCCTCGGAAGTCCAACCACAGCAGAAAAGTTCCTTCCGGTTCGACCAGTTCGACACCGGGAATCCTTTCGAGACGGCCGGCAACCAGTTCCACGTTGGCCCACAGGTACGCCAGAACCGCATCCAACCAAGGTGCGCCGTCCTTGTAGGCCGCTTCCATGGCGGCGTTGGCGAAGGCGTTGTTCTTGTTGACGGTCAAGCGGCTGTTTTCAGCTTGAAACGCCGCTCGTCTGTTATCGTCGGCGATGACCGTGAATGACGAACAGCAGGAGGCGATATTGAAGGCTTTGGCGGGGGACAGGCAGACTATGGCATTCACCGCGAAGTCCTGCCCCAAAGATGCGAACGGCGTGTACTGCCCGCCACCAAAGACCAGATCGCCGTGGATTTCGTCGGACACGACGAGAACCTCATGACGCGCGCAGATGTCGCCCAGTGTCCGGAGTTCGTCCTTGGACCAGACACGGCCGACCGGGTTGTGCGGATTGCATAGAAAAATCATCCTCGCGCGCGGATCGGCGGCCTTCCGCTCCAGGTCTTCGAAATCCATGCGATAGCGGCCGTGCTCAAAGAGCAAAGGATTCGAAACGAGGACGCGGCGGTTCTCGCGAACTATATCGAAAAAATCAAAAAACACCGGCGGCTGCACGATAATGCCGTCACCTTCTTCGGTGAACAAAGACGCCGCGATGGCCAACGCGTTCAGGATGTTCGGCGCGCGCAGGATGTGATCCGCATGTACCTTCCAGCCGTGCCGCGCATGAAGCCACCCCGTCAAAGCGGGCATCAATCCATCCGGCAGGGTTTCGTAACCGAACACGCCATGGTCGAGCCGCCTCTGCATTGCCGCGAGCACCGGCGCCGGCGCCTTGAAATCCATGTCGGCGACACCGGCGGCAAAAAGATCCCCACCATCCCGGCCCAGGACCATGGGATGGACTTTCAGCGCGGGGACGTCCCGCCGGTTGATGTCTTGATCGAAACAGGAACTGTTTTCCATGGCCTCCGCCCATGACGTTTGCCCCGCAATCGGGCAGAGCCTATCACGTCAACGTTTGGCTGTCTGGAGGGGACAGACACACGTTGAACCAATGAAGATAGAAAAATCGCCGATTTCCAGGCCGAGGCACCAGCCGTTGCGGGCTTGACGCTACTGTTCGGATAGCGGCTAAACTGAGACCTCTCAACGCGCCGAAGCCGCACATTCGCTAGAAGGCCTTTCAATTGAACAGCTGTTCGTCAGATTTGGATACCGGACGGATCTCTCTCGAGTCCATTTACGAAGCGGCCGAAGCCTTGTCCGGTATCGTGATGCAAACTCCCTTGCTGGAAAACCTGGATGCAAACACGCGATTAGGCGGCAGGTTGCTGATAAAGGCCGAGCATGCACAGCGGACCGGGGCTTTCAAAATCCGCGGCGCATACAACCGCCTCCGCTTCCTGTCCGGCGAGGAAAGGCGGCGCGGCGCCATAACCTATTCCTCGGGCAATCATGCCCAGGGTTTGGCGCTGGCGGCGCGGCTCACGGGGACGACCGCGATGATCGTGATGCCCGCGGATACGCCGCCGGCCAAGATCGAGAGCACCAAGGCTCTGGGCGCGGAGGTCGTGATGTTTGACCGGGACACGACGGATAGCAATGAGGTTGTGTCGCGCCTGAAAGACGAGACAGGCCGCATTGTCGTGCCGCCTAGCGGCGACGTCCGTGTCCTGGCCGGCGCCGGCACGGCATCGCTCGAACTGTTTCAGCAGGCCCAGGAATTGGGGGCTTCGCCGGATGCCGTCCTTGTCCCTTGCGGCGGCGGCGGATTGACGGCGGCCACCGCATTTCTCATGCACGAGCTTTCGCCAAACACCCAAGTTTATGCTGTCGAGCCGGAGCTGTTCGACGACACACGGCGGTCCCTGATGGCCGGGAAGCGGGTGGCGAATCCGAAAGGCCAGCGTACCATCTGCGATTCCATTATGACGCCGACACCGAACGCGCATACGTTCGAGATCAATCGGAAGCTGTTAGCGGGTGGGCTGGTCGCAAGCGACAAGGATGTTGGCGCGGCAATGCGGTTCGCCTTCGAGGCCTTCAAAATCGTTGTCGAGCCCGGCGCGGCGGTCGGAATCGCCGCCGTCCTCAACGGGCAAATCGACATCGCGGGCAAGACGGTCGCCGTGTTCACCACGGGCGGGAATGTCGACGCGAAGAGATACTGTGAGCTGCTCAATGCCTGAAGAGAGGTCCTGGCACTCTGACCGTCTGGAATGTCCGATAGCTACGATACCTCTTGCTTTTGATCCGCAGCGGATCGCCGCTATGTTGGCTCAAAACTTCGAAAGGACGATCCATGCTGCCGCCGACCATCGATCAGCAGATTACCTTCGTCTACTGCCAGAACCTGGAAGTCTGCTGCGCCTTCTACGAGGGTGTGCTCGGGCTCAGGCTCGCGATTGACCAAGGTGACTGCCGTATCTTTCACGTCACCGGAGAGGCCTTCATCGGGCTCTGCCGTTGTGGCTCGGAGCATAACGTTTCCCAAGATGGGGTGACCTTCACCATCGTCACGCCGGATGTGGACGGCTGGCACGATTACTTGAAGGACCACGACACGGAGATACTGGGGCCACCCAGCGAGAGCCGCACGTTTCAGATTTATCGCTTCTTCGCGCGCGACCCGGAGGGGCATCTGCTCGAGTTCCAGCGCTTTCTCAGCGACGACTGGCCATCCGTCGGCAGCAGCTAACGCGCGTGGCGTGCAACGCCCTATATGCTTGGGCGGTCTGAATGCTGCACACAGCATTACGCCCTGAACGAATACCACGGCCACCGCCGCGTCATGCACCGCATCACGATCAAGGGCGACGTGCCGAAGGGCCTGCGCGAGCCCATGTTGTCCGATGGTTCGGCAAGCTCTGCGTTCCGAGACAATCAGCCCTCTCAAACATGATTCACACAACGACGACGGCCTTAGGAACTTAGTGCTTTACTGATTGGGGCCTCTTTAAGGACCGGCCCGTCGAGGGAACTTCAGATCAAAGACTGCCTCGCGCAATCCGGCGCTGTCTTGTCGCGAGATGCGCACCGCCCACAACCAAAGCCGCGCCGCCGACCGTAATCGCGAGGATCGGCTCGTTCCATGCGACAAATCCAATCACCGCCGCGAACACAATTGTCATGTAGCTCCAGGTGTTCACCTTATCGGCCGGTGCGGTCGAGAAGGCTTTGGCATAGAAATACTGTCCGATAATTGTAAAGGCGGCAACGAAAGCGATTTGCATCAGCTGCGTCGTGCTTGGCCAGTGCCATGTCCACGGCAGCGGGATTGCGGAGAGAACAAGGGCAAAGAATGAGAAATAGAACATTTGCCGAGCAGGAGGCTCCGTCGTCGACAGGGACCAAATAACAAGAGCCGCAGCGGCACCGCCGAGAGCCGCCAGAACAGCGGAGGCGTCACCGATCGATATCCCAACCGGACCGGGCTGAACGATCATCGCAACACCGGCGAAGCTTATCAGGACCCCGAGCCAAACATATCTGTCCGACAATCGGCGGTAAAATATGAGGGCGAGAACCGGCACGAACAGCGGACCCATTGATTGCAGGATAACCGCATTGGCGAACGGTATGTGCGCCAACGCGTAGAAATAGGTCACCAATGCCCCATAGGTGAAGACGGACCTCAGAAAATGCTGCGGTAGCCGGTTTGTCCCGATACCCCCGGCAGGGCGGTCGAACAGGACCCAGACACACATTAACAGGAACATCGCCAGGTTCGACCAGAACACGAGCGTAAAGACGTTCAAATCGCTGGCCGCGAATCTCGCGGACGTGGCGCCCAGCGCCAATAGAAGCGCCGCTAGAATCATGTAAAGTGTTCCGAGAGCAATATCGTTTCCGGTCTTCGGTGCAGCCATGTTTCCCTGTCGTCGCTTGCCAATTTGTGCATAAGGCGGGCGCCAGTGACATGGCCACCGGCCTTCAGGTCCGAGTAGGTGGTGAAGACGTTACCCAAGGGCACCTGACAGCGTTCTGTCAGCTGCGTTGTGCTATGCTTCCTCAGATGGAGAAGGACAGCCTGACCGACGGGCTGGTTTCGGAGACTTCAGAATGCCGCTGCAGAACCGCGTGACGCCCTTCTCCACCATCGAGGCCGTGGACAGCCGCGGCCTCGTCATGGGGAATCGCGGCTGCCTTCACGACAACGACCGCGGGCTGCGCACCCAACGCTGGCGGACCAAATCCTGGATCATCTGCCGCCTGGCCTGGAAAAACGCGCGGCGGCAGCTCATGACACCGGGATCCTGGACCGAGCTGTTCTTCCTCGACGAGGCCGTGGCGCTGGCGGCGGGCCATCGCCCCTGCGGCTATTGCCGACGCGACGCCTACCGGAAGTTCCTGGCGTGTTGGGCCACCGGGACCGGTTGGAACTCGGAGCGGCCGCCGCGGCAGCCGGACGTTGACGCCAGGCTCCATGCCGACCGCGTCGACCGGCAGGGGCACCAACGCCATCACGACGCCAAGCTCGAGTGTCTGCCGGACGGTTGCTTTGTGCTGCTGCCGAACGATCCGACGCCATGGCTGGTCCAAGGCGCACGACTCCATCCTTGGACGCACGCCGGTTACGGTCCGCCCATCCGCCGGCCGGCCGGAGCCACGGTCGCCGTCATGACGCCCGCGTCGACGGTCGCCGCCATCGCCGCCGGCTACGTCCCAATCGTTCATCCCAGCGTCATCGAGAGCGGCGAAGCGGTTGAATCGTCATAGCGCGTGTCACCCCGACCGCTTCAGTCGGCGAGGCCGAAGAGCTCCTGCGGTTCGCGGACGCCGCGCAGGGTGTGAGAGCCGAGAGACTCCAGCCCACCCTCGCTACCGACAGTCTCATGAAAGGTGCTAGAAATCAGAACGTTGCGGTCGAGGGATTTGCAGAGCGCTTGAATGCGGCTCGCCTCGTTGACCGCCGGCCCGATCACGGTGAAGTCGAGCCGCTCGCTGGCACCGATGTTGCCGTAGAGCACTTCCCCCAGATGCAGCGCCAGGCCGAAGTCCATGACCGGCTTTCCGGCGGCATCCCGGGCCGCGTTGAACACCGGAAAGGCGGTGCGCATCTGTGCCGCGGCCGCGAGAGCGTCCCGGCACACCGCCGCATCGTCACGGCCCGTCAGATCGAAGGTGGCCAGCAGACCGTCCCCCATGAACTTCAGGATCTGTCCGTTGTTGGCCTGGACCGGTTCCGCCATCGCCTCGAGATAATCGTCGAGCACAGAAACCAGCACGTCCCGCGGCAGGGTATCGGCCAGCTTGGTGAAGCCGCGCAGATCCGAAAACCAAATCACCGCGCGGATGGCTTCGGCCGACCCGCGCTCAATGGCACCCGTCAGCACCCGGCCGCCGGCATCCCTGCCGAGATAGGTCTCAAGCACGGTGCTGGCGATGTCGTATGTCATGCGAGATTTCAGGGACAACCCCAAGTAGGGCAGAGCCTGAACGACCTGATCGAGCTGTCCATCGTCGAACCCTTCGGGCCGGTCGGTCGCGCAAGAGAAAAAGATGCCGTCGAGCGCCCGGGGCGAATCCGGTGCCTCGTCGGCCGCGATCAATCCCGTGGAGAGACGCCTTGCGAGCCGCGGGTCGTAGGGCACGACCTGTGCCGCATAGTCGACGAGGCCTTCCGCGCGCAGTTCGGGGAACAAAACAAACTCCTCCGCCCCGTCCCCGTCGAGACGCCGGCGCAACGACAGGAGGCCATTGCTGCGCATATGGTGGACGGGACTTTTCAGATAGACGTCCCGGTTCACGATATCGCGCGCGCGCGGGACATGCTCGACCGCATCGGCGCCGGGCCGCCATACAAAGGTGTGCGACCCATACTTGGGATGCAGCGTGTACATGCCCATCTGAACCCGTTTCATCGGAAAGCCGCTGTCGGAGACCTTCCGGCAAAACCCGCCAATCTGCTCGACAAGCGGCAGCCCCCGCATGCCCCGCTGCACAAGCCAAAGGGGCAAGCCGTCGAGATCAAGAGGCGGCAGGGGCGCGGTGTCCGATGGCCTTTGGTTCATGTCCGTCCACAGTTGATTCAAAAAAGAAGGAGACACTCAAACTGCCGGTAAAATACCCAACAACCGGACAATACAAAACACCCCGCAGCTATAACACCTTGCGATGCAGGCCGCTTGTGCGATCACTCACCGGCGCCGATTCCGCATGATGTGAGCGTCCATCGCGGCCAGGCCCTCGTCCATACCGGCCCGGCCGAAGCCCAGCCGGAAACGGTCCGTCGGCGTCGGGCCGAGGTCGGACCTGTAAATCGTGCTTGGCAAGAGCAGCACGCCACTTTCCTCAACCAGCGCACGGGCAAACTCCTCGACGCCGTCGGACCCCAGATAACGGGGAAATGCCATGCAGGAACCGTCCGGGCGCCGCCACTCGAAGAGATCGTCATGGCGTGCAAAAAAGCTGTCCCACTTCGGCAGGTTCTCATCCACGATCCGGCAGTTGCGGGCCAGAATCTCCCTGCCGTTCTCAAGCGCGATGATTGCCAGCCTCTCGCTCGGTCCGGAATTGCAGATGGAGAGGTAGTGCTTCAAACTTTCCATCCTGGAAAGAACTTCGCCATCCTGACTCGCAATCCAACCGATGCGCAATCCCGGCAGCCCATAGGATTTCGACATCACGTTCAGCGACAGTCCCCGCTCGTAAATGTCGGCGATGAAGGGAAGGTGCTTCGTCCCGGTCGGGCCGAGACCATTAAAGATCTCATCGTGAAGGATGTAGATGCCCTGTTTCCGGCAGAGTTCGACAAGGGCGTGATAGCGATCGAGAGGCAGAATCGCGCCGGTGGGATTGTGCGGGAAATTGATCGTCAGGAGGCGCGTATTCGGTTGGACCGCCGCCTTCACGCGGTCGATGTCGAGAGACCAGTTGTCATCGGGATCGAGCGGGACGGCCGTCGCGGAACAGATGTTTGCCGGGAGCGTCTCGTGAGACTGGTAGTTCGGCGTCACCACGATGGCATGACTATCGGCATCGAGAAGAACCGAGTTGGCGGCGAAGATCCCTTCGCTGGCGCCGGCGAAGCAAAGAATGTTCCCGGCCGATTGGTTTTCGTAGGTCGAGGCGATCGTTTCGCGAAGATCGGGAGCGCCCCATGTTTCGGTGTAGCCCAGCCACATCTCTTCGAAGCCGTTGCGCCGTTCCGGCGATGCCATTGCCAAGAGTTCGCGCAGCGAGAGGCTTTCCGCGTCCGACGCGGTCATGTGGTAGCGCGCCTTGAACTCCCATTTGGAGAAATGGGTTTCGAGCCGGAAGTCAGGGAGTGTCGTCAATAGCCGGGCCAATCAAACCGGATCCCAATCCGGCGAAAACTCGAAATCGCAGATGCGGTGGGCGCGGGCACGGAGGGCGGTAATCGCCGTCATCTCCTCGTCCGACAGGGAAAAGTCGAAGACCTGCAGATTCTCCGCGATGCGTTCCGGTTTCGAGGACCGCGGGATCGCGGCAACACCGGACTGCTGGACATGCCAGCGCAAGGCGACCTGAGCCGGTGTCTTGCCGAGCCGCTGCGCCGCCGCGGCAATCGCCGAATTCCCGGTCAGTTCACTGTGGCGTGCCAACGGACAGTAGGACACGAGCGCCGCGCCATGCGCCCGGCAGGCCGTCAGGACTTTGTCCTGATTGAGGAAGGGGTGATACTCGACCTGATTGCAGGCGATGGGAGCCTTCGAGAGCTTCACGGCCTGATCCAGGAGGGCTACCGGAAAGTTCGAAACGCCGATGGCGCGCGCGTAGCCCTTGTCGTGCACCTCGTTCAGCGCGGCAATCGATTCCGCCAGGGGAACCGCGCGGGAGGGCCAATGAATCAGCACAAGATCCAGGTAGCCCGCATCGAGGCGCTTGAGACTCGCTTCGACCGAACGCTGCAGGTCCCCCTGTGCGATTTCCGTAGGCCAGACCTTCGTCGTCAGGAAGATCTCTTCCCGCGGCACGCCGGATTGGCGGAGACCCGCGCCGACGCCGAGCTCGTTGCCATACATGGCAGCGGTATCGATATGCCGATAGCCCGCTCCGATCGCCCCCGCCACCAAATGCGTTGCCGTCGCGTCGTCAAGTGTCCAGGTTCCCAAGCCGATTGCCGGGATATCAGCCCCGTTCGCCGACAATCTGTGTACTGAATCCGTCATCGTCGTTTTCCTGATTTTGCCGATTCCCAATCCGCGCCTGCGGGCAACCCTCCGCCATTTTACATATCTCCGACGGCCCTAAAAGGTACTGCCGTCGTCCGAAGCGCATTATCGATTGGGGACAGACCGGGAGACTATTGGGCCGTGCAGGTCATGCCAACCGAGATCATGATCGCCCGGGCCGATTGCGACAGCAACGTACCGCACGCGCAGGCTTCCGGTTTGACAGAAATTGGACCTAGTCGATTTAAGCCCAGGCACCTAAAAGTTCTCTATCGAATGCCTATCGATGTCCATAGTTGAAGTCCTGGAGGCGTACAGAGTTGACCGAGCAAGACGTCCGGATCCGCGTCTTAGAGCGCAAAGATGCCCCCGTTGTCGCAAGACTGCTTCATGAACTGCTCAATGAACTCGCAAAGGGGAGCGGCCCTCCTCTGGCGACGCTGCAGAGCACTGCCGAAGCAGTCTTGGGGAGCGACGCGATAGATGGCGCCCTGGCCTTCGTCGACAGCGAACCGATTGGCGTGATCATGCTGAATGAATGCATGGCCATCTATGCCGGCGGAGCATTCGGCGAGATTACAGAGCTTTATGTCTCTCCGACGCACCGGTCGAAAGGGATAGCGCCAATGCTCGTCGGTGTGGCCACGAAGATTGGCCATCAGAGGGGTTGGAAGCGGCTCGAAGTCGGGGCGCCGGATCAACCGGCATGGAGCCGGACCTTGGATTTCTATTTTCGCGAGGGATTCGAGGAAGTCGGGCCGCGGCTGAGAAAAAGCATCTAAACCTCGTCTTTCGAAACACCGCTTGTGACTTCTTCCGGCTCTCCACGGGCTTGCAAAGGTGCTTGCCAGTCCGACCGCTTTCGCCCCATCTAGCGCCATGCGCCCGCCGAAGAAGCCTCTGCCTCTGGCCGAATTCATCGTCATGCTGGCCTTTATGGTCTCCATCGTCGCGATGGCGACCGACGTCATGCTGCCCGCCCTTGCCCTCATCGGGGAAGACCTGCGGGTTGCCGATCCAAACGACGTTCAACTGGTGATTTCCTCTCTTTTTGTCGGGTTTTCGATCGGGCAGTTGCTTGTCGGGCCCCTCTCCGACGCCTACGGCCGCAAGCCGGTTATTCTTGTCGGCTATGTTGCTTTCGTCATCGGCTGTGTCCTGTCGATTTCCTCAACGGATCTGACGGCCATGCTGGCCGGCCGCTTCCTGCAAGGCATCGGTGCCGCCGCCCCGCGTGTCGTCAGCACGTCCCTGATTCGAGACGGATACGAGGGGCGGGACATGGCGCGGATCATGTCGATCATCATGTCCGTGTTCATTCTCGTCCCGGCCATCGCACCTTCGGTCGGCCAGGGCGTGATCATGATACTGCCCTGGCGCTATACCTTTGTCGTGCTGCTTGCCATGGCGATCATCGCCGCCGTGTGGTTCGGCTTTCGGCAACCGGAAACGCTGGCGCACGAACATCGCCGCGCGCTGTCCGTACGCAACTTCGTTTCAGGATGCGCCGAAGCTCTCTCGATCCGCACGGTCCTGGGCTACACGCTGTCCATGGGGTTCATCTTCGGTGCTTTCCTGTCGTACCTGGGAGCCTCCCGGCAGATCTTCCAAGATACCTTGCAGACCGGCGACATGTTCGCGATCTATTTCGGGGTCGCCGCGCTGGCCATCGGCGCGGCTTCGGTGATGAACTCTCTCCTCGTCATGCGCCTGGGCATGCGGCTCTTGACCCATAGCGCGCTCACGTCGCTCGTTCTGTTGAGCGGCGTGTTCCTCGCCGTCTTCCATGCGCTTGACGGACCGCCTTCGATTCCGCTTTTCATGACCTGGCAGCTTGCCGCATTCTTCTGTATCGGCATTCTGTTCGGCAACCTCAACGCCCTGGCCATGGAGCCCCTGGGTCATCTGGCGGGACTGGGCGCCGCCCTGATCGGTTCCATCTCCACTTTTATCTCACTGCCTTTCGGCTGGCTGATCGGCCAGATGTACGACGGAACCGTCCTGCCGTTGGTCGGCGGATTTTTCTTACTCGGTTTGGCGGCGCTGATCACGGCACGCTGGACCGAGGGGGCCCTTTGGCGCCGTATCCCACGGGCTTGAACTCCAGGGCTTGATCTTAAGGCGCAGTCCGTAGAGACGACCCATGAAGCCTAAGGTGCCGGTCTTTCGACGTGGAACAGCTTGTACACCTCAAGCCGCTGGTTGCGGAGTGTGCGATTCGCCGGTTCATTCACCTTGGTTGGCGGCAGCGACCGCCACTCCTCGGACTGTTCCGCCAGCGCCTGTTCGACCTGCCAGAGGTGCATGAACCTGCGCCCCTGGAGGCGGTACACGGCTTGTTGCTGTTCCCTGGAGATAAGATTGTCGAGGCGCCAGATCTTGGTGTGATTTATCAGCGTTTCCTCGATTCTTGCGGAATCGAGAATTTCGGACTCTTCTTTCTCGCTAAATTGCGCAGCTTCGTTAATGACGCGCCGGAAGTCCCTCACCCTATCGAACTGACGATCCTGCAGTTTCGACAGGCGATCGACTGCAATTCCGCGCGTTTCCAAGTGTTCCAGAACCGGCGTCGAAAGAATGAAGCTGGCTTCACGATAGACCTGCTGATTGAAGACATTCTGCAGGAAGAACAAGGACACGAAGCAGACCAGGCAAGCGACGACCGGCGTCGTGACCCAACCGGAGGAAATGTTGAGCAGGACGCGCCACTTGATACCCCTGCCCCCCTTGAGCAGGGCGATGCCAATCACGGCGCCGACCACGGCTTGCGAGCTCGACACCGGGACCAGAGGGATCGTCGGAAGACCGGAACTCGCCAGGAAATGTTCCAGCCCGCGAGAAGCGAAGAGGAACAGCACGATGGAATGGGCCACGACAACGACCCAGGCGCCCACCGGAGAAAGTGGAAACAGTCCGCCCCCGACCGTCAGCATGACCCTCTTGGAATAGGTAAAGACTCCGACCGCTATGGCGAGCGCGCCGAGCAGGAAGAGCTGCTGCACGCCACTGAAACTGAATAGTCCGCCAAGGCTGAAAGACGTAAAGGGATTGGCCGAAATAAAAACGCCCATGACATTGGCGATGTTGTTGGCACCCAGGGCAAAGGACCCAAAGGCACCGGCCAAAATGAGGCCGAGCCGCGTGTAGGCATCCAGCCGCACAATATGCAGCTTGGCCCAGCGCACGAGTATAGTCGTGAGCTTGTACAAAACGATGCCGATCACCCCAGCCAGGAGGGGGCAAGCGACCCAGGTGCTAACGATTTTGATGAGGGAGTTCGTGTCCGTCGGGAAACCGCTGAACAGGTTCCATCCGATGATCGCCCCCACGATGGCCTGGCTGGTGGAGACCGGCAAACCCAGCTTGGTCATCGCATAGACCGTGAGTGCCGCAGAGAAGGCGGCGATGAAGGAGCCGCCAATGGCGTTGATCGCCCCCAGCTTTCCAAGCGTGTGTGCGGCCCCTGCGCCGCTGAGAACGGCCCCCAGGATCACGAAAACACTGCAGATGAGCGCCGCGGTGCCGAACCTGACCATGCGCGTGCCGACCGCCGTTCCGAAGACGTTGGCGGCATCGTTGGCGCCCAGGGACCAGCCTAGAAACAGGCCGCTCGCAAGAAAGATGAAGATTGTCGCGTCCATGCAAGGCTTCCCATGCGCCTAGGTGGCTCGCTTGATGGAATAGATGGCGAGTTCGTCGGCGATGTCCTCGGCAATGTCAGCGATCCAGACAATCCTCTCCGCGAAGAATCGCAGATGGATCTTGTTCGGCAGGGGCAACTCGCTGGAGAAAATCTCGCCTCTCAGCTGGGTAACCAGTCGATCCGATTCCGATTCGTAGAAGAGGACCTTGTGCATGTGGTCCTTGATTGCGGAGGCGTCCCTGAAGAAAGCCCGCGACGCCAAGACCAGACTCTCGACGGCGGCACATGACAAGTCGGTGAGCTCCAGATAGGCCGCGTGGAATACTTCTGGTATGTCCGGGACTTCGGTTTCGAAATACCAAAGCGCTTCCTCGAGCTTGTTGATGATATTATCAAGCGATGTAAGCAGTTTAAGGATGTCGCCCCTGGCGTCGGGCATGAGCGTCTCGGCATACATGTGAGTCAGAATCTTGCGGCGCAAATCGTCGGCGTGTGTCTCCAGATCCGAGATTTGTTCCCGCTTCTCAAGGAAGCGTTCCGACTTGCCGTCTTGGAGGTATAGGGTCAGGGCTTGTTTGAAAGCCAGGTTCGCATCGCCCAAGACATCGAGAAACTGGTCGATCTCACTCTCGAGTTGTCTTGTCCTGCCAAAGAGGCTGATTGGCATGTTCGCCCCCCCTGTAACATCGTTTCGATGTCTGTATATTTGACCCTAAAATCCTTATGGATTTGTCTGTACTCTAGCACGGATCGCTGTTCCTCGGTCAAACCGAAGTTTCCGCAACGGAAAGGTCGTGGCCGGGCCGCCGGTCGGAGGATGCACTCAATCACATTAGTCATAGGCATCTACACCGCCAGCCATCGTTTCAACTTCCCTCAACCTCTGTCACCCTGGCGTCTTCCGGCATCCCTGTTCCGCCAGCTTCACCATGACCTGAAGGGCTTGATTGGTCGGTGTTGGAATGCCGAATTCCTCTCCTTTGCGCACAACGAAACCGTTGAGAAAGTCGATCTCGCTCGGGCGGCCGCGCAGGAGGTCCTGAGCCGTCGAAGACTTCTGGTCCGGCATGCCGTCTGCCATCGCCAATGTGCTTCCGATGATATCTTCCGGAATCGATACGCCGCACGCGGCAGCAACCATCATGCACTCTCGCATGGCGCCGGTCATGACCTCTTTCACCCCTTCCGTTTCCAGCATGGGGCCGTACGGGATGTTGCCAATCGCCGAGAGCGCATTATAGGCGCAGTTGGTGATCAGCTTGATCCACAGCGCCTGGAAGATGTCGTCCGCAACAGATGTCGGAATTCCGGCGCGTGACAACGTTTCGGCCATCGCTTCGCTCATCGGGGACGGCCCGATCACGAGCCTCCCACCGCCGTTGTGTTTGACATGGCCCGGCCCGGCCATTTCCGTACCGGCATAGACAACGGCCGGAACGACTTCACGGCCGCCGATCGCGCCACTGAGGCGCTGCGCGTTGTCGACGCCGTTCTGGAGGCTGAGAATTATGGTCTCCGGCAGCAGCCGTGGTCTCAAGGACTCGCCAGCCGACTCCGTATCCGCCGACTTTACACAGAACAATACGAGATCCGGTTCAAGGATGGCCGCGGCGTCGGTAGCCGCCGTGGCAGGTACGTATTCCTTAAAGGACTGAGTGTCGAGAAGCAGGCCCTTGGCATTGATCGCTTCAACATGACCTGCACGACCGATGAAAGTGACCTGGTGCCCCGCGCGCGCCAGCAACCCGCCATAGAAACAACCGACCGCGCCGGCGCCAAACACCGTGACCTGCATGATAACCCCTGTCTTTGTTCTTTATGGCCGCGCCGAGGCTCTCGGACCCGCCGCGACACATGCTATCAAACAGGCAGGGCAGGTCCAATTCAGACCGGGAGCCGCCCCTTTCATGTGAGGGCGGGCTTGAAAACCGTGATTACCTCCCCCGCGTGACGTGATATACTGAGCGTGACTGCACGGGGGGCGAAATGCGGCCCAATCGGTCATGCATGAGAGTGGCAGTGCTCGTGGCGCTGATAGGCGTCTGCGGAGTCGTTTCGGCGGCAGAAGCGCAGACCGCCGATGCAAAGGACCGACTGGCCGCGGTCGAGCGAGGCCTTTGTGACAGCGATGCGATCTACGCATTGGTGGTTCATGGCGGCGCGGCCTTCTTTCGTGAAAACCACGACCTGAAGCTCACCTACATTCAACAAACCCTGACTGAAGCGCGGTCCGCTCTTTCCGCGGGCGCGCGGGCTATCGACGTGGTCGAAGCGGTCATCGCAGGGATGGAGGACTCCGGGGCCTTCAACGCCGGCAGGGGAGGCATCGCGAATCAAGCCGGTGTGGTCGAGCTCGACGCCTCGATCATGGAAGGGCGCGAGCTGCAAGCCGGAGCGGTGGCGTCGGTCAGGTCGGTGCGCAATCCGATCTCGGCAGCCCGTTTGGTGATGGATCGCTCCCGGCACGTCATGTTCGTCGGACCGGAAGCCGACAGGTTCGTCCGCGAAAACGGAGGGGCAACCGTGGAGGCCTCTTACTTCCTCGATGGCGGGGAGAACTTCGACGACGTGGTCTTGCCCGATGACATAGAGGTTCTGTCGCCAGGCGATACTGTTGCACCGGAGAAAGCTGCCTTTTCCGGCACCTGGGCAGGGTCCTGGACCGGCGTCCCCATGAAGCACATGCTTGTCGTCGAGGAAATCGACCCAGAGGGCGCGAAGGTTATCTACGCCTTCGGGTCAAATCCCTTTACGCCCGACGGTAAGGGCCTGTACCGGCGCCTCCCCGCGCGGTTCCTGGACGGAGCGCTGCAGGTGATCGAGCCAAGCGACATTGGCGGTTTCACGACGACCTACCGGCTGAACCCTGACAACAGTTTGACCGTGACCACAGCCAAAAAAGATACCGGTGAGTCCTACCAGACGACTCTCCATCGTTTGGCCGTATCGCGCGCCGACCAGGATGGCGGCACCGTCGGCGCGGTTGTTCGGGACCGCTGCGGCGATCTCGCCGCCGGGACTTCGACCGGCGGGTTCGGCTCCAAAACCCCGGGGCGGGTCGGCGACGCCCCCATCATCGGCGCGGGTACCTACGCCGACAACGAGACGGCCGCCATCTCCGCAACCGGTCATGGCGAGTATTTCATGCGCCACGTCGCCGCCTACGCCATCGTTGCCGCCATGAAACACAAGGGCCTTTCCCTGGAAGACGCGGCGACGAACCTCATCGAGGATGAGCTTGCCCGTAAGGGCCTGCGCGGCGGCGTGGTCGCGGTCGACAGGGACGGCAACGTCGCCATGCCCTTCAACACCGAAGGCATGGTGCGCGGCGCGACGACAAACGACCGGTCGCCAAGCGCCGAGGTCTATTGAAGGTTCGTGCGGGACCGGAGCGGACGGCCTGAGAAACGGCCTTCACCTAATCCCCGGCAAAAGCTATCAGGCGCCCGCAAACGAGCGCACCGATCCAGCACGCAATCGAAACCACCGCATGTATGGCAAGGCGGGCATCGCTGACGGACTCCAGCCGAAGACCATGCGCGCGGTGCAGCACGACCGCCGACAGCGTTCCAAGCGCGATCAGGACCAATTTCGCCTGCAGAAAGCCGATCGCCGCATACTCCTGAGCCCTGACGGAAAACAGAAGCAGACCGGCGGTCACGGCGATCGCAAAGCCCGTTGCCGCGACCGGCGTGAGGACGCGCACAATCAAATGCCGTGGGACGCTGCTCCACAGGCCGAGGAACCGCAGCTGCAGGGGAATGGTCGCACCAACGAGAAGCGCGATTCCCAGGATATGCGTCGCGTTGGTGAAGGCATAGCCCCAGCGCGAGCCGCGCAAGGCCTGGGCCAGCGCCGTCCCCTCGATCCCGGCTAAAAGGGTCTCCAAGGTTCAGTCGCGGTTGGGGTAGAGGTCGTATTCCCTGTCGCCGAGAAAAAAGCGCTCCACCTTCATGCGCTTCTCCGACAGATCCGCGGCCGGCTCGCCGAACGCGCGGATTTCGACGCCTTCCGCGAGATCCCCATCCTTGAGACCGGCGCGCTCGTTGCGCCAGGGCTGGCCGACCTCGAGAGTCCAGACTTCCCCCTCGACATCGACTTGGAGGACCCCGTGCGGGTTGCCGAGCTGGACCGTCTTAATGACGCCTGTCAGCTCGATGTTGCCGCCCGTCGTCCAGGACCATCCGTGATGGGCGAGAGTCGTGCCGGCCTGCAGCAGAAGGCCCAGCGCGAACAGCAATGAAGTCAGGTACTTCAACTTGGCAGGCATCCGAAGCCTCACAGGAGATTTCCCACATGTTTCCCTACAAAGAAGTAGCATGATCCTATCCACGATCAATGCGGGATTCGGTTAGCGGAAACGCGCCGCGCCATCGTCAGCATGACTTAAGTCACCTTCAGAGTCACCCAGGCCGCCGGTCTCAAGATGCCCCCATTCGGCGAACCGGGACCGGTTCGCCCCTGCCTGTGGAATTGTGGATTGTTCTGCGGCGTAACTCACAAGGATGACACAGGGGCCAGACACTCCAAACGCGTGCGGCCAGTATCATCGGTGAGGATGAAAACGTGTCGAGGGGAGTCGGGCTGATGCACGTAAAGACCTACGGCAGATTGACTGTTCAGGCGGTGAGGGTTTTCGGGGATGCGGATCAAGCGGAGAAATGGCTTAGCGCGCCGACCAGTTTGCTAGACGGGCAAACCCCGTTAGAAGCGATGAGGACTCTGGAGGGAGAAGCCAAGGTGAAGAAGCAGTTGGACTGGTTCGCAGGCAATCGACCTCAGGTCAATCAATGAACATGCCGCAGAAAGATCATTAGATCGGCCAGGTTCGAGACTGGCGACTGCTCCCCTGCAGAATTCAGCTTAGGCGAGCGGAAACAGATTACTTCAGAGTCAGTATGTAACTGATGACGGCGTCCATCTCCGATGGACTGAGGATCAGGTCCGGCATATCCCGGTGAGGCGTTTGCAATAGGATACGCAGCGATATCGAGTTTATTTCTGAGTTATCCGCAAGCTCCTGAAAAGCCGGTGGGCCCGGCACCTTCAATCCGTACTCCCCCTTATTCACGAAATGGCAGTTCGAGCAGACTTGTTGGGCCAGTTGTCGACCCATAACAGGATCGCCAGGCAGGGTCTGAGCAAAGGCCGAAGAGGCCGTTAGCACACCAGACATCAGTGCGAGCCGTGCAAGACGTTTCATCATGTTCGCTACCCTATGATTGCCTCAAGTTGCGATACGAGGCCGGCTCTCATTTTGCCGCCGCTTCTATCACACATTCCGCAGGATTGGGCTTCCATTCAGCAAATGGGCAATTAGGCCAATTGACGGAGTCGGCGGATTTCCCGCTGCCCGCTTGACAGATCACAAGGCGGCACCGACTATCCGCGAATGACCCGTAAAAAATAATGGTTAATTTCATAATGTCAGAGTCCGATAGATCAAATGCCTGCCGAAGCGTCATACCGCGAATCTACCGCGAGATGCTGGCGAAGGGCTACAATGACAAGGACGCCTTCCAGTCGGCGGTCAATGTGTATCGTATCCGGCATCCCGAAGTCACAAAACGAGACGCGCCCTACGTGGTCGCGGACTTGATCTGCGAAGAAATCGGGGAATAGCGCCCTTTCTGCGCCGCAAGTCAGTTGCGCAGGCCCGGTTCGATCATGAAGGTCTTGCGTTCCCCATCACGTTCCACCGTGATATCGACCGCCTCCCCCGGTTTTAGTCCGTTCAGCGTCCGCACATAGTCATAGATGTTCTCGAGATCCTGACCCGCCAATCCGACAACCACGTCGCCGCCCGCGAGCCCGGCGCGCTCCGCCGGGCCGTCCGTCATCACACCCGAGAGCGGCACGCCCCGCTGGCCTTCGCTCGCATAGTCGGGAATGGTCCCCAGATAGAGTTTGCTCATGCGCCGGCCGCCTTGACCCTCCGGGCGGGCCACTTCGATGTAGGCAGGCTCCTCCCCCGTCAAGACGAGAGAGCGCGCGAGCAGCGCGACGAAACGGGCTATGTCCCGCATACCCTCGTAGTTGAGCTTTTCCGCGGTATCGCTCGGCTTGTGGTAGTCTTCGTGCGCACCGGTGAACAGCGAGAGAATGGGCACGCCCTTCAGATAAAAGGCCGTCGAATCGGTCGGGAGATAGGTATCGTCCGAGGTGACGATCGGCAGGCCGATGACGGCGTTACGCCGTTCGATTTCCCGAGCCCATATGTCCGAGGAGCCAAGGCCCGAGACGATCACGCGGTCTTCGAGCCGACCCACCATGTCCATGTTCAGATAGGCCGAGACAAGGCTGGAAAGGTCTTCGGCCCCAGCATTCTCCGCCAGTGTGGCGACGAAATGCGAGGCACCGAGGAGCCCAAGCTCCTCGCCCGACCAGGCGGCAAAGATCACGTCGCGGCTGCCCTCTAACCGCCCTGCATCCCGGTCCGCCCGCAACTTCTGCGCCACCTCGATCATCGCGGCCACACCCGAGGCATTGTCGTCCGCCCCATGATGCACGACACCCTCCGAATCCCCGGACGCCAAAGACCCCGAGGTCTCGCCGCGGCCCAGGTGATCGACGTGGGCACCGATGACGACGGGGGGCTTTCCGCCCTCGGAAAGGCCATCGAGCTCAAGCCGCGCCACTACGTTGCGGCCCGTGTGCTTTTCGAAGTCCAAGGCCAAGGCCGCGCTCACCGAAACCCCGAAAAGATCGCGGCCCGCGCTTTCGCCGGCCTCGATTCGGGCCGTCATCGACTCCAGCTCGCTGCCAAGGACGGACAGCATTCGGTTCGATATGTCGCGCCTGACCGCAACGACGGGAAGGCCGGCAGCGCCGGACGTCGCCTCGAATGCGAGGCGGGGCAAGTGGTCCTCGAATCCCTCCCGCGGCGGCGGGGCGAAAATCACACCGGCCGCGCCACGCGACTTGGCGACCGAGGCCTTGTAACGCAGGTCCGCGTAACGCGAGAGTTGGGTCCGCCGCGCATTCGGGAGATCGCCCGGCATGCCGCGCCAAAGCAGAACCCATTTCCCTTGCACGTCTAGATCGCCGTAGCTGTCTAGCGCAGCGGCATCGTCCTCGGCCGGCGCGACCAGCCCGTACCCGGCAAAGACCACGCCCACTTCTTCCGCCGCACCGGTGCGCGAGAAGGCGAGAGGCCTCCAATCCTTCTCGAGGATGAGATCGGCGGCCTTGCCGTCGATCGAGAGACTGAGCGCATTGCCTTCGGCAAGGGCCACGCCAGCGGTAAAGTCAAAGGACTGGAACATGCCGCCGGCATCGCCGCTGGGGTCGCCACTGGGGTCGCCACTGGGGGTCAGGCCCAGTGCCGCAAACCTCTCGGCGACAAAGGCGGTCGCGCGCCGCTCGCCATCGGTACCGGTCAGGCGCCCGGCCATCTCATTCGAGGTCAGCGCGGCGACAATTTTCTTGAGATCCTCGACCGTGATATCGGGCGTCGAATCATCCGCAACACCCTGGGCGCTCTGGTCGGCTGGCGGCGCGGCATCAAGAAGGCGAAGCGCGGCTTCGTGATCCCACTTGCCGAGGAAGATCTGACTATTGCCCTTGGACGTGGCATTGGAGGTCCAACTGATTGTCTCGCCGTCCGGCGAGAAGGTGGCGAGGCCATCGAACCCCTTGCGATCGGTGACGCGGACCGGGGCCTGTTGCCCCTCCACGTCCACGACGTAGAGTTCGAAGTTGCTGAACCCTTGCAAGTTCGTCGCGAAGACCACGTAGGCGCCGGAGGGATGAAAGTAGGGGGCCCAGGAGAGGACACCGAGGTCGGTGATCTGTCTTTCCCCCGTACCGTCGGCGTTCATCGTGTAGACCTCGGCCCGGGCGCCGTCCTCGCTGAATCGCCGCCACGTAATCTTGTTGCCGTCCGCGCTCCAGAACGGTCCGCCGTCATAGCCCGGGGCATCGGTCAGGCGCCGGATGTTCGAACCATCCGCGTCCATCACGTAAAGATCCATGAAATAGGCGGGATCGCGGTCGAGCCGAGCCGCATCCTCTTCCGACAGGTCGGCCGCATAGGCGTGGCGATTGGAGGCGAAAACGATCCGCGTGCCGTCCGGCGAATACGCGCCTTCGGCATCATAGCCATGTGCATCGGTCAGGCGGGTATAAGCGCCGGATTCCAGGTCCCGTTCTATGATCTCGTACGTGGGGTCGTAATCCCAGGAGTACCGGCGGCTCTCGCCCGACGCACGGAAGTCCAGCTCCGCCTGCATCTTGTTGCGGGCTTCGGGATCGAATTGAGTCGAGGCGAAGAGCGCACGCTTCCCGTCCGGGTGGATCCAGCCGCAGGTGGTCTTGCCGTAACCGGGCGACAGCTGCTCGATATCACCCGTTTCCAAATCCATCAGGAACATCTGGTAGAACGGATTGCCCTCGACACGCTCGCTCTGGAAGATCATCCGCCGCCCATCGGCCGAGAAATAGCCTTCTCCAGCGCGCTTCCCCTCGAAGGTGAGCTGACGCGCCTCCGAAATCGGCGAGGCCAGGGCCGGGAGCGGAAAAAGAAAGAAGGAAAGAAAAAGAAGTGCAGCAGGTCGCATTCGAGCCTCTGTCCGGTCAATCCTGGCTATCTGATACCAAAGGAACCTGGCACCCATTCAGGCGAATTTAGTGACATATTGCCTGAAGCCAAGACCGGCCATGGCACTTATTAGCATGCCGTGCCGGGGCCAGTCCGGGACCCTTGAAGAGATAGGATGCCGCCCGCTTCCGCCGTCTTTTCGGACAGTGCCCTCAATCCGTGATCGGGCCGCTCCCCACCCTGGGATGCGGCCGGGCGCCGTCGGCAACCGCCATGCAGAGCACGATTTCTTCCGGGCGCGGCGCATCGGCAACCATTACGGTCATGGTATCGAAATGATCGAAGGACCAGGCTTCGTCCTTGTGTCCGAGCGGCAGATCGAGGGGAACGCCGGCGGCCGCGACCTTCACGTTCGAGGGGATCAAGGCCTTGCCGCCCCCGACGGCCGAACGCATCGGCTTGCCCAGCTTCGGATGGATCACCGCGCCGCCGTGCTCCATATCGCCGGCCACGCCGACAATCGCCGCCTTTCCGTAGCTTACCGGCGCGCCGGGCAGCAAGTTTACGGCATCGCTCATGAGCCGCTCACCAAACGCGCCGCCGATATCGAACAGCGGCGATAGATCCTCGACGAAACGGCCCGCGAAGGGATTCCGGAAGACCGCCAAGACGGCGACCCGCGTTATCGGATCGCAGGGATGTCCAAAACCGTCCGCCTCAATGGTCTCCGTGATGACCATGGTCTTGCGCGCTTCCATGTTCGTCGCTTCCCTGCCTCTGATCCTTTAAATGAGCCGCACCGACATCCTAACCCATGCGGCGCCGGACCGAAACAGCCGGGCAAGGTCTGCTCGTGGCGCGCGCCACCCTTCGTCCTGACACCATGCTGTCAGGAACGGTTGCCTAAGGTGACAGGACTTGCAAGCTGATCGGGGGCTATAGTGAGCGCATCGGGCGACTATCGCCGCGGGCATCTGCTGGGCATTGGGTTGGTGCTCGCCTCAGCAATCGTATTCAGTTTTGCAGGCGTCCTGACCAAGGCGATCGAGGCGGACGCCTGGACGATCGCCTGCTGGCGCGGGCTCGTCGGCGGCCTGTTCATCCTGGCCTACGTCGGTTACCTGGGGCGCCGGAAGCGCCACGCAGAGAGATTCGATCTCGGTTGGCGGGGCTGGCTGCTGGCGACCGTGGGGAGTCTGGCGAGTCTCGCCTTCATCTTCGCCTTCAAGCTGACCTACGTGGCGAACGTTGCCGTGATTTACGCCACCGCGCCCTTCCTGGCGGCGGCGCTTGGTTGGCTGCTGATTCGGGAGAGGTTCAGGCTGCGCACCGCGGTAACGGCAACGCTCTCGCTGATTGGAATCGTCGTCGTCGTTGCGGGCGGCGTGGGGTCGGGGAACCTGGCGGGTGACATGGTCGCCCTGGTCATGACCTTCGGAAACGCACTGTACATGGTCTTGATCCGCACCTTCAAAAACTGCCCCGCCGTTCTGGCCGGCGGCGTTTCGGGGCTTCAGCTTTTCGCCGTCGGATTCTTCGTCGTGGATCCCCTTGCCGTGACGCAGCGGGACATGATGCTTCTTGTCGTTTTCGGATTGACCTTCGCGCTTGCCGTCGTGCTATGGACGGAAGGGACAAAGCTGATCCCCGCCGCCGAATCCGGTCTGCTCGGCACATCGGAAACGCCCTTCGCCATCCTGCTCGCCTGGCTGATCCTGGCGGAACTGCCGCCCGCCACGAGCTTCCTGGGCGGCGGCATCGTGCTCGCGGCGGTTCTGGCCCATGCAACCTATGACGCGACGCGGAGAGAGGCGCGCCCACGCCGCGCCTAACCTCTCCGCAACGCGTCCTTGAAGTCGAAGCGACTCCTGACGTACATCCTAGAGGGAGTGACAGTGTTTCTTTTGGTGCCTACGGAACCATTGCCGTGAAGCGATTTCCGGTTGAAGGTAAAGGCAGATGCACCGCCGTTGTGTCGGACGGACGTGTCTATGCCGTCGCCACCGACCCGATGTGTGCGGACGGCATTATCGAGCAAACCCGGAACACGCTTCACGAGTTGGACAGAGTACTCATCGAGGCCGGGAGCGGTAAGGCCGGGTTGGTGCAGGCAACGGTCTATCTCAGCGACGTAAAAAGGAAGCCGGAGATGGATTCAGTTTGGTGCGATTGGATTGGCCCGGAGGAAAACTGGCCGCAACGCGCCTGTGTCGGGGTCGAACTCGATGAGGGGTATTTGATCGAAATCGTCGTCATCGCGAAGGTGCTCTAACGTTCCTAAGCCTCCCTTGACGGTTTGGCTCAATTCGTAGGTCCCGGCCCGAGAGCGGTCCCGAGCGGTTTGGCCGGAAAGCGGTTCCGTGCCATAGTGTAAGCGCGACCCCGTACATGTAGAACGGAGAAAGCTCATGTCTTCACGAATGAAAGGTATTCCTTGCGCGTTGGGCCTGCTGTCGCTTCTGGTCACAGCCGGTTGCAGTGCGATCAGCGGACCGGACACAGCGACGCTGGAGGCCAAGCAGCGCGCGGCCGTCAAAGGCAACTTCGTGCCGCTGAAGCTCAGCCTCTCGAAGATCATGGTGCGGCCCCTGCAAGGGACAGCCTCGGCCAGACCATCCGTCGGTATCGCCGGCCCCATCGAGGTGGCGGCGGGACCGCAACGTCTGTTCGCCACTTTCTGCGCCCCGTCGGGCGGGCAGTTCAGCTGCCGTTCACCCCGAATACTGGAGTTCGACGCGGAAGCCGGGCACCTCTATCGCGTTGACGGCAGCTTCAATAAGCAGATGTGGATCGTGGACACAGAATCGGGCGCGGTCGTTTCCCGTTCAGACGGCTTCACCCAGTTGACCGCGACAGCCACCTTCTGACAGCCCTTACTTTTTCGGCGGCAGTGTCTTGACGAAGGAAAGCGCCAGGTCGATCCAGCTTTTCATGGTCTCGGCGTTGCAGTCGCTTTCCTCGACAAAGAAGAAGCCGGTCATGCGGCGCCCGCCCTGGTGCATGGTGACGGCACCGGGCCGGGTGAGGCCCTCGTCGTCGTTGTCCTTGCCGACCCGGAACATGAAACGCCCCACACCCGCCTTGGTGCGGTCGGCGCCGCCGACCATGTTGCCGTTGAGCAGGAAGCAGACGCCGCCCATCATTTTCTTCTCGGACAGGGAGGCCGCGGCCTCCGGCACCGCGGCGTGCAGCGCTTCGCGAAAGCGCAGGGTCAAGTTTTCGTCGTAGGCCATACGCGCCCCGATGGTTGTTGTCCCCTGCCCCGTCGTCGAGACTCCGGTATCGCGGAGGTCCGTGCAACCGCAAAGATCGCCCGTTAGACTGCGCGCGCCAACAGGAGCAGCCGTGCGGAGATACAACTCGCCATGATACCCACCCTTGAAACCGAGCGCCTGATCCTGCGGGAGCTGCGGGAAGACGACTTTCCGACCTACGCGAATTTCTATGCTGATTCGGAACTGTCCGGGTTCTACGGCGGGCCGCTGCGCGCCGAGCAGGCGTGGGGACGGCTGGCGATGGAACGCGGACACTGGGACCTCAGAGGCTACGGCAAGTGGGCCGTGGAGCGCCGCAGCGACGGCGCGATGATCGGGGGCTGCGGCTTCTGGTGGCCGACGGGCTGGCCCCGGCGCGAACTCACCTGGTGGCTGGCCGGGGACGCGCGCGGCGCGGGCTTCGCCACCGAAGCCTCGCGGGCCGCCATCGCCCATGCCTACGAGACCTGGGGCTGGGAGCAGGTGGAAACCCACATGCGTGACGAAAACCTGGCGGCGCGGAAACTCGCCCTACGTCTGGGCGGCGTCATCATCGCGCGGGAAACTTTCCCAGATGGGGTGGAGCGGGACGTTTTTGCCTTTCCGAGGGCGTGATCCGGAACGCTCACACGACTTTGAACGAAGACACAAGAATTGTGCCTTCACGGCGGTGCAGAGGCGCCCAATTTCTAGGCCATCGCGCTAGGAAATCTGACAACAGGACATTTGCGATGAGGCGTGCCGCCGCGTCCGCTGCCAGGAAGCTAGAACCCGGGACCATCAGAATTGCGGGGTTCCTGGGAGCCCTCTTGCTGCTGTTCGGCGCCCTGACCAGCTTCCCGGCGAAAGGAACGGAAACGCCGCCGCCGGCGACCGGCAGCGCCGAAGTGCCGGAAAGCTTGAAGCGAGCGGGCTGGCGCCTTTTGGAGGTTCCGGGCAAGGCCAAGGCGGAATTCCACGACGCCTATGCCGACGCCATTCGTTTGAAAGCGGAGAACGCCGTCGCCTTCCTCTACCGTCCGGTGGATTCGGAGTCCAAGCTGTCGGGGCGTTTGTCCTGGCGCTGGCGCGTCGATCAAGCCGTGCCCCCCACCGACCTGTCCCGCCCCATCGGGGACGACCGCACGCTGGCGGTGCATATCGTTTTTCCCATGGACGAAAACGGCCTGTCTTTCTGGGAGCAGATGAAACTGGACGTCACGCGCCTGGTCGCGCCGCCGCTGGCCGGGCGGGTTCTGACCTATGTCTGGGGCGGCAGTGCCCCGGCGGGAACGATCCTGGATAACCCGCACCTGGATATGAAGGGCAAGCTGATCATCCTGCGCAACGCCGAGGAGCCGCTTGGGCGTTGGGTGATGGAGGACATCGACTTCAACGCCGACTTCAAACAAGCGTTCGGCGAGATGGCGCCTTCGCCGAGTCACATCGCCATATCCACGGACAGCGACGACACCGGCAGCCGCGCGCGCGGTGCCATCGCGGGACTCGCCTTCGAAGGATGACGGACGAGACCGAAATCCGCCTGACACGTCTGGCCGCGAACGCCCGGGCCGGGCAGTGGTCGCTTGACGACATCGACTGGCAGCACGGGCCACGCCCGCCGGTCTGGATAACCGCGCGGCAGGCGCGCTTTACCGTCAGCCAGCTCTATTACGGAGAGATCGCGACCGCCCGCATCTGCCGAAGGCTAATGTCCGAGGTGCCGGAAGGCGCCGCGCGTGCCTGTCTGTCGCTGCAGATCGCGGACGAGGAACGCCATGCCGAAGCCTATCGCCGCTATCTGGAAAGACTGGGCGGCATCTTGCCGATGAGCGACCCCCTGAAGTGGGCGCTGGTGGCTGCTGAAAACGGACCTTTCGGTCCCCTTGGGGCGATCGCCGCCTTTCATATCGTCGTCGAGGGCGAGTATCTGAGAATTCAGAGCAGCCTGACGCGTTTCCTGTCCTGTCCCCTGTTCCGGCGGATCAATCGACGCATCGCCCGCGACGAAGCGCGGCACGCGGCCTTCGGCAAGACTTACCTCAAGGAGCGGCTGGCCGCTCTTCCCCCGCGGCGCCAGCAGGAGATGTACGATTGGCTGCAGGAGATCTGGCAGCAGGCGGCGGACTCGGCGCAGGCGCAGCGCGGGCATACCCCCGGTGACCGGAGCGGCGCACAATGGCTGCTGCGGCTGTGGCTGAGCAGCGGCTGGCGGCATCACCAAAGGGCCCTCGCGCAGATCGGTTTGCATCGCGCGACCGCACGAGGGATTGCCTCATGATCTCTGTCATCATTCCCACGTTGAACGAGGCCGCCAATCTGCCGGGGTTGCTGCAGCGCCTGTCCGCCGAGGCCGCGCCGCACGAGGTGATCGTCGTCGACGGCGGCAGCCGCGACGGCACCGTGAGCATCGCGCGCGAAGCCAAAGCGCAGGTCCTGAGATCCGAGCCCGGGCGCGGCAACCAGCTGATGCTGGGGGCCATGGTGGCGCGTGGCGAGACACTGCTGTTCCTGCACGCGGACACCTGTTTTCCGGCGGGCGGGCTGTTCCAGATCGAACGCGCCCTGACCCGTGACCCGGCCTGTCCCGGCGGTAACTTCCGCCTCATCTTCGACGGCGATACGGCGTTCGCCCGCTGGCTGACCGGGTTCTATGTAAAGATCCGCGCGCGCGGCATCTACTACGGCGATTCGGGGATCTTCGTGCGGCGCCGCGTCTATGACGCCATCGGCGGCATCAGACCCGTCGAACTGATGGAGGATTACGACCTTACGCGCCGCCTGGAACGGGCGGGGCCGACCTGCTGCGTCGAGGACCCGCCGCTGGTGACCTCCAGCCGACGGTTCGAGGGACGGCGCAAGTGGTCGATCATCCGCGGCTGGCTTGAGATTCACGCGCTCTATTACCTCGGCGTTTCGCCCAAGCTGATGGTCAAGCGCTACGAGGCACAACGCCGCGCTTAGGTCACCTGCCAGCTAGATCTTCCGTGCGCGGAAAGTAAAGGCGTCGGCGCGGTTGTCGTTCTTGATCAGCTTCAGGATCGCCGGATCGATGTCGCCGTCGGCGGGATCGTAGAGCGTACAGGCCCGCATGGCATTGCGCAGATTGATATTGCGGCCGAGGTATTCCACGACGATGCGGGTGCTGGTGGGTTCGGTGCCCGTGCCTGTCGTCAGCGAGCACTGAACGCCGGAGAGCAAGCGGGAACCGGGCCGGATCACCGGGGCCAGGATCAACTCACAAATCGTGCTGTCCAGAATGCTCTCGTGTTCCACGACAAAGAGACGGCCCGACATATAGAGCACGATGCCGTCGTACTTAAAGGTGACGGGGAAGTTCACGACGGCACTGGACTTCGGAATCCGCTCTATGTGGCGGCTGACATAGAGATCGCCGACCTTCTGAATCCGCATAAGGGTCCTGATGACCATGCCGCGGAAGGCGAATGAATAGTAGTACCTGTAGAAATATCCTTCGAATTCGCCGAGCTGCGGCATCGGTCTCAGGAGGAGACGGCTGATCCGCTCCATCAGCGGCTTGGGGATCACCGCGTCCCGCGGCCGATCGACCTTCGTGCGAAAAGTGTCGTGCGGAAGCTGAATGTCCTCAACGCCGACTCCAAAGAACTCCGCGATTCGCGTCAGCGTGAAGAGGCTGGGCGCCTGCTGGCCCGCCAGGTAGCGGTTGAACTGCTGACGATTGATCCCGAGTTGGCGGCAGACCTCCGAAATCGACTTGTAGCGGCTACAGAGGTGGCGAATGTTCTTTCCGAGATCGTCCTTGGCCATCGCGCCGGAGACTCCTGCTTAGAGGGACTAGCTTTTTGAAATCGATGAACTATTCCTCGATCATCCTGGCACTCCAGGTGCATCGCCCAAAATCGCGTTTTAAGCGACTTGACGCTAATTTTAGCGAAGTAGATGCAATTCAAGCAAGACCACGAAGTTGACCCTGGTTTCATAAAATGGCTCTCTGAGTCTCGATTTTGACTAGAAGCCGTGCGCCGATAAGAAGCGGAGGCAAGTTGGTCAAGCAGGGAGGATTCAGAAGGCCGGAGCCTGGGGCTTTGGGCGCGCACGCGCCTGAGCTTGCAGGATGCTTTTGCCTCGCCCTATTTCGGCCTCTCCGGTCCGATGCGCCATGACGGACCTGATCTCGGATAAGGCACTTTGGCAGGTCACGGCACCGGACCGCGCGCCGGGCACACCCTTGGAACAAGACCTTTCCTGCGATGTCGCGGTGGTCGGTGCCGGCTTCACCGGGCTGCGCGCGGCGCTGGCCCTGGCGGAGGCGGGCAGCGCGGTCGCTGTCTTCGATGCCGGAGACGTGGGATACGGCGCAGCCGGACGCAGCGGCGGACAGGTCAATCCGATGCTGCCGGCCCCGCGCCCTGAAGACCTGCGGCGCGCCGTCGGCAACACTTATTTCGAACGCCTGGCCAAGATCTCCCTAGGGTCCGCAAAAGAACTCTTCGACCTGGTGCAGCGCTACGAGATCAACTGCGACGCGCGTCAGCACGGCTGGCTCAGGGTGGACCACTGCCCAGCCGCCCGCGATCAGGCGCGATCGGCAGCCCGCGCGTGGAATGAGTTCGGCGCGGGCTTCGAGTTTCTGGACGGCGACGAAGTTCATTCACTGACCGGCTCGCCGGCTTACCGGTCCGCGACCCTGTCGCCCAAAGGCGGAGCGGTTCAGCCCCTGGCCCTGGTGCGCGGCCTGGCACGGGCGGCGGAGAAACGCGGCGTGAAAGTCTACGCCCGCTCCGCGGTCACCGGCCTCGAGCGGGTCGATCAGCGCTGGACCATGACCGCCGCAGGGCAGCGCGTGACGGCCGACCGGGTCCTTCTGGCAACGAACGGCTACACGGACGGCCTGTTCGCCGGGCTAAAGCGCTCCGTCCTGCCTCTGACGTCACTGCAGATCGCGACCGAGCCGCTGAGCGACGAGGAAATCGCGCCGATCCTGCCCGGCGGCCACACCATCTCTGACACGCGGCGGATGATCATGTACGCACGGCGGGAGCCGGACCGGCGCCTCGTGTTCGGCGGCATGGGCTACCGCACACCGCTGGGCGGCAAGGGCGGCTTTCGCTGGCTGTTCCGCGACGTGAAACGGATTTTCCCGTCGGTCCGGCCGGAGAGCTGGCGCTTCCGTTGGGGCGGGCAGCTTGCCATCACCGAGGACCGGGTGCCGCATTTCCATGAACCGGCGCCGGGCCTGCTGGCCGGACTCGGCTACAACGGACGCGGCGTCGCCATGTCTCTGGTCATGGGCCGAGTCCTGGCAGAGCGCACGTTGGGCGCAGACCCGGCAAGCCTGCCCTTTCCAGTCACGCCGATCCAACGGATGCGGTTCCGAAACACGCAAGTCGCGGGAGCAGGTGCCGCGATGTCGTTCCTGCGCCTGCGCGACAGTCTGGAGTTCCGCTGAGCATTACCGAAACCCTAGTCCAAAACCACCACAAGCAACCACCAACTGGGAGAAGTTACATGATCAAGAAGACCTTCCTTTCCATGGCAGCGGCCGCCACGGTAGCCCTGTCGCTTTCGCCCGCCAAAGCGGTGGATGAGATTACCGTTGCCTACTTCCTGGAATGGCCGATGCCGTTCCTGGCGGCCAAGGCCGACGGCACCTACGAGCGCGAGCTGGGCGTCAAGATCAACTGGCGTTCCTTCGAGACCGGCACCGCGATGTCCGCGGCCATGGCCTCGGGCGACGTGCAAATGTCGGTGAGTCAGGGCGTGCCGCCCTTCGTTGTCGCGGCCTCGGCCGGACAGGACATCCAGGTGATCGACGTGGCCGTCAGCTACTCGGAGAACGACAACTGCGTCGTGCACGCCGACCTGGAGATCGACAAGGAGTCCGCGTCGGAACTGGCGGGCAAGAAGGTCGCCGTGCCGCTGGGCACCGCCGCCCACTACGGCTTCCTGAGGCAAATGAGCCACTTCGGCATCGATCTGGCGAGCCTTGACGTCGTCAACATGCCGCCGCCGGAAGGGGCAGCCGCTCTGGCCCAGAAGTCCGTCGATTTCGCCTGCGGCTATGGCGGCGGCCTGACCCGGATGAAGGAACACGGCAACGTGCTGCTGACCGGCGCCGAGAAGGAAGAACTGGGCATCCTGGTCTTCGACGTGACGTCGGCCCCCGCCGATTTCATCGCCGAAAACCCGGACCTGGTGTCCAAGTTCCTGGGCATCACCGCCGCCGCAAATGCGAAGTGGAACGAGAGCAAGGATGATGCCATGCTGACCGTGATCGCGAAGGAGGCCGGCATGGACATGGATGGCGCAAAAGCGGCCATCAGCACCATGGGCTTCCCCTCCGCGGAACAACAGCTTTCGGAGAAGTGGCTGGGCGGCAATGTGCAGGTGTTCATGAAGGGTGTAGCGGACGTCTTCGTCGAGGCCGGTTCCATCGACAGCGCCCGTGATTCCTATGAAAGCGCGGTGAATTCGGCACCGCTGTCTGCGTCGCAGTAAGAGTTGACGCTGGCGGGCCCGGAGGGACACCTTCGGGCCCGTCTTTTGTCTTGAGGTGTTTTGGGGGGTGGAGGCCATGTCCGGGCTTCTGATTGACGACGTTTCCATGCGGTTCGATCTGCCGAACGGCATGTTTGTCCAGGCGCTGAAAAACATCTCGCTCGACATCAAGGAAGGCGAACTGCTGGCGGCGCTTGGCCCTTCGGGTTGCGGGAAGACGACACTGCTGAACATTGTGGCAGGCTTTCTGGCCCCGACCGAAGGCACCGTGAAGCTGGGCGGAGAGCTGGTTACGGGTCCCGGACCGGAACGCGGCATGGTCTTTCAGCAGGGCGCGCTGTTCGAATGGATGAGCGTGCGCAAGAATATCGGCTTCGGCCCCTCGATGAAGGGCACGCCGTCGAGCCAGATCAAGCAACGTGTCGACGAGTTGCTGGAGATCGTCGGCCTGCACGACTTCGGCGATAAGATGGTCTACGAGCTTTCCGGCGGCATGCAGCAACGCGTCGCGCTGGCGCGCTGTCTGGCGAACGATCCGGACGTGATCCTGATGGACGAACCGCTGGGCGCGCTGGATGCGTTAACCCGCGAAAAGATGCAGTCGCTGGTCCTCGAGATCTGGAAGGAGACCGGCAAGACAATCATCCTGATCACACACTCGGTCGAGGAGGCGCTGCTGCTGGGTGAGCGGCTGCTGGTGATGGCACCGCGCCCCGGCCGCATTCACAAGGAATACCGCCTGCCCTTCGCCGAACTCGGCGTCGGCGCGGACCTGCGGGAAATAAAGAAGCACCCCGATTTCGGGCCGACCCGCGAAGAGATACTTTCGATGATCTGGGACATGGAAGAGGAAATCATGGGCCGTACGGAGAGCGCGTCATGATCATTCTGCTGATCTACATTGCGATCTTCGTCGCCGCATTCTTCGCGGTAAAGCTCGTCACAAGCCATCTGACGAAGGCGACGGATTTCACGTCGCTGAAGACCGTCACCTTCGGCGACGAGAGCACCGTGTCGGCCGACCGCGCGGCCTCGGTCATCTCCGTTATCGCCATCTTCCTGATCTGGGGTGCTTTCACCGGATCGAAGTGGTCACCGATCCACGCGCCGGGACCGTTCGTCGGCGAAGCCGTATTTACCTATACCGCCGAAGCGCCCGACGGAAGCCGGGACGACGGGACAGTGACGGTCAACGTCTTCGAGGTCGGCGCGGACTCCGCAGCCCCGGACGTCGAACCGGGCGACGGCTTCGCCAAGAACGACGCCGCCAAGGTCGGCGCCTGGCGCTCCACACTGATCCGTGTCGACAAGAACGACGATTTCGACAAGAAGGCCGGTGCGAAAGTCGTCGCCATCGACGGCCAGCCCATCGCCCCCGGCGAGACGGTCGAGGTCGAGTCCGGTGTCGTCACCCTGACTCCGAAGGGCACGCCGAACTATAAGCCTTATCAGGGTTGGCAGATGGAGCCGGTCTGGCTGCCGCCGCCGGAGGCCGTGGTCGGACGGGTCTTTGAGATCTTCAGCAACGGCTATCAGAATTTCACACTGGCGGAACACGTCGGCTGGTCGCTGTTCCGCGTGGTGGCCGGGTTTGTCGCGGGCGCTCTGATCGGCATTCCGCTTGGCTACGCCATGGGGCTGTCGAACTGGTTCCGCGGCTGGTTCGACCCGATCGTCGAGTTCATGCGCCCGGTACCGCCGCTGGCGCTGATCCCGCTGGTCATCATCTGGGCCGGCATCGGGGAGGCCGGAAAGGTCATCCTTCTGTTCCTGGCGGCCCTCTGGATCATGACCATCGCCGCGCGGGCAGGCGTTTCGGGCGTGCGGATCTCAAAGATCCATGCGGCCTATTCGCTCGGCGCCTCGAAGTGGCAGATCCTCTATCACGTCATCGTGCCGAATTCGCTGCCGGAAATCTTCACGGGTGCGCGGGTCGCGATGGGTGTCTGCTGGGGCACGGTGGTCGCCGCCGAGCTGGTCGCCGCGGAAAAGGGTGCGGGCATGATGATCATGGTGGCCTCGCGCTTTCAGCTCACCGACATCGTCATCATGGGTATCGTGCTGATCGGCGTCATCGGCTACGGCATCGATATCCTGATGCGCATGGCCGAGCGTTGGCTGATCCCCTGGAAGGGGCGCGGCTGATTCTCTTGGACCGAGAGGTCCGTTCAGCGGGAAATCAGGCGGTGTAGCTCCAGTCCGGCTTTCCGCCCTCGGCGGTCGAGGTCACGCTGGGGCCGACGAGCAGCAGGTGCACCTCCTCGTCCGCACGGGGACAATGTTCCACGCCTCTGGGTACGATGAACAGGTCGCCCGCCGAGAGCTCAACATCGCCGGTCCGGAGTTGAATCGTCATGCGGCCCTTGACGACAAGAAAGACTTCGTCCTCATCATCATGTTTGTGCCAGTTGGTGGAGCCGATTCCCTTGGCGACCTTGTACAGGTTGCCGTTCGCTTCGCCCACCGTCTGCTGAGACCACAAGGCCTCGAGCGACGCGGCCGCGGATTTGATGTCTACTTTTTCCATGATTGAGACTCCTCCAGATCCGGGCTTTCAGGGAAAGAGGACGGGATAAAGCGACCCCAGCAGAAGCACCGCCATGACAACGTTGAAGGCGCGCAGGCGCGACGGGTTCGACAGGAGACGCCGCATCTGTTGTCCGAGGATGGTCCAGGACCCGACGGAAGGGACATTGACCAGACCGAAAATCACGGCGACCAGGGCGATGGCGCCGAAGGATTGCGAGGGCGCATAGGCGCTGACCGCCGTCAGGGCCATGGCCCAGGCTTTCGGGTTGACCCACTGAAAGAGGGCAGCCTGCAGGAACGTCAGCGGCGTACCGGCCTGCTCAGCTTCGCCCGGCGGCGCGGCGGTGGCGATCTTCCAGGCCAGGTAAAGCAGATAGGCGATGCTGACGACTTTCAGCACCTGATAGCTGATGGGGTAGGTTTCGAAGACCTGCGCCAGACCCGCGCCGATCAGGACCACCATGAAGACGAAGCCCAGGCCGACGCCAAGCATGTGCGGAATGGTGCGGCGAAAGCCGAAGTTGGCGCCCGACGCCATCAGCATCAGGTTGTTGGGCCCCGGGGTGATCGAGGTGACGAAGGCGAAAGCCGCCAGCGCGGTCAGAAGTTCGTAGGTCATTTCGCAATTATCTGCGATATCTGGAGGGATTTTGTTGCTTTCTTAGTCCCATTTATAGAAAATTCGCACGATATGGCGAAAATTGACGATCTGAACGATCGAATATTGCAAGAACTGACCCGCGATGGCCGCGTCAGTAACATCGAGCTGGCGGAACGGGTCGGCCTCTCCCCCTCGGCGTGCCTGCGCCGGGTGCAGGAGCTGGAACGCAGCGGCGTCATCAAGGGGTACCGCGCCGTGCTGGACCGGGAGGCCATGGGGGGCGGTTTCACGGCCTACGTCACCGTGGGACTATCGGACCATTCCAAGAAGTCGCAGGTCGCCTTCGAGCGCGCCATGTCCCGCGCGCCGGAAGTGCGCGAGTGCCACAACATCACCGGTGTCGTCGAGTACCTCATACGGGTCGAGGTGTCGGACCTGGCGCGCTACAAGGTCTTTCACGCCGAGGTGCTCGGCACCCTGCCGCAGGTCACGGCGCTGACCACCTACGTGGTCATGGGGTCACCGAAAGACGAGCGGGCCTAAAATAAAAACGGAGCCAGGTCTTAAGCAAAAAGGAAACGTTGACAACATCAGGTGAGAGCAGAAACATTTACTCTGCTTGAGGGTAACTGTAACGCGTTGCGGAAAGGGATGCGACAATGCCCTTCAGTAGCGTCGAGAAAAAATTGAACAGACCAATTGTTAGTGCAGCACCCAGCGCTTCGGAACGTCCGCTTCAGGCCCATCTCCAGGCATTGCGAGAATGTACCGTCTTTATCCGCTCTTCCCCAATTGCAGTCGTTCGCCATAAAGGCTATCACAATCGAAGCAATAGCCTGAATGGAAATCGTAGGTTGTTTAGAGAGCCAGTCTTATTGGTGCTAAACACTTTAGCCGGTACCGATTGGATAATCGTGCGCAATCGTATCATCTACGAACGCGAAAATCTTGCTCATCACCCTGAACTTGCTCCGCCTCTTGTAGCTCAGCAGGTTCTTATTTCAGGTGAGGACCATAGACACGCTCTGCATCCAGGATTCGACGTCATTGCCATTTGTCGCGCTATATGGCGGCGACTAGCCCAAGGAAGACGTGAAGGTGGAAGCACAATCGAACAGCAGTTGGTTCGCACTATCACGGGAAGATATGAGCGCACAATTCGCCGCAAGCTAAAGGAAATCTTACTATCTGTACTCGTCAATGTTTATTTTGGTAAATCCATTATCCCATCGCTCTACATTTCTATCGGCTATTATGGTTGGCGCATGAATGGGTTTCGTCAAGCATGCCAGCGCCTTCAAATGAGACCTCCCCTTTTAACTTTGGCCGAGTCTGCTGCACTAATTGCAAGACTCAAATATCCAGAGCCTCAGACCGCACAAACTCATCGTGTGTTTCAGATCCATCAACGCAAAAAGCACCTTATGCGGCTGTATAGGTACCATATCAAGAACGGAACTTATGAGCATCTCAATGGCAACACCCTTCGCGGTAGACCCCCCGCTCTTAGACCTGCCCATCCCATTTCCGAATCCTGAGGAGCTTCAAAAAGCACTTAACGGTGGCACGCGGAGGGGGCGAGAGATTTTTGTGCGCCTTTGGTTGTCAGAAGGAGTTCCTGCAGCCTTCCACAAGTGCCCCGCAATCTACGAGGATATACGGGGCTGGCTTGGTAGTAGGCTTGAAATTCACCCGAAGGAAGTCAGCCTCGTTGGAAGCGCACGAATTGGATACTCTTTGTCGCCTCCACCTAAGTTTGGCACACCTTTTGGGGATCAATCTGACTTGGACATCAGCATTATTTCAGGCTCGCTATTCGAACAGCTAGTTGAAGCGTTTAACTTATTTGCGGCTGACTATAAGAATGGTTCAATCTCACCTAGGGACGAACGGGAGCAGAGATTATGGAACGGTAATTTGGAGTTTGCTGACCGCAATATCCCAAAAGGCTTCTTCGATAGCGGCAAGACGCCCAGTCGCCAGAAATACAAAGCCGCGCAGCATATTAACAACACGATGTGGGTTTTGGTTGAAAAGCTCAAAGCCACTCCTGATGCGCCAGTGCCCCGAAAGGCATCTGCCCGCGTATTTCAGAATTGGCCATCATTTGTAGATCGGGCAAGCCTCAATCTCGGAAATGCATTGAATTTGATCTGAATCTGATGATCTCTAGCTCTTCCAGTGCTTGTGGGCTTGCGTGTCTTCGGCGAACCCGGCGGCCACGAGCAGGTCGCGCCAATCGGTCTGCGCCAGCGCGATCGCGTCGTAGAGCTTCTCGAGGTTGCCGGCGCTCACTTTCAGGGCGGCGCATTGCACACGCTCCAGAAGATCGGGCGAGGCCTTCGCGGCACCGGGCAGAGATTCCCCGCAGTCCTCCCGCAGCAGGCGCGACACTTCCTCCTGCCGATCAGTTGGAAAGAGGCGCGTGATGTGGCCGCGCACGAGAGCTGTGATACCGGTCATGTCATGAGCCGTGAAACAAGGTTCCATTCGCGTGCAGCTTAACAGTAAAGTGAGCGTTCTCTCTATTCAGGAGCGCGCACCCGCCGAGAAAATGTGGCAGCTCGTGCTCCCACTCCAAGCCAATCTACAGGTTAGAGACTGCGGGCCAGGCGGATAGCCGCGGCCCTGGAGGCCTCGCGCAGGTCGGTCATGGGGCCAATCAAAGTCAAGGATTCGAAATTGAAAAGGGCCGCTGTGATCCCGGCGGCGACGGCCTGCACGGCACCCTCCTCGGCATCGGGATAGTCCTGCGCGACAACGGCCGCCACACCGCCCAGGAAATCCCGGAACCATTTGCGCATGGCGCGGGCGAGTTTCGGGTCGTTGGACCCGGCTGCGATCAAGGCCTCGGATACAAGCACCAGTCGCGGGTCGGCATAGCGCGGATCGAAGAACCAGTCGATCAGCGTCATGAGCCGGTCTTCGTCCGGCAGTTCGTCCAGCATTTGCCGGGTCGAGGTTCGCGACCGCTCCAGAAAGCGATCGACCATGGCCTGGAGCAGATCCTCCCGGTTGCCGACGTTGTGGCGGATCAAGGGGCGCGCAAGGCCGGCTTCTTCCGCCACGCGCTCGAGGGATGCCCCTTCCACGCCATAGCGGGCAACACAGATTTCGTACGCGTCGAGGATCTGCGAGCGGCGATGGTCCTTGAGGTTGGGGCGCGGCAAGAGGCTGCTCCATATAAATTATCAATCTTGACAATTTATATGGAGCAGCCGATCTTGAATTTCAAGGCTGGCGGACATGCCGGCCGGCAAAACCCGGAGCAGAGAGATGGAGAGTTTGACGGCGCCTTTGACTGATATGGAGGTCTGGGCCTGGGAGGAGTTCCTCGGCGACTGGTTCTTTGTCGGCGCGATGGCAATCTTTGCCCTGGAGCTGCTCCGCTATGGCTTGTTCAAGACGCTCAGTTGGAACCTGATCGGAGACGCGGTCACGAACTTCGTGACCTTGGCGATGTATTTGGGGCTTGGATTTCTGGTCTACGGGGCGCTTTACGTCGGCACCTACTTCGCCGCCTATCAGTTCGCGATCTTTGATATCGGAGTCAATTGGGCGACCATTGCAATCTGCATCGTACTTGCCGACCTCGCCTACTATTGGGAGCACCGTTTCCTGCACCGGGTCAACCTGGGCTGGGCGACCCACTCGGTGCATCACTCCTCACCCCATTTCAACATCTCGGTGGCCTACAGGTTCGGGCCAATGGACGACTTCTGGCCGATCTTCTTTCACATCCCGCTGTGCCTGATCGGATTCAATCCCTTCGTCGTTTTCTTTGCGGAGATGTTCGTCCAGATCTATCAGACCGCTCTGCATACGGAAGCGGTGAAGAAGCTGCCGCGCCCCATCGAAGCGGTGTTGAACACGCCATCCCATCACCGCGTGCATCATGGATCGAACCCGCAATACCTCGATAAGAACTATGCGGGGATCTTTATCATTTGGGACCGGATGTTCGGCACCTTCGAAGAGGAGAAGGATAAGGTCGTCTATGGATTGGTGCGGCCCATCAACTCCGTGAATCCGATCTTGGTCTTCTGTCACGGCCTTTATCGCCTCGCGCTTGCCGTTCTCAATACCACCGGCTTCGTCAACAAGCTCGGCCGTCTCGTCTGCCCGCCGGACTGGGAGCCGAAGACGCCACCCGCCGCACGGACCCGAGCGCCAGTGAAATAGAGGGCCCGCATGCTCCCGATCAGAAATCTCGCTCTGGCGTTGGGGCTTTCGACCGGGCTCCTAGCCGGCGGAGGTTGGCTCGCCAGCGCTGTGACGCCAGATGAAGCGGCCTCCGTCAGCGCGGAAAGCGAACGGCCCGCCCGGCCAGAGCCCCACGGCGGACTGGAGGTCGTCGCCCAAGGCGTCCGCAACAGCGATGGCGACATCATCTTCATGGTCTTCGACGACGCCGAGGCATTGCGCCTCTACGACTATGAGCAAGCCGTAGGGTACGCCGAGATCCCCGCATCGTCGGGGGCCGTTCAGGCAGGCTTTCCCGATCTCAACGAAGGGCCTTATGCCGTGACCTTGTTTCACGACGAAAACGGCGACCGGGACTTCAATATGGCGGGAGACCTGCCCTTGGAGGGCTACGGAACCAGCGGCGCCAAGGGACCCTACGACGAACCCAGCTTCGCACAGGCCGCCGTGGACCCGGGCCACGTTGCAATCGAAGTGCACTACATGAATTGAGATGCGGCAGGGCGGTCAAGCCGTGCCGCCGCGTTTCGCCTGCGACAGCAGCCAGTCCACGACAGTGCCTCTAGCGGGATTCGCCGTGCGGCTGTTCGGAAAGACGACGTAGTAGCCTTCCGGCGTTTCGCGGGAGTCCTGCCACAACTCGACCAGCTTTCCACCGGCGAGGTCATCGCCCAGCAGGAGCCGCGGGGCGAGCGCGATGCCGCGTCCATGCGCGGCGGCCTCCATCGCCAGCGCCGTCTGATTGAATTGCATCACCGGGCGATGCGGGGCCGCACCGACGGATTCGAGAAGCCCGTCCCAATGCCGGTGGCCATCCTGCAAAAGGCGGTGCGGCGCGAAGTCTTCAATCGCTCCGATGCCTCCGACCTCCGCGGCATAGGCCGGACTGCTGACGGCGCAGAGGTCCAGCGGCGCCAGCAAGGTGAATTTCAGCCCACGGCCGAAGGGGGGGCTGCCGATGCGCACGGCGATATCGACGCCGTCGGAGCGAAAATCCGCGAGTTGTTCGCTGGCCTCCAGCTTGACTTCAATCTCCGGATTACTGCCGGCGAAGTCGCCCAAGCGCTGCACCAGCCATTTCGATGCCAGGGAGGGCGTCACGCTCAAGGTGATACGCGTGGCCTCCGGCCGCAGGTTCCGCGTGGCGTCGTCAATGATCGCCAGCGCCCGGCGCACCGGAACGTGGTAGTTGCGCCCGACCTCCGTCAGGGCAAGGCCGCGCGCCTTGCGCCGAAAGAGGGAGAAACCGAGGTCCGCTTCCAGCCGCCGCACCTGCTGCGCAACGGCACCCTGAGTCAGGTTCATCTCCTCCGCCGCCAAGCGGAAGTTGAGATGACGCGCCGCCGCGTCGAACATCCTGAGCGCGTTGAGATTCGGGGCGCGCACGCGGGAAACCTTCGCTTAGCCAGTAGAATTCCTACAGTCTGAGGCGATCAGACATGATTGGTCAAGCGCCGGCCGCGTGCGCATATTCGACTGAGATTTCCGCAAAGGAGGAACGGACATGACATCCAAGAAAGTGGCCGTCGTCACGGCGGGCAAGAAAGTGGCCGTCGTCACGGCGGGCGGCAGCGGCATGGGCGCAGACGCGGCACGGCGCCTGGCCGCAGAGGGATTCGAGATCGCGATCCTCTCCTCTTCCGGCAAGGGCGAGGCACTGGCCACGGAACTGGGCGGCGTCGGCGTCACAGGATCGAACCAGTCGAGCGACGATCTGAAGCGCCTGGTCGACACCACGATGGAAAAGTGGGGGCGGATCGACGTGCTGGTGAACAGCGCCGGGCATGGCCCGCGCGCGCCGATCCTGGAGCTGACCGACGAGGACTGGCACAAGGGCATGGAGGTCTATTTCCTCAACGTCGTGCGGCCGACGCGGCTGGTAACGCCTGTCATGCAGACGCAGAAGTCCGGGTCGATCATCAACATTTCGACCTTCGCAGCCCTGGAACCCGACCCGGTGTTTCCGACGTCGGGCGTGTTCCGCGCGGGCCTCGCCTCCTTCACCAAACTCTTCGCCGACAAGTACGCGGCGGAGAGCATCCGCATGAACAACGTGCTGCCGGGCTTCATCGACAGCCTGCCGGAGAAGGAAGAGTTCCGCGCCCGCATCCCGATGGAACGCTACGGCAAGTCGGAGGAGATCGCGGCGACAGTCGCCTTTCTCGCCTCGGACGGCGGCGGCTACATCACCGGTCAGAACATCCGCGTCGACGGGGGCATCACCCGGCACGTCTAGGCGTGCCGGGCGTCGCTTCAATCGACCGTCTTGAAGCAGTCCTTGATCCAGTCGACGACGGCGCGGGTCGCCGGATCACCTTTGAGATGCGGTTGCACCAGCAGCCAGAGAGCGCGGCGTTCCGGCAAGGCCGTGGCCTTGAAGGCCGCATCGCCAAGCAAGTCCGCACAGATGTAACTCGGCAAGATGCCACGCCCCCGCCCCGACCGGACTATCTTTTTCACCACCAGCACGTTCTTGGTCATGCAGCGCGCGGACTCCTTCACCCCGAGACCCGCAAGAAATTGAGATTCCGGCGCCCCGTCGAGGTCCGGCGGATAGGCGCAGAGAACATCTTCCTGGCCTTCTTCCGCGGACACCGGCTCCAGCAGATACAGCGAGACATCGGCCAGCTTCGAGACGAGGAAATCGCCTTTGTCCGGCCGTCCGAAACGGACCGCGATGTCGGCCTCCCAGCGGGAGAAGTTCACGTTCTCCGTGGAGGCTAAGAAGTCCAAAGAAAGTCCCGGGTTTTCGGCCAGGAAATCCGCGAGCCTGGGTGCCAGGACTTCGACTGCGATGGAGTCCGTCGTCGCGATACGGCGGCGGCCCACAACACCGGCGACTTCCTCCCCGAGCTTGGCGATGCGTTCCGCATGGCCCGCCATGCGGGCCGCCAGGGCCACCAGTTCCTGGCATTCCGGCGTCGGCGTGCGGGCGCCGTCCATCGCTTCGAAGAGCGTCACGCCAAGATCCTCCTGCAAGCGTGACAGGCGCCGCGCGACCGTCGTCTCGTTGATCCGCAGACGCGCGGCGGCGGCAGCGAAACTCCCGGTCTCATAAACGGCGGTGGCGACGCGCAGATCGTCCCAGTTCATCGGCACACCCTCGCTTCGCACTGCAAATGCGCAGCCCACCGCTGCGCGATCGCTGCGTGCATACGCACAGGCTATTCCCTAACTGCCGGAGATCAAGCCTCGGCGCCAAGGCGCCGGCTCACAAGCGAAGGAGGATCGAGATGAAAAAGCTACCGACGCTCGCCTTGTCCGGCCTGCTGCTCTGTGCCGCGGAGCCTCCGGCTCTCGCGTCAGGCATTGCCGCCTACCTGCAGGCCCAACCGGGAGAGGTGACTGCCAAAGTGCGCAAGGCCGCAGCCCTGCTTGCCAAGCAAGGACCGGCCGGACTGGAGATCATCCGAAACCGTGCTTCGGAGTTCAGCTGGAAAGACTCCTACGTCTTCGTCGTCAACTGCGAGGCCGACGAAGTCCTCGCCAACCCAGCGTTTCCCGAGCGCCAGGGCGGCGATATCAAGCAGCACACGGACTATAACGGCAAGCAATACGGCCTGGAGCTCTGCGAGACTGCGCAAAGGCCGCACGGCGGCTGGGTCGAGTACGTCTGGCTGAAGCCGGGCGGCGAAGTGCCGTTGCGCAAGTTCAGCTTCGTCATGTCCGTGGAAGGGCGGCCCTATCAGGTTGGCGCCGGCGTCTACGACCAGACGCTGACGCTGGAGGAAGTGATCGCCATCGCGGAAATGTCTCAATAGGGCGCAGCCGCCGGGGACGAACAGGAAAACGATTTGTAAGGAAGCGACCATGAGCCCGTTGCAAGAAGCAACCGTCAACCCGATGCGGGAGAAAGCCGCATCGACCTATAACGCGGCGGCCGACCACTTCGACAGCGAACCCGCCGCCTTCTGGAGGCGGCACGGACAGCGCAGCGTCGAGCTGGCGGAGTTGAGCCCCGGCGACCGTGTTCTCGACGCCGGTTGCGGCACCGGGACCTCGGCCCTGCCGGCCGCCGCCGCAGTCGGGCCGGAAGGCCATGTCGTCGGCATTGACATCGCCGACAACATGCTGATCCGCGCCAGAAAGAAGGCCAAGGGGCTCGGCCTGACGAACACGACCTTCATATCCGAGGACATGGCGGCGTGCAGTTTTGCCGACGAAACGTTCGATGCGGTCATCAGCGTGTTCTCGGTCTTCTTCGTGCGGGACATCGAGCGTCACGTTGCAGAGCTTTGGCGCATGGTGCGCACAGGCGGCAAACTGGTGGTCACGGTGTGGGGCCGCGGTGCCTTCGAGCCCGCCGCCCCCATCTTCGGTGCGGAGCTGTGCAAGCAACAGCCGGGCTTCGATATCTCGGTGCGCCCGTGGGAACGCCTGACCGATCCGGAGAAACTGCGCCGCCTTTTCGACGATGCCGGCGTCCCGCAACCCGCCGTTCACCGGATCAACGATCAGCAGACGCTGCAAAGTCCCGAGGACTGGTGGACCATCGCCATGGGGTCCGGTTATCGCGGCGAGATCGAGCGCCTGACGCCTGCGCAGCAACGTGCCCTGCGCAGCGATACCATCGGAGCGCTAGCAGCAAAGCGAATCACCAGCATCGAAACCAGCGCGCTTTGCGCGATTGCGCGGAAGTAGCGGCAACAACAACTGCGCACAGATACAGGCAAAGCGCCGCCGCTTAACGGCGTCCGAAAAATGTCATTTGCATTCGGCACAACCTTGGCTATAGTGCGCACACGCGGCGGGACATCCCGCCGCAATGTTTTGGAGGTCCATATGTTGATGCTCTCGTTTACTGAACTCATCTGACCTCCGGCCTCGCAAGCGCTGACGCTTGGTCCGGCCGGGGAAGATTTCCCTATTTGCCTGGACTAGTGCGATGCTTGCTTTCTTTGAAAAACTTGTCGATCCCTTCCCTACGGCCGTGCCGGACACGCCGCCACGCAGTCTGTTCGGATTCCTGTGGCATTACTCCAGGCCGATCGCACCGCACCTGTTCTTCGTTTCGGTGACGGGCGCGGCTTTCGCCGTCCTGGAAGTGGCGCTGTTCGGGTTCCTGGGCAATCTGGTGGACTTCTTCGCCGTGTCGAACCGGGAAACCTTCTGGTCGGACCATTTCTGGTGGCTGATCGGGGTCAGCCTGCTGATCCTCTTCGTCATGCCGCTGCTCGACCTGCTGCACGAGACGGTGACGAACCAAGGCATCATGGGGAACTTTCCCATGAGGATCCGTTGGCTGGCGCACCGCTATCTGCTGCGGCAATCCATGACGTTCTTCCAGGACGACTTCGCCGGACGGGTCGCGACCAAGGTCATGCAGACGGCGGTGGCCGTCAAAGAAGTGATGGCGCTGACGACGGAGGTTTTCGTCTACGTCATCGTCTACTTCGTGGGCGCGCTGGTGCTGTTCGCGCAAAGCGATTGGCGCATCATGCTGCCGCTGGCCCTGTGGTTTGCCGCCTACGGCGCAGCCATGCGGTATTTCGTACCGCGGCTGCGCGATCTGTCGAAGATTCAGGCGGACGCGCGTTCCGACCTGACGGGACGGATCGTGGACTCCTATACGAATATCCAGACGGTCAAGCTGTTCTCTCACGCTGCGCGCGAAGAAGGCTATGCGCGGGAGTCCATGACGCCCTTCCTGGAGAACGCGCACAAAGTCTATCGCTTGGTCACGGCGCTGAACTTCACGCTGGAGGCGTTGAACGGTCTGTTGCTGTTCTCCGCCGGTCTGGTCGGCATCTGGCTGTGGACGGAGGGCGAGGTGACGGCTGGTGCCGTGGCGCTGTCCGTCGGGCTGATCCTACGCCTGAAAGGCATGTCCCACTGGATCATGTGGGAGGTCGCGTCGCTGTTCGAAAACATCGGCACGGTGCAGGACGGCCTGGAGACGATTGCCCGCGATCACGGCCTCGTCGACCGGCCCGCCGCGCGGCCCCTGGCTCTTGGTCAAGGCAGCATCGCCTTTGAAGAGGTGCGCTTTCACTACGGCAAGGACCGTGGCGTGCTGGATGATCTCTCCTTCGGCATCGCGCCGGGAGAGAAGGTCGGGCTGGTCGGCCCTTCGGGCGCCGGCAAGTCAACGGTGGTGAACCTGCTGCTGCGCTTTTACGACACGGAGTCCGGCCGCGTGCTTATCGACGGCCAGGATATTGCCGAGGTCACGCAGGAGAGTCTGCGCGGCGCTATCGGCCTGGTGTCGCAGGACACGTCCCTGCTGCACCGCTCGGTGCGCGACAACATCCGCTACGGCCGCCCCGATGCCGACGACGATGCCATCGCCGCCGCGATCGAGGCCGCCCGGGCCGATGACTTCGTCCCGGACCTGGTGGACAAGAAAGGGCGGCGCGGACTCGATGCGCATGTTGGCGAGCGGGGCGTGAAGCTCTCCGGCGGCCAGCGGCAACGGATCGCCATTGCCCGCGTGATCCTGAAGGATGCGCCGATCCTGGTGCTGGACGAGGCGACCTCGGCCCTGGATTCCGAAGTCGAAGCTGTGATTCAGGAATCCCTGACGGGCCTGATGGCCGGCAAGACGGTCATCGCCATCGCCCACCGTCTATCGACGATCGCGGCCATGGACCGGCTGATCGTCATGGACCGGGGCCGCATCGTCGAGCAAGGCAGCCACGAGGACCTGCTGAAAGCTAACGGCCTCTATGCCAGGCTGTGGGCGCGGCAGTCCGGCGGCTTCCTGGATTTCTGAACCAGTGGATAGGAGCGCCCAACAGGGCGCTTCTATCCGCTGCCCGGGGCCGCCAAGCCGTGGGTCCGCATGACCGCGCGTATGGTATCTTCGTCGCCGAGAACTTTGCCGTAGATCCAGCGATAGTAGTCTTTGCGCTGGAGGACCTGCCGGGCTTCCGTCCGTCCGATGATCTGAGAGAGCACATCGAACTCCATCATGTTTATGATGAGATGCAGGTAGGTGCTCCAGTCGTCGCGGCCGCCCTGCACTCCCCCGATCGGGGCGTCAGGATAGACCGCGCGCAAGTCTGTTATCGCGGCTTGCAGCACTTCGCCTTTGCCGCTGACATACCAGTGCATCTGCTCGTGCAGAAACGTCGCGAGCTGCAACGCGTCGTCATCGATGTGACGTGTGTTCAGTGTGAGGACGGGATGGCTATGCGGTATCGCCGTGCGGTCGATGCGCACGCGGTCCGTGAAGACGAAAGCGTCCAGGTCATAGGCGGCCAGCAGGCGCTTCAGCTGCGTCTCGGCGGATCTCTCCGAGGGATGATTCGATGCGCGCGCAATTTCCATGGAAACAGTCCCGTCATCGGCCATCGCAGGACAAAACTGAGCCGCAAGGAGCAACATCAATGCACTAGCGACTCGATTTACCGTCCTTCGTCGGAGCTTTGCGGTCATGCTCAACAAGCGTAACCGCCGGCCCCTTTTTGGAAAGCCCTAATCGCCACCGCCGGCCGGCCAGAGGTTGAAGGCGAAGTGGCCCCAGTTCTGATCGGCGGAACTGACGCGGACTTGAAGAGCCGCACCCTCAGAGGTGCCCTGTGGCAAAGTCGCTGCGATCGGGACCCAACCCCGGTACCGCGGGATATCCGCCCGATGCACCGTCGTTCCGTCGACGACAATCTCGAATTTCACCGGCGCAGTGGTCTTTTCGTTCGCCGCCTTCTCCGTGGAGACATCGGAGAAACCGGCAAAGCCCGCGATTGCACCACCGGACACAAAACCTTCCAATTCCATCACCAAAACGCTGTCGTTCTTCGGATGGGCCCAGAGGCCGTCCAGCGGAACACCGCCGCTGCGCAGGCGCGTGACGCCAACGGCATCCCACAGATCCTGTCCCAGCGCCCAACGGCCCGACAAACCGCCCTCGCCCTCCGGCGCATCCCATTCATGCATGTCGTCCGAGGTGTAAGACGCCGTGTCAAGCGTGGCATCGACACGTGGCTGGGATGCAAATTCCCGGTAGACACGCAGCGCAGCAAAAGAGTTCGCGAATGTCGGTCCGTCGGGAACCTCTATGACCACGGGCGGGTTCGACGGCACCTCGATCTTCAATATGTACTCAGTGAGAATGTAGTAGCCGAGCCCGGCCGTGGCAGCCGTCAAAAGCATTAACGCGCCCAGGAAGTACGGCAGCCCGAATCGCGTGCCCTGTCTTTGCAATGCAATCATTGAAATAACATCCTTCCCTATCGTAATGCCGCGGCGGCCCTCAGGACTTGTGTCCGTGAAAGACGTAGCGGCGGCTCATGCTGAAATTCCAGAAGAAAACGAGAATCACCGCAGCGATCTTCGCCACGATGGGGTTGAAAGGCTCGGACAGAAACCAGACCGTCAGATTGGAGAGCCCAAGTCCGATCAGGTTAAAGAGCAGGAACAGCGAGAACTGATGCCCCATGGCGCGCTCACTCGGCGCCTCGGAGAAGGTCCAATAGCGGTTCATCAGGAAGCTGTTCAGAACACCGGTCAGATAGCCGACCGTATTCGCGAGAATGAGATGCGCCTCGAAGACATACAGAAGCACGGCGAATAGGCAGAAATCGACGCCCAGATTGACAAAGCCCGTGACGCCGAAGCGGAAGAACTGCCGGAGGTAGGCCGGATCGTGCCGCACCCCGCAGGCGGACAGCAGGGCGCCGACAATCCTGGAAGGCATGGCCACGATGGACCCGCTGTCTCTAAACGGCATGGCTCTTCGCCCCAGACTCAAGAACGCGATCCGGCTCGTGAAAGCGTGACAGCCGCGCACCCGACGCCGCCACCGCCTCCATATATGCGGTGCTGTCGAAGTAGTCCTTCTCAATGATCCGTTGACCTGTCAACTCGTCCCGTTCAAGCAACTTCTCGTCAACCTCGCCGGGATGGCACAGCAAGATGGTCTTGCCCCGGATGCCCTTGAGGAACCGCGGGAAGAGCTCCGCGTAGGGGACGCGATCCGTAAAGTCGTAGAGCCCGGTCATGGCGTCGTTCACAGCGATGCCGCGGCGCAGGGCCTCCCGGCGCAAGGGATCCCCGAGGACGTAGAGCACGAGACCGCGCGGCAAGCCAGCGCGGCGCCGGAAAATGGAACTGAGGTTGTCCCCGGGGTAACGCAGGTAGGCACCGTGCCGCGCAAGCCGTTGCGAAAAGACGTCGAGGACCACCCGCCGTATCGTCGGCAGCACATGGACATGCTGGTGGCCGTCCAGATAGTCGGGCGCGCGCCCAAAGGCATCCTCGAAAGCGTCCAACTGCGCAGTCAACTCGGCGCGGACCTCGTCGGCGGAGACCTTGCCGAGGAAACTCATGCGCATCAAGGACGAGAGGGACGGAAAGCGTCCGTCCGGGGCCAACCCGGGCACCGGTTCAAGGGGCGCCAGTTCAGTCAGCGTGAAATGGAGACCGATATCGGCCTTCCCGGCCAGTGGCGCGAGCCTCTGCGCTTCGGTCCGCCATTCCGGCAGGGTCGTCATGCAGCTGGTCGCGGTGAGCCGGCCAGCGGAGATGAGATCCCGAATGACCCGGCTGACACCTGGAGACAAGCCATAGTCATCGGCGCAAACGATCAGTTGAGCCATAGGGGCAGTCCGGTTTCCGATGATTGGGTTTCCAGTTCCGCGTTAAACCGGACTATTCAACGGCCCTCTTCTGCCTAGGCTGAGGAAGCCTGCTGATGCTCTTTGCGGGCAACGGCACATCGGGAGCGCCGGCTCTCGGCGCAACCTGCTCGGCCACCGCGCCGACCGATTCCGAAACGAGGAAAAGAGGTCGCCCGCGCACCTGCTCAAGAATTCTTCCGATGTACTCCCCGATGACCCCGAGGAAGATGAACAGGATACCAAACAGCATCGAGAGGATACCGACCGTGGACGCCCAACCAGCAACCGCTTCGTCGGTGAACAACCTGGTTACGATCGCATTCAGCAACCAGGCAAACGACAGGAAGGAGGTCAGAAAGCCCATGACCACCGCAACACGCAGCGGAATGACCGAGAAAGAGCTGACGCCATGCCATGCAAAGCGCAGGGACTTCCAGAAGCTGTACTTGCTGGTTCCACGGAAACGCTCCCGGCATTGGTAGGGCACGCTGATGCTTTCAAACCCGATCCAGCGCACAATGCCCCGCATGAAGAGGCCCTCTTCCTGGAAGGTCGCGAGCTGCGTTGCGACCTTCCTGTCGAGCAATCGAAAGTCGGACGAACCGGCTTCGAGCTCCACACCGCTGAGGTAGGTGAAGAAGCGATAGTACCAGCGGGACAAGAGACGCTTCATGAAGGAGAAATCGTCCGGGTCCTTCCGGACCGTATGGACGATCTTGAAGCCCTTGCGCCACTCATCGATCAAGGTCGGAATCAAGGCCGGGGGATGCTGCAGGTCGGCGTCCATCGTAACGACCGCGTCGCCATGCGCATAGGATAGGCCGGCCAACAGGGCATATTGATGTCCGAAATTCCGGGAAAGCCTGATCCCCTTCACGTTCGGCGACTGCTCTTCGAGCGAACGGATGACCTGCCAGGTCGAATCCTTGCTGCCGTCATCAACGAATATGACTTCCCAGTTCAGGCCGATCGGCGCGAAGACATCCTTCAGTTCCTGAAGGAGTGCCGGAAGGTTTTCCGCCTCCTCATAGGCCGGCACAACGACCGAAATAAATTGTTTTCTGAAATCCCGGGGCCGCGCAGATTTGATGCTAACCATCTTGTCCCGTCTCCAAAAAAGAAATCAATGATCTTCTGGTACTAAAAATCCTCACTTGAGTTGCACTTGCACCACCGTTCGACTGGGTTTCCCGCGTCACGGGACGCCTTGCCTCAAACGGCAGCGGCAACACTCATCGAACCTCAAAAAACAGCAACGTCTTCAAATTTTTCGGCGGCGCTGCGAAGAAGCGCTCAAATGGAGCAAGAAGATCAGCAACGATGAATAGCTGCCGCCTCTTTGGGAAACGTGTCGTCCAAAACCGGCCGACCGCTTCCAACCCCTTGGCGGACAAAGGAAACCGCTTGCCGCCCTTACGCCCCCACAGCCAATGCCAAGCGCAGTATAAGCGAAAAGCAGATTCAGACATAGCAATTATTTTCGATCGTAGAACAAGTCACCATAAATGGTTGACGTTACTAAGCATTCGCAGGAACAGTTAAATAATTAATCCCGCGCCATACATAACCAATATAGTGAAATAGTTAATTCGGCGACTCATCACGCCCGGATTGCCACAGAAAATCAATCAAATACAGCGGAGTATTGACAAAGCACAAAAAACGAAATGTTAACTATGTTAAAATAGACACGCGAATATTTTGGTTGGTGCACAACCGCCGGACCGGAAGGTTCCTTCTCGTACCGGCGTGTCCCGGCGAGCGGCGCTCTTGAGTTGGCACAGGCTTGAGACAACCAAGAAGGGAAACCAGTAATGCATGGTCCAAAAGGGTCCCGGCGGCAGCGGACGGAAATCGGACCGACGACCGCGACGCGGCACCGCGCCAGATCTGCCCTATCCGGCGACCAGGTTCGGCAGTCCGGCACTTCAATATCATCGTATTTTTTCTTCGGCGGATCGGTATGACAAACAACGCGGACTCCCTACCGTCATATAACCTCCACAGCCAGAGTTCGAGTCAGGGTTCGGGCTATCCCATTCTGGTAGCCTATGCGGCCGTCGCGGTTCTGCTGATTTTCATTCTGAGCACCGCGACCGTTCCGCTGCTGGCCAACTACGTGAACCAACTGGCGCGCATCTACATCCAGATGAATCTGGAGAGCGATCCCGCCCTGGCCGCAAACTATCGTGTCGATCTGTCACCGCTGCCGAATCTGGCGATGGAAATCATCGTCGTCCCGCTGGCCAAGATTCTGCCGTTGGATGTCGCGGGCCGCATCTTCCTTTGGCTGGTGCTGATGGCCCAGCTGGCCGGACCGGCGATGCTGCACCGGGCGCTCTTCAAGCGCTGGAGCTGGTGGCCGCTGCTGGCCCTGTTCTTCCTGTTCAATACACACTTCTACGCCGGTTTCGTGAACGCGATGATCGGCATCGCGCTTGCCCTCCTGGCCGCGGCCTTCTGGATCGGATTCCGCGAGAGGTCCTGGGCGCTGCGCCTGATCGTCGGCAGCCTTTTCGCGGTCGCGCTCTACTTCTGCCACCTCTTCGCCGTCGGCACCTATCTGCTGTTGCTCGGCAGCTACGAACTGGTGCGCTTCATTCAGCTCCCGAGCGCGGAGCGGCGCCTGCAACTCTTGATCCAACCGGCCCTGCAGATCGGGTTTCAGGTCATCGTTCCCGCCGTCCTGTTCTTCATGACGCATCTCTCCCGAAGCGCTTTCGTCTACGACTTCCCGGGATGGTCAAACAAAGCCGTGGCACTGCTGGGACCCTTCATCGGCTACAACCTGATTCTCGACGTGCTGACGGTCGCGGCCCTGGGCGGCGGCATGCTCTTTTTGGGCGCGAAGCGAAAGCTGCAGATCTCCCTGTTCATGCTGCCGGCCCTTGGCATTCTTATCGTGCTCTTTCTGGTTTGCCCCCGCGTGTTCCTCGACACCTATCTGGTCGATGCCCGCTTCGTCTACATTGCGGCCCTGACGCTGGCCGGGAGTGTGCACATCAACCTGGGAAGCAAAACCTGGAAGCGGGTCGTCGTCACGGGTCTGGGGATCCTTATCGCCGCGCGCTTTGCCTTCGTGGGCATGGCCTGGGCGCAATACGACAAGGATGCGCAGGAGTACCGCAAGGGTTTCGCCGCCGTAGAGCACGGCAGCAAGGTTCTCGTCGCGCACGCCATGGACCGCTCGGCGCTGCGGTTTGCCTGGAAAAACCTGCCGGAGCCGCGCCATTTCGAATGGATCAGGATCCTGGCCCTGGACGATCAGATGGCACTGGGCGTGATCGACAAATCCGTCTACATGCCGAACATCCATATGGAGCCGGGCAAGCATCCGATCGCCCCGGCGGAAGGCACCGCGGATCTGCTTTCCGGCGGCTACATTCCGACCCTGGAAGAGCTCGGCACACCCGATATGAGATCCTCGAGGGTCACAGAGAACGTCGCCGCGCTCTTCAATTACTGGAACGAACGCTACGACTACCTCGCCGTGATCTATCCGCAATATGGCCGCAGCGTGACCTCGCTCGCACCGGTCGAGATGACGGCTGTCTACGAAGGAGACCTTATCGCCGTCTACCGGATCGGCAGGGACAGCGGCACCACGGAGAGCAACTGAGGTCCAGCGCCAGACCTTTAAGCGGCCGGCGCGCGCGCCAGCACGATGGGCTGGTAAAAGCCACTCGCCTGCGGCTCCTGCCACACGATGTCCTGCAGACCCGCCTTCTCCAGCAGGCCATTGAGCCGCGCACGCGTGACGCACCAGTAGTCCGTCGCGAAGAGGAGAGGTTCCACCGGCCCGAGCTTCGAAGGCTGCTGCAGTATGTATTGGTAGAGGCGATAGCCCGCCCCATCGCTGCGCCAATCCCAAAGCTGGAAGACCACGCGGCGCCCGGACTTTTCATCGTAGACCTGCGGTTCCGTCTTACCCGGCCTCGTTTGCAAGAGAGAATCATAGTCCCGAACGGACGCCATAAAGAGGCCGCCCGGCGTGAGCAGGCCCGAAACCTCCGACAGGGTTGCGACCAATTCCTCGTCGCTGCGCAGATGGGGCAAGGCATTGTCCATGGCACAAACGACATCGAAAGGCCCGGCGTGATAGCCGGACAGCACACGCATGTCCGCCACGGTAAAGCCGACCGAGAGGCCGCGCTTTTCCGCTTCGCGCTTGGCCCGGGCGACGGCGGCCGGACTGAGATCGCTGCCGGAGATCTTGTGGCCGCGCTCCGCCAGTCCGAGCGCCTGGGTGCCGATACCGCAGGCCGCGTCCAGAATACGCTTCGGCCCTTGCCCCAGAGTGTCGGCGATCAGCTTTTCCAGCGTCTCGGCTTGCCACGCGATCGACCTCTGCCAATCCGCCATCAGCAGGTGGTAGTGATTTGCCAAGTCATCGTAGAATTGCGCAACATCGTCGGCCATATCGGGTCTCCGGACTAGGGTCTCCGCCCTCTATATCTCAGGAAATTGCCGGGATGGCACGGACAGAAAGGCGTGTGGTTTGACGACGGCTATCGCATCTCAATCTCTCGCCGAAACCGGACGATGGATCGCGAAGCCCGTGGTTACGTAAGGCTTCGGTCTTCATCTCTCAGTTTCAAGATGGCCGCGCGGACGATGCTCAATGCCGCATCGTTCAGCTTGTCCCGCCTTTCGACCAAAACCATGGGCCGCGTGATCGCCGGGGCCAGATCGCGGATGACGAGGTCCTTATCACGCCGCTGTCCTGCCAGGACGCAGGCCGGCAGGATGGAAACGCCGAGGCCCGCCGCGACCACATTCTTGATGGCTTCAAGGTAGTTAAGTTCCATTTTTGGACGCGGCTCAATTCCTGCAGCCCAGAACCACTCACGCACCTTTCTGTCGGTCCAACTCATGCCGTCGAGAATCACGCTGTGCGGCAGGAACGATTCCGGGGTCAGGGGATTGGGCACATTTCTTTCCGACACCGGCAGCACGGCATAGAGCGGTTCGCCGCCGAGCCGGGTAAACTTCAGACGCTTGTCGGCGTTCGGCGGCGTTCCAATACAGAGGTCGAGTTGATTGTCGGCGACGAGAGGAGCCAAATCGTCCGTGAGGCCGGTGCGGATGATGATCTCGATATCGCTGCGCTGCCGCTGCACCCCCTTTAAGAGTCTTGGCAGGATATAGGCGGCGACGCTGGGTTGGGCCCCGATTCGCACGCGGCCGAGCCATCCTTCGCGGTGCCGCTTCATCGCCGAAAACGCATCGTCCGTTTCCCGGTCGATCCGCCGGGCGTGCTCCAGCAACTCAAGCCCCGCCGAGGTCGCATAGGCTTTCTTGCCCACCCGCTCTATCAAGCGCACCCCCATCCGCCGCTCAAGCTCTCGGATCTGGGTGCTCACGGCCGATTGCGAATAGCTGAGCCGCCGGGCCGCCGCCGTGAAACCCTCCAACGCCACGACAGTCTGGAAGGTGCGAAGCTGGTCGAGATTGAGTTCACGCATTGATCAAAATTTTCGATCGTTACTAACATAATATCCCATTTGTTTGATAATTTACGCGCCTTACTTGAGGGTCAAGTGAAATACAACAGGATACGCAGAGGTTGTCGGAAGATGATGGAGCCGCAAGCGACACAGCAGGACACCGCCGCCAATTTGCCCCAGAAGCCGCAAGGAATGTCGTGATGGAAGCGGCCACGAAACCCGGCATGGAGACCATCGCGGAACCCGTTATGGAGCGGGAGGCGAGACCTCTTGCCGCCCCCCGGTATATCCCAAGACTTTCACCGTTTGAGATCCGTCTCGCCACCGCGGCCGACAAAGCACAGATCAAGGCGCTGATGGACCTTTCGATTCGCCGCCTTCAGAAAGCCTACCTCGGTCCGGAACAGATCATGGCCTCGTTCGATGTCATGGGGTTGGACGGACTGTTGATCCAGGACGAGACCTACTATGTCGCGGAGCGATACGGCGTCATTGTCGGATGCGGCGGCTGGAGCCGGCGTGCGACTCTCTATGGGCCAAGCGCTTCGCCCCTACGCGACGAAGCCTTGCTGGACCCCGCCGTCGACGCCTCGCCGATCCGCGCCATGTATACGCACCCCGCCCACACGCGCCGCGGGATCGGCCGCATGATCCTGGAGATCAGCGAGGAAGCTGCCTGGCGGGAAGGGTTCCGCAGCGCCGAGCTCTTGGCAACACTTGCAGGTCAGCCGCTCTATCAGTCCTGCGGCTATCGCGTAGTCAAAGAAATTCTGCTCGAGACACCTTCGGGTGTTCCCGTTCCGGGACGCAAGATGGTCAAGGCACTCTGATCTCCCCGCGCCTCTCGCCGCCACCAGTGGACTGTCGTGGTTTGCCAAGCCGCCGTCGAATCGCGCAACATCGCCGGACTTAGAAAGCTTGCGAACATCGGGGCCCGGCGTTCTGTATTGCCGGATACTGCCGATAGGGTTCCGGACGAAAGACTTGCCGCATGACAGGTGACTTGACGCCTCCCGACCAAATCCTTAGCGACCGTTTGTTGCTGCGGAAACCGGCGTTGGAAGACGCGGAGCCGCTGTTCCGCAGCTACACCAGCGACCCCGATGTGACGAAGTTCGTCGTCTGGCAGGCACACAAGGACAGCGAGGAGACCCGCAGGTTCTTGACTTACTGTCTGGACCAATGGGCGAAGGGCAACGAGTACGCTTTCGTCATCGAAAGCCGCGACGCGGCCAGCGCGCCCATCGGCATGATCAGCCTGCGGCCTCACAGGCACCGCGTGGACTTCGGTTACGTGCTGGCGCAGGCGCACTGGGGTCACGGCTATATGAGCGAGGCCCTGGCTTGTCTGGTCGAGTGGTCGTTGGCTCAGCCGGAGATCTGGCGGGCACAGGCCTTTTGCGATGCCCAGAATCTCGCTTCGGCCCGCGTAATGGAAAAAGCGGGCATGACCTTCGAAGGCGTTCTGCACCGCTACTTCGTGCATCCCAATGTCTCGCCGGAGCCGCGTGACTGCCGCCTCTACGCCAAGGTGCGCGGGTAGCCTGAGCGGTTAGAGCGGGCTGAACGCAAACACCGCTAGCGCGCGGTGGCCTCTCTTAGCGTCGTACCCCATCACCAATCCGGTGCCGTCCAAGGTCCAGTCGAGCGCTTCCCAGTTCTTGCCTTCACGGTAAGGTCCCCACTGCTCCTCAAGCTTTAGAGGCTCTCCCACGGCTGCACCATCAAGGGTGAAGCGATGCAGCCAGGTATGGCTGCGATGCTGCTTGCCGCGGTCTTCGGAGGCCAGCAGGACAAGCAATTCGTCGTCGTGCCAGACAAGATCGGGCGCACGGAAGCGTTCCCCGTTGCCAAGCTCAGGCACATCCAACTCGAACTCCTTCACCGGACCCTCGGTGCCCTTGCCGGGCGACCAAAACACGATAGCGACTTTCGGCTTTGCGAAGACTCCCGGCGGGTCGCATTTCTTCTTGCGGGTGTCGTAAAAGCCGCCCTCCCAGAGGACCGCAACCTCCCAGCCCGTGTCGGCCTTGCGCACCGCCAAGCCTTCCAAGCCCCGGCCGCAGATTTCCTTATAGGCTTTGGGGAACTTGTAGGTTCCACCGGACAGGTCGGAAAGCCGACGTTTGTTCTCACCCAGGACAAACCAGACTTCCTCGCCATCCGGTCCGAAGCCAACATCCAGGGACTCCGGTCCCTTCACTTTGGGATTGATGTCCCAACGCGCACCGCCGGGCCAAATGCGCCCATGGTCGTTGGTGTCGTCACCCACAACCGCATAACCGCCGGGGATCGCCGCGACGCCGCTAATCTCGAGCGGCTCCGGCGCGTGGATTTCGGTCACGCCCTGAGGCGGCGTGGCGCCGACCTCGCCGGCCGCAGCCGACACCCCTATAAAAAGACATAGGGACACAACAACGACGACAAGCCTGTGCATGTAATCGCATTCGACCATCTCAAGATCCTCGGCCTGGAACCCGTTGCAACACATACGGCCCAAGCAAAATAATACCCGACGAACTTTCGTCACAACACCTTAACGCGCGCGGCAGAGGCACTGCCGCTTGTCTGCATTGGCAATAGGAGAGCCGCCAGAAAAAAGGGGCGCCGCGGCGCCCCTCTGCACGTTCGATGCCGCTTATGACGGCTAGTTCAAGAGTTGCCACTTCTTGCCGAGTTCATTGAAGAAACCGCGCTCCTGTTTCAGCGCGATCCAGGTGTTGACGTAGTTGATCCAGACCTGATCGCCCTGGGGCAGCAGCATGGCAATCGGCGTCGGCGCCTTGGGCGCGGAGACCGGAACGACCATCATCTGCGGATACTTGGCCACCAGCTTGTTGGCCTCGACATTCGAAGTGATGTGCGCATCCGCCCGGCCGGCCAGAACCTCCTGAAAGTCGCGCGCCGGCGCTTCGACAATCTGGTGCTTGGCGTTCGGAAAGAACTGCTTCACCTGCTTTTCCTGGGTGGTGCCGAGGGTCGCCGCAACGGTGACGTCTCCGGTGTCGAGGTCGCCCCAGTCCTTAAAGCGGTCCGCGTTCTTCGCCAGGACCAAGGGCACCGTGGCCAGGGAGAAATAGCTGTTGGAGTAACCGGCCGCCTTGGCGCGGGCCGGCGATACGGACGCCGAGCCGGTCATGTGGTACTTGCCGGCGGTAACGCCGTTCACCAGCGTCTTCCAGTCGGTCGGAACGAATTCGACCTCGACGCCCAGATCCTTGGCAAGTTCCGTCATCACGTCGATGTCGTAGCCGGTGTAGCTGTTGGTCGCCGGGTCCTTCATCGTCATGGGATTCCAGTCGCCGGTGGTGCCGACCTTCAGAACGCCGTTGTTGAGGATGTCCTGCAGTGCCGACTGCGCCTGGGCCGGAGTCTGGGCCTGCGTGGCGAGCACCGCAAACAGGAGTGCCGCCGAGACGGCCTTCAAGAGTTTCATTGATAGCCTCCCTGCGTTTTTGTAACGCACATCATCGCGTGGATTGCAGAGCATTGCAAGACACTAAACTTGTTGCATGATACTCAACATCATGCTGAAGTGCCCTCCCTGCGCTACGGAGGAGCCATGCCGCCCGACTCAGCGGACCCCCTGATCCAGATCGCCGGTGTTTCCAAGTTTTTCGGCAGCTTTCAGGCGCTGAAAGAAGTCTCGCTGGCGGTGGGACTGGGCGAGCGGGTCGTGGTCTGCGGCCCTTCCGGGTCCGGCAAGTCCACCTTGATCCGCTGCATCAATCGCCTGGAGAAGCACGAGAGCGGGCGCATCGCCGTGGACGGCGTGGAGTTGAACGATACGCGCGGCAGCCTGAACGCGATCCGATCGAACGTCGGCATGGTGTTTCAGCAGTTCAACCTGTTCCCGCACCTGACGGTCCTGGAAAACCTGACTCTGGGGCCTTTGCGCGTGCGCAAAATGACCAAGCCGGAAGCGCAAGACCTGGCGATGGGATACCTGGAGCGGGTGCGCATTCCCGAGCAGGCGGAGAAGTACCCGCGGCAACTGTCCGGCGGGCAGCAGCAGCGCGTCGCCATCGCCCGCTCGCTCTGCATGGAGCCGCGCATCATGCTGTTCGACGAACCGACCTCGGCGCTCGACCCGGAGATGATCAACGAGGTTCTGGACGTCATGACGGAACTGGCGGGCAGCGGCATGACCATGATCTGCGTGACCCACGAGATGGGATTCGCACGGCGCGTCGCCGACAAGATGGTGTTCATGGACCACGGCGAGATCGTCGAGATGGCGGCGCCGGAGACTTTTTTCACAGAGCCCGAGAGCGAAAGGTGCCAGGACTTCCTCCAGAAGATCCTGCAGCATTGAGGATGGGCATGTGCAAAGCAATCCTGTTTTTCGGACTGGCTGTTCTGATTTCCGGTTGCTCGGACAAGTGGGGCTGGTATGTCGTCAATCCGGCAACCGTATCCGGCGGCAATAACCTGAGATTTCTGCTGTCGGGGCTTTATTATACAATTCTGCTGTCGCTGACGGCGATCAGCATTTCCGTGGTGACGGGCCTGCTGGTCGCCCTGCCCGGGTTGTCGGATAACCGTATCCTGCGCAGCTTCAACAGAGTCTATGTCGAGGTCGTGCGCGCCGTACCAATCCTGGTGCTGATCCTCTGGGTCTACTACGGCCTGCCGCAGCTCACCGAGCTGTCCATCAGTGTCTTCTGGGCCGGAGTCATCGCCCTGGCGCTGTCCGACAGCGCGTTCCAGGCGGAGATTTTCAGGGCAGGCATCCAGTCAATCAACAAGGGGCAGTACGAGGCGGCCCATTCGATCTCGCTCTCCTACCCCGATACCATGCGCTTCGTGATTCTGCCGCAGGCGGTGCGGCGTATCCTGCCGGCGCTGGGCAATCAACTGGTCTATATGCTGAAGATGTCGTCGCTGGTGTCGGTGATCGGCATGGGAGAACTGACGCGCAAGGCCAACGAACTGGTGGTCACCGAATACCGGCCGCTGGAGGTCTACACCATTCTGGTGCTCGAATATCTGGTTCTCATCCTGGTCGTGTCCAGCGGCGTGCGCTGGCTGGAGCGGCGGATGCAGGCGGACGAGCGCAATTAAAGGGATCACTGCATGTCGGCCTGGATAAAGATGCTGAGCGACGAGGAAGCAGGCCCGGAGCTTCTGGAGGTTCTGAAGCTTGCCCGCACGCCCCACGGCACAGTGGACAACGTCATGCGCGTGCATTCGCTGCGTCCGAACACGATGAAGGGCCATGTGGTGCTCTACCGGGCAGCGCTGCACGATGCGGTCAACACCCTGCCGACCTGGTTGCAGGAGACCATCAGCTCCTATGTCTCGATCCTCAACAGCTGCCCCTATTCCCTTGCCAACCACTGGGCCAACGCCCGGCACCTGATCGGTGATCCTGAGCGGGCCGATGCCATCGAGAAGGCACTGCAGACCCGGGAACCGGAAACCGTCTTCACGGGGCCGGAACTGGCGCTGCTGCGCTACGCCGAGAAGCTGACGTTATCCCCCGGCGAAATGGCGGAGGCTGACGTCGCGGCGTTGAGAACGGAAGGACTCGACGACGGCCAGATCCTCGAAGCCAACCAAATCATCTGTTACTTCAACTACGTCAACCGCAGCCTCAACGGGTTGGGCGTGACGACCGACGGCGATATCGTCGGCTACTACGCGGAGACCTGAGATGGGGCGTGCGCAGGAGGACCTCGCCATGGCCTATGCCCAAGCGAAGACCACTTCAACGGATAACATTCCGGTCATCGACATTACACCGCTGCGGGACGGTTCCGACCCCCGGAGCGTTGCGCGGGCACTGCACGCCTCCAGTCAGGGCCTCGGCTTCATTTACGTCACCGGCCACGGCATTCCCGAAGAGAGCATCGCGGCCGTTCGAGAGGCGGGGCTGAAGTTCTTCCGCGAGTCCGACGAAGCGAAGGCAACGGTTACGGTCTCCGCGCAGCATCGCGGCTGGATCCGCCAAGGCGGCGCGAAAATGCAGGACGACGCCAAGGCGGACCTGAAGGAGAGTTTTATTTGGGGCTATCAGGACCCGGCGGGCGCTGCGCTGACCGACCATCCACTGCGCGGCCCGAACCTCTGGCCGGCCTTCCTGCCGGAACTGGAAGGTTTGGCCATGACCTATTTCCACCAAGTGCATGAGGTCGCGCACCACATGATGCGCGGCTTCGCGCAGGGGCTCGACCTGCCGGAGCAATTCTTCCTTCGTAGCGCGGATCGTCCGCTGAGCCGCGCCGCCTTCGCCTACTATCCGGCGCAGCCGGAGGAGATGGGGGTGGACCAGTTCGGCGTCGGACCGCATACCGACTTCGGCGTTCTGACAGTGCTGTGTCAGGACTCCGTCGGCGGTCTGCAGGTCGAGACAGTGGAGGGCGAGTGGATTCACGCGCCCCCCATCGAGGGTACGCTCGTCATCAACGTGGCGGACCTGCTGTCGCGCTGGACCGACGGGGCCTACAAATCGACGCCGCACCGGGTGGTCAACAGCTCCGGCCGTGAACGGTTGTCGCTGGTGATGGCCTTTGACCCCAATCCGGAAACGATGATCGACGCGCGGGATATCTATGGGGCGGACTATGCCGCCAAGGAATCGCCCATCACCTGCGGCGACTATCTGAATTGGCGTTTCAACAAAGCCTTTGCCTACCGGAACAAGTGAGACGTGACCCGGCCGGATGAGATAGCCCGCGACGAACCGCACAACAAGTCGCATGGCGGCGTCGATCTGGCGATCGGCGCAGCGCTGCGCGACCTGAGGGAGCGGCAGGAACTCTCCGCACGGCAGCTCGCCAGCGAGTCCGGCGTCTCGGCGGCAATGATCAGCCGTATCGAGAACGGGCAGGTGTCACCCTCCATCTCGACCCTAAGCGCCTTGAGCCAGGCGCTCGACGTACCGCTGGTGAGCCTGTTCCGCGAAACGGCTTCGGTCCACACGGACTTCACTTTCGTCAAGAAGGGCGAAGGTTTGAAATCCACCCGTATTGTGGAAGAGCACATTCACGAGTACGTCAATCTGGCGTTCCACACGCGGCGGGACCTGCAGTTCGAGGCGCGGATCGTGACACTGACACGACAGGAGACGCGGCCGCCGGTCTACATCGGGCATGGCGTGGTTTTCGTGCATGCGATGAAAGGGGAGGCCGTCTATGGCTATGGCGCGCAAGACTTCCGCATGAAGGCGGGGGACAGCCTGAGCCTGGACGCGGAACTGAGCCACGGCTTCAAGAAGGTGATCACGCCGACCTTCGTATTCCTGACGGTGCAGGCGGAACGGCGGCGATGAGCGGCGGCGAAAACACGCGAAACGGCGCGCGCAACCTGCTGATCGAATGCGCGGAACTGACTCCGGGCCAACGCCTCTTGATCCTGCGCGAAGATCCGGCGTTCGGCTGGTACGACAGGAAGACGCCGTTGGCCGTGGCGGCCGAGGCGGAAGCGCTGGGCGTCACGCCAACGCTGCTGGATGTCGGGGCACCGGGAAACGAGCCCGACCCGAAGGTCGAGGAGGCGATTGCCAGTCATGACGTCATCGTCTTCTTCGCGCGCATCGGCGATCAGGACCGCTTCGCTGAGCCGCCGCCGGGCAAGACCCTTGTCATGAGCTATGCGCGGACGCTTGAACAGCTCGCGTCCCCGTTCGGCACGACGCGCAACCGAGCCTTCCTCGCCGTCAAAGATGCCGTCAACGGCATCCTGCTGGACGCAAAGCGGGTCGAGATTCACTGTCCTCTAGGGACGGCGCTCTCCGGAAAACTCACCGAGCACCGCAAGGAACCACGGGATGTCTCCGTCCGGCGCTTTCCCGTCTGCGTGCCGCAGCCCTTGGAGGCCACCGGGCTTTCCGGGCGGGTGGCCCTGGCGCATTATCTGACGCCGACGGGATCGCGGGTCTATGATCCACCGCATCTGGAGATCAAGCGCCCGGTTTTCGCCCAAATCGAGTCCGGCCGCATCGTGGGTTTTGCCGGCGATCAAGACCAAATCGCGCGAATCCGCACCCATCATGATGGGGTCGCAGCACGCTTCGGTATCGACGGCGACGTGGTGCATTCCTGGCACGCCGGGATACATCCGGGCTGTACCTCTCCCGCCCCCGCTGCAGAAAACCCGGACCGCTGGTCGAACAGTATTTTCGGCAACCCGCGCTTCCTGCATTTCCACACCTGCGGGGCCTACGCGCCAGGCGAGATCTGCTGGATGGTGCTGGACCCCACAGTGCATCTCGACTGCGAGACACTGTGGGAGCGGGGCCGCCTGCGGCCGGAAAACTTTCCGGCGACACGCCATTGCCTGGAGGACTGGCCGGAGTTAAGACCGCTGTTCGATGCACCGTCCCAAGAGATCGGCCTCTGACAAAGATGCAAGATAGTACGGAAGACCGGCTATACGCCGATCCGGACCTTGTGCAGTTCTATGATCTGGACAACGGTTGGGCGGCTGACCAGGAGTACTGCTGCCGTATGGCGCAGAACGCGCGCTCGGTGCTCGACCTGGGTTGCGGTACCGGCCAATTCGCTGCCGCGATAGGCAAGGACCGTGAAGTCTTTGGGGTCGATCCGGCGGCGGCCATGCTCGATGTCGCACGCAACCGCCCCGGTGGCGCGCAGGTGACCTGGGTGCAATCATCCGCGCAGGAGGTGCGATTAGGGCGGACCTTCGATCTGATCGTGCTGACCGGCCACGCCTTTCAGGTCTTTCTGACTGAAGAAGACCAGCGCGCGGTGCTGGAGACGATCGTGGCGCACCTGTCATCCACGGGCCGTTTCATCTTCGACACACGGAATCCAGCAAGAGAAGAATGGCGAACGTGGACGCCGGAGGAGTCCAAATGGGAGGTGGAGCATCCGACAATCGGCAGAGTGCGGGCCTGGAACGACGTGGCGCATGACCCGGCCACCGGAGTTGTCACCTACGAAACGCACTACAAAACATTGGACAGCGGGAAGACTTATTCCGCGACCTCGCAGATCCAGTTCCCGTCACGGGAGGCCTTGGAAAACCTGATGCGTGAAGTGGGATTGGAGGCGACGCAATGGCTGGGCGATTGGCATGGTGCCCCCTGGGGAAAGGACTCGCCGGAAATCATTCCCATCGGCAAGCTCCGGTCATCCGAGTCCACCTGCGGGTAACGACGAGCAAACCCTACCAGGTCGTGTACTCATAAAGGACGGACAGCGAGCGTCCGCTTTCGGAACGACTTCCGTGGCCGATACATTCGGCACTGGTGTTGACTGTGCGGACAAAGTGGGCTTTCGCCGCAATTGCGCCAATGCCGACTTTGGAGGAGGTATTCAACATACGGCAGTTGTCGGCGTGGTTTTGCCAGCGTATGAATGATCGCATCAAGACTCTAGCCGCAATATGCCTAAATCGTCGATCATGCGGCGTTTCGTTTATCGGTTATTGAACCTTATTGTATGTTGGCCTACCACAATGCGGCAGAATCGTTGCAGCAACCAAACTTCCGAAAAGGAACACGCAGCATGATTGCCTACGTCACCGTCGGTGCTGACGACATAGGTCGCGCGAAACGGTTTTACTCTGCGTTCCTGCCAGCCCTTGATTACGAGCTGCAGGAGGGTCCTGAGGGCCTAAGCTACGCGCTGCCCGAACAAGCAGGTCAGTCTGCCGCACTGCCTGAATTCTACGTTAAACCGCCCTTCGATGGACGTCCGGCCTCGGCTGGGAACGGTGCCATGGTCGCATTCGAGGCTCGCAGTCAGAAGCAGGTTCGTGACCTTCACTCCGCCGCGCTAGTCGCAGGCGGCTCTGATGAGGGCCAGCCGGGCTTCCGCGACTCGTATGGATCTCATTTTTATGTTGGCTACCTTCGCGACCCTCAAGGCAACAAGATCGCACTTTTCTCCAACGATCCGGACGAACCCGGACGCGACGGATAACGCTGGTTACATGGGCGACGAAAGCGCATTGCAACGCGATATGAAGAAACACGCCGCCAACTTCCTCGGCTTCGTTAAACTCGCGGCTATCCGGCTCTGGCTCCGCGTTTATGAGACCACGACCTAGGAGTCATTTATGGGTACTTGGGGCGCGGGCGGTTTTGAGAACGACGAAGCTGCGGATTTCATATCGGAAGTCTCTTCGGCCGAAGACCTCGCGGCAGTCTTTGGCGCGCTTCCGGACGATCCCTCGGCAGAGAAAGACGCAGATCTTGCACAGCGCGTCGTCGCCGCGGCGGAGTGCATCGCCGCGATGCTGGGTCGCCCCGCCGATGACATGCCGGATACCCTCGCAAAACGAGTCTCATCCTTCGGCAGGCCCGAACCAGATTTGCTCGAGGCCGCGCGTGAGGCCGTCTCCAGCATCCTCATGCGCTCTGAACTCCTCGATCTTTGGGCCGAGGAAGACTCCGCAGCCTTCAATCTCTCGATCCACTCCTTAATCGACCGGCTCAATCCCGGCCAGCCCGCCAAAGCGAAGAAAAAGAAGCGGAAGAAAGAAACCCTGCAAACCTGCGGCTTCTGTGACCAGGAAATCGATCCCGACGAACTTGTCAGTATCGAGATCAGTCAGCAGGCCGATGAGGTCAACTTTCTGAGCCGGGGATTCTGGTGTCACCTGCGATGCCTCAACACCCACCTTCATCCCCGGCATATCGTGCAGAATTGGAAGTACGACGCGGAAGAGATCGACCGGGAAGTCGACCGCTTGTTGGACCAGTAACGCGGGTCACAGCTCTTTGTACATGTAAATGGTCGCGTGGAAATCGCCACCATCGGCGTTCAGCGCAAAGCCGGGAATGATCCCAGCGGCCCGGTAGCCCAGAGACCGATACAGCGGTTCGGCCTTGTCACCGGTCTTCGTGTCGAGGGTGATGAGGTGCCTGTCCAGGGTCCGGGCTTCCGCCTCCAAAGCGGCCATGAGACGCCGCGCGATGCCGCGCTGGCGGAACTCCGGATGCACGACGAGCTTCGTCACCTCACAGCGATGCGGTTGGTTCGGCGGCAGGTCGACATGGAGTTGAACCGTGCCGACGAGCCTTTCATCCTCGAAGGCCGCGAAGAGGCTTCGCCCTTCCTGCCGTACCAGGGGAAAGACCGTCTCCCGCCAGAAGGCACGACTATCCTCTATCGTCATCGGCAGGACAAAACCCACAGCCGCCCCGGCGGCAACGGAAGCCTGCAGAACTTCCGCCAGACCTTCGAGGTTGGCCGTGAGAAGGTCGCCGGTGAGCTTTCTGATCTCGGTGTCCAGCATCAACACCTCAGATCAGAACCAACAGGTACTTGGCGGAGCGGTTCTTGGCCGTGCGGAACTCCGTCGCGCCGTAGAGTTGGTAGCGCAGGCAATCGCCGGCGTTCAGCTTGTGAAGCGTCCCCTCGACCAGGACTTCCAGAGTGCCCTTCAGGAGATAGAGATGATGCTCCATGCCGGGCGTGGAGGGCGCATCGTAGGTGAGCCGCGCACCGGGTTTGAGCTCACACTCCAGAACTTCCGCCGCCAGGGATCCGGCCGGCGGAGAAACAGCGCGACGCTGAAAGCCGGAATGCTTATCGGTCCAGAGGGCCTGTTCATCCCGGCGCACGAGGGGACGAAACCCCGCCTCCACTTCCGAAATCAAACGCGAAAGCGTAAGCGCATAGGCGGAACAGAGCTTACCGAGGACTTCCGTCGTCGGACTCACCTCGGCGTTCTCCAGACGGGAAAGGGACGCCCGGCTAACGCCCGCAGCGGCCGCGAGCTCGTCCAGCGACCAGCCACGCTCCTGCCGCAACCTTTTCAGGCGTTCGGCCAGCCTGGTTGTGAGTGTCTCGTCCAAACTGCTCTTCTCATATAAGGAAAAAAATCCCAAATATGAGAATTGCATACCTCATCCCGATTGTAAATGGGACTGCTTGCGTTGGCCGCTAGAGCAAATCCGCGCAGTCGAGATCCTCGTAGGAGAGAAAGACGCGCTCGAGGTGCGGCCACCAAATGGACGGCATGAGTTTGTAGTGCTGCTGCACAACCGGAATGCAGAAGTTCAGGAGGTGCCCCAGGCGGTAGTCCGCCATGAGATCGTCCCAGCCGTAATCCTCTTCGATGTGCGACAAGAGCGTTTCGTGGTACCGCCGCAGGACCGGCTCTTCGTGGCGGGCGCGGCGGTCGGGGTACCAATGCAAGGCCATCATGTAGGCCAGATCGCAGGGTCCGGGGCCGTGGTCCCAGTTGTCCCAATCGAAGACGACCGTCGAATGACGCGAAGGGTCCTTTGGGTACATGACGTTCCAGAGGTGCGCGTCGCCGTGCACCAGCGTGAAGTGTCCGCCGCCGGAGACGCGCGCCCACAACAGGTCAGATAGCCTAAGGCACATCTGCTCCAACAGCTTTCGGCGTTGGGGGCTGAGGCGGTCCGCGATGAAGTCAAAGAAGCCGGGCAGGATCTCGACCAAATGATCGAAGAAGACGCTATGGCGCTTGTGGAGTAGGGCCATGTGTTCCTCGGTTTGAGCGGCCGCGCACGTCCACCAGTGCGCATGCAGACGCGCCAACGCCGATACTGCCGCCTCGCACTGCGGGATTGACGGCGGCAGCGGCCAGGCCGTGTGCCCGTGCGTATCGCTGAGGTCATCGAGCAGCAGACAGGTGTAGCGAGATTCCTCGTCGCGCAAAGCGGCGTAGCAACGGATGAGCGGCAGGCTTCCCACCCCGTCCTCGCGGTAGAATGTCTGATAGAAGGTGATCTCGTCGCAGGGGTCCTCCACGGAACCCCCGTCGGGATCGGCAATCTTGAGAAACAGCTTGCGCGGAGCCTCCCCGGGCGCCGACGCGTCATACGCCAGAGTCAGACGCGCGGCTTGCGTCCGAATCCACTTGGCGGGCAGCTTCGCATCGAAGGATTGCACCGCACCTTGAGGCAGGACACCGTTTTCCCGCAGGCGCGCGGTCAGCCATTCCGGCGTGACGTCATTCGGATGTTGGGGAACCGTAGTCGAAGATTCGGCAGGCATATAGGCCCTCCGTCCATAGGCTTATCGAGAAAAGAATCCGTCAACGATAAGTCAGACGCGAACCATGTACCTTACTCGTGATGCGTTGTGTGGTTTAGCGGTTGCCCCGTGGAGAAGTGTAACAGATTCCAGGGGCAGTGTGCCAACTCCATTTTCCATCAACGGATGGACGTCAAGGAGTCAAAGCGCATTCGGCTGCATGGCCGGATGCTATTTGAACCGCAATAGAAAGCCCTCGATACGGTCCAAGTGGCGCAACGCCGTCGTCCGAGCGGTTCCGTGGTCTTACGTCATTGCGCCGGCTCAGATATTCTCCAACCCCTTCGTGTATTTCGTCCGCATGAACTCCCTGGCCAGAACCATGGCCTCGGCCCGGTTTGAAACATTGAGCGTCCGGAGAATAATCGAAACGTGATGGCGGACCGTGTATTTCGACAGGCCTACGATGGACGCGATTTCCGGATTTGTTTTCCCGCTTGCCAAAAGACTCAAGATCTGACGCTGTCGTTCACTCAACCGCTCCCATCCCCGCGGCCCCGATAACTCTGTCGCGGGAAAGTTGCCCTCCGTGGCGGCCACATCCCGTCCTTGTTGAAAAAAATGCCGCGGGAGCCAGACTTCACCATCCAGGACACGCCGTACGGCCCTCACAGCCTCCTCCGCATCCACGTCTTTATGGATGCATCCGTTTACACCACGTTCCAAGAACTGGAGCACCTGCCGCCGGGATTCGAACTCAGAAACAACGATAAGCCGCGCATTGGGCTGAAGGCCGCGGATCAGGTCAACCGCCGTAAGAGGCTCGTTCCGCGGCAAATTGGGGATTTGGGCATCGAAGAGAACAAGGTCGAGCCCGCTGTTTCGTCGAACTTCCTCGATAGCCGTCTCGAAATCACTCGCCTCGTGTGTCTCAACCGAATCCGACGCGCGACTCAGTATTTCCGCTAGGCCCAACCGAACAATGCCGGACGCGTCTGCAATCAGGGCCCTCATTCAACTCTTTCCAATCAATGGCGTACGGGAGCAACTATGGACGTTGACGCGCATTAGGATAAGGCACGGATTCGTGTTGTATTGCCCCGATAAACCATTCGCTTCCCCTACGCCGTCCCCGACAAACCCGAAACTTACCGCGCTAGACAGTGGGCCATCGCAAATCTTCAGCCGTTGCAGAACGAACGACTATCATGCCGTGAAAGGAAGGCCGCCTCATTCCAGACTTAATCCGACCGCACCGGCAGCGCCGCTCCCGAAGCCAAATGACCCACAGTACCTTCCTGTGCGTCTAGACGGCGCGTACTTGTGCGAGGAATTGCTCGACCTCCGTTTTAAGATGCTCGGCTTGTTCCGACAGACTGCTCGCCGCTGAGAGAACATCGCTTGTTGCAGCATCGGTCTGATCGACAGCTTGCTGCACGCCGGAGATGTTGCTGGAGACCTCCTGCGTTCCTTCGGCTGTTTCCTGAGAGTTGCGCGCTATCTCTTGTGTTGCGGCACCCTGTTGCTCGACAGCCGAGGCAATCGCTGCCGTGATCTCATCGATTTTTGCCATAACTTCGCGAATCTGCCCCATCGCCCCCACGGTCTCCGAGGTTACCTCCTGCATCTTTCCGATCTGTTGGGAAATCTCGTCCGTCGCCTTCGCCGTCTGATTGGCCAAGCTCTTCACTTCGTTCGCAACCACCGCGAAGCCCTTACCGGCTTCCCCGGCGCGCGCCGCCTCAATCGTTGCATTGAGGGCGAGGAGGTTGGTCTGTTCGGCGATATCCGAGATGAGCTTGACGACATCGCCGATAGCCTGGGACATTTCGGCCATCGCCTGAGCGGTCGTGCTGGTTTGATCCGTCGTTTCCACAGCTTCGGCGGCAATGCTCTTCGCCCGCGAAAGCTGTTGGGCGATTTCCTGCACCGAACTTGAAAGCTCCTCTGCAGCGGTCGCAACGGTTTGCACATTGGCCGAGGCTTGCTCCGAAGCCGCGGCGACAGCGCTCGACTTCTCACTCGCGCCTCGAGTCGTCGTCGACATGCTCTCCGCCGTCGATCTCATCTCCGTGGACGCGGAAGCGACGGTATCCACAACGCCGAGGACATTCGCTTCGAAGGTATCCGCGATCCGCACCTGCTCCGTAATGACTTTCCAAGTCAGCATGGGCCCAAGGTACTTTCTATCATCACCGTAGATCGGGGAAACGAGAAGGTCGAGGGTCTCATCCGCCAACTTGATCCGCGTATGATATGGCAGATTGCTGGGATCAGAGAGAAGCTCGCGTTGACGCTCGGGATGCTTATGGAAGATGTCAATGCAACTGCCGACCATTTCCTTAGTCTTTATAGGGAGATGGTCTTCAAGTTTCTGCAGCTGCTCGACACTGGACTTATTCAAGTATGAGATCTCCAAGGTCTCGGGGTCGCAGGTCATCACACTAACCGGCATGTCCTCTACCATCTGCGAAAAACGCTGACTGTTTTCCACAGACGTCCTAAAGAAGTCGAAGGCGTTTGCAATTTGACCGATTTCGCCCGTCGCGCGATTTACCAAGCGGACCGATGTGTCTCCCTGGACAAGCGCACCATAGGCCTCGGCGATCTCAGCGATCGGTTTGCTCACAGTTTTGCGCGATATCCAAGCCGCTACACCGAAGCTAGCCAAAGCGCAGACCAGAGACAGGACGATCATGAGAAAGGAACCGGATTGGCTTTGCCGTTCGGCCACATGAGAGGACTGACGCGTCAGTTCCCTCAACTCCGTCAGCGCGGCCTCAAGATCTTTGCTCAACACACTTTCGTCCCGTGCAATCCGATCCGCCAGCGCCAAAGCATTGGCAGACTGGCCTTGTGACAAGTAGGAAACTGCTTGGCGTGCAGTTTCTTCGAAGGCCGTATAAGCAATGTCGATGCGGTGCAGGGACTCAGCAACCTGCTGAAAGGCCGGATCGGAGCCATCGGTTCGAACTAGTCTCGCCGCCTCAAGGGCAAGGCTTTGTGCGGTTTCTATATTGGCTTTTGTCAGCCCCCCAGAAGTCTCAAAGGCTTCGGCGGCATTTAAGATACGACTTTTCGCTTCCGGGTCGACCACTCTCCCCATGCCGTGACGGAACATCCGTTCCAGTTCCCTAACCTGCTGAAGCCGATAGATACCGATGTTCGAGAGCGTCTCGCTCAAGGGCATATGGAACCGTGTGATCTCTTTGCGCCCTACGTCGGTGCTTTTGATTTGAAAGATGGCCATCCCCCCGACAACGAGCAGGATGGCCGTGCAAAGCGACACGATACCGAAGAGCTTCAGGCCGACCGGCACGCCATTCTTGCCTATGCCCGATGTGATTTTCTTTAGCATTCGCCTGATCCCTTCCTGTCTATTCCGATGAGGCGGCCAACCGTGGCCCACGTCTACTGCACTCTCCCTGTTCGCCTTCGCCCTTCGATACCTTGGTCTCCGCCACACGCCCGAGCTTACGGAGCTGAATGGCGCAGAACCCCAGGAGCTGCAGCCGGGCGGTGATGCACTCAACCGCCTCAGGCGCCGGTAGATTGTCTGGATTGATGGCAACGAGTTCCGCGCGCAGCGCCAGATAGGCGTCAATGGTGTCGTCCACCGCCTTGACCTGGAGGTACGGCTTGAGCGCTTGCAGGTCTTGGATTTCTGTGTCGACGGACTCTAGAGCTTCTGCGCGGTGGAGAACGAGCTTGCTCTCCAATCTGCGGAGCCTGTCGATGGCCCTGCCCAACAAGCGAGGGTGGATGGTTGTTTCGAGCGCTTGCATTCAGCGAAACCTTCCCAAGTCATCGAGCAAACAGTGCCTGCCGGCCTCCCCCACCGGCCAGTCCGCGCCCTGAAAAAGCAAAGAACGAGGCCGTGAAATCACCCCAAAAACTAGTATTTATAATCTAATTAATGGTTAAAATTTTTCTTTTTTCTAAAAAACAACAATAAATAACTTACAGTGTGCCGAGGCTTTTCTGTACTATACTTGTATATTATTCACGGTACTGTACATTTTTATTTGATGTACTGTTCATATAAACAGTTCAATTCTTCCTGTCCTGCCGTATGACGACATCCAAGAGGAGCCGCATGAGGCGTGTCGGCGCGCGCGGTGCCAAGCCGTCCGGCTATCAGGGACGCTGTCGGCAGGAGGTGAACTCGTCGGCCAGACACTTCAGCAGAAGCAGAGAAAGCAGCACTTGCCCCAGAAAACCCACCGCAATGGAGACCGACGTCATCTCCCTGGCCAACGCCGTAGCTTCTCTTCGGTTCAATAGAGTACGGATAGAGTACAGATCCGGAGAGCTATCGAAGCATGATGGCGCACCACGGACTTTGACAAACCGGCGAGGGACGCTATCTGCGAACGTGTTTCCCGCTGGCAAGAAGGCCGAGCGTTTTGAGTTGCCGATTGCTCAAGCGATTCCGACCTCAGGCCCCGTGCGATTCTGAACGCAACCATGGACGCCCTAATCCAACAGCCGCAGAGCCCCTCGACGGTCCACGAGTTCCGACACTGCGTTCAGGCGGGCTTCCCTCTCGCGCTCGTGGAACTCCCCGAGCACGGCGAAGGAACCGTTCCCTTGCGAATTACACAAACGGACTTCAAGACGCACGAAGTCGAACTTCTTGGGTTGGCAACTTTCTCTGAACTACTCCTCGATGCTGCTCATCTCATCTACCTACGACCTGTTCATCACTGACCCGTTCATCACTCGGCACAGAGTTCTAGCGATCTCATAGCGAAAGATACCGGGCTCTCATGTTGCCACCGCCTTCGTATTGCCATACCGCCCCACAGCAGTTGGAAGGAACGGTGAATGGCGCAAGTAGGCACTGGAGCTACGTAACTAATACCAAGACTTACATAAGTATTGATCTGAGTTAATTGACATATGTCAGTTTCCTTTGCATGGACGACAGGCGGAGGACAAGTAGTGCAGCGATGGCTGAAGACTTCATTCGCCTTTGACGCATGGCCCACGCGAGACACTCAACGGAGAGACTGACACCCGCATCATGACAGGCACTTCTTCGCAGGGCTCCGCACCGGGCGCGCGGGGAGCCGTGGTGAGTTCACCTCGTTCGGACGCCGGGGAACCCTGGCCGTCGTTTCGGCAGACACGAAGGCGCACCGTCCAGTGGCTTTTCGAGGCAAGGGACTGTCAGCGATAAGTCAGGCGTGGATCACGTGCCATACCCGCGATGCGTTATGCGGCTCGGTATCGTGGCCACCCCGGGAAGAAGTGCGACAGATTCCCGGGGTAGGGCCAGTTCAGATTTCTTCAAACACAAAGGCGATCAAGCCGTGTGGTGAACCTCCTGTAGGCCATAGACCGGCGTCGGGATGCCTTCCTGGCGGGCTTTCAGTTGCAGGGCCAGGAACTGGGAATAGTGGCGCGACTGATGCAGGTTGCCGCCGTGGAACCAGAGGGCGTCCTGCTGAGTCGGCTTCCACATGTTGCGCAGCTCGCCTTCCCACGGACCTGGGTCTTTCGGCGTGTCGGAGCCGAGCCCCCAGCACTTACCGACCTTGTCCGCCACGTCCTGACCGATCAACTGGGCGGCCCAACCGTTCATCGAGCCATAGCCCGTGGCGAATACGATCAGGTCCGCATCGAGCTTGGTGCCGTCCTGCAGCACCGCGCCATCCGCGTCGATACTCTCGACCTGGCCATGAGCCAGCTTGATTGAACCGTCCGCGACCAGCTCCGAAGCGCCGACATCGATGTAATAGCCGGAGCCGCGGCGCAGGTACTTCATGAAGAGACCCGTCTCGTCGGCGCCGAAATCGAGCTGGAAACCGGCCTTCTCCAGACGGCCGTAGAGATCCGCGTCGCGCTTCTTCATCTCGTCGCAAAGCGGTTTCTGGATGGCGGGTAGGACCGCATAGGGAATGGAGGCGAATATCAGGTCCGCCTTATCTGTGGTAATGCCGTTCGCCACCGCCTGCTCGGAATAGAGCGCACCGAGCGCCAGATCCATCAGGGTCTCCGATTTGGAGACGTGGGTCGTGCTGCGTTGGACCATGGTGACATCCGCGCCGTGTTCCCAAAGATCGGCGCAGATGTCGTGCCCGGAGTTGTTGGAGCCGATGACGACGGCCTTCTTGCCCGCGTAGCCTTCGCCGCCCGGATGCTTAGAGGAATGCCAGATATCGCCCTTGAAGCCGTCGATGCCCGGGATCTCGGGAATGTTCGGCACGCCCGACATGCCCGTCGCCAGGACAAGCTCCTTCGGCGCGAGCGTCACTCTCTCGCCGTCCCGGTCGACTTCGACGCGCCACTCGCCTTTGGCGGCGTCGTAACTGGCGGAGGTGCAGGTGGTCTTGGTCCAATAATCCAATTCCATCACCTTCACATAGCTCTCCAGCCAGTCGCCGATCTTGTCCTTGGGCGAGAAAACGGGCCAGTGATCCGGGAAGGGGATGTAGGGCAGGTGGTCGTACCAAACAGGGTCGTGCAGGCAGAGCGAACTGTAGCGGTTGCGCCAGGAGTCGCCCGCGCGCGGGTTCTTTTCGATGATGATTGCGGGAACCCCGAGACGGCGCAGCCGCGCGCCAAGCGCGATACCACCCTGTCCGCCACCGATGACAACGACATAGGGCTGGGTCTTGTATCCGAGTTCGGCCAGCTCGCGGTCGCGCCGTTCCTTCCAGGTTTCCCGCTCCTTGAAAGCGCCATGGGTGACACCGACCTCGCGGGTCGGCCCCCTCTTTTCTTCGTGGCCTTTCAGTTCCTGAGCCGAGGTCAGCAGAGTCCAGCAGCCTTGATCGTTCAGCCGGACGTGGCCCTTGCCGCGGGCCGCCGCCGTCTCGAAGGTCAGCCAGGCTTCGGTCACACCGTTGGACTCGCTCGCCTCGCCCTCGATGGCCCAATTGGCGGGCGTCGTCTGCTCCAGGGTCGCCGCCAGCATGTCGCCAACGGCCTCGCGGCCCTGCATCGTCTTGATGTTCCAGGTGAAAGCGACGAGATCGCGCCAATAACAGTCTTCGGCAAAAAGCGCCTGAACCGCCGCAATGTCGTGCGCTTCCAATGCCGCCGTGAAGGCCTTCAACCAAGCCGTAATCTTTTGCTCCGCAGGTGTGCTGTTCATCGTTTCCTACCCAATAATGTGATCGAGGTTGCTGCCGATGCCTGCCCTTTTGAAAAGGGTACACCGAGGCATGCGGGTTGGAGAAGGCACGATTTGGATAGTCTTTGTGACAAGGGAGAGCGAAAGGGCTCTAGCCGCCCTCACCGGCCGTGACGACACCGCGGCGAGCCTTGTACCACTGGAAAACAGGCGCAAGCAGGATCAGCGCGGTCACAATCATGATGCCGAGCGTAATCGGGCGCTCCCACAGGAAGCTGTAGCCGTCATGGATCTCCAAGGCGCGGCGCAGATTCTCCTCCATCAGGCGGCCGAGCACAAAGCCCAGAATCATCGGCGCCATGGAAAAGCCGAATAGGCGCAAAGCGACCGCGCAAGCGGCGAAGGCCACCATCAAATGGATGTCGAAGGTGTTGAAGGACACCAGGTAGACGCCGCAAAGCGAGAAAAACAGCACGAGCGGCACCAGCAAACGCGACGGCAAGGTCAGCAGCCGCGCGATGTAAGGAATAAGAGGCAGGTTGAGAATCAGCAGCACGATGTTGCCGATGTACATGGAGATGATGACGGACCAGAAGACTTCCGGCCGGTCGGTGAAGAGCGTCGGGCCCGGCTGCACACCGTAGGAAATGAGCGCGCCCAACATCACGGCCGTTGTGCCCGAACCGGGAATACCGAGCGTGAGCAGCGGCACGAAGGATCCGGAACAAGCCGCGTTGTTTGCCGTTTCAGGCGCTGCCAAGCCGCGCAATGAGCCCTGGCCGAACTTCGCCTTTTCCGTACGCGGCGCGACATTGCGTTCCATGCCATAAGCCAGAAAAGAGGCAATGGTCGCCCCCGCCCCCGGCAGTACGCCGATAAAGAAGCCGAGCACGGACGAACGGCCGATGACAGGCGCCATTGTCTTGGCTTCGTCCCGGGTGACCTTGAGCGAGCCCATGTTCCCCGACGCCGCATCAACCGCCGCCTGCGAGATCTTTTCGCGTTTCAGGACCGTCATGATGGCTTCGGACAGAGCAAAGGCAGCCATCGCCAACAGCAGGAAACTGATGCCGTCCAGCAAATCGATCGACCCGAAAGTAAAGCGTGTGATGTCGGAAGAGGTGTCCTGACCGATCGTGGCCAGCCCGAGGCCGAGGAAGACCATCAGCATGGCCTTGAGGAACTGGCCGCGCCCGGCAAAGGCCGAGACCGCCGTCAGACCCAGAACCATCAGCGCGAAGTAGTCCACCGATTGAAAGGAGAGAGCCACGGTCGCGAGCGCCGGCGCCGCGACGAGCAGAAACAGCGCCGCGATGGTCCCGCCACTGAAAGAAGCATAAGCGGCAATCGCCAGCGCCTTGCCACCATGCCCGGCGCGCGCCATCGGATAGCCGTCGAAGGAGGTCGCCACGGTCCCCGCCACACCGGGCGCGTTGATCAGAATCGAAGAGGTGGATCCGCCAAAGATCGCACCGTAGTAAACGCCGGCCATGAGGATCATGCCAGAGGCCGGATCGAAGCCGTAGGTGATGGGGATCATCAACGCGATGGCGGAGATCGGCCCGAGGCCGGGCAGCATGCCGATAAATGTTCCGGCAAAACAACCGACCATGACCATCAAGATGTTGGTCGGCGTCAGCGCCGTGGTCAGCCCGGTGAGAATGCCTTCGAGCATTACTTGAGCCCCAGCCAGGCGATAAAGGGATCCTCGATGTAGATGCCGAGCAACCCGTCGAGCACGAACTCGAACCCTCCGGCAACGGGAACCGACACGGCCAGGATCGCCCACCAGCGCCGCTCGCCCAGCACCAGGACACCGCAAATCAAGAAGAAGGCTGTTGCAAGAAAGAACCCCGGCCACTTGATGGTCAGGCCGTAGACCACCATCAGCAGCGCCAAGAGAATTGGCCGCCGCCAGTCAAAGGCCGACCAATTGATTTTCTCTTCTTTCTCCTTCGCCGGGAGCACCAGGATGAGGAACGAGAAGAGACCGCCCATCACGCCGACAAACTGAGGAAAGGTCCGGGCGTTTATCAGCTCCTCCTCGTCGCCGGGATAGAGTTCGATCTGCCGCGCGCCCATGTAATAGGCGATCGACAAGACGAGAAAGAACAGCGCACCGATCCGGTCGCGGGTGATGGTCATCCGATCCTCTGAAGAGATTTGCGTGCCCCCTGCCCTTGTGCAGGCAAGGGTAGCAGCAATCCTTGCACCGTCAGCGCACGGTCTCGATGCCCAGTCCGTTGAGGAGGGACTTCATGGCCCCTTCCTGTTCCTCGAGGAAGGAAACAAACTCCGCCCGCGGCTTGTAGATGTTGACCCAGCCGTTGCGCGCCCGGACCTCTTCCCAGGCATCCGTCTCATACATCTTGCCGAGTACCGCAGCGTAGTTGTCCGCCGTGGCTTCATCGAGTCCGGGCGCCCCGAAGAAGCCGCGCCAGTTCACGAACTCCGCGCCTTCACCGCAGGGCGGTACGCCCTCGACAGCCTCGGGGGCGGTCACGCAGAGAATGCGCACCTGACCCGCCTTGGCCTGTTCCAGCGCTTCCCCCAGGCCGGTCGAGAGCAACGCCGTTTCGCCCGACAGCAGGCCGGCCATCGCCTTGCCGCCGGCATCATAGGCGATGTAACGCACCTTGTCGGAATCGCCGCCCGCCGCCTTGAAAGCCTGTGCCGCGACGAGATGGTCCATGCTGCCTTTCACGGAGCCGCCAGCGACCTTCACCTTCTTCGGATCATCCTTGAAGGCGGCCACCGCTTCGTCCCAGGACTGCAAGGGTGAGTCCGCCCTAACGACGAAGGCCCCGTAATCTCCGATGACCTCCGCAATCGGAGTCAGGTCGCGGAAGGACTGCGGAAAGCGACCACGCAGGGAGCGCAGCACGATGGGCGTCGAATTCACCATCAGGGTGCCGGACTGCCGGGATGCTGTCTCGATAATATGGGCGATCGCCTTGCCGCCGCCACCGCCGGACATGTTCTCGAAGGAGGCCTGGCCGATCAGCCCCGCTTTCGTCAACGCTTCGCCGGTACCGCGCGCCGTTCCATCCCATCCGCCGCCGGCCCCGCCGGGAATGAGAAAATGAATGCTCTCCACATCGGCGGCCCGGGCCTGACCGTTCAGGCTTTGCGCTCCCAGCGTCAGAGCCGCGACCCCAACGACCGCCAGACCGCCGAGCAATCGACGGCGGAATACAGTTTGCAGCTTTTGTCCCATTTCGACCTCCCTCACTTATTCTTTTTTTGGCGGTGCCGAGCCCGCCTATCGTCCTGCGCTTGCCCTATACAGGCACCTTAACGTCGAGGTGCAACTTTAGCACGTTGCATCTATACCGCCCGATGCCAAGCGATCGCCGCTTCGGCGGCCCTGGCAGCCTTCACTGCTTCGGCGACCACAACAAACTTCACGACATGATGGAGTCCCGCGCGAAGCTTTGGCGTTTGATGGAGGGGCTTCTCGTCTGCCTGCGCGGCGCCCAACAGAGCTTCCACCGAAAGCATCGACGCTAACGCCCCAATTGCACCACCTAAACGCGGCCGAATCAGACCCGATACTTCCGGCCGAATCGGGAGCCGCCCTCACATCCCGGATCATCGTAAAAAATGCCCGGAAGGATTGATTATTTCCCCAATACTTCGCCTTTGAGCGTCAGGAAAGGGTCCGATAGCGATCAGAATCAACAATTTCTTTAAAAAAGTAAACGAATAGGTAATTTGTTCTATTAAAATAGTAGGCATTTAGGGAGAAGCCTTGAGTAACGACGTCGCTTGGCGGCAGGAAGAACATATCAGTCGATGAGAGCCGCAACTTCTCCGAGTCTGGACATTTCGAGACGGGATTCCGGCAGCCCTGTCATCCTAAGCGAGTTCAACTACTCGGGCCTTCCGCCGCGCTTTGCGGAGATGCGCGATTACCTGGAAGCCAAGGCGGGCCATTCCGGACTTCCAAGACCAAATGACATCGTTCTGGACGAAGTCCCGAACCTGCGGCCCTACGTGAACCTCGTCGATGTCATTCAGCGCATAGAAGATCACCCCCGCTTTCGCTTCCACTATGTCGGCGCCACGCAGATCAGCATGGCCGGAAAGGACCTCACGGGCCAATTTGTCGACGATGCGTTCAGCGGCGACGGCGGCCGCATCGCAATGAACGCAATGCGCCTGGCAGTGGAAAAGCGCGCTCCGATTCTTGGCCGCTTCCCGCTGGGTGTGCGAGGGCGCGATTTCATCACCGGAGAACGCATCCTGTTTCCGCTGTCGAGCGACGGCATTCGTGTCGATCAATTGTTGTCGATCCACAACTTCGAGGCCGGGGGCCTGGAGGAAGCCCTTTTGTGGGCCGAGAACCGCTTCAGGTCGATCGTCGACAGCTCGATTCAAGGCATCTGGGTCCATCGCGACTTCAAACTTCTCTTCGCAAATGACGGCGCGGCAAAGATGCTTGGTTACGAACGCGCCGAGGACCTCTTCGAAATCGACTCCCTCGGCGTCTTCTTTCCGTCCGACCAAAGAAACCGCACCTGGGAGTTCCAAAAAACGCGGCTGGCCGGCGGCCACGCGCCGGAGCGCTATGAGACGCAAATGCTGCGGCGCGACGGGATACCGATTTGGGTCGAAATCATGGCTAGTCTCGTCGAGTGGGACGGGATACCCGCCATCGTCGGCACCTTCTTCGACATCAGCGAACACAAACGGACCGAAGAAAGGCTGCGCGCGCGGGAACAACAGTTCCGGGACCTGGCCGCGGGACCGATCCAGGGCATGCTGATCCACCGTAACTCAAAGCCGCTCTACGTGAACCAAACGTGGTGCGACATTCTGGGATACGCAAACCCGGAAGAATATCTGGCGCAGGGATCGATCCTGCCCAACATTGCCGAGAACCGACGCGCCGACTTGAACGAGCGCGCGCGGCAACGCTTGGCCGGCGCCCGACCGCCGGAAGACTACGAGTACGAAGCCTGTCGAAAAGATGGAAGCTTCGTATGGCTGCGCAATGTCGCGAGGCTGGTCGAATGGGACGGGCAAACCGCAATTCAGTCCGTCATCGTCGATATCACGGAACAGCGCGAGACGGAGGCGCGCCTGAGGCAGTCACAAAAAATGGAAGCCGTGGGCCAGTTGACAGGCGGGATCGCTCACGATTTCAACAATCTGCTTGCCGTCATTTCCGGTAACGCCGAGTTGCTGGCCCTGCAGTCCGGCCAGGACAATCCGCACGTGGAAGCCATTTTGCGCTCCACCAAGCGCGGCGCAGACCTGACGCAGCATCTACTCGCCTTTTCGCGGAAACAAGCGCTCAAGCCCCAGCCACTCGACCTCAATACGGCGCTTAGCGATATCCTGGAGGTCTTGCGCCGCACCTTAGGAGAGACGATCGAAGTCGAGCTCTCAAATGGCGAAGGACTCTGGACCTGTGAGGCGGATCTCGGCCAGTTGGAGAACGCAATTCTGAACCTGGCGCTGAACGCAAGCGATGCGATGCAGGAAGGCGGCAAACTGACCATCGGGACCTCCAATGCGCGTCTCGACGAGAGCTACACGGCAACGCAGGCGGAGGTCGAGCCCGGCGACTATACGCGGCTGTCCATCACAGACACCGGCTGCGGAATTGCACCCGAAGTTCGCGAGCACGTTTTTGAACCCTTTTTCACCACAAAGCCCGTCGGCAAAGGCAGTGGGCTGGGCCTAAGCATGGTTTATGGCTTTGCCAAGCAATCGGGCGGGCATGTCACGATTGAAAGCCGAAGTAACGAAGGGACGGAAGTCAGTCTTTACCTCCCGCGCGCCGCAATCTCGAAAGAGGCAGCGCCACTCCATGACACAGCGGCCACGCCTGTCGCCACGGGAGAACGAATTCTGGTCGTCGAGGACGATCCCGATGTGCGCGAATTGACCGTCGCGCTTCTGGAGAACCTCGGTTATCAGGTCGTTGAGGCGGCTACCGGACGGGTGGCCCTTGAAATTCTGAGCGACGCCGGGCATGTAGACCTGTTGCTGACGGACGTTATCCTGCCCGGTAACATGAATGGCCGGGAACTGTCGCAGCTCATTCTGCAACAGCGGCCCGACATCAAGGTGCTGTTCATGTCCGGCTATGCGGAAGACGTGATCGTGCATCAGGGCCGGCTCGATACGGATGCCAGGTTGCTGCAAAAGCCGTTCAGGAAAGCCGCTCTGGCGCGCGCGCTGCGCCAGGTGCTGGGCAAGCAAGAGAACTAGCCACACAGACTGCATCTCAACGAGCATAAGAGCTATGACGTGACGGCAGGGATGCTATTGGCGTAACCTTTGCGGCTCACCTCTCGCAGGAGTTACGCCGCACCTCATGATCCCTGGTCATCACCCGCATTCCTCCGTCACTCCGCAATGACGGCAGCGATCCCCGTCACCGGCAACCGACCATTGGCCGGCATCGGCTGGATGCTGGTGACCGGCCTGCTGTTCGTCTGCGTGACCGGCATCGTGCGGCACCTGGGCTCGGACATGCCCGCCATCGAAGCGGCCTTCATCCGCTACGCGATCGGCCTGGGGCTGATGATCCCGATGATGAAGGCCGTGATCCGCTATCGCCCGCCGGCTAAGGTTATGAGACTCTACGCCGTACGCGGGGTCGTGCATGGCATCGCCGTGATGCTGTGGTTCTACGCGATGGCGCGCATCCCCATCGCCGAAGTGACGGCCATCGGCTATACGGCGCCGATCTTCGTGACCATCGGCGCCGCGCTGTTTCTGGGCGAGAGGCTGCAGGCACGACGCATCGCGGCCGTGGCGATCGGATTCCTCGGTGCCTTGATCATCCTGCGTCCGGGTTTCCAAGAGGTCTCCTTGGGGCAGCTCGCGCAGATCGCCGCCGCGCCGCTGTTCGCGACCTCGTTCCTGCTGGCGAAGAAGCTGACGGCGCGCGAGAATCCGACGATCATGGTCGGCATGCTGTCGCTGTTCTGCACGCTGACCCTGCTGCCCGGTGCGATCTATCAATGGCGCACACCGACCATGGAAGAGGTCTTCTGGCTGGCTATGACCGCCGTCTTCGCGACCGCCGGCCACTACACGCTGACCCGTGCCTTTGCGGCAGCGCCCCTGACGGTGACACAGCCCGTCAGTTTCCTGCAGCTCGTCTGGGCGGCTCTGCTGGGTATCGTGGTCTTCGGAGAAGCACTGGACCCGATGGTCATTGCAGGCGGCGGAGTCATTGTCGGGGCCGCCACCTATATCTCCCACCGCGAGGCCGTCGCCGCCCGCCGTGCGCAAACCCCGCCCGCCGTCGCGACGAAGATGTAAGGGATTTCGAGACCTTCCCATCTGATTCCCTCTCGGCTTCTCTTGGCGCGGCCCTTCCCCTAACATGTGTTTCCAAAGGGGGACTCACATGGCGCGCTATCCGGGGGAAGAGACGGAGCGGCGCTTTCCTGAAAGCGCTCTGCGCGACAGCGTAGCAAAGCTGTTCGCGGCCTGCGGCATGACGGAGGGGGACGCACTGCTGCTGTCCGACTCCCTTGTACATGCGGACCTGCGTGGCATTCATTCGCATGGCGTTCTGCGCGTGCCGGATTACGTGCAAAAGCTGACCCGCGACGGCGTAAACCCGAAAGGGCGGCCGAAGGTCGTCTCAGATGCGGCCGGGGCCCTGGTCATCGACGCCGACAATGCCATGGGACAGGTCGCCGGACGGCTGGCGATGGAACAGGTCATCACGCGCGCCCGCACCAACAACGTCGCCTTCGCGGCGGTGCGCGGCTCGAACCACTGCGGCGCGCTGGACTGGTACACGCTGATGGCCGCCGAGCAGGACATGATCGGCCTTGCCGGCACCAACGCCCTGCCGACCATGGCGCCCTGGGGCGGAACGGAAAAAATCGTCGGCCTGAACCCGGTATCTGTCGCCGTACCGGCCGGAACCGGCGAGCCGATCCTGCTGGACACCGCCTTGGGCGCCACGGCGCACGGCAAGATCCGCGTCTATGCCCAGAAAGGCGAGACGATCCCCGAAGGCTGGGCCTTCGACGCGGAAGGGCGGCCGACCACGGACGCGGCCGCCGCGCTGGACGGTTTGATTCAGCCCATCGGCGGCCCCAAGGGGATCGGCCTCGCGGTCATGGTCGGTATCCTGTCCTCCGTGCTGTCCGGCGCCGGTTACGGTACGGAGTCCGGCAACATGGTGGACGGCGCGACCTCCGGCGCCGACGGACAGTTCTATATGGCGCTCAACGTCGCCGCCTTTCGCGAAATCGATGCCTTCAAGACACATATCGACAGCATTGCGCAGCAGTATCATGGCAGCCGGCGGGCGGCCGGTGTCGATGCTCTTTATCTGCCGGGCGAAATCGAGGCGGCTATCGCCGCACGCAACCGGCGCAACGGAATTCCTCTCAACGATGAGACACTGGCGCTGATCGCCGCCGCCGGGGGTGAAATGGGGGTCGACGTCTCACCCCTGTTGGACGCGGAGAATAAAGCCTAAGGCAAAAGCAATGTGGAAGTTCAGGCAGGCACCCGAAGAACGCGCGGTCGAGATCACCGATCTGCCGCCGATCAACACGGGCGCGCCCCTGCCCACGCTGCTGGTGACCGAAGGCCGAACAATCCTTGTCTATCTCGTTCAGGAGCCGCCCGAGGGTTGGGACGGCAAGTCCGTGCGTTCGGTCGACCCAGCCAGCGAGGACGAGACGGTCGCGGTCGTGACTTTTGACGGCTGCGCCGCGCAGGTGCTGGGCCCGCCAAACGACGAGGCGCTCGCGGGGCATCGCCTCTACAAGAAAGGCCTGACCTTCTATGGGGCGCACAGAGTCGAGAACTCAGCCTGGATGCAACGGCTGGAACGCATCAACCGTGTGCATCCGCAGTACTCCAGCGGACGGTACGATGACCATGCCCACTACGTCCTGACCTTTCACGACAGCACCTTCGGGTGCGTCGCGAAAGGCCACAGATCCGAGGTCGTCAAAGGGTCGATCAAACGGGTTCTCGCGGAGTTGACGAGAGAGATCGCGTAGGCGGCCCCTCCCTACTCCGCGATGATACGGACCTGCTGCATGAGGTCTTCGGCCGTGACGACACCGCTGGGCCGCACGTCGAGGCCGGCGGCGGCGAGGCCGTTTGCGACCCAGGTGTTGCAAGTGTTGAAGAGGTGGAACTTCCCCGTGGCGGGATAGAAGCGGCTGTAGCGGTCGAGCCCAGGCGTGACAGATTCCACCCGTGGCGGATCGGCATCTGAGCCGGAGCGGTCGAAACCCGAGTCGAGATAGGCGACGAGGCCGCGCACCTGCTGTGGCGACAAGAGCAGAACCAGGGTCTCGTTTTTCGGATATATGGTCTGCGGCAAACCCGGCAGACCGGAGAAATGCAGCACGGCCGGCGACGGCGAAATGGCGGCGGCGAGCGCCATGCCCACCGTGGTGTCCCGGGCCGGATAGTACTTCGCGTCGCCCCAGCCGAACGAGAAGTAGGTTGCGCGCGGGAAGTCCGCAGTCTCAGGAATGCTGTCCGGCGGCAAGGCCGCGCGAGGCAAAACAATTCCCGTATGCCATCCGTTGCTGGTGACGAAGACCGTGATATGGCCCGGATTCTGCGCAAGACCGCCGATCATATCCGAAGCGCCGGCGGAGACAGCGCCTCCCCCCAGCCACAAAACCAACAGGACGAACCGTGCCGTATTCCAGACTGTCTTCAATCGCTTCAAGAGGAGTCCTTTACACGCGTTTGCGCCGATTTTCGCCGTAACGGCATAAAGCCGCCAGTGAAGAAACAACTTGCACCGGGAAGATGGCAAGATCGCGGCCAGCCGGGGGCGATGTGTGTCGCGGGCCAGCGGTTGCGAAGAAAATCACGCAAGCTTGATCAAGTCACAGAGGATTTTGTGGGCCCGCGAGACGGCGTGATCATGGCGCCAGACGAGGTAGGTGACTGTATCGCCGTAGGGTTTTGAAAGCGGGCTTAACTTGAGCGCAGCGGTCCCGCTATAGCCCTTGACGGCACGCCGGGGCACAAGCGCGAAACCCATCTCCGCTTCGACGCAACCCAGAATTCCTTCCAAGGTGCCCATCTCGATGATTTCCGTATCGGCCTTGCCTTGGCTGCGTAGCCAGGCTTCCGCCGTGGCGCGGTAGCTGCAGCCCGCGCGAAATGCCAGTAGAGACTCCGGCGTGCCGTCATGGCTATTGCCTGCCGCAGCTGCCTTGGCCGCGCGGACTAGGACCAAACGTTCCCGAAAAGCCTCCAAGCCGCGAAAGCGATCCTTATCGATAGGTCCCGCGACAAAGGCGGCATCGATGTCACGCTGCCACAGCAGGGATAACAGCTCTGCAGTCGGTCCCGTCCGAAGGGAGATCGGCGCCGAAGGGCAGGATTGCCGGAGCGCCTTCAAGATCGGCGGCAGGCGCGCCGCGGTGGTGGTTTCCATCGCCCCGAGACGCAGCGGCGCGGAGGCTCCGGCCGCGTCCAGCAGATCCCGTTCCGCCGCCTCGAAACGCGCTAGCAAGTCTTCGGCATGGGTGCGCAGGCGCTGTCCAAAGACGGTGAGCTTGGCGCCCCCCTTGCCACGCTCGAAAACCGCCTGACCGAGGTGCTGTTCCAGACGCCGGATGCGCGCCGTGATGTTCGACTGCACACAGCTCATCGCCTGGGCCGCAGCCGAAAAGCTGCCCGCCGCGGCGACAGCCAGAAAGGTTCTGAGGAGCACAATGTCCATATATCAATTATAGTGATATAAAAAATCGAAAACCATTAATTTACGTAGCATCCGTTTCCCGGCATGCTGCGGACATGGAACAGGCCCTTAAAACCCGCTTTACCGAACGTTTCGGGATCTCGCATCCCGTCATGCTCGCCCCCATGGATCTTGTCGCTGGGGGTCGACTGGCCGCCGCAGTCACCGCCGCCGGCGGACTCGGCCTCATCGGCGGCGGCTACGGCAACGCGGACTGGCTGGAGAACGCTTTTGCCGAAGCCGGGAACCAGCGCGTCGGTGTCGGCTTTATCACATGGAGCCTGTTGCGCCAGCCGGAGCTGATCGACCTGGTCCTGGCGCGCAATCCGGCGGCCCTGATGGTGTCCTTCGGAGATGCCGAAAAGGTCGTGGAAGCGGCACAGGGCGCCGGAGTTCCGACGATCTGGCAAGTGCAGCGCCTGGAACAGGCCAAACAGGCAATTGATGCCGGAGTCGACGTCATCGTCGCGCAAGGACAGGAGGCCGGCGGCCATGGCATGGATCGGGGACTGGCGGCGCTGCTGCCCGCCGTGCGCGACTTGGCGGGGAACGATCAAATCGTGTTGGCGGCCGGCGGTCTCGCGGACGGGCGCGGCCTCGCCGCATCGCTGATGCTGGGCGCGGACGGCGTGATGCTGGGCACCCGTTTCTGGGCCAGCCAAGAGGCGGCAGGTTCCGATGCGGCGAAAGCGGGTCTGGTGAAGAGAACAGGGGACGAAACGGTTCGATCCAAGGTCTTCGATGTGGCCCGGGGCGCCGACTGGCCCTGGCACTACACCGGGAGGATCGTCAACAACGCCTTCTGTCGAGAGTGGCACCAAGACATCGAAGGTCTGAAGCGGGATGCCGAGGCACAGAAGGCCCGCTACTTCGCCAGTGACGTGGACGACCTCGACACGCGAGTCCTGATCGCCGGTGAAGCGCTCGATTTCGTTCACAGCATCGAAACGGCAGCACAGATTGTTGAGAAAGTCGTCGGCGAGGCAACGGAACTGATGCGCAAGGCGCCGTCGTTCCTGGTCTAAACGCCGTTCTCAGTCGATCTGGCGGGTCGGATCGCCTGCGAGGTGCCGCCGCAGCATGTTCAGAACCGTTTCAACCTCTTCCCCCTCCAGACGGCCATGGTTGGCCAGGAAGACTGCCATGTCCCGGCCGCTGTAGCGTCCGAAGAGCCGTCCGCTGCGCAGGATGAGCTTGTTTCGCGCGAGGCCCCGAGCGCTGCGATGGCAGGCGCGGCATTTCTCGGCAAAGACTCCCCCGGTCTCGAGGATCGCGGCGAACTGAGTCACCAGAACATCGATCTCCTGCTTCTGAAGGCGACCGTGGCCACCGCGCAGAAAGGACGCCAATTCCTTCCCGGACTTGCGACCGACGATCCCGCCTTCCCCCTGCACCAGGCTCTCGCGAGCGAAGTCCCCGGCGTGCGGCAGATGGCAGCCGGCGCAACGCGTCTCATAGATGGCGTGCGGGTCCAGCGCCTCCGCCGCCGTGAGCGGCAATGCCAGGAGGGAGATTAGGACAAGAAAGCGCCGCGCAAATGCCATGGACGGAACCTAACATCTCCTCGGGAGGTTTCCTTATCAGAAGTCAATTGGGGTCTTTGCGTTGAAGAACCCTAGCGTTAACCCTTTAGATAGGGTGCAATCTCAGCCGAATTTGCTAGACTTTCGGTTCAGGCGGTGCTGGCACCAGGTATTCTTGTAGGTGCGCCGCGGCTTAGGTGGGGGTTGGAGAGGCCGCCAGGATGGACGGCCCGGAGGGATGAGGCTATGCGCTTTGCCGTGGCAATGGCGGGGCTTTTGCTTGTTTTGGGCACGACCCCTGCCCAGGCAACAGATTTCTTTACCAAGATGCGAGACGACTGGCAGCGGGTTCTCGAAAAAATCGAAGAGCTGACCTCCGGAGAGACCGCCACACGGCCACAAACCGCGCCCGAGCAGATCGAGGCTGCACGCCGGGAGACCTCCCTGCCTTTCAGCCCGGCCACCGTCACGCCTGACGAAGTAGGCAGTTTTCGCGCCGTTTTGGGCGAAGACCCCGAGAAAGTGGAGGAAATTCAAGCCTTCCTCAGCGAAGTCGGCTATAGCCCGGGACCAAAGGACGGCGTGATCGGGCCGCTGACGGTTGCGGCAATCAAGGAGTACTGGGCCGCGGGCCAGCTCGCAAAACGTGACACGCCGGAACTGATCGAGGGCAATTTCGAGAGCTTCGCCTTGAAAGAAGAGGCGCCGGCCCGCCCCGAGACCGATGCGCGCAGCCGACTGCAACAACTTGAAGACCGGCTTGCCGCAGCAGAGCCTAATGGGGACGGCGGAAACGGGAATGGCGGCAACGGGAATGGCGGAAACGGCGGCGGCAGTGGAAATGGCGCCAGTGGCGGCGGTTCCGGCGGCGGAAACGGTGGCGCTTCCAGCGGTGGAAACGGCGGTGGAAATGGTGGCGGAAACGGTGGCGGAAACGGCGGCGGAAACGGCGGCGGAAATGGTGGCGGAAACGGCGGCGGAAACGGAGGCGGAAATGGTGGCGGGTCCGGCGGCGGCGGCGGCTCCTGATCCAAGACACGTCCTCAGTTGTCCGGTCGGTTTGTCCACTGGGTGAGACTCCCTTAGGCTAAGAACCCGACCGCCCGGCCCGGAGTGACGCCCGCCATGACACGCATCGCTATCCAGTTCACACGCTTTTCTGCCTTCTACAGCCCATTGCTCGGCGCCGCGGCGGGAGGATTTCTCAAGGACGAGGGCCTGGTGCCGGAGTTGACCGTTTCTCCGCCGGGAGCGACCGCCATCGACGCGCTGTTGGACGGCAGCGCCCATGTCGTGCAATCGGCGCCGTCGCAGGGCCTCAGCACGCTGGAGCGCGGCGAGGAACCGAAGGCCTTTCACTTCGCGCAGATCAATCAGATGGACGGGTTTTTCCTGACGGCCCGGCAGCCCGATCCGGATTTTTCCTGGGGTAAGCTGGCGGGGAAGAAGGTCCTGGTCGATTTCGCGGGCCAACCTCTGGCGATGTTCAAGTTTGCCTGTCTGAAGCGCGGCCTCGATTTCACCGCGATCGATGCGGTCGACGCCGGCAATACCACCGAAATGGATGCCGCCTTCCGAGCCGGGGAAGGCGACTACATCCATCAGCAAGGCCCCGCCCCGCAGCAGTTAGAACATGACGGGGTGGGTCAGGTCGTCGCAGCTGTGGGCGAAGCCATCGGGCCTTGCGCCTTTTCCAGCCTTGCGGCAATCGGCGAATGGCTGGAGAGCGACATGGCCAGCGCCTTCATGCGGGCCTATCGCAAGACGCGCGTCTGGCTGAACGAAGCTCCGGCGCGCGAAGTTGCCGCCGTCGAAGCGGCTCATTTTCCGCAAATCGATCAAGACGTTCTGACGCAAACCATCGCCACTTATCAGAAGCTGGGTTGCTGGGCGCCGGAAGTCGAGATCACGCGCGAAGCCTTCGAGGTGACGCTCGACGTTTTCCGCAATATCGGACGCAGCGTTCCCGGCGATGTCTATAGCAAGGTCATTGCACCGCCGCCGGCCTGACAAAAACCGTGCCGTTCTTCCACTCTCGTTCCTTTTTCCTTGCGCTGGCGAGGTCTGTCGCCGAGTCTGTGAACTAGACCTTTCGGCATAGGAAATTCACAGGGGCGCAGGGCGGATGGAAGTCGTTGACGGCACGCTGCAGATCGACTGGTTCATGAGTCTGACATTCGGCATCTTGGTGCTGTTCATCGGGCGCGGCGTGAACCGCAAGTTCAAGCCGTTGCAGGATTTCAATATTCCCGAACCGGTGACCGGCGGCCTGTTGGTCTCACTGCTATTTGCGGCGGTCTACTTCTCCTCTGGCATCGCCACGGAATTCGACTTGAACCGTCGCGATGTCATGCTGGTCTACTTCTTCACGACTATCGGCATCAACGCGAAGCTGTCGGACCTGCTGCTGGGCGGCAAACCGCTCGGCATCCTGCTTGCTGCGACGGTCGGCTATATGGTCATTCAGGATTTGACCGGCGTGACGGTGGCCGGCCTGTTCGGCCTGCCCAGCGAGGTCGGCCTGCTGGGCGGCACGGTGTCCCTGATCGGTGGCCACGGAACGGCCATCGCCTGGGCCCCAACATTTGCGGAAGAGTACGGCATTACAAACGCGATGGAGATCGGCGTGGCTTGCGCCACCTTCGGTCTAATTCTTGCAAGCCTGATGGGCGGCCCCATCGCCAAGTACTTGATCCACAGGCACAAGCTGATCACGCCGAGCGAGATGACACCGCAAGAGGCCGCAGCTCAAGCAGCCGACTCGGAACACTTGGACGGAGGCCACGACGTCGGCATCTCCGTGCAGCAGGAAGACGAGGTAAAGATCGACTACTACGGTTTCCTCAACACCCTTCTGGCGATTCACGGCGCGATCATCCTCGGCGTCCTGCTCAATGAAGGCGTCGCGGAACTGGGGCTGAAACTGCCGCTGTTCGTCACCTGCCTGTTCGGTGGGATCGTGCTGACCAACACCATCCCCCTTGTGCTGCCGAAAGCGCCCTGGCCCGCACGGACGCCCTCCATGGCGCTGATCGCCGAAGTGTCGCTCGGCATCTTTCTCGCCATGTCGTTGATGAGCATGCAGCTCTGGGTGATTCTGGATCTTGCCGGCCCGATCCTGAGCATTCTGCTGGCCCAGTTCGTGATCGCCGCCAGCCTGGCCATCTTTGTCATCTTCCGGCTGATGGGCAGCAACTACGATGCCGCGGTCATCTGTTCAGGATTCGGGGGCATCACCCTGGGCTCAACGGCAACGGCCATGGCAAACATGACGGCGGTGACCCACCGTTACGGCAACTCTCACCTGGCCTTCATCATCGTGCCGCTGGTCTGTGCCTTCTTCGTCGATATCGTCAACGCCTTCCTGATCCGCTGGTTCCTCAATAATTTCTAGAGGCGCGGAAGACGACCTAGGTACGGAGACCAAGCGAGACACCAACGGCTTCCGGGTCGTCGGTACGAGACCTTTTGAAGCCACGACTTTCCGCCAAGCCCAGCATGGCGCGATTCTGCGCCAAGACCTGGCCAACCAACCGGTCGGTGCCGCGGCTGCGGCAATAGGCGATCATCTTGTCCAGCAGGGCGGCGCCGAACCCCTGCCCCTTCAGGTCGGAGCGGACGACGATGGCGAACTCGGCCTGTTCGTTGTCCGGGTCGGTGAAGATGCGCACGACACCAAGCGTTTCCTTCACGCCGTCGCCGTTCGGGGCCGTGGCGATGAAGGCCATTTCCCGTTCGAAGTCGATCTGCGTGAACCGGGCCATCTGCGAATGCGGCAAGGTCCCGACCGCGGAGAAGAACCGGAACCGGGTATCCTCGGGAGTCAGGCGCGAGAGGAACTCGTAGTGCTGCGGCTCGTCCTCCGGGCGGATCGGCCGCATCAGGATCTCACGGCCGCCAAGGGTAACAGTTTCCTCCAGTTCCTTGGGATAGGGCCGGATGGACAGCCGTTCCGGACCGCGCTGCTCCGCCTGCCGGACGCGCATGCGGGCATCCAGGACGAGGACGCCCTTTGAGTCCGCGATCAGCGGGTTGATGTCGAGCTCGACGACTTCCGCCAGGTCGGTGATGAGATGCGCGACCTTGATCAAGCTGCCGGCAATGGCATCCAGGTCCGCGGCGGGTTGGTCACGGTAGCCTTTGAGAAGATTGGAGATACGCGTGCGGTCGATCAGCCTGGTGGCGAGCGCCATGTTGAGCGGCGGCAGCGCAACTGCGCGATCCGCTATAATCTCGACCGCCGTCCCACCTTCTCCGAAGAGAATGACCGGGCCGAAGATGGGGTCGTCCCGCGCCCCGACGATCAACTCGTAACACCCGGGACGGCGCGCCATCTGCTGCACGCAGAAGCCTGTCAGTTCGGCGTCGGGCCGCAGTTCGGCCACCCGCTGCCGCATGCCTTCCGCCGCCGCAATGACGGCATCGCCGTCTTCAAGGTCGAGCGCCACGCCGCCAACATCCGATTTGTGACTGATCTGCGGCGAAAGCACCTTCAAGGCCACAGGAAAGCCCAAATCGCAGGCCAGCAGGCGCGCATGCTCCGGATCCCGGGCGATGCGCGTTTCCACCACGGGCAGACCGTAGGCCGAAAAAACGGCCTTCGCCTCCGGTTCCGTGAGCACCTCACGCCCGGCGGCAATGGCCTCGTCGATGATGACCCGCGCCGCCGTCGCGTTCACCGAAAAATCCTCCGGCACCGAAGCCGGCGTTTCCATCAGGATTTCCTGGTTCTGTCGATAGGTGGCGATCTGCAGGTGGGCGGCCACCGCTTCCTCCGGCGTGTCGAAGGCCGCCACCCCGGCGTCCGCACAGATCCGTCGAGCTTCCGCGACAGAGGCCCCGCCCATCCAGCAGGTGAGCACCGTCCGCGGAGCATTGCGGATGACGGGAACGACCGCGCGCGCAATCTCCGCACTGTCAACGATCGCCGTCGGCGCATAGATCAGCAAAATCGTCTGCGGCGTCTTGTCCGCGAGCACCGCCCCCAGGGCCGCCAGATAGCGGTCGACCGGTGCATCGCCGATGATGTCGATGGGGTTGCGGCGCGGCCAGGTGCCGGGAAGCACGGCATCCAGGGCCGTGATCGTGTCATCGTCCAGAGCACAAAGGGTACCGCCACGCGACGCCAAGGCATCGGTCGCCATGACCCCCGCGCCGCCGCCGTTGGTGATGATGGTCAGGGGATCGCCGGGTTTGGGACGGCCGCGCCCCAAGGTCTCGGCCGCGTTGAAGAGATCCTGGATCGTCGTCACCCGCAGCATGCCGGCGCGGCGGATGGCGGCATCATAGACCTCATCCGCGCCGGCCAGCGCCCCGGTGTGCGAAGCGGCGGCGGCGGCGCCATCGGCCTCCCGACCTGCCTTGACGAGAATCACCGGCTTGTTGCGGGCCGCCGCCCGCGCCGCCGACATGAACTTCCTCGCCGCCGTGACGTGTTCCAGATAGAGCAGAATGGAGCGCGTGTTCGCATCGCTGCCGAGGTAGTCCAGCAGGTCCCCGGCATCGACATCCGCCGCGTCGCCGACCGAGAGGAAGTGAGAGAACCCGATCCCGCGGGAGACGGACCAGTCGAGCACCGCCGAGGCCACGGCACCGGACTGTGCAACGAATGCGATGTCTCCCTTGCGCATGGTGCCGGGGGCGAAACTCGCATTGACACCGGAGGGGGAGCTCAACACGCCCAGGCAGTTCGGCCCGATGATGCGCAGCATATGCGGCCGGGCCGCCTTCAGCATGCGCAAGGTCAGATTCTCGCCGTTGCCGTCGTGCCCGTCCCGCAAACCGGCGCTGAGCACCACGGCCGCCTTGGCGCCTCTTTCCCCCAGCGATTCGATGAGGTCCGGCACGCTTGCCGCCGGTGTGCAAATGACCGCCAGGTCGGGCGCGACCGGCAGATCGGCGACACCGGGATAGGCCAGAACGCCCGCGATGGCGCGGTACTTCGGGTTAACCGGCATTATGGCGCCTTCGAACCCGCCGGACAGCAAATTGCGCATGACCGTGCCCCCCACCGAAAGCGGCTTGGTCGAAGCGCCGATGACGGCAATCGACCTGGGTTGGAAGAGCTTATCGAGGTTACGAACCGACATGCGAACTGTCTCTAGAAACGCCGAACTGTACATTAGATGCGCCGGAATCTGCTGGGCGCAAGGGATGTGGGCGCAAGAGAGACGAATTGTCTCAGACGCGCGGACGGAGAGCTATCGCCCGCTTGTTACAAGACGTGGTCAGCTGTATTCCGGAAATAAGACAACCCGCGACGGGTACGGTTCGCCGTGCGCCGGAAACCGTCAGACTCCCTGTACCGCGGCACGGTCGGACGCCGTTTCCGACCCTGCGCCGGCCCTCGGATTCGCCGCTTCAGCCTCGCCAGCCTGCGGGGTGGTCCAAAAAGCGACCTTGGTCAGCAGGTCCGTTCTGTCGAGCGGTTTACTGAGATAATCGTTCATGCCGGCCTGGAGAACGCGCTCGCGGTCGCCTCTCAAGGCACGGGCCGTTACGCCAATGATCGGAATCTCGGAAATCCTGCCGGCACTTTCGCGAATCCGCCGCGTGGCTTCCACGCCATCGAGCTCCGGCATCTGGACGTCCATCAGCACCAGATCGTAGGGGAGGTTCCGCAGGGCATCGATGGCTTCCAGGCCATTCGTCGCGGTATCCGTCACATACCCCTGGCCCTTCAGGATCGCGACCACCAGCTTCTGATTGATATGGTTGTCCTCGACAACAAGGATGCGAATCTTTTGACGATCTTCTGTTGCCACATACGAGGTTTCCGTCGACGGCTCTTCCGCCGCACCGTCGGAATTCGAAAGACCCCTAAAACACTTTACCAATGCACCGGGACGCACCGGTTTCGGCAAGGCGCTATCAAACCCGAGCTCTTGAGCCTTCCGGTCGCTGTTGATCATCCCGGACGAGGACGACAGAACGAGTCTGAGTTCTCCCGCCCAGTCGGCCTGCCGAATCATCGCGCCAAGATCCAATCCGTCGGTGCCCGGCATAAGATGGTCGATGATCGCTATGTCGAACGGCGTGCCGTTCTCCGCCGACATCTGCAGCTTGGCCATGGCGGTTTCGGCACTGACCGCCAGAGTCACATCGGCGCCCAACGCGTCGAGCTGTTTCTCGAAAACCAATCTGTTGATCCGGTTGTCGTCGACCACAAGGATCTTGAAGTTTCGAATGTCTTCCTGAACCTCATGCGCCCAGGACAAAGACCCGTCGCAGCGCTCAAGGCTGACGGTGAACCAAAAGAGGCTACCACCGTCCTCGCGTGTCTCGCTGCCGATCTCTCCATCCATCAAGGTGACGAGACGTTTGCAGATCGCGAGGCCGAGACCCGTACCGCCGTAGCGGCGCACCGATGAGCCGTCGGCTTGAGCGAAGGCATCGAAAATACCGTCCCGCGCTTCCTCAGAAATACCTATGCCGGTGTCCGCGATCTCAAAGCGCAAGACCGTTTCCCCGGCGCTTTGCCTTTCCAAGCGAACCGAGACCTCGATCGAAATGCCCCCGTCTTCCGTGAACTTCACCGCGTTGCTGATGAGATTCAAAAGAATCTGCCGAATGCGGCCATCATCGCCCCGCAGATGCCGCGGCACCGAGGTGGAGACAAAGGTGGGAATCTCGAGCCCTTTCGCATGGGCTTGCGGCGCCAGCAACTCCACGGCGCTGTCCAACATTTGAACAACATCGAAATCAGCGGACTCAAGCTCCAGCTTGCTGGCTTCGATTTTTGAGAAGTCGAGAATGTCGTTGAGGATCGTCAGCAGAGACTCGCCCGACTTGAGAATCGTTTCCAGATTCTCGCGCTGATTGTCGTCAAGTTTACTCTCGAGCATCAGTCCGGCCATGCCCAGCACCCCGTTCAAGGGCGTGCGGATCTCATGGCTCATGTTGGCGAGGAATTCCGATTTCACCTGACTGGCCTGCCGCGCCTCTTCTGCAGAGGCTTCGGCCTGCAGCCGTGCAGCCTCCGAAGTTGCCTCGACCTCGGTGCGACGCTCGATTTCCGCGCGAAGCTGCCGGTTGGCGTCTTCGGTCCGCTGAGTCTGACTGCGAAGCTCGTACCAGCGGCGCACGGAAAACCAAACCATCCCAAAGGCAACAATGGATAGCGCAAAGGGAATCTCATCAACTTCCCAGGCTTCGTGTGCCTCCGCCCACTCGAACCACATTTCGGCGATATCAAGATAATGTGCCAGCGCCAGAACAGCGACGGTAAGCACTATCGTGACCAGCAAGTCCCAACGCGCGGAGGAGTTACCGCCCCTGATGGCGGATTGGGTTTTCGGTGTCATTATCACCGCTTTGCTCTCGATCGTTAAGTTTGTTTTGTTCAGAGCAGCGTTACATCCGTTGCCTTAATTAACGGTGAAATTGATGCCTTGCTAACGGCTATAAGCTGCGGAAATGCTCATATTTGGGCCCTAGCGGGCGTTTTGGATCACGAAACCGCCGGGCTTGCGGAAGACCCGGAGCGCTTGACCAACCACCTGCAAAGAGGTTTAGACCCCTAGTTGCGACTCGCCGCTTTCACCTAGAAGGGCATGTAGGCGAAAAGGTTGCCGGAGGGAATTTCTTGAGCGAAGAATGGCTGGAAGGCGTTGCGGTGCTGGACCACTTTGCTCAGGTGGCCGACCCCGAGCGCTATACGCCACTGCCGGACGACTGGCATATCGGTTTCTCCGACGTGGTGGACTCGACAACCGCGATCAAATCCGGCCGTTACAAGGCCGTTAACTTGGCCGGTGCCGGAACCATCAGTGCCGTTTCCAACGCCCTGGGCGGCGCCTTGCCGCTGTTCGCCTTTGGCGGCGACGGGGCCCGTTTTGCCGTGCCGCCCGACCAAGCCGAAGGTGCGGCTGAAGCCCTGGCGCGGGCATCCGCATGGTCCAAACGAGATCTCGATCTGCAGTTGCGAGTCGGCATGACGACCATGGCCGAAGTGCGCATGGCAGGCAAAGATGTGCGCGCGGCTTTCTGGCGAGCCTCAAACGACGTGCGTTACGCGATGTTCACCGGCGGCGGCCTGGAATGGGCCGAAGCGGAGATGAAACGCGGGCGCTTCCGGCTGACTCCGGCAGATCCCAACGACGAACCGGACCTGACCGGCCTCTCCTGCCAATGGGGTCCGATCCAGCCGAAACAAGGCAAGATCGTCTCCTTGATCGTTCGGCGCGGCCCGGAGGCGACGGATGCCAATTTCGGAGAGACGACGTCGGAAGTCATCGCGCTTCTGGAGGACGCAGCGTCCCTCAATCCGGTTCCGGCGGCGGGGCCGGACGTGCGCTGGCCGTCCGCTTCCATCGGGCTGCAGTCAAAGGTCGCGCAAGACGGGCGCGGTGCCTGGGCGAGACGCTTGCGGGTGTTCCTGCTGTCCGCGTTCATGTGGAGCGTCTTCAAGTTTTCGATCCGCATCGGCACCTTCCGCCCCGATCAGTATAGGGAGGAAGTCGCCGCGAACACCGATTTTCGGAAGTTCGACGACGCCCTGATGATGACGGTCGACTGTGCGCCGGAAACCGTGACAAGGCTGCGCCAGTTGCTGGACTCGGCAGTGGCCAAAGGAACAGTGCGCTACGGCCTGCACATGCAGGACGAGGCGCTGATGACCTGCGTCGTCCCCTCCGTGCTGAATGCCGATCACATGCATTTCGTCGATGGCGCGGGGGGCGGCTACGCGTCGGCGGCGCAGCAGCTACGCGACTGAGCACCACCCCACCGGGCCGCGCGCACAGGATTCCCCGTGTTCTCTTGTCATCAAGAGTGCTACCTCTATCTTTGAAGGCCGTTACCGCCGACCCACGCCGGATTTGAATTTCATGACCACCGAACTGCTCACCTTTCGCCGACTCATCGCGCCCATCGACGGGGACGACTTTCTGCGGAACACTTACCGGCGCCAACCGCTCTATATCCCGGGCGAGGAAGACAAACTGGCGAGCCTGTTCTCTTGGGAAGACCTCAACGACATCATGGCGATGAGCACGATCTGGAGCCCCTCGACTCTGGAGATGGCCAAAGGCGGCAATCGCGTCGAGCCAAGCGCATATTGCTACGAGGGCATTACGCGAGACAACGAGCGTGGCCTGTTGCCCGATTTCAACCGGGTGCACCAACATCTGGTGCAAGGCGCGACGCTGGCGCTGAACCAGATCGCACGCTTGACCCCCGGACTGCGTGCGATCTCCGAATCTCTGGAAGCGGTGACAGGTGCACCGGCCAGTGCCGTTGCCTTCTGCTCCTTCAACCAGTCCGCCGGCTATGTCTCGCACTTCGACACGACGAACGTCTTCGCCTGCCACATCGCGGGGCGCAAGCTATGGCGCGTTTATAGCGGGCGGCACCCGAACGCCTGCGAACACGCCCATGGCTATCAAACATCACTGCCTCCTGAGCAGTTGGAAGTGGCACGAGGCGATGTTGTGATGGAAGTTGAGATGACACCCGGCGACGTCCTGTACATCCCGCATGGCCAGTATCACGACGCTGTAGCCACAAGCGAGGCCTCCCTGCATATCACCTACGGCACGCGCCATATGGCTGTGCAAGATTTCCTGCACCAACTCTTGCCGGACCTTCCCGGCGATCCGTTCTTCCGCGCGCACCTGCCGGCCTATGACGATGCCGCCGCGCACAAGACCCTCGGAAATGCAATCGCCGCGCGCCTTCAGCAGGTGATGAACAGCAGCAACGTTCAGGACGGCCTGCGACACTTCCTACAGGGCAAGACCTACGAACGGGTCAGCAGCTCCCGCCTGCCACAGCGCGGGCAACCTCCGACCTATCGGGTTCGCTGGGCCGGTCGCCGCCTGGAGCGGGACGCCCATGGATTGCATCTTGTTGCTGGCGAAGCCAAGCCCCTGACACTTGAGCCGAAAGAGGAAGACGCAGCAGCCTGGATCTATGATCGCGACTTGTTCAGGCAAGACGAAATCGACGCCAGCTTTCCGAATTTGGAAGCCGGCCAGCAAAATGCATTGCTCAGCAAGCTGGAAGCGGCGGGCCTGCTCGAACGGCTCTAGAGCGGTCCATTGCCGCAGCCAAAAGAGTTACTCAGGGAAAGTCGACTTGGTTGGCCAATTCGCCAGACGTGAAGAAACGGCGGAGGTTGTCGAAAAGCGCCGTCATTTTTTGACGCATTGCGTCCTGCGTGCCGGCGGAAATGTGCGGTGTGAGCACGACGTTCGGCAGCGCCAGCAACGGGTGATCTTTTGCCGGCGGCTCGTCTTCGAAAACGTCCAGTCCGGCGGCCAGCAAGTGACCGGACGCCAGCGCTTTGGCCAAAGCACGGTCGTCGACGATGCTGCCACGTGCGGTGTTCACAACGATGGCACCGTGTTTTAGACGCGCAATCGCCGAGGCATCGAGGAGGCCCCGGGTGAGATCCGTCAGGGGGACATGAATCGTCAGAACGTCCGCCGCGGCCAGCACCTCCTCGAAACTGCCGCGCCGCAGTCCGAGCGCCGCCGCACACTTCTCAGGCAACCCAATTGCCGGATCGTGATAGACGCCGACACAGCCGAACGCTGCCAATCGTTCGGCGACGGCCTGGGCAATGCGCCCCATGCCGATATAACCAACGGTCTTGCCGTAGAGCTCGCGCGAGTCGGCCCGAAGTGCGTTAATATGCCAACGGCCCTGACGCAATTCCGAGTCGGCGAAGGCGATTCGCCTGGCAGCGGCGAGCATGAGCAGCACCGTGTGCTCCGCTACGCCGATCGTCGTTCCTTCCGGAGTCAGAGCAAGCGGCAAGCCCCGTAGTCGGATTTCCGTCCAGTCCGTCGTGTCCTGCCAGCCGACCCCCTGATGGTGAACGACCTGGAGTCGGGTTCCAGCATCGAGGTGGTGCTTGCGCAAAGGCGTCGCCGCACAGATAACGGCATCGCAGTCCGCGATCTTGCGGCAGCGTTCCTCATCGTCGTCCTTGTCGAGAAACACGAGGTTGAAATCGTCGCCCGCCGCCGCCTGTATCAATGCATAGACATCCGCCGTGGCGTGGCTGTTGTAAAAAACCTTTGCGAGGGGCTTGGACATCTGAGGCTCTTCAGTCGAGGTAGTCGACCGCTCCGGATTCCAGGATCTCGTCGAGCCAGGCCGGATGCGTGGCGCCTTCCTCTACCAGTTTTTCCATCGCGGCCTCTTTAACGGAAACGCCGTCCAGGGCTGCAATCACCGAGCGGATGTTGTCCTGAGGCACCACGACGACGCCGTCCCTGTCCCCGACAACGATGTCCCCGGCATTGATCGCAACACCGCCGATGGCAACCGGCAAGCCCACGGATCCTGGTCCGTCCTTGAAGGGGGAGTTGGGGGTCAGGCCACGGGCAAAGACCGGGATGCCGACGTCCTCGATCCCAGCAACATCACGCACCAATCCGTCCGTGACGGCCGCCACGATACCGGTGTTGCGCGCCATGCCGAGCAGCACATCGCCGGCAACGGCGCAGGAGTCGTCTCCGGCAGCGGCGATAACCAGAACGTCCGACGGCTTGGCGAACCGAAGCGCGGCGTAAGGTGCCAGGTTATCGACGGGCCGCGTTTGCACGGTCAAGGCGGTGCCGACGAACCGGGCGTGCCCGGTGATGGGCTTGATCGTATGCGGTAGGGCGCCGCGGCGGCCCTGCGCGTCGGCGACCCAACCCGTCAAAGCCTTTTCGAAAGCTTCCAGGTCGCTCCGCGGCGGCCGTGGGAAATTCCGGCGGATCGTCAGTTTGCTAGCTTCGCCCATTTGTCATCCTTTGTCCTGTGAAACCGCCAATGAAGCGCCATCGGTATCAAAAAGGTGTGAGAGCTTCAGATCGAGGTACAGGTTGCAGCGTTCCCCCAACTCCACGTCGCTGTCGCCGGCAACCCGCGCGACCAGCGTCTTCTCGACGCCGGGCAAACGTAGCATAACGATGGTCTCCGCACCGAGCGGCTCGATCTGGATGGCCTCGCTGGGAATAGCTGCCACGTGCGCGCCCTCCCGAGGCTCCAGAGCCAGGTGCTCGGCGCGAATTCCGAAGGTGACTTGAGTTCCCGGCGCAAGAGCAGGCGCGCGTTCCGGCGGCAGACCGATCATGCTGTCGCCGATTTTCAGCTCCCGGCCGCCGTCCCCGTCGGTCACGGTGGCCGGCAAGAGGTTCATCGGCGGATTGCCGAGAAAGCCTGCAACAAAGGTATTGGCCGGACGGCGGTAGACCTGCAGCGGCGGACCGACCTGCATGACACGGCCGCCGTTCATGATGCAGATCGTCGTCCCCATGGTCATGGCCTCGACCTGATCGTGGGTCACGTAGATCATGGTCGCGCCCAGCCGCCGATGCAGCGCCGAGATCTCGGCCCGTGTCGAAACACGCAAAGCGGCGTCCAGATTCGACAGGGGCTCGTCGAAGAGAAAAACCTTCGGATCGCGCACGATGGCGCGGCCCAAGGCCACACGCTGTCGCTGCCCGCCGGAGAGCGCGTGAGGCTTTCGCGCGAGCAAGGGTGTCAGTTCAAGCGTGTCGGCGACGGAGGTCACACGGCGTTCAATTTCCTCCCTCGCCACCTTGCGCCGCCGCAGGCCGAAGGCGAGGTTATTCTTGACCGTCATGTGGGGATAGAGCGCGTAGGACTGGAAGACCATGGCGATGTCGCGGTCCTTCGCAGGGACTTCGTTGACGGCCGTGCCGTCGATCGAAAGGGTGCCGAAGGTGATGGATTCCAGACCCGCGATCATACGCAGAGTCGTGGTCTTACCGCAGCCGGAAGGACCGAGCAGGACCATGAACTCGCCATCACCGACCTCAAGGGAAACGTCCTCCGCCGCCGGAGGATGGTCCCGGTCGTAGATCTTGGTCAATCCGTCGAGCTTCACAACCGCCATACCACCCCCGCCCTATTTCACCGCGCCGGCGGTCATGCCCTGAATCAGCTTCTCGGAGAAGAAGGCATAGACCACGATCACCGGAATGATCGCGATCATCAGGCCCGTTGCGATCATGCCGATGTCTTCCTGGGTATCACCGATGAAGCGCTGAATGCCGAGCGGCAGCGTGCGGTTCGCTTCCTCTGTGATCAAGACGACGGCGAATAGAAACTCGTTCCACAACAGGATGAAGTTCAGGATCATCGTCGTCGCAACCGCCGGCAGAGCGATCGGGAATGCGACCCTCCAGAAGATCTCCCAATCCGAATAGCCGTCCATACGGGCCGCATCGAAGAGATCGCCGGGAATTCGCGCAAAGAAGCTCTCCAGAATATAGATGGTCAGCGGCAGTTGGATGGCGACGTAGACCAAAGTGAGTCCGAGCTTCGAGTTGTAGAGCCCGTAGTTCACGAGGATCTGAAAGAGCGAAATGATGGTGATCTGCGGCGGGAAGATAATCGTCGAAAAGAGTACGAAATATATGACGCGATTGAACCGGAAAGAGTAGCGGGCGAGGCAATGCGCCGCCATTGCGCCGACCAAGGTCAGCACGATAACCGCCGCAACAACGACTTGAACCGAATTCAGGAAATATGTCGCGTAATTCGAATTGAACCAGGCGTTGGCATAGTTCTCCCAACGGGCGGGATCGGGAAACGCGAAATGATCCAGATGGATTTCCGGCGTCGTCCGCAGCGAGAGCATTGCCGCCCAGACGAAGGGACCGGCTGCGAAGAGCGTATAGCCGGTCAGCAGGAGCAAAAGGATCGAGCGTTTCAGAACCACCATTGCGACCGTCCCTCAGTATTCCAGCTTCTCACGCAGCTTGAATAGCCGCGTGAGACCGAGAACGGCGGCGAGCACGATCACGAACCAGACCGCCGCGATGGTCGAAGGGTAACCCAGGTCGAAGGTGGTCCACTCGAAGGCGCGCTTGTAGACATATGTTGAGACGGTTTCCGTAGACCACAGCGGATTGCCCTTCGTCGTGATCCAGACGAGATCGAAGATCTTCATTTTGCCGATGAAGGAGAGCACGATCAGGTTCAGCAAAGTGGCGCGGACCAGCGGAAAGATGACAAAGACGAGCTTCTGGCCCCAGCCGCAGTTGTCGAGCTCCGCGGCCTCGATCACTTCCTTTGGCAGGGAATGAAGCGCGGCCAGCAGCACGACCATGTTGAAGCCGACCCACATCCAGCTCGTGACGAAAATCAATGCCGGCAACGCCGTGTCCGGATGGCCGAGCCAGGGCTGCGCCAGAGCATCCAACCCAAGCGCGCGCAGTGCCGTGTTCACCGGCCCCCAGTCGTAGTTGTAGATCCACATCCAGAGAATGCCGACAACGATGTAGGACATGAGCACCGGCGTGAACCAGGCCACGCGAAAGAAGCGCGCGCCCGGAATCTTCGCGTAGAGCGCCAGCGAAAGCAGCAGCGCGATGGTGACCTCTATAAGGGGCGAAGCGCAGGCCCAGATAAAGGTATTGCCGACGGCCTTCCAGAAGATGTCGTCGCGCGCGAGCTCCGCGTAGTTCTCCAGGCCGATGAAGGTCTCCCGCTTCGGCAAGACCTGGTGGAAGCTGTTCCAGATCGTCCGGATCGCCGGGTAAGCCGTCAGCGCGACGTAGAAGATGAGGGCCGGGAGCAGGAAGGCAATGATCGTCCCCCAGGGCTTGCCGATTCCCGCGTCACCCGATTGCGCTGCCTTGATTGATGCCATGCCGCTGTTTCCGCCGATCCCGGGAATCGTGGCCGTGAGCAAGTTCAGGCTCCGGCGGGTCCGGCTGGGAGGAACCGAACCGCCGGGACCGACCTCCGCCGCTCAGTAGGCCGCCGAGAGTTCCTTCACCGCGTCTTCGACGGAGATCGTCCCCGCCGGCAGGGCGTTGTTGATCACCTGGGTGAAGACTTCCTTCGGCTTGCCGCTCATGACCTGTATCGGCAGACCGAAGTAGAACTTCGCACCGGCGTTGGTGTCGGCAATCATTGCGAAGTAGTCCGCGGCTTGCGGGTCCGTCATCTTCGAGGGATCCGCCTTCACGCCGGTTTGAACCTTCACGTTGTCCAGCCAGGCGTTGGCGACGTCCGGCGTGAGGAAGGCATTGAAGAACTGCAGAACCTCCTCGGCGTGCTCGGTATCGGCGTTGGCTACATAGCTGCCACCGACGGCAATCGTCCGGCACTCGTTGCAGACGGCACCGGGCACCGCGGGAAACTGCATGATCCCCAGCGGGAAATCCTTCGGCTGCCCGCCCTTCGCCGGCGGGTTGAAGGCGCGCGAGGTGTACCAGCTACCGTTCAGAAACATCAACGCGCCCGGATTGGTGTGGAAGTAGATATGCGCTTCGGTGAGCTTCATGGTCGAGAAGGTCGTCGGCAGCAATCCGGCATCGGTCAAGCTGCGGATCCAGTTGAGAGTCTCGACGACTCGGTCATCGCTCCAGGGCAGGTCGCCCAACAGGAGGCTATTATATTCCTCCGTCCCCAGCTTCTTCAGCAGGGCCTCGTGGACAAGGTGCGCGCCGGGAAAGGGCCGGTCGCCAACTCCGAGCGACAGGGGCGTCATGTCCTTCGCCCTGGCCGCCTTGATCAAATCCATGAAACCTTCCGGCGAGAGCTGCAGGTTCGCGGGCAGAGTGACGCCGAGGTCCTGCAGCTTTTCTTTGTTGTAATAGAGTTCGACAGTCCAGGCCTCGAGCGGCAGACCGTAGGGCTTGTCTTCGTAGGTCCAGGCTTCCTTCGCCCAACCTTCGACCGCGTTCCAGTCGAGCGGAGAGAGGTCGAGCAGGAATCCGTTATCCATGTATTCAACCTGGTCGGGCTCCGCGTAGAAAATATCCGGTGCCTGCCCCGCGCGTAGCGCAGTCTTCAACGCAGCGTAAAGCGCATTCTTCTCGTACCAGGTCGCTTTGATCTTGATGTTGGGGTTCTTTTCTTCGAAGTCCGCAATCACGGATTCGACGAAGGACCGCTTGGGCAGCTCTGCGGACCAATGGCTCCACAGCGTCAGTTCCGTCACTTCCGCGACCGCGGCACCGGCCCAAAGCGTCATACCGAACGCAGCAGCCGTAAGCGACGAAATCAGTTTCGATCTCATGGTTGCCTCCCTTGCTTCGCTTGTTTCGTTTTCTCTGGCGGTTCGTCCCCATGACGGCACGGACGACCGCGTCGCATCGCGGCTGGTTGGATCAGCCTTGCGCGGAGCGTAGGGTGGCCTCATTTTACTGTCAATAAGATTATTAATAATTATATTGACCACTTGAGATCACCGTGCTTCCCTTTTTTCCTTGTTGCTCAAGGGGAAATTTTGGCATTCAGCAGAGATACGGGCGACCGCCCGTTCCGGGTTCCTGAGCTAACCAATGCTGAAACGATGCGGATGAGAGCCAGACGGACGGCCGAAGAAGAGATCTCACCAGAAGAACTGGTGCGCAGCCTGGAGTTCGACATTCTCTTCGGGAAACTGCGACCGCGCGAGCGCCTGGTGGAAGACGCGCTGATTCACCGTTTCAAGGCCAAGCGTCACGCCGTGCGGCAAGCCCTCGCGGACCTGGAACGCATGGGCATCGTGGTGCGAGAACCGAACCGGGGCGCGACGGTCCGGGATTTTACGGCGGCCGAAGTCGAAGAGATCGCGGAACTGCGGGAAGTGTTGCAGCGCCGCGCGGCCGAAAGGATCAAGCTGCCGGCGGACCCGAAACTGATCGCAGCTTTGGAAGCGGCACAACGCCGCCACGACAAGGCTGTGAAATCGCGGGACCCACGCGCCATCGACGACGCAAACGAAGCCTTCCACAGCATGTTTTTCGATGCCTGCGGGAACCGGCACCTTTCGGAAGCCATCACCCGTTATGCCTATCTGTCGCGCGCCATGCGCCTCTATCCCATGGTCGAGCCGGAGCTTCTGGAGACGCTGCGCCAGGAACATTGGTCGATGATCAACGCATTGCGCGACGGGAAACGAAAGGCGCTTGAAGCGCTCGTCGTCGATCACATCCAACATTCAAAGAAGATCTATCTTGCGGTCCGACAGTCTCTCGACAGTGTCGATTGAGCGCCGGCCCTGATGTCTGATACTCCAAGAGACCGGAACGAAGTGACGTGATCATCTGCATCTTTGGCGACAGCGTCGTAGCCGGCAAGGGCGACGAGAAGGGATTGGGTTGGCCAGGGCGTCTTTGGACACGCGAAGCCGCCGCAAACACCGACCTCATGTTCTACAATCTGGGAGTCAACGGAGAGACCGCAGCCGACATCGCCGGACGCTGGCGGCAAGACCACGCGCGGCGTGTGCCGCCACCTCTCATGTCACTGTTGATTTTCAGCTTTGGCCTGAACGACGCCACACTGGAGGAGGACGGCACGGCGCGGCTAGCGCATGCGGAGTCCGTGCGAATCGCGCGGGATATGCTTCGGGACGCGCAGGCGATCGGTCCAACGCTCTGGATCGGCCCGACGCCGGTGGACGAGTCTACGCAACCGCGCCGTTCGATGACCGGACAGATGCGCTGCAAGAAGAACGACCAGGTCGCGGACTACAACACAGCCTACCGAGAGACGGCCGAGGCTCTGTCCCTGCCCTATCTCAATCTTTTCGACGACTTGAAAGACGATCCGCACTGGCTGAAGCAACTCTGCGACGGCGTGCACCCGAGCACCGCGGGCTATGACCGGATAGCCGAGTCCATCGGCACCTGGGAGCCCTGGCGCACGGCGGTCGAATCCCAGAACCCGCTCCGATCCTAGACACCTGTCCGGTTCGGTTCAGGTGGCGGCAGCGGCGACCGGCGCTATGATCAACATTCGAGATTGGTTTTGCGAGGAGTAAGTCACGCCATGCGTGCCGGCGAAGAGGCTTCCGAAAACCGCCATGCGACGCATAGCGCGGTGGTGGGGCCAGTTGCCCTCAAGACAATTCTGATTCTGCTGACAATCCATCTGTTTCTGGCCCTTCTGCATATCGGCGCCACCTGGCAGGACGACGGAACCCTGCCGGGCCGAGTCATTCGTTTTTTTCATCTGGACCGGGAAGGCAACCTTCCGACCTGGTTCGCATCAACCCAGATTTTCTGCCTGGCCCTTGCCTTTGCCGGGCTCTGGTACCTGGAGCGCAGCCCCGGCGGCGCCGGGCGCGGTAAATGGCTGTGGCTGATCTGCGCGGCCGGCGCCCTGTTCCTGTCGCTTGACGAAGGTGCCGCGTTCCATGAAATGCTCGGAACACTGCTCGGCCTGCTCTTCTCCAACGCGCCGGAAGGCTCATGGCTGCATAGCCTGAAGGACTTCCCGTCCTACTACTGGCTGTTGCTCTACACCCCCCTCGTCCTGCCGCTCGCACTTGTCCTTCTGGTTTTCGTTACGCGCCGTGTCGGCCGCAACCGCTATCTGCTGTTCCTGGGTGGGTTGCTGTTCGTCACCGGGGCCGTGGGACTGGACTACCTTGAAGGCCGCTACGGCGTCGAAGGCCATAAGGGCCTGCCAATGCCCCTTGGAGACGGGCAAATCCTCTTCGATGTCTTCCTGGTCGAAGAACTGCTCGAACTCTCAGGTATCGCCTTCATTCTGGCCGGCGTTCTGCAATACACCGCGGACCTAGTCCGGCAGAGAGGATTGCGGCTTCGAGAACGGGCCTAATCTCCTAGGGGCACCGCTCAACGCAGCCGGTGTCGCCCGCATCTGCTCAGCTGCGGAAGCGCGCTTCGTCCACTTGAATCGATTCACGTTTGGATGAACCGATTCTAGATTACTTGTCCAGTGCGCAAGGCTTTTGCGGAACGCTCTCCAAGAGTAGTAAATTGCTACTCATCCTGACTGACCGGCTGGAGCTTCGCAGAGGCACGTGGTTGAAATCTACATCGTCTATGGTCTGAGTTTTCTTCTGCTCGGCGTGGCCGCTCTGCTGCTGCCGGCCGATACGGAAGGCATTCCGGTATCCCGGCATTTCTGGCTGCTCGGACTCTTCGGCCTGCTGCACGGTGGCAAGGAACTCTTCGACACCTGGGTCATCGGGACGGGAGCCGAAGGCCCGCTGATCGATTGGTCCGGGGCCCTGCTTCTTCTCATCTCCTACCTGCCTTTGTTCGAGTTCGCGCGCCGCGCGGCAGGAGAGGTCGACTTAGAGGCTTTCGGATTTCGGCTTCCCGTAGCCTCCGCCTGGGTGTACGCACCGACCTTCGCAGCCAGCTTGATTCTGGTCAGCTTGACCCCCGACCCAACCGCCGGAATCAGCGCGGCGGCGCGATACTTCGTCGGGTTCCCCGCCGCCCTTGCCGCGGGACTCATGCTGGGCTTGGCCTTTCCCGATAGACAAGTCCTGTCGCGCTGTCTCGGCGCAGCCTTTGTGGCCTATGGTTTCTTTGGAGGACTGATCACGGAGCCGGTTCCCGGCTTTCCCTATTGGCTTCCCAATCACCAAGCCTTCCTGGACATCACAGGAATACCCGTGCAGCTGTTCCGAGCAGGCTGCGCTCTAACCGCCATGCTGTGCCTGTCGCTTCTCGTGCATTCCGCGGCCAAGGCAGTGGTCCAGCAGTCCCGTGGCAGGGCGGCACAGATCGAAGAGCTCGTCCATTCACTCGAGCAACAGGTCGAGGATCGCACCGCAGCCTTACGGGAAAGCGAAGACCGGCTGCTGCAAGCGGCAGAGTTGGCTAACCTCGGATACTACATCTGGGACGCCATTGCCGACCGATGCATCTATTGCTCGGAGGGGAACGCCCGGATTCACGGAGTCACCCCGGAAGGCTACGTCGACAGGGCCTCGGCCCTGGACGGCAGCTTCTCTTTCGTCCACCCCGAAGACAGGGACGAGGTCCGAGCGCATTTCAGAGACTTGCGTCAGGGCCAGCGCTTCAGCATCGAATACCGGATTGTCAGGCCAGACGGAGATGTCCGCCGCGTGCGCGAAATCGCGATGCCGGTGTCGGATGAAAGCGGCAAGGTGGTCCGTGAGCACGGATCGATCCTCGATATCACCGAAAGCTGGCACACCGAGGAGAAATTGCGTCAGGCGCAGAAAATGGAGTCGGTGGGACAGCTGACCGGCGGCGTGGCCCATGACTTCAACAATTTGCTCGCTGTCATCATGGGCAACGTGGAATTGCTGCTGGCACAGCTCGGCGCGGATCATCGCGCCCTCAACGCGATCCTGCGTGCCGCGACGCGTGGCGCCGACCTGACGCAACGGCTGCTCGCATTTTCCCGGCAGCAGGCCTTGAGGCCGCAAACCGTCGATCTGCGCGCCCTCGTTTCGGAAATGTCGACGCTCTTGAGTCGTACGCTGGGAGAAGCGATCGAAATCAAGGTCCACACTGCCGCCGACCTCTGGCATGGGGCCGCCGACCCGAGCCAGGTGGAAAACGCTTTGTTGAACCTAGGGCTCAACGCCCGCGACGCCATGCCGAATGGCGGTCGCCTGATAATCACCTGCGAGAATGAGTACCTCGATCCGGACTACGCGGCACAGAATCCCGAGACTCTACCCGGAGACTACGTGTCCCTTGCGGTGACCGATTCCGGCACCGGCATGTCGGAAGACGTCCGTGCCAATGCGTTCGATCCTTTCTTCACCACAAAGGAAGTCGGCCAAGGCAGCGGACTGGGCCTGTCCATGATCTATGGCTTCGCCAAGCAGTCAGGCGGGCACGTCACGATTTACAGCGAGGAGGGCCAGGGCACGACGGTCAAGCTCTACCTGCCCCGTGCACGCGTCGCCGGCGACAGTGAGGAGCAGAAGCCCTGCGAGATTAAGCGCGGCCAGGGGCAGAAGATCCTCGTCATCGAAGACAACCCGGATGTCCGGGTCCTGGCCGTCGATCTGCTCAGCGGACTCGGCTACCGTACCATGGACGTTGCCGACGCGGACGAGGCCCGGAGGGCCCTGTCTGACGAAGCCGACTTCGATCTGGTGCTGTCGGACGTAGTTCTCCCAGGCGGAACCAGCGGCTTTCAGTTCGCGGAGCAGGTCGCGGCGAAATTTCCGGACCTAAAAGTCGTCTTCATGTCCGGTTATCCGGCGGAAGCCGCAAAGAGCAATGAACTTCTCGGACCCGACAGAATCCTGCTCAACAAGCCGTTCCGCCGGGAAGCGCTTGCCAAAGTCATCCACGAAGCGCTCGCTTAGTTTTAGCATCCGCCGTCCGTTGCGCCCTAAGGTTTCAATTCGCCCGGACAATCGTTCCAGAAGTGTTTTCGGCAGGCAAACGCGCGCCAATCAAGTATTGGTTAACGCGCGCCCTCTATATGCTGAGTTGAAAACAATACGACTGGATGAACCGAATGGACGTGACCGGAATACATCGCGGCCTCGTCACAACTCGCAAGAATTTCCGGCGCAGCGATCTGTTGGACCTGGTCCTTCCCGCGCGGCACGACTTGATTATCACGGGCCAGCGACGGCAGGTCATCGACGGCCGTGTCAGGGCCGCAGCCTTCGTCATCGCGCTGCTGACAGTGGCCTGGGTTGCCATTGATGGTCTCGCTTTCTCTGGCGCGCTCTGGCAAAAGCTGGCGACCGGCCGCGTCGCGACGGGCATGCTGCTTGCTTTCTTGAGCCTACCCCGACTTCATGAGCGCCAAGGCCATCTTGTCGAGCTGCGTGCCCTGGCGGTGCTGCTGATCGTCCTCGGCTTCTTCCTGGCCAGCAATCATTGGCTGAGATCGGACTACGCAAGTGTGGAGTCCTTCGCCGGGATGACCGCCTATGTCTATCTGCCCTTCCTGATCGCGGCAGGCATCAGCCTCTTTCCGGTCGTTGCCATCGAAGGCTTATTGGTCGCCGCACTCGTGGTGCTGGCAACCATGCTGACTGCCGCCCTAGGGCCCGGCAACGCCCAAGAGGCGCACAATGCGGGATCGCTGTGGCTCTTGGTGGCGATAAGCGGTGTGGCAACGCTCGGCGGAATCCTTCAGCTCCGCTTGCTGCTGACCGTCACGGAGCAGTCCTGCCGCGATGGGCTGACCGGGCTACTGCGCCGCAGTGTCGGGGAGGAGTTGCTCACCGCGCAGTTCGCCACCGCGGAGCGCGCCGACACGCCGCTAAGCGTGCTCTTTCTGGATCTCGACAGATTCAAAGCGGTGAACGACAGCTATGGGCACAATACCGGTGATGTCGTACTGGCCAACGCGGCGGCCGCGATCCACGACGGCGTACGCCGCCAGGACACCGCCGTGCGATGGGGCGGCGAGGAGTTCTTGGTAATCCTGCCCAACACCGATGCCGCCGCCGCGCGCATCGTCGCGGAACGCTTCGGCCGGCGGGGGCTTGGGAAACGTCCGGAAGGCGCGCCCCTGACGGCTTCGGTCGGACTGGCCGAGCGCAGCGCCGACGAAGCGGAGACCGCCGCGCAACTAATTTCCATTGCCGATGGCCGCGTCTATGCGGCCAAGTCCGCCGGGCGCAACTGCATCATCGATGCCGCGGGACCCTCGATTCCCTTCAATCCGCACCCAACAACTGAGGGCTGAGGCCCTAGGCGCTAGACAACAAAACCGACCTTGAGTCCAGCGCTGTTGATCTCAATCAATGAGTCGACGGCGCCAAGCGCGACAGACTCTCCCAAACTTGCAACCGATGCTCATACCGGGAGAAGCTGCATGGTCGAGAAATCTCACACCGCCGGCTGGTGGCCCAACCTCTACGAACCCCTCAGGGGAATTGGCGAGAAAATCGCGGACTGGTTCGCACCGCGTGCCGACGCCGCCGCGACCCAGGAATTTTACGAGATCAACATGGAACTGCCGGGCGTCGCGGCAGAGAACATCGACGTTTCGATCAGCAACGGCACCTTGACCATCAAGGGCGAAAAGCGGAGTCAGCGGCAGGAAAGCGGCCGGACCTATTTCTTCACCGAACGGGAATACGGCGCCTTCCAACGCTCCTTCCGTCTGCCGCCGGACGTGGAGGCCAGCAAGATCGCTGCCGACTTCAAGGACGGCATCCTGACAGTGAAGGTGCCCAAAGCCGGCGCGCACGAGGAAAAGGCGAGGAAGATCGAGATCCGCAGCGCTTAGAGCGCCAATGGACCGCGGGAAACCTGGGGATCGCGCGAAATCTGGCGCCGTCCAAACCGAGGACTCACGAGGATCCGTCGAGCAGGAGCTGCACCCGGTCTTTCACCGCCCAGCCTTGGGCCTCAAAGCCCTTGCGCGCCTCCGGTGAGACGGTTCCCTCGATCCAGAGCTCCTTGGATTTCAAGTCCGTCACCTGACCGAGGTCTTCGTTGGCGGCCTTGATCAAGGGACCGAGCTCCGGCGTCCAGGCGACGTAGTCCAGCGGATAGACACCGACAATGCGGCCGTCCTGCAGTTTCTGTAGCGGTGCCCGGTTTGTCGGCACGATGGCCGCGGTCGCCGCTTTCGCATGGAGCCGCGCCATCATCTCCGCACGCTGCTGTACATAGCGCGCAACATCCTTGTCGGGCGCCGTTGCCGCATAGGCCACGTAGGTGCCCAGGTCTTTCGCTCCCTTCATGCGCTTCAGGGCATCGACCAACAGAAGCTTCTCCATCGGCGAATAGTGATGGTTCGCGATCAGCGATTCGATCGCGCGGTTCTCGACGCCCAGGTCCTGAAGGTCGGCGCGATTCATGTCGGCGAGCCGCTCCGGCGGGTTGTCGACCAGAATCTTCCTCATTCGATCCGAGACGTTCACGATCATGAGCGGCGTCGAGACAACCGTGTCACGGGCGGCCGCGCCCATAGCGACTGACGCCGTGATCCCGCCCGCGAAGGCTGCGCGCCCGACCGAGACCAAGGCTTCCTGCAAGGGTTCCCAGTCCGTATAGGGATCGACGTTCAATTCGACGGCATAGGCTCTCTTGGTTGCGGCCCATCCGGCGGCCGAAGAGAGGGCTCCCTCTTGGTAAGGATCATCGCTGGTGGCAGACTGTGCGATGTTCCCGAACCAACGGCCCACGCCATCGACCGCGTCGCCGACCGTGTCGACGGGATCAGAGACAAGATCCACCACCATCTCGACCGGCGCGAGAACGCCGTCGACAAGTTTGTCACCGAAGACACCCGCGCGGCTCATTTCATCCAGAGTCTTCAGGGCATTCACTTCGTTAATCCGTGCCCGCAGCCGATAGTCACCGACAGCGGTCACCTGACCCCATTCAGTCTGCAGCGTATAAGTATTCACGAGTCCGTCGTTCGTGGCCTGCGGCTGAACCTGATGATCTTTCCCGGTCATCAAAGCGTCCGGAACGAACTTTGCCGCTTCCAACGTCAGCGGCGGCTGAACGGTCGGAATCTCTTCCGCCACCGCCAAGCCCGGCAGAGACACCGCAGCAAAGACCAGGAATGCCGCAAGGATTCCCGGCAGCCGCATCCCAAGAAGTTTCATCACATTGCCCCCTTAAGTGGATATCGCGCTCGCGGTCCCTTCTCTCCTCCCGAGAGTAGCGCCATCACCAAGGTTTAGGCAAAAAGATATATGATAAAATCCGTTGCTATGTCCGATCCTCGGCGTCCGGCACGCTTTCCTGCGGCTTACTTTCGTCCGTCTCTTTCTCGGGCGCGGATTTGAAATAGAGAATCTCGACAGGGACGGCCTCGACCTCCACTACCACCGGTTCTTCAAGCTTTTGCGAGAGCTCCCGTTGCAGTACGTCAGCCTGTGCCTGCATCAGCGGCAGGTAGTCCATCGGAACGAAACCATCCAGGGAGACATGGAGTACTTCGTCCCGATAATTGACGTGGATGGAATCGATCCGCCCGCGGCCTTGAAAGAGATCGGGACGCGACAGCATCAAGGCCGTTCCCAGCCGCAGGGTGGCACTCTTTACGTAGAGCCTGTGCAAGGATTCGCCGAGAGGCTTCATCAGAAGCACCGTCAGAACCGTCATTACGAGCAGCCCGGCCAGCGCATTCCGCCAGTTGCCGTAACCCTGCAGGATCATCACAGTCGCCGCCACCACGACGATGCCGACAAGGTTGGTCAGAAAGAGCAGAAAAGAGCCCCCGGCAATACCGGCGCCACGGGAATAGAGCCCAAGTTCGCTAAGGGACAGACCGACCTCGGCACTGACGTCACGGCCCAGAGCGATGCCGATCCCGGTGACGGCAAGCGGCGGGACCAAAGCGACCGCGATGGCAACGCCAGCGATAGAGTTGGCGATACTCTGGCGGCTGTGGGCGAAGGCGCCCGCCGCCCCGGCCGCCATCGCGACGCCGAGGTCGAGCAGGGTCGGCGAAGTTCGGCTTAAGATTTCCGGACCCGCGATCCGCACGCCGATGAGTTGAGTCCCCACAAAGGCGAAGATCACGACAAGCAGCGTGCCCGTCACCACTGTCAGAAACGAACGGCTGATCTGCTCCCATTCGAAAACAATCAGGCCGTAGGCGAGTCCCAGAATCGGCGACATGAGAGGCGCCACGATCATGGCCCCAATGATCGCAGGCGCACTGTTCGCTATGAGGCCGAAGGTGGCGATGGCCGACGACAAAACCAACATGAAGAAGAACCCGAAGGATGGAATGGACGCGCGCCGCATCAGGAAATCGAGATCCTCAGCCGACAGCCGCTCCTCGGCATAGGGGACCCAGCCGCCGGTAAGCCGCCCAATCCGCACGCCTAGCCTTCGCTTCAGGCGCAGCCAAATCCTCTGGCTCGCTTTCTTCATGGCCCACCCCCGAGATAGTTAGCCGTTCTAGTTTTCCTTTTGGCCGCCGAGCCAGCGATAGACGAGTCCACCCAGAGCCCCACCAATCAAAGGAGCGACCCAGAAAAGCCAGAGCTGAGCCAGCGCCCAATCGCCGACAAAGAGGGCCTGGCCCGTACTGCGCGCCGGGTTCACCGAGGTATTCGTCACGGGAATGCTGATCAGATGTATGAGGGTCAGCGCCAGACCGATCGCAAGCGGCGCAAACCCGGCCGGGGCCCGGCCGTCGGTCACCCCCATTATGATCAGCAAAAAGAAGAAAGTCAGCACGACCTCTGCGATCAATGCGGCGCCCAGGGAATAGCCACCGGGCGAATGTTCGCCATAGCCGTTCGATGCAAAACCACCGCTCAGGTCGAAGCCTTCGGCACCACTGGCCACCACATAGAGGACAGCAGCCGCTGCAACGGCGCCGACAACCTGCGCAACCCAATACGGAAGGATGTCCGCAGCGGAAACGCGTCCACCGGCCCATAAGCCCAAGGTAACAGCCGGATTGAAGTGCCCGCCCGAAATGTGGCCGACAGCGTAGGCCATCGTCACGACGGTCAGACCGAACGCCAGAGAGACGCCGACGAAACCGATCCCCAATTCAGGAAAAGTGGCCGCGAGAACCGCACTGCCGCAACCACCGAACACCAGCCAGAACGTGCCGAGCGCTTCCGCGCCCAATTTTTGAGCAAGGGTCATACCTAGACTTACCTCCTAGTTTCGACCCCCCACTCCTTTCTTACCTAGCATACTTGGTTTCGCCGGAGCGACTCGCTTCTTCGCAACCAAGCGGTCCCAACTAGGCACAAGAGATTAAAATTAGAAAACGATGTTAGATGCCGAGAGGTGACGCAGCTTGTCCGGGTTGCGCACGACAAAGATGCGGGTGCATTTCGCGGTGGAATCGAAAACCAATGTCACAACCGCATCGACACGGCCGTCGTGACAGAGGACGAGTCCCGGCGCGCAGTTGACCGAGGCGCGGATAAATTCATACTGATACCGATTGTTGTGCCAGACCTCTGCCAGAAAGGCCGCGACTTGCTTCGGCGAGGTGATGGCTTCGAGATCGCCGGCAGGCACCTTGCCGCCGCCATCGCCCCAGAACTCTATGTCGTCCGATAGCAAGGCTTCCATTCGATCCGTGCTGCCGGACTCCAGGGCGGAAAGAAATTCCTCAAGCAGGGCTTGCTGGCGCCCGGCGGGGACTTCGCCCCGGACACGCCCCTCCTCCAGCCGCTTCTTGGCACGGGAGACGATCTGACGGGTCGCGGCCTCGTTCTTGTCGAGGACGAAGGCAACCTTTTCGTAGGGATAGTCGAAGACGTCACGCAGAAGATAGGCGGCACGCTCCACCGGCGTGAGCCGCTCCAGCAATACGAGAAAGGCCGTGGTCAGCGACGAAGCCAGCTCGAGATGCTCCTCCTGGGCCGCCGGTGCCGCGCCGACCAGCGGCTCGGGAAGCCAAAGCCCCACGTAGTCGACGCGCGCCTTTCTGGCCGAGCGAAGGATATCGATGCAGTGCCGCGTGCAGACGGCGACCAGCCAAGCCTGTGGCTGTTCAATGGCGGCTTGGTCGACGGCGCGCCACTTCAAATAGACGTCCTGCACCGCATCTTCCGCGTCGGCGACTGCCCCCAGCATCCGATAGGCGACGCCCCACAGTCGTGGCCGCGCCGCCTCAAAGGCCGCCGAAGGCCCTTCCGCTTCGCTTGTGTCCCTTTGCGCCATGACCTGGTTTTTAGAAGCTTGCATTGTGCATGGCAATTTGCAGGCGGTTCCAGGTGTTGATCATGACGACCACCAGAGTCAGCGCGCCGATGTCCTCACGGCTGTAATGCTCTTCCAGATTCCGATGCAGCCTTTCGAGGTCAGCGCCCGCGCCAGGGGTGGTCAGGGCCTCGGCCCACGCCAGGGCGACTTTCTCAGCCGCCGTGAACTTGTTCACCTGCCACCAGACAACGACATGGTCCAAGCGGTCCTCGCGCTCTCCGTCCTCGCGGGCCTCCTTGATATGGAGACCGACACAGTAGGCGCAGCCGTTGATCTGCGAGACACGCAGTTTCACCAGATGTCGCAGGATCGGCGAGAACCCGGAAGCCGCGATAACCCTCTCGACCTGCTCCAGACCCGCGACGCCTTCAGCGGCGCTCCTCAGAAGGTGACTTCGGTTGCCGTTCGTCATGGTACCGCTTCTTCCTCTGTTGTTTGCCTCTATGAGAAAGACGATCCATGGACCCTGCTTGTGACAACAACACCTCAGGAAAATCGAGTAACCGCGCGGAACTAAGACTGATGCAACTTCGACGGCCCCCTACACGGCATTGCGCCGCCAGGACCGGCTATGCAATCGTGAAACATGGCGTATCTACGTGAATCATAGTCACGATGACCGAACCCGCTTCCCTGGCGGTCTTTCGCGAGCACGGCCCTTGGAGCGATCCGGGGCGCCACGGATTTGGAATCGAACCACTCGAAAGCAACCTTCAGGCTCTGGTGCAAACCGTGCGCGGCCTGCTGGTTCATAGCGACTATCTGGACCTTTATGGCCTGTCTCAGCAGAATTTCCCGTCGGTTTCGCGGCAAACGCTGCCGGTCGAAGCCCGGCTGGCCGAAGTTCTTTCGGCTGACCCGGCGCCGCTCTCCTCGCCCAGGCCGTTGGAAAAACGCTTGCCTGCAACGTGCCGCGACTATGCGCTGATGCTCTGCGCCTTTCTGCGCGAAAAGTCTAACGCCGCGCGGGTGCGTTGCGGTTTCGCGACATACTTCCTGGAAGGAAAATACGAAGATCATTGGGTGTGCGAATACTGGAACGCCGACAAACAAGAATGGTGCGTGGCCGATGCGCAGCTCGATGACGCACACCGCGCCAAATTGTCCATCGAGTTCGACAGCTTGGACCTGCCGGATGGCTTGTTTCTCACGGCCGATCAAGCCTGGAGGGCTTTCAGGTCCGGTGCCGTTGACGCTTCCCGATTCGGACACGGTGCGGCTAGCGGTCCCTGGTTCCTTTTCGTGAATCTGGCACGGGACACGCTGGCCCTGCGCAAGCAAGAAGTTTCGAACTGGGATAACTGGCGCGCCGCCGCCGATAACAATCCAAGGCTGGACGCAGAATTCCTGAGGATGGGCGACCTGATAGCCGACGCGTATGAGCGTCAGCACATCGAGCGCAATTTCGCGCGCAACGGCCGGCAACGCGAGCTCGAAAAGGCCCTTATTCCCGCTTGGTGGTGATCCGGGGCGTCAAGCGGTACCGGCGATTCGAGAGTCCTTTGAAAGCGCTTCAAGAAAGTGCCGCAACACCATGGCCGCGACGGCGGCGTCTTCGGCGGTGATGTCCTCATCGGGGTGGTGGCTGAGGCCGTCCTTGCAGCGAACGAACAGCATGCCGATGTCGCAGAGGGCCTTCATGGCCATGCCGTCATGTCCTGCGCCGCTGGGCAATCGGAGCGGCGTAACGCCTACCTCTGACACCGCCCTGTCCAGGAGGTCCATCACCCAGTCGGAGCAGGCTGTACTTGGCGACTCGTAGGTTTTTTCGACCTTGAGATCGAGCCTGCGCTCACCTGCAATGTCCCGGAAGGCAGCGAAGATGTCATTGCACGCTTCGGCCCGCACGACATCCGACGGCGCCCGCACCTCTATCGGAAAGGCCACGCTTTCCGGGATGACATTGACCGCGCCGGGCGAGACCGAAAGATCGCCAACGACACCCACGAGCCCTTCGGTACGCCGACACCGCGTTTCCAAGGCGACAACCAATTCCGCCGCTCCAGTCAACGCGTCCCGGCGCACTAGCATGGGCGTGGTGCCAGCATGCCCGGCCTTGCCCGTGACCTGAATCAGGTGCCGCTCTATTCCGGAGATCGCCGTGACGACCCCGACGGGAAGCCCGGCACTTTCCAGCACCGGTCCCTGCTCGATGTGAACCTCGAGGAATGCAATGACCTGTTCGGCAGGCCGGGCCAAAGCCGGGATGCGTTCGGGAGACATACCGAAGTCTCGCAACGCATGCTCCATCGTGATTCCTTCGGCGTCGCTCGCCTGCAATGCCGTGGGATCGAAGGTACCCGCCAAGGCCTTGCTGCCGGTCAGGGTCTGCTGGAAGCGGCAGCCTTCCTCGTCCCCGAACGCGACGAGTTCCACGTTGAAAGGCAGCTCCAGGCCGCGCCGGGTCAGGTCCTCGAGGCAAGCGAGCGGCAGGATGACACCGAGAATGCCGTCGAAGGCGCCGCCCTGCCGGACAGTGTCCTGATGCGAACCAACGATGAGAGTCTTGGCGTTGTGCCGTGCGCTTCGAAGCCGCCCCACGACGTTGCCCGCGTCATCCAGCGCCGCCACCAAGCCCGCGTCGGTCATGCGCTCAATCAACCAGTCTGCGACAGCACGGTGTTCGGGACTGAGAAACAGGCGGGTGACACCTCGATCGCCTGAGGAGAAGGTCGCGGCATGGCGCAGCAGTGCCATGATGCGCCGGCCGAGAGCCAAGCCGTCCGGATCCATCAGGGTTTCAGTGGCGGTGGGGATCGTGTTCATCGGGCAGGCGCATCAGAAAATCGCGGTAGTCCCGATCCTTGGACCGTTCGTGGAGTTCACGGAGCGCTGCCACCGGCGTTTCGTGATAGTCGACGCGCAGATTGAGCGCTGCCCCCTTCCCGCCGTCGATCAGGAGCGCCGCCGAGCAAGTGCCGCGTTTGTCGCCGCCAGCCACCTCGCCGGCTTGAAGGGCCGCCAGCAAACGCTCCGCCAGCGGTGTTCCGGCTTTAGCCTCGTAAGCCTGCCGCATGGCGGTCAGAACGTCCGGACCGGCGAGGAAATTCCCGGCAACGACAAGGTCGGGTCCCTCCTCGTGCCCTTTGGAGCCTTCGTTCTCGGGTCCGGTCCAGCAGGAAGTTTGCCCCCGACAATCCATGACAGCGAGCTGGCGAAAGTCTCGACCCTGGTCTTGCTCGACCAGCGTATTGGCGACCTCCGAGGCGGACAGCCCCTTGGCGAGAAGCGGTAAGCCATTGCGGGCAAAGAGAATATTGGTGGTATGACCCTGTGTCACGATGGCCCCGGCGCCAAACCGGCAATGCGGCACCTGCGCGCCGACGGCGATACTTCCGGTCGCGGTGACCACGCCGATTTCCCGGCTTTCCGGATCTTGTCCAATGACCGAAAAGGTCATGCCCAACTGGCCTTTCTTATTTATCATGATTTATTATTGATCGTATCATATTTATCAGGTTAAATTGAAGGTGTAAACGTGATTTCGTGACTCACCACCCAGCCAAATCAGGGAGGCGGAAATGAAAAGAGTCCTCTACGCAGCCGCCGTTGCGGCTGCCTTTTCCACCGGCATGGGGCAGGCAACGGCACAGACGCCACCGAACGTTCTAGTCGTCGGTCAGATCGCCGAGCCCAAGTCTCTAGACCCACATGCCGTCACGGCGGTCAATGACTTCCGAATTCTCATGAACATTTACGACGGTTTGGTCCGTTATAAGGACGGAACCCTCGAGGTCGAACCGGCCTTGGCCGAGTCCTGGACCATCAGCGACGATGGCCTGACCTACACCTTCGATCTGCGGGACGGCGTGACATTCCATGATGGAAGCGCGCTGACCGCGGAGGCGGTCAAGTTCAACTTCGACCGCATGCTGGACGAGAATCATCCTTTCCACGACACGGGACCCTTCCCGCTGTCCTTCTTCTTCAGCGCGATCGACAGCGTCGTGGCGAGCGACGCCGATTCGGTCGAGTTCAAGCTGAAGGAACCCTATGCGCCTTTCCTCTCCAACCTCGCCTATCCGACGGGACTGATCGTCTCGCCGGAAGCCATCAAGGCCCACGGCAAGGAGGTCGGACGCAATCCCTCGGGGACCGGTCCCTTCAAGTTCGCGGAGTGGGAGAGCAACGCCAAGGTCGTCGTGACCCGTAACGACGACTACTGGGAAGGCGCCCCGGCGCTGGAAGCCGTGGTGTTCCGCCCGATTACCGACGGCAACACGCGGGTCGCGGAGATGCTGTCCGGCGGGATCGACATGATGGTGGAAGTGCCGCCGGACTCCGTGGCGACCTTCGCGAACGACGGCAGCTACGCGGTTCACGAACAGGCCGGACCGCACGTCTGGTTCCTGATCCTCAACGCCAAAGAAGGCCCGATGGCCAACAAAGCCGCGCGCCAGGCGGTGAACTACGCCATCGACAAGAAGTCCTTGGTGGAAAACGTGCTGCAAGGCACGGCACAGATTGCGGCCGGACCGACTCCGCCGGCCTTTTCCTGGGCCTATAACGACAGCCTGCAGCCCTATCCCTACGATCCCGACAAGGCCCGGGAACTAATCAAGGAAGCGGGTGTGGAAGGCGCGCAGTTGACCTTCTACGTCACCGAGGGCGGATCGGGCATGCTCGACCCCGTGCCGATGGGGGCCGCCATTCAGGCCGACCTGGCCAAGGTCGGGTTCGACGTGAAGATCGAAACCTATGAATGGAACACCTTCCTGGGCAAGGTGAACCCCGGCCTGGAAGGCAAGGCCGACATGGCGGAGATGGCCTGGATGACCAACGATCCGGACACCCTGCCTTACCTCGCGCTGCGCAGCGGCGCCTGGCCGGACCAGGGCGGGTTCAATTCCGGTTACTACGCCAATCCGAAGGTCGACGAGCTGCTTGAAGCCGCGCGCAGCAGCACGGATCAGGCCGAGCGCGCCAAGCTCTATAAGGAGATGCAGAAGATCGTTCAGGAGGACGCGCCCTGGGCCTTCATCGCCAACTGGAAACAGAACGCGGTGACCGCCTCGAACGTCGGGAACTTCTCCCTACAGCCTTCCTTCTTCCTGGTGCTGAAGGGAGTCACGAAGGGATAGCGGCTTTTCTGGCTGGTGCAATTTGGGACGGCATTTCCGGGGGGACTTGCCGTCCCTGAACCCCCGGCGGAGACCGCGACCGCTCAAGCGAGCCCGAGGCCTTCCCGGACGCGCAGGCGAAGGGCACTATAGCGGCCTGCCATTCCGTTTCCCGGCCGCGTCTCCATCGGACGCCCACTCCATCGGAAGCCCTCAGGGAGGCAAAGAGGAGCATCATGCTTGCCTACGCGCTGACACGCTTACTGGCGGCGGGGCCGGTGCTTTTAGGCCTGACGGTCATCGTGTTCCTGATCATGGCTCTGATCCCGGGCGACCCGGCGACAGCGATCCTCGGATCCTATGCAACGCCCGAGAACGTCGAGAAACTCAACAAGCAACTCGGCCTGGACCGCAGTCTGGTCGAGCAATACCTCATCTGGTTGGGAAACCTGCTGCAGGGCGACTTCGGCCGCTCTTACAATCTCAACCGGCCCGTCATCGACGAAGTGTTGGAACGCTTCTCCGCCACGCTGATCCTGGCCGGCGCCGCGCTTTTGCTCTGTTCCATCCTGGGCCTCTTGAGCGGCGTGATCACGGCGGTGCGCCAGTACGGCTGGACGGACCGGATCGTCACCGTCTGCGTCCTGATCGGAATTTCCATGCCGTCGTTTTGGCTGGGCCTGCTGCTCACGTTGGCCTTCGCGGTCGAACTGCGCTGGCTGCCAGCTAGCGGCATGTTCGCGATCTACGGCGGCGGCGACCTTCCGGACCTGTTGCGTCATCTCATCCTTCCCGCGATCACCCTGGCGGTCGTCGCCACCGGCGTGATCGCGCGCCTGACCCGCGCCGCAATGCTGGAAGTCTTGCGCCAGGACTACATCCGGACCGCGCGCGCGAAGGGCGTCAGCGAACTTCGCGTCGTCTGCCGCCATGCCTTCAAGGCCGCGCTGGTCAACGTCATTCCCGTGATCGGCGTGCAGGCCGGATTCGTTCTGGGCGGCGCCGTCTACATTGAAACCGTGTTCCAGTGGCCGGGCATCGGCCGCATGCTGGTGACCGCCATTTCGACCCGCGATCTGCTGCTCGTACAAGGCGGTGTTCTGGTCGTCGCCGCCAGCTATGTGCTCTTCAACCTGCTGACGGACCTGACACAGCATCTGCTGGACCCGAGGCTGCGGTCATGACGGAGACAACCGCCACCGCAGATAAGGACTTGCGGCCGAGCACCCGCCCCGGCGCCCTTGCCCTCTTCCTGCGCAACCAACTGGCGGCCTTCGGTGCAGTCGTCCTGTTGCTCATTGTCGCGCTGGTGGTGCTGACCCCACTGTTGCCGTTACAGAACCCGGATGTCACCGACCCCGCCAACCGCCTGCTGCGGCCCCTTCACACCGATCACCTTTTAGGGACCGACCACCTGGGCCGCGACATCCTCTCGCGCCTGCTCTGGGGCAGTGGCACCAGCCTGCTGGTCGGCCTGTCCGCCACGTCGGTCGCCGCGCTGATCGGCTCGACGATCGGAATCCTCGCAGGCTATTTCGGCGGCCGCACGGATGGCTTGCTGATGCGGGGCATCGATATGCTGATGGCTTTTCCCTACATCCTGCTGGCGCTGGCCATCGTCGCGGCATTGGGACCGGGGCTCCTCAACGCGCTCTTCGCCATTGCCGTCGTCAACATTCCTTTCTTCGCCCGCAACATCCGCGGCGTCACGCTGGGGCTGGCACGGCGCGAATTCATTGACGCGGCGCGTCTTTCCGGCAAGTCGGACCTGACAATCCTGGTTACCGAGGTCTTGCCGAACGTGCTGCCTGTCATCGTCATTACAATCTCCACGACCGTCGGCTGGATGATCCTGGAGACCGCCGGATTGAGCTTCCTGGGGCTGGGCGCGCAACCGCCGCAGGCCGACCTGGGGTCGATGCTCGGCGAAGGCCGCAAGCTGCTGATCACGGCGCCGCATGTGTCGGTCATTCCAGGCGTGATGATCTTCCTGATCGTGATGAGCATCAACCTGCTGGGCGACGGAATCCGCGACCTGCTGGACCCACGCCTCAAATCCGGCGCGCTCGCCCGCCCCGCGCCCATGACGGCCGTTGCCCGCGATGGACAGCGGAGGACGGCGGAACCGAACGACGACGCCGTGCTGTCGGTCCGCGACTTGCAAACGCAGTTTCAGATCGGCGCCGAGACCTATGAGGCCGTCAACCGCGTCAGCTTCGACATCAAGCCTGGCGAATGCCTGGGACTGGTGGGGGAGTCCGGGTCCGGCAAGTCGGTGACCGCCTTGTCCCTGCTTGGGCTGGTCGCGACACCGCCGGGCAAGATCGTCGGCGGACAGGTTCTTCTTCAGAATCGGGACCTTTTGGACCAGAAAATAAAAGTACTGCGTGCCATTCGCGGCAACAATGTCGCCTACATCTTCCAAGATCCCTTGACGACACTACATCCGTTGTTTTCCATCGGCGACCAGATTGCCGAGGCGATCCGTGCCCACAAGGCCGTCAGCTACAAGGAAGCCTGGGATGCTGCTGTCGCCCTGTTGGGCGCCGTGCGCATCCCCAACCCGGGCCAGCGCGCCACCGCTTTTCCGCATCAACTGTCCGGCGGCATGCGGCAGCGGGTCAGTATCGCCATGTCGCTGGCCAACAACCCGGAGATCGTCATCGCGGACGAGCCGACCACGGCCTTGGACGTGACGGTGCAGGCCCAGGTGCTGAAGCTGCTGGATCAACTGCGCGATGAACGCGGAGCTTCGCTGCTCTTCATCACCCACGATTTCGGCGTCGTCTCGGAAGTCTGTCACCGCGTCGCCGTCATGTACGCGGGGCGGATCGTTGAGATCGGTCCGACGGCCCAGGTCTTGAGTGCGCCCGCGCACCCCTACAGCGAACGCCTGATTGCCTGCGTCCCGCGCCTGGGAGAGCCGGGACGGCGCTTGGACGCGATCCCCGGCCTGCCGCCGCCGGTCAACCGCCTGCCCTCCGGCTGCGCCTTCGCGGAACGTTGTCCGCACGCGGACGACGGCTGCCGGACAGGTGAGATTGAGCTGTCGCCCCTCAGCGCAGGGCATCAGGTACGTTGCCTGAAGCCGCGCAGCGGCATCGGCGCGGAGACCGTTTCGTGAGCGGCGCCCTGCTCTCTGCGCAGCAGGTCGAGCGACGTTTCGGCGGCGGTCGCAGCCTTTTCGGAAAGCAGCGCCCCAGCGTCTATGCCGTGCAGGGCATCAGCTTCGAGGTACGGCGAGGCGAGACCTTGGGCATCGTTGGCGAATCGGGCTGCGGCAAGTCGACTCTGGCCCGCATGCTGGTCGGTCTCGACCGCCCCAGCGCGGGCGAGATCCGTCTGTCCGGCGCGGACATCCACGACCCCGGCGCATTCGGACGCCGTGCCCTGGCCAAACGTGTGCAGTACGTCTTTCAGGACCCGCTGAGCTCCCTCAATCCGCGCAAGACGATCCGGCAGACACTGGAGGCACCGTTGATCCATCTGCTGGGCATGGGCGACAGCGAACGGCGGGATAGGCTGGCGGAAATCATGGACGCGGTGCGCCTGCGCCCCGAGTTCCTGGAGCGCTATCCTCACGAGTTTTCCGGCGGACAGGCACAGCGCATCGGCATCGCCCGCGCGCTGGCGGCGGCGCCCGAGGTCCTGATTCTGGACGAGCCGGTGTCCGCTCTCGACGTTTCGGTGCAGGCCCAGGTGCTGAACCTGCTGGACGACCTTAAGGCGCGCTTTGACCTGACCTACGTCTTCATCAGCCACGATCTTGCCGTGGTGGAGTCGGTCAGCGACCGCGTGCTGGTGATGTACTTCGGCCGCGTGGTCGAAGCGGGAACGGCCGCCACGCTGTTCAGCAGACCGCTTCACCCCTATACCCGCCTGCTGCTGTCGTCCGCGCCGGTGCCGGGCCGCAAGGGGATCGGCGCCGAGGCGGAGATTGCCGAATTGCCGGACCCCCTGGCGCCGCCACCGGGCTGCGCCTTCGCCGCGCGCTGCCCCCAGGCCGACGAGCTCTGCCGCCAGACCCGGCCGGGACTGGAAAGTGACGGCGAAACCGCCTACTCATGCCACCACCCGCGCAAGGGCGTGCCCTGGCCTGAGACCCGAGCCGAGCGATGAGCGACACAGTGCAGACCGATGTAGCCTCCCCCGCCGCCGATGCACCACGGCGGCGCAGCAAGAAGCGGCCTGCGAGGATTGCCGACGAAATCAAGGACTGGATCGTCGAGCGCGGCTTGCAGCCTGGCGACCGCCTGCCCGGCGAGCGCGAACTGATCGAGCGCTTCCAGGCCAGCAAGGGAACCATCCGCGAGGCGCTGAAGGTTCTGGAGACCCAGGGCCTGATCTACAGCCGCACCGGCCCCGGCGGCGGCACCTTCGTCGAGGCCCTGGACGAAAACCAGGCCATGGAGTTGCTGGGCAACTACTTCTTCTTCCGCAACCCGACCATTGGCGACATCTATGCGCTGCGACGCATCCTGGAGCCCGAACTGGCAGCCAGCATCGCGGGAAACCTGGGGCCGGAAGACTTCAAGCGCCTGGAGCAGACGATGCAGATCTACGTCGATCCGCCCCAGGACCTGGAAGAGGAACGCCGGCAGCGAGAGGCGGAACTCGATTTTCACAGCATCCTGGTCGACTACTGCCCCAATCCGGTGCTGGCCTTCATGTGCCGCTTCATGCAGCGTCTGCTGCGCGACCTGACGGTCTGCCGCAAAATCTACGACATCCCCAACCCGGAGCTGCGGGAAAGCGGCCTGAGCTATCAGGTCCGCCTGCTGCGCGCCCTGCGCCGCGACGACAAGGACGCCGCCCGGGAAGTCATGCAGGAGCATATGCGCACCGCCCAGCGCTATATGGAGGAAGGGGAGGCCACCCTGCAGTCGAAATTTCTCAAAATCCCGGACTGACGGCCCGCCGGACGACGGGGGCGCTTTGTGCCCTGGACGACAGCTTTGACGCTGCCGGAACACTTTTGAGCGTACGACCGGCTCAGAATCCTGCTATTGATACCTAATGTGCCGCCCGGCCACTGTAGGCTGCTGTGACAGCAAGCCGGCCGGAGATGACAATTAGAGGTATCGCACCCCATGGGAAGAACTCTGGTGACAGGCGCCCTCGGCCAAATCGGGTCGGAACTGGTCGTCGCACTGCGGGAGCGCTATGGCGCGGATCAGGTCGTCGCGACGGACATGCGCATCATGCCGCGCGCGCCGGGCAAGGCCGATGGACCCTACGCGCAGGTAGACTGCACCGAGCCGCATCAAATTCACGAAGCGGTACGGCGTTATGACGTGGGCAAGATCTATCATCTGGCGGCGCTGTTGTCGGCCGTGGCGGAAGAGCAGCCGCAGGCCACTTGGGCGCTGAACATGGGCGGGCTCTACAACGTGCTGGAGGTCGCCCGCCAATGGGATTGCGCGGTCTTCTTCCCCAGTTCCATCGGCGCCTTCGGCCCCACAACGCCACGGGACAAGACGCCGCAAGATACCATTCAACGTCCGACCACGATGTACGGCGTAACGAAGGTAGCGGGCGAACTTCTCTGCGATTACTACGCGCAGCGGTTCGGGATCGATACACGGGGCATACGGCTGCCAGGCCTGATCTCTCACGTCGCGCCGCCCGGGGGCGGCACCACAGACTACGCGGTCGACATCTTCCATCAAGCCATCCGCTATCAGCACTACACCTGTTTCCTGCGGCCGGACACCTGTCTGGACATGATGTTCATGCCGGACGCGATCCGTGCCATGGTGGAGCTGATGGCCGCGGAGGAAGGACGGCTGAAACACCGCAATGCCTTCAATATCACGGCGATGAGTTTCACACCGGAAGATCTGGCCGCGGAAGTGCGCAAGCACATCCCCGGCTTCGTGATGGAATACGAGATCGACCCGGTGCGGCAGGCCATCGCCGACTCCTGGCCCCGTTCCCTCGACGACAGCGCCGCACGCGCCGAGTGGGACTGGGCCCCGGCCTACGACATCGCCGCCATGACCAAGGAAATGCTGGACGTCCTAGGTGCAAAGCTCAAAGCGGCCCGGGGCAACTGACGCCAAGGAACGGGAGACAAAAATGCCGTACGGCCGACTTGAAGATCTGCTGGCCACGAAAGTTCAGAGCCTGACCGACGCGGGCACCCGTAAAAGCCTGGAAGCCGTCGTCAGCGGTATCGTCCCGCCGAGCGATGGAAAGGGACCGCGCTATCTGCTCGAAGGTCAGGGCGATAAGCCCTTTCTGCGCATGAACGCCAACAACTATCTCGGTATGTCGTTCGAGGCAAAGGTGATCGCGGCGGAAGAGGAAGCGGTCGGCAGGCTTGGCACCGGTCCGGGCGCCGTGCGGTTCATCTCCGGCACATGGGCGCCGCATGTGGCTCTCGAAGCGCGGCTCGCCGCATTTCACGGTCGGGAAGCTGCGATGATCTTCAGTTCCGCCTACGCGACGGTGATGGGGGTCTTGTCGTCGCTGATCACAAACGAGACCGCCGTCATCAGCGACGAACTGAACCACAACTGCATCATCAATGCGATGCGGGTCACGCGCCCTATTGAGAAGCGCATCTACAAACATCTGGACCTGGCGGAGTTGGAACAGCACCTGCAGGAGCTGTCGGGCCACTGCAAGCGGGCGATCCTCGTTACCGACGGTATCTTCAGCATGCGCGGCGATCACGCACCGCTGAAGGAGATCTCCGCGCTGGTGGAAAAATACGATTCGGCCTTCCCCGAAAATCTGCTGCTCGTCGTCGACGATTCCCACGGCGTCGGCGCCTTCGGTGAGACGGGGCGCGGCACGGAGGAATACACCGGGGCCGGCAAGGTGGATTTGCTGATCGCCACTCTGGGCAAGGCTCTTGGCGTGAACGGCGGCTACATCGTTGCAAGCCAGACGATCGTCGACTATCTGCGCGAAACCTCGCCCTTCTACATCTACTCCAACCCGATCACCCAGGGCGAAGCAGCGGCGGCAAAGGCCGCCGTCGATATTCTGGACAGCGACTACGGACGGGAACGGCTGCGGCACCTGCGCGCCATGACTACCCGTTTCGAACAGGGACTGACGGATATGGGGCTGGAAACGATTCCCGGCGCGCATCCGGTCGTGCCCTTGATGGTGCGGGACACGGAGCGGACGACGGCGCTGGTGGCGCACCTGCGCGCCAACGGCATCCTGGCGACGGGTCTCAACTTCCCGGTCGTCCCGCGCGGCGACGAGGAAATCCGTTTCCAGATCGCGGCGGACCATACGGAGGCCGACATCGACGAAGCCCTGCAGGTGATCGGCCTGTTCAACAGGCATTAGGGCGGCAACGCGCACATGAGCAGCAGGACAACAGGGAAAGCAGACTCGGGATTGGTCCTCAGCAACGCGCCGGGGCCGCGCGGCTGGCGTGGCCTCTCGCGGCTGCCGGCCACGGCCTTGGGGATGACGCCGCCGCCGGGCCTGGTCCTTCTGTCCATCCTGTCGATCCAAGTCGGCGCGGCGTTGGCCATCGGATTGTTTCCGGTGCTTGGCGCGTCGGGCACGGTCTTCGTACGCGTAGCGCTTTCAGCCGTTCTCTTGCTGATCGCCACGCGCCTGCCCTTGGACCGCCGCCTTCGGGACAATGCCGGGCTCATTCTGCTGTTCGGTGCGATCCTGGCTACGATGAATCTCTGCTTCTATCAGGCCCTCGCGCGGATTCCCCTCGGAATCGCCGTCACCATAGAGTTTCTCGGTCCCCTCGCCGTTGCCGTGGCGACCTCGCGCCGCCTGAAGGACTTTCTTTGGATCGGTCTGGCCCTAGGCGGTGTCGGCCTGCTGACGCCGGATATTGGCGATAGCCTGGACCCCATCGGCGTTCTTTTTGCCGCTGTGACTGGCGCCTGCTGGGCCGGCTTCATCCTGCTCAGCGGCCGCGTCGGGCGCATATTTCCCGGCGGCAGCGGTCTCGCTCTTGCCATGGCAGTCGCCGCCTTGCTCCTGATTCCCTTCGGTGCGTTGGATAGCGGGCCGGCATTCGGCGACGTCAATCTGCTGCTGATTGCACTGGGCGTCGCTCTTCTTTCGACCATGATCCCCTATTCGTTGGAGTTCGAAGCGCTCAAGCGCCTGCCGCCGCGCACCTATAGCGTTCTCATCACGCTGGAGCCTGCCGTGGCGGTGATGATCGGCGTGATCCTGCTCGGAGAAACATTAGGATTGCGGACTGCCTTCGCGGTGGCCTGCGTCACCTTGGCAGCCATCGGCGCCACCCTAACGCGGGGCAAGCCCTAGAGCGGTTCCCGGTTCATTGGAAACGCTCTAGCTCTTGATCTGGTAGCCGGTCTTGAAGATCCACCAGACGATGGTGATACAAGCAACGAGGAAAACCATGATCATCCCGAGGCTGATTCCAATACTGACATCGGCCAATCCGTAAAAGCTCCAGCGGAAACCGCTGATGAGATAGAGCACGGGATTGAACAGGCTGACCTTCTGCCAGAAGTCCGGCAACATATCGATGGAATAGAAGCTGCCGCCGAGGAAGGCGAGCGGCGTGACCACCAAAAGCGGAATGAGATTCAGTTTTTCGAAATTGTCGGCCCAGATCCCGATGATGAAGCCGAAGAGGCTGAAGGTGACGGACGTCAGCACCAGAAACAACAGCATCCAAACAGGGTGTTCGATCTCAAGCGGCACAAAAAGACCGGCCGTTGCCAGAATGATCAGTCCCAATGCAATCGACTTGGTCGCAGCCGCGCCAACGAATCCCAGGACAATCTCAAAATAGGATACAGGTGCGGACAGGAGTTCGTAAATCGTTCCAATGAACTTGGGAAAATAGATGCCGAAGGACGCGTTGGCGATGCTCTGCGTCAACAAAGACAGCATGATCAACCCGGGAACGATGAAAGCGCCATAGGCGACACCGCCGATCTCTTCGATGCGTGAGCCTATCGCGGCGCCAAACACAACGAAGTAGAGCGATGTGGAGATGACCGGTGAAACGATACTCTGCAGCAGCGTGCGGCCGGTGCGCGACATTTCGAAGACATAGATGGCCCTGACGGCATAAAGGTTCATGCCGCGTCTCTCACCAGGTTCACGAAAATCTCCTCCAGGGAGCTTTGAGTTGTCTGCAAGTCCTTCACGCGGATCCCGGCCTCGTTCAGCATCGCAAGCAGGGTCGTGATCCCCGTGCGTTCGGCTTGTGTGTCGTAAGTGTAGATCAGGTGCGTTCCTGCGTTGGACCGTTCCAGGTTGTATGCCTTCAGACTTTCCGGAATGGTGTCGATGCTTTGTTGCAACTCCAAAGTCAGTTGCTTCCTGCCGAGCTTGCGCATCAACTCGGCTTTTTCTTCGACGACCACGAGCTCACCCTTGTTGATGACACCGACGCGGTCCGCAATCTCCTCCGCTTCTTCGATGTAATGCGTCGTCAAGATGATTGTCACACCGGCCTCTTTCATGCCGCGCACGATCTGCCACATGTCCTTGCGTAGCTCGACATCCACCCCGGCCGTCGGTTCGTCCAGAAACAGAATGCGTGGTTCATGCGAGAGCGCCTTGGCGATCAGGATGCGGCGCTTCATGCCACCGGACAGCGTGATGATCTTGCTGTCTTTCTTGTCCCAGAGAGACAGTTGCTTCAGTACCTTTTCGATGTGCTGCGGGTTCGGCTTCTTGCCGAAGAGCCCCCGGCTGTAGCTGACCGTCGCCCAGACGGTCTCGAAGGCATCGGTCGTCAGTTCCTGCGGCACCAAACCGATCAATCCACGCGTCTTGCGGTAGTCCTTGATGATATCGTGACCGCCGACCGTGACCTGCCCACCACTCGGGTTCACGATGCCACACACGATGCTGATCAGCGTCGTCTTGCCGGCCCCATTCGGGCCAAGCAGGGCCAGAATCTCGCCTTCGCGAATATCCAGATTGACGCCCTTCAACGCCTGGAACCCCGACGCATAGGTCTTGGATAGACTGGAAATGGATATCAATGCCGACATCAGCCTGTGACGCCCCCCTGCTCTCGCTTGCCTTGTCGTTTCAGGCAGATAATCCCCTGAGCCCGGCCGGTGAATGCCGAAAGGCCCGCTTGCCCGCCCCTAGAACTGGGTATTCCGTGCGATTTCGCCAGGAAAAACCGTCCCCGCACCTTCAGGAGCGGAATCCCGGCCACTTGCCTCAGTAGATCGTGGTCTTGAGACGTTCCGGGTAGGCCCGGTCGTAAGCCTCGCCGTCGAAATCGGCCGAGATGGCCTGGACCATTTGACCCGCCGTCGGCAGTTCCGAACGTTCGATCCGCGCGTCGGGGTCCCACAGGCGGGACCGCACCAGAGCCTTCTGGCACTGGAAATAGACCCGCTCGGCCGTTACTTCGATCACGCTACGGGGCAGTTTGCCCTGCATGACGAAGGACTCGCAGAGCTCAGGATTCGTCAGAATTCGCGCCGTCCCATTGATGCGCAGGGTTTCCCCAACACCCGGCACGAGAAATAGCAGCGATATGCGCGGATCGCGGACGAGGTTCCGCAGGCTGTCGATCCGGTTATTGCCGCGGCGATCGGGAATCTGGACCCGTTTCTCATCGAGAACCCTGACGAAACCCGGGGGATCGCCACGCGGCGAGCAGTCCAGCCCCTCCGGCCCGCTGGTCGCCACGACGACAAAGGGCGCCTTTTCGACGAAGGCCCGATAATGCGGCGAAATGTGGTCGATCTCCTTGGTCATGGAGGCTGGAACCGGCGTTCCATAGAGTGCTTCGAGCTGCTCCACGGTCGTGATTTCATGGGGCACCGAAGCGCCGTCGGAAGAGGAAACCTGGGGGCTTTCGGTCGGGCTGTCGTCAGGCATAAGCGTGTCTTCCCATTGTCACCTGGCCGTTGTCACTTGGGGCGCCGCGACCCTAGCACGGAGACCCGCTCGGCGCCCATGCCCTTATTCGATACCCCACCTGCGAGCCCTGAGACGTTCCAGGCGGATTTCCGGGTTGTGGACCCTCTAGAAATCGCGGCAGAGCCGGCCTCCGTGCCGCGCAGTTCCGTTAGCCGGCACAAAAAACACTGCCGACGTCAGGTATACTGGGTACCCCAGGTCCGTAAGGCCTTCAAAACCGGCCCCAGTTTTCGACCCTTGTCCGTCAAGGCATAGTCGAGGCGCGGCGGATGATCGCTGTAAAGGCGGCGCGAGATCACCCCCTCTCCTTCAAGGACTTTCAACCGCGCAGAAAGCGTGTTGGGCGCAATCCCCTCCAGCGATTCCTGGAAATCCTGAAAGCGTCGCGGCCCTTCAAGGAAGAGGTCGCGAAGAATCAGAATCGTCCACCGCTCGCCAATCACATCAAGCGTGCGGGCAACCGGGCAGTCCAGGTCATAGGGTTTTGCCATTCCATGAAGTTAGGCGCTTGAACATGAAATTCAAGTTACTAGTTATTTTATAGTCACTATCTTCCAACAACCTATTTTCTACGCCGCTGAACCATGGCGGCCTTGAGAAGGATCTTCGACATGACACAAGCTTACGAAGCGACCCCGGCACAGAGCCCAATCACCCGCAAACCCATCGGACTCTATGTCATTTGCGGTCTGATCCTGTGGTTCGGTCTTGCTTTCGCCTTCGCCGCGAGCGGCGGACTCGCCATCTCTGCCGCGAACGGCGCCCCGCTCGGTTTCGCCGTCGCGATCTTGGTGCCCATTGCAGTGTTCGCCATACTGTATCGGGCCTTCGGCGCATTTCGCGACTTCATTCTGGGACTGGATCCCGTGAAGGTGAACCTGACGCAGCTTTGGCGCGTCGTCGGTTTCGCTTTCCTGGCCCTCTACGCCTATGGAGAGCTACCTGGTTTCTTCGCATGGCCCGCGGGACTGGGCGACGTTGCGGTGGGAATCGCAGCACTTTGGATTGTGGCGGCTCTGGTCCGGAATCCGGCCTTTGCGGCGAGCAGGCGTTTCGTAACCTTTCACCTTCTCGGTCTGCTTGATTTCGTGGTCGCCGTCGGCACGGGCGTAGTCAGCAGCGACGCCTTCGGGCTTTTCGAAGTGACGACGCAGCCAATGAGCGAGTTGCCACTGGGTTTGATTCCCGGGTTCGCCGTACCCCTGTTCATCCTGCTGCACTTCACCGCGCTGCTGCAGGCACGCGCACTCGCAAAGCAGGAGAAACCGGGCCACGGGTCCTGACGTATGCAATCACCGTGATGTGACTTGGCCTGAAGCTGCAAAGGGCCAATCTGACGGCGATCCCCAGTTCCTGAGGAACCACAGGCTGCCACACCGGCGGCCTGTGGCCTGCAGACGACAGGAGACTCGCCATGATGCAGGATGCGGCGGCCGGCGGCGGCCTCGTGCCGGAGATCCTCCTCAATATCGCTTTCATCGTGTTCACCACCGCGTTCCTGGTGCGGGATATCTTGTGGCTCAGACTGATCGCGATTTCGGGAAATATGATCCTGTTGTACATCGGCTTCACCGCGCCTGGCGGACCGTTGTGGAACCATCTCTTCTGGTACGGGGTATTCATCCTGGTGAACGGCGGGCATAGCGCGCTGCTGGTCTACGAGCGCAGCTTGATGCGCTTCTCCGAAGAGGAAGACATTGTCCGTAGGCAGACCTTTCCCTCACTTGACCGCATCGCCGTCAAGAAGCTGATCAAACTGGGACACTGGACCGACCTGGCCCCGGGCGAAACGCTGCTGGTGGAAGGCAAGGCGCCGTCGCGGCTCTATCTGCTGGCGGACGGCGAAGCCAGTGTCACCTGTGGCGGCCAGTACGTTGCCCGAGTCAAGCAGGGGCAGTTTGCAGGCGAAATCAGCTATCTGAAGGAAGAGCGCGCGGGGGCGACAGTGAGCGCGGCGACGCCGCTGCGCTGCCTGGTCTGGGATCGTAGGAAGCTGCGCCAACGCCTGGACAAGGATTCAACTCTACGCGCCGTGCTCTACGCGGCCTTCGGCAGCGACCTTTCAGGCAAGATCGCCGCTCACAACATTCTCGTCTCAGAAAGCGCGCTCTAAGCGGCGTCTCCTGCCCTGCGGTCAGGAGGGCCTGATGACAATCCAACGGCCTTCTTGAGAACGGCAGGCGGTCTGCCGCTTAATCAGAGACTCGGCGTTGCGTTCGAGCCGTAGGCGGAAATCGCGGCAATACTGACCCGTACGGATCTTGAAGGTACGGGTCGGCACGATGAGGCCGCGCAAGCCGCTGCTCTTATCACGCCAGCTCAGGCCCTCACCGCTTGGGAAGGTCTCCAAGCCGGTCTGAAGATAAGTATCGATCTCAGGGTGATTGCGCCCGGTCATGGCGAGCAGTCCATCGTCCACTTCCTCCGGATCCCGGAAGCTCAAGCAGCCCGTCAAGAACGTCAGCAGTACGCCACCCAACAACAGACTTCGGATCAATTCCAGCCCCGTGAAATCGCTTCAGCTTCCTCTTCTTTGCTCAGATCAGGACCTACTTGATCCACACCGCCAAAGGCACCCTGGCTCGCGCTGTCGTCGGAATCGTCATCTTCCGACTCACTGTCGTCACTGTCCGAGTCGTCACCGTCGTCGCCGTCGTCACCATCGTCGCCGTCGTCACCATCATCACCGTCGGACTCGCCACCATCTCCACTGCCGCCACCGCCGCCGGAACCGCCTCCGCCCCCGGAGCCACCACCGCCCCCAGAGCCTCCGCCGCCGCCGGATCCACCGCCACCTCCTCCACCGCTACCGCCATCGGCCTGCACGGCCTTCAAGACCGGCAGGGCGGCGGGACCATCCACGGCAAAGGGCAGCGCTGCCAGCGTGATCGCCAGCAGGCTGGTGGTGGCAAAGAGCCAGGACCTACTTTTTCTAAGGCGTGTCATCATTCGCAGCCCAGCAATAAGGTCCTTTCCTCGGCGCGCAGAAACCCGCGCCATCTCAAAACGGTTGATATTCCGCCACAATCGGCGCTCTGCCATGTAAAACACCTGACAGGCACAATCCGTCCCGCCTCTTTAGCAGAATGACAGGGTGCCGCGCAAAACAGGGATTTTTCCAGATGCATTCTTTTTTTGGGATGAAATCGCGTTTTCGCGTGTTGTCCCAGTGAAAGGCCCGTTTAAGGGGATTTTCTTAACTTTCTGGAAACTACGTTGGGAATCGGCAATGGTGCGGCTGGCGGGCGACAGGAGGATCAGCGGCTACGATGGACGAGGCGCTTCAGCGAGAGATGCTGGCCCTGTTGCCTCGCCTGCGCCGATTCGCCTGTGCGCTGACCGGTTCCGTCGACCGCGGGGAAGACCTGCTGCAGACTACGTGCGAGCGCGCCATCGCCCAGATTCATCAGTTCCAGCCGGGCACCCGGCTGGACAGTTGGATGTACCGCATCGCGCGCAACAGCTTCTTGAACGATCAAAGAGCGCGTGGCGTGCGTACGGCCCACTTGAACGAGGTTTCGCAAAGCGAATCCAGTGTGTTCGACGGCAACCGTGCCATGGAATCCCACTTAACCTACGAAGCCGTGGCGCAATTCGTAGCCCGCTTGCCGGAAGAGCAGCGGTCGGTTTTGCTATTGGTCTGTGTAGAAGGCCTGTCCTACCGCGAGGTCGCGGAGATCACGGACCTGCCCGTCGGGACAATTACCAGCCGGCTTGGCCGGGCCCGCCAAGCCCTTAAGGAGTGGATGGAACGCGAGAATGGCGACTGACGAAGACCTACAGAGTCTGAGCGCCTATCTTGACGGCGAGCTCGAGGGCGACGAAGCCCAGACGCTCGAAGAGCGCTTGCGGCGCGAGCCCGAATTGGCGGACACCCTCTCGAAACTCCGGGAAGGCCAGACCCTGCTGCGCAGTTCAGTGAACGCGATGACCAGCGGCCCTGTCCCTTCGCACATCGCCGATATGATCAAGAACGCCGGGCCCATGCCGGGACCGGCTGCACAACCGGCCGCACAACCACGCTATTCCTTCGGCCTGGCCGGATTGGCGGCGGCGGCCGTCGTCGCCTTTGTCGTGGCCGCGCCGCTCGGCTTCTTCGTGGCGGACCAACGGATGGAATCACGGCTGGCGCAACATATGGAGGAAATCAGGGCCGATCGTGCGTTGCTGGCACAAATCGTCTCGGATGCCCTGGAACAAAAAGTCAGCGGCGAAGAATTCGCGTGGCAGAACCCGAAGAGCGGCAGCCGGATTTCGATTACTCCCGTCCGGACCTTCAAGAACAAGGACGGAACCTGGTGCCGGGAGTATTTGGAAATCGCGCGCTTTGGCGAGGAAGAAGGCCGGACAAGGTCCATCGCCTGCCGCGTCGGCGAAGGCTTATGGCAGAAGCGCCTAGCTACCTACAAAGATAGCTGATTCAGGAAATAGAGATAGTGATAGTGGGCCGAAGTAAATTAGCGCCTGCGGGATCACACCTGCCAAGAACATAAAATTAAACTCAAATATTTTTTCCAAATCCCGGGATGATTATTCGACCTGGCGTGTTTTAGACCTAGTGAAGCCAATCTCACGAGGCAAAAAACATGACAGACCGTATGAAATCGAGTGACGAGACCGTAGATTTGAAGCGCCGACGCGCACTAAGCCGGCTCGGCCTGATCGCGGGCGCGGCCTACGCGGCCCCCATCGTCCTGTCGCTGAGCCAAGCCGCCGCCGACGGCGGCTCCGGCGGAGGCGGTGGCGGTTCCGGTGGTGGAGGCGGTGGCGGCGGCTCCGGCGGTGGTGGCGGTGGCGGCTCCGGCGGCGGTGGTGGTTCCGGCGGTGGTTCCGGCGGCGGTTCCGGTGGCGGATCTGGCGGCGCTTCAGGCGGCGGTTCCGCGGGCGGTTCGGCTGGCGGGTCGAGCGGCGCATCGGGACCTAGTGACGGAGACGACTCCGACAATGGCACCAGTGCCGGCAGCGGAACCGGATCCGGATCGACGTCAGGTACCGGCGACACGTCCAGCGTCGGCACGGCTCAAGTCAGCTAAAAAGCCAATGCTGCACAGCATTCCCCGAGGCGGCATGAACACGGCATTCCCAAGAGTTCATGGCGCCCGCAAACCTCAAGCCGAGGCGGATACCCCTCCCGTCCGCCTCGGCTTCGAGGGACTGCGCCGGCCCATCGCATTCCACAATGTGCCGGAGCTTCCGAAACTTCTGCCGCGCGTCCTGCGCGGCTGGCGGTCCGCCGCCGCCGATGCCGACAACACTCCAGACCTGACAGTGACGGGATTGGACGACGGCTATCGGATCGATGCCCCCTGGCTGTCGAAACCGATGTACCGGCGCGACACGGTGGCAGCGCTGTGCGGCTTGGTCGCCGAGATGATCCGAGCCGAGACCTTCGACCAGCCAGAACTGCTCTGCCTACATTCAGCGGGAACTCTCTTCGGTGACCGACTGGTAATCTTTCCTTCGACCTACCTTGCCGGAAAGAGCCTATTGTCGAGTTGCCTGGCGGCGCGCGGAGTCCGCCTTTTCAGCGACGATATCCTATTCTTTGATCCTCGAAGCGGGCGGGCCATTGCGCCCGGCCTGCAGCCGCGGCTTCGCCTGCCTTTGCCGGAGGGTCTGGCGCCCGAGTTCCAGGAATTCATCGCGGCCCGAGCCGGATTGCAGGGGCAAAGATACCTCTATCTCGATCTCGACAGAAACAGACTGGCGCCCAAACGCCTGTCCGCCGAAGTCGGCGGGTTCGTGTTGCTCGAACGGCGCGAAGGCGTGCGGGCCAGTCTGGAGCCAGTATCGCCGGCCGAAATGCTGCGCAACCTCATATGGCAGAACTTCGCGCGCGCCCTGCCGGCCTCTCAGATCCTCGATGCTTTGGATTCGGCTGTCCAGCGGGTGGACTGCTACTGCTTGCGCTACGACCATTTGGCGGAAGCGGTCGACGTCCTGCAGACGCATTTCGCTCAATCGCCGAAAGGACCTGACAGCCCGGGCAGAGCCCTTCGGCAAAACGCTCCCGACGCCAGCGGTCTTCCCGCGTTGCCGCCGGATCACTTCCGGCAAGCGCCAGGGACGAGCGTGCTGATGCGCGACGGCGAAGCCTTTCTGATCGACGCGGACAGCAGTGGAATCTTCCATCTCAACGCATTGGCATCGGGAGTCTGGGCGCTCCTCGAGCACCCAGTGACCCTGCAAGAGATCGTCGAAACCTTGAACCAGGCCTTCCCAGGTGTGGGGGCCGAGCAGATCCAAGACGACGCAACGCAGTTACTCACCGCTTTCCGTAGCAAAGGCTTGGTATTGAGCGGAACCTGAAGGAGCGTGGCCGGGAAGAAAACGCGTTCGCTTTTCTCGCCCCTCCGGCCAGCACCTTCCCCGGGGGCTGTGCCAAGCCGCAGCCTCCGGGGTCAACTGCAGACGTACATGGCGTCAGTCCCTATGCCAGTCCGGTTTCCGCTTTTCCAGAAAGGCGGCGACACCTTCAAGGCCTTCAGGGGACCTGCGAATGCGGGCGATACGTGACGCCGTATCATCCATGACGCCCTGATCCAAGGGGCGGCCCGCGACAGCGTGGATCAGATCCTTCGACTCCGCCTGCGCCTGGGGCCCACCGGCGAGCAAGTCATCGACAAGCCGCCGGGCCGTGGACTCCAGATCGCCGCGCGGCACGACTTCATGCACCAGTCCGAGGCGATGCGCCTGCCACGCGGAAATTCGCTCCGCCGTCTGGAAATAGCGGCGCGAAGCCCGGGCCCCGATCGCCGCGACGACGTATGGCGCGATCACCGCCGGGATCAGCCCGAGGCGCACTTCGGACAGGGTAAAGCTGACGCCCTCCACCGCGATGACGATGTCGCAACAGGCGGCCAGCCCGACGCCGCCGCCGAACGCGGAACCCTGCACCAATGCAATGGTCGGCTTCGAGAGGGTGTTCAGGGTCGACATGAGTTTCGCAAGCGCCTGAGCGTCGGCGACGTTGGCCGCCTCGCTTTCCTCCGCCATCGCCTTCATCCAATTGAGATCCGCACCGGCCGAGAAGTATTTCCCCTGCGCCGCCAGGATCACGGCCCGCACGCGGCTGTCGGAATCGAACCCTTCCAGAGCGGCCGTCAACTCCCGGATCAATGCGTCGTTGAAGGCGTTGTGGACCTTGGGTCTGGTCAGAGTGAGGCGAGCAATCCCTCTGTCGCTGATCTCCTCAACAAAAAGCGGTCCTGTCATTTCGGTCACATCCTGAAGACGCCAAAAGTGGTGCGCTCTATCGGCGCGTTCAGGGCGGCGGAGATTCCAAGCGCCAGGCTGGTCCGCGTATCCAATGGATCGATGATCCCGTCGTCCCACAGGCGGGCCGACGCAAAGTAGGGATGCCCCTGGTCCTCGTACTGATCGCGGATCGGCGCTTTGAAAGCCTCCTCGTCGGCTTCGCTCCAGCTCTCGCCACGCGCCTCCAACGCGTCGCGCCGTATGGTCGAGAGCACGCTGGCGGCTTGCTCCCCACCCATGACCGAGATACGCGCGCCCGGCCACATCCAGAGCAGGCGGGGGCTATAGGCGCGGCCGCACATGCCGTAGTTTCCGGCGCCGAAGGAGCCACCGATGATCACGGTGAACTTCGGCACCTTGGCGCAGGCCACGGCGGTGACCATCTTGGCGCCGTCTTTCGCGATGCCGCCGGACTCGTACTTGCTGCCGACCATGAAGCCGGTGATGTTCTGCAGGAACAGCAAGGGAATGCCCCGCTGGGCGCAAAGCTCGATGAAATGGGCACCCTTCAAAGCCGACTCGGAAAAGAGGATGCCGTTGTTGGCGACGATGCCGAGCGGATAGCCGTGCAGGCGGGCAAAACCAGTAATCAAGGTCTGGCCGTAGAGCGCCTTGAATTCGTCGAACTCGCTGCCGTCCACGAGGCGGGCGATGACTTCGCGGACATCGTAGGGTTTGCGCAGATCGGCGGGCACGACGCCGTAGAGCTCTTCAGGGTCGTAGAGCGGCTCCTTCGGGTCCGACACCTCCAGCTCATGCCGCTTGACCCTGTTCAGATTGGCGACGATGCGCCGCGCGGTTGCCAATGCCTGGGTATCGTCCGCCGCATAATGATCGGTGACCCCCGAGGTGCGGGAGTGCACGTCGGCGCCACCGAGATCCTCGGCGCTGACCACCTCGCCCGTTGCGGCCTTCACCAGGGGCGGGCCGCCGAGGAAGATCGTGCCTTGCTTACGGACGATAATGGACTCGTCGGACATGGCCGGCACGTAAGCGCCGCCGGCGGTGCAGGAGCCCATGACCACCGCGATCTGCGGGATGCCTTTCGCCGACATGTTGGCCTGATTGAAGAAGATGCGGCCGAAATGATCGCGGTCGGGAAAAACCTCGTCCTGGTTCGGCAGGTTGGCGCCGCCGGAATCGACGAGATAGATGCACGGCAAACGATTGGTTTCTGCAATTTCCTGCGCGCGCAGGTGCTTCTTGACCGTCAGAGGGTAGTAGGTCCCCCCTTTCACGGTGGCGTCGTTGCAGACGATCATGCACTCGCGACCCGAAACGCGGCCAATGCCGGTGATGAGGCCCGCGGCCGGCACTTCCCCGCCGTAGAGACCGTAGGCCGCCATCTGGGAGAGCTCGAGGAACGGCGAGCCCGTATCCAGCAGACGGCGGATCCGCTCCCGCGGCAGCAGCTTGCCCCGCTTCAGGTGCTTGTCCCGCGCCTTCTCGCCGCCGCCCTGCTTCACAGCCTCGACGCGAGCGCGCAGGTCCTCTACCAGGGCTAGATTTGCCGCCCGGTTCTCTTGGAATTCCGCCGATCGCGTGTCCAGCGCGCTTTTCAGGGCCGTCATGTCGGAGCCGTCATGGCGCCTCCCCCGAGTCGTGATGGGGAATAAGATTTTCCAAGGGGCGAGATGGAGCAAGGAAAAACGGAAGAGAAGTCACGGGCCACGGTGCGTGGGCCGGCTTCAGGACGTGCGATTACGTAAAGAAATCTAGGAGTTTCCAGCAATTGCCTGAGGCGCGGACTTGCCGAAACCCTAGCGTCCGAGCTGGCGCCATTTCTGGACAATGGCTTTCATGAACTCGTCGCTGTCCTGGTCGGCCTGCCAAGCCTGGTGGAAGTCAGCGGTGGCGCTGCGTGGGCGCTCATTCTCGGGCAAAGGCCGGAAACAGAGCCGCATGGGCACGGCCACGCCCTCACCGACCGCGATGGCCTCAGCATTGCCAAGCGACGGCAGGGCGTCCAGCAGGCCCATGGAGGATTCCGAAAGGGTGCCCCGCAGAATCTCCTGATCCTGGTGGTTCGTCATGCGCATGGCAAAGATCGTGTTGCATTGGGAGAGAATACCGGCCGCGAGTTCCGAAGGTCGCTGGCTAACGAGGCAGAGAGACACCCCGTACTTACGCCCTTCCTTTGCGATCCGCGACAAGGCCCGTTTGGCCGGCTCGAAACCGAATGCCTCGCTCTGCGGCGCATAGCGATGGGCTTCCTCGCAGACAAGCAAGACCGGCACCTGACGGTCGGCCCAAAGGGCGAAATCGAACGTGAGGCGGCACAGCAGGGAAACGACGACATTCACGATTTCCGAGGGAACGCCCGAAAGGTCCAGGATCGTGACCGGCTTGCCGTCAACGGGTACCCGAAAGATTTTGGAGAGAATGCGGTGCATGTTGTCGCGAATGCTGACGCCGCCGAACATGAAGGCGTAGCGGGGATCGCTCTGCAGCATCTTCAGGCGGCCCTTCAAGCGTTGATAGGCCGCGACCTCTTCCGCCTTGTCGAGCTTGCCCATCGCATCATCCAGACGCTGGACCAACTGCGTCAGGCGGTAAGGTACCGGAGTATCGACCGTGATCCGCCTGGCATCGCCCTCCGGTCCAAGAAACTCGACCTTTGCGGCGGGAATTGCCGCACTCAGGATCGATATTTCTCCATTGTCCAGGGTGCGCCCGCCGCCAACGATCTCCAAGAGCTCATCGAACTCCAGCATCCAATAAGGCAACTCAAGGGTGCTCGGATTGAGGATCTCCGCTCGGTCGCCAAAGGCGTGGGCGTATTCGTTGTGCGGATCGAGAAGCACGATGTGCGCGTTAGGATTCTGATCGACCAGGCCCTGCAGGACCAATGCGGTCGCACAGGACTTGCCGCACCCCGTCGTGCCCAGGATCGCGTAGTGCTTGCCCAGAAGGTCGTTGGTGATGACATAGGCCGGCAAGGAGCGGTCCTGATGGATCATTCCGATCTCAGCCGTCACTGCGTTGGGCGGCGCGTAGACGATCGCCAGGTCTTCCCGCGTGGCGGCAAAGAGCGGATCGCCGAGTTGCGGCAGCGTCGAGACGCCGCGGCGAAAGCTCGCGCCAGCATCACCGGAATTAAGGTCCGCTTCCCCAAGCAACTCTACCTCGACAATCATCATGTCGGGCTGGTCTTCGCTTTCCGAAGGCAAGGGGATAGAGAGGCCGCTCACGACGCCGAAGACTCCGGTGTCCGGCATCAGCATCTTGACGAGCTGACCCATCTGCAGATGGGCCCGGTCAGACTGTTTCAACGTGCCTGGAGTGTTATCGAGAATCGCGACGACTTGGAATCCCGTCACCTGAACGACCCGCCCGATCTTGGCTTCGGGTACGGATTCGGACGCTGGTTGCTGCTGATCTTCACCGATTGATTGAGGGTTCGAAACGGCGAGTTCCATCCGACCTATCCCCTTTCTACGCGGTTGGCCGGCAAGGTGATTCGGACCACGGTCCCCTCACCGACCCGGCTTTTCAGTTCCAAGGCCCCGCCATGCAGCTCCGTAAAGGCCTTGGCCAAGGGCAGCCCCAGTCCGGTACCCTCATAACGCCGGTTCAAATCGCCATCGACTTGCTGAAACGGCGCGAGGGCTTTCGGGATATCCTGCTCATGCATTCCGACGCCGCTGTCCGTCACCGCGATTTCCGTGTCGCCATTCGCCAGAACCTGCAACGCCATGGCAACACTACCGCCCGGAGGGGTGAACTTGATTCCGTTGGATAGAATGTTGATCAGGACCTGCCGGATGCGTCGTTCATCGCCAAACAGGATGACCGGCTGGTCCGATAGCTGCAGTGTCAGCTCGACTTCATGGTCTTCAGCAAGCTGGGACAACATCGAAACGCAACCGCGAATCACGTCGAACAGACTGAAGCGATGCTCGTTCAGATCCAGCTCACCCGCTTCCACTTTGGACGCGTCAAGGATGTCATTCACCAGCGCGAGAAGGTGTCGGCCCGACTGGAGTACGAGGCCGACGTATTCCTCCACCTTGTCTTCGGAGAAACCGTATTTCTCTTTCGACTGCAACAGTTCCGCGAAGCCGATAATTGCATTGAGAGGTGTGCGCAGCTCATGACTCACGTTGGCGAGGAAGTGAGTCTTGGCCATGTTGGCGACTTCAGCCGCGACGAGCCCCTTGCGCGCGGATTCGGCGGCACTCTCCGCCTCGGTGCGGGCCGCCCGCAACGCCATTTCGGTACGGCGCTGATTTACGAGATTGCCCAATCGGACTCCGTAGAGATCGATGGGGGACGGCTTCGCGCGGCGGCTGGACCTCTGGGCAAGCATCTTGACGCAACTATGACTATCGCAATGGTTGATCAGTTCCTTTTTGATTGGAAACGAATAATTTAGCGTTAAGGCGAGGACACGGCGACCGGCAAAACCGAGGCCCCAATCCTCATTTTCGTAAAACTGTCATATTTTGTGATCGGCGGATGCCGGTCTGCGGGGCGCCAGGGCAGGATCTCGAGAGGGAACCGCCAACATCAGGGACGTCAACCGCTCCCTTCGAGCCCGAGCATCTTAACGGTCAATAAACCTTTTAAGAGCGTCGAGAAAACGAGGCTGATCCAGGGGCGGGCTATGACCGCCCTCATCGTAGACACGGACAGCCGCATGGCTTTGCGCCTCATAGAATGCCTCAGCCGCACGATAATCGAGGACCGAATCGTCCCTGGTCAGGACTACGAGTTTATCGGTGCCGTCGGCAGGTGTCAGTTCAAGGGCTGCATAGGCCTCAATTGCTTTCTCCGTGACCTCGAAGGTAATGCCGCGGCGTCGGCTTTCGTTAGTTCCCAAGGCCCGCCGCATGGTCGCCTGCGGATCGATCGCCGGATTGATCAATATGACCTTGCCAACGCCAAGACGCGCCCCGAAGTAATCCGCCCAGAAGCCACCAAGAGATGTACCGAAAAACACCACGTTGCGGTGCCCCAGGAAGCGGCCATAGAAATCCTCGAACTCTGCGATGTTCCGATCGACATCGGTATAGTCATAGTTGAATCCGACGACGCTATGGTTATCGCCAAACTCCGGCGTCAGGATGCGAAAGTAATAGTCCGGCATCGCGGAGCGAAAGCCGTGGAACATGACTATGACATCGTCCCGCAGGTCTTCGCCCCGGACCCCATCTTCGATATAGACCGCAAAGGCGCGGTTGGCGCCGTATTCCCAGGCTCTCGCAACCGTGCTTGCCAACACAGACAGCATCGCAAGCAGCGCTGCGAAAGCAAGGCATCTGCGCATGCTGCGATCCGGCAAAGCCAATGCCCCGATCCTTGGCCTAAGGCTGCGCGAGGCCGTCAATAAACTGCAGAATTGTGTTCATGGCCTCGTGCGCCTCTAGATCCAGATGATGCCCGCCGCTGTCAAACACGACAATTTCGGTGTTCTCCTGACCCTGAAAATACTCGACCGCGATATTGTAATCGAGAACCGCATCGTCCTTCGTTAGCACGACAAGCTGTTTCGTTTCCGGGTTGCGGTCTATCTCCAGGTTCGCATAGGCGGCAACCGTCGCTTCGGTCACCGTGATTGTCTTGTCGCGCTTCTCACTGTAATGCTCACCGAGATTTCGGGTGGCCCGCGCATCGGGATCCGTCACGGGATTGATCATCGCAACCCCCCTGGCACCAATTCGGTTGGCGAAGTAGTCCGCCCAATAGCCACCCAGCGAGGTACCAACGACGATCACCTCCCGGCCTTCCAAGAAGTTGTCGTAGAAGGAATCAAACTCCCGTCTGTTGGTCTCGACATCGACATAGTCATAGTTGAAACCGATGACAGTGTAGCGATCCCCCAAACGCTCCGAGACATCATAGTACGTGCCGTTCGGCATGGCCGAGAGGAAGCCGTGCAGCAACACGATCACCGTCTGAGTATACTGTTCCGGCGGGATCCGACCCTTCGTGTAGACCGTGTACTCAAAGAAGCCGCCCATCTTGGCTGCCCAGGACGGCGGCGGTGCCGCCGCCAAGGTCGCGATGCAAAGGAGCGCCACGGTGAACAGGCGTGTTGTCTTGGCGCGGAAGGTCATGATTTCGGTTCAATACCTCTTGTGAATCTGATAGGCCAAGGCGCCGGAAAAGAAGAGAGGCGAAAGCATGAGTATGGCGGGCCCGAAGAAGGCGCAAAGGACCATCAACCAGACGTACTTCATGGGGCCGGCACAGCGACGCGCCACGACGAGTAGTGCTGTAAAGGGCAGCAGGTAGCAAAGGAACCAGTAGGAATCATTGCTGAAAGCACGCACGCCACCAAGCTCCGTCCCCCAACCCAAGAGCTTGTAAATCCAGATCTCATTGAGAAACAAAAGCGAGTTGACCAGCGTGAAGAGGAAACCGCGCAGGTCCGCCGGGCCACCCTCCAGAGGTGTCACGAACTTCTCGTGCAGGTAATAAAGCAAGGGGTCTGCCTGGAATCCGATGCGGTCCAGGACGGCAATGATCAGCAGCATCGGCAAGGCCGCATACCAGATTCCAGCGTAGCGTCGAAAAAGGATCTGCAGCGTGCCGCCCCGGGCGCGGTCCAGCGACAGCATCGTGAAATAGCCGGATATCATGAAAAAGAACGGCACCGCCCAGCGCCGCCAATGATCGAACCCCGGCACCTCGAAGCTGCTGAACTGTGCGAAGTTGTAGTGCCCATAGGCGATGGAGAGCGTGGCAACGGTGCGCACCACCTTCAGGAACTCGCTGTGCGACTTCGTGATCTTGAGCGCTTTGGAAGGATCGACCTGTATGACCCTCTCAGGATTGCGGGGCGCGAGTCGCGCCATGACCCATTTCTGTAAAGCGTCGAAGTAGGGCTTCGCACGGTTGCAGAGAATCCCGAAGGCAATCGACGCCGAGAGTACCAGGACCAGCAGACGAACCTGATCGAAGGTGCTGCGCGGATCGTGGTCCGTGATCGCGGCGAAAAAGTACAGCAGCGGAAAATGAATGATGAAAATCGGAACGGTGAAGGGAATGGCAATGGCGATGGCCCTGCTCAGCTTTGCAGGCACCTTGTCCCAGACAAAGATGAAACGCGTCAAAATCAGAAAGACAAAAAGAAAAACGGCATGGCCGTACTGCATCATCCAGCGTTTGCTCATCCCCAGGTACTGGCGATAGTCATAGCTGGCCAGGGTCTTGGAAAAATCATAGAGCAAGTCGCCGACGCGGTAGTAGTTGAAGACCACATAGACAGCCATGACAGCGGCGGCGATCAGGAGAGCTTGGGTCACGGACGGTCCGCGCCGATTGGCCGCGGGAGAAAGGGGCGCCGTTCCGGCGGGGCTTGGCGCCGTCATTGCGCCGCCTCCCGTGTCAACTTTGCGGCCGCCTGCCGCAATGCCAACGCAAAAGCGCGATTGCTCCGGCCCCATTGCTTTCCGATCACGAGGTAGGCCTGCACCGCCACCGTCTCAATGGCCCTGTCAGCGAAACCGCTTTGCAACGCACTGTAGCTGCCCCGCGCAATCTGCCGAGACGTAAAGATTCTGCCGTAGACGTCCTCGGCGTCGTTCAGGCTCAGCAGGTCGAACGGCACGAGACGGAGCTGCGGCACGTCGCGTTCCAGTTGGAGAATGAACTCCGTGCCCACCCTGGCCACCAGCGCCACGCAATCGTCACGGTCCTCCCCGGTCAGAGACGCCGCGAGTCCATCGCCACCGACAGCTTCACTGCGGATCCGCTTCATACGGTCTTCGAGCAGCGATAGAGCGCGCCATGTCGCGAAACTTCCGCTTCCAGGTCCAGCGGTCACCACGCGGCGCCCCTCCGGACGCCGCAACAGGTCCTGAAAGCTCTTGATACCGCTGTCCGTGCGGCACATCAGGTGCAGATACTCCCGCTGCAACGGGACAGGGACTTCGACCTTCAAGCGACCGAGGCCAAAGGTGCTCTGACCGAGAAACAAAGCGTCCCCTTGAGACAAAGCCGCGTCGCAAAGACCGTCGCGCAGCCTGTTGAGGTTGTCGAGCGTCCCTTCCGTGGGGATCACCGAGATGCGTCCGGCCCCGCCGGAAAGCGCCTCCTGAAGCTGCAAAGCAAAATCGTGATACCAGCCGTCCGGCTGACCGGCACAAAGACGCAGGCTGTCTTCCTGGTCGGCCTTGAGACCCGTGGGCGCCAGCAAAATCAGCGCTAAAAAGGCAAGCAAACCGATTAGACGAAACGCCTGTCCGCACGGAAGCATTTCAGTGCCGTTCCAACGAAAATCGGTGACGGCGATCAGGGTGCCGCCGTACAGGCCCCGAAGAACACGTAGCCGACTTCATCGGAGGCACCCACCAAAACATGGCGAAAGGTCCCGCGCGTGATGGCCATCGTCCAGCCGAGCCCATCCCGCGCATCCTCGAAACCATCTTCAGCCCCCTGGAGAAACAGCTTGTCGTCGATAATCTCCATGCGTTCGATATCTGTGGACTTCTCATGGCCCGGAATCGAAGCGGTCTTCTCTGCCAAATCGATTTGAATGAAATCCGGGGCACCCACATCATGCGGCCGCAACCGTTCGCAGTCGTCATCCCCGTCTTCACACTGCATGACATCGGCCAGGGAACAGATCAACACCGGCGGGCCATCATACCCAGGCAAAACCTCCTGCGCCGAGGCCGATCCCAGGAACGCAAGGCCGGATAAGACACCCGCAGTCACTATTGTCCGAAATAACATCACCTCGCCCCCCTAGTTCACCGTATAGCCACGGCCTTCCATACAAGCCGAGAAAGCGCGGTTATATGTACTTCTGGCCTGGGTATAGCGCGCGCCTTCCTGCTGTTCCCACTGCTTGCGTTGCCGTTGTTCTTGCTCGAGCTGTTTGTCGCGGCGGACCGTTCCGAGGATCCCTCCGGCCGCGCCGCCGGCCAGGGCGCCGCGCCCGGCGCCCGACCAAGATCCGCCAGCAATGCCGCCGATGATACCGCCGAGCGCCGCACCCCCCACGGCCCCCTCCACGGTGCCACCTTTCTTCTCGCCGGGCTGGGGCGGCGCCGTCGCGGTGGTCGGCGGGGCCATCGGATCAAATCCGCTTTGATCTTTGGCCCAGCCGTAACACTGGAAACGATCCTGTTCCAACTGCTCCTGACTTTGACCCTGCGACGGATAGATAATCGGCTCCTGAGCGTTCGCCCCAACAGAAGCGCCCATCCAGGCGCCCAGAATCGCCGCCCCAAACAGAATGACTTTCGCAACGCGTGGCATCCTCTGCTTCTCCCCGCACTCTTCGTCCGCACCATTCCGAAACCGGACGCGCTTTGCATTTGGGCAACGGCGCGCCGGTTCACTGGTCACATTCGTCAGCGCTGCATTACAACGACCTCGACGCGGCGGTCGCTTTTCTTTTCCTCGCTGCCGATGAGTTTGCCGAGCCAACTTTCATCACTAAAAGCCTGTCCACGGGTGCGGACCTGATAATTCATGGCTGCAAGGCCTTTGGCCTGAAGGAATTCCGCGACGGCGTTCGCCCGCTTCAAGGCCAGCTGCCTGTTGTACTCGGCGTCCCCTGAGCGGTCGGACTGGCCAATTACGCAGACCTCCAGGCTCGGGTTGCCAGCGAAACGCTCGGCCATGGCCTGAAGCTCGGCCTTGTCCCTGTCGCCAATTTCAACGCTGTCGATATCGAAGCCGACGACTTTCGGCATCAGAATCTTGGCCCCAGCCGGGCGCTTGCAGCCCTGCTGCTGCTGTGCCGCCGCGTCTTCGGCCCCCAGCGTAAGTCCCAACGGCAAAACGAGCGAGAGCGCGAGCACCGCACCGCCGATTTGGCCTATAACTCCGCGTGACTTCCCAGACCTTCTTTTCATGGCCACCTCCCTTTATCCCAGACCAGGCATTAGCCCATTAGGCGTAGCATAGTATGCCAATCGAGAGAGATCGAGGTCCACCGCTTTGAGGGGAAAAAGGCGCTGCGCGTTGTTCATCCTCCTAAGCCTGCGACCTTCGGATGCAGCCTAAGACCTGGACAGCGGCGGACCGCTTCTGTTCTTTTGGCCAAGCCATCAAGAGCGTTTGCAAGACCTTGGGAGGATAAAGGTGTCCGTTCTGACTCGCCTAGAGGCCGCCGCCGAACTGGTGCACCGCCATGTACCGCCGACTCCGCAGCACTGCTGGCCGCTGCTGTCGCAAAGGACGGGCTGCAAAGTCTGGGTCAAGCATGAGAACCATACCCCGATCGGCGCTTTCAAGGTGCGTGGCGGTATCGTCTATCTGACGGAACAGATGAACAGAGATCCGAAGTTTCCGGGTTTGATCACCGCGACTCGCGGCAATCATGGCCAGTCGATCGGCTTTGCCGCACGGACGCTCGGCTGCAAGGCGGTCATCGTGGTGCCGGAAGGCAACTCCCGTGAGAAAAACAAAGCGATGGAAGCCCTCGGTGTGGAGTTGGTCGTCCACGGTCACGATTTTCAGGCGGCACGGGAATTCGCAGAACGTGAGGCCGAGGCACGTGGTCTGCACATGCTGGGCCCCTTTCACCCGCTGCTCGTCGCGGGTGTGGCGAGTTACGGCCTGGAACTGTTCCATGCCCTGCCCGACCTCGATACGCTTTACGTACCCATCGGGATGGGATCCGGCATCTGCGCCAACATCACGGCCCGCGACGCACTGGGCCTCAAGACAAAGATCGTCGGTGTGGTGGCAGAGAACGCGCCCGCCTACGCGCTCTCGTTTCAGGCCGGTAAGGCGGTCTCCACCAACGCCGCCGATACCATGGCGGACGGCCTCGCCTGCCGCATTCCCGATTCCGATGCCTTGGCCATGATTCTCAAGGGCGCAGACCGCATTGTGACGGTCAGCGAGGCAGAAATCCGGGCGGCAATGCGCATCTATTACAGCGATACGCACAATCTGGCGGAGGGCGCCGGTGCGGCCCCCCTGGCGGCCCTGCTGAAAGAAAAAGAGACTATGGCTGGGAAAGAGGTCGGAGTGGTCCTTTCCGGAGGCAACATAGATCGCGAACTCTATATCTCCTGCCTGACAGAGGAGGCCGCCTAGCGATGTCGAAAGCACCAAAGCCTGCGCCGGTAACCGGCCGCTGTGCCTGGAAAGGTAAAGAACTGAAGCAAAGTCCATTCTGGGAGCGCGCCTGGACCAAAACCGAATTGGCAGAGGTCGAGCGCGCACTCCGGACCGCGAAGCGCAGCAGCCTGGGATGGCGCGAGATCACCAAGAACGACTTTCCGCTTCCAGACACCAGCGCATTTCTGCAGGCGATCGCCGATGAACTTGAAGATGGCTACGGCGCAGTCAAGCTTGTGGGTTTTCCCGTCGAGCGTTTCGACCCGGAAGATCTGAGGCTCATATGGAGCGGGCTGTGCCGTCATTTGGGCCAACCGGTCTATCAGGATTCCCAAGGCCAGATGATGCGGGAAATCCGCAACGAGGGCGGCGACCTGGGGGCGCGGCACGGGCGTCTCGGCTCAGGTGATGGCGGCAAAGAGTTTCTCTCTTCCAAGGCGCGCACCTACAGTGACGGAGAGCTCAGGTTCCACACTGATCGGACCGATGTCGTCGCTCTTCTCAACGTGGAGCAGGCCAAGTCCGGTGGTGTCAGCAAGGTCGCCAGCAGCGCGGCCGTGCACAACGAAATCCTGCGGCGGCGCCCAGACCTTCTGGAGGTTCTTTACAGGCCCTACTACCGCTCCCGCCTGGGCGAGGAAGCAGGCGGTGACCACGTTGTCTATCCTCTGCCTGTCTTCGGTCTGCGCGACGGCAAGCTGACGAGCCATTATTCCCGTACTTACATAGAGGCGGCGCAGCGGCTGTCCGAAACCCCTGGCATGACGGAGGCTCAATGGGAGGCCATCGAGTTGCTGGCCGGCGTCGCTGAAGAACTCTCGGTCAAGATGCGACTCGACCGTGGCGACATGCAGTTTCTCAACAGCCATGTCACCTATCATGCCCGTACAAGTTTCGAAGACGATCCGGCGTCCGCGCAGGTGCGTTGCTTGTGGCGCTTCTGGATTTGCATGCCGAACAACCGGACACTGCCGGAAGACCACGCCGTGCTTTGGCGCAATGTTGGAACGGGCGGTCTGAGAGGCGGCATCGGACAGGCGCCCATCTCGGCAACGGTCTGATTTTCACCGGAGCCGAACTTAGCCGGCTTGGCCCTCTTCCCTTGGAAATTGCGTCGCTTGAAGCGACGGCCGCCGGCTGATTGTGTCCAGCCATCTCGAGAGCTTCGGTGCTTCGGAGAGCAGGCGTTGTCCTGTCGGCGCATAGCTGAGGTAGGTCAACATGGGGGCGGCCCAGAGATCCGCCAGAGTTGCGTCGAAGCCCATGAAGAAAGGCTGTGCCATAAGATCCTCCAGGACCCTGAGCACACGCTGTGCCCTTTCGATTTCGTCAGCCGCCAGCTTTCCCGCCCGATCCTCTTCCTTTTCCGGCACGTAGACGCCCCACACGAGCCACGGGTAAGCATAGCTGTCCAGGATTCGCATGATCTGGCGGGCCCGCGCGCGCGGCTGCGGTGCTTCCGGCATGAGGTCCGCCTTGCCGAAGGCTTCCATCACGTAGTGGGCGATTGCGTCGGTCTCGTAGAGACGAAAACCGTCATGCTCGAAGGCGGGGATCTTTCCGAAGGGCTGCCGTTCCAAGTAGTCCGCGGATATGCCTTCTTCTGCAAAGATGTCCACTTCGGCCAGGTCATAGGAAACAGCGGCTTCCTCCAGTACCAGCCGGGCGATGCGGACGTAGACACTGTAGGGCGCGCCATAGAGTGTGACTTGCGGCATGGCAAGGACTGCACCGGACCTCGAACACGATGTCAACCGAGCATTGCCTTTGATTACCCTGCCCTCAAGCTCGCCAGAATGGCTTGTGGCTTTCCCGGTCAACCTCTTCGCGGGTCAAGCCGACGTCGCGCAGCATGTAGTCCGGCAAGTCCTCCAAATGATGGCGCTCCGACACTCTCGCCTGCCATGCAAGCAGTACGCGGAATAGGCCGACCGGTGCGCACCGAAGCGACCGGAGAAACGCGCCGAAGGCGTAATCGAGGTCGACCAAAGGCGATGTTTGTCGTGGGTCGCCGATCCTAGGCATGCGGCTGCTCCCCTTGCGGTGCGGAGGCCAGCTTCAGAAAAGTCCGGTCTTCGCGCAGCAAAAAGCGCTCCCGCTGTGCAAAGAGGTAGTTTTCGCGGCCAAGGAGATCTTCAGCGAGACGGGCCCTGTAGGCCTCGTAGGCCGCCAGGCTTTCGATGTTGTAGACACCGTATGCCAGCGTGGACGATCCCTCGTGCGGCGCGAAATAGCCGATCAGATCCGCGCCGCAGCGGGGAATGGCTTCACCCCAGTTGCGGGCGTACTGGACGAAGTGATCCTTCTTCGCCGGGTCGATGTGATAGCGTATGAAGCAGGTGATCATGGCGGTTCTCCTTTGGTCACCCAAGTCATCGCATATTTCCATACAAAGATGTTTCGCTAGAGGCCGAAGCGTCGAATCCGCAGCGTGCCGCGCTTTCGCATCTAGCGAATTCTTCACTTATGGGCTCTAGAGAGAGGGGACTGACAGAAACCGGACCGGCACGAGGGCCCTATGGCCATTCTGAGCCTCATGAGTTTCCTCATCATCATGCCCTTCATAACCGCCATTCCGGCGGCTGGATTCCTGCTGGTCTTCCGGTTCCGCCGACAAAAGCTGGCGCTCACAGCCGGCGTGCTGTGGGCCCTCTACGGTCTTTACGAAACCGGCATGTATTTGCGTCTGCTATGCAGCGGGGAGTGCAATATCAGAGTCGATCTGTTGCTGATCTACCCGCTTCTCCTGGCTGTCTCCCTCCTCTCGCTAATCGCGCTCGCTTGGGATCGCCGGCGCCGCGCGCCTTAGGTCGAGGGCACGGCAAGCCGGGTCTTACCCTCTCTTAACCAAATGCCCGCTAGGCTGCGGCCAGCAACAAGGAGTCCGTGAATGCCCTACGTGGCAAGAGACGAAAATGGCCATATCGCCGAGGTCGCCGAGACACCCTCCGAGCGTGCGGGAGAGCATGTGGCCCTGGACAGCCCTGAACTCGTCCGCTTTTTGACGGGCCAGGAGGTTGCGCAACAAATGGGTCGAGGGCACGGCCCAGACCAAGAGATTCAATCGGAATTGGCGGCTTCGGACCTGGAGCTGGTCCGGGTGATCGAAGATTTGATCGGAGTCTTGATCGAGAAGCAGGTGATCATGATGACCGACTTGCCGAAGGCCGCTCAGACTAAACTGTCCAAGCGCTTCAGCCTGCGCAGCAAGCTTCAGGATCTCGGCAATATTGTCGGGGAACCCGAAGAGGTCATGCTACCCTGACGCCAGGCTCAATGCCGCGTCCCATTCGCCCAACCGCCTGACACCCAGATCTTCATGCCGCGCGCGCTCCCCAACGAGAACAAAAAAAACGAGCCTATGAGCCTGCGCCATCAGGCGCCGAAGCCGCGCATCGTTCAACATCAGAACCGCCGCTATTCCGTACGGTTGGAGCCTGTTTTTTGGCAGGGGTTGGAACGCATGGCGGCCCGTGACGGCATGCGTTTGGGTCAGTTGATCGGGAATCTGGCGGAGGGCTATTCCGGCCGGAACTTCTCCTCCTTCCTGCGCGTGTTCTGCATGCTGGAGGCCGAGCGGGAACTGGCGGGCGTGGAACTTGGCGGCTCCAACCCCGGCCTGGTCGAGGTGGTGCTGGCCTCCCCTTCCCCCGGGTTGCTGCTCTCCGAGCGGCGCACGATTATCGAGGCCAACAAGGCTTTCCTGGATTGGCTCGGCCCGACAGAGCAGGAAATCAAGGGCGCCGAGGTGACCTCGATCATCCAAGTGCGGACCAATCCGACGCTAAACGAGGCTTGGTCGATGCTGCTGAACGGAGAGCGGAACCGGCTCGACGCCAAGATCCTTCATGTTACCCCGGGCCGGGTGAACGCAGCGCAAGGGGTGATGATCTCCCTGCTTGGCGATAAAACCACCAAGGGCTACACGGTGATGTGGCTGGTTACGACGGCCACCCGAACAGCCGGACGGATCACGGTCACGCAGCCGCTGCGAGGCTAGAGCGGTTCATCGCTAGAAAGAACCATTCTGACCGAAGCAAACGAGACACCTGCCACGATCAGAGTTCGCTCGGTCCTCCCGCTCTGAACGGTGGCAAGGAGACTTGGCACCAACAGCATCTCTGTGGTGAAGTCGGCCGTCAGGCCAGGTCGAAGTCGGAAACGATCAAGACGTTGGTCGGGCTATAGACCGTCACACCGCTTTCAAAGCTATAGAAATGCAACCCCGTCACATCGACTCCCGTCGCCGTGACGTGGCTGTCAGCCACGCCGGCCCGCACAATCGCTTCCCGTGACAGTAGGTTGACGGGCACCGACTCGTCGGCGAAGAGCACCACCTCGCCCGCTGCATCGGGCAGCAGGTCGGCTAGAGCAAGGACCACGGAGTCATCGTCGACGGGTCCAGCCACCGGCACCATGGGAACCGCTTCGGCAGAACCGACCGCCGGCAGCACCAACGGCGCGCTTTCGTCGATCAATGGATTGGCCCCCGAATCCTTCTCGCTCGCCACAGTCCGGCGTCCTTCGGTCTTTGTAGAATTAGTCTAAAAATATCGACAAACCTGATTCAACTCAAGTGGCGCGAACATTAACCATAACAGCAGGACTGAGGCACAACGAATTGTGAATCCACAAAAAATATGGTTAACAAACACACTGCTGGCGAGCGTTTCTGTGTCAATTTGCGGACTCCCGGCCGGAAGCCCCTCCGCGGCGCGGACCAAAGAAAGAAGCGGGCAATATAAAACGGGCGCCGGTCACACCGACGCCCGCGATCCAAATAGATGAACACCCCGGCCTGTGCGAGGCGGGGGTTCACCTCCCTCGCATCCTCAGTCGAGGAGCAGTCCGTCCGTCCAGGATGTCTCCTCCACAAACGCCTGTTTCGGCGGTGTGACATTCAACGTCTTGAGCAGCACGCCACCGACGGCCAGAACGCGGAAGGATGCCAGCATTTCATTGGTCTGCGCCGTGACCAGCTCACTGGCGGTCACGAAGAGCTCGTTCTCGGCGTCCAGCACGTCAAGCAACGTCCGCTGTGCGACATCGAACTGTTCCCGGTAGGCGTCGCGCGTTTCAACGGAGAAATCGACGGCCTTTTCAAGATCGATCACCGACTGGCGGCTCGCTTCCAAAGCGTACCAAGACTGCCTCATTTCCTGCTGCGAATTGAGGTAGGATTGATAGCGGCGATTCTTGCTCTCATTCACGCGGGACAGCGCTTCCTGACGTGCCGCGCGGTCGATACCGCCGCGGAAGAGGTTCCAGCGCAAGGTGAGAAGCACTTCGCTGTTCCACTCGTACTTGTCTATCGAGTCCTGCCCATCCGTGTAGGCGGTGGAGCCCTCGAGAGACAGGCTCGGCCAGAGAGGCACTTCTGAGACTTCCACCTCTGCACGCGCCGTGTCGACATCCGATTCGGCGATCTTCGTCGTCAGGTTGTTCTGCTCCGCGACCAAAAGGGCCGAGTCAAGATCCTGAGGAAGAGCGTCGGACGGAAACTCCGGCCAATTCAGATCGTCCGGGAAGCTGCCAACAATTCGCGTAAAGCTGGCTTCGGAATCGCGCAGGAGGTTATAGCGCTCTGTCACCGAATTACGGGCCCGCGCGACACGGGTTTGAGTCTGCGCCACGTCGGCCCGGCTTCCGCCGCCGCCCCGCAGGCGCGCTTCAATTGATTCAAGTATTGTCAGATGAACGTCTAAGTTTCGCTCGGCGAGCGTTACCAGTTCTCGTGTCCGCAGAACTTCCAGGTAGGCGCCGATGGCATCGAGTCCGAGCACCTCGGAATTCTCGTAAACCCGGCGGGCCGCCGACTCAACGCGAGACTTCTCCCGTTCCACCGTCGCGCCGGCCTCGAAACCATCGAAAAGCCGTTGCTGCACCGTCAGGCGCGCTGTCTGCGAAGTGACGGTTTCCGTATCGCTGCCGCCGCTGTTACGCGACGCGTTGTCGTTGCGCCATGCCGGGCCAATCGAGGCGTCAGCATCAACCTGAGGCAGATAAAGGCCGCGCGCCTGGCGCAATTCCTCGTCCACAGCCTCACGGTTGCTCGCGACAACACCGATATCCGGATTGGCGGACAGCGCCTGTTTGATCGCTTCATCCAAAGAGGTCGCGCTGGCGGGTGATACAGCAGGCAACAGAATCACGCTGCCAAGCAACGCCGCCTTCAGAACACCGCTTTTTTTGAAATTATACCAGCTCATGCCGGATCCCCCGATTTATTCGACAATCAGATCATCAAAGAAGAGGTAACAACGCCTACTGCATTGAAGAAAAGAACCTTAAAAGTTCTTAACAAACCAACTTTTAGCCCGTCCCACGACTTACTGTCAACGAAACCGAATCGTTTTGAGGCATCCGATTCTCATCGTAAGTACGGCAGGTTAGAAGCGGGCTATAAGGCGCCGTCGCATCCCGCCAGCCACAGACCTGCTTCGATCCGCCGCAGTCCGGGGCGAATGCCGGCGCCGGCGCGCAGTGACAGGAATCGACCCGCGCCGGAAGATCCCGACATGATATCGCCATATTGATGCTCTCAGGTCCGCCCGAAAGCCGGACCTTGCGCCGCCAGGGCCGTCTAATGTTTTATTAACCAAATCCCACGCATGTTGCAGCGCGATGACTTGGGAGGCGTCAGCGACCTCAGGCCCGTCTCAAACATGTACAGCTGTCCGGATGGGCGAAGGTCGTGCAGCGGGACAACACAAGGGAAGTTACCTACTGAATGTCGATTGCAAAGAAGCTGAAAGGCGCAGTGACATCTCGTAATAAGGATGAAGCGCCCGGCCGATCGGATTCCGCAGGGAAACTGGCGGAAGGCACCGCCCGCGACGAGACGAGCGAGGCCTCCGCCGCAACGCCCGGGCGGCGGCGCGACGCGGCCGCGCTGGGGCGATTGAAGCCCGACAGCCTCTCATTCGGCGGCGACACCGCACAGGAGTCCAGCAACGGCGATTCCGAAACGGATTCCGGTGGCGGCGCGGCGAACCCGCCATCTGCCGACGGCGCCACCGAAGGCACCGGCACGAACTGGGAAATCACTCCGGCCAGCGTCGACTACGAAGAACCCCTCGTTGCCTGCCTTTCCATGCTCGCCGGGCTACTGCAGCGGCCGATTTCGCCCGCCGCCCTGAAAGCCGGCCTGCCCCACGCCGAAGAACGCTTTACCCCGGAACTGGCCGTCCGCGCCGCCGAGCGCGCCGGAATCGGCGCGCGGGTCGTACATCGCCCAAAACTCAAGCAAATTCTGCCGGTTACGCTGCCATGTGTGCTGCTGCTCAAGGCCGGCAATGCCTGCATACTGCTGAACTATCCCGACGACCGCACAGCCGAGGTGATTGTTCCGGAGGGCGGCGGTCGCAAGGTCAAGCTGACCCTGGCCGAGTTACAGGAGCAGTACACGGGGTACGTGCTCTTCGCGCGGCCGGAGTTCCGCTTCGACGAGCGGGCGCCGGAAATCCGCCTGAAGGACCCCCGCACCTGGTTCTGGGGCACGCTGTCGCAATTCTGGCCGATCTACAGCCACGTGCTGTTGGCATCCGTGTTGATCAACGCCTTCGCCATAGCCTCGCCGCTGTTCATCATGAACGTCTACGACCGCGTGGTACCGAACAATGCCGTCGAGACGCTCTGGGTGCTGGCGATGGGCGTTGCAACGGTCTTTGCTTTTGAGTTCGTCATGAAGAACCTGCGGACCTATTTCGTTGATATCGCAGGAAAGAATGCGGACGTCATCATCGCAAGCCGCCTGCTGGAGCATCTGATGGCGACCCGGTTGGACAGTAAGCCGCCGTCCACCGGTGCCATGGCCAACAACCTGAGGGAATTCGAATCCCTGCGTGAGTTCTTCACGTCCGGCACCTTGATCGCATTGGTCGATCTGCCGTTCATCTTTTTGTTCGTGGTCGTCATTTGGCTGGTCGCCGGCAACGTGGCCTTCGTACCCCTGGTTGCGATCCCCGTGGTCATCCTGTTCGGAGTGCTACTGCAAAAACCCCTGCGCACCGTTATCGAGCGGACCCAACGGGAGGCGAATCAGAAACACGCCTTGCTTGTCGAAGCGATCGACGGCCTGGAGACCATCAAGGCCTCCGCCGCCGAAGGGCGCGTACAGCGCAGCTGGGAACGCTTCGTCGGCCTGACGGCAGAATCCTCAGGCAAGGCGCGCTGGCTGGCCGGTCTCGCAACCACCTTCGCGCAGCTTTCGATCCAGTTCACCACGGTGGTGGTCGTCGTCTATGGCGTTCATCTGATCGCCCAGGGCGACATCACCATGGGCGCGCTCGTTGCGGCGACAATCCTGAGCGGCCGGGCCCTCGCCCCGCTGGGTGCGGTGGCCGGCATGCTGACGCGGCTGCAGCAATCGCGTGTCGCCCTCAAGTCCCTGGACGACCTGATGAAACGCCCGGTGGAACGGGACGACTCTAAGAAATTCCTGCACCGCCCACGCCTCAGCGGGCAGATTGAGTTCAAGAACGTCAAGTTCAGTTATCCCGGCCAGCAGACAATCGCGATGGAAGGCGTTTCCTTCAAGATCAAGCCGGGCGAGCGCGTCGGCATCCTGGGCCGCATCGGGTCCGGGAAAAGCACGCTGGCGCGCCTGATGGTCGGGCTCTATGAGCCCGCCGAAGGCTCTGTCCTTATGGACGGTACAGATATCAGACAGATCGATCCCGCGGATCTGCGCCGCAATATCGGCTACGTCTCGCAGGACAACTATCTGTTCTTTGGCTCCGTGCGGGATAACATCGCGTTCGGCGCCCCGCATGTCGACGACGAAACGATCCTGAGGGCCGCGAACTTGGCCGGGGTGACAGATTTCCTGAGAGGGCATCCCATGGGATTCGACCTGCAGGTCGGAGAACGCGGCATGGGGCTGTCCGGCGGACAAAGACAATCCATCGCGATTGCGCGGAACCTGTTGCTCGATCCGCCGGTCGTGCTGCTCGACGAGCCGACCAGCCATATGGACAACTCCTCGGAGGCCGCCTTCAAGAACCGCCTGATGCAGATGCTGCCGGGCAAAACACTGGTCCTGGTCACGCACCGCTCGTCGCTGCTGTCACTGGTCGACCGCCTGATCATCGTCGACAGCGGACGGATCGTGGCCGACGGCACGAAGGAAGAGGTCCTGAACGCCCTAAAGCAGGGCCAAATCCGCGCGGCAAGCGGCTAAGACGCAGAGGAAGCAGCAAGCATGCCGAACACGGGCGTATACGAAGGCGACGATCTGGATTTCATGCCGGATGTCTACCGCGCGGTGCATCGCCGCGGACGGCGCTTCGCCTATATCCTGACCCTCATGACCCTGCTGTTCTTCCTGGTCATGGGGCTCTGGTCACAATACGCCGTTCTGGACGAGGTGACGCGCGGCGAAGGCCGGGTCATTCCTTCCAGCAAAACCCAGATTATCCAGAATCTGGAAGGTGGCATTCTGGCCGACATCCTGGTGCGCGAAGGTGACATCGTCGAAGAAGGCGACATTCTGGTTCGCATCGACAACACGACAGCGAAAGCCAGCTACCAAGACCTGCGCGCACGCTCGCTGTCCCTTAAGGCTGAGATCGCGCGTCTGGAAACGGAGTTGGAAGGCGGTACGGAGATCGTTTTTTCTCCCGAGCTGCAGGAAGACGCAGCGGAGGCCGTCAACGACCAGGTCAGGCTTTTCACGGCACGCCAGAAGCAGATCGATGCACAAGTCTCGGTCCTGCAGTCTCAAGCCCAGCAGCGCGAGCAGGAAATCGCCGAGATGGAGAGCCGGCGCCAGCAACTTGACAGAAGCCTAAAGCTAGCCAAGGAGGAGCGCGCGATCACCGAGCCCTTGGTCAAGAGAGGCATTATGCCGAAGCTGGACCTGATCCGTATCGACCGCCAGGTCGGCGATCTGGAAGGCGAAATCAGGACCATTCGGACCAGCATTCCCAGGCTCAAGACGGCGCTGACCGAAGCCCAGCAACGGATCGAGGAAATGCGCTACTCCAAGCGGACGGAAGTTTCCGACCGGCTGAACGAAGCGCGAGAGGAGCTGGCATCCATCACGCAGAGCCTCTTTGCCGGCGCGGACCGGGTCACAAGGACCGAAGTGCGCTCCCTGGTTCGCGGCACAGTCAAAGAGCTGAAGTTCAACACGATCGGCGGCGTCATCGCCCCCGGCGCCGACATCATCGAAATTGTTCCGCTGGACGACACCCTTTTGATCGAAGCGGAAGTTCGCCCCGCCGACATCGCCTTTCTGCGGCCGGGACAGGAGGCCATTATAAAGGTGTCTGCCTATGACTTCTCAATCTACGGCGGCCTGAAGGCCAACCTGGAGCGGATCAGTGCCGATACGATCAAGGATGAGAACGGGGATTCCTTCTATCGCGTCTACTTGCGTACTGCGGAGAGCGCCTTGAAGCATCAGGGCGAGGAACACCCGATTATCCCCGGCATGACCGCAACCGCGGAAATTCTCACCGGCAAGAAAAGCGTTCTTGATTACCTGCTGAAGCCGATCCTCAAGGCCCGGGATCGGGCGCTGCGGGAACGTTAGAGGCGAAGGAAAGCCAAGAGAGTCTATACCCCCGTCACGGCCAGGGTCTGTTCCACATTGAGCGTTGCGTCATCGGCCGGATCGGCGCTAACGAAAACGTCGAAGGCAAGGCCTGCCGCCGCACCTTCCGTGCCAACCGTTGTGCCCTGAGCCACCCACTCACCGCCGGCAAGAGTGACGCCGTCGAGGCCGTCGTCACCAACGATGAAGAGCTCGCCATCCTTTGTGATGTCGAGAACGTCTTCGACGCTGAGTGCTTCGTCGCCCAACGCAGCGCCGAACTGATCCCCGCCGCCGTTGCCGAGGTCGATGAGGTCGAGATTTGCCAGTCTCTCAGCGACCGAAGCATCAACCGGAAACTCGCCCTCGGGAACCAAGAACCGAAGGCTATCGAAACCTGTATCGCCACCGTCGAAACTGTCCGTACCGTTGTAGGTAAAAACCGAGCTCGTCGATTGTCCTATGACTTGCGAGGAGCCAAAAACGATCGAGTTCACGAAGAAATCGCTGGAATCGCCTGCCGGGCTTTCCGTTCCGTCCTGGTTCGTTCCCGGCAAGGCCGAGAGCCTCAGAGTGTCAAAGCCGCCCGGCACCTCAACCAAGAGCACAAAGGTGCCATCCAGATTGGTCGCGGTGAAGCTGTCCTGGCCGACCACCTGACCATCCCGCAACGCTACCCACTGCCCCCGCTCGTCGCCAACGGAAGCGGGCTCCGGCCCCAAAGGCACGAAGCGGGTTAACTCCACGACGGCGAAGTTGCCGGTTTGACCAAATGAGACCGTCAGCGCCTCCGAAAGCGCGGGCGTCGCCACGCCGCCAATGAAGTTCACTTCATTGACGCGAATGCCTGCTCCAATGTCATTGTCGCTGACGACGCCAAACCCAAATGTAGCATCCTCGAAGAGAACCGGGTTGACGATTCCCGGGCTTTCCACGGAAACCGTCACGCCTGCGGGACGATCCTCCTCCGGGAAAACCACAATGAGGTCGTCCGATTCGACTCGTAGCTCTTCCAGTAAGACAATCAGATCGTCATTGAGCAAATCCAGTAAATTGGGAGGCGGCCCTTCAGTCCCGTCGAGAGTCCCGGACGCAAGAAGTTCCCCAATGACGTCTAGCAGGTTTTCGTTCAGGGCGGTCGCATCGCCTGCGAACTGAAAGAACACCGAACCGGAACTGAGCGCACCGTCGCCGCGCTGCTGGCCCGCTTCCGTATCGATCGGCGGCCGGTTGCCCAAGACATCCCGCAGAATATTGAGCGCACCCTCGCCGCTAAGGATTGTCGTGCTCAAGCTGGCGTTGAATCCCGGCGAGATCACCGTGGCGTAGGCTTCGGTGAGCTGCACGCTACCCGTTGCGTTTGAGAAAATAATTTCGCCGATATGACCGTCGTCCGATATGAGGAGGACACAAACCGTTCCGCTTCCATCGGCACCGATGGCGCAACCTACTTTCGTTCCCCGAACGGCAATCGTTCCCGAGGGGGTCGTGACCTTCATCGCATCCGGCGCAGTCTCGGCAACGCCACCAGTGATGAAGACGAAGGTCCCTTTCAGAACAGAGGTCAGGGAAGATCCCTGATTGGCGCTCGCATCGTAGATCAGCTCGTTGAGCACCATCTTCGCGTTGGGGCCGAGGGAGAAGGTCGAATCATCGAGGAAAGATATCTCAACAGATGAGTCTTCGGCGGTTTCTACCTCATCGCCCTGGAATACCGCCGAGCCTTCCGAGAGGGTGACACGAGGACCGCCGGAACGCGTTGCCCAAACCGACCCGGCGAGGCTGTCGACTTGGCCGATCGCGGACTCGTCGGCCGCCGTCTGGGCCTGCGCAAGCTGCTGAAATGCCGGAGCATCAGAGGAACGCCCGGCCCCGGGCAAGAGCAACTGCTCTTCCGGCACGACTCCGACCGCCTCAGGCTGCTCAGCCTTCAGCAAGCCGTAGGTCGTCAAAGCCTGCGGCACCAACGTCATCTATCCGCCCCCGGTCCCGCCTTGCCGGCGGGGTTGTCGGGTCCAGCTTCCCGGACCCCGTCTTCGCGCCTATACTACAGGTCCTTGAAATCAGTTCGACTCAAAAGCGCAAAAGAATCTGGGCCGTGACGAAAAAGACACGCAGTAAAACCGATTCTCGATGGAGCAGCGTTAACTATAGATGACCCATGATTCCTCCCAATTCCTCAAGACCGCACGCCAGAATTGGGGTAAAGCTTCACTTTACACGGCTCTTTTCGGCGCGTTACTGGCGCTTGCCGTAGCCGTAAGGATCTGGGATCCGGACCCGGTCAGTGGGCTCAGAAACCAGGCTTTCGACTATTATCAACGTGTTTTGCCGAGAGAAGCGACCGAGCTTCCGGTCCTGGTGGTCGACCTGGACGATTCCAGCCTCAAGGCATACGGGCAGTGGCCCTGGCCACGCACGCTCCTCCGCGACCTGACGGCGGAGCTCTTCAATCGAGGCGCCACCGTCGTCGCTTTCGACGTCCTCTTCGCCGAACCGGACCGGCTGTCCCCTGATCAACTCGCCAAAATCCTGCCCGGCCTGTCAGAGGACGCGCGCCGGGTTCTGGAGGAAACCGCGAACAACGACGAGCTCTTTGCCGAGACGATCGCAAAGAATCGTGTTGTCCTGGCGCAAGCACCCACGGTCAGTTCCGGCAATCCGGCACAAATCAAGCCAACCAACTCGCGCGCGGTCAGCTTGGCCGGGCCTGACAAAACAGCAATAGCTGAAGTCGGAGGCGACCCCCGACGTTATCTATTATCATTCGGGCACCTGATCAGGAGCCTTCCCGTACTCGAGGAAAGCGCCGCCGGACTCGGTTCTGTAGCATTAAGTCCGGAACGGGACGGCACGACACGGCGCGTTCCGCTGTTGGTGCGAGTCGGCGACAAGATCGTGCCCGGCCTGATTGTCGAAATTCTGCGCGTGGCAACGGGACAGAATGCCATAGCGGTCAAGTCGAACGAAGCCGGGATCGACAGTATCATCGTTGGCGGTGTGCAGATCCCCACGGATAGGCACGGCCGGAAATGGGTTCACTTTTCTCCCTTCCGCCCGGATCTCTACATTTCGGCAAAGGATGTTCTATCCGGGGACGCGCCGGCCGACCGGATTGCCGGAAAACTCGTCCTGGTCGGCAGTTCGGCGACCGCCCTGATGGACCTTAAGACCACGCCCCTTGGCCCGACCGTACCGGGTGTTGAGATCCATGCGCAGCTTCTTGAAGCGATCTTAAGTCAGGCCGACCTGCTGCGCCCCAACTACGCATTGGGCGCCGAATTGACGATCCTGGTCTTCACCTGCCTCTTCGTGCTGGTTCTAACTCCGCTACTTGGCGCATTGGCGACCCTGCTGCTAGGCGGCCTTGTCTTTGCCGGCTTGGCCGGTGCATCCGGTTATCTGTTTGTGTCAAACGGGACACTGATCGACGTGAGCTATGCGGCGATCATTTCACTGACGATGTACGGCCTCGCCACCTACCTCAAATACGTCAACGAAGAAATTCAGCGCAAGAGCGTGCGTCGCGCCTTTTCTCAGTACCTTTCCTCCGACCTGGTCGACGAGCTGGCGAGCGACCCGGAACGACTGCAGCTTGGCGGGGAAGCACGGGAAATGACAATCCTATTTGCCGACATCAAGGACTTCACGACGATCTCGGAGCGCCTTACGGCTCAGGACGTGACCCAAATCGTCAACAGGATCCTGACGGGAGTCACCGACTCGATTCTGACCCACCGCGGCACTATCGACAAATACATCGGTGATTGCGCCATGGCGTTCTGGAATGCGCCGCTACTCGATTCCGACCATGCGCGCAACGCCTGTCTGGCAGCCCTGGAGATGCAGGCGACCGTGGAACGCCTCAATGCGGAAGCGAAAGGCGGTCCGCAAGAGGACACGCCGGACCTGAGCATCGGTATCGGCCTCAATACCGGAGAGTGCTTTGTCGGAAACATGGGCTCCGAACAGCGCTTCAACTATTCGGTGCTGGGTGACACGGTCAACCTTGCCTCCCGCCTGGAAGCTCAAACCCGTGTCTACGGCTGTCCCATCATTGTCGGAGAGGAAACGGCGGCACAGGCAAAAGGACTGGCGTTCCTGGAGCTCGACCGAATCCGCGTCAAAGGCAAGACCGAGGAAGCAAGGGTATTCGCGCTGTTGGGCGGAGACGACCTGGCAAAGAGCGCGGATTTCCTGGGGCTGCAGGAAAGCCACTATCGATTGCTGGCGGCTCTCAATGCGGAGGACTGGGGCCAGGCCAAGGAGCTGCTGGCCGTCTGCCGACCGCGGAGCGGGGCTCTGCCGCTGAGTCGAACCTACGATACCTACGCCCGGAGGATCTCCGAGGGGCTGTCAGGCACCGTCGTGATCGAGCGCTATGAGCCCCCGGAGAAGAGCGGCGCCGTTCATGACAAAGCCCCTGCCGATGGCCCCCGGCGCGACTGAAGCGGTTCAACTCCCCGTGACTCTCCCCTAGTCTCCTGATTCATCGGAGAATTTCGAACCCCGCCCCAGTACCCCTTCGGTCGATTTGGAGCAAAGGGAAAGGCTAAATTAAGCACATCCAGCCACTCTTGGGATCACCCTTACCACCCCTCCGGGCGGAGGGAGATTCTGGGGGTTGCTGGAGTTGGATCGCCGCAGTTTTCTTAGGGTTTCAGCGGCGTTGAGCGGCGGCGTGCTGTTCAGCGCCCAGCCGTTCGGCTGGACCCTGGGTGGTGGCCGCGCCGAGGCTCAGACCTTGGCCGACATCCTCAGCGCCACCGCGGGCGCAAAAAAGGGCCTCTTCGGCTCCGTCGAGATCGCTTCCAAATCCTTCAAGGCACTGCCTCAATGGGCCCGCGTGCTGCAGAGTATGGAAAAAGAACTGCCGCGTTTTCGCCGCTGTGCTGCGGATCCAGGATCCTGCAATTCTCCTCCCCTCAAGGCCTGGGCGGAAGTCCTTTCCTCCGCTAAGGGCCTGCCCCGCCGGGAGCAGCTTCATATGGTAAACAAATTCTTTAACCGTTGGCCCTATAAGCTCGATCCGGAGCTTTATGGTGTCAGCGAGTACTGGGCGAGCCCGACGGAATTCATGCGCAGGTCCGGCGATTGCGAGGACTATTCCATTGCGAAGTTCTTTGTCCTTCGGGAACTGGGTTTCAAAAGCGAGGAGCTGCGGATTGTGATTCTGCTCGACCGGATCAGAAACATCGGCCACGCGGTACTGGCCTACTACGCGGGAGCGGAAATCCTGATTCTGGACAGTCTATCGGATGTGATTCTGCCGCATCACAAGTACCGGCACTACATACCGCAATACTCCATGAACGAGACGACACGGTGGGCCCATGTCCCAGGTTGATCAGATGCCCCAATGGGGCGGGTCCCCTCCGGCCGACGACGCCAAAGCGAGTGACAAGACCATGAGTACGACCGGCAGCTACGAGTTCAGCCTTTCCGACGCGGCAATAGACGAGTCCCCACCGGAAAAAAATCGAACGCTATTGGGCGGCGGGTTGGTCATCGCGGCTATCGCGCTTGCCGCCGTCGTGATCCCGATGCTGATGATCAATGCCAAACGGGACCAAATTGTCCAAGACACGAGCACGCGTCTGGCGATTCTTTCGGCCGGCAGAGCGCAAGTTCTGGAAACCTGGCTCGAAGGCACTGTCCGTCTGGCAGACCGCGCCGTTGAGAGCGAGTTGCTGAGGTTGTTCGCGACAGAGGTCGATCTTTCCGGCGGCGATCTCTCGGGCGCCCTGGGCGACAGCAATGCGGACGCGTCTTTGGTCGCGCAGCTACCTCTCATTGAACGAGTCATCACCGACTTCGCCATCGATGCGAAATTCGATTCCACCTATCTCTTCAACCAGCGGGGCGACCCCTATGCTGTATCTGCGGGAGCGCCCGCCGCTGGAACCGAGCTCAAGGCCGTGGCGACCGGGGTGTTTGCCGAGGGAATGCCCGTCTTTGGTCCGGCACGGCAGAGCGCAAGCGGCCTTGTGATGGATATCGGGCTGCCGATTTTTCCCGTGCAGCAGGAACCCGGCACGACGCCTCCCGCAGCCGCATTTCTCATAACCCTGCCGGTGGCCCAGCCACTTTCCGACGCCCTGGCCCCGCATCCCCTCGCGGAGGCCGGGGAGCGCGCCCGGCTGGTTCAGTTTCACAACGGCAGCTATGAGGAAGTCCTCCTGGGTCAACCCCAACTCCTGCGGTCCGCGGGAGAAGTATCGCCGAACGATAGCGGCGACAGCATTCCGTTTCAGGAACGCGAGAACCCGGACGACGGCACGGCGGTCTATCTTGCCGGTACGAAGGTTCCCGGACCCACGTGGTGGGTGATCCAAGAGATCGACAAGGCCGCCGCGCACCGCAAGGTGACCGGGTTCGCGACCGCGTCCATCGTCATCGCCATCATGGCCGTGCTCGTCGTCGCCGTGGCATTCGGCGCGTTCTGGTGGAGGCTGTCGAACGAACACAATCATGCCCTTGCCGAGCAGTTCCGACGGTTGGCCGCGCGGATCGAATCCCAGAAGCGGTTGCTGGACAGCATTAACAACTCCATCACGGATTACATCGGCCTGAAGGACAGCGACGGCCACTACCGCTACGTCAATCCCGCCTTCGCGGCAGCTGTGCAGCGTACACCCGAAGAGGTGGTCGGCATGGACGACGCCTCGCTGTTCGGGCAAGGCACGGCGGAGCGCCTGGAAGTCTCGGATCATCGCGCCAAGGCCAGCGACGCCCCTGTTACGACAAGCGAGGAAGTCTATCTCGACACGCGCCTGCATCATCTGCAGATCTCCAAAGTCCCGTATCACGACGACAGCGGCGCTGTCAGTGGCCTTGTATCCGTCACGCGGGACGTGACCGAGTTGGTTGAGCAGCAACAGAAAAAGGAGCGCGCGATCCAGCAGATGGTCCAGGCGCTCGTCCAGGCCATCGAGATGCGCGATCCTTACCTGGGCGGCCATTCCCGGAGGGTGGCCGGTTTCGCCGTGGCGGTCGGTAAGCGCCTGAACGCCTCCGCCGAGGACATCACCACACTCGAATTGGCAGCGAACCTGTCGCAGATCGGCAAGCTCGCAATCCCCTCACACCTGCTGACAAAGACGGAGCGCTTGACGGAAAGCGAGATCGAACAGATGCGCGGCCATCTCAATCATGCGGCCGAGTTGCTGCGCGACATCGATTTTGAGTTGCCGGTGCTCGAAACCCTGCTTGAAATGAATGAGCGCCTGGACGGCGGCGGCTACCCTGCGGGATTGAAAGGCGATCAGATTTCGCTTTGTGGTAAGATTCTCGGTGTCTGCGATGTGTTCTGTGCCCGTGTCGAACCGCGATCGTACCGTCAGGGCATCTCCGCCGAAGAAGCCCTCGACATTCTGGCGGAGAACGCCGCACGCTACGATAGCGAAGTGATCGAAGCCCTGCGCGAAGTGGCGGGATCGGTCTCGGGCGAGAAACTGATTGCGAGCATTCGCGGCCACTGACCGCATCCGACTATGGGGGACGCAAAGGCATGATGGTGGCGCGGCTACAAGGACGGGCCGGTTTGCTTTCCGCCGAGCGGATCAGGAACTGGGTTTTCCGCGCGCTGACGATCGTGGCCCTGGTGTCCTGCGCTCCCACGGCCGGGTCAGCAAATGAGGATGGCAAAGACCGTTTCGAGGTCGAAGCCCTGGAATATCCCTGGAGCAGTATCGGTAGAGTCAATCTGGGCGGCCGAGGCCATTGCACAGGGTTTCTGATCAGCCCCAGACACGTCCTGACCGCGGCTCACTGCCTCTACAACTTCGTGGAAGGCCGCTGGCGCGGCCCCATAGAACTGCACTTTGTCGCAGGATATCAGCGCGACCAATTCAAGATACATTCCAGGGTCAAGGCCTACGTCCGCTCGGGGGCCTACAAGCCCGTCAGCACCCCCCTGCCGGACCATGCGCCCTTGGATTGGGCAATCCTGACCTTGCAGAAACCCATCGGACTGCAAGCAGGCTGGCTGGGCCTGCGCGTCATCACCCCGGAACTCCTGGACAGAGTGGAGCGTGGGGAGGGCTTCCTGTTGCAAGCCGGCTACCGCGCCGACAGGCAGCACGTCATGACCGCAAGCCCGCGCTGCCCGATCAGCGGCTTCTTCGAGAAGGGGCTCGCCATCGCCCACACTTGCGATGTCATGAAGGGAGACTCGGGCTCGCCGTTCCTGCTCTATATGGACGACACCTTTTACGCGGCCGGCATCCACGTGATCGATTTCCAAAGAAACGGCCAAAGCTTTGCCGGGGTGGCTTCCGCCGCCATTTTCCACCCGGCACACGGATGGCCGGACCCGGTGGACTCCTTGGTGGAGTCCGGTGTTGTCTGGGGTCAAGGCGCGCCACCCCAGGCCGGCAGCAAGGCGGTGAAACGGCCCATCAAGACCATAGAGAGACTGTTGCGGCGGGCGGGAATGATGAATGACAACGGCAAGGCGGCCACGTCCTCAGAGCGGAAAGAAGCAATTCGGCATTTTCAGGAGCGGGCGGGCCTGACCACCACCGGAGAGCCCTCCGTCTCTCTGCTGGGTCATCTAATGAAACAGGTCCCCTAAATGCCGACTTCCAGCCTGTGTCCTCGGTCCAGGCTGCTCGCCTTTCCAGATCCGTTCGTGTAAATTCGCCAGATATCACAGTATTCAACATCCGGAATCCGATACAGATGACAGAGATTTTCGCAGACGGCATCCGCTCCATCGCCGTGACGAACGGCGTCCTGCGGATCGAGCTGATGCAACTCAAGCACAACAAACAAAAGAACTCCTTGGATCCGGAAACCGCCGGCACCTTGCTGATGCCCGCGCACATGCTGAAAGACCTGACGATCCAGTTGGCGAACACGCTAGAGAAAGTGCAAGAAAGCGGTCAGCGCCCGGCCGGTACGGAGAACGAGAGTTCATCGACCCACTAGAGCGGTCCCTTGCTAGACAGAACCATTCTAGAGTGTGTTCGAGTTTCACGGCACCGGACTTCTCGACGCGAAGAGACATGAAAAAAGGGCCCGGAGATACCTCCGGGCCCAGTACGCTTCTTCGTGTTACGTCCGCTTCAGAGAGCAGTCCTTGCCCTCCCCCGAACGCCTCGGCCGGTCGTTAGACCGTGACCAGATTGTCGTTGGTGAGCAGATCACCCAGCGAAACATCTCGGCCAACGATTTGAGCAATGTCGACGAAGTTCGTTCCATCGCCGGCCAGGCTGACGCTGACGATCGTGTCGCCCGTTCCCGTCGAGGTCACCTGGACGAAATCCTCCAAGGCATCGCCAATCGGGTCGTAACCCGCACCGGTCAGGATATCGCTGATGTCGATCCGGTCCCCGTTTTCGGAGGTTGCCGGGTTATGGCCATTGCCGAACTGGAAGAACAGCAGTTCATCGATGGCATCGGCTTCCACGTCGCCAAACTTGTAGACCACGGTGTTCTTGCCGCCGTCATCGAAAAGGCGGTTGCTGCCGGTGCCGGGAAGCACGGTGTCGCCATCACGCCCCCAAATGGTGTCGTCGCCTGCACCGCCATGGAGTTCGTCAACGCCGGCACCGCCAAAGATCGTGTCGTTGCCGCCGCCGCCCAGGATAAGATCATTGCCGTTCTGTCCACCGAGCAAGTCGTTGCCCTCACCCCCATGGATCTCGTCGTCACCGTCATTTCCGAGGATTCTGTCGTTGCCGAAACCACCCTTAATCAGGTCGTTTCCCGAGTTGCCCCGCAGGTTGTCGTTCATCGTCGTGCCGAGCAGGACGTCATCGCCACCGGTCCCTTCAATTCTCGGCAGAACAACCTGCTCCATGCCACTCCATTGGACCGCGAGGGATTCGAAGTTGTCGGTAACCTCGCCCAGACCCAGGGAGTCGGAGACGAAGGTCGCCGCACCGGTTTCCGGGTTGATGACGAAAACTCCGCCGCCGTCGCTCTGCAGGGCCCAGAGGGTCCCATCGGCATCAAACGAGAGACCTTCGAGTTCAGTTACGGGCGTGCCACCGGCCGTCACCGGGAAGAAGGCAATCAGCGACCCGTCGGCGGGGTCGATCTGATAGAGCGTGGTGTCGACCCCATCCTCGCCGGCGAGGATGAAAACATTGCCGGTTACGGGATCGACAGAGATGCCCTCCACTTTCTGGTCGGGATCGATGGACAGGTCGCCCAGCCGGGTCAGACCGCCTTCGTTTCCGACGGTCAGGTCGACGGAGTAGAAGCCGAGGTCGGGCGCGTCCGTTATGACGAAGAGATTGCCCATCGGATCGAAGGCCATGCCCTCGACCAGCCGCCACAAATCCGGGTCGACAGAGAAGAAGGTCGACGCGCCGGTCGCCGGATCGATGATGACGAGGCCGGGATCGACCTTGGTCGCCGCGCCGTAAAGCATGCCGTCGACCGGATTGAGCGCCAGCCCCTCGATATCGATCTTGTCGTCGCTTACCAAGCCGACTTGCGTCGTCTCGCCGGTCGCCAGGTCAATCTTGTACAGGAAAGTCGCGGACTTCGAAGCGTTCGATCCAACTTCCGCACCACCAACCGTATAGGCCACGCCCTCTAGAGGCGGCGCCCCGCCGTCGCCGTTTTCGGCGAGCGTAGGATCGTCGTTCGTCGTCTCGATCGTCCGAAAGAGAAGTTCCGTCTCCCCCAGGACGTCCGCCCCATCCAGGAGGTTCAGGGCCTCGCCGGCGCCGTCGGAGTAGACCGAACCGCCTCCGCTCTGCACGCTGCCCGCAGCGGCAGTCTCCAAGGTCGTTTCACCCGCCAGCGCCAGAGCCTGACCGAGCAGCGCGGTCGAACCAATTTCAACACCGCCGATCAGGAACTGTGGCTCGTTCGAGGCCGCAGCAGCATCCACCAACCCTACGAACACCAGGCGTCCGCCATCGACAAAGGACAGCACCAGATCTTTACCTTCGATCGCGACCTGCGCATTCGAAGGGTCGAACTGAATTGCGTAAGTGTCGCCCGGGGCCGTCGGAACCCGAACCGTTTCAATCGCCGCAGGCTGAACGAGTTGCAGGTTCTTGCCGGCCTGCTGATCCACCCCCTGGCTGTCGGTCTTCTGTGCGTTCGTGTTGATGCTCTCGGTCATCTCGTCGTCTCCTTATTTGTCGCGGGTGCGACCGTAGGGACCGGCGTCCTAGCCCTACCCCGATCCCTAAACGGCCGCCCATTTCCGGAAATTTCCGGCGCGAAGTGTAAATCTATGGCAATATGTATGAGCCTTATAAGCACCCCTCTCCCTGCGGTGTCCCTGGACCGGATTCCCGCTCTTCAGGCCGGAAACAGCCACTGGCACCAGGCCAAATATGACCTTGAGGATCACAGCAGCGGTCTTGCGCCAGGCGCCTACGAGCGACAGAAGCGAAACGCGGGCAGAAGAAGTGCGGCAAATCAGAGACTTGATCTGCTCATCCCCATTCCGCGCTGTCCGGCTGTCACACGTTTCAAATGGCATCCTGCCGATACTCCTGCTTCGCTTACCTGCGTTCGGCCCCCCTTCCAGGGCCGGGTGATCCTCCGTGGGAGGTGCAAGCACTTTCGGCAAAAAAAGGATCTAATTCAAGAAAAGTGGTAAGGCGAGCTATGCACCCTCGTGTGAGGTTTCATTAAGATTAATGGCGCCTTAATACTCTGCTTCCCACGAAAAAATGAAGTATTTCAAACACTAACCTCAATACTAGATAGATCTAATTTAACAGAGTCTACAGCACGCAGTTAACGCTCGTAATTCGCCGTTAAGGGTTAACGCCCCAGAAAGATCCCGAAATTGCCACGCAGATGTCTCAAGTAAACGGCGCGGTAGAGCCGTTCGTCCTGTCGATTTTTCGCCGGCCTCGGAGCCGGAATCCGAAAAAGTGCGCCAGAATCAAAAAAGCCCGCCAAACGGCGGGCCATCCCTGGTCAGGCCGAGGGTGTCCCGGTTCAGCGCAGATCGATCTCGACAACGCGGTTTCCAGGCTCCCGCGTGCCGTCGGGCGTTGCCACCATGGGCCGGGTCTCGCCGACCGCTTCGGAGACGATCCGGCCCCGATCCACGCCGCCGATCACGAGCTCTGTGATGACAGCAGTCGAGCGCCGCTCAGACAGAGCCTGATTATAGGCCTCCGCTCCTGATCGGTCCGCATGGGCCACCAAGCGCACTTCCTTGCTCGGGTCGGCAATCGCATCGCCGATGGCGCGATCCAGCGCCTCCCGCCCATCCGGAAGGATGTCGGTGCTGTCGAAGCCGAAGTAGACGAGATAACTGCTAGGCTGTGCCGAGGCGGCGGCCGCCGTGGGGGCAGGCGTCCTCGGCGCCGGCTCTTCGCCTAGCGCCGAAAGCTGATAATTGGCATCGCGCTCGACATCGTTCATTGCAGTCTCGAAAGCGGACTGGCAGCGTGCAGCGTCATCGCCCCGCCCGGCCTCGGTCGCCTCGATCCAGCAATCGTAACTCACCTGCGCCCGGGCGGTCGCGCCGGGGGCTGCCTCCCGTCCGCCGCGCTTGTAGCCCTGGCGCAAGCGGTGCAATGCATCCCAGAACGTCACCTCCTGATCTTCAGACAGATCACGATCAAGAGGGCTATCAGGTAAGACTAAGGAGCCGCGCTCCGCGGTGCGGGCCTTCTGCTTAAAAAGCTCTGCATCGATAAAATCCCAATCGGTAAAGGACCGCCGCTCGTCGGAGAGCGCAGAGTATTCGCCGATCAGGGCCTGGTTAAAGGCCGTGGAATCCGTCATGCGATCAGGGTGAGTCTCAAGGTCGAAGAGCTTGAAATAGGGACGAGACTGCGCGTGCGCCGGCGCATCCTGGAACGCCACACCCGCAAACGACATCGTCAAGGCGGCACCTGCCGCAATCACAAGCGTCTTGAGTTTCATTTGACCAACCCCCTTTACACCCCTTGATTCCCTACTGCTTCCACGCCGAATACAAGGTCATCGGAAACACTAATATCAAAAACTATGTCCTTGGGATATAGCCGGATTTCCGAACCTGCGCAAGACGAGGCCCGTTCCAGACCTGTAAATACAGACTCTTGACTGGCAGAGTATTTGCCGCGCCGAAGGGCAACTACCAGCCACCCGAAGCCAGCCAGTCGTCAACTTCCTGCAAGCGATCATGGCCCCAGAACGGCTCTCCATCGACGACGACGAAGGGCGAGCCGAACACACCGGCCCCGGCGGCCGCCTCGACTTCCCGGCGCAAGCGGTCCTTGACCGACTGATTCTGCAGGGCCCGGGAAAGATCTTGCCGATCCACGCCAAGCTCCACAGCCGTTGACACCACCGCTTCCGCGCCGCTGATATCGCGGCCTTCGGCGAAAGCTTTTTCGTAAAGCAACTTCGCCAAGCGCTTGGCGAGCGCGGAGTCCTTGTCTCCGAGGTAATAGCAAGCCCGGGCGGCCGCGACCGACATGAAGGGAAAAGCCTTCGGCATTACAAAAGGGACACCGAGGCGTCGCGCGCTGCGATCCAGGTCGCGGATCATATAGGGCCCCTTCAAAGGAATGCCGGCCAAGGGCTGCTGCCCCGTAGTCTTGAAGAGAATGCCGAGCAGGATCGGTTTCCAAACGACCTCGCGGCCATGCTTCTCCGCGATCGCATCGATTGCCTGGGCCGCCAGATAACCGTAGGGGCTTGAGAAGTCGAAATAGAAGTCGATCGGCGATGCGTCGCCCATGCGCTTTCTCCTAAGTGTCCGGGTCGCCGCGCGGTTCAGTCTTCAGCGGCCACGCTGCGCGCAATGATGAGCCGCTGAATATCCGATGTCCCCTCATAGATCTGGCACACGCGCACGTCGCGATAGATCCGCTCAACCGGGAAGTCGGCGAGATACCCGTAACCGCCATGGATCTGAATGGCATCGGATGTCACCTTCTCCGCCATTTCCGAGGCGAAGAGCTTGGCCATCGAAGCCTCGGTCAAACAAGGCTGCCCCGCGTCACGGAGACGGGCGGCCTCCAAGGTCATGAGCTCGGCGGCATGAATCTGAGTCTTCATATCGGCGAGACGGAACGCGACCGCCTGATGATCGAGGATCGGAAGTCCGAAGCTGGTGCGTTCCTTCGCGTAATCCCGCGCCGCGATGTAGGCCGCACGGGCCATACCGACGGACTGGGAGGCGATGCCAATACGTCCGCCCTCCAGATTCGACAGTGCGATCTTGTAGCCCTGCCCTTCCTCGCCGAGCAGCAGGTCGGGCGTCAAACGCAGATCTTCTAAAACGATCTGACATGTATCGGAGGCCTTCTGGCCAAGCTTCTTTTCCACCGACGCGACTTTGAACCCGGAGGTGTCGGTCGGCACGATGAAAGCGGAAATGCCCTTTTTGCCCGCCTCCGGATCGGTGACCGCGAATACGATGGCGACATCCGCCTGGTTGCCAGAGGTAATGAACTGTTTCACGCCATTGAGGACGTAGTGATTGCCGTCCCGTTCCGCGCGGGTCTTGAGGGCGGCGGCATCGGAGCCGGCTTGCGGCTCCGTCAAGCAAAAGGCCGCCAGCGACTCGCCGCGTGCCATCGGCTTGAGGAAGCGCTCCTTCTGGTCCGGCGTGCCGAAGCGCAGGACCGGCATGCAGCCGACGGAATTGTGCACGGACATGATGGTGGAACAGGAGCCATCGCCCTGCGCCACTTCCATCAAGGCCAGGGCATAAGCGATGTTGTCGGCGCCGGCGCCGTCAAAGTCCGGCGGCACCAGCATGCCGAGGAAACCTAGGGCGGCCATCTCGGACACCGCTTCTGCCGGAAAGCGGGCCTCTCGGTCCCATTCCGCCGCGTTGGGCGCCAATTTCTCCTGCGCGAACTGCCGCGCCGTGTCGCGCACGAGGACTTGTTCTTCGGTTAGCTGCATTGGGCCTCGGTCCTCCGAACCGGTTCACTCGACGAGCACGGTGTCCGGCGCCGGAAAGTGCTTCCGGAAGGTAAAGGCTCGTGGCGTCGGACCTTCTTTTTGCAGAATTTCGAGACGGTCGAGGGCTTCCCGCGGGCTGGGTAGGTGGCCGGCAGGCACCCACCACAGCGCTAGAAAGGGCTTTTCCGACTTCTCGAACCATTGGCGGCGCTTCGCCATCACCGCCGTATGGTCGGAGCGGTAGACGAAGTCAAACAAGGCCTGTTGCGTTTCCCAGACCGAGAGATTGACGATGAATTGCGGGTCGTCCGTGAGTTGAATGTCTGTGGCATTGCCGCTGTCGCTCTGCAGACGCCAGACAAAGCCGGGGGACGCCTCTGCGATGGCGTTGATCTCATCCAGCCGTGCCATGAACTCCGCCAAGCGGGGATCATTGAGAGGAGCCACGGTGCGGCCCACGTTCACTTGAGCCAAGTGCCAGGCCGGGCTCGTTGTCTCCGCTACCATGGCAGTTTGGTTCCGTCGTAGTTGAAGAAGTGCCCGTTGTCCTGCGTTGTGACGCGTCCGAGGACGCCATGGATGCCCGCCGCCGAGGTTTCGGCGTCGATGTCGGCTCCCGAACCGCCCATGTCCGTCTGTACCCAGCCGGGATGAAACATGACGACCGTGATGCCGCGCTCCGCAAGATCGACCGAGAGTGATTTTGAAACTGCATTTAGCGCCGCTTTCGACGAGCGGTAAATGTAGGCGCCGCCGCTGCTGTTGCTGCCGACGGACCCCATGATGCTGCTGATCATGGCGATGCACTTTCTGTCGCTGCGCACCACATGGTCCGCGAAGCGCTCAGCCATGCGCAGGGGGGCCAGCGTGTTCGTCTTCAATACGGACAGCCACTCGTCATAATCCGTCTCTCCGAAGCCGGTTCGCGGCCCGTAAATCCCAGCATTGTTGATGAGCAGGTCGATCCTCTCACCCGAAAGTTCGCGGGCGAAGCTCGCCACCCGCAAACCGTCGGTGACATCGAGGCGGTGTAGCAGGATCTCCCCGTCCAGGGCCTTTAGGGCCGCCGCCTTGTCCGGGTAGCGGCAGCAGGCATGGATCGTCCATCCGTCGGCCGCATAGAGGCGGGTCAATTCCAGGCCGATGCCCCGGTTGGCACCCGTGATCAACAGTGTCGGCACGGTGTTTCCTTTCGCTATCTCAGAACCGCGGGACCGTCACGCCTCTGCACCGGCCGCGACGATGCGGCGTGGCCGGACCAGGAGTTCGCCGCCGCAATTGGGGCAGGTCTGCGCCATCTGATCCGTGCAATCCCTGCAGAAGGTGCATTCATAACTACAGATATAGGCGAGACCGTCCATGTGAAGCGCCGCCGCGCACTTCTCACAGTGGGCTTTCATCTTCAAAGCCATTTCACCCCCTCTGTCGCTATCGCCCGACCTTTGCGAGCCAGCATAGGCAGGCGCGGCCAGGATCGAAAGGGTGCAGGCAGATGCCCTAATCCACTGATGTCAAAAATTCCATCGGTCCCAGCCCCTCAAAGCAAGCATCGGTGGGCCTCGTCCCCGGTTCCGCGAGGAATTCGCTCATTAGTCGCCTGGCGCAGGGGTCCGCTCCCACGTCGTGGGCGCGTCCGGGAAAGACAAAATGATGACCGTTCGGCAAGTAGTCGAGCGCTGCTTCCGCATAGCTCGGCGGCGTTACGGGATCGAGCGCTCCCGACAGAAGGAGAACGGGAGCGTCGCTGCGCACGAACTCCGCCGAAAGCGTGGACTTACGCTTAATGCCCCAGGCATCGCAGATACCGGCAATTGGCGCCCTGAGCATCCATTCGCGAGTCCAGTCTGGAATAGATTCGTAGGCCATCCTAAGAGAACCCTGACCCTGGGTGTAAACACCGTCCTCCAGGGGCACATTGTCGCCGCATTCGAGGCTCCAATGAAGCACATGTCCAAATTGGGGATCTAACTTGAGCCAATCCCATATCGGCAACAGCTTCTGGAAGGCCTGATGATGTCCCGAAGCCGCCGCGTCGATCAGAAACGGGAGGACCTGCACGCTTTCCGTAAAGTACAGTGCCGCATAGAGGAGGTCCAACATGAAGGAGTCGTCAATGGTGAAGCGAATCGGTTGATTGAAGCGGTCCAGCTTCACGAAAATGCGCGCCGGCACATCACGCAGTTCCGCTCTTAGAGCAGATAGCTGCTGGCTTAGTGCCGGGAAGGCGGCGCTGCACGCGGGATCGGTATCGCAGGCGTCAAGCAACCGATCAAAAGCAGCCACCCTGTTCGACAACCCATCGAGTCCGTTGGCAAAACGCGATGGGTAAACGCCGTCCAACAAGGCCGAGCGCACGCCCTCCCCATCATGGCGCAGCAATTCCAACGCGAGGAGGGTCCCGTAGGATTTGCCCCAAACGTTCCAGCGTAGGCCACCTGCGACCGATACCCGTAGGTCGATGAAATCCTCGACGATGGCCTCAGTCGTGTATTGCGTCAGGTCGACCCCTGCCTTTGTGTGTCGAGACCTGCAAGCCCCAACTGTTCTTGGAACGAAGAGGGTGTCGAGATACCTCGGCCAGTCGCTAAAGGAAGGACAATCCAGGCTGGGCTCCGAGAGACCGGTGGCACGCTGGTCCATCAGGATAACTGACCGCTGGCTCACGGCTGGGATCGAGGGAAAATATGCAGCCCATTCTTTGAGAGAATCCTCGTCGAGTCCTGTCGGACTGCCGGGGCCACCCGCCAGATAGACCACGGGGTCGAGATGTTTCGGTCCGCCTCGGGGCTCGAGCAGAACCACCGGCAAGCGGACCTCAGCCGTCGAGAACTCTCTCCGGTTCTCCGCAACGACAAGGTACCCGCAACGTGCGTTCCGCGCCGGCAATTCCCCGAACCAACATTCTTCCGCTTCAAAGCGCGGTAGTGGGTCCTTCCAAAAGGCGTGACGACGGGCGAACCCCTCTAGGGCGCCTTGAGCGTTGTAGAAAACTGCTAAAGCTACGACAGCAGCCAGGGCCGCAAGGGGCCAAGTCCGAAGCGGCCCGGCCTCTGGGAACGCTTCTGGGCGATCGAAGCCCGGCTTAGGAGCCTGTCGCCAAAGTCTAAGTCTCGACCCGACGTTGGACATCCGCGCGAGACGGACACAGCCCCAAAGCACTAAACCGGCACCGAAAAGCGCCACGAAGACGTCGAAAAGCGAATGCCCGAAAAGGATGATGCTCTTGCTGGAGACCAAGTGAAACGGACTTAGCCATAGATAGAGGGCACGGAAGACCAGCGCGAAGTACCCAACGGTCACACCGAACTTTGAAAGTCCGAGAAGCTTTCGCGAAAGCTGGCGAGATGGCGGCTGAGACAGGCGACGCAAACTGAAACCTTCAGGCACGATCGAAAGGCGGGACGCGGGCCGCACACGAGAATAGCTATCGTTATAGGGGATATAGTTTAGATTTTACAAACATATGGTTTCAGCGTCGAGCAGGCCTGCATTTTCGCAGTCCGATAAGCGGCCCGCGGAAACACTGCCTGAGCCTAATGCGAGCAGGCTGTAAGCCCGAGAACCCTACTTCGTCTCGTTGAAGAGTTCGCGGCCGATGAGCATGCGGCGGATCTCGCTGGTGCCGGCGCCGATCTCATAGAGCTTGGCGTCACGCAACAGGCGCCCCGTTGCGCTGTCGTTGATGTAACCCATGCCGCCGAGAGACTGGATCGCCTCCAAGGTCATCCAGGTGGCCTTCTCCGCGGCGTAGAGGATCGCACCGGCGGCGTCCTTGCGGGTCGTCTCGCCCCGGTCACAGGCCCGGGCCACGGCATAGACGTAGGCCTTGCTGGCATTCATCGTGGAATACATGTCGGCCAGCTTGCCCTGCATCAGCTGGAACTCGCCGATGGGCTGGCCGAACTGCTTCCGCTCGTGCACATAGGGCACGACGATATCCATGCAGGCCTGCATGATGCCCAGCGGACCCGCCGCCAGCACGACCCGCTCATAGTCCAGGCCGCTCATCAGCACATTGACGCCCTTGCCGACCTGTCCGAGGACGTTTTCCTCGGGCACCTCGACGTTGTCGAAGACCAACTCGCCGGTCGGCGAGCCGCGCATGCCGAGCTTGTCCAGCTTCTGCGCGACCGAGAAGCCCTTGAAGCCCTTTTCCACCAGAAAAGCGGTGATGCCGCGCGGCCCGGCGTCGGGATCGGTCTTGGCATAGATGATAAAGGTATCGGCCTCGGTGCAGTTCGTGATCCACATCTTGGAACCGTTGACGATGTAACGGTCCCCCTTCTTCTCCGCGCGGGTCCGCAGAGAGACCACGTCCGAGCCGGCGCCGGGCTCGCTCATCGCCAGCGCCCCGACGTGCTCCCCCGAGATCAGCTTCGGCAGGTAGTGCCGCTTCTGGTCCTCGGTACCGTTACGGCGGATCTGATTGACGCAGAGGTTGGAGTGGGCGCCGTAGCTGAGCCCCACGGAGGCCGAGGCACGGCTGACCTCCTCCATGGCAACGCAGTGTTCCAGATAACCGAGATTGGACCCACCGTACTCCTCCTCGACCGTGATGCCGTGCAGGCCCAGTTCCCCCATCTGCGGCCAGAGTTGGCGCGGAAACTCATCGGTCCGATCGATCTCGGCCGCCAGCGGGGCAATGTTGTCGGCCGCATAGCTCATCACCGTGTCGCGGAGGAGATCGGCTGTTTCACCGAGGTCAAAGTTCAAGGAGGGAATCTGGTTGGGGAGCATGATCGTGGAACCTTGATTTGAGAAATTGCGCGGTACGGGTCGCTTCAGCCTAGGTGCAGACTAGAGCCTTACTTCGGCGCCTGCTAGCCGGGCACAGCCATGTCGGAACGGCCCTGTAGGCACATCAGCGTTGCATTGAGACGGGCACAGAGTTTCTCGCCGCCGTCCTTCAGGGCGAAGACCTCGGACTCCGCAACCGTGATCGTCCGGCCCGGCTTGAGTACACGGCCCACAGCGCGCAGGCGTTCGCCCGCAGCAGGCGCTATGAGGTTGATCTTGAACTCTATGGTAAGGACCGAGGCATCAGCCGGAAACAGACTGAAGGCCGCATAGCCGCTCGCGGAATCGGCAATGGTGCTGGTGATCCCCGCGTGGAAGAAGCCATGCTGCTGGCAAAGGTCCGGGCGAAACGGCAATTCGATTTCGGTCTCGCCCGGCGTAACACGAGTCATGCGGGCTCCGATCAAATCCATCACGGACTGACGGGCGAAGCTGTCGGTGACGCGTGCGGCGTAATCGGGGTCAGCAGGTTGGAATTTGGTCATAGCTCAAATCTGCCCTGACGTTGATCCTGTTTCTTCGGTAGGTCCGATTTATCTAGTTCACTCAGCCGCTTGCGGCAGTTTCTTTCGACGTTTTCAAGATCCCAAAGGCTCTCTTCAATGTCCTGGCGCTTCCGCATCAGCTCGGCACGCCGCTCCGCGATCCGCTGTATGAGGTAGTCGAGCTGTGCGGCCTCCCCCTCAGCAGCGCCGTAGAGATCGATGATTTCCCGAATCTCAGAAAGGAGAAAGCCGAGGCGCTTGCCACGAAGGATGAGCTTCAAGCGGGTGCGGTCGCGGCTCCGGTAGATCCGCCGCTGTCCCTCGCGCAGCGGCGAGAGCAAGCCTTCGGCCTCGTAGAAGCGGATGGTTCGGGGCGTCACCTCGAACTCACGGGCAAGATCGGAAATGCTGTAGGTCTGTTTCACGCTGCGGAGTATAGCTTAACGTTTACGTAAACGTAAGAACATTTGGCAGATCTCCCAGGCTTCAAGGAATTTCATAGTTAACAAAGACTTAACCAAATCCTCCTGAGACAAAACCTGACTGTGATCGAAGCTAGAATCCGGGGTTGTGCAGTGCGCCCTTCCTATTCGGATGCGGCAAATGCGCAATCCCGGTCAGGCCAAACTCCCGAGGGATCGCTATAGTCTGATCTCATGAAAAGGGGCGCCACACGCCACAGATATCAAGACCGCGTCGACCGGGCGATCCGGGCCATCAAGGGTTCCGGAAACCAGGAACTCACCGTGCGTGAACTGGCCGCGCGGGCTCATATGTCGGTCTATCAATTCTGCCGTGCGTTCCGTGCCGTCATGGGAATCAGCCCCGGTGCCTATCAACGGGAGAAGCGGCTGGCACGGGCCGCGGTCGGCATGGCGCGGCACCACCTGACAGTGACCGACGCGGCGTTGGAAGCGGGCTACGCAACACCCGAAGCCTTTGCGCGTGCCTTCACCCGGGCGGCAGGCGTGCCACCGTCCCGCTTCCGCGCCCTTTGGAAACAAGCGGCCCTGCCGCCGCGCCAACCCTACCTCGCCTGGCCGCCGAGCCGGAGCCTGGCGGCAACAACTGCATCAGAGGTGACAGAAATCATGGACGTCGAAGTGAAAGAACTCGAGCCGCTCTTCGTCGCTACGGTCCGGCATGTCGGGCCCTACACCGAAGTCGGACCGGACTTCAAACGCCTCTGGGGCTGGGCCGTGAAGGCCGGCCTAGTCGACCGGGAGACCATCGGGGTCGGCGCGTCTTATGATGATCCGGAGAGCACGCCAGCAGAACAGTTGCGCTACGATGCGGCGATCACCGTCGCGGAGGAGGCCGCCGCAGGAGTCACACCTCCACCTTTCGTGACCTTTAAGACTCTTCCCGGCGGCCTCTACGCCGTGGCTCGAGTTATCGGGCCATATGCCCAGTTGCCGCATGCCTTTTCTTTCCTGAAGCAGGAGTGGATTCAAAAGAGTGGCTACACCGGAGGCGCACGCCCCGCCTACGAGCTTTACATCAACGATTGCATGGACACCGCGCCGGAGGACCTGATTACGGACATCTGCCTCGCGATCGACCCTAAAGCAGGCTGACAATGCTTCGATTGACCGCCAGAGCTGGGCGGTGCGAGACTTGCGGCTTCAGGGGAGGCCGCGATGTTCGAACTGGAACAGTTTATCGAGGACTGCCGCGCCGCAGTCGCAGAAGACCCGACCCATAAAACCGCGCGCGACGTCGTGGCCCGTGCCATGTCGGATCCCGACTCGGTCATCAAAGGACTGGGGGCGCCCAAGCGCTCCGAGATCCAGAAGATCTATCACGGCCCGGACCTGACGATTCTCAACGTTGTCTGGGGGCCGGGCATGACGGTGCCGCCGCACAATCACGAAATGTGGGCGGTCATCGGGATCTATACAGGCCGCGAGGACAACATTTTCTGGCGCCGCATTCCGGGCGCTTCAGACGGCAAGCTGGAAGCCGCCGGGGCCAAGGCCCTATCTGTCGGGGACACCGCACCTCTGGGCCCGGACATCATTCATTCCGTGACCAACCCCATCCCACGCCTGACCGGCGCGATTCATGTCTATGGCGGCGATTTCTTCGAGATCGACAGGAGCCAGTGGGAGCCGGAGACTCTGACTGAGGAACCCTACAACGTCGAAAAGACCATGCGCATCTTCGAAGAAGCCAACGCGCGGTTGGAAAGTATCGGCTAGGGGGCACCTAGGCCTTCTGGTGGCCAACAATTACGAGTTTGCCGTTCTGCCAGTGGCAGTCGAATAAATACCTCGTAGTCACCGAGTTGTTCCCAGACCGGCTGCCGACAACGAACATGACGTTCATCACCACCGCGCCATCTTTTTCCCCAACGATTTCCGCTTCTAAAACGGTTGAGACCCGATAAGACCCTGACCAGGCTTCCGAGGCCAACTTCTTGGCCTCGTTGTACCTCTTCACTTCGGCGGTAAACGCTCTCTCGTTCCCTGAGACGTAGGCGCGAATCTGTTGCGCCATCTCTGGGTCCAGGGGCAGATAGGTGACCGACTCCTCGCCATTCAGCATTTCGGGTTTCCAGTCGCCACGCTCCGCAGCAGGTCCAGTTTGCGTGGAAGGAGTCGAAGCCACCGGGGCAAGCGATGCTGTTTGGGCATATCCACTGACGGGCCAGAGTGCCGCCGAGCGGGTGTCTACCGCCGCAAAGGCAGCGAGATCGCGGCTTTCGACACCGACGTAGTCGGCCATCGCAGACACCGCTTCCTCGCCATGGGCGACTGCTTTGGGTTCCGCGCCATCGAGATGGACCGCGAGCAGCATACTGCCAGGACCGGGACGTTTGCTGCCGACAACAACATCGACCTGCACAAGCGCCAAGTTGTTGACGAGGTAAAGAACTTTGGTGCCGGTGATCTTGCCTACACCATAGGCGTTGGGTTCCGTCCAGCCTCCGCGCTCCGCCCTGACCAAGCGCTTTTCCTCATTGTATCGGCTGACGTTCTCCATGAAGCGGCTATCGTCCTTTAGCCTTGCAGCAACCATTGAGGCCTCCAGGGTCTGCTCCCGGGTGATAGTCAGCGTCTTGCCGTCGGAAAGCTGAATTTCGACGTCGCGCAAGGCGATCATCTGCAAAGTGATGGAGTCCGGATAGCTATAGTTGGCACCGGATGCCGCATCGACGGCCACGCCAACCAGACCGCCGGCAATCACGTTGCCAATCGTCGCGCCGTTGAAGCTGGGATAGATGGTTTCCTGGAGATCTTCGAAGCCGTCCCGCGAACAGCGCAGCAGCAGGGGCGCGGGACCGTGATCGAGCAGCAGGCGCCCAGGAGTCTGGCCTTCGTACCTCGTACTCTCGACCGTAACTTCACACTCTGCTCCGCTGGCGGGATAGCTGGCGATCGTTATGTCCTGCGGCCCACTGTTCACGATAGTGGAGCAGGCGGAGAGAGTGAAAAGAGCAAGGCACGCCAAGCCGATCAATTGAAATGGGCGCATGATATCCCGTTCTCCAACCAAGTCTGAAAAGGTTGGAGAAAACCTATATCGCGCAAAAAATTAGCAATAATTAACGCAATAGTTGTTTAGAAAAATCTTATTGGCCCAGTGCGTGGAGCGCCCTGCCGGAAGTCCTAAAGCAGGAACAAGGCGGCGAGGCCGAGGAGGGCGAAAAACCCGACGACGTCGGTCATGGTGGTGAGGAAGACCGAAGAGGCGACGGCGGGGTCCACATTGAATTTCTCGAGTCCCAAAGGGATCAGTGTCCCTGCAAGACCTGCAACGATCATATTGACGACCATTGCCGCCGCGATGATTGCCCCCAGCCAAGGATCACCCGCCCAGAACCAGGTCAACCCTCCGGCGATGATGGCAAAGACCAACCCGTTGAGAAGGCCGACAGCAATTTCCTTGCCGATGAAGCGCGCCGCCGTCGCCTCGGAAAGGTCTTTCATTGCGATGGCGCGTACCGCAACTGTCAAAGTTTGCGTGCCCGCGTTGCCGCCCATGGAGGCTACGATTGGCAGCAACACCGCAAGCGCCACCAGCTTTTCAATAGTGCCCTCGAAAAAGGAGATCACCGCCGAAGCGAAGATCGCGGTCAAGAGGTTCACGAAGAGCCAGGAAGAGCGCGCCTTTACCGTGTCCTTCAAGTCGCTATAGAAGTCGGCCTCCCGCACACCACCGAGCTTCAGCAGATCCTCTTCCGCTTCTTCGTCGATGATGTCGACCACATCGTCCACGGTAATCACGCCGAGCAGCCGCCCGCTGTCATCGATGACAGGGGCGGAGACCCAATAATACTGGCGGAAAAGGTAGGCGACTTCCTCCTGATCCATGGTCACGGGGATCGTCTTCAGGTCCGTGTCCATGATTTCGGTAAGAGACACCGGACGGCGCGTCCGCATCACGCGGCTCAACGGCAGGCCCCCGACGGGATGATGCTTCGGGTCCACGACATAGAGGGTGTAAAAGTCGTCCGGCAGGTCCTTAGCCGCCCGCATGTAGTCAATCGTCTCACCCACGTTCCAGGTCTCCGGAACGACGACGATTTCCCGCTGCATGATGCGGCCGGCGGAATCCTCGGGAAACGTCAGGCTTTCCTCGAGCAGCAAACGGTCCTGCGGTTCGAGTGCCGCAAGAATTTCGCTCTGCTGATCTTCGTCGAATTCTTCCAGAACCTCGACGGCGTCGTCGCTGGTCAGCTCGGTCAAAGAGCGCGCGAGATCCTGCGGCCGCATAACCTCTGCGATTTCCTCGAAAACGGAGGAGTCGAGATGCGGCAGGACTTCCGGATCGAAATCGTGGCCCAGCAGCGTAACCAGCTTCAGCCGGTCATCACGATCTAATCCCTCGAAAAGATCCGCCAAATCCGCTTCATGCAGGTCGGCAACGAGCAGGCGAACGGTCGCTTCGTCGCCCGCTTCCAACGCGTCCTCGACCGCATAGATCTGGTCGACGGACAGGTGATAAGTGTCGTCGCCAACTTCCGGCAGCCAAGGTTCGTTGTCGTCGGAAGACTGCGCACTTTCCGCAGCTTCGAGCGCTGCCTCGGGCGGCGTATGCTGTTCTTTCTTTGCTTTCTTGGAACCCTTCTTCGCCATCGCCAAGTCCTATTCCGTCCAGGCTCTAACCAGCGCTGACTCTGTCTTGAGCGTCGGCGACCGCGATGGCGGTCATATTGACCACTCCGCGCGAGGTAACAGAAGAGGTCAGGATATGTGCAGGGTGCGCCGTTCCAATCAGCATGGGTCCGACAGGCAGCCCCTCCCCCAGGGCCTTGACCATGTTGAATGAAATGTTTGCTGCATCGAGATTCGGCATGACCAGCAGGTTCGCCGCACCCTTCAGTCGGGAATTCGGAAAAACGCGCTCGCGAATCTCCTCCGAGATGGCCGCGTCCGCGTGCATTTCCCCTTCGACCTCCAGGTCCGGTGCCCATTCCCGAAGCAATGCCAAAGCCCGTTTCATTTTGCTCGCGCTATCGACCGGCGAGGTTCCGAAACTCGAATGAGAGATAAGCGCTACCTTCGGCTCGATCCCGAATTTCTTGATCTGACCAGCAGCCAGCAATGTCATTTCCGCGACTTCCTCATCAGAGGGATTCTGCGTGACATAGGTGTCCGCCAAGAAATAGGAGCCTCGCGACAGGATGAGAAGGCTGAGGGCCGAGAAATCGCGCACCCCTTCCGCCACGCCGATCACATCCCGCACGTGGCCGAGGTTGCGTTGATAGCGTCCCGTCACGCCGCAGATCATGGCGTCCGCGTCGCCGCGCACCACAGCCAGAGCAGCAATCACGGTGTTGCGGGTGCGCACGATTTCCCGCGCGGCGTCGGGGGAAACGCCCTTGCGCTCCATGATCCCATGGTACGTCTGCCAATAGTCACGAAAACGCGGGTCGTTTTCCGGGTTGATCAGATCGAAGTGCTCGCCCGCCGAGATGCGAAGTCCCCAGCGCTCCACGCGGTTGGCGATGACCTCAGGCCGGCCGACCAGGATCGGCTTTGCGATCCCGTCATCGACGACAACCTGCACGGCGCGCAGGACACGTTCGTCCTCGCCTTCCGCATAGATGACCCGGCGCGGATCTTCTTTGGCACGCTGGAACAGCGGCTTCATGATGAGGCCGGAACGGAACACGAAGCGTTCCAGGTTCTGGCGGTAGAGGGCAAAGTCCTCGATCGGGCGCGTGGCAACACCGCTGTCCATGGCGGCCTTTGCGACGGCGGGGGCCAGTTCCAGGATCAACCGCGGATCAAAGGTGCTGGGAATCAGATAGTCCGGACCGAAGCGTTTCGCATCGCCGCCGGTCGCCTTGATGACGACTTCGTTGGGTTCCGCCATCGCGAGATCGGCCAGCGCCTTCACGGTCGCCAGTTTCATCTCCTCGTTGATGGTGGTAGCACCGCAATCCAGCGCGCCTCTGAAGATATAGGGAAAGCAGAGAACGTTGTTGACCTGGTTGGGATAGTCGGAACGCCCGGTCGCGATGATGGCATCGGGGCTGGCCGCGCGAGCTTCTTCCGGCAGGATCTCCGGGTCGGGATTGGCGAGCGCCATGATGATCGGCCGCTCGGCCATCTGCTTGACCATTTCGGGTTTCAAAACCCCGGGCGCAGAAAGCCCGAGGAAAACATCGGCGCCCGGAATGACATCGGCCAGCGTGCGCTTGTCGGTAGCCTGTGCGAAGGCGGATTTCCAGCGATCCATCTGATCCGTCCGCCCCTCGTAGACGACGCCGACGATATCCGTGACCCAAATGTTTTCCCGCCTGATGCCGAGGGAGACGAGCTGGTTGAGGCAGGCAAGCGCCGCCGCCCCGGCGCCGGACGCCACCAGCTTGACTTGGTCCAGCTCTTTTCCCACCAAACGCAGCGCGTTGAAGATAGCGGCCGCGACGATGATTGCCGTGCCGTGCTGATCGTCGTGGAACACCGGGATGTTCATCCGCTCACGGCAGGCGGCTTCGACTTCGAAGCATTCCGGAGCCTTGATATCTTCCAGGTTGATGCCACCGAAGGTGGGCTCCAGCGCCGTTACGACCTCAACCAGTTTGTCCGGGTCCGTCGCATCCACTTCGATATCGAAAACGTCGATCCCGGCGAACTTCTTGAAAAGGACCGCCTTTCCCTCCATCACCGGCTTGGAGGCCAACGGTCCAATGGCGCCAAGTCCCAAAACCGCCGTGCCGTTCGAGACTACACCGACAAGGTTGCCTCGCGTGGTGACCTGCGAGGCCTGCGCCGGGTCCTCGACAATGGCTTCGCAGGCGGCTGCCACACCGGGCGAATAAGCGAGCGCCAAATCGCGCTGATTGCCCAGAGGTTTAGTCGCCTGGATTTCCAGTTTTCCCGGTTTGGGGTTGCGATGGTAGAACAGAGCGCCGTCGCGCAGAGTCTCGTCCATGAATTGCGTCCTTTACCGCCCTGATTCTTCGTTGATTTCCGGCGCGGCACAGATTAACCCCGCGCCCGGCAGTCGCAAAGCCCTATGCAGGCCCCTACCTGAGTGAGGAGTTTCTTTTTGACCCCTATCGTGTTTTTGACCCGTGTCGTGTTGAGGACTCACGATTCCGATGACTGAGTTCCAGGCCGAGCATTCCCTCAGCCCGCCGCAGCCCAGGGCGCGCGCGCGCGAATGGCGGATCGACGAGGAGCCCGTGGCCTATCCGGAGGCCGTGGCCTTCATGGAAGCGCGGGTCGCGGCGATTCATGCCGGCACCGCACCAGAAACCGTCTGGCTGCTCGAGCATCCACCGCTCTATACCGCCGGAACCAGCGCCAAAACTGAAGATCTGCTGCTGCCAGACCGTTTCCCCGTATTCAAGTCAGGGCGCGGCGGCGAATACACCTATCACGGTCCCGGGCAACGGGTGGCCTACGTCATGCTGGACCTGAAGCGGCGCGGTGGCGACGTACGCCGCTACGTTCATGATCTTGAGGAGTGGATCATCCGCGCCTTGGCATCCTTCAACGTGAAGGGAGAGCGACGCGACGGCCGTGTTGGAATCTGGGTCGACAGGGGTAATGGACGCGAAGACAAGATCGCCGCCATCGGCGTACGCATCCGGCGCTGGGTTACTTTTCACGGTATTTCCATCAACCTGGACCCCGACCTGACACACTTCGACGGAATCATCCCCTGCGGCATCGCCGAGCATGGCGTGACGTCGCTGGCGGACCTGGGCCTGCCCATCACTCTAGCCGACCTGGACGTCGCGTTGAAGACAGCCTTTGCGGAGGTGTTCGACTCGAGGTGAATGGCTCAATCCGAAGGAGATGGAAGTATGACAGTAAGAGAAGGCGGATGCCTGTGCGGCGCCATTCGATTCAAGGTCGAAGGGGAACCGATGATCTCCGGTGCCTGCCTGTGCCGGGACTGTCAGTACGTCGCCGGTGGTGGTGCGGCCTACGCGATGATGTATCCGGCGGAAGCCTTGACCATCACGAAGGGCGAGACACGCTGTGTCACGGTCAAGGGCGATAGCGGCGCGGATGTTTTTCGGCATTTCTGTCCGGATTGTGGTGTGCACCTCTATTCCTACAACAGCCACACTCCGGAATTCCGCGCCATCAAGGTCGGGGTTTTGGACGACCCAAGCCAATTCCAGTCACAAGGCACCGTTTGGACGGCCTCCAAGCAGCCTTGGCACAGGGTCGACCCGGATCAACCGCATTGGGACAAGATGCCCGACGAAATGCCGGTCTAATTCGCAACTGCCCGTAGGCTAGAGGCAATTGCCTGGACTTCCGCGGCCGCGTCCTGAAAAATCCCGGTCAAACAACCAGCGCGGAGGGCGCAGCGTTTCCATGCTGTTGGGTGGGCCGTCAGTCCGTAACCTGGCCTGACGGGTCCTTGCGTGAACTAAGGAACTTCACGACATGAAATGGCGTGGACGCCGACAGAGTACGAATGTCGAAGACCGACGGTCCGCGGGCCGCGGTTTTGGCGGCCTTGGATTTCCGACCAGAATGCGCCGCCGCCGAATGGGCGGACGCCAAGCGGGCAAGCGCCGTATGGGACGGAGCGCCGGGGTCGGCGGCCTGGGATTGATCGTCATTGTGGTGATCATGCTGCTTCTGGGGGTCGATCCCAGAATACTGCTCACCGGGGCGGGCGATCCTCTCGGCGGCGGGCCGGCGGTCAACCCTTCCCCTCAGAGGACGGGTCCCGATCCGTTGCGTGACTTCGTGGCCGTGGTCCTCGCGGATACCGAGGACGTGTGGCACAGCCTGTTCAGGACCCAACTGGACTCAGGTTACCGGGAGCCCAAACTGGTGCTCTTCGCCGGCGGCGTTCGCTCGGCCTGCGGCTATGCAGGGTCGGCGGTCGGCCCCTTCTACTGCCCGGCGGACCAGAAGGTCTATCTCGACCTGGATTTCTTCCAAACACTTCAAGACCGCTTCAGCGCCCCGGGCGACTTCGCCCAGGCCTACGTGATCGCCCATGAAGTGGGACACCACGTGCAAACGCTGCTCGGCATCTCGCAGCAGGTTCATGAGGCAAAATCCCGCCTGCCTTCGGCCGAGGCCAACGCCCTTTCGGTCCAGCTGGAGCTGCAGGCCGACTGCTTCGCCGGTGTCTGGGCGAACCACGCGGAGCGGACGAAGGGAATACTGGAAGCAGGGGATATCGAGGAAGCCCTCGGCGCCGCCAGCGCAATCGGCGACGACACCTTGCAGCGGCAAGCGCAGGGTTACGTCGTGCCGGACTCCTTCACACACGGCACTTCGGCGCAACGGCAGGACTGGTTCCGCCGGGGCCTCGACCAAGGCCGTTTGAGTGCCTGCAACACCTTCGAAGCCGCTTCCCTTTAGCCGCAACTCAATGAGCTACTGAGCAAGTCATGCCGACCGCGCACATTGTCCTCGCCCATCCCGAATCGAAATCCTTCAATGGACATCTGGTAAGCATCGCGTGCGACACACTGACGTCGCGCGGCTGGTCCGTCACGCTGTCCGATCTCGGCGCCATGGGTTTCGACCCGAGGGAGGAGGCGTCTCACTATTCGGACCTGCAAGACCCGGAGCGGTTCGACGCCCAGGCCGAGCAGTATGCCGCTTCGGAGAACGGCAGCCTTCCCGCAGAGATCAAGGAGGAGATTGCACGGCTCGATGCCGCCGATCTGGTGATCTTCCAGTATCCCATGTGGTGGCATCTGCCGCCAGCGCTGCTCAAGGGCTGGTTCGACCGGGTGCTGGTCTATGGCGAGGTCTACGCCAGCAAACACCGTTTCGAGCATGGCCGCTTCACCGGCAAACGCGCCCTGCTGTCCGTTACCGTCGCGACCAGCGCCGAAACCTATGCCTACAACGGGCGCAGCGGTGACATCGACCTGCTGCTCTGGCCGGTGAACCTCACGCTGGCCTATGTCGGGTTCAATGTCCTGCGCCCACATATCGCCTATGGCGTTGAGTCAGGTTTGCGCTATTCGGACAGTGACGTCGTGGAGAAACGCTTGGCCCGGATTTGCGAAGACTACGTCGTGCGGCTGAGCAACATCGAGACCGAGAGCTGCATTCCCTTCAACCGCATGAGCGAATGGGGCGACGATGGCAGGATCAAGCCCAGCGCGCCTGCGTATAGCCCCTTCATGCGGCACCGGGAGCATCTAGAGATCGACTGACGCCTTGTTGAGCCGCCGCCCCTTGGGCCAAAGCGCCAGAGTCAGTCCCACGAAAATCAGAACCGCCCCCGAGATTTGGAGAGCCGAGAGCCGCTCTCCCAGGAAGATGGCCGACAGCCCAATGCCAAAGACCGGAACGAGAAGGAAAAAGGGTGCCACCACCGCGGCTGGATAACTTGTGAACAATCGCCCCCAGACGGCAAAGGCCAAAACCGTTGCGAGAACGGCGGAGTAAACAACGGCGCCGATCGTTGGCCAGGTGATGGTTTCGAGCAGTTCCAGCGGCGAGTCCTGCACTTCGAAAATCATCGACAAAACCAACAACGGCAAGGGGACCGCCAGACTCATCCAGACGGCCACGGCCAGCATCTGGACCTTACCCAGCGACTTCAGAAGGATGTTTCCCGAAGCGCCAGAGAGTGCCGCAATCAGGATCAAGCCAAGCCCCACGAGCGCCCCTGACTCGGCACGGTTCACCACGAGGCAAGCGAGCCCCAGAAGTGCGAGAGCAATGGCCGCCACCTGCCGCCCGCGCAGCCTCTCGGAATAGACGAACATGGCGATGACGATCGTGAAGAATGCCTGCGTATGAACGAGCAGAGAAGCAAGTCCGGCAGAGATCCCTTGCGTCATGGAAACGAACAGGAAGCCGTATTGTCCGGCGCCGAGGAGCAATCCAAGCAACAGCAGCTTCGACCATGGCACAGCAGGACGCGGGATCACGACGATAAAGGCCGCGGCACAGAGAAAGCGCAGAAACGCGAAGAAGATCGGCGGTGTGGACTGAAGCGCGATTGCCGAAACCGGAAAGGTCGCACCCCAGATGAGGGCAGCCCCAACGGCTAAGGAAACGTCTCGGGGACCCATGTTCATAGAAGTGACGAAAAAGCCGGTCCAGGTCGGGGTCCAGGGATTCTCGGTATAGCGGCTTGCAGTGATTTCGAGAAGCCTGACGACTATGCGTGACTCTTCTCTCTCGGAAAGGTCACGGCTTCAATCTTGTTGCCGTCGGGATCACGGATAAAGGCGCCGAAATAGCGGGTAACGGTTGCCTGACGATCCTTCGGCGCACCATCGTCGCAGCCGCCCTGCGCCAAGGCCGTTTCGTAGAACCGTGTCACAGCTTCGACCGTCGGCGCACGCAGGCAGACGTGATTGCCGGTGTCGTCTTCGACGGTGCTCATTTTGGGGCGCGCATTAATCCAGAACTCCGGGTACTTTTTGCCGAAGCCGACCGTTCCCGAGCGCTCCACCATACGTGACAGGCCGAGAGGCTCCAGGACCCGGTCATAGAAGACCGCGCTCGCATCGAGGTCAGAGACGGCAATAGAGACATGATCGATCATGGCGTGACATCCTCACCGGCATCGCCACAAAGATAACACGCCTCCAGCCCGAGGGGCCGAAGGCGTGTCACATAATCACGGATTGAAGATCTCTGCTATTCAGCCGCCCAGCCGCTGACCGCTTTGACTTCCAGGAAGTCTTCCAGGCCCCAAACGCCCCCTTCGCGGCCGTTGCCTGATTGTTTGTAGCCGCCAAAGGGAGACCCAGCCCCACGGGACTTGCCGTTCATTTCCACCATGCCGGAGCGCAGGCGGCGCGCCAGACGGTTGGCCTTGGCGCCATCCTGGGTCTGGACATAATTGGTCAGTCCGTAGTCCGTGTCGTTGGCGATCTTAAGCGCCTCGTCCTCACTGTCGAACGGCATGATCGAAAGCACGGGGCCAAAGATCTCGTCCCGTGCGATGGTCATGTCGTTGTTGACGTCGGCAAAGACCGTCGGCCGCACGAAGTAGCCGCGATTAAGGCCCTGCGGGCGGCCAGGGCCTCCGGCAACAAGGCGGGCGCCTTCTTCGATCCCTTTCTCGATATAGCCCTGGATCTTGTTGAATTGGATCTCAGAGACAACGGGTCCGATGTGACGCCCCTCCTTGGACGCAACATCGACGGCCATGTTCTCCGCTGTTGCAGCCGCGATCTCCACGGATTGATCGTAGATGGGACGCTCCACCAGCATGCGGGTCGGCGCATTACAGGACTGGCCCGAATTGTTGAAGCAGTGGATCGCACCGCGCTTCACGGCCTTCTCGTCCGCATCGGCAAAGATGATGTTCGCGCCCTTACCGCCGAGTTCCAGGCTGACGCGCTTGATCGTATCGGCGGCGTTCTTCGAGATCAGCGCCCCGGCACGGGCCGAGCCGGTGAAGGATATCATGTCCACGTCAGGGTGGCCGGAAAGCTGGGTACCGACCCCCGGTCCGTCGCCGTTGACCAGATTGAAGACGCCGGCCGGGAAGCCGGCTTCATCCACCATTTCGGCGAAGAGCAGCGACGACAGCGGCGCGATTTCCGAGGGCTTCAGCACCATCGTGCAGCCCACGGCCATGGCCGGAATGGTCTTCAGTGTCACCTGGTTCATGGGCCAGTTCCACGGGGTGATCATGCCGCAGACACCGATGGGTTCGTAGAGTATTCGGTCTTCGGGCGCGTGATCGCCCAAGGGCCGTTCGAATTGGAAGGATTTGAAGGCGCGGATAAAGTTGCGGATGTGCCAGCTCCCGGCCCCAGCTTGCGAGCTTTTCGCCAGGGAAATGGGGGCACCCATTTCCAGCGAGATCGCCTCGCCCATTTCGTCCGAGCGGGCTTCGTAAATGTCGGCCAGCTTTTCGATCAGAGCCAGACGCTCGTCCTTCGGGGCCTGGCTCCAGCTCTCGAAGGCCGCGCGGGCAGCGGCAACCGCCGCATCCGTGTCCGTCTGATCGCCGAGCGAGATGACCGCACAGGGCTCCTCGTTCGACGGATTGATAACCTCGAGGTCCTTGGCCTTGGCGGGCGAGACCCACTGGCCGTTGATGTAGAATTCGCGTTTGGTCAGCACCATTTAGCTCCCATTTTGTCGAGAAACGGCCGTCATTCAGCGAAGGCCCGTTGCGCCGGTTTATTGGACATGTAGCCCCCCTGGCGCGCACCATCAAGGCGCATGACCGTGCCCCGCCCTCAGAGCACCTTGTCCTGCCGCGATCACCTACTTGCAGGCCACCGAAAATGCCGCACAATGCCCCGGCGGCGGCCCATTTCAGAGGCTGCCCAAAGAGAAATCGCCGCGGCGGAAGCGGTCTAAAGGGAGAGAAATCCAGGGATGAGCGACCAGCCAACAGCCATCGTGACAGGTGGAACCAGCGGCATCGGTGCCGGCGTGGCGCGGAGCCTGGCAAATGCCGGATATCTGGTCATAGCAACCGGCCTGACCCAGAAAGAAGTCGAGGCCTTTCCATCCCACGACAGCATTGCCGCCCGCCAGCTCGATGTCACGGACTCAGGCTCCGTGGCCGCGTTGTTTGCCGAGTTGAATGACTTGCGGGCCCTGGTCAACTGCGCCGGAACGATTCTGCGCGATGGGGCGGAATTCGAAATTGACGGCTTTCGCAAGGTCCTGGAGGTCAATCTGGTGGGAACCATGCAGATGTGCCTCGCGGCCCGCCCCTTGCTGGCCCGCACAGGACACAATGGCGGCGGCAGCATTGTCAACACGGCGTCCATGTTGTCCTATTTCGGCGGCCCGACGGTCCCGGCCTATTCCGCCAGCAAAGGCGGCATCGCCCAACTGACGAAATCCCTGGCGGGTGCCTGGGCGGAAGACGGGATCCGCGTAAACGCCGTGGCGCCGGGATGGATCGAAACGGAATTGACCCGACCTTTGGTCAATGACCCCGCGCGGTCTGAGGGCATCCTGTCCCGTACCCCGATGAAACGCTGGGGGCAGCCGGAAGATTTGGGCGGCGCGGTGATCTTCCTCTGCTCAGACGCGGCAAAGTTCGTCACCGGCACGATCCTTCCGGTCGACGGTGGCTACCTCGCCCTATGAGAAACAAAAGGAGAGCAAAGACATGACGGCGCAGAACCGAGCAAATCTGAAGGAAAGCGACGATGAAGCGCGCGTCGCCTATCGCCACCCGCAGCCCCCGTTCTCGCCGCCAGAGATCGTCATTCCGGATGCGATCCCAAACGACGACAAGATCTGGGTGCCGCAGGCTGAAAACGTCTGGTTCCGGCCTCTTTGCCTTTGCGCAAGCCGCGGCTATTGGATGAACTTGCTGAAGGTGCGCAAGGCCGGGGTGCTGTCCCGCCACCGCCACCCCCAGCCGGTGCACGGCTTCGTGCTGAAGGGAACCTGGCGCTATCTGGAACACGACTGGGTCGCGACCGAGGGCGGCTATGTGTATGAAGCGCCGGGCGAGACCCATACCCTGGTCGTCGACGAAGGTGTGGAGGAGATGATCACGTTCTTCCAGGTCAACGGTTGCATGATCTATGTCGATCCGGACGGGCAGCAACTCGGCTACGAAGACGTCTTCACCAAGATCGAGCTTTGCCGGAAGCACTACGAAGAGGTCGGCTTCGGCGCCGACTATGTTGAGCAGTTCATACGGTAGCGCGTTTTTCGGCTCATACCCCACCAGCCCGATCCGGACCGCACTACGATCCGAAGAGAACCACGGCCTTTCCCTTTCAGGATTTTTCAGTAGGATTTCCGTTCCGATCTATGTGTGGCTAGGGTTCCGCTGCGGGAGCAGGACTGGACCGAGCGCCACAGAACGCCGTGACCGGCAGACACCCGAGGGACGAAAAGACTAGAGGGGATAGACGGGCGCCGTTAGGCGTGCCCGCAGCTCGAGCCCGAAGGTGTCTTAATGTCCCTCTCCGCCCTAGCCCTCGTCCTGGCCGCCGCGTGCTGCCATGCAACCTGGAACCTACTGATCAAGCGAATCAACGGTGGGCCGGAGCTGGTATGGCTTTTTTCCGCAGTTGCAGCCGTTCTGTACCTGCCGCTGGCCGTGGCGGTCTTCGTTTACGAACAGCCGCCGTTCGGTTGGCGAGAAGTTGGATTCTGCGCGGTCAGCGCCACGCTGCATCTCGGGTACTTCCTACTGCTGCAACAAGGCTACCGCCGTGGCGACCTCTCCCTGGTGTACCCGACGGCGCGTGCGACGGGGCCCCTGCTCTCGGCAACTTTCGCCGTTGTCATTCTAGGGGAGCGGTTGACCCTGCCGGTTCTGGCCGGCGGTTTGGCCATTATTGCCGGTGTCGTCTTTCTGACCGGGGGGTTCAACAGACACGCCCGGCATTTGCACAGCTCCCTCGCCTTCGGACTGGCGGCCGGAGCCCTCATCGGTAGCTACACCGTCTGGGACGCCTATACCGTGCGCGCGATTCTGATCCCGCCTCTTCTGCTCGACTATGCCAGTTCCTTGGGCCGCACGATCTTTCTGTCGCCTTTCGCCGTATCGCGGATACCAAAGATCAAAGAACACTGGCGCGACCATCGGGCCGCCGTTATCGCCGTCGCGGTCTTCAATCCGCTGGCCTACATCCTGGTGCTGATCGCACTTGTCTCGACACCAGTTATCTATGTCGCCCCGGCGCGTGAAGTCAGTGTTCTGATTACCGTGGCGCTGGGCGCCATCCTGCTGCGCGAGGGTCGGCTGAAGCGGCGCCTCGGGTGGGCCGGACTCATCTTCGCCGGCATGGTTCTGCTGGCCTTGGGATGAACTCGACCGCGCGTCTCAAGTGGCTCAAGATCGATCCCTCATTCGAGCCGTAGCGAAGAGCGTCCTATTGCTTCGCCGTCCGCAAGGATGCCAGCAGCCCTTCCGTCACCTTTCCGTCGATCGGCAAGGTATTGACCCGTTGAAACTCCCGGATCGCGTCTTCGATGCCCGTCTTCATGGAAGCGTCGACGATACCTTCGTCATACCCCAGCTTCACCAAGAGGCGATAGGCTTCGTGTATCTTCACCCGCTCCGTGAGGGGCGGAAGCTCCGACTGTCCTTGCGCAGAGACCGTGAACACCTGCCCAGCGATAAAGGTGACAAGGAGAACAACTCCCAGCAACCGCACCAACGAATTTCCTTGAGGTAAGGCCATGGTTCCCTCCCTAGAGCGGTTCATTGAAAATGAACCGCTCTTGCTTTGCTAAAGACCACACGACCGCAAGGAAATGCTCGCACAGGCTTGGGCACCTGTCCAGATTCACAGCCCAAGCTCACAACATTGCCAGACCGGATTGATAAGCGAGACCGACAACGAGCGCTCCGATCAGTGCAAAGACGAGATACCAGAGGAAGACCGGACGCCGCACCACGGCGTAGACGGCCATCGCAGCGGGCAGGCTTGTCGCGCCGCCAGCTACAAGGAACGCCAGGGCCGCGCCGGGCTGCAGACCCATCTCCATCAACTCACCGACAAGCGGTATCGCGGCGTAGCCGTTAAGATAGGCAGGAACGCCAACGGCTGCGGCCAGGAGTATCGTCGTGAAACCTTCCCCGCCCAGATGGGTCGCAACCCAATCCGCCGGCAGCCACGCCACCATCAGACTTTCGATGGCGAAGGCGAGCAAAAGCCACTTCGAGAGAAAAAGCGCGACGCTCTGCGCCTCATTGCCGAAGACACGCAAGCGATTGCGCTCGGACCAAAAGGTCCATTTAACCTCCGGCGATTCAGCGGATGTTCCGGCACAACTGGTGGATCCGCAACCGCCGACTCCCGCCTTCAAGGGTTGGCTGAGATATCCAAGCCTCTGAATCCAAAGCGTGCTCAGACCGGCAAAGAGCCCGAGAAAGATCGCCGCCACGGTTTTCACCACCGTGAAGGGCAACCCGAGCGCCACGGACATAAGGACGAACATCTCCGGATCCATGATCGGTGATGCCAACCAGAATGCCATAACCGGCGCCAGAGGAACGCCTGCCCCGAGCAAACCGGCAACAATGGGCACTACACCGCAGGAACAGAAAGGCGACAGCGCACCGAAGACAGAAGCCAGCACAACGGCCCGCAGGGGCGCGGAGTGCACCGCCTGGCCGATCATCTGGTCCGCCCCCGCTGCTTTCAATGCCGCGGCCAGGAGAACCGAGACCAGCAGGAAAGGAAGGATCCAGAGAAACGCCGAGACCGTAAAGGCGGCGCTCGGCTCGACCTGATGCGGCGCGGCAAGTGCCAGTCCCAAAAACAGCAGAAGAAATGCCGCCCAGACTCGATCAAATCGAAGCACGGCGGCCTGAACTCCTCGGAGCGTTGAAGTGATCGCTGTCATCTAAATGCCTTCCTCGATTATTTCGATAATTCGGGAATCATCGAAATACCTGCTCAAAAAAAGGGCCCTACCCCGCCTTCTTCCGTCCGTCGGACGACTCGAGTTCAGCTTTCTTCTCGTCAGAGGGCCTCGCCAGCACGCAGCACTCGGAGGTCAGGAAGTAAACCAGTTCATCCATCAGGCCGAAGTTCGGCGAGCAGCGCAGCACCCGTCCCTCCCGCACTTGCGACACCAGTCCTGCATTGACCAGATGCGCGATGTGATGCGACAGAGTCGACGCAGGAATCTGCAACTGAGCCTGAATTTCGCCGACAGGCAGGCCATCGGCTCCCGCGCGCACCAACAGGCGAAAGACCTCCAGACGGGTCGCACTGCCCAACTTCTCCAGGCACAGGGCGGCTTTCACAAGATCCATAACCGCAAAATGGCATGCCTTACATTAAGAGTCAACTATATTTCTAGAAATATAGAAATAAATGCCTCCACATGTTCTTCCCTCGCCAAGAGCCGTCCTATAGACTTCCCAGCCTGGGGTCGCTGACAGAGATAAGGATCGGACATGAGGCGTCTCCGTTACACCACAGGATCGCCCTTTGCACGCTGCGTCCGGATCGTCCTGCACGAGAAGTCCCTCGATTACGAGCCGATCGAGGAGATCACTACGACCTCCGCAGAAGAACGGCTGAAAGACAGCCCGACGCTACAAGTTCCTGCGTTCCGAGACGGTGACCTCAACCTGTGGGATAGCAATATCATCGTCGATCATCTCATGGCGAGCTATCCGAATGCGCCACAGCCTGAGGGAGTCCAACCTTTTTCGGAAGTCTTGCTGAGGCCCGGAAATACGATCCATGACAAACTGATGCTTGCCACCCTGCAGACACTCGGGACCAGCATGGCCTTGATATCCCAAATGAAATGGACCGGTGTCGGTATCGAGGACAACGTTCATGTCGCGCGAAATGCGGAACGCATTCAACATTTGCTCGACTGGTTCGAAGGGGAGCTGATCAGCACGAACGAAGGCTTCTTTTCCGCGGTCACCTCGGTCCAGGACGTCATGCTTGGAGCCTGGATCATGTTTGCCGAAAATCGGCCCATCGGAGTTGAGTGGCGCACTGACGGGCGGTCGAAAATGGCCGCGCTGCATAGGCGTCTATCGCAGCGGCCCTCATTCATCGCCAACCCGATTTGGTGGTGGGAGCCGGGCGTGACCGGCTACGAAGCAGACGGCACCCCGGTCTACGCGTAGGTCGCGCCCCTACCCCAAGTGCATCGCGAAGTACGCCAGCGTACGGTCGAGTGCCTGGGCGGCCGCGGCCTCGTCGTAGCTGCCCCGGTGGTCGCAGTTGAATCCATGCCCGGCGCCCTCATAGACATGGATCGTGACCTCCGGGTATGCGCCACGGATCTTCTCCACGTCGCCGAGGGGAATGCCGGCATCCTGATCGCCGAAATGCAGCATGATCGGGCACTTGGGGTCGCGGTCGAGAATCTCGATGATATGGCCACCATAATAGCCAACCGCGGCGGCAAAGCCGCCCATTGCGGCCCCCAGCCAGGCAAGGGTCCCGCCCCAGCAGTAGCCGACGATCCCGACGGAACCTCCCGGCGTCAGATAGGCTTGCGCGGCCAAAATATCGAGCCCGGCCTGATCGTTGGAGACCTTGGCCCGCAGCGCCCGGCCCTCGGTTACGTCGTCGGCTTCATAGCCCAGTTCCAGACCCGCTTCGACCCGGTCAAAGAGCGCCGGTGCCAGTGCCGTGTGTCCTTTGGCCGCAAAGCGGTCGCAAACATCGCGGATGTGGACATTGACGCCGAAGATCTCCTGGACCACGACAAGGCGGCCGACCTCTTCTCCTTCCGCTTTCGCCAGATACGCATCGAGGTGATGGCCGTCATCGGCCGTCAATCTGATGGTCTCTCCCATTTGAGCTCCCCTTTCGTCCCGACCCGGGGCCAATACGTTCGGAAGGAAGTCTAGTTGAGGCAGAGTATGAGGACCAGCGGACCAAGACCTCATTCGTTGTAGCAGAATGTTCAAAGGCTCTGCAGTTGCCGCGCGCGGCGTTGGCGCGCCAGGATCCGCAGGCGTGACAGGAGTTCCTCCCGCTCGCCGTAACAACCTTGCAGCCAGCGTTCGCCCGACCGCTCGTCATAGGCCGCCCGCCCGTGCAATATCCGCCGATTGTCAAACACGACGAGATCCCCAGGGGCGTAATCCAACCGCATCTGATACCGGGGGTCCTTCACAGCTTCGAAGAAACGGCGAAGAGCGCGATAAGCTTCTTCAACCTCTTCAAAGGGGAGGGCGAGCGGAGCGCGCAGGAAGGGCACGACGCGCAGTTCCCGAACTTCGCCCTTACCGTCGAGCACGATAACCGGCGAAGGCCAGCGATAATCCGTGTCCAGGGCACGGTTGTTGTTTGGCCAGTCGATTTCGGTCAAGCAACGGAAGGTCTGTGGGTCGCGGTCGCGCATCACTTGGGTCAGATGGAAACCGTCCACCATGAGCGCCTGCCCCCCGGCACTGTCGTTGCGCAGGCAATGCAGAAACTGCAGGCCCGGCTGATACTCCCGTGTCGGCAGGTCGGTATGCGGAGTCAGGGCTGCCGTCGAATAGGCATTCGAACCCGGACCCTCGGCCACCCGGACATCGAAAACATGACCGAAGTTGGTATCCCGGACAGGCCCGATCCGGGCCGCCACCCGAGCCACCATACCCTCGTCACACGGCACATTGCGCAGGCGCGCTATGCCTTGCCGGCAGACGGCCTTAAGCCAGTCCTCCAGGACGACGTCATCTTCGAGGATGCGCGCGCCGTCAAACGTCGATGGCTCGGGCAAGGTCTCGGCATCCCAGAGCAGCGGCGCGACATCCACGGCGACCTTTGCCGCCCCGTTGCTGTAGTCATTCACATAGAGCCAGCCAGGATGGAAACGGCTGACGACGGATCCCACGTTCCACCGCAGCGCCAAAGCGCCGCAAGGCTCGACCCGCGCCGCGGTTATCGCTATTCCTTCCGGCAGGGCGGTGATGTCGCTGCGCTGCTCGCGCGTGTCGAGGTTCAGGTTCTCTTTGTCGGTCGCGTTGTCGCGCAGCCAGATTGCGTGGTACCGGCTGACCCGTCCGTCCGACCAAACAACGCGGAGCTGGGAGCCTTCCGCTTCAACTGCCGCTTCAACCACGTCCGCCGGAACAGGATAACTGTCGAAGTCCGGCGTCGGCGGAAGGTCGTCGTTGCTGAGCTCCTGGACGCTGCTCTCCGGCATCGCGCCCTCCCAATCGTATCAGGTCTTGTAGTCCGGCTGCTCCCGGCCGAGCTTGCGCAATAGGGCGGCCCACTCCGTGGAACCATCGTAATTGTAGTGCGGCGACTCGTACATCTGGTCCTGAAAACGCGCCACTTCCTGCGGGTCGATGACGTGGGGTTCTACCCCCATAGAAAGGACCTTGATCTGCACCGCGCAGGCCTGCCGCATATAGTAGGTACGGAAAAAGGCCTCCGAGGCCGAGCGACCGAGCACATAATAGCCGTGGTTGCGCGTGATCATGATGTCTTTGCTGCCAAGTGTCTTCTGGAACTTCTCGGCATATTCCTCATCCTCGAAAAACTCATAGTCGATGTAGGTGACGAGGTGCATCAGATAGACCGCCGCCTGAGACACCGCCTGCAGCCCTTGCTTCGTACCGCTAACCGCCATCACGTCTTCACAATGACCGTGAATGAAGAAATTGACCTCGGGGCGCGCGCCGAAAATCCATTTTGCCAGGTTTTGTGCGCCATCGACGGGCGGCGGCATCTGCGGGTCGAGCGGCTGGCCGTCGCTGCCCGTCCGAATTAGGGAGGACGCCGTGACCTCCTCGTAGAACATGCCGTACTGGTGCAGCAGATACTGGTCCGGCTTGTCCTTTATCCGCGCCCCAACGACCTGATTGGCAAGGTCCGACATGCCGTAATGGTCGAGCACACGATAGAGGGCCGCCTGTTCGCAGCGGGTGTCCCATTCGGCGGGACTGCAGGAAACAGATGGCAATTGCGGGGCTGGAATGACGGCCATGGATCCCTCCTGAGCTCTGAGTCTCAGAAAAATCTAACCGTCTCGAGATTCCTTTTATTGCTTGTATCGCGGATTTATTTGTCTGAATTGCGCAAACTGTGTCAGCATCGATGGGCGATGCCCAAACCACTTGGCGACAACGACTTTCCGCTCCCGGTCACGCTGGTGATCGCACCGCGATTCTCGGCAATCTCCTTGGCGATCTGCATGGACGGCCTGCGTGTGGCCAACCGTCTGGCCATGGCACCGCTCTATGACTGGATCATCGCGAGCGACGACGGGGCAGCGGTGGCCTGCTCCAGCGGCCCTACCGTGAAGCCCCATGCGGCCCTCGCCGACATCGCCGTGTCGCCGGTGACCATCGTCCTGACGGCTTACGAACCCGAGGCCGCCTGTACACGCGACCTGCTCGCGTGGCTGCGGCAACAGGACCGGCAAGGCGGGATCATCGGTTGTGTCGACACGGCCGCATTGGTCCTCGCCCGTGCCGGCCTGTTGAAGGGCGAGCAGATCGCCGTGCACCACGAGGTCGTCGCTCCCTTCCGGGAGGAGATCGGCGACGCCGTGCTGCTCGATCGGCGCTTCGCCTTCGAAGGCAAACGCCTTTCCAGCGCCGGGGGGATCGCGACCCTCGACATGATCCTGGCTTTCATCGAGGCGACGCAGGACCGGGCCTTCGCTCAGCAGGTCGCACATGCCCTCACCTTCCAGATGCCGCCGAGCGAGATCGCGCCGCAGCGCGAGGGCCTCCCGACCGGGCTGTCCGGGATGGACAGACGGCTCAGCCGCATGGTCGTCATCATGCAGACGGCCCTGGAAACGCCCGTAAGCGTTGCCGAGGTCTGCCGCCGCGCCAGCATTGAAGACTCGACGGCGCGCCGCCTGTTTCAAAACCATCTGAAGCAGTCGCCTTCAGCCTACTATTTGGGGCTGCGTCTGGAACGGGCGCGCACTCTACTGCGCTACAGTCATCTGCGGATCGGAGAGATTGCCGCCGCGACCGGCTTCGCCGACACGCCGTCTTTCTCTCATGCCTTCAAACGCGTGTTCGGCAGGCCCCCTTCGCAGGCACGCGGCGACTTCGCGGGCCATTGACCGTTTCGCCGCGTATCAGCGCAGGATGGCCGGAGCCCTGCACCACCTCTCGACCGGAAAGGCTGCCTGGCACTTCGCGTAGCGCTTGCTGTTCCAGTCTTTCCGGTGCAGGGACATGGCGACCAGGAGGATTTCCCTGCCGTTCTTTTCGATGACCCGGTCGGCTGACGGGCAGAACCTGTAGCCGTGCAATCGATGCAGACCGATAGCATTCATGTTGTTGTAGAAGACCTCAGCGACGACCTCCTCAACACCCAGCTTCCCGAATGCAAAGTTGTAGAAATGCGGCGGGACAAAGGCTCCGGTCCCCTGCATGCTCTCGGCGCCAATGTAGTAGCCCCAAGACGTTTTCCGCTTCTCCTCGGAGTAGTCCGCCAAGTTGATCAGACCAACCGGACTGCCTTCGATCTCAATGATCCAGTGATAATAGTCTTTCTCGTCATAGCATGCCGTGAGCCAAGCCCTTTGAGCCTCCAGGTCATAGTCCACGTCCGTGTTCAGGAATTTCGTGACCTGCGGCGACGTCCGCCAATCCAGAATCTTCTGGGCGTCGCTTTCCAGTACTTCACGAAAAGTGATCATGCCGATTGCTCAGGATTTCTTGAAGCGGTGGCCGACTTCGATCTCTTCGAAGCGAATGCGTTTCGGCACCATGTGCGACTGCAACCGTGTCTTGAGATGACTCAGCAAGGCGTTACGGTCGACCGCGCCCTCCGAAAACGGCTGTACCAAAAGCTCGACGTGTTGCCCGGTCAAGGGGTTCGACCTCGCATAGGCTTTGACAAGAGATACCTGAGGGAATTCCAAAGCGGCGCGCTCCACCTCCGAAGCCACAAACTTCAATCCCCCGACATTGATGACGTCGCCGGTCCGCCCGACGACCCGGTAAAACCCGTCCCGTTCCTCGACAAGATCCTTGGTGTCGTACCACCCCTCCGTATCGAACGGCGATGGTGCATTGAGATAGCCCAGCATGCGCGACTGCGCGCGGATCTGCAGGACGCCGTGGACGACGCGGGTCTCCACGCCTTCACCTCCGACTTTCATAAAGAGACTGTCCCGCGCCTCCGACTTCACACGTAGAATGCCGAGCTCACTCATACCGAAGGTTTGTCGGAAGTCGACCGCCGGCAACAAGCGGCAAAGCTCATCGAGGGTGGGTTGATCCATGCGCTCCGTGCCATAGGTTATGATCTTGAGACTGGGCGGCACCCTGTCGGGAACCAAGCCGCTCATGAGCATCATGCGCAGAAAGGTCGGTGTTGTCGGCAGAACTTCCGCCTCGTGACGGCGGCACGCCTCCAGAACCGTTCCGATATTGCGGTCCGTCGGCACAATCACAACGCCTCGATTGAACAGAGTGTGAAGCAACGTGTTCAATCCGCCGATATGATCGAACAAGAGGAAGCTGACGGCGCGAAGCGCCGGGCGCGGCGTCTCGAAGCGTTTGAGGAAGACCGTCAGGTCATGCAGGATCGCTTTTGGACGGCCGGTCGTCCCCGTGGAGAAGAGGACCAGACCACCGTGTTCCTTACCGCGGAGGCTCTCGATCAGGTCGTGTTTCCGCGTATGGCTTCGCCGGGACACTCGCAACTCGTCAATCACGACATCGACGCAGGCCGCCTCAAAAAAGCTCTCGTGCTCTTGTGATGTCGCCTTGGTCAAGGGGACGACAATCGTGCCCATTTCCATCAAGTGAAGCAGCGTAAAGATGGAGCGCGGATCGAAATCCCCGATCAAGGCCACAACATCGCCCTGATTGACCGCGGAGAGATCGATGAGGGGCCCGCGCGAGACCTCGGAGAAACGGCGCTCGTGCTCGCCCTGCAGCAAAAAGGGAGTATCCGATCCCATCCAGACTTGCTCCAGCTCTTGAAGCAGTCCCATTAAACGCCACCCAGGTGCATGACCTGTCCGGTGAGTGAGCGGCTCCTCGGATCAAAAAGCAACTCGACGAGATCGCATACTGCGTCCGCATCGAATTGCTTTGGAATGATTTGCTGCTCAACGACCTTCGAGACCTGCTGAGCCGACAAGCCCTTAATCAGGTCTGTGTCCACCGGGCCCGGCGCGATGCAGTTGACGGTGATATTGAAGTCAGCCATCTCCCTCGCGAAGGACCGCGTGAAGCCTTCAACGCCTGCCTTGGAAGCGACGTAAACAGACTCGCCTTTCAGTCCGAGCGCGACGGCAATCGTAGAGAAGTTGATGATGGACCCGGCCTTACGCCGAATCATCAAAGGGGCGAGAAGCTGGCAGCAGTGAATAGTGCCCAATAAATTCGTAGCAACTATTTTTTTGGAGGTTTCTTTCGGGGTCGTCACGGCCAGGTTCATCGAGGCGATGCCCGCTGCGTTCACGAGCCCCGTCACGTCCTTCTTTTCCGCCTTCAAGCGCCGCGCAACTTCTTTGACAGCGTCGTAATCCGAGACATCGCAACTTGCCGACAGAAAAGGCATTTGGCCTGCATGGCGCGCAAGCCCAAGAACGTCACGGCCCGCTCCAATCAACCTTTCGCAGACCGCCTTTCCCAAACCTCGGCTCGCGCCTGTCACAACAATCATGTCTGGCTTTCCATCTGCGCCTGGAACTCGGCCGCCAAGGACCCGGCGGTGCGAAACATGCTGCGCGACTTCGACATTGCGGCATCGGAGGTCCAGTCGAATTCGAACCCCATTTCCGCCGCCACGTCCTCTAGAGCGATGCAGAGTTCGACCAGCGTCATGGAATCCAGGGCACTGCCGTCCCCCAACAGTGGCGCTTCTTCAGAAACGGAGACCTCCTTTTCTGAGAGGACTGCGTTGATTGTCTCCAGAACTTTAGCTTTGGCTTCGCTCATTGCCGCCCTTCTGTTCTTGTTTCAGCCGACAGTCCGGAAACCGGATGCTTCCGGAGCTTCGGCATCTTCCACCTCGACGCCCCTGACCGCAGAGAAGCGTGGCCCCTCGTGGCAGTCCGCCAGCATGTCGTCAACCATATCCGCAGGGCCGGAGAAGAGCGCCTCGACACGGCCGTCCCTCAGGTTGCGCACCCAGCCATTCAAGCCGCGTTCTTCCGCCGCCCGCAGTGTCCAGTAGCGAAATCCCACGCCCTGCACGCGGCCGGAGATGAAAACCCGAACGGCTTTTGTCTCTGCGTTACTCATCGCGGGGGGCTCCGTCCTCCTGCAACTCCGACTGAGGATAGGTCGCGGCAAAGGCAATCTCGATGGCGCGGCGGGCACGGCCTTCCCAAAAGTCGCGGCGCAGCCAGTGATCCTGCACGGTAAAGGCGGGCTTATTGAGTTTCTCGTGGATGAGTTTGTTCCGCAGAGTCTGCAGCCATTTGAGATCGCGGGGCCGCAGCCATGGCAGGCCTTTCGAGACGCGGGACTGCGCCTCGACCACCGCCATCGCGAGTATGATCGCGGCAACCCAGGCCCCCGCGCAGAAGACGGCCTGCAGTTCGATCAACAGTGCAGATGCCTGTTCGCTGACCCGCGTAGCACCGGCCTCCGCATAGCCGGCCTGACGTCCTTCAAACCAGAGGCGCCGCTCCTCCCACTCGCGTTCGTCCGGATGGTCCAGGTGTTCCATCGCCGCTCCGCGGCATCGCGCCCAGTGCGGGCTCTAAGCCATTTCTCCGAATTCGAGAATCGCCTGATCCACCGCCAGACTGTCGCCCGGCTGAGCGTGAAGGGTGGCCACGATTCCGTCCCGCTCGGCGCGCAGGACGTTCTCCATCTTCATGGCTTCGACCACAGCGAGTTCCTCGCCGGCCTTCACGTCCTGTCCCTCTTTGACCGCAAGCGAGATCAGGAGGCCCGGCATGGGTGAGAGCAGATACTTGGAGAGGTCTGGCGGCTCTTTGTGCGGCATCTTGGCGGCCAGCTCCGCCGCACGCGGCGTCACGACCAGCAGGTCCAGCGCGACGCCGCCGTGATGCAGCTTCATGCGCGGGCCGGCATAGTCGACCTGCACGATCATCGGCACGCCGTTCATGACACATTCGATCGACGTGTCTCCGACCTGGGCCGAGATCTCGATTTTCACCGTTCCGCCGGAGTTGCTCGTGACGACGTAGCGATCGCCTTGCGTTTCGACATGAACCGGATGCGGCGTCTCGCCTTCCAGGACCACCCAGTCCCGCGTCGTGCTCTCCGACAACCAGTCAACGTCCTCGAGCTGTCCGGAAATCTGACCTTCACGCTGCGCCCGCAGTTGCTGCAGCACGGCTGCAAGGTCGATCAGGCCACTGCGCTCTTCACTGTCCAACTTGCCGCCTTGGAAACCGTCCGGAAATTCCTCGGTGATGAAGTTTGTAGTCAGCCGCCCTTCGCGAAAACGGGGATGGGCCATGACTGCGGCAAGAAACCCGATGTTGTGATTAATGCCGCGGATGTAGAAGCCGTCTAGCGCGCGCTGCATCTCGGCGATGGCCGCGTCACGATCTTCCGCATGGGTGACCAACTTGGCGATCATGGGGTCGTAGTACATCGAGATTTCCGACCCCTCAATGACGCCGCTGTCAACACGCACCGTAGCCCCGGAGCGCTGGGGCGCCGCCGGCTCCCGATAGCGTACCAGTCGCCCGATCGACGGCATGAAGTTTCGCAAGGGGTCTTCGGCATAGACTCGCGATTCGACGGCCCAGCCATTCAACTTCACGTCATCTTGCGCAAGAGTCAGCTTTTCGCCGGCCGCGATGCGGATCATCCATTCCACAATGTCCAGGCCGGTGATCAGCTCGGTCACCGGATGCTCCACCTGGATGCGCGTGTTCATCTCGAGGAAGTAGAAGTTCCGGTTCTTGTCGACGATGAATTCCACCGTACCGGCGGAGTGATAGTCGACGGCCTTCGCCAACGCGATGGCCTGCGCCCCCATGGCCGCCCGCGTTTCCGGATCGATGAAGGGGGACGGCGCTTCCTCGATCACCTTCTGATGGCGCCGCTGGATCGAGCACTCGCGCTCACCCAGGTGCAGGGTGTTGCCGTGCTTGTCCGCAAGGACCTGGATTTCGATGTGGCGCGGTTCCTCGATGAATTTCTCGATGAAGATGCGGTCGTCGGCAAAGCTGGACTTCGCCTCGTTCCGCGCCGAACGGAAGCCCTCCCGCGCTTCCTCCGCATTCCAGGCAACCCGCATGCCCTTGCCGCCACCGCCCGCGGAGGCCTTGATCATCACCGGAAAACCGATGTCCTCCGCGATGCGCACCGCAGCATCAGCATCCTCTATCAGGTCCATGTGGCCCGGCACGGTGCTGACCCCGGCCTCCTGCGCCAGCTTCTTGGAGGTGATCTTGTCGCCCATCGCGCCGATGGCGGGCGCCGGTGGGCCAATGAAGACAATGCCCGCGTCCTCCAGCGCCTTCACGAAGTCCTGGTTCTCCGACAGAAAGCCGAAGCCGGGATGCACGGCCTGGGCGCCGCTGTCCTTGCAGGCCTGAACGATCTTGTCGATGACGAGATAGCTCTCGGCGGAAGCGGCCGGGCCAATGGCAATAGCCTCGTCGGCGCGGTCAACGTGCTCGGCGGTCGCGTCCGCGGCGGAATAGACAGCAACGGTCTTGATGCCCATCGCCTGACAGCTGTGGATGACCCGGCAGGCAATCTCGCCGCGGTTCGCAATGAGGATTTTCTCAAACACCCCGGTCCCTCCTACAGCGGCAGATTGTCGTGTTTCTTCCAGGGATTCTCGAGCTGCTTGTCGCGCAGCATCCTGAGCGCCCTGGCAACCCGACGCCGCGTGCCGTGCGGCATAATCACGTCATCGATGTATCCGCGAGAGGCGGCGACGAAGGGATTGGCGAAACGGGTCCGGTATTCCTCGGTTCGCGCCTCGATCTTTCCGGCATCGCCGATGTCGCCGCGGAAAATGATCTCAACCGCGCCCTTCGGACCCATCACCGCGATCTCGGCGGCCGGCCAGGCATAGTTCACGTCGCCCCGGATGTGCTTGGAGGACATGACGTCATAGGCGCCGCCGTAAGCTTTGCGGGTGATCACCGTTACCTTGGGCACCGTCGCCTCGGCGAAGGCGAAGAGCAGCTTGGCGCCATGCTTGATGATACCGTTGTACTCCTGCGCCGTCCCCGGCAGGAAGCCCGGGACGTCGACGAAGGTCACAATGGGGATGTTGAAGCAGTCGCAGAAGCGCACGAAGCGGGCGGCTTTGATCGAGGAGGCGATGTCCAAGCAACCGGCCAGCACCATCGGCTGATTGGCGACAAAGCCGACGGTCTGCCCTTCGATCCGCCCTAAGCCGATGATGATGTTGCCGGCGTAGTCGGCCTGCAGCTCAAAGAAATCCCCCTCGTCCACGACTTTCAGGATCAATTCCTTCATGTCGTAGGGCTTCGTCGGGTCGTTCGGGACCAGCGTGTCCAGCGACATCTCCTGCCGGTCCGGCGGATCCTGCGTGGGCCGGAAAGGCGGCGCCTCGCGGTTGGAGGCCGGCAGGAAATCGACGAAGCGCCGAACTTCGAGCAGCGCTTCGATATCGTTCTCGAAGGCCAGATCGGCGACGCCCGACTTGCTGGTGTGAGTCCCGGCCCCACCGAGGGCTTCTGCCGTCACCGTCTCATGGGTTACGGTCTTCACGACGTCCGGCCCCGTCACGAACATGTAGGAGCTGTCGCGCACCATGAAGATGAAGTCCGTCATGGCCGGAGAATAGACGGCGCCACCCGCGCAGGGGCCCATGATCATGGAGATCTGCGGTACGACACCAGAAGCCAGAACATTACGCTGGAACACTTCGGCATAGCCGCCGAGGGAGGCCACGCCTTCCTGAATGCGGGCGCCGCCTGAGTCGTTGAGGCCGATGACCGGCGCTCCCACCAGCATCGCCTTGTCCATAACCTTGCAGATTTTTTCCGCATGCGCCTCGGAAAGAGAGCCGCCGAAGACCGTAAAGTCCTGACTGAAGACAAAGACCAGACGCCCGTTGACGGTCCCGTGGCCGGTGACCACCCCGTCGCCCGGCACCTTTTGGTCCCCCATACCGAATTCGTCGCAGCGATGTTCGACGAACATGTCCCATTCCTCGAAGGACCCCTCGTCCAGAAGGACATCCAGGCGTTCGCGCGCCGTGAGCTTGCCTTTGCCGTGCTGCGCGGCGATACGCCGCTCGCCCCCACCGAGCCGAGCCTCGGCCCGCTTTTCCTCTAGCTGACGGATGATTTCCTGCATCGCTGGTCGCTTCCCCTGGGCAGATCGCCTTATCCGGCACCTTTTTGCTGCACTGCAGCGTGGCGAAGAGTGGATAGCACGGCGGCTCCGGCAAAAAAAGGCGCGGGCGCCCAGGGATTATTGTTCCGCAAGGCCCGGGGAAGGGCCAGCCCAAATCTGGGCGACCTTCAATCCCGCAAAAAGGAAAGGAATGCCACCGCCGCTTCCAGATCGCCCCGCAGAACCTGGCGGCGCTTCGCAGCCTCTGCATCCTCGCCCCACTTCTCGATCTGGAAGGTCTCGTCGAGTTGGGACGCCTCGAAAGCCTCTTCCGCACCGACGCGGCCATGGACTAGCGCTAAACCGACGACCAGCGACCCGGCGGCTTTGGTTGCGACCCCGAGGACGGCGAGTCTCAGGTCGTCAAGTTGATCGACCGCCCGTTCCAGGGCCGCCAGAGGCTCCTCCGGCTGGTCCACGGGCAGAATGCCCGAGGTGACCTTGAGAGGAGCATCGAAGGTCACCGCAACCCAATCGAGCAGCGGCTGCCAGACCTCTTTCTGGCGCTCCGCCAATTCCTGCTGCTGGTCTTCGCGGTAACACAACAGCTCGTGACCGCCATAGGCCGCGATGTCGGCAACGATGGCTTCCCGGTGTTCCCCGACCTGATCGATCGCTGTACAGGCCATGGACATGATCGGCATCGATGCAGGGTCGATGTTCTCGCCCTGGGCCTGCCACTCTGCGGCAATGGCGTCGGCGAGCGGCCGCCCGGGCAAGGCCAGAGGTTTCCTGCCAGGCGTCCGAACCGGTCGGCCGTCGAGCTGAACCGCAAAGCCGCCCGATTCCAGCTCGGCGACCGCCACCGCCTTGTAAAATCGGGTGATCGTCTTGGACATCTCAGGTGGTTTCCAAGCCTGTTGCGGAGCGCAAGGCGGCCAAGGCGCCCGGCACTTCGGAAAGGCCGTCCAACACCTTGGATGCACCGGCCTCCGACAATTCCTCGGCCGTGTGATACCCCCAGCCAGCGCCGATCCCCATGGCCCCGGCGCTGCGCGCCATCGCCATGTCGAAGGAGGTGTCGCCAATGACCACCGTTTCCTCGGGCGCGGCGCCGACCTCGGCCATCGCGTCCTGCAGGATGGCCGGATGGGGTTTGCCGGGTCCGTCGTCGGCCGTCTTCAAGGTCACGAAGAAATCGGCCAGTTCATGGCGCTCCAACCCGGCCAGAAGGCCACGCCGGTTCTTGCCCGTCGCGATGGCGAGACAGACCTCCGGCCTGTTCAGGACCGCGAGGGCATCATGGACGCCGGGGAACAGCGGCTCTTCAAAGTCACGGCGCGTGCGAATCTCAAAGAAAGCCTCCCGATAACGCGCTGCCGCCCGGCGGACACCCTCATCGTCAACCGACTCAGGCAGCAGGCGAGAGATCGCGACCTCCAGCTTCAGACCCACCACACGCCGCACATCCCGGGTGGCGGGGGGCGCCACACCGATATCTGAGAAGGCCAAGCCCATGGCCTCAGCGATGGCATGTTGGCTATCGACGAGTGTTCCGTCGAAGTCGAAAACGACGAGCCGAAACGCGTGTAAGTCTCCGAGCTGCAAAGGGGGTCCTTTCTTTGCGGAAACCTGCAGGAGCGAGGATGTCATAGACCTTTCCAGCGCTTCTGCCTACCTTCAGGGCCGGTGGGACAATGGCAAATCGACACCTCCAGTCAGCAAAGGTCTTTCAATGAAACATCACAAAATGGCGGATCGAAGCGCCTGCCACCGTGCCAGATTTCTGCCACTCGCGGCGTTGCTAATGGGCCTCGCGGCCTGCGAAGAAGTCCCGACCACCGTCGTCCGCCATTTGCATAGTGCCGGATCTCTCGACTTCCTCATCGATGCCACGAAGAAAAAGGGACCCTTGCTGATAGAGATCGCCGGCTCACCCTTCGGCGAGTCTGAAGGCTTGGTTTCCCGAGAGGTGACCTCCGTGCTCGACAAAGGCTTGCAGATTCGCCCCTTTGCCGTGACCCAGCTTCCGGGCGACGCGGAGGACCCGAGCTACCGCCTGCGCCTCATCTTCAATGGCCCCAAAAACCAGCAGGTGAAGGATCGCTGCACCGCGCCCCCGGCGCCCGCACCGTCGTCGGGAGAAAGACTCGACCTGCAGGCCACCTTCTGCAAAGGCGGCGAAGTCCTTTCAGCGGTAGACGGCTGGGTCGAGAAGATCCAGTCGGTGGAGGATGAAAAGTTCACTAAGCTGCTGCAGCAGATGACCAAGGAGCTGTTCGTGAAGGACGCGAATAAGCGCTAATTACCTGGCTTTCGGTCCAGAACTTCACGTTCTGAATTAACGTTAATGCAATTCGCCGCCAAGGCTGCTAGGCTGCGCCGGTCTGAGTTCCGGGGGAAGGGAGAGACATGGCGGGCGAAGCTGTGCGCCAGCCAAGGCGAGACGTTGCTTCGCGGGTGGCCTGGGGGCTTCTGGCAGTTGGTGCGCTATTGCCGTTGGCCGCAGCGGCGCAGAGTCAGCCGGCCGAGGTCACCATCATCACAGGCACCGGGACAGAGGTGGTATCCGGTTCTCAGTTCCTGGAGGAATCCGGGCCGCTGAGGTTCAGCCATAGCCCGCTCTCCGCCAAGATTATCGTCGACGGAAACACCCCGCCGCCCCGTGATCTGACAGGCTGGATGCACATGCCGCCCAGCCTCTATTGGCATCGCTACGCCGTAACCCAAGAACAAGAGCGAGAAAAACAATAAAAACAGCAGCCTAAATCGGAAACATAACAAGAAGACTAAAAATCAAATCGTAGTCTCCTGACAAAAAACAATCGCACAGCGGCACCGCGCAATACGCGGCATCTGTGTCAAAGGCAGGAGATTAACACTTTGTTCAGGACTGGAGGCCGATCCTTCGCAGGTGCTGCCCGCATAAGAAACCTGAACCAGGGGGAACAAGTGATTGAATTAAAATCGTTTTCAAACGTCGCGGCGTTGAGTGTTTTGATCGCTGCCGCGACGCTTTCGTCGGCCCAGGCCCAACCCGACCGCGGGACGTCACTGTTTAACGCCGCAGGCGTCACCGGGCTGCCCAGCCTCCCCTCACGCTCTCAGAAAAACGGACCGAATGATGATCGCTGGAGCTTCACCTTGGCCGACGTCCTGGACCAGGCGTTGTGGCGTCAAAGGACCGAATCTCCCGCAGCCAGGCCGCACAGCCGCCGGGTTCAGTTGACCTATGCGGCCCACCGCCGGGGGATCAATCGCCCGAAGTCTGAGTTTCTGCCCTGAAGTTCTCGACATAGGCCCGCAGGCTGTCATTCGCTTCCTCGCCTCTCTGGGGATCGAAGCGCAGTCGCATAAAGGCCTCCTTCATGTGGTCGGGCAAAGGCGCCGCCACCCTTAGGGTCGTGCCGTCCTCCGGATGCAGGATTGCCAGTTCCTGAGCGTGCAGCATGAGTTGGCGCGGCAGTTCCGGCCTTTCCAGATAGGCGCCCTGCCCGCCGTACTTTCCGTCCCCCAGGATCGGTGCGCCCAGCAGGGCGCAATGGGCCCGGAGCTGATGGGTGCGACCGGTCAGGGGCATTAGTGCCAGCCATGCCGCCTTGCGGCCCGCGCGCTGCACGACCTGGTAAAGGGTTACGGCCTCGCGGCCCTCCGGCGACCCGGCAACAACCTTCTCGCGCCCTCCGCTGTGCCCCTTGGCCAGCGACTCGGCGATCCGGCCGCGAGCCTTTGGAGGGTTCCCGGCAACCAGCGCCCAATAGATCTTTCTCGCCGTCCGGTCCCGGAACGCCTCTGTCAGAGACTTCGCGGCCAAGCGGCTCCGCGCCAACAGCAGAACGCCGCTCGTGTCCTTGTCCAAGCGATGGACCAGGCGCGGGGTGTCCTCGGCCCCGTATCGCAAGGCGTCAAGCATGGCATCCAGGTGCCTGTGCTGGCCGCTGCCGCCTTGCACCGCCAGGCCGGCCGGCTTGTCGATGGCTATCAGACAGTCATCTCGGTAGAGCACCGCCGCTTTCAGCGCCGCCGCGTCCTCCTCCGCAATCATCGCAGGTGCCGTCTTGACGCGTGGCGCATCGCCGCGTGCATCGCCCAGGGGCGGCACTCGCACGACTTGCCCGGCCTCCAGCCGCGCCGCCCCTTTCACACGCCGTCCGTCGAGGCGGATCTCACCCTTGCGCAGAAGCTTTTCCAGCCGACCGTGAGTCAGGCCGGGGAATTCTCTCCGGAACCAGCGGTCCAGGCGTAGACCGGCATCCGCTTTGCCAATCGTGATCTTGCGTACCGCCGACATCCGAACTTGCTTTCCGATTGGTCGTCATCACCGCTTGACCGCCGGAAACACTCCGGCGGCCTCACGCATCTAGCAAATTGCAACGTTGAAGACGAGCCTGTTCGGCGTTAGGCGGCGGCGGTAACGCTCTGCCCGCCTTGGATCCATTGGGACAGCTCGCCCGAGTTCACCAAGTAAACGCCCATGCGGCCCAGCTCCCGAACGCTTTCCTCCGTCGCATTGCAGAGCGCGTCGGGCACCAGGATAATCCGGAAATCGCGGGCGCTGGCCTCATAAATCGTGGCGCGGATGCCAGTCGAGAAGCTCAGGCCGCAAAGCACCAGTGTAGTGACCCCCCGGCTCTTCAGCTTCTTCTCCAGCTTCGTATCGTGGAACGCGCCCCAGCGCGGACGGTAGAAAACCTCCTCATCCTGCCCCAGTTCCTGGAACTTGCCGGCCAGGAGCAGTCTGGGATCGAGCCGCACCGCGGGATCAGGCTTCACTTCGTCCAGAAGCTCCGAGCCGAGGCTGCCGGGCATGAAGATCCGAACACCCTCTTCCATCCAGGGCCGGCGGCAGGCCTCGGCGTTCGAGCCGTCCGGCCGATACAACCTGACGGAGTGGAACACCGGCTGCTTGGCGGCGCGAAAAGTCTCCACAACCCGCAGGATCGACGGCAGGATTTTGCTAGCCCCGGATGTACGCAGGGGTGACTGTGGATCTAGGAAATCGCGCTGAACAGAGATCGTAACGAGGGCAGCTTTGCCCTTCTCGGGCAAGCAGTATTGGGACATAGGTGTGTTTCCCCGAAGTGCGGTTTTGTCTGAAGCCGCTCTGATTAGATCGAAAGAGATATCGCCAGCTTCAGTGCCGCACAACGCGCAAGATGGAATAGCTGAATCGCGTCAAACGCGGGGCTCTGTCCGCGTCCGGTAACTAGCCGAATTCCCTCTATTTTTTTGGTAAATGATCCTGGGCGCCTCTAGCCAGAGCGCTGATCCCTCAGCTTCGCCCAGTAATCCAGGCGCTTACGGATCTCGCGCTCGAATCCACGTTCAACCGGAGCGTAAAAACTCTGACGCGCCATATCGTCCGGAAAGCAACTCTGGCCAGAGAAGCCTTCCTCTGCATCGTGGTCGTACTGGTAGCCGTCGCCATAGCCAAGCTCCCGCATCAGCTTTGTCGGCGCGTTCAGAATGTGCATCGGCGGCATGAGGGACCCTGTTTCTTTGGCAGAGCGCATCGCGGCACCATAGGCCTTGTAGGCCGCATTCGACTTTGGCGCGGTCGCGAGATAGATCACCAGCTGTGCAATCGCCAACTCGCCTTCCGGGGAGCCGATCCGCTCATAGGCTTGCCAAGCCGCCATGCCCTGAAGCAAAGCCTGGGGATCGGCCAGTCCAATATCCTCCACTGCAAAGCGAACCAGGCGCCGGGCAATATAGTTGGGGTCCTCGCCACCGGTCAGCATCCGCGCCAGCCAATAGAGCGCCGCGTCGCAGTCCGACCCGCGCAGAGACTTGTGCAGGGCGGAGATCAGGTTGTAGTGCCCCTCCTGGGATTTGTCATAGAGGGGTGCGCGCTTTTGAATGGCCTGAGAGAGCGCTGCGGTATCAAGTTTCCCGTCCTTTGGAAGAGCCTTTGGCGGCAGGGCAAAAAGCTCTTCGCAAAGGTTGAGAATATAGCGCCCATCCCCATCGGCCATGGCAATCAGGGCGGTCCGTGCATCGTCAGTGAGGGGCAGTTGCGCGCCCTGCTCAGCTTCCGCTCTTTCCAGCAACTCCGTCATTGCTTGTTCGTCCAGACGCTTGAGCACGAGCACCTGACAGCGGGAAAGCAGCGCGGCGTTTAACTCGAAGGATGGATTTTCGGTGGTCGCCCCGACGAGAACCACCGTACCGTCCTCGACATAAGGCAGAAAACCGTCCTGCTGCGCTCTGTTGAAGCGGTGGATTTCGTCGATGAACAGCAGGGTGCCGCCGCCCATTCGGCGCCGTTCCGCGCCACGTTCGAAGACCGCGCGGAGATCTTTCACGCCAGAGAACACCGCCGAGAGGGGTTCGAAAGCCAGATCCGTCACCTCCGCGAGCAGACGGGCGATTGTGGTCTTGCCGCAGCCGGGTGGACCCCAAAGGATCATCGAGGCCAGACGCCCCGCCTCCACCATGCGGCCAATGGGACCCTCGGGGCCCAGAAGGTGATCCTGCCCCACGACTTCGGCGAGCTGTGCCGGCCGCAAGCGGTCCGCCAAGGGCCGTGGCGCCTGGGATTCAAAGAGGCTCGGGCCCGCCATGGGCGCTACAGTTCCAGTTCCACGTTCCGCACCTTGCCGCCGCGGACGAGCTTGATACGCCATAGCCGCGGCTCCCCTTCCACTGCCGCGAGCCGGTTCGCCAACTGCTGGTTTTCGGCGAACTCTTCTCCATCAAGAGCCAGCAAGATGTCTTTCGGGCGGAAGCCGACCCGTTGAGCAATCGACCCTCTCTTCACCCGCGTAATGACAACACCGGCCCAAGCCCCTTCCAGTCCAACAGTTTCGGAGAAGGCTGGAGAGAGGTTAGCGACTTCAGCGCCGGCAAGTGGGTTCTTCCCCCGCAGGACAATGGGGTTGGGCGGAGGAGTCTCCGGCGGCTCCTCGACCGGAAGCGTGAGGTCCAAACGCTCACTCCCGCGCAAGACCGCCAGGTCCAGACTGCTGCCGGGCAGGCTGGAAGCCACTTCAAAACGAACGGTGCGCATACTCACCGCGGGCGCGCCATCGATCTCCAGGACCACGTCGCCGCGTTTCAAACCGGCCTGATCGGCCGGACCGTCAGGGTAGACGGACTCCACGATAACGCCGCCGGCGCGATCGAGCCGAAAGCCTTCTGCCAGGTCGTTGGTCAAGGTCTGCCCGGTAAAACCCGGCCAGGCCCGGACCAGATCGCCGCCGGCCTCCGCGCTGCGGATGACCGTCTGAACCATGTTGGCTGGAATGGCGAAGCCGATACCGACGGACCCGCCGGACTTGGAGAAGATCGCCGTGTTGATACCGATCAGCCGGCCGTCCAGCGTGACCAATGCGCCGCCGGAGTTACCGGGGTTGATCGCGGCATCGGTTTGGATGAACGACCCGAAGTCGGTGATCCCCACCTGGGTACGTGCGACCGCGGAGACGATCCCGCTGGTCACGGTCTGCCCGACCCCGAAAGGATTCCCCAAGGCCAGAACCAGGTCTCCGACCTCAACGTCATCGGAGTCCTTGAGCTCCAGGGTCGGCAATTCGCTATCGCCCGGATCGACTTTGAGAATGGCAAGGTCGGTTTGGCGGTCCCGGAGCATGATTTCCGCCTCGAACTGACGCCGGTCCGCGAGGATGACCGTCACTTCGTCCGCCCCCTCGATCACATGATGGTTGGTGACGACAAGTCCGTCACCGGAAACAATGACACCGGACCCAAGCGAAGATTCCATCCGTTCCCGGGGTGCGCCAAAGAACTGATCGCCAAAAAAGCGGCGGAAGAAGGGGTCGTCAAAAAGGCGCGAACCACGCCTGGTCACCTTTTTCTTGGTGAAGACGTTCACCACGGCCGGTGCCGCCTTTTTCACCACGGGCGCAAAGGACAGCATCACTTCGCCCTGGCTCGACGGGACGACGCGGGTGTCCGCCGCGAGAGGTGAGATACCGCACGCGATCAGAACCGAGAAAAAAGAGATGAAGGTCCGGATTTGGCGCATGGGTGCTGGGGTTTCCACTTCCTTTTGTCATCGAGAGGAACCGATTCTGTCCGCTGGCCGCGGAAAGCGCCAATCAAAAAAGGCAGCCTTCAGGAAGGCTGCCTTTCCGTGATAGCGAGACCCGCCGGGCTACGGCCTAGGCCGCATCCTCGTCTTCTTCGTCGTCTTCGTCCTGGGTTGGGCCGGAATCCTGACCCTTCGCATCGGGATCACGGTCCACCAACTCGATGAACGCCATCGGCGCCATGTCCCCGTAGCGGAAACCGGCTTTCAGGACCCGCGTGTAACCGCCGGGACGATCCTTGTAGCGTTCCGCCAGCTCGTCAAAGAGCTTGGCCGCCATGTCCGGGTCTTTCAGGGCCGCAAGAGCCTGGCGGCGCGCATGCAGGTCGCCCCGCTTGCCGAGGGTGATCAGGCGATCGACCACGCGGCGCAGATCCTTCGCCTTGGGCAAGGTTGTCTTGATCTGCTCATGCTTGATCAACGCCGCCGCCATGTTAGAAAACATCGCCTTGCGATGGCTCGCCGTCCTGTTGAACTTCCGTCCTGACTTTGCATGACGCATGTCACACCCTCCTTATCTCTGCCGCCTCGCGCACGAGACTGGTTTCGCATCCCAACGCCGCGGACCAAAGCAAATGCCCAGGCACGCCGGGAAGGGGCCTCATGCCCCGGTTGTTTTTGCTGAGACGAGCCCTTAGTAGGGCTCGTCCAGACGCTTCGCGAGATCTTCGATGTTCTCCGGCGGCCAGTTGGGGATTTCCATACCCAGGTGCAGCCCCATGTTGGAGAGAACCTCTTTGATTTCGTTCAGCGACTTGCGCCCGAAGTTCGGCGTCCGAAGCATTTCGGCTTCCGACTTCTGCACCAGATCGCCGATGTAGACGATGTTGTCATTCTTCAGGCAGTTCGCCGATCGAACCGAGAGTTCGAGCTCGTCCACCTTGCGCAGCAGATTGCGGTTGAAGGGCGGCTCGGCGGCCGACTCTTCGATCACACGGGCCTGCGGCTCCTCGAAGTTGATAAAGAGCTGCAACTGGTCCTGAAGGATACGGGCCGCTAACGCGACCGAGTCTTCCGGCGTCACGGCTCCGTTCGTCTCGATCTCCATTGTCAGCTTGTCGTAGTCCGTCACCTGCCCGACGCGGGTGTTGTCCACCTTGTACGACACCATGCGGACCGGCGAGAAAATCGAATCTACCGGGATCAGGCCGATGGGCGCATCCTCCGGACGATTCTGCGAGGCGGGCACGTAGCCCTTCCCGGTGTCGACCGTGAACTCCATGTCGATCCGCGCCCCGTCATCCAGGGTGCAGAGCACCAAGCCCGGGTTCATGATTTCGATGTCGTGCCCAGTGTCGATTTGCCCGGCCGTGACTTCGCCCGGACCCTCGGCGCGCAAGCGCATCCGCTTCGGTCCTTCGCCGCCCATCCGCAGCGCAATGGCTTTCACGTTGAGCACAATATCGGTCACATCCTCCAGAACACCGGGGATGGACGAGAACTCGTGCAACACGCCATCGATTTGGATCGAGGTCACCGCGGCGCCCTGCAGCGACGACAGCAGGATGCGGCGGATCGCGTTACCCAAGGTCAGGCCAAAACCGCGCTCCAGGGGTTCCGCCACAACCTTCGCCAAACGATTTGAGTCATGCCCAGGCTGGACGTCCAGCTTGTTCGGCTTAATCAGATCAGTCCAATTTTTTTGCAACTCTGCACCCTCTCGATACTAGAGGCTGTTTCACACCCGGGCGGATAGCGGGCTAACGGCCCGGGTGGAATTCAAAGGGTTTCGCTATGGGCAGTGTCCGGCCGACCCAGGGCCGAAATGCCCCCTCACGAAACCCGCGAAGGACCCATCACACGCGCCGGCGTTTCGGCGGACGGCAGCCGTTGTGAGGGATCGGAGTAACGTCGCGAATCGCGGTAATGGTGAAGCCGACGGCCTGCAGGGCGCGCAGCGCGGACTCCCGCCCGGAGCCTGGCCCTTTTACGTTGACTTCCAAGGTCTTCATTCCGTGCTCTTGCGCCTTACGTCCGGCATTCTCCGCCGCGATCTGTGCGGCGTAAGGAGTCGATTTTCGCGAACCCTTGAAACCCTGCTGACCCGCCGAAGACCAGGCAATGGCATTGCCCTGGACATCGGTGATGGTCACCATGGTGTTGTTAAAGGTCGCGTTCACATGCGCGATTCCAGAGGTAATATTCTTGCGCTCGCGGCGGCGCAATCGCGCTTGCGGTTTAGCCATGTTCTCGTGGTCCGTTCTAAGTTACTTCGTGGCTTTCTTCTTACCGGCGATCGGGCGCGCCGGACCTTTGCGAGTCCGTGCGTTGGTGCTCGTCCGCTGTCCGCGCACCGGCAGCCCCTTGCGATGACGCAGCCCCCGGTAACACCCGAGGTCCATGAGCCGCTTGATATTCATCGCAACTTCGCGACGCAAGTCGCCCTCGACCCGGCAGTCACGGTCGATCGTCTCGCGGATCCGGACGACTTCGTCGTCGGTTAACTCGTTCACCCGCCGCTCTACCGGAATGCCCACCTTGCCGCAGATATCGCGGGCCGTCGTGCTCCCGATCCCGTGGATATAGGTCAAGGCTATGACGACCCGTTTCTGCGTCGGTATGTTGACGCCAGCAATACGTGCCACGTATGATTCTCCTCAAAGGCGGCTGCCTCTCATGGCAGCGGCAAATCTATATTTCGGACAAGCAAAAAAGCCGGTCGCGCTGGCGCCGGAGTGCGCGGATTATATGTGTCGCGCCCCCCGAGTCAACCTTCATACCGCCTTTAAAACCTGCTCAATCTGGCTTGTGACCTCATCAATCGGGGCCATGCCGTCGACCGACTTCAGCACACCCTTTTTCTGATAGTACGGCAGGATCGGCGCCGTCTGCGCATGATAGGCTTTCAGCCTTGCGCGCACTGTCTCCTCCGTGTCATCGGCGCGACGCGCAAACTCGGTGCCGCCGCAGGAGTCGCATATTCCCTCTACCTTGGGTTGTTGAAACTGATCGTGATACCCTGCACCGCAACTGGCGCAGGCATAGCGCCCGGTGATCCGCTCCACCAGCGCTTCGTCGTCGACCTTCATTTCCACCACCGCATCGAGCTTCAGCCGCTTGTCCGCCAGCATTTCGTCCAATGCCTCGGCCTGCCCCGTGGTCCGGGGAAAACCGTCGAGAATGAAGCCATTCGCGCAGTCAGGCTCTTCGATGCGGGCCGCGATCATGTCGATCATGAGGTCATCGGGCATAAGCTGCCCGGCATCCATGATTCGCTTTGCTTCTTTGCCCAGATCGCTTCCGGAAGCCACGACGGCCCGCAGCATGTCGCCCGTCGAGAGTTGTATAATGTTATGGGCGGCTTCCAACCGCTTTGCCTGGGTCCCCTTTCCCGCCCCCGGCGGGCCCAGGAGTATGATTTTCACCCCCGCCTTCCTTTCAGCTTCGATTTCTTGATCAAGCCCTCGTACTGATGCGCCAAGAGGTGCGAATGGATCTGTGCCACGGTGTCCATCGTAACGGAAACCACGATCAGCAACGAGGTTCCCCCGAAGTAGAAGGGCACAGCATACTGCGAAATGAGGATTTCGGGTAGCAGGCAGATTAAGCAGAGATAAATCGCGCCGACCGTGGTCAGACGCAGGAGCAGATAGTCCAGATAGGCCTGAGTGTTCTTACCCGGCCGAATGCCGGGAATGAAGCCGCCGTGCTTCTTGAGGTTATCCGCCGTGTCCTGTGTGTTGAAAACGATCGTCGAATAGAAAAACGTGAAGAACGCGATCATCGACAGGTAGACGAAGAGGTAGAGCGGCTGCCCGCGCCCCAGGAGCGCGGTCACCCAGGTCAACCACTCCGGACCGGAGCCACCGGAGAAACCGGCCACGGTCAAAGGCATCAAAAGCAGAGAAGACGCAAAGATCGGCGGAATGACGCCCGCGGGATTGACCTTCATCGGCAAGTGAGACGAGTCGCCGCCGAACATCCGGTTTCCGACCTGACGCTTCGGGTACTGCACCACAACCCGCCGCTGAGCCCGCTCGACGAACACGATGAAGGAGATCACGGCGACCGACATGATGAGAAGCACGAGCAGGAAGATCAGGGACATCTGCCCGGTCCGGCTCAGTTCGAAGACCTGCGCCAACGCCAGCGGCAGATTTGCCACAATTCCCGAGAAGATGATGAGGGAGATACCGTTGCCGACGCCGCGCTGCGTGATCTGCTCACCCAGCCACATCAGGAAGATCGTACCGCCAGTCAGGGTGATGACCGTCGTCAGGCGGAAGAAGGCGCCGGGACTGATGACCGCGGTGGACCCGCCGGATCCTTGCATGCCTTCAAGCCCTACGGCGATGCCATATGCCTGAAAGGCCGCCAGAACAACGGTTCCATAGCGCGTGTATTGATTGATCTTCTTGCGGCCGGCCTCGCCCTCTTTCTTTATGGCCTCAAGCTGCGGCGAGACCGCCGTCAGCAGCTGCATGATAATCGAGGCCGAGATGTAGGGCATGATGTTGAGGGCGAAAATCGTCATCCGCCCCAGCGCCCCGCCGGAGAAGACGTCGAACATCCCCAACACGCCCCCGGAATGCTGGGCGAAGATGTCTTCCAGAACCAAGGCATCGATACCGGGGACCGGAATATAGGTCCCAAGACGGTAGATCACCAAAGCCCCGAGCGTGAACCAGATGCGCTTCTTGAGTTCGGTCGCCTTCGCCAAGGCACCGAAGTTCATATTGGCTGCTAGTTGCTCGGCGGCTGATGCCATAAGGGTATGTTCCTGCTTATGCGGCTCCTGGTACCGGGGCCCGGGTTCGCTCGGGGCCTCATGTCCTTCGGCCCTGTCCTCACCTCTGCGCCGGCCCGGTCACCGCCGCCCTAGGCCTCGACCTTAGCCTTGGCGGGTGCCGGCTGTGGGGTCGCAATTGTGACCGACCCTCCGGCCTTTTCAACAGCGGCAACGGCCGCCTTAGAGGCGCCCGCGACGGTTATGTCTAACTTGGCCTTAAGATCGCCTTTTGCAAGCAAACGCACGCCGTCTCTCGGCTTCGTGACGACGCCAGCCGCCTGCAGCGCAGCACCGTCCACTGGTTTCTTCGCATCCAACTTTCCCGAATCCACCGCCGTCTGCAGCCGGCCGATGTTAACGACGTTATAGGACTTCGCGAAAATATTGTTGAAACCACGCTTCGGAAGGCGCCTATGCAGCGGCATTTGACCGCCCTCAAAGCCTTTGATTGAGACGCCGCTGCGGGATTTCTGTCCCTTCATGCCGGCCCCCGAGGTCTTGCCGGTGCCGGAGCCAATGCCTCGACCGATCCGCTTACGCGGCCTTCTCGCGCCTTGATTGTCAGCCAGATCGTTCAGCTTCATGTCTCAATCCTCGTTGCCTCCGCGCCCGCAAAGGGGACAGCGGCTATTCGCCTTCCACCCGCAACAGGTGGCTGACCTTGTTGATCATGCCGCGTACCGACGGGGTATCTTCCAACTCCCGCGTGCGGCCCATCTTGTTCAGCCCCAGGCCTATCAACGTCTGACGCTGATCCTTCGGACGCCCGATCGGGCTGCCGGTCTGGGTCACCTTGACGGTTTTATTTGTGCTGGCCATGAAGATCTACTCCACCGCTTCCGCCGCGGCCGTCCCGCGACCGAGCACTTCAGAAACCTTCTTGCCACGGCGCTGCGCCACCATACGGGGGCTGACGCTATGGCGAAGTGCCTGGAACGTCGCCTTGATCATGTTGTGCGGATTTGACGTCCCGACCGATTTGGCCACAACGTCCTGCACGCCCAACGCTTCGAAGATCGCGCGCATCGGGCCGCCCGCGATAACGCCGGTTCCCGGGTCCGCGGTCCTGAGTACAACCAATCCCGCGCCGTACCGCCCCTTGATGTCGTGATGCAAGGTCCGGCCTTCCCGCAACGGCACACGGATCATGTTCTTCTTTGCGTTCTCCGTTGCCTTGCGGATCGCCTCCGGCACTTCGCGCGCCTTGCCATGGCCATGGCCCACACGGCCACGGCCATCGCCGACAATCACGATCGCGGCAAACCCGAAACGGCGGCCGCCCTTTACAACCTTGGCAACGCGATTGATGCCGACGAGCTTTTCGATGAGATCCGAATCTTCCCCATCGCGACCGCGCCGGTCGTCTCTACGGCGTCCACCGCCTTCTCTAGGAGCTCTTGCCATTCTTCAACGTCCCTTAAAACGATAGACCGCCTTCTCTGGCGGCATCCGCCAGGGCCTTTACACGGCCGTGGAAAAGATAGGAACCACGGTCGAAGACCACTTCCTTGACTCCGGCCGCGGCGGCCCGTTCTGCGATGAGCTTGCCAACCTCGGCCGCAGCATCCTTGTTGGCGCCGGTCTTCAGCTTGCCCTTCAATCCCGCGTCCAGCGACGATGCGGCAGCAAGGGTCGCGCCCTTGGCGTCGTCGATCACCTGAACGTAGATGTGCTTGCCTGAGCGATGGACCGACAGTCTGGGGCGGCCCAGGCTTCTCTGCTTCAGTTTCGAGCGCAGCCGGGTTTTGCGCCGGATCTGAAGATTTTTCGCGGTTCTCGTGCTCATTACTTCTTCTTGCCTTCCTTACGGAGGATGATCTCATCCACGTACTTGATACCCTTGCCCTTATAGGGCTCCGGCGGACGAAAGCCCCGCAGCTCGGACGCGACCTGGCCCACCTTCTGCTTGTCGGCGCCGCTCACGGCAATCGCCGTCGGCTTCTCGCACTTGATCTCGATGCCTTCCGGGATCGGATAGTTGACCTCGTGGCTGTAACCAAGCTGAAGGACCAAGTTCTTGCCTTGCACCTGTGCGCGGTAGCCGACGCCGTTGATCTCCAACTCCTTCTTGAAGCCTTCGGAGACGCCCGTCACCAGATTCTGCACGCGCGCACGCGCCGTACCCCACATGGCCTGCGCCCGGCCCGAGGTACCAACCGGTTTGACGATGACCTTTCCGTCCTCAACAGACATGTCGACATCGCCGGTCGCCTGATAGGCCAGGGTGCCCAGCTTCCCCTTGGCCGACACCAAGCTGCCGTCGATTGAAACCTCGACGCCGCTGGGGATCTCCACAGGATTCTTACCTACGCGTGACATAACACCAACTTCCTTAGAAGACGCGGCAAAGAACCTCTCCGCCCACGTTGGCCGCCCGAGCCTCATGGTCGGACATGACGCCCCGCGGCGTGGAGAGAATCATGATGCCAAGACCGTTATAGAACTTCGGCAGTTCCTTGATCTTCGAATAGACACGGCGACCCGGCCGAGACACGCGAGAGATCTGTTGGATCACCGGAGATCCATCGTGATACTTGAGCTCAATCTCCAACTCGGAAATACCGGCGGTGACATCGTCGACCTTATAGCCGCGGATGTATCCTTCCCGCTTCAGCACTTCCAGAACGTTCGAGCGCAGCTTCGATGCAGGGGCCCTTACTTTCGACTTGTTCATCCGCTGTGCGTTGCGGATCCGAGTCAACATATCCCCCAAGGGATCGCTCATTGCCATCTTGCGAGCCCTCTCCTACCAGCTAGATTTCACGACGCCAGGAACCTGGCCTACGGACGCCAAATCGCGCAACGCGATACGCGAAAGTTTGAACTTGCGATAGTACGCGCGCGGACGGCCGCTGACTTCACAGCGATTGCGCAGCCGCGACTTGGCCGAGTTCCGCGGAAGCTTGGCCAGCTTCAAACCCGCTTGAAAGCGCTCTTCCGCCGAGAGATTGCGGTCATAGGCAATCTCCTTCAACCGAGCGCGCTTGGCGGCATAGCGGTCCACCAACTTTCCACGGTTCTTGTTCTTCTGGACGGCACTCTTCTTCGCCATGATATTCGCTTCCTTAGGCCGATCAGTTTCTGAACGGGAAGTCGAAACCCTTCAACAGGGCCTTGGCTTCCTCGTTTGTCTTTGCGGAGGTGCAGACGACGATGTCCATGCCGCGGATGTCCTCCACCTTGTCGTAGTCAATCTCCGGGAACACGATCTGTTCCTTCAGTCCCATCGCGTAGTTGCCGCGCCCGTCGAAACTCTTTCCGGAAAGTCCGCGGAAGTCCCGCACGCGCGGCAGCGCAATGGTGACCAGACGATCCAGGAATTCGTACATCCGCGTGCTGCGCAGCGTGACCTTGCAGCCCACCGACATACCTTCACGCAGCTTGAACCCGGCAATCGACTTCGACGCCTTCGTGACGACCGGCTGCTGACCGGTAATCTGCGCCATCTCGGAGACCGCGGTTTTCAACTTCTTGGAGTCCGCTATGGCTTCGCCGACACCCATGTTGACCACGACCTTCTCGATCCGCGGCGTCTGCATCACGTTGTTGTAGCCGAACTCCTTCATTAGAGACGGCTTCACGGTCTGCTCGTAGTGTTCCTTCAGGCGCGGTGTCATGCCCTAACCCTCACCTTAGAGATCGATGGCTTCGCCGGAACGCTTTGCGTAGCGCACCTTGCGGCCATCCTTTTCAATCCGAAATCCAACCCGCGTCGGCGATTTCGTCTTCGGGTCGATATGAGCCACATTGGAAATGTGGATCGAAGCTTCCTTCTCAACGATTCCGCCGGGCGACATCTGCGACGGCGCGGTATGCCGCTTCACCATATTGGCCCCGGCAACCAGTACGCGGTTCTGTGCGGGGAAGACGGAGAGAACCTCTCCCTCCTTGCCCTTGTCGCGTCCGGTCGTCACCACGACCTTGTCACCCTTCTTGATCTTCAGTTTTTGCGCCATCACAGCACCTCTGGAGCGAGGGACACGATCTTCATGAACTGCTTGCCGCGCAGCTCGCGGGTCACAGGGCCGAAGATACGGGTGCCGATCGGCTCCCCTTGCTTGCTAATCAACACCGCCGCATTGCTGTCGAAGCGAATGGCAGAGCCATCGTTGCGGCGAATCTCCTTGGCTGTGCGAACGATCACGGCGCGATGCACATCGCCCTTTTTCACGCGGCCCCGCGGAATCGCTTCCTTGACCGAAACGACAATCACATCGCCAACGCCGGCGGTCTTGCGCTTCGATCCGCCCAGCACCTTGATGCACTGGACCCGACGCGCTCCGGAGTTATCCGCGACGTCGAGCTGCGTCTGCATCTGGATCATCGCTGTTGTCCTTTCGTCTTATCGTTCAGCACTAGCCGCTACGCGCTGGCGCGATCGGCTGGGATCACTTCCCAGGTTTTCGTCTTCGAGATCGGTCGGCATTCGCGAATTCTCACGACATCGCCGACAGCGACCCCATTCTCTTCATCATGCGCACGGTATTTTTTCGAGCGCTTGATGAACTTCTTATAGATCGGGTGCATAACGCGCCGTTCGACCAAGACAGTCACCGTCTTGTCGCCCTTATCGCTTACGACCACACCTTGCAGCACGCGACGCGGCATAATTCTAACTCCTAAGACGCAGCCTGCTTCTGGCGCAGGATGGTTTTGATTCGCGCGATATCGCGCCGCACCTGGCGCACACGCGCCGTGTTCTCCAACTGCCCGCTGGCCTGCTGAAAGCGCAGGTTGAAGCGCTCCTTTCGCAGCCCTACCAGGGACTCCCTCAACTCGTCAGGCGTTTTGGCTTTCAGATCACCGGCTTTCATCGTCAGTTCTCCTCTCCGCCAAGCCGCGTGACGAATTTCGTCTGAATCGGCAGCTTCGCAGACGCAAGACGGAATGCCTCGCGCGCCATTTCCTGGGACACGCCTTCCAACTCGAACATCACACGTCCGGGCTTGACGCGGGCCGCCCACCACTCAGGCGAGCCCTTACCTTTACCCTGACGCACTTCGGCAGGTTTCGAAGACACCGGTACATCGGGGAATACCCGAATCCAGAGCTTTCCGACACGCTTCATATGGCGCGTGATTGCCCGCCGCGCGGCTTCGATCTGGCGCGCGGAGACACGGCCGGGCGTCGTTGCCTTCAGGCCATAAGCCCCGAAGTTCACAGCGGTACCGCCCTTGGCGTTTCCGTGGATCCGCCCCTTATGGGCTTTCCTGAATTTTGTTCGTTTCGGCTGCAGCATATCCGTCGTTCCTTAGATCCCAACCGGCCTTAGCGGGCGGCGTGGGCGTCTTGAAGCCTCTTGTCCTGAGCCATCGGGTCGTGAGCCATCACTTCACCCTTGAACACCCAGACCTTGATTCCGCAGGTTCCATAGGTGGTGTTCGCCGTGGCCTCGCCGTAGTCGATATCCGCGCGCAGCGTGTGCAGCGGCACCCGGCCTTCGCGATACCATTCCGTCCGCGCGATTTCCGCGCCGCCCAGGCGGCCCGCGCAGTTGATTCGAATACCGTTGGCGCCGAGACGCATAGCGGACTGAACGGCCCGCTTCATCGCGCGGCGGAAAGCAACCCGGCGCTCCAGCTGCGAGGCAATGTTCTCGGCGACCAGCTTCGCGTCGATCTCCGGCTTGCGAATCTCCACGATATTCAGATGCACATCACTGCCCGTCATCTTCTGCAGCTCACCGCGCAGCTTCTCGATGTCGGCGCCCTTCTTTCCGATCACCACGCCCGGCCGCGCCGTGTGTATGGTGATACGCGCCTTTTTCGCCGGCCGTTCGATAATCACGCGCGAAATGCCGGCCTGCTGCAGACGGTTCATCAGGAACTCGCGCACCCGCAGATCCTCGTGCAACAGGTTGCCGTATTCGCTACCCGCGAACCAACGCGAGTCCCAAGTCCGGTTAATCCCCAGGCGCAGGCCGATCGGATTGACTTTTTGACCCATCAGGCAGTCTCCTCGCGCTCGCGCACCACAATCGTAAGACGGCTCCAAGGCTTTTGAATGCGCCCGGCCCGGCCACGCGCGCGTGCCCTGAAACGTTTCATGGTAAAGCTGCGCCCGGCTGTCGCTTCCGACACGAAAAGCCGGTCGACGTCGAGCTGGTGGTTGTTTTCCGCGTTGGCGATCGCCGACTGCAGGGTCTTGCGGACATCCTGCGCGATCCGCCGCTTCGAGAAGGTCAATTCAGCCAAGGCCGTCTCGGCGTCCAAGCCGCGGATCGACTTCAACACGAGGTTCAGCTTTTGCGGGCTGGTGCGGAGGTTGCGCACGACAGCACGCGCTTCCGTATCTTCCAACCGACCGGGATGTGCGGACTTACCCATCTCCTAGCCCCTCTTTGCCTTCTTGTCCGCCGCATGACCGTAGAAGGTCCGCGTCGGCGCAAACTCGCCGAACTTGTGACCAACCATGTTCTCAGTCACCAGCACCGGCAGAAATTTCTTGCCGTTGTAAACACCGAAGGTCAGGCCCACGAACTGCGGCATGATGGTCGAACGCCGCGACCAGGTCTTGATGATCTCATTGCGGCCAGAGGAACGGGATTTCTCTGCTTTCTGAAGCAGATACCCGTCGACAAAAGGCCCTTTCCAAATAGAGCGTGCCACGTTCTAGCCCCTCTACGACTTCTTGTGACGGCGGCGCACGATGAGGCCATCCGTCTTCTTGTTGTGGCGCGTGCGTGCGCCCTTAGTCGGCTTGCCCCAGGGGGTGACCGGGTGACGGCCACCGGCCGTCCGTCCTTCGCCACCGCCGTGGGGATGATCAATCGGGTTCATCGCCACGCCACGCACCGCAGGGCGGCGGCCCAGCCAGCGGTTCCGGCCCGCCTTGCCGAGCTTGATGTTCGCCTGGTCCGGGTTCGAAACGGCGCCGATGGAGGCCATGCACTCAGCCCGCACCATCCGCACTTCGCCGGAGGTCAGGCGCAGCAGGGCGTAACCGGCATCGCGGCCGACCAGCTGGGCATAGGTCCCGGCGGACCGGGCGATCTGTCCGCCCTTACCCGCCTTCATTTCGACGTTGTAGACGATCGTCCCGATCGGAATTGAGGCCAGCGGCATCGCATTGCCCGGCTTGATGTCGGCCTTTTCTCCGGAGATCACCATGTCGCCGACGGCTAGACGCTGCGGCGCCAGGATATAGCTCTGCTCGCCGTCCTGATATTCGATCAGGGCGATAAACGCGGTCCGGTTCGGATCGTATTCCAGACGCACGACCTTCGCCGGTACATCGAACTTTTGCCGCTTGAAATCGACTAGACGATAGCGGCGCTTGTGCCCGCCACCACGGCGCCGCGCCGTGATGCGGCCGGTGTTGTTGCGTCCACCATTCTTGGTCAAGCCCTGGGTCAGCTTCTTGACCGGCTTGCCTTTCCAGAGCTCACCGCGGTCCACGAGGACCAGATTGCGGCGCCCCGGCGTGGTGGGATTGTAATTCTTAAGCGCCATGGCTTCAGATTCCCGTCGTCACGTCGATCGAGTGCCCTTCTTCAAGGGTCACATAGGCTTTCTTGTTGTCGGAGCGCTGCCCCTTGCGGCCACGGAAGCGCTTCTCCTTACCCTTGGCGCGAAGCGTGTTCACGGCCTTCACCTTGACCTCGAAGAGCTTCTCCACCGCGGATTTGATCTCCGGCTTGGTCGCATTCAGCGGCACCACGAAGACGACCTGATTGTGTTCAGACGCCAATGTGGACTTTTCCGTCACCAGAGGCCGCCGAATCACTTCGTACAGCCTTTCCGAAGACGGCGTCGCTGTGGCTGCCGCCCTTCTCGCGCGCGCGATACTCATTTCAGTCGGGCCTCCAAAGCTTCCACCGCGTCCTTCGTCAGGACCAGCGTGTCACGGCGCAGGATGTCGTAAACGTTGGCACCTTGCTGCGGCAGCACATCCACATTGGGAATGTTGCGCGCCGCGCGGGCAAAGCCCTCGTTCAATGTGTCGCCATCGATGAGCAAAACCGAAGCCCAGCCCAGCGCGTCGAACTTCTTGGCCAGTTCGCTGGTCTTGGGCTCCTTGATCTCCGCCTTGTCCAGCACCACCAGCTTGCCGTCGGCAGCTTTCGCCGAAAGCGCGGTTTTGAGGGCCAGGCGGCGGACCTTCTTGGTCAGGCTGTGCGCATGATCGCGAACCACCGGACCGAATGCGGCGCCACCGCCACGCCGCTGAGATGTCCGCGCAGAGCCAACGCGGGCGTTGCCCGTACCCTTCTGGCGATAAAGCTTGCGGGTCGAACCGGCGACTTCACCGCGAGTCTTGATCTTGTGCGTTCCGGCCCGGCGCTTGGCCAGCTGCCAGTTCACCATCCGGATCAACAGGTCCTTCCGCTGAGGCAGACCGAAGATCGCCTCGGCGAGATCGACGTCGCCGGCTTTCTTACTGTCGAGAGTTGTGACCGCCACTTTCATGGTCATTCTTCCTTGTTGCCGGAGTCGGTGTTACCCGCATCCGGGCTCTCAGGGGCCTCGGCTTCAGCGCCTCCCTCGGCAGCCGCTTCCGCGGGCGCCTCTTCAGATGCCGCCGCGCCCGCGATCAACGCGGCCGGAAATGGCAAGCCATCCGGAGCCGGGCGCTTCACAGCATCGCGGATCAGAACCCAGCCGCCTTTGGAACCCGGAACCGCGCCCTTGACCAGGATCAGCCCCCGCTCCTCGTCCGTCGAGACGATCTCAAGACTTTGCCCCGTAACGCGGCGGTCACCCATGTGACCAGCCATCTTCTTGCCTTTGAAGACCTTGCCCGGATCCTGGCTGTTACCGGTTGAGCCGTGCGCACGATGCGAAATAGAAACACCGTGACTGGCCCGCAAACCGGCGAAGTTGTGCCGCTTCATAGCACCGGCAAAACCTTTACCAATAGAGGTGCCGGTTACATCGACGTACTGCCCGGCCACAAAGTGAGCCGCCGAAAGTTCGCTGCCAACATCCAAAAGCGCATCTTCAGAGACGCGGAACTCCGCCACCTTGCGCTTCGGCTCAACCTTCGCCTTCGCAAAGTGACCCCGCTGCGCCTTGGGCACGTTTTTCACCTTCGCTTTGGCGTTGCCCAGCTGCACGGCGTTGTACCCGTCCTTACCTTCGGTCCGCACGGCGACGACCTGGCAGTTGTCCACCTTCAATACGGTTACAGGCACATGCATGCCCTCTTCCGTAAAGGCGCGGCTCATGCCGACTTTCTGTGCGATCAATCCAGTCCGCATCATCCTAGCCCTTCAGCTTAATCTCCACGTCGACACCAGCCGCCAGGTCGAGCTTCATCAGAGCATCGACCGTCTGAGGCGTGGGATCGACAATGTCGAGCAACCGTTTGTGTGTCCGCATTTCGAACTGCTCACGGCTTTTCTTGTCGATGTGCGGAGAGCGCAGAACCGTGAACTTCTCGATCCTGGTCGGAAGCGGGATCGGCCCGCGAACTTCCGCCCCGGTGCGCTTTGCCGTACCTACAATTTCCGAAGTCGACTGATCGAGCACCCGGTGATCGAACGCTTTCAAGCGAATTCGTATGTTCTGGCTATCCATCTCTCAAGCCTTTCGTCACCCGACCGGACCGCGAATTGACTGTGGCCCCATAAGGGTTGGTTGGGTGTGGTTTGGTTACTTGTCGATCCCGGCGACGACACCGGCACCGACCGTCCGGCCGCCCTCGCGGATCGCAAAGCGAAGACCCTCGT